>Ga0207426_1000147_pt1 | contig 190586 bp, 187 predicted proteins | sample AraplaMF_Cvi_mMS_FD_184265 | JGI IMG/M metagenome (GOLD analysis project Ga0207426, IMG submission 184265) | Arabidopsis root microbial communities from the University of North Carolina, USA - plate scrape MF_Cvi_mMS (SPAdes) (version 2) | ecosystem: Host-associated > Plants > Roots >...
CCGGACCCGCCGTTGTCGCTCTTGCCGGAGCCGCCGTTGTCGCTCTTGCCGGAGCCGCCGTTGTCGCCCTTGCCGGGACCGCCGTTGTCGCCCTTGCCACCCTCGCCGTGGTTGCGGTCTTTTCCGCCCTTGCCGCTGTCGTGATCATCGCGATCCTTGCCGCCATGATCGTCCTTTCCGTGATGGCCCTTGCCATCCTTGCCATCCTTGCCGTGGTCGTGGTCTTTTCCGCCCTTGCCGCCGCCGTGATCATCACGGTCCTTGCCGCCGTGATCGTCCTTTCCGTGGTGACCTTTGCCATCCTTGCCGTGGTCACGGTCTTTTCCACCCTTGCCGCCGCCGTGATCATCGCGGTCCTTGCCGCCGTGGTCGTCTTTTCCGTGGTGGTCATCCTTGCCGGGGTCTTGATCTTTTCCGCCGGTGTCGCCGCCTTGATCAACGCCTTCGCCGTTGCCACCGCTATTTCCGCTGCTGTCGCTATTGCCATCACCGTCATTGCCATCATTCCCATTGCTGGCGACCGAGCCGGTGTTGGATGTCTTCTTGCCGCCGCCAACGTTTTGGCTGCCGTGATCGCTGTCGTTGGGACTGAATTTGTTATCGGCCCGAATTGCTCTGGTCGGCATGCACAGCCTGTATTCGAGTGTGCCGCGAACTGCGGTGTTGCAATTAACGACTGCCGGGGCGGCCGTTGCCAGACTGCTGCTTGCCAGAAGGGAAGCAACAGCGACGCTGAATTTCGCTGCTCTGCTGATCATTTCAATCGTCTCCCAAGGTTAACTGAGCGTTAACGTGGAGATCATTTATACTAACGATGAATTAATGCGAAGAATAAATGATAGTTAATCTGTTTTGTTCATCCAATACAGTTAAATTCTCAAGTATAAAATTTTAATAAATTTTTATACTGGCTGTGTTATTCTCTTGTTACAAACAGAGCGAATCGGCAATGAAGCGTCTCCTTTCTCTTGCTGCCTTTTTGATAATTATCCCGCATTTTCAGGCAGTTGCTGGATCGTCGCTGCCTGTGACGCGAAGCATCGGCGCACCGGTGGGATTCGCCGGGGCCTGCGCCAAGTACAAGTGGCTGTGCGGCAGGATGGCGGCGCAACAGTTGAATGAGCAGGCTGCGCTTGCGCTTCTTCAAAAGGTCAATCATGCCGTAAACGGACGTATTGTTTCGGCAGAAGATCGCCCGTCTTCCGGAAATAAGGATGTTTGGTCTTTACCGATTGCCGGCCGTGGTGACTGTGAGGACTACGCTCTGCAGAAGATGAAGGACCTGATCGAGGCTGGTTATCCATCGAACAGGTTGGCGCTTTCCGTGGTCATCGGACCGCAAGATCAAAACCATGTGGTTCTCGTCGCCCGGACGGACGCCGGCGATTATGTGCTCGACAATCTGACCAGCGCCGTTAGGCTCTGGCGCTCGACGGGCTATACGTTTCTGGCTACTCAGGATTTCCAATCGCGAACGGGTTGGCGCGTGACGCTTGCCGGTCCCCGCGCCGGTGAGTTCTCCTGAACTGAAAGTCTCGCGGCGGCGCGCTCGCCGCTGGCAAGTGCAGATCCCGGCGCTATCTTTGCCTGAGAATCCAAGCCAGGGACGATTGCGTGACGAAAACCGAACTCGCGAAAATATACCGGGGCTACATCGCCTGCCTGAACAGGCAGGACTGGCACAATCTCGGGCAGTTCGTCGGCGACGATGCGGTTCGCAACGGCCGGCGGCTCGGGCTGTCGGGTTACCTCGCCATGCTTGAGCGGGACTTCGATGCGATTCCCGATCTTGCTTTCAATGTTCTGATGCTGGTCGCCGACCCACCTTACGTGGCTTGCCGATTGGGCTTCGACTGCACGCCGAAGGGAAAGTTCCTCGGCCTCGACATAAACGGCAGGCGTCTTTCCTTCACCGAGAACGTGATCTACGAATTTCGCGACGGCAAGATCGTCGAGGTATGGTCGGTCATCGACAAGGAGGCGATCGAAGTGCAGCTTCGTCGCGATCAGATGACGAACGCGATGGAGTGATTGGGCCAAAGGTGCCATTGACCTCGCTGCCTCATTCAATGGCAAAATCGGTGGCAGGTTGCGGTAAATTCGACGAAGAATTGTGTGCCCGACGGGCAGCTCCGCGAGCGTTTGGTGTAAGAATCGGAAACACTTTGTGACTAAGTGTCTCCAAAAGCAGCGTTTTTCGACTTGCTGCGCGCGACGACATGACGGATATTGTTTAAACGTTGAGGAAGCCGTCATGATCAGAATGATTGAAAACCCTGCCGAGCTGGCGGGCGAAGATATCACCGGCAAATATATTCTCCGGAAGCTGAACTATCATTGGTTCGCTTACGGCAAGGCAGCTATCGTGACCGCTTGCAAGGGAACGATCCTGCATCTCGAACGGGAAGAGACGGTCTATTCCGAGCGTTGGGGTCGCCGCGCCTATACGGGCAGCGGCAAACGTTATCCCGGCGGCATCTGTCCCATTTCGGCGGTCGCTTGCGTCTGCGATACACCTGACGACGTCAATGCCGTCATTCAACTGGATGTCGAAGCGCAAGACGAATTCTATCAATTGATCGCCAAGGCCGAAGCCAGGGTTCAGGCTCTTGCCTCTTCCTCACGGAACAGCCAGTTTCTCGAAGCCGCCGAATAAGGCACTCTTCCATGAAATCGGCCTGGGCCGTCATTTCGAGGCGTCGGGGATCGATGCGAGGTCTCCCCTGGAGTGGCCGCGGCAGTTATTGGCCTGGCTGCGATTAAGTCGATGCCGGCAATACCCGACCAGACTCTATATAGCACTTCGGAATCCCGAAATTGGTTGCGGCATTGAAATCATTGGCTGTTTCTCTCCGTCCACACCTCACGAAACGCCGCGAATTTCGGAATCCCGAAGCGGTGAATTTCGGGATTCCGAAGCGGCGTTTTTCTTGATTGGATTGCCAATGGCAACAACTCTGTGGCGCGTCAGCCGATCTGCTTGAGATCGCGGGCGAAGCGTTGCCAGTTGGCGACATAGTTTTCCGCCGAGCGGCGGATGGCTCCGATTGCCGCTTCGTCGAGCGTGCGCAGGACGCGGGCGGGTGCTCCGACGATCAGGGAGTTGTCGGGGAATTCCTTGCCTTCAGTGACCAGTGCATTGGCGCCGACGAGGCAGTTGTTGCCGATTTTCGCTCCGTTGAGGATGGTGGCGCCCATGCCGACCAACGCGTTGTCGCCGATGGTGCAGCCGTGGAGAATGGCGTGATGGCCGATGGTGCAGCCTTTACCGATCGTCAGCGGGAAGCCCATGTCCGTATGGGCCATCACGCCTTCCTGGATGTTGCTGTCTTCGCCGACGGTGATCTTCTCGTTGTCGCCGCGCAGCACGGCGCCGAACCAGATGCCGACATTCTTGCCGAGCTCAATCTGGCCGATGATGTTGGCATCCGGTGCGATCCAATAGAGGCCGGCGGCGGGCAGTTTCGGCGTTGATCCACCGAGCGCATAGACGGGCATGGCTCTCTCCTCAGACGACCTCGACCGACAGGGTGGCGATACCGTCGATGCCGCAATTGATGCGATCGCCCCTGGCGACCGCACCGACGCCGGCGGGCGTGCCGGTCATGATGATATCGCCGGGCGCCAGGGTGAAAAGCTTCGACAGTTCGGCGATGATCTCCGGCACCTTCCAGATCATCTGGTTGAGATCGCCGTCCTGAACGCGTTTGCCGTTCTGTTCCAGCCAGATCTTTGCCTGCGTGGGGTGGCCGAGGCGGCTTGCCGGAACGATCGACGAAACGGGGGCGGAATGTTCGAAAGCCTTGCCGACTTCCCAGGGGCGGCCGAGCTTCTTTGCTTCGCCCTGCAGATCGCGGCGGGTGAAATCGATGCCGACGGCATAGCCGTAGATGCAGCCGAGCGCATCGGCGGCCTGAATGTTTGCCCCGCCGGATTTCAGCGCCAGCACGCATTCGACCTCGTAATGCACATCTGATGACAGTGGCGGATAAGGAAAGGCATGGCCTGCCGGCAGCAGGTTGTCGGCATTCTTCTGGAAGAAGAAGGGTGGCTCGCGGCTGGGATCATGGCCCATCTCGATCGCATGGTCGGCATAGTTGCGCCCGACGCAATAGACGCGGCGCACCGGAAAACGCTCGGCGCTGCCTTCCACCGGCAGCAGTACCAGTGCGGGACGCGGAATGACGGTGGCGGGGTGGGGCATGGGCGGACTCTTCCTGTTTTCGACTCTTGCGCCATCTTAGACGGAAAACGTCGCGCCGGGGAAGCATCCCTGGCGCCCGGATCGCGTGCATTGACGCCGTCACGGTCGCGGGTTAACCTTGGCTATGAGCAGGATTTTTGCAGTTTCGACCAAGTCTACGACCACCGCGCCGCGGTGGGTGGTGGACGCGTGAACTGAATTCCGTTCATTGCTGCTGAGACCAACCCGCCGGAAACGAGCGGGTTTTTTGTTCCCGCCCGTGTCCCGCATTCGAGGACGAGATCGTGGACGATATCCAGAAACATATTCTCGCGGAGCGGGCGCTGGCCGCTGCCCGCCGCTGTGTCGCCAGCCGCTTTGCCGGGGCTGCTTTCACCTATGTGGCGGGTTCCATCATGCGGGGCGAAGGGACTGCGTTTTCCGATATCGATCTGGTCGTCGTCTTCCCGTCGCTGGAAAGAGCCTGGCGGGAATCGTTCACTGAGGACGGCTTCCCGGTCGAGGCCTTCGTCCACGATGCGCAGACGCTGGCGCATTATCTTCATCGGGATGCTGACAGCGGCTATCCGATCATGGTCAACATGGTGATGACAGGCTGCATTTTGGGACCGGATATCGACAGCGCCCGCCTCATCCAGGCAAAGGCGGCGGATATTCTGGCGGCAGGGCCCAAGCCTCTTGCCGGGGCAGACTATGACATGCTGCGCTATCAGGTCACCGATCTGGCCGATGACCTGCGCGGCGCCCGCCCGCCCGAAGAGGTCGCCGCTATCGCCGCACTGCTCTACCAGAAGCTCGCCGATCTGATCCTGCTCGGGCGCGGCGCATGGAGCGGCCGCGGCAAGTGGGCGCCGCGTGTCCTGAAGACGCTCGATGCACAACTGGCGGCCGAATTCGACGCGGCGTTCAGGCTGGCGGGGCAGGGCGACGGCGCCCGGTTGCTGGCCCTTGCCGACCGCGAGCTCGCTCCGCATGGCGGCCGCTATTTCGACGGGTACCGGCAGAACGCGCCGCTGGAAGCGCGTCGCCTGGAATAATTTGGTATCGGTCACGTTGCCGCATTTTGAAAATTGGATGAAAGATGTTTGAGAATGAGTTCAAAGGTGTCTTGCAGTCTGCCGTGAGGCGCACCGCCAGATTGCTTCTCAGACCTCCGGTGGAAGGGGATGCCGATTTCCTGATCCGGCTTTTTTCGCGGCCGGAACTGGTCGCACACCGACCGGTGCCCCGGCCTGATACGCCGGAGGAAAGTGCTGCGCGGCTCGCGCGCGATATCGGGCATTGGAAAGATCACGGGTTCGGGCGTTGGGCTGTTGAGTCAGACGGCGCGCTGATAGGGTTCGGCGGCGTCACTGTTTCCACGGAATTCGATGGCCTCAACCTTTCATATCATCTGCAACCTGAAAGCTGGGGCCATGGCTATGCCACGGAATTGGTCAGGGAATCCCTGACATTTGCATTCGACGATCTGCAGGCCGATCGCGTGATCGGATTGGTTCGCACCGCCAACACCGCGTCAAGACGCATTCTCGAAAAATGTGGCTTCGTCTTCGAGTGCGAGGTGATGTTGCATGGCGCGCCGACCAACATGTACGCCTTCGGCAGTTTCCGGACTTAAGCGGCAAGCGCCGATCGCATCCGCACAAGCGTTCACGCTCGCGAGGTCATCCAGACACCCACCATTGTCACCGCCAATCCGGCGAACATCGTTGCCGTCAGCGGCTCGGAAAACAGGGCCCAGGCCCATAACATGGTGACGGGTGGGCTGAGGTAGATTGCGGCGCTGACCTGCGCCACCGGGAAAAGTCGAAGACTGGTGTAATAGACCGAATAGGCGGTAAAGGTTGCGATCAGCACGAGCCATGTCATGCCGATGGCGAAATCGATGGTCATCGGCGGGATCATATTGCCCTGCATGAAGGCGCAGAACGAAAACAAGGCCGAGCCGGTCAGGGTCTGGATGCAAAGGCTCTGATGGACAGGCATGTGCTCGTCGCGCCGCCGTCTGTAGAGAACCGAGGCGAGGGCGAAAATCAGCATCGAACCGGCCGTCAGCCCATAGGCCCAGAGCGGGGCCTGGCCGAAGCTCAGGCTTTCAAGCGAAACGAGCAGAACGCCCACCACGGCGATCGCCGTCCCCAGCCATTGCCGCAATGTCAGCCGTTCGCCCAGGAGCGGCTGCGACAGGCACGCAATCGCCAGCGGCAAGAGGTCGGAAATCAGTGCGACCAGTCCCGTCGGCACGCGCTGCTCGATGGCGAGGGCGAATCCACCGAGATAGAGGAAGACCGACATCACGCCGAACAGCATTTGCCCCAGCACACTGCGCAGATGCATCCTTGGCCCGATGGTCAGCGCGAAGGGCAGCAGTATCAGTCCCGACAGAAGGGTGCGCCAGAACAAGACCAGAATGACGCTTGCCCCCTCGCTGGCGTAGCGGATGCCGACGAAACCGGAACTCCAACTGATCACCAGAAGTGCCGCGAGCACGGGCCAGAGGAGAGGGTGTCGTCGCGGCTCGGGCCGGACGATTGATTGATCTGTCATGGCATACTCATTTCGATAACGTTCTGCTCTGACATAGGTCAGGCCAGGTGTCATCGCACATGACAAATTTCGATCGTGACATGACAAGACGCTCGCTTTATCGATGGCGACTTGTCAGGCCGACCAGCTCCATGCATAGATTTTGCGACACAGTGAGCAGAGGGCGCCGCCGTGACCGAACTCAACAGCCGACGATTGGAAATAGACGCGTTGCGGGTCCTGTGGTCCGTTCGCCGTCATGGTGGAGTCACCCGCGCCGCCGAGGCGCTCGGTCTGTCGCAATCGGCCGTCAGCCATAAGATCAAGCGGCTCGAGGTCAGCCTCGATTGCGATTTGCTCAGCCGCAAATCAGGCTCGGCCATGTTCACCGCCGCCGGAGAGGACTTGCTGGATTATGCCGAACGTATCCTTGGCCTTCATGACGAAGCGCTTCTCAGCCTGACGAAAACGCCGCTCGCCGGGCGCATCGCGCTGGGGCTGACCGAGGACACGACCTGCACGGACCTTGCCCGCATATTGGGCCGGTTTCGTCGTCTCCATCCTGATGTCGCGGTGCGCACCAAGGTCAGAATGAGTCTGGTTCTCAGGGGGATGCTGGAGCGGGGCGAGCTCGATGCTGCGATCGTGCAGATCTTTGCCCACGAGGTTCGCCCGACCGATATCGTCCTTTTCCGGGAGCAGCTCTACTGGGTGAAGCATGCGGACTTGACTCTGCCGCCGAGTGGTCCCATTCCATTCCTGTCTTTTGACGACGAATGCTTCTATCGCCAATGGGCGCTTGATATCGGGCAGGACGGTGACACGCTGCTCGAGACGGTGTTCGAATGCGCCAGCGCCGCCGGAATCGTCTCGGCAGTCACATCCGCGCTGGGCGTGGCGCTTCTGAATGGGCGCCATCTGCGCCCCGAGATGAGTATCATCACCAACCGCCTGCCCACACCTCCCGCCCTGGCCTATGTGGTGCGCCGAGCCCGAAAGGCGCGAAACCCGGCGCTCGATACGCTGGTCGCCGAAATCGAGAATGAAGTCAGCCGTTACGGCGGCCTGACTTTGGCGAGCTGACGGGCCGGGACATGCCCAGCGCATCGGCCCGAAAATCGGCACGCGGCGCGCTAGCCGAGAGCGCTTTGCGCGGCGCATATCCTGTCGATCAGGGCATCAAGTTCACCTTTTGGCGGACGGCTTTTGGCCAGGCGCTGCTTGAGGTGCATGATCGGCTCAGCCAGGATTTCATCCAGGCTCTCGGCACAGGTGAAGTCACCCGCCACGCGCTTGACCTTCGAATTGTCGAAGATGGCCGTCCAGGCCTTGTCGCCGACCAGCGGGCCTCTCCAATCCGGATTGTACCTGATCAGGGTGTCGGTCGGTACGTGGACGATCTTGGCTTCTACGCCCAGCAATCTTGCAATCGTCTTCTGGATATCGTCCCAGATGTGGGCGCGATCGGAGGTGATGTGGAAAATCTCGCCGAGCGCTGCTTTCTTGCCGAAAAGCCCGACGAAAGGCACTGCGAAATCGACGGAGCGGGTCAGTGTCCAGGGCGTGTGGCCATCGCCCGCCACGATGGTGGGTTCGCCGTCCAGTATGCGTCTCGCCATGACGTCGCTATCGCCCATCATGATCGGCAGGCCGGTGCGAACGGTGTGGCTGGGGCGGATGATCGTCCAGGCCAGATTGCTGGACTTCTTGAGCAATTCCTCGCAGGCGATCTTGGCCTGGCTGTAGGGCCAGTAGGGATTGATCGCCGGCGTCTCTTCGGTGATCACGTAGTGACGCGGCGGCTTTTCATAGACCGAGGCCGAAGAGATGAAAATATACTGACCGCAATTGCCCGCAAACAGCTCGATGTCGCGCGCCACCTGATCGGGCGTGAAGGCGATGAATTGGCAGACGACATCATAATTGGCCCTGGCGAGATCCGCATAGGCGGTCGACCCAAGTTCACCGATGATCGAGGTCACCCCCGCAGGCAATGAGTCGCTTCTCAAGCCGCGATTAAAGACGCTGACATGATGGCCCTCAGCAACGGCGCGGTCGACGCAGGGATAGGAAATCTGGCCGGTGCCGCCAATGAAAAGAACTTTCAAAGCCATGAGTGACCTCGGGGTCTATGGGCGGGATCTGGTGATCACCCTTCATAGCGCGAAAGAACGTAATCGTCTCCCGCAAATCTCGTGCACCGAAGATTGCGCCGCGAGCGGGGTCGCGTTGAGCCGAAAGCCGTCACTGATCGCCTGCCGTACAAGTGGCCATCATTCCCCACCATCGCCCACCAGCGCATCCCGCACGATCGCGTAGTAGGCGGCAAGCTCGGGGATATCAGCGGCCAGCCTGTCGAAGGCGGGGTCGGCTGGCGCAAGTGTGCCGGCATATTTCGTCTCGATGAAAGCCTGGTGGGCGGCAAGCGCTTCAGCATCGGCTTTGTGCACGACGGTATAGACCGGTGAGGGCACGGTGCGGCCCTTGACGATGATGCGGTCGAGTTCGACGACGGTGTAGGTATCGGCGACCAGTCTGGCGGTTTCCTCGCCGAGCAACAGGGCGACGCCATAATTCTTCGAGGCGCCTTCGAGGCGGGAGGCGAGGTTGACGCTGTCGCCGAGGCAGGAGTAGTCGAAGCGGCGGGTCGAGCCCATATTGCCGACGATGCATTCGCCGGTGTTGATGCCGACGCCCATCTTCAGCACATGCGGCTTGTCGCCGCGTATCGCCGCCTCCCGCTCCAGCTGGCTGTTCAGCCTCGATATCGCCGCCTGCATGGCAAGCGAGGCGCGCACCGCATGGAGCGCGTGGTCGGGATCGTCGAGCGGTGCGTTCCAGAAGGCCATGATGCAATCGCCCATATATTTGTCGATCGTGCCGCCGTGATCCATCACCACGTCGGAGAGCGGCGTCAGCAGCCGGTTGATCAGGCCGGTCAGCTGCTCCGGATCGTCCTTCAGCGTCTCGGCGATGGTGGTGAACCCCCGCACATCGGAAAACAGCACCGAGAGCGTGCGCCGCTCGCCGCCGAGCTTCAGCTGCGAGGGATCGTTCGACAGGCGTCGGACCAGATCGGGCGAGATATATTGGGCGAAGGCGCGGATGATCTGCCGCTTGTTGCGGCGCTCCTCGGCATAATCGAAGGCCGCCTGGCCGAAGGCGACCGAGACATAGGCGACGACTGGGCCGAGCGGCGAGACGAAGACATGGGCAAAGCGCATGCCGGCAAAACTCGCTGCCGCGAAGGCGATGAGTGCGGCGGCGCTGGCGGCGATCGTCAGCCATCCCGTCGAACGCCAGACGGTGGCGGCGGCCAGCAGCACCGAGATCAGAATGCAGGCGGCGACCAGCGGCAGACGAGCCTCCGCGATCGACAGGCCACGGCGGATATTGTCGTAGATCGTCGCCTGGATCTCGACGCCGGAGACGAGCTTGCCGGTATGCACGGTATAGGGCGAGGCAAAGGCATCGACGCCGCCCTTGTCGATCTCGGGCGCATTCTGCAGGCTGAGGCCGACGAGCACGACGCGGTCCTTGAAATAACCCGGCGGCAGCAGATTCTCGGGGTCGAGCGCCTGGTAGTAGGAGACCGTCGGATAGGAGCGGGCCGGGCCAAAGGACTGGATGAGCCGGCCGGAGGGCAAGGCTATGTTTGCTGCTCCCGCCGCCTTCATCAGCATGGCTGCAAAACCGTCCTCATAGCCTGGAATGCGCCGGAACGTGCCGTCGCCGCTGAGATCGATGGAGGCGATGCCGGTCACCGCACCCGCTTCGGTCAGCTGCGGCAGCGGCGTGGCGCGGATCAGCTGCGAGGCCTGCGGCGTTTCGATCAGCGTTTCATCGCCGGCGAGCACGACATCGGGACCGACGGCCCCGGTGATTGCCGCATCATTGTCGGGGTTCGACGGTTCGGCCATGATGATGTCGAGGCCGATGACACGGGCGCCGGCCGCGCGCAGCTGCCTGATGAGTTCGGCATGCAGGCTGCGCGGCCAGGGCCACTGCGCATTGATATCGGCAAGCGATGGCTCGTCGATGGCGACGATCACGGGTCCGCCTTGCGGCGGGCGCGGCTCGTCGATGGTCGAGAGATAGTCGAAGCTTCTGAGCTCGAGCAGCGACCAGGCGGGCAGGCGCGACAAGAGCGAGATGGCGACCAGCGTTGCAAGCGCCAGCACCAGCAGCCTGAGATGACGGCTTTCGGCTTGCCGGCTGGCGGGTCCGACCTGCCGAGGCTTGTCCTGCGCCTGCATCAGAAGCGGACTTTGAGCGTGCCCTTGAAGGCGCGGCCCCAGCCGGGTACGCCGGGCGTCAGCTCGAAATCCTCGTCGAGCAGGTTATAGGCGGCCGCCTCCAGCGCGATGCGCTTGTCCAGGGGTTCCCAGATCAGGTGGGCGTCGAGGCTCCAATAGTCGTCGAGCTTGGTGCCGAGATCGTCGCCGTCGCGTTCGCCGATATAGTTGGCCGCCACCGTCGCCTTGACCTTGGCCTCATTGACCCAGGTCAGGGCGATCTGGCCGGAATTTTTCGGAATGAATGGAAGCGAACCGCCGTAATTCGGCTCCAGCGGGTCCTTGTTCTCCGACTCCATGTAGGCATAGGTGGCGGACAGGCCGAAGCCATAGCCGAGGGCGACGTTGGCGGTGACGGCGGCGCGGTCGATGCTGCCGCGCGACAGCGGCAGGCTGTCGGCTGCCGGAAGCGAGATCAACGGAAAATCGATCGAGAAATCATGCAGTTCCTGGTGCTGGTATTCGACCGAGGTGAAGAAGCGGTCGGTCCACTCTGCATCCCATTGCAGCGCCACCGTATCGCTGTAACCTTCGATGCCGACCGAAAACTGGTTCGGCTGCAGGCCGAGGATGCCGACCGGGGCAAGGGTCGGAACGCCGGTGTCGACGCTCTGGCGCATGAAGGCGGCGCGCAGCCAATGGTTCTGGACGGGCGCCCAGGCAAGGCCGAAACGCGGCTCCAGCCGGCTGACATCGACGCCGTCACCCGACATGCGGGTGCCGAACAGCGCATATTCGCCCTTCAGATCGGGCGTGATCTCGTGCAGCACGTCGACATAGGCGCGGGCAATGTCGACGCGGTTGTCGGCCTCCGTGGGGCCGAGCGTCGTGCCGTCGAGGAAGCCCGGAACGATATCCTCGATGTGGAGGAAGCTGCTGTTGTGGGCATCGATCCAGCCGCCCTCGATGCCATAGCGGAAGGTCAGCGGTCCCGCGCCGATATCGTGGTTGAGAGCGGCGACATAGGTCTTCGAGCTCACGTCCTGGGTGGTCTGCCCGAAGGGGCGAATATCGGTGCCGGGACCGCCGAGGAACGGCACGGCCTCCCAATCGAATTCCATCTCGGCGGTGGTCTTCGTCCTGGTCCCCGAATAGAGCAGCGCTGTGTTCAGCACGTTTTCGTAGCCGAATGTATGGCTCCAGCCGATGCCGGCATTGGTCGTCGTGATGATGTCGCGCCGGTTGAGATAGAGCGGTAACTCATCAGGCACCCGCGGGATACCGAAAAAGGGAACGAGGATGGGATCGAACAGACCGTCGTTCAGAATGGTCGACAGCTGGGAATTGCTGCTCAATGTGTCGAGGTCGAAATCGCGTTTGGCGCCATTGAAGTAGGCGACGACGCGGTCATCCGGGGTGATCGTCGCTGTGAGATAACCGTTGCCGCTGAGGATCTTGTTGTCGGTGGAGAAGCCGCCGAAATCCGTATAGTCGCCGTCGCGGGCGATCTCCTCCCAGTTCAGGTTGCCGTAGAAGCTGAGCGGGATGGTTTCGTTGGAGAAGCCCTGGATTTCGGCCTCGCCGATGCGCCTGGTATGGCCGTCGACGCTGTTGATGCCGCCGCCGAGCGAACCTTCGATGAAAGGAGTGCGCAGAAGCGTGGCCGAGCGCGAACGGCCCGACAGCATATGCGGATCGAGCAGCAGGCCCTGGAAGAGCGAGGAGAAGCTCGACGTGTTGAGGCGGTACTGGCTGATATTGTCGTCGCCGAAATCAGTCGCATTGCTGAAGGGAAAGATGCTGCCCTTGATCGACTGGTCGGTATAGCCGTTGCCTTCGAAGGGACTGAAGACCGCATCGCCATAATAGCGGCCCCAAGCGTCCAGGCCCTGCAGGCGGAAGGCGTTGTTCAGGGTCGAGCCGGCGTCCTGGTTGGCGCCGAGCGCGCTGTAATCGCCGCCGCGCGCCCTTGAGCGGCGGAGAAACTCCTGGGCGTTGCGGATCGCGTCGTCGGCGTCGTAATCGTCGATATCGACGGCAGTGCGGAAGGAAGAGATGACGGGATCGTTCTTGTCGAGCCTGTCGGCATTGTCGACCGCTTGCTCGGAGGGGAGACGGTCGCCCTTTTCGTAGTGGGCGGCGGCAAGCATCAGCTGCGACTGCGAATGCGCCGGATTGGCGGTGCTGGCCGCCAGCAAGTCCGCCAGCGCCTTGTCGCGCTCGCCGGTCTGCAGGTAGTAACGGCCGCGGGCGAGGAGAGCGATGTCGTAGGACGGATCGACGGCGAGCGCTGTGTCGATCTCGCGCTTGGCATCCTTCATCCTGGATTGGTCCAGGTACAGAATGGCAAGATTGCCGTGGGGAACCGGGTCCTGCGGATCGAGCGCGATTGCCTTCAGGAAGGCCGCCTCGGCCTCGCCATTGGCATCGCGGGCGCTCTGCAGCAGGCCCAGCGAGTTCAACGATCCCGATGCCCCGGGCGCAAGCTCGATGGCGCGGTTCAGATCGGCGAGGGCGCCGTCGATATCGCTTTCATAGCTCGCCTTGTAGGAGGCGCGCGCGGCAAGGGCGATCGGATGGTTGGGATCGAGCGAGAGGGCGCGGTTCACGGCCTCCTGCATCTGGGCGCGGTCATCGATCAGCTGCGCCAGTTGGGCGCGGATTGCGGGTAGGGTGGGATCGTCGGGGAAACGCTTCTCTGCTTGGCTGATCACATCGAGAGCGGCGCGCGGGTTTTCCAGAAAGCCGGCGGTGTAGGCCTTCATGATGGCGCCATAGGGACCGACGGCAGCCGACGGCGGTTTTTCGACATGGGCGGGATCGGCAAGCGAGCGAGCGAAGTAAGCGCCATACTGCGCCATGTTCCGGCGGTTGGCGTCGAGATGCGGCAGTGCCGTCGCAAACAGCCTTGCGGCTTCGTCGTAACGTTTTTCGGAGCCGGCGATGGTGGCATCGATCAGGTCGACGCGCGCCTTCTGGGCGGTCGTCAGCTTGCGGCCCCGAACCTGCTGAAGCGTCTCTGCGGCGACCTGCCGGCCGTCGAAGGCGCTCTGCACTTCGGCAAGCTCCAGCCAGTCCTCGGTTGTGCGACGCTCCGGCGGCAATGCCAGCAGCCGGCGGCGCTCGTCGGCCATGCGGCCTGCCGGCAGCGGCGAGGTCGGCATCAGGCCGAAGCCGTCTCGCAGGTTCAGGTAAAACAGCATCTGCTCGCGATCGTCGGGCGTGACGATAACGAGCTTGCGCGGCGCCTGACCGATGGTGGCGACGGCGCCTTCACCTTCGCCCACTTCGACGCTGCCCTGTGGGTTGCTGAGCGCAACGCGGCCTTCGAGCACGATCATCGAGGTCTTGTCGCCCTCGACCGTCATGGTCCAATCGGTGCCGCGGATGGCGGCTGCGGCCGCCGGCGTTTCCACCGTCAGGCCTTGGCCGCCGCGCTCGGCGCGCGCCCAGATCGTTCCTGATTGCAGCTCCAGCGTCGTGTCGCCGCTTGCGGCCATCTTCTTGACCTGTAGCGAGGAATTGCGGCCGAGGCGAACCTGGGTGTGATCGGAAAAGACGATGGCGAGCTGGCCGTTGGCATTGGTGCGCAGCACGTCGCCAGTCAGCAGATCCTGATGGATGTCGACGACGCGCCAGTTCGACACGTCGATGAAGCGGACCTCCTCGCCGGTCTTGCGGGCGATGACGGATCCGGCGACCGGTGTTGCACGTTGCACCGGGTCGGCCGCCGCCGGGGAAAAGCCCGGCACGACAAGCGCAAGCGCCACCCCGGCGCGACAGATGTTTTTCCAGCGACCCCGCATGACCCCAACCCCAAACCCCACTTCCCCTTTGTCCATGTAGAAAAGAAAAGTCAAGCGCGTTGCACACGTGTTCTTGAATTCGCTGTGAAGTGTAATATCAGGGAAACACTTTTGGGGTGGAGTATTCATGTGAGCGAATTCGAGAGTGCAACTGAACTTATGCCAAGCGAACCGTCGACAGGTGACATTGGCGCCGGTTATTTCGACCACATCAAGAAAATCAATGATATATTCTATGATCAGATCAAGATCTCCGATCAGAAGGCTGCCTATATCTTTACTTTCATGCTGGCCTTCCTGGTGAGCTCTAGCGAGGTGAGGGCAGTCTTCAGCCCGGCCCGCTACGCGAACGGGGCGCCAGGGAGCATGTTGTTCTCGGGCCTGCTTGCTGCCGCTTCGGTCTTTTCCATCCTGTCGGCGATCCTCGTCGTGCTGCCTCGCCGTTTGGACAGCTCGACCTCGCTGTTCTGGGGCGCATGGCACAACCACCGCGATCTGTTCTTCGAGGCGGCGCTGCGGCGAGACGAACGCTATCTTTTCGACCAATATCTCGAAAACGCCAACATCCTCTCCGCCATCGCCCGCAGCAAATACCGCTGCGTTACCTTCGCGTTCCGCGGGCTGATGGTGAGTGTGATCGCCTATGTGCTGCTGTTGGTGGCGGTGTAAGCGCATCAAGTCTGATGCGGACGCTTTGGCCGGGCATGCCGCAACATGCCCGGCTGCTTTCAGCCATCAATTTCGAGGACGAGCTCCAGTTCTATCGGCAGGCCGAGGGGCAGGCTGGCGACACCGAGCACGACGCGGCCTGAGAGCTTTTCCTCGCCGAAGACAGCAAGCAGCATTTCAGATGCTCCGTCGGCCACCTTCGGATGGTCGCGGAAATCACCTTCGGTCGCGATGTAGACGCCGAGCTTGACGACTCTGACGACCCTTTCCAGCGAGCCCAGATAGTCCCTGGCGGCCGCAAGCGCGCTCAGCGTTGCCGTTTCGGCCGCCTTCCTGCCGTCTTCGACCGTCAGGGCACCGCCGACGCGGCCGATATAGCGGGGCTCATGACCGACGACGGGCAGCATCCCGCTGAAGAAGACCAGATTGCCGGTCATTGTCGCTTCGACATAGGCGCCGAAGGGCGTCGGCGGCGGGGGAAGGGTGATGCCGAGTTCCTGCAGCCGTCGTTCCGCGCCGGCTGCCTGCGCTTTCGCATGGTTTACCATTTGCCCAGATGTGCGCCGCCGTCGACGTGCAGCACCTCCCCGGTTACGCGCGGCGCTTCGGTCAGGAAGATGACAGCGTCGACGATCTCCTCGACGTTGGATATGCCTGTTATCGGCGACAGCGTCTTCAGGAAATCCTTCGGATTGTCCTTGTGCAACGGCGTGTCCACCACGCCGGGAGCCACAATGTTGAAGCGAATTTTCTCGTTTGCATATTCCATCGCCAGGTTCTTGGAGATGGCGTTGATGCCGCCCTTGGTCATCATTGACACCGAAGCGGAGAAGCCGGCGATCGGATGATCGGTCAATGGCGTGGTGATGCTGACGACGCTGCCGCCGGTTTTCTGCGCGAGCATCTGCCTGACGACCAGTTGGGTCAGGTGGATGAAGCCTTCGAGATTGGTCGAGGACAATTTATTGAAGTCGGCCATGGTGAAATCGACGAAAGGCTTGGCTAGGAAAATGCCGGCATTGTTGACGAGGCCGTCGATCGAGCCGAACCGGTCGATTGCGGTTCTTGCTACCCGCGCTGCGGTTTCGGCATCGCCGATGTCGCCGTCAACGAGCGCCAGCTTGTCGGAGGCTTGGAACGCCTCTGAGGCGCTGACCTGGCGCGAGGTGGCAACGACATTGTAACCGCGCTCGATGAAGGCGTTGACGAGCCCGGCTCCGATACCCTGGGAGGCGCCCGTGACGATGACTGTTTTTCCCGTAGTCATGCTGATCTCCATAAACTGGTTCGGGCAACGCGGGCCTTGGCTTTGCGAAGGCGGGGTCGCTCGAGATGGGGCTGCTGCGAATGCGCCTCCATCGGGTTGTGATTGTTTTCGCAGGGTGAATATGGCGAAAACTCCATTACTCGATTAGATGGAAATATCTGGATTCTCTTTTGCACATATGCAAAAATCCCGACATGGCCGATCTGAACGACATCGCCGTTTTCGTGAAGGTGGCGCAGTATGGCAGCTTCAGCCGTGCGGCCCATTCACTTGGCATGCCGGTGTCGACCGTCAGCAGGAAGGTGACGTCGCTGGAGGAGCAACTCGGCGTGACGCTGCTGCAGCGGACGACCCGCAAGCTGAGCCTCACGGCGCAGGGCAGGGCCTATTTCGATCAGTGCAGTGAACCGCTTGCCCATCTCCTCGACGCCGAGGAGGTGCTGACCGAGACCCAGAAAAAGCCTGAAGGTCTGCTGAAGATCTCCGTGCCCGTCATTTTTGGACAGGAGGCCTTCTACGAATTCGTCTCGGCCTTCCTGAAGACATATCCGAAGATTCAGGTCGATCTCTTCGTCACCAACCTGTTCCTTGATCTGATCGCGGAGAACATTGATCTCGGCATCCGCTTCGGCGATCTCAAGGATTCGACCATCGTTGCGCAGCGGCTCGGGAAGAGCGTACGCTATCTGGTCGCCGCGCCGGACTACCTGAAGGGCAGGGTGCTTCCCTTAAAGCCCGAAGACCTGAAGGACCATCAGTGCGTTCTGCTGAACGGTCGCAACGGCGAAGCGGAATGGCATCTCGTCAGCGGGCGGAAATCGATCGACGTGCATGTATCGGGGCTGGTATCGAGCCGGGATTTCGATGCGGTGAGCGCCTTCACCTATCGCGGACACGGGATCGGGTTGTTGCCTTCGACCTATTGCGACGAGCAGATCAAAAGCGGCGAGCTTATCCGCCTGCTGCCGGACTGGTCGTCCGAAGAAATTTTCGTGCATGCCGTCTATCCCACGCGCCGCTTCCTGCCCTCCCGGTTGCAGGTCTTTCTCGAGGCGCTGAAAACATGGAAGAGCCCCTTGTGGCTTCCCTTGCATTGACGGCTTTCGATTCCATCACCGAAAATTGAAGCTGGGCGCACGGCCGGGCATCCTGCGTCGGCCAAGCTGTGTTAGAGTTCGCTGGCCTGGATGGTGCGGGGATTGGATTGCCAATGCTGACGACACTTGCGGTGCTTATGGGTCTTTCCGGCCTCGTCCCGGCCGCGCAGGCGGGGGGAAGCGAGGTCGACGTGACGCTGGTGCTTGCCGTCGACACCTCGCGGTCGATGGATTTCGAGGAGATCGGCATCCAGCGCGAGGGTTATGTCGAAGCGCTCAAGCACAAGGAATTCATCGACGCGGTGAAGGGCGGGCTGACCGGCCGCATCGCCATCAGCTATTTCGAATGGGCCGGTTATGTCGTCGAGGATTCGGTGATCGACTGGCAGGTGATCGAGACGGAAGAGGATGCGATCGCTTTTGCCGACAAGCTCGAAGCCCGCCCGATTGCCACGCAGCGGCGCACATCGATCTCCACCGCGATCGCCCAGGGCGCCAGCATGATCGTTTCCAGTCCCTTTCAGTCCAGACGACAGGTGATCGATGTCTCCGGCGACGGGCCGAACAATTCCGGCAATCCCGTCAGCCCCGCCCGCGACAAGGCGGTGGAAGCCGGCATGATCATCAACGGCCTGGCCATCATGCTGCGACCTTCCGATGCGCCCAACGGGCTCGACAAATATTATGCGGACTGCGTGATCGGCGGGCCCGGCGCCTTCGTGCTGCCGGTCCGCAAGATCGAGGATTTTACCGTTGCCGTGCGCCGCAAGCTGGTGCTGGAGATCAGCGGCCTTTCCCCGCCGGCGACGGTGCAGAAAACAGCCGGCGCCGAGACGGGTGCCGACTGCCTGATCGGTGAGAAGCAATGGCGGGACATGTTCGACCGCTGATGCCGGAACAGGATGACTTTAGGCCGGGTCGGCCTAAAATCATCCTGTTCTGAATTACATAGTTAGAGCATGATGTCGTCCGAAAACCGCGCCCACTTTTCGGCATCATGCTCTACCGGGTCAGGGCGCCGAAATTATATCAGTCAGTATTCGGTAAGCGGCAGAGACGCGATCCTCGTTGGGATAGTTTTTGTTGGCCAGGATGACGATGCCAACCCGCTCTTTCGGGATGAAGGCCACATAGGCGCCGAAACCATTCGTCGAGCCGGTTTTGTTGATCCATTGATCGTCGCGCGGCTCCGTTGCAGGCGTCAGTTGCTTGACGGGAATGGTCTTCAGCATCGCGCTGGAATTGTTGTCCATCAACGTCGTCAGCGTGGTGGGATAGGAATACTGCTCCCAAATAAGGCCTTGGGTCATCGCGCCGACATCGAAGTATTCCCGATGCGTATTCGTGATCGCCCGCTGGAACGTCTCGTCCAGCTTGACCAGGCCCATGTTCGCGTCGACGAACCGGATCATGTCGCTTGCTGTCGATTTGACACCATAGGCTTCCGATGAAAGAGATGCCGACGTCATCCGGGCGGGATCGCCGTTCCGCTTGTAGCCTTGGGCATAGTCCGCCATTCGCAATTTCGGCACATCGATGAACGTGCTTTTCAATCCAAGGGAGGGAAATAACTTGCCTTCCATCAAAGCGACGAAACCCTCATCCATGCTTTTCGCCGTTATATATCCAAGCATTCCAATGCTTGGATTGGCGTAAGTTCGATGGGTCCCAGCCTCGTATGAGGGGCGCCAGGTTTTAAAATAGTCGATCAGTTGTTTTTCGGTTTTGATGTCATCGGGAACCTGCAGCGGAAACCCACCAGCCGTATGCGTGGCCAAATTCATCAGCGCGACTTCGCCGAAAGGCTTTCCCTTCATCGACGGAAGATATTTGCTGACCTGATCCGACAGCGAAAGTCGGCCGATCGCTTCCGCGTAGGATGTCAGGGTCACCGTAAATGTTTTGCTGATCGATCCCAGTTCGAACATCGTGGTCGCAGTGACCGGCCTGCCGGTGTCCTTCGAGACGACACCGTAATTGAAGATGTGGTTCTCGCCGTCGACGGTGATGGCAACCGCCATGCCGGGGATGCCGTATTTGTCCATGACCGGTTTGATCGCAGCGTCCGAGATGGCTTTGAGCTTCATCTCGTCGGCCGCAAAGCCACTTGTAGAAACGCATGTCGAGACCAATGCGGCCGATAGAATTCCTAGCCAGTCACACTTCATTTTTTCATCCTCTGGAAGCAGCTTTCTCAGCGCCAAAGGGCGCATGAGCATGGCATTTAACGGCCCTGTTTTGTGGCGGCAAACGATGATATCTCGGAGGAAACACAAGAAAATCTAGGGCTAAAGTGGTTCGGCAATTCCTTCCTTTGAATGGCTTGAGGGCCTTTGAAGCTTCGGCGAGACATCTCAGCTTCACCCGCGCCGCGATCGAGCTTTGTGTTACCCAGGCCGCTGTCAGCCAGCAGGTCAAAAGCCTGGAGAAGCGATTGGGCGTTGCCCTTTTCCAGCGCCTTCCAAGGGGCCTGAAAATCACCGCAGAAGGTGAAGCTCTTTTGCCGACGTTGACCACTTCCTTCGATCAAATGGCAATCACGCTGGACAGGATTGAAGCCGGTCAGGTTCGGGAATTGCTGTTTTTGGGCGTCGTCGGAACCTTTGCTGTCGGCTGGTTATTGCCGAGGCTTCCGGATTTTCAACAACGTCATCCCTTCATCGACGTGCGCATTTCGACAAACAATAATCGCGTCGACATGGCCGCTGAGGGACTGGATCTCGCCATTCGCTTCGGCAGCGGCTCCTGGCACGGCACGGAAGCCTCGCGTCTGTTCGACGCTCCGCTCTCCCCACTCTGCACCCCCAAATTGGCGGAGCGTTTAAGGTCGCCCGCAGACCTGCTCGAGGCGACGCTTTTGCGCAGTTACAGGGCCGACGAGTGGAGCACCTGGTTCGCGGCAGCGGATGTTCCTCCTGCGGCGCAGGTCAACGCCGGCATCGTTTTCGACTCTTCCGTCGCCATGACGGAGGCGGCGCTGCAAGGATTGGGAATCGCTCTGGCGCCGCCGTCGATGTTTTCCAGGCACCTGTCGTCAGGGGCTCTAAACCAACCCTTTCCCACGACGATATCATTGGGGAGCCATTGGCTGACCCGACTTCAATCAAGGCCGCCAACGGCAGCCATGTTCGCATTTTCCGATTGGATAATGTCGCAGATGTCTTCCACATCTGAATGAGACCTTCTGGCGCGGAGTCGAGGGACCGGACCGCGAAGATCCATGTGCCGGCTCTCAGGGAACGGGCTTCCTAGGCGACGCAGATGCCCGGCACGGCGACCTTCTGGAAGAGGTGCGGGGAGGCAACGGCCGAGGACGGGTAGGAGGAGAGCTTTGCCCTGAACTCCGAATGCGAGAATGCCGCCCTGAAGTCGGCGGTCGATTCCCAGACGGCATAGTTGAGATAGGCAGGACTTTCGCCGATAGCCCGGTGAAGCTGGGTCGAGATGAAGCCCGGCTGGCGTTTCATGAAGGCCGCATCGGCCTGCCAGGCTTCAAGGAAGGCCTGCTCGTCGGCCTTGTCGAGCGTGAAGATATTGATGAGGACGATCGCGGAAGCATCGAGCGCGATTTGACGATCGATCGGGAAGGCGGGGTCCATCGGACGCATGAGCGACATGGTCGACTCCATCTGAATTGGTTACATGATGTCAATCTGGTGATAAGGATACATATTTCCTTTGACATCATAATGTCAATATAGGTACATGGTGACAAATGCAAGAACCTCAGCGAAGCCCGACCGGAACGGCCTTGACCGACCTCATTCTGGATCTCTTCCGGCTCAACAACCGGATGATCAACGCGGGCGACAAGCTCGTCGAGGGGCTCGGTCTGACGAGCGCCCGCTGGCATGTCCTCGGCACTGTGGCCACGGCAGGCCGGCCGCAGCCGGTCGCGTGGCTGGCGCGCGACATGGGGGCCAACCGCCAGAACGTCCAGCGCATCGTCAACGATCTGGACAAGGAAGGGCTTCTGGCGTTCCAGCCCAATCCGCATCACCGGCGGGCACAGCTCGTCGTGCTGACGGACAAGGGAAAACAGGCATATGAAACCGCCATGCACCTGCAGGCGCCGTGGGTCGACATGCTCTCGGAAGGGCTTCAGGTCGAGGATCTCAAAACCACGCATGCCGTCATGAAGGCGCTGCGCAGCAAACTGGAAGGGAATGGAGATGTTGAAGAGCAGGCCTGATCGCTATGGCGCAATAGCGGTCTCGATCCACTGGCTGAGCGCGGTTCTGATCCTGGCGTTGCTTGGTTCCGGTTTTCGGGCCGCCAACGCCGTGGACGCGGCGACCAAGGCTGGGCTGTTGCGCTTCCACATTCCGGTGGCGATCATCGTCCTGCTTCTCACGGCTCTTCGCCTTGTCTGGTGGTGGCGTTTCGATCGCAAGCCTGCGCCGGTAAAGGCATCGCCTCGGTGGCAGGCGCGCCTCGCGCGCTTTGTCCACGTCGCCTTTTACGTCTTCATTCTCGGCATGGTCGCCAGCGGCACCGGGATGATGATTCTCAGCGGTGCCGCCTCCGCCGTCTTCGGGGCACCCGGCGCCATGCTGCCTGATTTCACTGCCTATCCGCCGCGTGGCCCGCATGGGTTAGGCGCCTTGCTGCTTGTCGGCCTGCTGGTCTTCCATGCCGGCGCTGCGCTCTATCACCAACTCGTTCGCGGCGATCACCTGCTGCGGCGGATGTGGTATGGCGGCTGAGGTCGGCTGACGAGGCGGCGAGGGTGTCTGAACCGAGAGCCGCTACGAGGAAGGCAAAGACACGATAAAACGTCTCGGCGCGGTGCGTGCCGAGACGCTTGTCAAACGATGTTGCCGTCTGCGATGACGCTGGAGCCCGTGCCTATAGCGGCAACTGCTTGCCGGCCTGTTCGCTGACCATGTATTCGGCGTACCAGTCCGGCCAGCCTTCGTCGTGCTTGCCGCCGTTTCGCTTCTCGTGTTCGCCGTGGGCGGTTGCCGCGCGGCGCAGTGCTGCCGCAAGCTCGGTGGAAGTCGTGAATTTCGTTTCGTCGGCGTCGATGCGTCCGGGCAGCCGCGTGGTGACTTCCTGGAACAGCCAGCCGTTGCCGTCCGGATCCTTGAACGAGGCGAAGGAGCGGTAGCTGCGATGTTCGGGATCGCGGCCGGCGATGCGCAGCCGCCCGAACAGATAGGGCTCGTCCTTGCCGGCATAGACGCCGGCAGCGTCATGAAACACGTCGCTGACCTCGACGCCGCGGGCCATCAGATCGCGACGGGCAGCCTCAATGTCGGAGACGATCAGGTAGAGTCCCTGGGCGGAACCCGGGGCTGCGGCAGTGACATTCTTGCCGAAGATGATCGCGCAGCCGGAGCCGGGCGGGGTAAACTGGATCACACGGAAATCGGCGTCATTGGCAAAGTCGGCGTCGAGCCGCCAACCCAAGCCGTCGTAAAAACGTTTGGCGCGGTCGACATCGGAAACGGGGATGACGATCACCTCGAGCTTGGTGTCGACCGGCTGTGATTTTGGGGTTTGCATGGGGGTTTCGCTGCGCAGTGCATTGCTCATCTTCAGCTCCATGGGGTTTGGGATGCGTTAAGAATGGCGATACATGTCAGCGGTCAGTGGACCACAGCGCGGTCGGGCCGTCGAATCAATTATTCTGTCGGATTTGGCCGGTATCGGCGGATTTCGCTGCGACACAAGGCCTGTTGCTCCGATCTGCGGACGTGTCGTTCCCCACCCTTGGGCGTGTCGTTTCCGACCCGCGGGCGTGTCGTTTCCGACCCGCGGGGTGGCAAGGTCAGTCGATCCGGTGAGGCGGCGGGTTTGTTCCCGCCGTCTTCGCTCTTGTGTTGCGGCTCATCGAGCCGCGTTCGGGAAGATGGATCCTACTACGCGGCGAGAGCGGCGCGGGTTTTGCCGATCGTCAGGGCTGCCTTTGCTGCCTCGCGCCCTTTTTCGATGAAGTGCGCACGGTAGATCTGCTTGTGGTGTTCGGTTTCCTGATACTGATGCGGCGTCAGCGAAACCGACAGCACCGGCACGCCGGTATCCATGCCGGCGCGCATCAGCCCATCGACGACGGCCTGCGCGACGAATTCGTGGCGGTAAATGCCGCCGTCGACGACGAAGGCGGCGGCAATGACGGCGCCATAGCGCCCGGTTGCGGCGAGATCGCGCGACAGCAGCGGCATCTCGAATGCGCCGGGAACATCGAACACATCGACCTGCTCGGGCGGAACGAGCTGATAGAAGCCATCAAGGGCGCGGTCGACGATGTCGGCGTGCCAGCTGGCTTTGACGAAGGCGTAGCGGGTGGGTGTCATGGTAATCTCCTTTGGCGAACAGACACATCACCCAAGGCGATCACGAACGTTCCCGACAGCCGCAAGGGCGGCAGGAACGCACGTTCTCTTTCATCCGGACTATGACCGTCGGCTCAGGCATCTCACCTGATCTGCTGACCCTTCCTTAAGAAGGCGCTCGCGGGCTCGCAATCGAAACTGCATACCGCCGGTAGGGACTTTCACCCCGCCCTGAGAACGGCGGCGACAATAGGGGGAAGGCGGCGGGCTGGCAATAGGTCGGAAGTGCTTTCGTGATCGATGAATCTGTCGATGCGGATCAAGGCTCGCAAAGTGGCGGTTTCGTTTCTCCGTCGATGGCGAACAGCCGATGCCTCTTGCTGAGGATGGGCTTGCCCCTACATGCTCGGGTGAGGACATCCACGTCGGAACAACATAACGGAACAGGATACGCCGTCTTCGCCCGAGGCGGGGCAGGCGACAGCCACCATGGGAGGGAGTGATGCCAGAATCTTTCGTCGTTCACCGCGAGGCGCATATCGCGGCGCCGCCGGCTGCGGTGTTTGCGCTGATGACCGATCCGGAGAAGATCCTGCGCTGGATGGGAACGGAAGCGCAGGTAGAGCCGCAACCGGGCGGGCTCTATCTCGTCAATGTCACCGGCGCCCGCTTTGCGCGCGGCTCGTTTCGCGAGGTGGTGCCGGTTCATCGCCTTGCCTACAGTTTCGGCTGGGACGGCAGCGAAGTGGTACCGCCGGGATCGAGCCTGGTCGAGATCGACCTGATCGAGCAGGGCGGCGGAACGCTGCTGCGGCTCACCCATAGCGGCCTGCCCAGCGCCGATCAATGCGCCGGCCATGCGGAAGGCTGGGCCCATTATCTCGGGCGGCTGACCGAGGTCGCCGCCGGGCGTGATCCGGGTCCCGATCCTTTTTACGGCAGGACATGAACGGTTTTGCGCCGGCAGCAGGGTGCCCGGAAGCGTTTGCCGCAGCGGGGAATACTGCCGGCCGGCGCTGCGATCGGCTGTCCGAAAGCGCTTCTTTTGCTCCCGCAAACATGAACGCGCAGTTCATCTCCAGTTCAATTTGGCGCTCCTAAAGTGATTGCGGCTGGATTGAAATGGAGTTCTCGATGAAGGCACTTTCTATCGCGGCTGCCTTGCTTGCCGGCAGCCTCTCGATCGGTACAGCTGAGGCGATGCCGATTGGAACAATCAATGTGCAGAGCAATGTGACGAAGGTCGACTATGCCTGCGGTCGCGGCTGGCACCTGACCCGCTGGGGCGAATGCCGGCGAAACTGGCGCCGCCCGCCGCCAGTCGCTTTCTACGGTGGTCCGCCCCGCTGGGGCTGGGAGCGGCGTCACCGGGATTGGGATGGCCCGCGCTGGCGCCATGAGAGGCGCTGGGATCGCGACCGTCGTTGGCGGGATGATGACTAAACGTCTCGCTTAAAGCGCGTCGCGTCAAACCGGAGTCATGCGACGCGCTTTAAGTCTTTGATTTATGCATGTGGTTGTCCCAAAACCGCTGCACGCTTTTGGGCGACATGTATGAGATCGAGATGGACGAAGGCCGGAGCGATTTTCGCCCGGCCTTTTCTGATGAAACGGCTTCGCCGACGCTGACAGGCAGCGTTCTCTGGATTTGTCCGATATGGTCAAATACTGCTGACGAGCCAGTACTTGCCGTCGATCAGTTCTTCAAGCTCAACAGGATCCTTGACGCCGAATTCGAACCATTCGACGAGTTCCTTCGCCTTGCGGCTGCTCTCCTCCGCCGTCAGCTCGACCTGATATCTTTCGCACCATCGCCGGAGGATCGACGTCAGCAGCGTCATGTCATCCCCATCCAGCGGATCTTTCGGCCAGAATATCGTGCCCATCGTACCCCTCAATCACACGATGACGAACGATCCTATAATGGAATCAAAGTCGCGCAAGTTTAAAGTGTTTATTTTTTGTTTTCCACCGCGCTGGACGGTTTTCGACAGGCGATGCGGACGCCTTTTACAGGCGTCGGACTGGGTCGCTGAAAAACGTCTCCACGGTCACCCCGGCGATATCCTTGCGGACGTCCACGTCGGCATGCGATGTTGAGTGATGGATCTGCCGTCTCCCCTTGCCTGGCTGGTTGACGAGGCCGGGGCCTCGCCTGGTCCCGAACGGTTTCTGGCCGAGCTCGGGCGACGGTTGCTGGCCGATGGCCTGCCGCTTTCCGGCGGGGCGCTGACGCTTTCGGTGCCGCATCCGATCATCGCGCGGCGCACCTGGCTGTGGCGGGCCGAGACCGGCGCCGTCATCGAGGCATTGGCCTTCGCCGCGGCCCCGCAAAGTGAGGCCGGGCGCGAGTGGCTCGCCGGGTTGGGGCCGGTATGGGAGGCAAGGATCGGGCCGCCGCGCGACAATCAGGCATCGGACAGCCCGCTACTCGGCTGGGCAGGGATTGCCGACGGGGCAGGGGGCGGTGCATTCGCTCCGGCCGAGGCCAGCCTGCTCTGCGAGGTCGCGCGTTTTGCCGCAGCGCCGCTCGCCGCTTTGGCGGCGCGGGAGGCGCGGGCCGCGCTGCTCGAAGCCTATCTCGGCCGGCGCAGTGCCGCCCGGGTGCAGGCCGGCGCGCTTGCCCGCGGCACCGGCGAGACCATCCGCGCGGCGCTTCTCTGCGCCGATCTGCGCGACTTCACCGCGCTCTCCGAGGTAACCGAACCTCACGTGATGATATCAGCGCTGGATGCCTGGTTCGACCGCGTCGCCGGCGCAGTGCATGCCTTCGGCGGCGAGGTGCTGAAGTTCATCGGCGACGGCGTGCTGGCGATCTTTCCGGTCACTGTTGCGTCGGGCGAAGGCGATGCAGCCCAAGGGGATCGCGAAGCCTGCGAGGCCGCCCTTCGCGCGGTCGCCGCCAGCCGAGCGGGCATGGCCCATCTCGACCAACTGCGGCTGGCGCAGGGGCTGGCGCCGCTGCCCTTCGGCGCGGCGCTGCATTTCGGCGAGATCCTGTGGGGCAATATCGGCGCGGCCGACCGGCTGGACTTCACCGCCATCGGCCCCGCCGTCAATCTGGTCAGCCGATTGGAAGGGCTGTGCAAGCCGCTCGGCCGAAGCGTGCTGATCTCGGGTGCCGTGGCAGCGAATACGACGACCGCGCTGATGCCGCTGGGAAAGCATACCTTGCGGGGCATTGCCGGCCCTTGTGCGGTGTTCACGCTGCCGACGGATTGAGCCACGCGCAAGACATCTTTGCAAAGAAAGCTTTGCAAAGATGTCTTTGCAATAGTAGGCTTCGCGCATGAAAAAACCGCGCCCACAGCCTGCTCAATCCGTCACCGCACCGCGCACCGTCAGTCGCGTCGTGCCGGATCCGACCGCCTTAAAGGCGCTGGCGCATCCGGTTCGGCTGCGGATGCTCGGCATGCTGCGGATCGACGGGCCTGCCACGGCGACACAGCTTGCAGCGCGGCTTGGGCTGAACAGCGGCGCGACCAGCTATCACCTGCGCCAGCTCGCCCAATACGGCTTCATCGAGGAGGCGCCGCATGCTTCGCGGCGCGACCGCTGGTGGCGCGCCAGCCACGAACTCACCTCGGTGCCGTCAAGCGAGGCCGAGGGCGAAGCGCTCGACCTCGACCTCGCCTTCAACCAGGCGGTACTCTCCCTGCAGGTCGGCCAGATGCAGCAGGCGCTGGAGGAGTATGCCGAACTGCCGGCGGAATGGCGCAAGGCGAGCGCTGCCAACGACGTCATCATCCCGATGACGGCAGAACAGGCCGAGGTCCTGACCAGGCAGCTGACCGACATCATCCTCGAAGCAATGCGGGCGGCTCCGCCTTTGGGCGAGGCGACCGCTCCGGGCATGGTGCCTTTCTCGATCATGCTGCACGCCTTTCCCTATCCGGGCCGGCTCCCGCATCGCGAGGAGGATGACGGGTCATGAGAAGGGGTGGGCCTTTCCTGGCGCTTGCCGCCGCCGAGACGCTTTCGCTGTCCGGCACACGGCTGTCGACCATCGCCATTCCCTGGCTGGTGCTGGTCGCTACGGGCAACCCGGTTCTAACGGGGCTGACGGCGATGATGGAAATGCTGCCCTATGTCGCTGCCAAGGCGCTCAGTGGGCCGCTGATCGACCGCGTCGGCGCGAAGCGCATCGCTGTCGTCTGCGACGCCGCCTCGGTGGCCGTGGTGATGCTGGTGCCGCTGCTCGACCGGCTCGGGCTGCTTGGTATGCCGGTACTGCTACCGATCGTTTTTGCCATGGGTGTGCTACGCGGTCCGTCCGATGCCGCCAAGCAGGCGATGGTGCCCGATATCGCCGAATTGGCGGCCGTACCGCTCGAGCGGGTGACCGGTGTCGTTGGCGCCATCGAGCGGCTGGCCTCGACAGTGGGTGCGGCCGGCGCCGGTGCGGTGATCAGCCTGATCGGCCCGGGCCAGGCGCTGGTCGTCAATGCCGTCACCTTCGCCGCCGCCGCGCTGATTGTGGGGGTAGGCATCCCCGGGCTGAAAAGCATGCCCAGGCTGCAATGCATGCCCGGGCTGCAATGCATGCCCGCGCCGCGCGGCGCGCCCGAGGCTCGGCCGGGCGGAATGTCCTCCTATCTCGGCGATCTCAGGGAAGGCTGGTGCTTTCTGCGCGGCGATGCGGTGCTCGTCAGCATCGTCATCATGGTGGCGACCACCAATCTGCTGGACCAGGCCTATGGGGCGGTGCTGCTGCCCGTCTGGACGCAGAGTTCGGGCCATGGCCCGGAATTGCTGGGGGCGATGTTTGCGGCCTTCACCGGCGCTTCGATCGCCGGCGCGGCGATTGCCGCTGCGATCGGCGAGCGGGTGCCGCGCCTGATGATCTATACGGTGGCCTTCCTGCTGACCGGATTTCCGCGTTTTCTCGTTCTTGCGCTGGACGCGCCGCTCCCCATTATTTTTCTCACTTTGGCAATCGCTGGATTTGCCTCGGGCTTCCTCAATCCGATCCTGTCGGCGGTGATCTTCGAGCGCATCCCCAAGCCGCTGATCGGCCGCGTCACCGCAATGAACGCCGCCCTTTGCTTTGCCCTCATCCCGTTCGGCGGCCTCTTCGGCGGCGCCCTGATCAGCATGATCGGCCTTGCCGCAGCGCTCTCGCTCACCGGGTTCGCCTATCTCGCCGCAACCCTCTTTCCTCTGGCGCTGAAGAGTTTCCGCGGCTTCGACAAGCCTCTCACCGAGAGCTAGCGTCATGGTCGCGTACCTGGCCCCCAAGCTCCTCGACCATCAGATCGATGAAGCGGCGGACACGCGGTTCCAGCAGGCGTTTGTCGGGATAGAGCGTAACGATTTTTGCGTCGTCGGTTTCGAGGTCGGGCAGGATCTGCCGGAGGCGACCGGCGGTAAGATCGTCGGCGACGAGAAAATCGGGAAGCAGCGCGATGCCCAGCCCCGCGAGCGCGGCGTCGCGGATCGCCTCTCCGCTGTCGAGCCTCAGGCGACTGCGGCCCTGCGCCTTGACCCAGGAGCCGCCTTCGCCGCGAAAGCGCCAGCCCTGCCTTTGATGGCGGCTGGCGAAGATCAGGCAATCGTGGGCCGCGAGGTCGTCGATATTGCGCGGTTCCCCGCGCTCAGTCAGGTAGGATGGCGACGCGCAGAGCCGCGCCTTATAGGTGGCGATCACACGCGAGACCAGGCGGGTATCCGACGCCGTCGCGTCGATCCGGATCGCCAGATCGGAGCCTTCTTCGACGATGTCGGCCGGGCGATCGGTGAAGCTCACTTCGACCTGGATGTCGGGCCAGGCCCGAAGATATTTTTCAAGCAGGGGCAGCACGACGAGCCGCCCCAGGGCATCGGGAACGGTGAGCCTGAGAACGCCTTGCGGCGTGCCGCTCTGCCCCGCCACGCTCGCCTCCGCCTCGTCGACCGATGCGAGGATCTGCAGCCCGCGCTGGTAAAACATCCGGCCTTCATCGGTCAGGCCCAGCGTTCTCGTCGTACGGTTGAGCAGGCGCGCGCCAAGCCGGTCTTCCAGGCGGATGACGGCCTTTCCTGCCGCCGAACGGGAGAGGCCCATGGCCTGGCCGCCGGCGATAAAGCTTCCGGCATCGACGACTGCCATGAAGATCAGGATATCGTTCAGGTTCGTACGTGGCATAAGGGCACTCGAGCGGTTCGGCTACAGCATACCTCGGTCAGTCATGCGACAGATTCAAGGTTCGCAGCATCAACGTCCGACGCGGCAGTAAGGTCCGGGCGCTTCGCTTCTGTGTCGACGTCCGTTCGTCAATCAACCTGCCATAGCGGCCATCACACCGGATTGCCGGTCAACAACGACCGCCGCGACCACGCTGACGGGCGTTTTTGGCCTCGCCTTTCCGCAGCAGCGCCGTCGCCTATACCGGATGATGCGCCGGCAGAGCCGGGGCTGTGCCCAATGAGGCCGTCGAACCGCGCTACAGCATGTCGCCGAGACTCCAATGGTTGTTCCATCGGACGTCGATCTCGTCGTCGACATTCTGATATCTTATGTCGGTGGAGAGGCGCAGCCGTCGGCTGCAGTCCTGGTTGGTGGTCGAGGCATGGATCATGTAGGGCGAGTGGAGCACCACATCACCGGCCTCATAATCGGCGGCGAGCCAGCGAGTATCGAAGCGCTCCGCCATATCAGGGAGATCCTTCGAGACCCAGCCGCATTCGGCCATGTGGCGGTTATAGGCGCTGATCCGCTCTTCCGGAGAAAGATCGCCGCTTGCGGCCTGGAACTCGGCCTCCATCCTGACACCAACCGCGTGCGAGCGCTCGAGGTAGACCAGCCCCCCCATCTCGGCGGGGATATCGCCGATCGGAATCCAGGCCGTCACCAGGCGTCTGGTGCCGCCGCGGAGATAGACGAGATCATAGTGAGCCGGTGTGGCCGTTGGCGATCCCGGCTGAACGAAACGCATGATCTTGCGCTTGTGCAGATAAGAGATGCCCTGCAGGAAATCGTCCATGAAACGGGCAAGCGGCGGCTGCGCGCAGAAGCCTTCATAGGCGGCAGAGCGGACCAGCGACATCAAGCGCCGGTCCGCCAGGCTCCTGTCGAAGCCGGCGGCAGACGCCCAGCGAAAAATCGCTGCCGGGCTCGACCAGCCCGGTTTCGGCAAGGCGTTCGAAGACCCAACGGCGAAAATCGAGGACATCGGTCCGCGGCAGAAGGCGTTTCAGCCAGACATAACCATCGTCCTGGTAGCGGCGGCGGATGGCGTCGACGCCGATGGCGGGATCGGTCGGCGCGAGCCAGCCCGTCCGCTCCGCAGGCAAGGTCTTGCCGTGGGCGGCAAGGGGAAATTCCGGCTTTCGGGCTTGCATCGTTTTGGCGGTAATTGACATTTCAGCCTTCCATCGCTTGAGTTGGCTCGCCATTCGTTAGCTGATCTGTTGGGACAACCGACATAGAGGAAAATCATAGCTGGACTTTTCGCTCACCATGAAAGACGTCGAGGCCATCTATCGGTCACCGCTCGGCGCGGCCGGCGGACTTGCGGTCACCGGCAGTGGCCGGCAGCATGCCCATCATGCGGTGAGGGATCGGAAACTGCCGAGTTTCGCCGTCGTTCTGGTGGAGCGCGGGCAGGGCTGGCTGGAAACCGCCGCCAGCGGCCGCTTGAGCTTGGCGGGACCGGCCCTCTTCTGGCTGTTTCCCAACCGCGCCCATTCCTATGGCCCCGATGAAGCAGGCTGGGACGAGCGCTGGGCGCTTTTCGAAGGGTCCTTCACGCGGGACTTCGTGCGGCTGAGGCTCATCGCCGAGCGGCACCCGGTCGTCGCCTTGCATCATCTCGATGACGTCGCGCGGCTCTTCGCCAAGCTTCATACCGATCTGCTTGACGATACCAACCTCGGACAGGCGTCGGCGGCAGTGATGCTGCATCGCATCGTCATCTCAGCCGCCAGACAGGCGGCAAGTGTCGCGGGCGATCGACGACAGGAAAGGCCCGACATGGCCGCAATCGTGGAAACGCTGCGGCAGCGAGCGATGCAGCCGTTGGATCTCGCTGCCTTCGCCGCCGAGCACGGCATCTCGCCGGCCACCCTGCGCCGGCGGTTCACGCTCGAGACGGGGCTGCCTCCCAAGGCATTTCAGCTTCGGGCGCGCATGGATCACGCCAAACAGCTACTGGCAACTACCGACGAGAAGATCGAAACGGTTGCTGCCATGATCGGCCTGGATGACCCGTTTTATTTTTCGCGTGTCTTTCACGAACGCGAGGGCTGCAGTCCTCGTGAATTCCGCACGAGATACAGGCGGGTTTGAACGTCAGCGCCAGCCGAGCGCCGGGGCAACATGGGTGAGGATCGCTTCGATGACATGGGTGTTGTAGGCGACGCCGAGCTGGTTGGGGACGGTCAGCAGCAGCGTGTCGGCTTCGGCGATTGCCTCGTCCTCGGCGAGCTGCTTGATCAGGGCGTCAGGCTCGGCAGCATAGCTGCGGCCGAAGATCGCCCGGGTCTTCTCGTCGATGAAGCCGATCTTGTCACCCTCGTCGTTGCCGTAGCCGAAATAGGCGCGGTCGCGGTCATCGACCAGCGCGAAGATGCTGCGGCTGACCGAGACGCGCGGCTGGCGTGTGTGGCCGGCTTCTTTCCAGGCCGCGCGATAGGCGCGGATCTGGTCGGCCTGCTGGACGTGGAACGGCTCTCCCGTTTCGTCGTCTTTCAGCGTCGAGCTCTGCAAGTTCATGCCGAGCTTGGCTGCCCAGACGGCAGTGGCGTTGGAACTCGCGCCCCACCAGATCCGATCGCGCAGGCCCTCGGAATGCGGCTCGAGGCGCAGCAGGCCGGGCGGGTTCGGAAACATCGGCCGCGGATTCGGTTTGGCAAAACCTTCGCCGCGCAGCACTTCGAGGAAGACTTCGGCATGGTGCCGGGCCATGTCGGCCTCGCTCTGGCCTTCCGGCGGGGCATAGCCGAAATGGCGCCAGCCATCGATCACCTGCTCGGGCGAACCGCGGCTGATGCCGAGCTGCAGACGGCCGCCGGCGATGAGGTCGGCCGCACCGGCATCTTCGGCCATATAGAGCGGGTTCTCGTAGCGCATGTCGATGACGGCGGTGCCAATCTCGATCCGGTTGGTTCTAGCGCCGACGGCCGATAGCAGCGGGAAGGGCGCGGCCAGCTGGCGGGCGAAATGATGCACGCGAAAATACGCCCCGTCCGCCCCGAGCTCTTCGGCCGCTACGGCAAGATCGATCGACTGCAGCAGCGCGTCGCCTGCCGAGCGCGTCTGCGATTGGGGCGAGGGCGTCCAGTGCCCGAACGAGAGGAAACCGATCTTCTTCATGCCGCGCCTTTTCCGTTGCATCTCATGGTGGATGGGTCATGGCATAGTTTCGGGCCGGAAGACAATCGGAAGCGGGGGGATGTGGCGTATCACTTATCCGGCATTTGACGCGCTATCTTCCGCTATCTCTACAGAGTGTCGCATGCCTTTTACTCCGTCATTCCTGCGCTCGTCACAGGAATCCAGCCACGGCGCGTCTGCGCCGTGAATGACTCTCATCCAAGCAAGAAAGTCTCGCGCGCCCAGGGACCTGGGCGCACTGGATTCCTGTGGTGAGCACAGGAATGGGGAAGAGGAGATGCTCGTGTGCTAAAATTTCCATTGAAGCTCCACAGGCTTTTACACCGCGCCGACATCCTCCAGCCGCGTGTGCACGGCGTTGAACACCTGCGATGGCACGCGCAGGCTGGCATCGTCTTGATAGAGCGCCCGCACTTCGCCGGCGAAGGTCGGGAATCGCCGGATTCGCGAGAGTTTTTCTGGAATCATTCAAATGAAATTAAGGAGATAGTGGTTTTATCAGTTGGTATTTAGGAGATTATATGTTTCGCGCTTTTTCGTTTTTTCTGGTGCTTTTCTTTTTTTCGATAGTGTCCGCGAATGCCGCTGAGGGTGACTGGCAAGTGGCCAAGGCCAGCCAGCAGGTGAATTTCACCGTCGACAAGCGGAACTGGGTAGCGGTTCGAGCGGGAGACATCATCCCCAACACCGCCTGGATCGCGACCGGGCCGAGGGGACGCGTTCAACTGGTGCGCGGCGTCGAAAGCATTTCGTTTCAACCCAACACCGTCGCCGGCATCTTCACCTCGGGCTTTGGCGAGAGGAAGACGGAGGTCGTCGAGCAGGCGGGTGTGCTCGATCTGGAGATCGAGAAACGCAGCAAGCCGCATACAACAGTCCAGACGCCTTTCCTGGCGGCCGTTGTGAAGGGCACGAATTTCCGCGTTTCCGTCTCGAAATCCGCGGCTGAGGTTACGGTCAACCGCGGCCTGGTGCAGGTGACATCGTTTGCGAGCGGTCAAACGGCGAATGTCGGGCCGGGGCAGGGCGCATCCGTCGACGGTGTGAAAGGGATGACGGTTTCCGGCGACGTTTCGACGCCTGTGGTGACCGCGGTCGCCCCGTCGGTGGCGCGAGTGCCTGCCGTCGGCGCGACGACCCTCAACGGGCAGGCGGAGACAGAGAGTTCGAAGGCATCCGGCGCATCTTCATCCGTTTCCAACAGCGCCGGCTCTGGCGACCGAGATAGCGCTTCCCACTCCTTCGGCAATGAAGGCCGCAATGGCAATCGCTATGGCGCCGATAATGGCTCCAGCAATGGCAATGAGAATGCAGCCGGCAACGATGACAGCCAAGGGAACGCTGTCGGGAATGACAGCGACAATGGCGACAACAATGGAATTGGGAGCGGAAAGGATAAGGACAAGCAAGATAAGAAAGACAAAAGCGACAAAAAGGACAAAAAGGACAGGAACAAAGGCAAGGGAAACGATGACGACTGAGGTTTCCCCGCCGGCCGGTGTGAGAGGTTTCCATCCTTGATGAAGGGCGGTCGTGGCTTTCGGCTGTCGCGCTTGCGCCCAGTCAGGCTGTTATTCATCCTGATGATGATCGGCCTGCCGCTCTCGGGGCAAGTCCTGCCCTTTGTGAATTATCTCGACAATGCCCTGGTGAGCTGGCGCTTCAGCGCGGCGCCACGGGCGGCGTCCGGAAATATTGTCTATGTCGCGATCGATAAGCGCAGCCTCGATGCGGTCGGCACCTGGCCGTGGCCCCGCAGCCTCTATGCCGAGCTCATTGACAAGCTGATTGCGGCAGGCGCAGGCGATATCTTTATCGACGTCGATTTCAGCACGCCGTCGAACTCTGCCGAGGATGGCCGGCTGGCCAAGGCTCTGACTGAAGCCGGAGGCGGCGTGATCCTGCCGGTCTTCAAGCAATATCTCGGCGCCGAGGCCGGATCGCAGACGGTGGTGACGCGGCCGATTCCGGATCTCGCCGACAATGCCTGGCTTTCCCTCGCCAATGTCGGCCTCGACGGCGACGGCACGGTCAGGCGGTTTGCACTTGGCGATACTCTCGGCAATCAGCCGACGCAAAGCGTTGCCGCAGTGCTGGCGAAATTCGACAGGGCGGCAGGCTCCTATCCGATCGACTATTCGATCGCCCCGGCGAGCGTCCCGACATTCTCGCTGTCGGATGTTCTTGCCGGGAAGGTCGGTAGGCCCGATCTGGAAGGGCGTTCGGTGGTTGTCGGCGCCTATGCGACCGAGCTGAAGGATATTTTCCCCGTCCCGGTCTATGGCGCACTGCCCGGCGCAATGCTGCATATTCTCGCTTCCGAAACGATCCTGCAGAAGCGGCTGTTCGAAGACATCGACCAGATGCTGCTGGAGCTTCTCTTTGCCGCAGCCATTATCGCGCTCGCCCTTGGAATGCGCAGCCGGCCCGCAGCCCATGCCGTCGCGTTTGCTCTTGCCGTCGTCGTCGCCGGTGAAGTGACGGCCTTCTTTCTTCAGAAAGATCAGGCTCTCATCCTTCACACGGTGCGGCCCTGGATCATTCTTCTTGCCGGTCTCGTGCTGTTGTTGAACGAGAAGGTCGATTTCGGCCGGTTTCTGGTCGAGCTTGCCAAGGCCGAGCAGCGCAACACGCGCCGGCTGCTCGAGAGGATCGTGGCTGACAGCGCCGACGCCGTCATCGCCTTCGACGATCAGTTCCGCATTCTGAACGAAAGCGCCTCGGCTGCGGCGATGCTGGCTTTGGAGCCACAGGCGGACAGGCGCAGAACGCTTGATGCGATGATCCCGCCCCCTCTCGTTCATCGCATCATCAAGCTTGCTTCGGATTATATGGCGCAGCCGGGCACGATCCACGCCTGCAACGCGCGTTTTTCGCTTCAAACCGAGAGAGGGACAAAGCATCTCGAGGCAGCGATCACCATTTCGCATGTCGAACGGCCTGGCGAATCCGGCATCGTCGCCGCGAAATCCTTCATCGGCAGCCTGATCGTCAGGGACATGACGGCCCGCCGGCGGTACGAAGACAAACTTCAGCGCCTGTCCGAATTCGACGAGTTGACCGGTCTGATGAACAGGCGCGAATTCCGCCGTCGCCTCGATCGGCTCGAGGGTGAATGCCATGTGATCGCGCTGGGGCTACACCGTTTCTCCGTCCTGAATACGGCGATGGGACGGGATGTCGGGGATGAGCTTTTGAGGGCCGTCGCCGTGCGGATGGAGGCGGAGGGTGCAATCAGCCTCGTCGGGCGGTTGGGGGGCGATGTCTTCACGGCCGTCATCCCGGCGTCCGTGGAGTGCGGTCAGGAGCGGTGTGCGCAGCTCATCCTTGATCTTTTCCGAGAGCCGTTCGCGCTTGGCGGTTCGATGATCCATGTCGCCGCCCGGCTCGGGATCTGCACCAGCGCGGCGCGCAACGGTGACGCCGACATTTGGATTCAGCATGCCGAGATTGCGCTCGACGACGCCAAGCGGGTGGCTGGCAGCGGATGGCGCGCTCATGATCCGGTAACCGCCCTGCGGCAGCATCAATCGCGGTTGCTCGAGCGGCAGATGCGCGCTGCTCTCGATCGTCGCGAATTCTTCCTGTTGTATCAGCCGCAGGTGGACCTCAAGACGGGCAAACTGGTCGGTGCTGAGGCCCTTTTGCGGTGGAAGCATCCGGAGTTCGGGCTGGTTTCGCCGGCAGACTTCATTCCGGTCGCCGAAGCCAGCGGTTTCATCTGCGATCTCGGCTGCTGGGCGCTTGCCGAAGCATGCCGGGCGGCGGCCGAATGGCCGGATCGACTCAATCTCGCCGTCAACGTATCGCCGATCCAGTTTTCCCGACCGGAGCTGGTTGCAGAGGTCAAGGCTGCATTGGCGACAAGCGGCCTGGCGGCCTCGCGCCTGCATCTCGAAATTACCGAATCCGCCTTTGTCGACGGCAGCGAGCAGATCATGTCGGTCATCTCAGAGCTCAGAGCGCTCGGCATTGCCGTCGCGCTCGACGATTTCGGAACCGGCTATTCGTCGCTGAGCTATATGGCCGGCTTTCCCCTCGACAAGCTCAAGATCGACCAGTCCTTCGTCAGGAAGATCGCGGACGATCCCAAGATCCTGGCGATCGTCGCGACGGTCGGCTCGCTTGCCCACGGGCTGGGGCTCAAGGTCGTGGCAGAGGGGATAGAGACCGAGACGGAATGGCAGATGCTGGCGCAGATGGGCTGTGAGGAGGGCCAGGGCTACTTCTTCGGTAAGCCGCAATCGTCCGCCGCTCTGATGACGCTTTCGCGTCAGCCGGGCTGGACGCGTGCTGCATGACCGATCTCGCCGGCCGCTTTCTTCAAGCGGAAGCAGAAGGAATTGCGGTAAGCGGCTGAGAGGGAGTCGGATTTTCTGTCGGCATCGGTGGTGCGGACTTCACCTGGCTCTCGACAGGCGTTAAGAATGCGACATGCGCTACACATTCGCCATAGGCGATATCCATGGCTGCATCGATCCGCTGAACAGGATGATCGATCGGGTCGAAGCCTATGCGCCTGAAGGGACAGTCGTCTTCCTTGGCGACTATATCGATCGCGGGTCTGACAGCAAAAACGTCCTCGACCGCATCATTGCCGGCACGGCCGACCCATGGCGATGGATATGCCTGAAAGGCAATCATGAGGACATGATGGTCGCTGCCTATGCCGACAGCGGCAGCCGAGCCGTATGGCTCGGCAATGGCGGGCTCGAGACCGAAATATCCTATGGCGGCAGAGTTCCGCCCCTGCATCTGCAATGGGCGGCTGATCGTCCGCTCATGCATGTCGACCGGCATCGCATCTTCGTCCATGCCGGCGTCGATCCGGCGTTTCCGCTGGAACGGCAGAGCGAGGACGATCTTCTGTGGTTGCGGTTCCCTCCCGGTGAATCCAGCGACTATTGGGGCAGGCACCTGGTCCATGGCCATACGCCGTCACTGTCCAACCCGGTGACGACAGGAAACCGCACCAACATCGACAGCGGCTGTGTCTTCGGCGGCAAGCTTTCCTGCGCGGTCTTCGACGACGAGGTTGCAGGCGGGCCGATCGACTTTATCGAGGTGAGGGCATGAACTTGCAGCGCGGAGCAAGGAATCCTTTCCGCTCCGCCGCGCTCCGTCAGCAGAGGTTTGGCGAGAGCGCTACCCCATCTCTCTTTTCCATGGGGTGCGGCAGAATCCTCACTTCCGGCCCTGCCGGCCGGCGACGAGCCGCAGCCAGGGCGTTAGATGGAAACCGCCCATCAGCAGGTACATCGGCACCATTCCCCCGATCGGGAAGGCATCAGGCGTTGTCATACACATCATGTCGGTGCTGCCGGTTGCTGCCGTCAGCAGCGCCATGATCGCGAATGTTGGGGCGGCGGCGAATGCCAGCCAGTCGGCGGCGTGGGCGGCGAGCCGGCCGCCGGCGCTAGCCACACTGCTGCTCGGCTTATCATTGATCCGACTGCGGCGGCGGCCAGCGAGAGCCATTCGGCGTTGCCGTCGCCTCTCTCCGGGGTGGGGGTGGAAAGCAGCATCGCAGTCACTCCTTGCCGTAGCGGTCGTGATGGCGCCACCAGATGCCGGTTTCGTTGCGGCCCTTGGGGGCGCGGTCGAGCCATTGGTACATGCCCCAGAGCCCATCCAGCCCGCGGGCATAGCTGGAATAGCTGTGGTAGACCGTGCCATCGATGAGCTCGAAGGCGCTGACGCCCGGCCGGTCGCGGGTGTAGGTCGCGACATCGGTGCCGGTCATGGCGGCGATCTGAGCGACCGGGCCCTCGCTGCCGGGCGACTGCCATTCTTGCACGGTCTTGCCGGCGAGCGGTTCGGGAGCGGGGAGCTCGCGGCGGTAGTTGTATTCTATGCCGCCCTGGTGCTGCTGCTCGGCAGAGAACCAGACGCTGAAATCGCCGTTGAAATCGCTGCCGAAGGAGGAGGCCCAGGGAAAACTCCAGTCCATGCGTTGCTTGAAGGCCTGAAGTTTGGGCAGTCGCGCACGCGAAACCACCCAGAAGGCGACGTCGTGGTTTTCGAGGTGGACGAAGAAACCGTTGAAACCGTCGGCGATCGAGGAGCAGGAGGGGCATCCCGCGCTATAATCGGGCCCGAACATGAAGTGATAGACGAGAAGCTGCGAGCGGCCGCCGAAGAGGTCCTTCAGTGAGACGTTGCCGTCGTCCGTATCGAAGCGGTATTCCTTATCGATTCTCACACGCGGCAATTGCTGGCGCTTGAGCGCCAGAGCGTCGCTCTGCCGGGTCAGCGCCTTTTCCTCTTCGAGCAGGTCGAGCCTTGCCCCCAGCCATTGCTGCCGTGTTGCATTCAGCTCTGTCGTCATGGGTCTTCTCCTTTGCCTGTCTGTCGTCGTAGCATCCGGCGCGGATTGGTTGCCGGGTCCAGAGCAGATTACGGCTGGGCCGGGGAATGGCGGGAGTGACAAGTGTGACGGGATTTGAATGGACTCGCTGATCACAGCCGCGGCGCAGGCGCTGGCATCGGGCGATGCGCTCGGCGCGCTGAAGCGGGTGGCGCTGCGTGACGACGCGGCGGCGCTGGCGCTGCGCGGCATCGCGATGGCGCAGCTCGGCGATCTCGTCCGCGCCAAGGCGCTGCTGAAGAGTGCTGCGCGCGCCTTCGGCCCGCGGGAGGCGGTGGCGCGGGCGCGTTGCGTGGTTGCCGAGGCCGAGATCGCGCTCGTCTCGCGCGATCTTCTCTGGCCGCCGAAGGCGCTGGAAGCGGCGCGCAAAGTGCTGGAAGCGCATGGCGACAGGGTCAATGCCGCGCATGCGGGCAATGTCGCCATTCGCAGGCTGGTGCTGATCGGGCGTCTCGACGAGGCCGAACGCGCGCTTGCAGCACTCGATCCGACGCCGCTGCCGCCGGCTCTGCGGACTGCCCACGAGCTGGTGGCCGCCGGCATCGCCGTCCGGCGCCTGCAGACGCAGGCGGCGCGTGCGGCGCTCGCCCGGGCAAGGCTTGCGGCGCGTGCGGCCGATATTCAGGCTTTGACGGCGGAGGTCGAAACTGCGGCCCTCGTGCTCGACACGCCGGCGGCGCGGCTGATGTCGCGCGGGCAGGAGCGCTTGCTGCTGCTCGGCGAGGTGGAAGCGCTGCTCGGTTCGGGCACGCTCGTCGTCGATGCCTGCCGCCATGTGGTGTGGAATGCGGGCGCCGCCGTCTCACTGGCGACGCGGCCGGTGCTGTTTGCGCTTGCCCGTACGCTGGCCGAAGCCTGGCCGGGCGATGTGACACGGGGAACGCTCATCGCGCGCGCCTTCCGCGGCAAACACGCCGATGAATCGCATCGCGCCAGGCTGCGGGTCGAGATTGGCCGGCTGCGGGCCGAACTGCGAGGACTGGCGGAGGTGTCAGCGACGAAGCGCGGCTTTGCGCTTTCGCCGCGTGGCGCCCGGGATATCGCGGTGCTGGCGCCGCTCGTCGAAGGTCAGCATGGGGCAGTGCTCGCATTCCTCTCCGATGGCGAGGCGTGGTCGAGCTCGGCCTTGGCGATCGCGCTCGCCGCCAGCCCCCGCACCGTGCAGCGGGCGCTGGATTCCCTTGCGGGCGAAGGCAAGGTGCAATCGCTGGGGCGCGGGCGGGCGCGGCGCTGGATGAGCCCGCCGCTGCCGGGTTTCCCGACGATCTTGTTACTCCCCGGACCGCTGCCCAGCGATTAGTGTGGGCTGACTGATTGTGATGCCCGAACCATAGGGATGGAAGAGATGAAGAAATCGGCTGCGAATATCCTGCGTGAATATGGACCTTTTCCCGGCGCTGAGCGCGTCAATGGCGTCACCTTCGACGGCGAGCACGTCTGGTTTGCCTCGGGCGACCGCCTGAACGCGCTCGATCCCGAAAGCGGCGAGGTGGTACGCTCGATCGAGGTTGCATCCCATGCCGGGACGGCCTTCGACGGTGAATTCCTCTATCAGATCGCCGAGGATGTCATTCACAAGATCGAGCCGAAGACTGGCCGTATCCTCGCCACCATCCCGGCGCCTGGCAATGGCGGCGATTCCGGCCTTGCCTGGGCCGAGGGCACGCTCTGGGTCGGCCAGCATCGCGGCCGCAGGATCCACCAGATCGATCCCGAGACCGGCAAGATCCTCCGCACCATCGAATCCAACCGCGTCGTGACAGGCGTCACCTGGGTCGACGGCCAGCTCTGGCACGGCACCTGGGAGGGCGACGACAGCGACGTCAGGCGCATCGACCCGGAAACGGGAGAGGTGCTGGAACGGCTCGACATGCCCGAAGGCACCGGCGTCTCCGGCCTCGAATCCGACGGTGCCGACCGCTTCTTCTGTGGCGGAGGCGGCAGTGGCAAGATCCGCGCGGTGCGCCGGCCGGCGTGAAGCCCGGAAGAATTTCGGTCGAGTGAGCGATTGATTTCGTCATGGGACGATCTACTTTCGCGGCAGTGTCGAAGCTTCGGGGGCGGTCGAGGGCTCGACGCAAGCGGCATGACCGTGGGGAGAGACTTTGAAATATCTGCGCACGACACTTGGGCCTAAGAGCGAATCCGAACTTGGGATGATCCTCCCGCACGAGCACGTCTTCGTCGACCTCAGGACGCCGGACCAGCCCGGTTATGCCGAAGCAGACATTGAAGACGTCGTTCGGCTGATGGCCCCCGAAATCGAACGGATCAAGAAACTCGGGGTGACGGCACTGGTCGAATGCTCGACGGGCGGCGTCGGACGCCGTGCGGATATCGATCTTGCCGTGTCGCTCGCGACGGATTTTCCGATTGTCGTTCCCACCGGCAATTACCGTGAACCCTGGATTCCCGAATGGGTCCGCCATGCTTCCGAGAAGGAACTGGAGGTATGGATGCTTCGCGAGCTGACAGAGCAGATCGACGAGACCGGGTTCCAGGCAGGCTGGATCAAGCTCAGTGCCGGCGATGACGGCATGACGGCGCTCGAGACAAAAATCCTGCGGGCGGCCGCGCGCGCCGCGGCGCAGACAGACGCCGTCATCGGCAGTCATACGATCAGGGGACGGGTCGTCATGGATCAACTCGATGTCATCGAGGCGGAGGGCTACAGGGCCGACAGATTCATCTCGATCCATACGCAGGAAGAAAAGGACTTCGCCTATAACGTCGCCGTGGCCGAGCGAGGCGCCTGGATCGAGTATGACCATGTCGGCCGGGCCGAAGATAACGAGGTGGCGGATCTGGTCATCAAGGCGCTGGAGGCCGGCTGCGGCGACCGCCTGTTGTTGAGCCATGACCGGGGCTGGTTCGATCCGGCACTGCCGATGGGCGGGACACCCAAGCCGTACACCCATCTTTCCACGGTCTTGCTGCCCGAGTTGAAACGGCGCGGCATAGACGACGGGACGCTGATGCGCCTGACTCACGACAATCCGTTCGAGGCTTTCGCCCGATAGGGGATGGCTGGGCTCATTGCGTGCAAGGGCATTTGTTCCAAGTTCAGGCCGAAATGATGATCAGCCGGACTCGCCCCGTTCAAAAATCGACGCGATACCAGGATCTATGAGAAGCCGCGCTCGTCGAACAAAAGCGCCATGCTGATCGCATCGATGAACCGGCCGTCGATGTGTGCCGCCCGTCGGACGATGCCTTCGCGTGCAAATCCGACCTTTTCGTAGAGAGCGATCGCACGGGCATTGTCCTCGTAAACATCGAGTTCAACCCTGGCAAAACCGCTTTTCTGTGCGGCGCTCAATGTCGTCTCGATAAGCCTTCGTCCCAGACCCTTGCCCCGATAGGCAGGAAGGATACCCATTCCCAGGTTTCCACGATGGGCATGCGACGGGAAAAAATGACGGCTGATGTCGCACCAACCGATGACTTGGGTTTGAGCGGTGGCAACGAATTGAGGATTGCCTTTTGCAATCATGCCGATCACGAACTCCCGCGTCTGCGGCAGAGGAGTCGCTTCCAGCATAGACAGGTATCTTTTCTCCCGCGCGACCAGGTCGAGTGCGTGATGAAAACTATCGATGTGGGCGGCAGCGATCGGTTCGATCCTGATATCCGACGTTTCCAGCGATGCGGGAGCATCCATACGCTTCTCCTTCGGAGATCGTGAAATGCCTATAGGAGACAAGTTGTGGACCTGCACGGGAGCGCATAATTCACGGTCCGTCAACCTTTGCGTGTCAATTTCTCGGTGGCAGTCGCCATCAAAAGGTTGCAGGTATTGAAGGTCAGACTCACATCCCACATTACGTTTGTCCTGGTAACGCTCACCTGTGCTGCGGCCGTGTTGCTGTGCGGTTTTGCGTGGCTCGCCGCAATCAAGGTCGATGATCTCTATTTGCGCCGACAGGCCGATTTCGTCCGACAGGGACTGGAAGAGCAGATCGCAGCACTTCCCCGTGAGCAGGAAAGCGTCACCAAATGGGACGATGCCTTCCTCTATGCCAAGCAGCGGAACCATGAATGGCTGCTCGACAATGTCGGGCGGTGGACGAGCCAGTATTTCGCGCACGACAGAACCTATATCTTCGACGATGCCAATCGCCTGATGTTTGCGTTCCGTGACGGCGCGGATGCGATGCCGCCGCGGCTCGATGACGACGACGGCAAAGAAATGACCGCTCTTGCCGGAGAGATGCGTGCCGCTCTCGTCGAGCGGGCTGCAGAGCCCGGCGCCGAACCGATTGGTCAACTGGCCACGGTTCGGACGATCATGATCGGCAAAAGGCCGGCGATAACAAGCGCGCGTCCCATTCTGCCGAGTTCGACCAGGATGCAGATCGAGGCGGGCCAGGAGTTCATCGCCATCTCGGTCAAGTTCATCGATGGAAAAACTGCCGAAAGCATCGCCCATCATGCGCTGCTCGAAGGATTGCATTTCGCGTCTTCGAAAGGTGAGGACGAGCGGGCGCAAGTGCCTGTGTCATCGCATGACGGCGGCACGATCGGCTATTTCGTGTGGCCTCCCATCCGGCCCGGATACATGCTGCTTCAGCAGATCGCGCCGGCGGGGCTCGGTTGTCTGGCGCTGCTGATCACCGTCGTGTTCTGGCTGGGACGAGGTCTGCATCGCACCTCGCTGACCCTGCTGGACAGCCAGGCGCAACTCACCCATCACCGCAACCATCTGGAAGAGATGGTGGCCGATAGAACGGCCGAGATCGAAAGGCAGAGAGAGGAACTGGATCGGCTGCTGGTGCACGAACGCCAGGTGAATGCGCTCCAGCGCCAGTTCGTCGCCATGGCCTCGCACGAGTTTCGCACACCGCTCGCCATCATCGACGCCGCTGCCCAGCGGCTCTGCCGCTCGACGACCAACGTCAGTGGCGATTACGTTCACGAAAAAGCAGGCGTGATCCGCAGCGCGGTGGTGCGCATGGTCGATCTGATGGAGAGCATTCTCGCCAGCGGCCGGCTCGAAACCGGACAGATCACGCTGAAGCGCAGCGAAGGCGATCTGAAAGCCCTGCTCGTCACCTGCTGCGACAGGCAGCGCCATCTCAGCCGCTCGCATGTGTTTCATCTCGATCTCCAGCCGATACCCGATGTATTGACATTCGACCGCAGCGCCATGGAACAGGTCTTCACCAACCTGATTTCGAACGCCGTCAAATATTCGCCCAACGCGCCCGACATTCATGTCCGCGCCCGGGCTGACGAGAAGACGGTGGAGATCGCCATCTCCGACAGCGGCATCGGCATGGATGCGGAGGATCTGCCGAAGCTGTTCCAGCCCTATTACCGCGCCCGCAGCGCGACGGGCATTGCCGGAACCGGCATCGGCCTCAACGTCGTCAAGCAGGTCGTCGAACTGCATGGCGGCACCGTCGAGGTGACCAGCGAGCTCGGCAAGGGCACAACATTCACCATTCTTCTGCCAATAGCGTTCCTATTGTCGGATCAACAAGTCGCAGCTTAAGGAAGAGCTCATGGTTACAGTCCTGTGCATAGAAGACGAAGTCGAGATCCGGAACCTCCTCGTCGAAGAGCTGAGCGAAGCCGGCTACAAGACGCTCGAGGCTTCGAACGGCGCCGAAGGGCTGGAAATGATCCTGTCGAAATGGCCCGACATCGTCATCAGCGACATTTCGATGCCTGTCATGGATGGGCACCAGCTTCTGGCGGAAATTCAGATCAACCACCCCGAGCTCTCCAACATCCCCTTCATCCTGCTGACGGCGCTGACCGACCGGGAAAACACGCTTGCCGGCCTGCGCGGCGGAGCGGCGGACTATCTGACGAAGCCGCTCGACTTCGATCTGCTGCTCGCCAAGCTCGAAGGCTGCGTGACGCGTCTTGCCAATGACAAGGCGGTTCACCGGTCGTTTTGATCGTTGCGGGCGGAGACCGAGAGAGCCTCACTCAGAGGTGCTCCGCAGGAGGCTCCGCCCTGCGGGCTGCGCGCCTCAATGATGAGGGCGTTGGTGAATGCCACTCCGGAAGCGTTGGGGGTGCCGCCCTCATGAGAGGGCCTGGACGCAGTGAGAAGAAGGCGCTTGAGCCTGTGCCTCCTACCTCCATTATCCTCGTCCCGCCAGTGCATCGCCCAACACCTCGAACACCCGCGGATCGAGTGTTTGAGACACGTTGAAGCGCATGAAATTGGTCGCCGATTGCGACAGGCTGAATGCGTTTCCGGGAGCCAAAACGATCCTCCTTTCCAGTGCAGCGCGCGCCACATCGGCCGCATCGATGCCCTCGGGCAGCTGGCACCAGAGGAACATCCCGGCCTGTGGCTCCAGCCACGGCGTTATCCCTAAGCCCTTCAGTCTGGCCGAGACCTCGCTCATCGCCCGGGAGAGCCGGTGTCTCAGCGTCTCCATGTGTTTGCGATAGCTGCCGTCGCTCAGGACGTTCAGCACCAGTTCCGCCGTCAGCCGGCCGCCGCCGAAGGAGGTGGCGATCTTGAGATCTGTCAGTCCGTCGATCCATTCCGGTTTTGCCACGACGAAACCGCAGCGGGCCGAGGCCGACAGGGTCTTCGAGAAGCTGCCGATGTGAATGACCCGCTCGAGCCCGTCGAAGGCGGCAAGGCGGGGCGCCGGCGAATATTCGAAATCGGCGAAGATATCGTCCTCGATGATGGTCAGATCGAACTGGTCGGCGAGTTTTAGAAGCCGGTGGGCCGTCACGGGGGAAAGCGTTGCGCCTGTGGGATTGTGGATGGCGGAGTTGGTGATGTAGAGCCGCGGCCGCTCTTCGGCGACGACTTGCGCGAACAGTTCGATATCGGGACCGGACGGGGTATAGGGGACGCCGACGATCTTTGCCCTATGGGCGCGCAGCAGCGCATGGAAGTTGAAATAGCAGGGATCGTCGACCAGCACCGTGTCGCCGGGTTCCAGCAGGAAACGGCAGAGCAGATCGATTGCCTGCGTGCCGGAATCAGCCAGCATGATTTGCTCAGGGGAGGCTTCGATCCCCCGTTCACCCATGCGCCGCGAAATCAGCTGGCGCAGTTGCGGCAAGCCGAGCGGCGAGCCGTAGTCGGCGAGGGCCGGCCCGTCGCCGCGGGCAAGCGTCCTCAGCCCGCGGCGCATGCCTTCTCCCGGCAGCCAGGAGGGTGGCAGCCAGCCGCAGCCGGGCTTCAGGTCTGTTTCATCAGCCTCCAGCGATTGCCGCGATATCCAGAACGGATCGACGGCGCGGTCCAGCTTCGGTCCGCTCTGCGCAAGCGCAAACGGGGCTGCCTGGTTGGCGACATAGAACCCCGAACCCGGTCTTGCCAGGATCACGCCTTCGGCGACCAACCGCTCATAGGCGTCGACGACCGTCGATGTCGACAGCTTCAACGTCGCCGCCAGTCCCCGGACGGACGGCAGTCTTGCGCCCGGCGTCAGGCTGCGCCCGGCAATGCGTTGCTTTATCGTCGCGGCGACCATCTCTACGCGTGTGCGTCCTTCATTCATCTGTATTGCTTTCTGCACCATTACAGTTTCACGAAATCGTATCAGACTGTCACTGTCATGACCATCGCCGTTGGCCGATAAGAGCTGGGAAAAGAAGGAGTGCAGCGCATCATGGACCGCATGGCATCGGGATGGATCAATGGTTTTATCGGGGTGGTGATCTTCAGCGGGTCGCTGCCGGCGACGCGCGTGGCGGTGATGCAGTTCGATCCCGTTTTTCTCACCGTGGCGCGCGCGGCGATCGCCGGAATTCTCGCCCTCGGCCTGCTGATCGCTTTCAGAGAGAAACGGCCGAGCGGGCGCGATATCCTCTCCCTTGCCGTCGTCGCGCTCGGCGTCGTGGTCGGCTTCCCCTTGCTGACGGCGCTGGCACTGCAGCACGTCACATCAGCTCATTCGATCGTTTTCGTCGGCCTGCTGCCGCTGGCGACGGCGATCTTCGGCGTGATCCGCGGCGGAGAACGCCCGAAGCCGGCATTCTGGCTGTTTTCCATCCTGGGCAGCGCGCTGGTGGCGGGCTTCGCGCTGGCGCAAGGGCTGGCTGCGTCACCGATCGGTGACCTATTGATGCTGGCGGCGATCATCGTCTGCGGCCTCGGCTATGCCGAAGGCGGCAGGCTTTCGCGCACGCTCGGCGGCTGGCAGGTGATTTCCTGGGCGCTGGTGCTGTCGCTGCCGGTGATGGTCGCGGTCGCGCTTTTGCATCGGCCGGCAAGCTTTTCCGGCATTGAAACGCCGGCGCTGCTGGGTCTTGCCTATGTCTCGCTGTTTTCCATGCTGATCGGCTTCATCTTCTGGTATCGCGGCCTGTCGCAGGGCGGCATTGCCGCCGTCGGCCAGCTGCAGCTGCTCCAGCCGTTTTTCGGCCTGGCGCTTGCTGCCACCCTGCTGCACGAGCCCGTGACCTGGGCCATGCTCGCCGTCACGGTCGCCGTCATTCTGTGCGTGGCCGGCGCCCGCAGGTTTGCGCGGTAGCGGTTGCTCCGGTCACGGCAAGTGGGTGGAAGTGACGGTGCGGTGACCACCAGCCGACATGTCGACGGTCACAAAGCCGCCGTTCAATCGTCAGCAAATCGCCCCGTTGCCGCCGCACCGTGCCCTCTTAAAGGTTCCATCGTCGCGACCTCGCCAGCCCAACGGCTGAGCGATCGACCGAGGCGGTTCTGCTGCCGCTCAAATCATGCACGTGAAAAGGAACGAATATGATCACTCGTTACACACCCGTCGCAACGATGACCGCTGCGGTCTTCAGCCTGCTTGCTTTCAGCCCGGCATTCGCTGTTGATATGGCCCAGGCGCAACAGCAGCCGCCGGCACAAGGCCAGGCGCCGATGCAGGGACAGACCGGTGGCAACGGCGCGGCCGCACCCGTCAGCGATCAGAAAATCGAGGCCTTTGCCGTTGCTTATCTGCAGGTCGACAAGGTCCGCCAGGAATATTCGGCCAAGATCGGCGCGACGAAGGACGAGGCTGCCAAGCAAAAGCTACAGGATGAAGCCAAGAAGCAGATGGTCGATACCGTCGAAGCCTCCAACGGCATCTCCGTCGAGGAATATTCCTCGATCCTGACCGCCGCGCAGAGCGACCCGGCCCTGGCCAAGAAGGTTCTGGAAAAGATCGGTACGCCGCCGCCTGCAGCGCCAGCGCAACAGCAGCAATAAGCTGCCCGCCCTAAGAAAGCAGTGCCCGCCGTTTGGCCGGGCGCTGCTTCAAGCCCTTGGTGTCTCGTGCCTTCAAGCCGATCGAAAACCTCGGGCTGCAATTCCGGATCTTCATCAGATGCTGCAGCGTGTACGATAGCGACAGAGCGTCGTCGAGCCCGTGATGCGCCTGCAAGGGAGGATGGTCGACGTTGTAGTAGTCGGCCAGCTTGTTGCTGGGCGTCTTTGCCAAATCCTCGATCGGCATGCCCGCTGCGATGAGAAGCTTGACGGCGTTGTCGAACCGGCGGGCCGGGATGGAAGGCTGGATGCCTGCGACATAGCAGCTGATGGCCACCATGTTCATCTCATCCTTACCCCAGGACCAGAACCGGGCGCCGCCCGAGAAGCTGTCGACACCGGAAAGCGCATCCTCCAGCGCCACGCCATGGGCGTCGATATCCTCTTCGGTGATGCCGGTCAGATGGGTGAAGTATGGATCGAGCGGATACCGCTTGCCGAAGCGGTCGACGGGCCGGACGTAGGACTTGTACGTGCCAAGGATCGGAAACTCGCCTTCGAGTCCGAGCTTGACGGCTCCGATCTGCGCAATGACAGGATCGGGATCGTGGGCCGCGCACCAAAATCTGCGCTGCGAGCCTTCGAGGCAAAGAAATTCACAGTCGAATATGATTGCGGTCTTCATGGCCGACGTTCCCCTCGTAGTTGGAGCTTCGGACTGAATACCCTCCGTCGTGGCCCGACAAGTTCTCTATAACAGGCATCAGCGATCCGTTCGTCCTATGCGTGTTTCGACAATTTCGCTCACCTGTTTTCGTCCACCGTGCCAAACTGCGATCACGGTGATCGCGGCATTTCTCGCGAGATCACCATGCGATCGCGCTGAATTCAGAAAGCGGGGCTTTGCAATGACCGAACTAGGTCGGCTCCTCGGTTCGGGTAAGGAGGCCGAGGTCTTCGAATATGGTGCATTGGCGCTCAAGCTGTACAGGCCAACTGCCGGCAAAGCGTCATCCTTCAGGGAAGCTGCAAACCTGGCGATCCTTGAGAGGCTTGCGCTGCCGACACCAAAGGTCCACGCGGTTGGTGCATTTGATGGACGCTGGGGCGTGTTGATGGATCGTGCTCCCAGTTCCCGTTTCGCTGACCAATTCGTCGCGACGGCAGGAAAAGCGCCGCTTGAAGACATGGCGCAGCTGCATCGAAGAATTCACGAAAAATCGGGCGAAGGCTTGCCGTCTCTCATGGCGAGGCTTTCCGCCAGGATACGGCGGGCCGAGGGATTGGATCCGTCATCCAGAAAGCGGCTGCTGTCGCAACTTGAGTCCCTTCCAGATGATGACAGGGTCTGCCACGGCGATTTTCACCCTTGGAATATTCATGGTTCGGGGCAGGAGGCGATGATCGTCGACTGGCTCGATGCCTGCTGCGGTAGTCCTCTGGCCGACGTCTGCCGAACTTACCTGCTGTTGCTCCATGCATTGCCGGATCGGGCGATGGGCTACACCGAAGCATACGCCAGAATCGCCGAGGTGGAGGTCGGTGCCATCCTGGCCTGGCTTCCCGTAATTGCCGCTGCCCGCCTGACGGAAGGCGTCGCAGACGAAAATGACGAGCTGCTGCGGCTGGCCGAGGCGAACGGGTATCATTGAAAGGGCTTGGCATCCACAGTCTGTGCGGACCGTCGGTCCCCGTTCCTCTCGATAATGCCGGCTTTGCGCAAGAACATCCAAAATCCGCGTGTGTATCCAAAGGGCGTTGAATAATTGTGTTTTATCAAGGGAATTTACTCTTTCCAAACCATGCCGGCCGTCAATTCGCGGTTGTCCGATGGGCGGGGTCTGCACGAAAAGCTGCTATGAATAAGGGTTTCGGAGACGGATTCCCGCGCCACATCGGTTACCGAAGTTTTGTCTCTAAGAGGTGCCAATGTCGAACTATTTCCATGCCCCCACTGGTCATCAGGCTCATGGGCACCCGACACCCGGACAGGCCGATGCCGGGTCGCAAAACCGGAATATCGAACGTCGCCTCGAATTCATGGGGCTCGACCAGCAAGGGCGTGCCGGGATCCGTTCGCTGAAAGCGCTGATCGAGCGGGAATTGCCGCATGGTCTCGACAAATTCTATGCGCAGTTGCGCAACAGCCCCGAGGTCAAGCGCTTCTTTTCGTCGGATGAGCATATTGCCAGAGCCAAGGGCGCCCAGGTGGGGCATTGGGCGAATATATCCGATGGCAACTTCAATGAGGACTACGTCGCCAAGGTCCGTACCATCGGCACCGTTCACGCGCGTATCGGCTTGGAACCCAGATGGTATATCGGCGGCTACGCCATCCTTGTCGACCACCTGATCAAGAGCGCTGTCGAGGAGATGTTTCCAAAAGGCGGAATATTTTCCAAGAAAACCATGAAGCCGGCGGACTTCGCAAAGGCGTTGGCAAGTCTGGTCAAGGCCGTGATGCTCGATATGGATCTGGCCATTTCGGTCTATATCGACGAAGCGGAAATCGCCAAGCAGAAGGCTCAGGCGGAAGCGATTGCGAGCGAGCAGAAGCTTGTGAGTGACTGTTTCGGCAAGGCGATGTCCGCCATCGTCGCCAAGGATGTCAGCTATCGCATCACCGATGACCTGCCCGCCGCCTATCACCAACTGCGTGACGATTTCAACCACGCGCTGGATCAATTGACGAGCACGATCAGCGAGATCGATTCCGCCGCGTCGCAGATCCATGCCGGATCGCAGGAGATTCGCTCCGCCGCCGACGCGCTTGCCAAGCGCACCGAGCAACAGGCCGCTTCCATCGAGGAGACTGCGGCCGCGCTCGAAGAGATCACCACGACCGTCAAGGATTCCAGCAGGCGCGCGGAGGAGGCGGGGCAGCTGGTTTCAAAGGCGCGCGCCGGTGCGGAAAAATCCGGCCAGATCGTCCAGCGGGCGGTTACCGCGATGGGCGCGATTGACAGTTCATCGCGTGAGATTTCCAGCATCATCGGCGTGATCGACGAGATTGCTTTCCAGACGAACCTGCTGGCGCTGAACGCCGGCGTCGAGGCCGCGCGCGCCGGTGAGGCCGGCAAGGGATTTGCCGTCGTCGCCCAGGAAGTCCGCGAGCTGGCCCAGCGTTCGGCCAAGGCGGCAAAAGAGATCAAGGAATTGATCAATACCTCCGGCGAGCAGGTCAAGACAGGCGTTTCGCTGGTCGGGGAAACGGGAGAAGCGCTGGCTGTCATCGTCGATGAGGTCAAGGAGATCGACCATCATATCGGCTCGATCGTCGAGGCGGCGCGCGAACAGGCGACCGCGCTTGCCGAGATCAACATGGCCGTCAATGCCATGGATCAGGGCACGCAGCAAAATGCCGCCATGGTGGAGGAATCCACGGCCGCAAGCCATGCTCTTGTCCGGGAGATCGGACGGATCGCGGAAATGCTCAGCCAATTCCATATCGGCAAGAGGTCCGCATCTGCCGCTCCCCCAAGGCCGGCGCCGGCGAAGCCGACGGATGCGGGGTCTCCCGCGCGCGAACTCAAGGCCAGGGTCGCCAAGGCGTATCAGACACAGGGCAACGCGGCGCTGGCGAGCGGCCAGTGGGACGAGTTCTGAGATCGTCACCTAGCGGGCGCTCGGACCAAAGGTCCGAGCGTGAGCGCTTTACGTGCCGGCGGTTCAATGCTGATGTGGTCTCACTTCGCAGGCACGACGAGGGTCTCTCCCTTGCGGACGACGTAGGTCGCCAATTCCGACGCCTTGCCCCTGCCGATGTTCTTCGCCGAGTGAACGACGCCTGATGGAATGAACAAGGATTGGCCGGCTTTCAGGGTCACCGGCTCTGCGCCTTCGAGCTGGTATTCCAATGTTCCTTCGATGACGAATGCGATCTCTTCGCCGGGATGCGAGTGCTTGGGGGCGAGAACGCCGGGAGCAAAATCGACGCGGACCTGAATAGCCTCGTGGCCGGGCACGTCAATATCGTTCCTGATGAGATCAGTGCGCTGCAGCGGCTGTTCTGCCTGTGCTGCTGCTGCGCCGCCGAGAACAAGGGCGAGTGCGATAGCCTGGATCATTTTCATCGTTGCATCCTTCTGAATTGACCATTTTCGGCTCATCGGCCGCATCGGTATTTCAGTCGATGATTGAACCAGGGATGTGTCTGGAAACCCCCATTTTTGTAAGACAGTGTATCTGCAGGCCTACCTCCTGCGAGGACGGGACTTTTCTTACGCGAAGCGGATCGCGGTTCTCGCGCGGGCCTTCGCCGCTACTTCCTCGCGGTCGCGAGGCGGTTGAGACGTCTCCAGTGAATCGAGCAGTTCGCGGGCGCAAGCAGCGATCGAACCGACCGCGCGTTCGAACGCAACCTCGTTGCGCTTCGACGGCTTGGTCGCTCCGCTCAGCTTGCGTACGAACTGCAGCGCGGCATCATGAATCTCCTCGTCCGTCGCTGGCGGATCGAAATTGAACAGTGGTTTTATATTTCGGCACATGGTTTGCTCACGGTCATTTCTCTTTGCCACCGAGGGAGCGTGGCGCGGTATAAAAACTAGTCGCGCGAGCGCGAATTGCAACCGACCACGGGAACTTCCCACCCAGTGATCCCTTCGCGGTGCTCGCAAGCTGCCGAAACCACACGTCCGCCAGCAGCAATGAGCTCATCGCTCAAGCCGCCGACGAAGACCCCGGCGCTTTCAACCTAACCCCTCCCAGCGTCGCAATATCAGTCACCCCACCCGACGATTCAAAGTCGAAGATCTTCTGCGTCACCAGGGCGGCGGCACCCCTTGCCCAGGAATTGTCTTCCCAGTCGGGCAAAAGCGGTGGCGCGGTCCTGAAGGTTCGGGCGGCCAGCGCCTCGCGCAGCGGCGCCAGGAAAGGATCGCCGAGGGAGACGGCTTCGCCGCCGGCGACGATGACTTCGGGATCGGTGATGTTGACAAGATTGGCAAGCGCGGTGCCGATGCCGCGGCCGGAATCGGCGACGAGGGCGAGGGCGGTGGGGTCGCCTGATGTGAGCGCCTTGCAGAGTTCGGGCAGATCGAGCTCGTCTCGGCCAGTTGCTTCCCGCCAGCGCCTTAGCATCGATGCTTCGGAGTGATAGGCCATCAGGCAGCCGCGCTTGCCGCATTCGCAGAGCCGGCCGTTCTCTTCGAAGAGGGTATGGCCGAACTTGCCGGCCGCTCCATTTGCGCCGCGATAGAGCTTGCCGTCGATGACGAGCGCGCAGCTGATGCCGACGCCGACGGCGAGGACAGCCATGTTGCGATGTTGGCGGCCGAGCCCGAAGAGTTGCTGGGCGATGGCATAGGCGTTGGTATCGTCTTCCAGCCAGACCGGGACATGCACGCGGTTTGCGACCAGCGAGGCGAGGGGGACGTTGTCCCAGCTGAAGCGGTGGCTGCGCACGCAGGCGGTCTGTTCGTGGTTGAAGACGCCCGGCATGGAGATGCCGATGCCGGCGAGCTTGGCGTTGGGGCGGCCGGCGAGCTTCACCAGTTCTGGCACGATGCCCGCCAACAGGTCGGCGACCTTCTCGGGCTCATGGCCGTCGAGGTTTACCCGCATGGCGGCGATGGGGTTGGTGGCGAGGTCGGTCGCCACGCATTCCACCGAATCCACCATCAGCTTGAAGCCGACGGCAAGCGCGTGTTCGTAGTTGATATCCACGGGGATCGGTCGGCGGCCGGTGAGGCCGGGCACGGTCTTGCCTTCGACGACGATGCCTTCCTCCAGCAGGTCTGAAACAACGAAGGTCACGGCCGCCGGGCTCAAGCCGATGACGGTGGCGATGTCGGCGCGACTCCTCGGTCCCTCGCGCCTGAGGAGGTTGAGGATGAGGCGTCGGTTCATGGCTCTCGCCGTGGTCTGGTCGCCTTTGAGCTTCACTTTGCATTCCTTAATTTTGTAAATTAATTATTGCGGGCTGCAAAGATCTATGCATAAGTTCGGCCGCGGATCAACTCAGCCAGGCGGATTATCGCTGGAATTGGGGTGGATCGCAGCGTTGAAAGCCCGGTCGGTCGTTTCATGGAGGAGGCGGCGGTCGGGAGATGTCGATCGATCAACTGGGAGGAATTCAATGGCATTTTCGAAGCAATTTCCGTCAGCCACCCGCAGGAGCTTCCTGAAGGGTGCGGGCATCGTGTCTGCCGCTGCGGTCACCGGCAGTTTTCCAATTCCCGCGATCGCGCAGGCCCAAGAGGTCACGATGATCTCGGCCGAAAACAATGGAGCCGCGCTCGATGCGCTGAAGGCAATCGCCGCGGGCTTCAGCAAGGAAGCCGGCGTCAACGTCGTCATCAACAATATGGATCACGAGGCCCATAAGACGGCCATCCGCAACTATCTCGTCGCCGGCGCGCCTGATGTCTGCTCCTGGTTTTCGGGAAATCGCATGCGCGCCTTCGTCAAGCGCGGCCTATTCGACGACATCTCCGATCTTTTCGAAAAAGAGAAGTACAGGGACGTGCTCGGCGCGACGGCGGGGGCCGTTACCGAAGACGGCAAGCAGTACGGCCTTCCCACAGGCGGCACGCTCTGGGGCATGTTCTACCGGAAGGATGTGTTCGAGCAGCATGGGCTGACCGTGCCGAAGACCGCCGAGGAATTCATGGCCTATGGCGACAAGTGCAAGGCGGTGGGCATTACGCCGGTTGCGATCGGTACCAAGGAATTGTGGCCGGCTGCCGGCTGGTTCGATCAGATGAACCTGCGCATCAACGGCCTCGACAAGCACATGGCGCTGATGAATGGCGAGATGAGCTATCTCGATCCGTCGCTGACGGCCGTGTTCGACCAGTGGGAAGCGATGATATCAAAGGACTTCTTCACGGCCAACCACACGTCCTTCGGCTGGCAGGAGGCCGCGGCGCTGCTGGCGCAGAAGAAGGCCGGCATGATGAACTTGGGCGCCTTCCTGCGCTCGGCCTTCACCGCCGAGGATCTGCCGCAGCTCTCCTATGCGACCTTCCCGGTGCTCGATTCCAAGGTCGGCCACTTCGAAGAGTTTTCGGTCAATTCGATCCATATTCCGGCGAAGGCCAAGAACAAGCAGGGCGCGCGCGAATTCCTAGCCTATTTCTACAAGCCTGAGAATTTGGCGGCCTATCTGGAGCCGGGCGGCAACGTGCCGCCGCGCCACGACCTGCCGCCCAGCAAGGACCCGCTGGTCAATATTGCCGTCGAGACGATGAAAACGGTAGAGGGCACGTCGCAATATTACGACCGTGACAGCGACCCCGACATGGCGCAGGCCGGCCTCGTCGGCTTCCAGGAATTCATGGCCAAACCCGAACGGCGCAAGGCGATCCTGACGCGCCTCGAGGGCACGCGTAAGCGGATTTACAAGATCTGACGTCGGCCGCTCGTCCTGGCGTTCATGGTTGCCCCTCACCCTAACCCTCTCCCCGTTTTGACGGGGAGAGGGGACGTGCCCTGAGAGACGTGCGGGGGGCGGAGAGGTTGCGGCTTCGTCTCTTCGCCCCGCGAGCGTGGGTCCGAAGGACGGGTCGAGACCCGTGGCTCGACCCCGGTCGGTGGCGGCAGCCGGATGAGGGGCAGCCCGACCACCGCAGCCCGATGAGGGGCAGTTCGCCGCTTGCTTTTGTCGTAAACGAGGCTCCTGAAATGCAGACATTATGGCGCCGCCAGCGTTGGTGGCTTACCCCGACTTTGCTCATCGCGCCGGCGATATTGCTGTTTTTCACCGTCATCCTGCTGTCGGCCGTCCGGAGCCTTTGGATCAGCCTGCACGACTGGGACGGCTTCGGCCCGATGGTGTGGATCGGCTTTGGCAATTACGTCGAGCTCTACGACGATCCGCAATTCTACGTGTCGCTGAAGAACAACCTGATCTGGCTTGTCATGTTCATGGCGGCACCGCCGCTCGGCCTCGCCATCGCGCTGCTGGTCAATCAGAAAATCCGCGGCATGCGCTTTCTGAAATCGCTGTTCTTCATCCCGCTGGTGCTCGCCTCGGTCACCGTCGGCGTCGTCTTCACCTGGGTCTATACGCCGGAATTCGGGCTGCTCGCGCTGATCTTCAAGGCCTTTGGAGCGACGGCGCCGGCGGTTCTCTCCGACGAGCATTTCGTCACCTTCGCCATCGTGATTGCAGCACTCTGGCCGCAGATCACCTTCTGCATGGTGCTTTATCTCGCAGGTCTCAACAATCTCAGCGAAGAGCTGATCGGGGCCGGCCGTGTCGACGGGGCGAGGGGCTGGAACATGCTGTGGCACATCGTGCTGCCGCAACTGACCCAGGTCACCTTCATCGCCATTGCTGTCACCGTCGTCGGCGCGCTCAGATCCTTCGACATGGTGTCGGTGATGACAAACGGTGGTCCGTTCGGCTCGTCGTCGGTTCTCGCCTACCAGATGTTCGAGCAGTCGATCTTCTCCTATCGTTTCGGCTACGGCGCCGCAATCGCCTCCGTGCTCTTCGTGATCATGGCCGCCTTCATCGCCTGGTACCTCAGTCGCATCATCCGCACCGAAGAAAGGGGAGGCTGATGTATCCTCGTCCTATTCCCGAAGCCGCAGTCTGGCAGCGACGCTTTTATGTGCTCGCCGTCGTCATCGTGCTGCTGCTCTGGCTCTGCCCGCTGTTTGCGATCATCCTGACCTCCTTCCGCACGACCGAGGATGTCATGGGCGGCAATCTGTGGGGATGGCCGACCGGCATCGGCGTGATCGACAATTATACTGATGTCTTCACGCAGACGCCGATGGCCCGCTACTTCCTCAACAGCCTGATCATCACCGTTCCCTCGGTGATCGGCGTGCTGGCGCTCAGCACACTCGCCGGCTACGTGCTGTCGCGGTACCGCTTTCCCGGCAACATGCTGATCTTTGCGCTGTTCGTCGGCGGCAATTTCCTGCCGCATCAGATCATGATGATCCCGGTGCGCGACCTGATGGTGCAGCTCGATCTGATCGACACGACGGCGGCGCTGATCATCTTCCACGTCGCCTTCCAGACAGGCTTTGCGACACTCTTCATGCGCAATTTCATCGCGGCACTTCCCGACGAACTGTTCCAGGCGGCCCGCGCCGAAGGCGCCTCTCCCTTCCAGACGCTCGTGCACGTGGCGATCCCGCTGGTGCGGCCGGCACTGGCAGCCCTTGCCATCCTGATCTTCACCTTCATCTGGAACGACTATTTCTGGGCCGTGGTGCTGACCGTCAGCGACAGCGTCAAGCCGGTCACGGCAGGCCTTGCCAATCTGCGCGGCGAATGGGTCTCGGCCTGGAACCTCATCTCCGCCGGCACGATCGTCGTCGCCGTGCCGCCGGTCATCATGTTCTTCCTGATGCAGCGGCACTTCATCGCCGGCCTGACCATGGGAGCGGTGAAGGGATGATCCAGCACTTCGATTTTCCAGTTTCAACAGCAGAGAGCCAGGACGCATGACCAGTCTCGAACTCCGTGAGATCAACAAGAATTACGGCGCTTATCATGCGTTGCGCGGCATCGATCTTTCCGTCGCGCAAGGCGAGTTCATCGTCATGGTCGGCCCCTCCGGCTGCGGCAAATCCACGCTTTTGAAATCGATCGCCGGCCTGGAGGCGATTTCCTCCGGCCAGATCCTGATCAACGGCCGCGACGTCACCAAGCAGGAACCGGGCGACCGCGGCATCGCCATGGTCTTCCAGTCCTACGCGCTATATCCGCACATGACGGTAGCGGAGAACATGGGCTTCGGCCTGCGGATGGCCAAACGGCCGAAGGCCGAGATCGAGGCGGCCGTGGCACGCGCCGCCCAGATCCTGAGGATCACCGACCAGCTGGAGAAGCGGCCGAAGCAGCTCTCCGGCGGCCAGCGGCAGCGCGTAGCGATCGGCCGGGCGATCACCCGTTCGCCCGACGTTTTCCTCTTCGACGAGCCGCTGTCGAACCTCGACGCCGCGCTCAGAACCCAGATGCGTGTCGAGCTCAGCAGCCTGCATGCGGAACTCGGCGCCACCATGGTCTATGTCACCCACGACCAGGTGGAGGCCATGACCATGGCAAGCCGGATCGTCGTCTTGAACCAGGGGGTGATCGAGCAGGTCGGCTCGCCGCTGCAGCTCTACCGCAACCCCGACAACCTCTTCGTCGCGGGCTTCCTAGGCGCGCCCAGAATGAACTTCCTCGGCGTCACCGTCGATGAGGTGTCCGGCCGCAATGTCACGGTTTCGGCGCCCGGCCTTGTGCCGGTGACGGTGGAACTGGCGGAGGCGACAGCGCTGGCGAAAGGCGCCAACCTGACGCTGGGTGTGCGGCCGGAGAACGTCTCGGTGGTCGCCGACGGCAGCCAAAGCGGGGCGATCAACGGTCAGGTCCGGCTCGTCGAGCATCTCGGCCGCGAGACCATTCTCTATATCGACGCCGGCAATCTCAGGGCCGTCGCCTCGGAGAGCGGCACCGGCAACATCACGGTGCAGCTCAGCTATGTCGCGCCTTTTGCCGCCGATCAGAACGTCGCGCTGAAGCTCGACGCCAGCGAACTCTATCTCTTCTCGCCCGACGGCGGACGCACGATCAGCGCCCGCAAGACCATCCTCGACCGATAAACACAGGAAAGACCACCGTGTCCGACAAGACCCTCTCCGTATGGAACCCCGTCCAGACTGACCGCTTCCTAGTCGGCGCTCCGCATTATCCCGAGCATGTCGATGAAAGCTATTGGGAGCGCGACGCCGAGCGCATGGCGAAAGCCGGCTTCAACGTGGTCAGAATGGCCGAATTCGCCTGGCACATTCTCGAACCGAAGCTCGGCACCTTCGACTTCGATCTGTTCGACCGCGCGATCGCCATGCTCGGGCGCTACGGCATCGACACGATCATGTGCACGCCGACGGCGACCCCTCCGCGCTGGCTGACGGCGGCACACCCTGAAATTCTAAGGGTCGACGGCAAGGGCCGGCCGATGAGCCATGGCTCGCGCCAGCACTGCGACACGGCAAGCCCGGTTTTCCGCGAACACAGCAAGCGCATCACCAGGGCGATGGCCGAGCACTATCGCGACAATCCCTTTGTTGTCGGCTGGCAGACCGATAACGAGCTGAACACCAGCATGCCGGAGAGCTTTTCCCAAGCGACGCTCACCGAATTCCAGGCCTTCCTTGCCGGCAAATATGGCGAGATTGCCAAGCTCAATACGGCCTGGGGCGGTGATTTCTGGGCGACGGCCTATAACAGTTTCGACCAGGTGGTGCTGCCGATCGAGTTCGGCCCGACCTTCCCGAGCCCTGGCCACCTGCAGGATTATCACCGCTTCCTCGCCTTCTCGACGGCGCGCTTCCAGCATGACCAGGTGGAGATCCTGCGTGCCGTCAAACCCTCCTGGTTCGTCTTCCACAATCTCGGCGGCTTGCGGGATATCGACTTTCGCGGCCAGTTCTCGACCGATCTCGATTTCGTCGGCTACGACATCTATCCGATGCTCTATGACGAGTTCCAGCGGCTCGGCAATCACGCCAAGGTTCAGGCGCTGCACCTCGATATCTGCCGAGGCTTCTCCGGCAATTACATCGTGCCCGAGCAGCAGTCGGGTTTCGGCAGCCAGCCGGGCTTCTGCACGCTGACGCCGGAGCCGGGCGAACTGCGCCGCATGGCGCTTTCCTCGGTTGCTCATGGTGCTGACGGCCTGATGTTTTTCCGCTGGCGGCCCGCGCATTTCGGCGCCGAGATCTATTGGATGGGCATCATCGACCATGACGATATCGGCCGCCATCGTTATGAGGAGGCCACGCGCTTTGCGACCGAGATGACGGCGCTAGCGCCCAAGGTCCTCGGTACCTATGTTCGCATGGATGTCGGCATCGCCGGCTCCGATTTCGACAATCAGGAAGCCCACAAGACCTATCCGATCGGCCTGCCGAGCCCGCAGGACGATGCGATCCTGCTGCACCAATACTGCTATGACCGCGGCATTGCCTGCGGCTTCATTCATCCGGAGGACGACCTTTCCAAACTGAAGCTCTTCTATGTTCCGCATTGGGTGATGTGGAAGGACGAATGGACGGCCAGGCTCGAAGCCTTCGCCGAAGCAGGCGGCACCGTCGTCATCGGCGCGCGCACCGGCACCCGCAACGAGGACAACCACGTCATCCGCGAAACGGCGCCCGGCACTGCGCTTTCCAGACTGACGGGCGTGCGCGTCGAAGATTTCGGCCGTCTCACAGCCCCCGGCGCCAATGGCCTCTTCGACGTGATGGAGCGCTCGGGCGGCCTTGTCATTCCGCCGAACAAACCGGCCGAAAGCAACCGCCGCCAGCGCCGCTTCAAGATCGGCAACCGTGAAATGACGGCCGGCCATTTCTACGAAAACCTCACCATCGACCCCGACGTCGAGGTGATCGCCGCCTGGTCCAACCGCTACGCCGAAGGCCGGCCGATGGCAACCTCCCGCAAGGTCGGCAAGGGACAGGTCATCTATCTCGGCACCTATCTCACGCCTGATCTGACCGAGGCGCTGACCGAACGCCTCTTCGCCCCCGCCGGCATCGAGCCGCTGGTCGGCGGGCTGCCGGAGGGTGTTGAGGTGACGATGCGGATGAACAAGGAGCGGCGGCTGCTGTTTGTGCAGAATTATACGGATCAGGCTGTGACGGTCGGTGGCGTGCCGGCCGGGCGGGATCTGCTGGATGGGGAGAAGAGGGTAACGGGGGGGCTGGAGCTTGACGGGTATGGGTGTGCGATTGTGGAGTTGGAGGGGTGAGGTTGCGGCATATTGAATGGCGGTGACGGAAAGTGGACCCGCGTGTTCAACAGGCGGTGTACCTGACCGCACCTGGGCACAAGTGCAGAATCTCGTTCGAAAGACCAGTTGCCTTGAAAACTAAGGCAACTGACCATCGATCGTGGTCAATCCGCAAAATTACAGGCTATCTATAAAGGCGCGTTGGATAGCTACCCAATCGTCAGGATATGGTTCTTGATCTTGCTGATGCTCCGCCTGGTACTCACTTCAGCCCTGAAGTTTCCAGTATTTCGTCATCTCATCAACCCAGGCATGCGGGGTGCTGGCAGCTTGACCTCACGATCAATCAGTTGCCCCAGCCAATTTGGAACCGATCAAATCGAACCTCGCTCAACGGCTGGCCGGAGGGGCCTAGCCGTACTGAACGAAGAACGAGATGAAGCTCGGGGGAATAGTATTGTTCGAAAATAATCGGAGGCAATCCCGTCAGTTCCAGACGGCTATTGATGGCCCAAACTTTGTAGGAACAAGATGCAATCGTTTCCTCTCCCAAGCCGTCGAACCTAATAAAAGTAGTGCCCGAAACGGATTTTTTGCCATTGATGAAAAGCGTAGTGTCGGATTGCCAGTTCTTCTTCTGTGGTAGATCGTCCAACGCAACCGCATTCGCGTATTTCAGCTCATGCGTCCCATTTGGACCAACTCTCTTTTCGACGAGCAGGGGGTGTAAATATACGGCCGACACCGGCTGCAGTGAACGGTTACGCTCCACCAGCTTTTGTTCGGTGAAACCTGGACCGTTCGGCTTGTAGAATACGGAAAGGAAAGGCACTTCTCTGGTTAGCAGTACGCCCTGTTTGGTCTGATTGGCGGTTAAGCAATTGCCAAAGGCTGGTGCCGCCAATATTATTCCAACCAGTAGCGACAAACTTCTTAGCAAGATCGACATCCCAGATTCCAACTCATCCAAGTCCGCTACCATGGTGCTTGGGTGAAATTGGGGAGATCGAAGTCGCCGGCCTGGACCTTGCCCACAACCTGACCGAACTTGGCCTGATCGACGAATATCATCTACCTGCACCCGGTCGTGGTGGGGCAGGGCAAGACCTATTTCGCGGGGCCTCGCCCTCCGCGCCAGTCGAAAATCCATTCACCATACCAAGACACCCGCGATAAACCCTAGTCCCACAACCCCACCTCCAACCCGCCCAAACACCCGCCTTTCCCGCCAGCCGCCCACTCCACTTCAACCTTCCTTAAGCGCCCGCCCCATAACGTGCCCCTCAAATCGAGGGCCTATTCCATGTTCACCGTTCTGACGTGCGTCACCGAGCAGCATAATCTCACGCTGGTCGGTCTCGCGGGTTTGATCTGCTTTCTCGCCAGCCTTTGCGCGATGGTACTGCTCGATCGGGCGATGTCTTCCGATGGCGCTGCCCGGTGGGTGTGGATCGGGACGGCGGGGGCGGCTGGGGGTTTTGGGATCTGGGCGACGCATTTCGTTGCGATGCTGGCTTATGACCCCGGTGTCGTCGTGGGCTATCATGCCGGCTTGACGCTGATTTCGCTGCTGGTCGCGATCGTCGCGACGACGGGCGCGATCGCGGCCAAGATCGCCTATACCAGGTGGACGGCGAATATTCTGGCGGGCGTGCTCTTCGGCGCCGGCATCGGGTCGATGCATTTTTCCGGAATGCTCGCCATCGAATTCCCGGGAGCGATCTCATGGGATAGCGGGTTCGTGACGGCCTCGTTTGCTCTCGGCATCGTCTTTTCGGTCGCGGCCTTTCGGTTTGCGGTCAGGGGCGAGCGGTCGCTTCTCGGCGGGCTCGCGCCGACGCTTCTGTTGACATCAGGTGTCGTCGCGCTGCATTTCACCGCGATGGCGGGTGTCACCGTCACGCCTGGCATTGTGGCGCTCGATCCCGCGACGCTGCTTTCGCCTGCGATCATGGTGGTGACGATCGCCGCCCTCACCTTTTCGCTGCTGGCGGCGGGTTTTGCGGCGGCCATTTTCGCCGTGCGCTCGGAGGCCAAGACCGCCAAGGCGGAGCGCAATTTCAAGCTGCTGGTGCAGGGCGTCACCGACTACGCCATCTATATGCTCGATCCCGACGGCAAGGTCAGCAACTGGAATGCCGGGGCCGAGCGCGCCAAGGGCTATCGCGCCGAGGAGATAGTCGGCAAGGATTTCTCGCTGTTCTATTCGGCGGAAGATCGCCGGAACGGCCTGCCGCAGCGGGCGCTCGCGACCGCCCGCACCGAGGGCAAGTTCGAGGCGCAGGGCTGGCGCTATCGCAAGGACGGCTCCTCCTTCTGGGCCTATGTCGTCATCGACCCGATCTACGACGAGACCGGAGCGCTGATCGGCTATGCGAAGATCACCAAGGACAACAGCAAGCAGAAGGCGGATGCCGACCGGATCGAGGAGGTCAGCCGCAATCTCGATGTCGCGCTCGAAAACATGGGGCAGGGCATCTGCATGTTCGATGCGGATGAGCGCCTGGTGCTGTGCAACAAGCGCTATCTCGAAATCTTCAAATTTCCCGAAGGGTCGGTGCGTCCGGGAATGTACTACAGGGAGATCGTCGAGGTCGGTTATGCCGCCCACGCCGAGACCCCTGCGGAAGCGGCGGCGCGGGCCGAGGCCCATTACATCAGGAACATGGCGCTGATCCGGGGCGGGGCCGGCAGTGCGGTTCACAAATATCCAAGCGGCATCTCTATCCAGCAGAATGTCAACATCCTGCCAAACGGCGGCTGGGTCGTGACCTTCGAGGATATCAGCGATCGCGTAAAATCCGAGGAGCAGGTCGCCTTCCTGGCCAAGCACGACGCGCTGACGGGCCTGCCGAACCGGCTGGAGTTCGGCGAGCGCGTCTCCGAGGAAATGATGGTCGCCGACCGGCTGAGGGGCAGGGTTGCGGTCATCGGTATCGATCTCGACAAGTTCAAGGAGGTCAACGACCAGCATGGGCACGGCACCGGCGACTTGGTGCTTGTCGAATTGACGCGCCGTCTCGGCAAGGCACAGCAGGAGGGCGAATTCATCGCCCGCTTCGGCGGCGACGAGTTCGCCGCGACCAAGCGCTTCGACGATCTGAGCGCGCTCCACGATTTCATCGGCCGCCTGGAAGGCGCGCTGACCGGAATGGTTTCCGTCGACGGCTTCGAGATCAAGACCGGCGCCAGCCTCGGCGTCGCCATCTATCCCGGCGATGCGGAGAGCGTGGACGGGCTTCTCGCCAATGCCGACCTAGCCATGTACCGGGCCAAGCAATCGCTGCTGCAGAAAGTCTGCTTTTACGAGGCTGCCATGGACGAGACCGCGCGCCGCCGTCGCGCGCTCGCCAACGATCTCTGGGCCTGCATCGACCGCAACGAACTTCATCTGCATTATCAGGTGCAGAAATCGGTGCGGACGGGAGAGATCACCGGCTAGGAAGTGCTGCTGCGCTGGCGCCATCACGAACGCGGCAACATCCCGCCCATGGATTTCATTGGCCTTGCCGAGGAATGCGGCGCGATCCTGCCGATCGGGGAATGGGTGCTGCGGGAAGCCTGCCGGGAGGCCGCAGGCTGGAACAGCGGCCACAAGATCGCCGTCAACCTCTCGCCGATCCAGCTCGGCCATGCCGACATGGCGGCCGTCATCTCAAGCATCCTCCTGGAGACCGGCCTCGATCCGCGACGCCTCGAAATCGAGATCACCGAAAGCTCTATCATCATCGACAAGGACAAGGCCCTGCGCACCATGCGGGAGATCAAGGCGCTCGGCGTCTCGATCGCGATCGACGATTTCGGCACCGGCTACTCGTCGCTGGAGACGCTGCGCGCCTTCCCCTTCGACAAGATCAAGCTTGACAAGAGCTTCATGGCCGAGGTCGAGAGCAACGCGCAATCCAAGGCGATTGTCCGGGCCATCCTGGCGCTCGGCCGCAGCCTGGAGGTTCCAGTGCTCGCCGAAGGCGTGGAGACGCAGGCGCAGCTCGATACGCTTTTCGAAGAGCAATGCGACGAGGCGCAGGGTTACCTGCTCGGAAGGCCGCAGGCGATGCGCGAGGCGGTGGCTGAGAAGGCGGCTTGAGGCATCGCCACGGCGTAGTGTTTCATGAGAAAAAAAGAGCATCTCCGTACTGAAACAAAACGGAAATGCTCTCTCGTAGTTTAGTGCGGAGCCATACTTGTCAGCTCCACACTGCTCGCACCTGTTTATAGGCTATTCCTCGGATGTCTCCGGCGCGGCGTTCTCCAGCGAGGCGCGGATTTGATCGATCTTCCCGTTCGCCTCGCCAACCCCGAGGATGGACTTGGCTTCGGCCAATACCGCCGGGCTGACCTGGCCGGTTTTCGTTGCGGAAGCCAATGCGTCCTCCAGCGCCTCGTCCCCCAATAGAGGGTCATCGGCGGCGGGCTCGATGCCATTGTCGAGTTCATACTGGGCATAAGCCATGGCATAGGCCGCGATGGCGGTCATGCGCGGGTCTGACGTATGCATCAGCGCCCTGTAATTTCGCTTCAGGGAGTTCAGGCCTGCCATCTGCGCCGACAGGTTCTTTTCTTTCGTGACGGTTTTGGTCCCATCAGCCTTCGCGGATTTGGACTTGCTTCCTGCTTCGGTGGATTTGCCTTTCACGCCTGAGGATTTAGAGCTGCCATGGGTTGAACCGCTACCCTGGTTACCGTTGCCGTGACTGCCGCTATTTCCGTTGCCGCCGCCATGACCGCCCCCGTTGCCACCACCATTGCCCCCGCCGTTCCCACCGTCTTTTGCCAGCGCGGCAATGTCGATCCCGGCAATCGTAGCCGGGCTTGCTGCAAGAGCCAGCGAGAGCACGGCCAAGGACGCTAAGGTTGCTATCCGCATCATTTTCCTCCGAGTCAGATCATCAAGTGCGGTGCAACTGCACTGCATAGGGAGATGTGAGAGGTTAGACGCTGATTGCGTATCGCACATCGGCACGAGGTCCGACGTCGGTCGGGACTATGGTCCTAAACAAGTTGAAATATTTGATAAATCCACATCGTCAGCCAGGTTGGGCTGATGTGGCGACACGCCGTGAAAAGGGAGTAGGTGCTCGGCGCGGCTGAGGCAGCTAAACACCGGACGATCTTTTACCGGAACCTTGGAGCCGGCGATCCGCCGCCGGTCGATTTTTCTCAGTCGGCCGGAAGCTGAGACATCGCAGATTGTCAGAACCAAGGATTGCGTACGCAGCGTCCTTTGGATGGAGGGTCTTCAAACGTGTCCGCGCCGTCGAAATGATCGACATGCAGATCCCGAACGAGAGGCGGCGGCGCAATCACCCCAGGCGTAAATCAATAAGCGGATGTAACTTCTTCAGGTTCGGCAGAGACTTAGCTTGCCAGGGATATTGATTGGTGCCTTTGATGACGAGCAGGAGATCGCCCATCTTTCTGGCTTCGATCGTCAGCTTGGCCAACAGATTTATGCCTGAGGAATTGAGGAACTCGAGACCCGTCAGGTTGAACGTCACCTGTTTGTGCCCCTCATGGAGCAGACCCGAAATCAATGAATAAATGGGCGCATAGGCGTCCGGTCCGGCCAGCCGGAATACGCCGTCGAAATATACCTGGTTTCTTTCCGCCCATACGCGGAAGTTTTCGTCGCTGATTTCCATTCTTCGCTCACAGATTGGAGGAGGGCGGCATCGCCACAGCTGCAGTCGTCGTCAGTATGATACGCTGGTCATTGTTCTCTTCGAATGCCCAAGCCATTTTTGCGTCGTAGTCGCTCAGCAGGGTGAGCAATCCCAAGCCCGAACCGCTCGTTGCCGATATGGCGTTGGTTTCGATTTGCTCAAGAAGAAGTTCCCCGGGATCTTTCGATTGGAGGCGATGCAGCAATTGCTGGAAGCGGGACGATGTCACGCCATCGATCGTGTTCTTCACCCTTATCAAAAAGGCTCCGTCGAATATGCCGGCTTCAATGAGGATCTCCCCAGGTTGTCGAAACTTGACGGCATTTTCAATCAGCTCATTGCTGAGATATCCGATGTCATGATGCGCCTGCGTGTAATCTTTCCTTGAACGTGAATAGGGCAGAGCCATGACTTCCGCTATGAAGTCCGCCGTCATTCCCGAGTGCTTCCATCCAAGCTGAAGAGGTCCATCGCTCAACGTGAGGCGAGTGGCCGAACCTAAGCTTATGCCCGCCAGAGATTCCTTGCCGTATACCGTTGGCGTCATTGTCTCACCTATGCCGCACTGCGAGAAGCGTGATGTCGTCGTAAATCTTCTGCGATCCGACAAAGCGCATCAATGCCGCTACAATTCCGGAAACGACTTTCTCAGCACTCTGATCCTTCAAGCGACGTGCTTCGCGGCAGAGACGTTCAATGCCAAAGAGTTCTCCCCCGTCGTTTGCTGCTTCTGTTACGCCGTCCGTATGCAAGAGTATGAGATCCCCCGTCGCGAACGCTATCTCACGGGTTTTGATGAACGCAGAAATATCGGCTTCCAGCCCGATCGGCATGCCCAGATCCATGGTGTCTATGCGCTCGACATCGCCGTTCGCCCGCACAATCACAACTTCCTCGTGTTGTCCTGATAGAATCATCTCTTTACCGTCGTAGTCAAGAAACGCCAGAGTGAGATGCTTGTCGATTTTGGTCCTGACGATATTTTTAAACAGGGCGCTGTTCAGGTCTGTGAGAAATTTGACGGCATCGGTGTTTCCGGCTTCCTGCAGGGCGCGGGCAACGGACTGAACCATCAGCATCAGCACGCCGCTTTCGAGCCCGTGTCCGGTGACGTCGCCGATGCCGATCTTCAACCGATTTCCGTTCTTCAATACGTCGTAATAATCGCCGCCGACTTCTTCGGCCGGCCTCATATAGGCGGCGATCTCGAGGGCTTGAAACTCCTCGAGCTCCTGATGCAGCGGAAGGACCATGAGCTGGATTCTCTCGGCGACGGCGAGCTCGGTTCCAAGACGTCGATTTTCTCGCTCGAGCTGTGCGTTCAGCGTCGAAATCTCTTCCTTTGCATCTTCGATTTGAGCAGTTCGCTCTTCGACGAGTTGCTCGAGATTTTCGGTGTGATAGCTGATCTGCTCAGCCATCCGATTGAATGCTTCGCCAGCCTCACCGACCTCATCTTTGCTCGCTATGGCCACCCTGACCGAATAGTCTTTCGCCTGAATCCGCTTGGCGGCATCTGCAAGTGCACTGATCCCGCCCGTTATTCGTTTCGAAGCCGCAAATACCGCGATCGTCACAACCAGCAGCGACAGTAAGATCGCGAGAATTTGGTAGAGCACGATCCGGTTCGTAGCCTCTGAAATCTTGGCCTGGGCCGCATAGAGCGAGGCTTCGATTTCTCGTTCGGGCACGACGACTCCAAGAGACATCGCCTCTTGCCGCACCGGGCCGCTGACCCAGAGATTGGTCGCAGGGAGTCTTTTGACGATAACGATATAGGGGACCTCGTTACCGTCCTGCTGCAACATCAAATGTTGGATGCCCTGTTCGCGGTCAAGGGCCAGTTTTGCGATCGCAGGCTGGGCGCTTCCCTTCAGGGAGCGCTCCAGTCCGGTCACTCCGGCTCCGCTCGCATCGCTCGCAGAACGCAGACCGAGAGTTTTTTCGCCCGTGCTGTTGATCGCCACAACATTTCCGTCGGACATTGCGAGAAATCCAAAGCCGGACTGGGCCACTTTCACATTTTCAACAGTTTGCGCGAGCTGGTCGAGTGTGATGTCCGCACCGGCCGTCCCGGCGACATCCTTCCTGTCGGCGGTCCACAATGGCTGAAAGAAAGAAACGATCAGTTTCCCGGTAATGGCGTCCGTATATGGCGCCGTCTGTGTTATATCGTCCGCGACCGGCCGCGTTTTCATGTCCTTGGCCCAGCCCTGCCAGGACTCGTAAAGTCCGGGAAAAAAGAAGTCCCAGAAATTGGCCTCGTTGTGTCCGGGATAAAGGCGGTCGAAGGTCTGAGCCTGGTCGGTGTAGGGCGCCGTCCTGAAGATTGGGCGTTCTTTCGAGCCGATGAAATACATCTGCAGCTTCGAAGCACCGCGCTGCAGCAGGCTCGGCGCAACAAGGTCGAGAACCGCGCTGGTCTGGATATCGCTCTGGACGTCGGGCCTTGGCTGATGGTCTTGTCCGAGCAAGTAACCCCAAACGCTCACAACCGAGGCGGAGCCCGGAGCGTTCTGAGACCAGTTCGTCTTCTGATCGTAGGACAGGCTGACGCTGCCGGGAGATGTGCGAGCGATCGCCGCGCCGACGTCGGAATTGCGCGCGGGATCGTCGATCTGCGCCTGGAGCACCCCTGCCAAGGTGCCGACGTCGTTATGAACCTGCCGCAGGAGCAAACTTACCTGCGCCGCGGTCGAATCAGCATATGTGCGAATGTATTCCTGGCTTGCCGCTTCAAGACCTTGGCCGACTTCGAGGGTTGCGTCGCGCGACAGTCTCTGAACGTTCCAAAGCGCCAGTCCACCGCTGACCAGCAAGTCAAAGAGAACGGCTCCACCGACGACCAGGATGAACTTTGCCCGAAATGAGCCCAGTCTTGCCGGTCTTTTCGATGAGCGTGCGTCCATCACAGCGGCTTTCGCCCGGAGGCCGCCCAGATGGGCCAGCCCGCATAACCCTTGGGGTGAAGAGCGGCAAAGACATGATCCTTGAATCCCTGCCGGAACCTGCGAATGAAATCTATTGAGTCGCCCCGCCGGACGGCCATCTCACCGGCGTAGACATTTTCCCAAGCTTCGATGACGTCTGCGAAGTCTTGGGGATCGCCGTCGAGGTTCGTCACCATAAAACAATCCACCTTGATGTTGTCGAAGCCTGCATCGGCAAGGAGATGGCGGCTTTTCGGCCCCATCTCGACATCCATGTCGAAGTGGCTGAACAGTTTGGCGACCTCCTCGTAAGTCCATTTTATCGTGTCAGCATGTGGCTCCCCAAGGCAATGAGAATTTTTTTCGTTGGTGATGTAGACGCGGCCGCCAGGCTTACAGATGCGGTAAAGCTCCCGCAGGAGCATCTCGGGACGGTTGAAAATCTGCAGCGAATGACGGCAGGTCACAAAGTCGAATTGATTGTCTCGCAGCAACATTTGCGAGGCGTCGCCATAGGTGTACTCGATTCCCTGTAGATCGAAGTCGGTAGCGACCCTGCGCGCATATTCGAGGCTGCGCACCGAATGATCCAGCGCGACAAGGCGTGCCGGTTTGAATTCCCGTTGAACCAAGGCCGCGAAATCACCTATTCCACAACAGATATCGGCGATGGCAAGACCGTTACGCAGGCCGTGGCGCGGCAGCAGTTCGCGTTCATGTCGCCATGTCATTTTCGTCTGGGTGCGGAGAATGGGAATGAAAGTCTCATCCTCGACAAAGCTCTGGCCCGGATAGAATGCCGAATCGTAGACCTCGACCGACAAGTTTGGTTGTGACGCCGCAAGCGTTTGGAATAACGAGGTCGACCATGCCACCACGCTTGACGTAATGATGACGATCTTCCGTTCCGGCCTGGCCCGGCAGGTTGCCGCGAGGACATCCGACAGGGCAGAGAAGGCAGTCATGTTGATATGCGTCAGACGTTTGACGTTGAGGTAAACGACCCCGCCGTATTTTTCCAAACTTTGCTGCACCAGTTCGAGAGCATCGCCAATCTCAGCGGCACTTTCGGGCCGCATCTTGCCAGACAGCACCAGCTCCTGATTTGTCGGATCAAAATAAACCGTGAAGGGTCGTAGCAGCAGGTTCATCGGAAGTCCTCGGCCGAGGGGAAATCCGCAATGATTTGAATCCCTTGTCCGCCGTCTTTCTCAATTCGGATAGCGGCGCGGAATATTGTTGCCAAATCGCTGAGCAAAACCGTCCCATCGGATTTCATGACCAAGTATCCAGACTCGGTATCGGGGACAGGCAGATATTCGCCTGATCTCGCACTCGTTTGTTTGCGGCCAAATGCTTCCTCGTTGGGAAACGCAATTCTCAGCCGATTGAATGCTGCGCTCCGATAGAGACTGAAACGTATCCTTCCCAGCTCACCCGTTGAACGGAAAGCGAGTTCAATGAGCTCGTTGGCTGCGACGGAAAGAAAGTTCGAATATCGAGCGGGATCGTTGTGACCCTGGCCGAGAATGTCGGAGAGATATTCCGTGATCCTGTCGCAAAACTGCCATCGCGATTTGAACATGGCGGTATTCATTTCCAGCGATACCATCGGCGCAAATGCATGGTCATCGAAGCGAGATGCTTCCTTTTCCACTACACCCTCCATTCGTTTGTCCGGGGCGTCAGGTTGATTCCGAAAATCGATTGTTCACTATGATAGCGCGTGGCTCAGGGATGTTTCGGCTCTGGCGAGGAACTCGCCAATTGCCTCGATCGGAAGCGGCCTGCTGACCAAGTAGCCTTGAAGCCTGTCGCAGCCCACGCCGCGCAACCATTCCGCCTGACCTGGCGTCTCGACCCCTTCCGCTGTCACCTGCATGTCGAGGTCATGGGCGAGGTTCACGATGCAGCGGACGATTGCCTGGCTTTTCAGATCGCTTTCGAGATCGGTGATGAAGTATTTGTCGATTTTGATCGTGTCGAAAGGGAATGTCTTCAGATAGCTGAGCGAAGAATATTCGGTGCCGAAGTCATCAAGCGAGATTCGTATCCCCAGCACGTTGAGCGTATTCAGGGTGTCGATGTTGTTGACGGTCCGCTCGAGCAGCACGCTTTCGGTTATCTCAAGCTCCAGACGGTCGGGCGGCAAGCCGACCAGGTCGAGCGTCTGGGAGACCCGATCGGTAAGGCCGCTGGTCAGGAATTCGGCCGCCGATAAATTGACGGCAACGATGTAGTTCTGCGGCCACTTCATCGCCTCGCGGCATGCCTGCTCTAAAACCCACGCTCCTATTTCCGGCATCATTCCATCGGCCTCGGCCATCGGAATAAATGCCGCCGGTGAAATTTTTCCAAGCAGGGGATGGTGCCATCTCAGCAATGCTTCGAAGCCGACAACGCAGCCGCCCTCTGAGATGGGTTGGTATTCGACAGAGAACTGCTGCTGGGCCAAGGCCATGCGAAGGCTGCGGCGCAGCAGTTCGCGTTGCTCCAGCGATTCAAGCATCGAGGGATCAAATGCTTTTGCCCGGCCGCGCCCGTCTTTCTTCGCGGCATAGAGCGCGAGATCGGACGCCTTCATCAGCTGCTCCGGACTTGCACCGTCCGATGGCGCGGTGGAAATGCCGATGCTGGTACCAACAAATACGGCAATGCCATCTATCGTGAAGGGCTTTTTGAATTCGGCAACCAGAACTTCTGCTAGCCACTGCCCCTTGGCCGGATGTCCCGAGCCCATGGAAATAACGGTGAATTCGTCACCCGCAAGTCGATAGGCTCTGTCATCGCTGGTCAGGCAGCCTTGAATACGCCTTGCCGCAAATTGAAGAACCTTGTCGCCGGCCGGATGCCCAAGCGTGTCGTTCACGGGCTTGAAATCGTCGAGGTCGAGCTGCATCAAAGACAGGGTCTCGTTCGCGCCTGCGGCCTCCTGCAGCAATACTGTGAGGTCCTCGCTGAACTGTCGTCGATTCGGCAGTCCGGTCAGGGGATCATGGGTCGCCAGGTGCAGAAGGGTTGCACGCTCATCATCGAGACTTTCCTCGGAGCGCACCACGGCAAACAGATCTCCGATCCGATAGATCGTCAGTCCGCGCGATCCCGGCTCGCCAAGATCGCCCGATATTCGCAAAGGCTGTGCACTGTCACCCAGGGAACGTAACGCAAGCGTAATCGCCGACTGGTCCAGTTCCGGAAAATGCTCCCAAAAGGACGCTGCTGGTTTGACAGAAGGAGGCAGCTCATTGCCCAGCAAATTCTCGACGGGATTGAGATCGCGGTCAAAGAACAAAAGTCGGTCGATCGAACTCGAAGCCTCTGCCTCTGTTTTTCCGAGGGCCGAGTGGGCCGCACGAATTTTCCGCATGTCCGAGGCTCTCCCTTGCTGAATGTCCTAACCAGATATTGTAGCAGTTTGACTCCCACACAACTTGTGCACGCTAAGATTTACATTAGGCATTTCTGATTAACAATCCCCAACCGCAGCATTGAGATACACTTATGTCACGGATAAAAAGAAGCAATCGATCACCTGTCTTGCCCGCGCCTGCACTGGGATAGGCAGGACCACAGGAGGCCGTCAGGCGGTGATCCGATTTCGGAGCCTGCCTTCATCGAGCAATATTCTGACCGTCCGCGCTGCGTTTTGGCGCATCTCGACCGCGGCGTGATCGGAGTAAAAGGCATTGTGCGGGGTTATCACCAACCGTCCCGCGAGCCAGTCTTCACGTTTGCGCCAGGCCGAAAGCAGCGGATGGTCGCCCGGCGGTTCCTGCATCAGCGTGTCAATCGCGGCCGCTGCCAGGTGGCCGCTTCTGAGGGACGCTTCAAGCGCATCGAGATCGTCAATAAGTTCGCCGCGCGCCGTATTGACCAAAATGGCTCCGGGTTTCATCCGGGCAAGTCCGTTGGCGTCGAGCATGCCGCGTGTCTCCTCCGTGGCTGGACAGTGGAGCGTGAGGATATCCGAGCGCGCGAAAAGATCGCCCGCATTGTCGACACGCTCGTATCCCACCGCCTTTTCGTGACCAGGCGGTTGGCCGGGATCATAGCCGAGGATGCGAAAGCCGAAGGGCTTCAGGCGGTTGACGACCGCCGTTCCGATCCGTCCGACACCGACGACGCCCACAGTGGCCCGGTTTGAACGGGAAAGCGGCTTGAGGCTGTGGACTTGCCATCCGGACCGATAGCCACGGGCGCGGGCATCATGTTCCCAGAGCCGTCTTTGCAGGGACAGGATCATCGCGACCGCGTGGTCGGCAACTTCCTCGGTGCCATAATCCGGGTTGTTGGCGAAGGGGATGCCGGCGGCCGCCAAGGCCTCGATATCGATCTTCTCGTAACCGACGCCGTAACGCACGACGCCCCGGCAGCGGGTCAAATGCGCGATGCTTCGCGGCCCGAGCCGTGCGCCCCAGACCATCAGGGCATCGAGCCGGGCGAGGCGATCGGCAGCGAAAAGCGTTTCATCCGTGGTGGCGAAGAAGTCGATCTCGACGTCCTGGCCGAGCATTTCGGCCTCGAGGTCCGGAGAGCCGATCATGTGGTCGGTGATTCCGACCACATATTTTCTCTGTTCTGTCATTCGGAGGAAGAGCCGCCCTCAGTTGTTGATCCCTTGGTCATGCCAACCGTCCTACGTCTTCAATGCTCAGCGAACCCGGCTTGCCTCTATCGCGTGCGAGTTTTGCCGCCGCTCGTTGAAAGGCCGCGTTGAGGGGTGCGGCTACGCCGTGAAGACGTCCGAGCCGCACGATCTCACCGTTCAGGTAGTCAACTTCACTTGACGTGCCGCGCACGAAGCTCTGCCATGTCGATTGCTGGCCGCGTTCGATGCCGCTGTCTTCGGCGACGCGCCAGCCTGATATGTCGATCGCCCGTTCCGAAGGGGCCGCCAGATCGTATCCCGCCGCCTTCAGGACGGTGCGGGCTTCTTCTGCCAATTCGGCGGCCGCTTTTGCGCGCACCTCCGGTGTGCCGGCGAAAAGCTCGACTGCGTTAGTCGCATTGTGCTGCAGTTTGGCGGCCTTCCAGCGGCGGATGTCTGCACGCGCTTCGGCCAGATATCCCGCCTTCGTCAGGTCGGAGACAACAGCCGATGCGGTATCGTCCAATCCGTGCGGATAGCGTCCGAGCGTGACGATGCCGAGATTCGGTTCACCGCCGACGACGACCTCACCGGTCACGGTATAGCGCGCGGGAATGAGAATACTGGCCGCATAAACACGATGGAAGCGTCGCAGCGCGATATCCTCGGCCGCCAGCCCGTTTTGAAGCGTGACCAGCGGCAGATCGGATGCAAGACCTGCGCCATCCACATCGCGCCAAGCCCAGAAATCGGTTGCCGCCTCGACATCCTGCGCCTTGACCGTGAGGATCAGGATATCGTCCGGCTTCAGAACGGGCGGCGTTGCGGTGTCGACCGCATTGAGCTGAACCACCCGGGTTTCCCTCGGGCGGCGATAGGAAAGGCCATGGGCGGCGATATGAGCGATCTGAGCGCCGCGTCCCACCAGAACGTAAGGAATGTCGTGGGTTTCGAACTCGGCGGCAAGGCTTGCGCCGACCGCGCCGGCGCCGATGATGATGTAGCGTGTCATGTTCGTCCACTGCGAGTTGGCCGGAGGGCCGAAGGGGAAGGTGGGAAGGTCATGAGGTGAGGTCCGTCCCCGTCGCGTCAGGCTGTTTTAAGGACGGGGACGCCTGTCGAATAGCTCGATAGGGCGGTCTCATCCCGGTTCCACCGGTCGAAGGCGGCGCGCCCCAGAATGGAAATCGATACGTCTTCCTGCGGAGCATGGACGAGCACGGACTGGATGTCCCGGAAATGCCGTTCAAGCCCCAGGTCGGCGCTCAGGCCCGGATTGCCGATGCCGCGCACCGCGATCTGGACTGCCTCGCGCAACTGCCGGCCGGCAATGAGCCGGGCTCTTATGAATTTTTCCGCGTCAGTTTGGCCAGCTTCGAGCGCGCCAAAAATGATCTGGCGGGCGCCGGAGACAAGCAGGTCGATTTCGCCCGAAAGCGTCACGAAACGCTCCGTGCGGGCAATGGGATGGCCGAGATTGGTCGGCACCCGCTCATGCGCGAAGCGGATGAACGCGGCCTGCGCGGCTTCCGCCACGCCGAGATAGAGCGCGGTCAGCGCCAGCGTGAGCGCCGCATGGGCGCGATTGTCCTGTTGGGCAACTGTGGCGTCGGTGAGATCAAGCACGTCCTCTGCCGGGATCTCGACGTCGGTATATTCGACGTCGTGCGAACCTGTGGCGCGCATGCCGAGGCTGCTCCAGTTTTCGATCACGCGAATGCCAGGCAGTCCATTCGGCACGACGAAGGTTCCAACCCGCGTTGGGGTTTCATCGGTATGCGCCCAGACGAGGAAATGCGTGAGACCATGCGCGCCGGTCACGAAGCGCTTGCGACCGGTGATCGACCAGCCGTTGGCCGTGCGGCGCGCGCGCGTTGCCGGCAGACCGCCGCGCGCCGGCGACCCCAGTTCCGGCTCGACGCGGGCGGCGTTGAGTAGCAGCGGACGCTGCTTTCCCTCCGCCAGCAGCCTGATGTAGAGATCTTCCGGCCAATGGTTTTTTCCGGCCTGGCCGAGATGGTTGAAAATTGTCATGGCGCTGATGAGCGCGACCGACGGATCGCCTCGCCCGAGGGCGGCTAGGATGTGAGCCGTGTCGGCAAGGTTGGCACCTGCTCCGCCGTAGCGGACGGCGACAGTGCTTTCCAGAAGGCCGCTTTCATAAACGGCACGAATGCCCGTCCATGGAAACTGACCGGTACGATCCGCTTCCGGAGCGGCCTCGGCTAGAACCCGCGCGGTTGCGTTCAGGACGGTTGTGTCATGGGGCATGTCGTTGAAGCCTTCTGATGGAAGCCCGAGCGATATCCTGCGACGCGATGAAGACAGCGTCGCCTGCTCGTTCTGGGATTGAATGCATGGTCCAACCGTACCGGACCGTGATCATCAGGCGGCCGTTTTCTTTTTGGCCTCTTCCCGCTCGCGGATGCCGTCACGCACCAGCGGCAGGATGTAGCGGCCATAATCGACGGCATCGTTGTAATTGTCGTAGCCGCGGATCGAGATCAGGTCGGCGCCAAGATCGATATAATCGAGGATGGAATCGGCGATGGTGCGCGGCGAACCCACCAGCGCGGTGGTGGCGCCGCTGGCATTGGTGGCGGTCACGGTCGGATACCACAGGGCGCGGTCCTGCACATGGCCGCGTGCCGCAATGTCCAGCAGCCGCTGCGAGCCGACATTGGCCGGACGCGGAGCCGAAAGCGGCGCACGGCTCAGGCCCTTCTCGCGGTTCTCGTTCAGCCGGTCCAGAACCCTGTGCGCCTTCGCCCAGGCCAATTCGTCGGTCTCGGCCACGATCGGCCGGAAGGTGACCCAGATGCGCGGACGATCTGCGCGGCCAGCCTTGGCGGCTTCGTCGTAAATCCGGTCGATCTGCTGCTTGGTTTCGGCAAGCGGCTCACCCCATAGGCCGAAGATGTCGCACAGCGAACCGCCGATCCGGTAAGCCGCATCCGACGAGCCGCCGAGCGAGATGGGGATGAGGCCCCTGGTGGGACGCACGGCGCTGCGAAACTGCTTGAACTGGTAATATTTCCCATCGAAATCAAAGGGCTCGGTCGACGTCCAGGCCAGACGCAAGATGCGAATATATTCCTCCTGCCGCTCGTAACGCTCTTCCTTATTGAGGAAGTCGCCTTCACGCGCCTGCTCCTCGTCGCTGCCGCCGGCAATGAAGTGAACGACGACGCGCCCGCCGCTCAACTGATCGAGCGTCGCCAGCGATTTCGCCGCAACCGTCGGATAGACCGTGTTCGGACGTAGGGCGACGATGATGCTGAGTTTTTTCGTATGTGCGAGGATCGTCGCTCCAAGCGTGAACGGATCGAAGGAAGACGAGGAATAGGGGATCAGCGTGTAGTTGAAGCCGTAATCGTCGAGCGCCCGCGCGTATCGCTCCAGAAAACGCGCATCGACCGGCGCGTCGGGAATAGGGTTGAGGTCATTGGAGGCATTGGCAAAGCTTGCGCTGATGAATTCCGTGGCCATGTGAGCGTTTCTCCCGGGGTTGCCGAACATGCCCTCACGTTATGGCGTGACAAATCCCATAGGAAGACAGGTCTTTCTTTTTCTACTAAAACTGTAGAAAATATTCGCGCGTCGCAGCCTGGTGGGGAAGAGTTGGTCACCTTCTCCATTGAAAACCCTGATGGCTGCTCCAGCCGCAATGGCGACGCTCGACCGCTGGCATCAGTGTGGTTCAAATGGTAGGCGACCAGCCGAGGTTGGGGGCCACCGTGTCTGCCAGGTCCGTCAGCAGCCGCACGTTTTCGGCAAGGTCGAAGGCGGGGGGAAGGAAGAGCACAAGCTCATCGGCGGAGGCAAGGCCTGGGTCGTCAAGCACGGCCTCAAGCACCTGGTCGGGCCTGCCTTGGAAGACCGGGGAGATCTGGATGCCGGGCGGCTGATTGGCTGGCGCGGCCGGCGTCAGCGCCCCCTTGGGACGGGACGCGGCAATTCCCTGGGTGCGGCGCTCGAGGTCGTAGGCTGCGTATTTTTCCCGAAGCTCGGCCGTGGTGCCGACCAGGATCGAGGCGGCAACGGCGACTGGCGGCGGTTCGGTGTTCCACGTCTCGCGCCAGGTCGCACGGAAAGCCGCGATGCAGCGAGCCTGATACTCCCCGAAGGTTTCGCCCTCGTCATGGTCGTGCTGCACTGTGCCTGAGATGAGCCCGATTCCGAGCTTTGCAGCCTGCACCGAGGAATCCAGACTAGCCGAGCCCTGCCTGATCCGCGAGCGCAGGGTCGGGCTGTGCGGCGTCACCCGTAGTTCAGTACCCTCCGGGGCGCCTTGGCCTTGCCCGGCGACGGTGTGGAGAACCTCACCCGAGATCGCGGCGAGGAAGCGCGCCTGACGGCGTTTGGCTTCCGTCCGGGCATCGGTGTCTGCCGTACCGAAGACGGCGTCGAACGCCGCATTGGCGCCCGTCGAGATGGCCAGCTCCAAGCGGCCGCCGATCAAAAGGTCGGTCGTGCCGGCCGCCTCGGCGAGCAGGATGGGGTCCTGGTAGCGCATCGGGATAACAGCCGAGCCGAGCGTGATATGCCTGGTATGCTGGCCGGCCGCGGCGAAGAACGGAAGCGGTGACGACAGGTAGTGGTCGAAGTGCCGTTGGTAGGCCCAGCCCGACTGATAACCCAGCCGCTCGGCGGCCTTGAACAGCTCGATCCCGTCGCGTAGCCCCTGCGCCGGCCCGGCGTCGTTGTTGAAGGACACCCGGGTGTTGAAGCCGAGCCGCTGCTTCGGACGAAACGGTGCGGGCAGGGGGATGGCAGGCGCGGCGATGGTCATGCGATCTTTTCCTCGTTGACGAACCGCTGCGGTCTGGGGTGTGGCGCGCGGGCGATAGCAGCGGCGCCTGATGGCATCGATTCCAGCAGCGAGCGTGTGTACGGCTCCCTGGGGCGTTCGAAGATGTCGGTGACGGTCCCATGCTCGACGATGCGCCCACGCTGCATCACCGAGACGGTGTGGGCGAGCTGGCGCACCAGAGCCAGGTCGTGGGAGACGAAGACATAGGTGAGGCCGAGCTTGGCTTGCAGCGAGAGCAGCACCTCGACGATGTCGGCCTGGACGCTGACGTCGAGCGCGGAGGTTGGCTCGTCGAGCACGATGACGTCGGGCTTGAGCACCAGTGACCGGGCGATGGCCACGCGCTGGCGCTGGCCACCTGACAAAGCTTCCGGCTTGCGTGAAAGCAGATGTTCGCCGAGCCCAACATTGGCCAGCGCTTCGCGGACCCGCGCGGATCGTTCCTCGCGGGTGCCGATCTTGAACCGGTCGAGCGGTTCGCGCACCAGCTGCTCGACTTTCCAGGTCGGGTCCAGCGAGGTGAACGGGTTCTGATAAACGAGCTGAAGGTGGCGCCATACCGCGCGCAGTGAGCCGTGCGAGCGACCGGTGAGTTGCTCGCCGGCGACGGCAATATTGCCGACGTCAGGTTGTTCGAGCCCGAGCAGCAGCCGGATTGCCGTCGTCTTGCCCGAACCGGATTCGCCGACCAGCGCGTGTGTGGTGCCAGCCGGGACGGCAAACGACACGTCATTGACGGCCGTCAGAACCTTGCCGTCGACCGTGAAGGTCTTCGTGACGCCGCTGACTTCGATCTTCGGTGCCTTGTCGGCTTTGGTTCCGAGGAAACGGAAGCCGGGATCGCGCAGCGCACGGTAGCGATCGGGGTTGAGGGCCGGGACGTCGGCATGCAGCTTCCTGGCGTATGTCGAGGAGGGCGCGGAGAAGACGGAAGCGGTGCTGCCGGCTTCCTGGACGACGCCGTCCTTGAGCACCACCAGCGAGTCCGCCCGCTCGGCGGCGATCGCCAGGTCGTGGGTGATGAGAAGCAGGCTGATCTCAAGCTCGTGCTGCAACTTGGAAAGCAGGTCGAGGATACGCTTCTGGATCGTGACGTCGAGCGCCGACGTCGGCTCGTCCGCAACCAGCAGCGACGGCCGTGGCAGGACTGCAAGGCCGATCAGCACACGCTGCAGCATGCCGCCGGAGAGCTGGTGCGGGTAGGAGTCGTAGACCCGTTGGGGATTGTCGAGCCCGACCTGGGCGAAGGTCTCCAGGATGAGCGCCTTGCGGATTGCCTTATTGGGCTCGTCGACGAGTGCTGCCGCCTCCATCGCCTGGGCGCCGATCGTCCGCACCGGGTTGAGCGAGTTGCCGGGATCCTGCGGGACGAACCCGATCGCCCGTCCTCTGAGCGGCCGGAAACGGCGCTCCGGGAGTCCCAGTATCTCCTGGCCGTCGAACTCGACGCGGCCGGCAGCGCGTCCACCGCTGGGGAGCAGCCGCAACACCGCCCGGGCGATGGTCGACTTGCCCGAGCCCGACTCGCCGATGAGGGCGAGGCTCTTGCCACGGCCGAGTTGAAACCCGATGTTGCTGACGACTTCGTGCGGCCCGTAGGAAACCGACAACCCGTCAACCCGGAGCAGAGGGGCTGGTCGCTGGAGCGGCAGCCCGGTGGCGTCGGTGTGGGCGAAAAGCTCAGTCAGTCTGTTTTGCGAAGCCATCGGCTGATCCTGTTCACGGAGAGGACGGTTGCGATCGTGACGAAGGCGGGGGCGTAAACCAGCCACGGCCATTTGAGGTAGTCCTTGCCGATCGAGATCAGCAGGCCCCAGTCGGAGGCCGGCGGGGGGTCGCCGTAGCCGAGGAAAGCGAGACTGGCGATCACCAGGATCGAGTCGCCGAACTGCAGCACGGCGAGCGGCAGCACCGATCGCGAGGCATTCGGCAGCACGTGACGCCACAGGACGTGCCAGCGCGACCCACCGAGCAGAAAGGAAGATTCGACGAATGTGGCCTGCCGGGTCTTGATCACCTCCGAGCGCATCACCCGGGCGAAGAGGGCGACCGCCGAAACGCCTGTTGCAATGGCGGCGTTGGTGGTGTCGAAGCCGATCGCGGTGACGACGATGACGGCCAGCAGGAATTTCGGAATAGCCAGCAGAACGTCGACGAGGCGGGCGAACAGGGTGTCCACCCAGCCGCCGAAGAAGCCGGCCAGGAGGCCGATGAGGCCACCGGCGACAACGCCGATGACGACGGCGATCAGCGCGCTCGCCACCGAGGAGGCCGTGCCGTAGACGACGCGGGTGTAGAGGTCGCGGCCGAGGTGATCGGTGCCGAACCAGTGCGCCGCACCGGGGCCGAGCAGCTTTTGAGCAGGAACGCCGTTGACCGGGTCATAGCTGGTGAACAGGCTCGGGGCGAGAGACCAGGCGATGGCAAGCGCGACGATAGCGAAGGACAGCGCGACGACCGGCGGTAGGCGCAGCGCCGTCAGCCGGCTGATCGCCGTGACATACGAGGCAGAGGAGGCGGAGGCGAGGGTCATGGCGTCACCGCCTTGGAAATGCCGACGGAGCCTTCGTCAGCCGTGGTTGGACGGCGCTCGGGAGCGCCAAGAAGCTTTACGCGCGGGTCGAGCAGTGGGTAGGTCAGATCGGCGATCAGGTTGACGATCACGAAGACCACCGCTGCCAGCGAGACGACCGCCTGCAGGACGGGCAGGTCCTGCGTGCTCACCGACCGTTGCACCAGGCTGCCGAGGCCGGTGCGCCCGAACACCGTCTCGGTGATCAGCGAGCCGCCGAGCAGTTCGCCGGTGGTGAGCGCGATGACGGTGATAACCGGCAGCGACGACGGCTTGAGCAGGTGCTTGGCGAACAGGCGCATTTGCCCGAGGCCGCGGCCCCGTGCGACGGCGGCGTATTCCTGCCCGGACTCATGATCGAGATTGGCGATGAGCACTTCGGCGATTTGTGCCGAGATGGGGATGCCGAGCGCGATGGCCGCGAAAAGCGTCGCCCAGAAGCTGTCGGGCTCGATCACGCGAAAGACGCCGAGCTGGAAACCGAAGAGATGGATCAGCACCAGGCCGATCACGAAGTTCGGCACCGACAGGAACAAGGAGGGGAAGCCCCGCAGCAGGCCCTGACCGAGCCGTTTTGGCAGAAACTGCGTGCCATAGGCGATCACTGCCGACAGCAGCAGCGCGACGACGAGACCTGCGGAAGCAAGGACCAAGGTCGACGGAAGCACCTCGGCGATCAGGGTCGAGACGGGCCGGTTGGTCCGCATCGACAGGCCGAGATCCCCGGTCACGAAGCCGGAAAAAGACGTCCACAGCTGGACCGGGATCGGCTTATCCAGGCCCTGGGCGGCGATGATCTCCTTGATCTCATCCGGTGTGAAGCCATTCTGAGGATTGTTCAGGACATTGGTGATCGGGTCGCCGGGCAGGATGCTGACGACGACGAAGGTGAAGACATAAGCCAGCAGGATCACGACGATCGCCTGCACGAGGCGTTTTGCGGCGTAGTTGAGGTAGGCTTTGCTCATGCCGTCACCTTCTTACGTTGCTCGGTTGAATTGCGGGTTATTCGCTTTTCGTGGCCGTGTAGTAGCTGGCATAGGCGACGCCGTTGTAGACTTCGCCCTTGAGCTTCGGAGACTGCACGTAGATCCGCTGGACGATCTGTGTGCGCGGGATGAAGTAACCCTGATCGAGGATGTATTTCTGCAGTTCGTCGAGGAGCGGTTTGCGGCTTTCGATGGAACCGGCGCTGGCGATCTTGTCCCGGAGTTCGTTGAGCGTCTTGTCGCTCTCGTCGAGGGCGAACCAGTTCTCGCCGTTGTTGGCATTTGTCAGGATACTGGCGACGGTGCCGGCGTCGATGAAGCTGCGGGTCACCTCATAGGCCGGCACGGCCGGGCTGCCGTATTTGACCTTTTGGCCGTAGGTGACGACATCGTAGGAACGGATGGCGACTTTCCAGCCGATTTTGCCGAGCTGCTGGGAGATAAGCTCATCGACTGATTTCGAGGTTGCGAGGTAGGGGTTGGAATGCAGCGTCAGCACCAGCGGCTGGCCGTTCTTGGTGCGGATGCCGTCCGCGCCCTTTGTCCAACCCGCTTCGTCCAGGAGCTTCTCGGCCTTTTCGGGGTTGTAGACCAGCAGGGCGCTTTGGTCGGTCGCTCCCGGCACGTTGCTCTGGATGAAGGAGGTCGCCAGTTTCCAGTCGGGTGTATAGACGGTGTCGATGATCTCCTGGCGATTGATGCCGGCCTGGAGGGCCTGGCGTACTTTCACGTCATCGTATGGCGCAAGCTTGGTGTTGACAGCCCAGCCGTTCACGAAGCCGAGATAACGTGGTGTCGCGGTGGTGAAGCCCTCTGTCTTGAGAGATTCCAGCTCCTGCGGCGAGGCGTTGTAGGCGACGTCGGCCTGACCGGACTGAACAGCGGCAACGCGCAGCGACGGCTCGGACACCAGCTTGTAGGTGATCGTGTCGAGATAGGCCGGGCCGGTATGGCCGACCGCGGCGGGACCCCAATTGTAGTCCTTGCGCTTGACCAGCTTGACGAAGTCGCCTTCCTTCCAGGAATCGACCACATAGGGGCCGCTGCCGGCGGTCTTGCTGAGGTCGGCCTGCTGGGCGGCAGGCTGCGCGAGGGTCTTGGGGGAGATCAGGATCGAGCCGTGGTAGCCGAGGGTCGGGATGAAGCCGAGTGTCGGCGCCTTGAAGAAGACCTTCACGGTAGCCGCGTCCACTGCCTCGGCGTGGTCGTAAGTCTTCGGGAAGAGACCGATCGGGTTGATGCCCTCGCTCTTGCGGCCGGCGTACCAGATGTCGAGGTTGGCGACGACGGCGGATGCGTCGAGCGGGGTGCCGTCGGAGAAGGTTACGCCGCTCTTCAGGTGCAGCGTGAACTCGGTGGCCTTGTCGTTCTGTTCCCAGCGCTCGGCAATCCAGGGGCTGACCTTGCCGTCAGCGTCGACGTAAAGGAGCTTATCGGTCACATGGCCCCAGATGTGGCCTTGGAAACTGGAGATGGCGCTGTTGTTCGGGATCCAGGTATCGCCCAACGAGTCGATGAGGAAGGTGATGTCACCGCCGTTGTGTGGGCTATCGGCACTCAGAGCCGGATTGAACTCCGCCGTTACCACCAAGGCGGCGATTGCCAGTGCAGACGTGGCGATCAGCAGACGACGCCGGGGAAGGGAGAACGGGGAAAAGCGTTCGATCATAATGCGGTCCTGTATTGTTTGCCAAGGAGATCACGACGCATAGCCTAAGCAGGGCAACAGGGGGGAGAAAGACCAGTTGTTCTTTTTCTACTAAATTTATGGATTATTTTGTTCGGTTTCTGCGTGTGTGTGGATCAGCTTTTCCGGGCTTGTCGCGATATGTCTGCGAACTTCATTCCCTCGAAGATCCGCACCGGCGGCAGTTCGCCGGCGAACCGCTCCGCCTCCACCCTGGTAAGCTGTCCGGTCGAGCCCTGGGCCAATTGCGAGGTTCCGACGTCGCGGGTGAGGATATTCGGGTTGCCGTGGATGCACATGGACTTCTCGGCGGTCGGGTCGTTCGGTTCGAACCACGCACCCGTCGCAAGCTGCATCACGCCCTGTCGCACGTCCTCGCTTATCACCGCCGCCGCAAGGCAGCTGCCGCGGGCGTTGAACAGCCTCAGAATGTCGCCATCGGCGATGCCGCGCTCGGCCGCGTCGGCCGGGTTGATGCGGACCGGTTCCCGGCCCTTGATCTTGGTGGAACGGCTGAAATCGCCATAGTCCAACTGGCTGTGCAGCCGTTGATGCGGCTGATTGCAGACCAGATGGAGCGGGTAGCTGCTTGCATTGCCCTCTAACTGCGGCTTGGCCGGATACCATCGCGGATGGCCGCGGCAATCGTCGTAACCGAAGCTCTCGATCGTCTCGGAAAAGATCTCGATCTTTCCGGATGGCGTCTGCAGCGGAGATCCGGACGGATCATCGCGAAAGGCGCGCGCCGGTCCGCCGTCGTCAGGGTTCAGCGGCAGGCGCATCTCTCCGCGTTCCCAGAACGTCTCGAAGTCGGGAGCTTCGTGTCCGGCGGTAGCAAGCGCCTTTTGCGTCGTCTCGAAAAGAAAGGCGAGCCATTCCTTGCTGGTGCGGTTTTCGGTGAACTCTTCGGCTCTGCCGAGGCGGCGGGCTATCTCGGAAAAGATGTCATAGTCGTCCCGCGCTTCGCCGACCGGCTCGATCAACTTTTTCATGGCGATCATCAGCGGATCGCGGTCCGCCGCGCCGATGTCGTCCCGCTCGAGCGTGGTGGTCGCCGGCAGCACGATGTCGGCATGACGGGCCGACGACGTCCAGGCCGTCTCATGCACGATGATGGTTTCCGGCCTCCTGAACGCCGCCCGCAGCCTGTTGAGATCCTGATGGTGATGGAATGGGTTGCCGCCCGCCCAATAGACGAGGCGGATGTCGGGATAACGCATCGCCTGACCATTATAGGTGAACGCGCTGCCCGGATTGAGGAGCATGTCGGCGATGCGCGCGACGGGAATGAAATCCGTCACGGCGTTCTTGAATTGGCTGAGCGTGGGCAGTGGGACGGCAAGCTGGTGTTTGCCGATATTGCCCAATGCGCCGAGCGAATAGGAATAGCCGCCGCCATCCAGCCCGATCTGCCCGAGCATTGCGGCGAGCACGATGCCCATCCAGACCGGCTGCTCGCCATGCTCGGCACGCTGCAGGGAATGGCTGACGGTGATTAGCGTCCTGGCGCGCGCCATGGAAAGCGCGAGCTTCCTGATGGTGTCTTTGCCGATGCCGCAGATATGGGACGCCCATTCCGGGCTCTTTTCGACACCATCGGTCCGGCCAAGCAGGTAGTCCTCGAAGCGCTCGTAGCCGACCGTATAGCGGTCGAGAAATTGGCGGTCGTGCAATCCCTCGCTGGCAAGCACATGCGCGAGGCCGAGCATCAGCGCTATATCGGTGCCGGGCAAGATGGGCAGCCATTCGGCATTCACCTCAGCAGGAAAATCGTCTTTCAGGGGGCTGATGAGGACAAAACGCGCACCGCGCGCGTGCGCGCCATTCAGCGTCCGGGGCACGATATGCGCACTGATGCCGCCGCCATGCACATCCGTGTTCTTGATCGCCATTCCGCCGAAGGCGACGACCAGTTCGCTGCTTCGTTCGATGGCATCCCAGGTCACGCTCTTGCGGTCGAAATGGTCGTATGGCCCCAAGACATGCGGGATGATGACCATGGCCGCACCCGAGCTGTAGGTGTTGACGGATCTGATATATCCGCCCAGCACATTCAGAAAGCGGTGGATCTGGCTCTGCGCATGATGGAAGCGTCCGGCGCTCGACCAACCATAGGACCCGCCGAACACGGCTCGCGGGCCGAAGTCCGCGTAAACGCGCTGAAGCTCCTTCGAAACGAGGTCCAGCGCCTGCGGCCAGCTGACTTCGACATAATCGTCTGCCCCGCGATTTTGCGCGTTGCCGGTGCTGCCTTCGAGCCAGCCGCGCCGGACGGCCGGGCGTCTGATGCGCGCCGGACTATGGGCGATCGCGGCGAGATTGCCCAGCAGGGACGATGGATGCGGGTCGGCCGGATGGGGACGGATTTCAAGCTTTCCATCTTCGTAGCGGCCGGAAAAGGCGCCCCAGTGGGAGCTATGGGGCTGAAACGAACTCATTTGTAAAGCTCCAGGCAAACAAGGGTTTATCAACGAGCTGCGGACGTCTATGCGGGCAAGACTTTGCCTGGATTCATGATGCCTGTCGGATCGATGGCATGCTTGATGACGGCCATGAGATCGACGGCATCGCCATATTCCCCACGCAGATAGCCAATCTTGCCGGTACCGACGCCGTGTTCGCCGGTAGAGGTGCCGCCCACCGAGATTGCATGTTGCACCATCTTCTTGTTGATGGCTGCAACCTCATCGAGTTCCGCCTGATTTTCCGGGTCGACAGCGAAGACGACGTGATAATTGCCGTCGCCGACATGGCCGAGAATGGCGGCGGGAACGCTGCAGCCGCGCAGAAGATCCCGCGTCTTGAGGATGCAGCTGCTGAGCTGTGAGACAGGGACGCAGACGTCGGATGACCAGCCTTTGGCATTCGGCCGCTGGGAGACGACCGCGTAGAACGCGTTGTGACGCGCCTTCCACAGCCGGTTGCGCTCTTCAGGTGCGTTTGCCCATTCGAAATCCTTGCCGCCATTCTCCTCGACGATCGCCTTGACCATTTCGACCTGCTCCTGAACCCCAGCCGGAAAGCCATGGAATTCGAAGGCGAGCGTGTCCTCGATCTTCAGCGACAGATTGGAATAGGCGTTGACGGCCGCGATCAGGCCGCGGTCCATCAACTCCATGCGGGCAACCGGAATGCCGAGCTGCACGACCGCAATCGCCGCATTGACCGCCTGCTCGACGCTTTCGAACGAGCAGAGCGCTGCGGAAATCGTCTCCGGGATGCCGTAGAGCCTGAGCGTCACCTCGGTAATGATGCCGAGCGTACCCTCGGAACCGACGAACAGTCGGGTCAGATCGTAGCCGGCTGACGACTTGCGCGCCCGGCCGCCGGTGCGGATGACCTGGCCGCTCGGCAGCACGACGGTCAGTGACAGGACGTTTTCGCGCATGGTGCCGTAGCGCACGACGTTCGTCCCCGATGCCCGCGTTGCGGCCATGCCGCCGATCGAAGCGTTGGCGCCGGGATCGATCGGGAAGAACAGGCCCATATCGCGCAAATGCGTGTTCAGTTGCTCGCGGCTCACACCGGCCTCGACGGTGCAATCGAGGTCTTCGGCGCTGACGCGGGTGATCTGCGACATGCGGGAGAGATCGATCGAGACGCCGCCGCGCACCGCCGTCAGATGGCCTTCGAGCGAGGTGCCTGCGCCAAACGCGATCACCGGCACGTCTTCAGCCGCGCAGAGCCGGACGATCTCGGCCACGTCCTCGGTGCTTTCCGCAAACACGACAGCATCCGGGATGGCGGGCGTGTGGTGGGATTCACCGCGGCCGTGCTGTTCGCGCAAGGCCTGCGAGATGGAGAAGCGATCGCCGAAACGGATGCGAAGCGTTTGCGAAAGAGCGGGAGAAAGAACACTCATTTGCCGCCTCGACGCTCTTCAGGAATGACGCGGTTCGGGTGATCCGGATGCGCCGCCAGCCATTCGGTGGGGATGATGGACATGGAGTGCTCCGGATGATGCTCTGGCCGGGGACGAACGGGCCGATGCTGTTGGCGCCGGCCTGCTCGGTGATCCATCAGGCGGCGATCTTGTCGCCGTTGAGATGGCGCTCGAGGAATGGCAGGCTGTCCTGTCCCCAGTACAACTCATCTTCGTATCGGAAGGTTGGAAGCCCGAAGACACCGGCAGCCTTGGCGGTCTCGGCGTTCGATTTCCAGATCGCCTGCGCATCCTCGGCCTGAGTGCGGTGCTCCAGAGCTGCACCGTCGAACCCTGCCTTATCCGCAATTGCGCGACGAACCTCGGCTCGGCCGATGTCCTCGCCACGCGTCCAAAAGGCCTCCTGAAGAACCTTTGTCAGCCTGAGCCAGTCTTGCCCCGCATCGATGGCGGCAATGACCATGAAACCGGCGGGCGCCGGGTCAGAAAGGGCGGCGCGGTTTTCGAAGTTCAGCGTTTTGCCACGCAGCGCGGCCCAACGTTTCAGGTCCTTGACCCAATAGGCGCGGCGCGCTTCCGGCCGGTTGCGGGAATAGATCGCGCCATTATCCTCGATCAATGGGATCACATAGGGGCGGATCGATGCCCCATGCTCGGAGGCGAGTGCCGCAAACGGCTCGAGGCCGATAAAAGCCCAGGGAGAGCCAATGCCGAAGAAGTAATCGATGGTCTTTGTCATGTTCCGTTCTTCTCAAGAGATCTGGTCGAGTAGATTGCCGCGTCGAATACCGAAAGTGCGCAGTCCCGGGCGACGAGAACGGCCTGGGGATCGCGTCCGACCGCCACCGTGGCAAGGGCGCCTTCATAGAGAAGGGAAAGGTGAGCAGCCGCCTGGTCGGGCTTGACATCGGCCCTCGACAGGATGGTGCGAAATATCTCCCTCACAACCTTCTTGTGCGTTCGCGCGACGGTGAGGACGCGTTCGGAATCGCCGTGCTCGGCGACGGCAAGTGCAAAGGCGCAGCCCCGAAACTCCGGGCTGTCGGCCTTTTCGTACAAGCGCTCGAAAATCAGTTTGATCTGATCCCTCGGCGTGCTTGCCGCATCCAAAACCTCCTGTAGCGAACGAATGACGCGGTCGTGGCGATCCTGGAGATAGGCTGCCACAAGGTGGTCCTTGGATGGGAAGTGTCGATAGAGGGTCGCCTTGGCAACGTTTGCCTCTTCGATGATTCGATCTATGCCGACGGCGCGAATACCTTCGCTATAAAAAAGCGCGCTGGCGGCGGTAAGGATCTGATCTGATATAGGCTCTTTCATTGGATCGCTTCGGGTTGGGAATGTATCATGGGATCAGCAAGCCCATATCATCAGGTCATTGCAAGTGTTCTGCCGAGGTTGGCTGCATTGTTTCGCGATCGGTGGTGTCGAGCGGACCAGAAACCGAAGGGGCGAAGGCTTGGCTATGCTGCGTCCGACCGGTAGACTCCTAAGGCGCAAGCCATTTTTGTTTTTCGTCTTCCTTTCAAGCGTGACTCCCCATCGACCGTCGACAGATGATTCCGCTGGATTTGCAATGTGGAAGCTAGAGGATTGAGGGATTATGAGAAAGACAGGTCGTTCTTTTTCTACTGAATTTGTGGAAAATGTTTCGTCCACGGCTCTGGCAGACAGCTGACTTTTTCGTGGCGATAGGCGGCAACCTCAGGTGTCCATCTATCTCTCAGGTCGGACAGTTTGGGCGTGGCCGCGGCTGCAATCTTGTCTGCCTCTGCTATGGGGAATAGGCTGACGGGATGATCAAACAGGTTCTCTTTGTCCAAGGCGCCGGCGAAGGCGTTCATGACCACTGGGACAACAAGCTCGTGGCGAGCCTCGAGCGCGAGCTCGGTGGAAATTATGTTGTCCGCTATCCCCGAATGCCCGGCGAAGACAATCCCAGCTTCTCTGCGTGGAAGGCTGCGCTGATCGGGGAATTCGCCTTGTTGGAAGATGGCGCAATGCTCGTGGGCCATTCGTTCGGCGGCACCATCTTGATGCATGCGCTTGCCGAGCAGCCGCCGACACCGAGGTTGGGCGGGCTATTTCTCATCGCCGCACCCTTCATCGGCGAAGGAGGATGGCCGAGCGATGACATCGGCGGTGCCGAGGATTTCTCGGGGTCCCTTCCGCCCGGCCTTCCCGTCCATCTCTATCATGGGATCGATGACGATGAGGTGCCGACGGCTCACGTCCATTTCTACGCGAAAGCGATTCCGCACGCCGTGGTGCGCACGCTCGAGGGCAGGGATCACCAGTTCAATGATGACATGAGCGAGGTCGCCCGGGACATCCGTTCGTTTGGTTAGGCGTCTGCTCAGACAATTCTAGCAAACACCACGCGGGAAAGCTTGTTTCCCAGCGCAGCCGCTCTATGTCCTCTCCGTTTCAGCATGAGATCTGCAGGCAGTATTCACCGTAAAACCGGGCGCCGACGGCGTTGTCCGCCGGCCGGCTTTGAAGGAGCTGAGCAATGAAAATTCTCATGGTTCTCACATCGCATGATCAACTGGGAAACACCGGCAGGAAGACGGGCTTCTGGCTCGAGGAGCTCGCCGCCCCTTACTTTGTTTTCCGTGGCGCCGGAGCCGACATCACGCTCGCTTCGCCGAAGGGCGGCCAGCCTCCGCTCGATCCGAAGAGCAACGAGCCGGCCTTCCAGACGGAAGACACGCGACGGTTCGAGCGAGACCAGGCGGCAACGGCTGCGCTCGCCAACACCCTGAGGTTGTCCGACATCAACCAGGCGGACTATGACAGCGTATTTTTCCCCGGCGGGCACGGTCCGCTTTGGGATCTGACGAACGACCGCAATGCGCTGTCGCTCATCGAGGATATGCTCGCGGCGGGAAAACCCGTGGCGCTCGTTTGCCACGCACCAGGTATCCTGACGAATGTGAAGACGCCGGATGGAAAGCCCATCGCCAAGGGCCGGGTCGTCACAGGATTCACCGATTCCGAAGAAGAGGCCATGCATTTGGTCGATGTCGTTCCCTACCTGCTTGAGGATGTGCTGAAAGAGCAGGGCGCAAAGTTTTCGAAGACGGCGGATTGGGGCGTGCATGTCGTCCAGGATGGCCTGCTGATCACCGGTCAAAACCCGGCTTCGTCAAAACAGGGAGCCCGGAGGCTTCTTGAGGCCTTGAGAAAGCAGGACGCGGCTTAAGGGCTTAAGCCCTGGCACGATGGCTTCGAGATCTTCTCATTCGGCTTGTGCCGACGCCGGCCGCAGGTGCGTCTTGACGACGTCTGCAGCACGGCGGCGGCGAGCCAACGTTCAAACACGGATGAAAGGCGTCTGACATGACGGGGAAATATACGGGACAATGCGCTTGCGGCGCGGTGAGATTTGCCTTCGACACCGACCCGAACTTTGTCGCCAACTGCCATTGCCTGGACTGCAAGAGGGCAACGGGCGGCGAGGCCGCCACGTTCTTCGCCGTGCCGCAGGATGATTTCACCGTGATCAGCGGTAGCCCGAAGGCGTTTCACTATGTCGCCGATTCAGGCAAGGGGCTCGACCGCAATTTTTGCCCGGATTGCGGCGCCAGATTGTTCAGCAGCAACCTGGAGAGCTTTCCTGGCCTCGTCTTCGTAACGCTCGGCAGTCTGGATCGCCCCGAGTTCATCAAGCCGGGAGTCGAAATGTTCACCAAGCGGCGGCTCGCCTGGGCAAGGCCGCTCGATCTTCCGCAGTTCGACGGCATGCCCGGCTGAGCCGCGGCGCAAACCGCTGCACAGTTTTGCGCGACATGCTTTGAGCAATTTTTCTTGAAGAAAAGTTCCATCCGGTGTCGGATCGATCAGCCCACGCCCGTCCTAGGTTCGTCCATTCCGTCCATTCAAAAAGGATCACGACCATGCCGAGTACCATACGCCTGCACCGCGTTCTGGCGACCAGCCCGGAGAAAGTCTACCGCGCATTCCTGGAGGCGGACGCGCTTGCCAAGTGGCTTCCGCCGAACGGCTTCCTCTGCACCGTGCATCATTCGGAGCCGGTTGTCGGCGGCACGTTCAGAATGTCTTTCCGTAACTTCACGACGGGCAACAGCCACGCCTTCGGCGGCGAATATCTGGAGCTCGTCCCAGGTGAACGCCTGCGTTACACCGACAGGTTCGACGACCCCAACCTGCCTGGCGAAATGGAAGTCACCGTGACACTGAAAAAGGTCTCGGTCGGCACCGAGGTGGACATCGTGCAGGCCGGCGTGCCTGACGTCATTCCGCCCGAGGCTTGTTATCTCGGCTGGCAGGAGTCGCTGCGAAACCTCGCCAGGGTCGTCGAGCCCGACATCCAGGAATAGTCCAAGATCGCGCTGGCCGGGCGGCAACCGCCCGGCACCAGCCGACATCAATGACTGCCGATGCCGCGTTTCGCGAGCGCGTTGCGGGCGGCCGCAGCGCCCCAGTCGTCGGAAAGATCCTGCCCTTCGATCTCGGCTTCGGCGATCGGCGTTGCCCGGATCAGCGGCACGGAGCCGAAAGGCAGGCCGTCGATCCGCCCGGGGGCCTGGCTCAGCATGATCCGGCTCATCGGGCTATAATCCTCGGTCAGCCGGCAGAACAGGATGGCGCCGTGTTTCTCGACATCGCGGGCGACGCGATAGCCGTCTGCCACGAGGTCGCCGATGTTGATCAGCAGGTTTGCCCAGTTTTTGATCCCCTCCGCATTCAGGGTCGCGGGGCCGAATTCCATGAAGAGTTCGCATTCCACGCCGTTCTCCGGCTCGGATATGCCGGCCCAAGGGGTCGACAGCCCGTCGGTGGCAAGCGTCAGCCTTTCCGGCGCCTGGATGGCGAGGACGCGGCGATGCGGGCCGAACCATTTCGTCTGGGCGTGAATGTTGGCCGTTCCGCGCTCGGCCGCAAAGTTCTGAAGCACTGTACCGCGGCTCTGCCAGAAGACGCGCCGCGCAGCGGCTGCGGTTTCGTAGATCGGGTCGTCGGGGGCGCGCGGCACGATCGTCCGATCATAACTGGTTTGGAGCGTGATCTCTCCCCGCATGAAGGGAAACTTCGGCTTCTTCCAGCGTATTAGCACCTTGTTGAAGCGAGGCACCCCTGATGCACCGAGCTTTTCGACGACTTCGGAGATGATATCGAGCGGATGCCTGGAGGCCTCCGGGACATAGTTTCCTTCGGCATCGCGGTAACCGCCCGTCCGGGACGAGTGCCCCGCCTGCATCGTGGTGGCAGTCCATTCGCCACTGACCGCGCCCGCCGGCGTCTTGCCGAGAGCCGGCGCAAGTTCCCGGATCGCATCGTCAATCGAATAGGATGCCACGTCGCCCCTCAGCCTTCGCCCAAAGATTGTATCCCTCGCGGCCGCTCTGCCCGCGAGCAGAAGCTAGAGCGGAGGCGTCGCCGATCAATAGCGAGGTGGAGTGGCGCGAGCAGAGGAGGCGCCCAGGTCCCTGGGCGCAGGAGAAATTCTTTTACTAGGTGAGGTAGGGTCCGCGGCGCCTATTTGCTTCCGTCGTTCGGCCGCGCCTTGGCGCTGTCGTTGCTGGTCGACGAGGCGGTCTTTCCATCCGGTTGCTGCCCGAAATATGTGCCGCCGAGATGGCCGCCGGCGCTGGTGTTCTTTACCTGCCGTTCGGCGCGTTTCTGGAGTTCACGAACGTTGGTCTTGCTCATTTTCGGCTCCATGTTTGAGGTAGACCTCTGGTCAACCAATGGCGGACAACACGGTTCCATATTTTTTGCGGAGGGCGGGGCCGGGTAGCGGGTTGGGCCTGCTCACCTCTGCTGCGCCAAGCTTGCTTTCGAACGACAGGGCGGCTCACCGGGGAAGAATTCCCGCGGGAACACTTCCTGATCTTTTCGGTTTCCCCTGTTCAACAAGGAGAAACGAAGATGGGCATGACGACACCGAAAGACGGCGCCCCCGGCACCACCGATCAGTCTCCCCGCTGGGAAGGGCCGAAGGGAAATAAACCTCGCGGCTACATGAAGGCCAAGGACGATCCGGATCGCGATCGCGACGCGCATGGCGAAAACAACCGCGATCCCGAGACGAAGACTCTCAGCGATGCGCTGAAGCAGAAGGGCCAATGACATGGCTGATCCCAAAAAAGACGCAGCCGGCCAGTTCGCCAGATCCCAGGCCGACCGGAAAAGCAGCGGTGTGGCCAGCGCCAAACCGACCGTGATCACCGGCTCGGAAGATGCCACGGTGAACAAGAACCCGCCCGGCAAGAAGAAGTCCGGGAAGGATTGGGATATCAACTACGATCCGGCCGCTAGGAACGAGAGCCGGTCGCACTAGCTCCGGCTGTCGCTGCTTCTCCTCACGAGCCAAGCCGCGAGGCATTTCCTGTTCCTACCCACCGAAATAGGCCGGATGGTCGATATCGGCGAGGAGGCCGGGCTGCTTTGGCTCCCAGCTGAGCAGCGCGCGGGTATGCTCGCTCGATGTCGGGACGTCGAAGCCGGCGAACATGCCAAACCAGCCAAAATGCTCGGCCGCTTCTTCCCGTGAGAGCGAGACAGCGGGCACATCGAGCCGCCGGCCGATGACCTCGGCAATCTGCCTGAAGGGAACTCCCTCTTCTGCGACTGACAGGAACGGGCCACCGACAGCGCCGCGCTCCAGCGCCAGCCGATAGAGCCGGGCGGCATCGAGCCGGTGCACGGCGGGCCAGCGGTTCTGCCCTTCGCCGATATAGGCCGAGACTCCCGTCCGCCGGGCCAAATCGATCAGGATCGGCACGAAACCATGATCGCCATGGCCATGTACTGACGGCGGCAGCCGGACGGTGGCGGCCCGCACGCCACGCGCGACAAGCGATATCGCGGTGATTTCGGAGGCGCGAGGGTAGGTCTGCGACGTTGGCATGGGCGGGTCCTTCTCGGTGCCGGTGCGCCCCGGCGCATGGCCGAGGCCCGCCGTCACTAGCAGCGGCCGGCCGGAACCTTGGAGGGCTTCGCCCAGCGCCTCGATGGCGCGCCGGTCGGCGGCGCAGTTCTCGGCAAATTTCGAGAAATCATGATTGAAGGCCGTGTGGACGACGCCATCCACCTCTGCCGCGCCGCTCTTCAGGCTGTCCAGGTCGTCGAGCGTGCCGCGATGGACCTCGGCACCGGCGGCGGCCAGTTGATCCGCTCCCTTGTCCGAGCGGGTGAGGCCCAGCACCTGATGGCCAGCGGCGATCAGTTCATCGACGACGGCCGAGCCGACCCAGCCGGTGGCTCCAGTGACGAATACGCGCATGTGATATCTCCAGTTTTTGCCGGAGACACATATCGGCCCTGCCTGTATCATGGTAAAGTAGTGACATTATCATGGTATAAAGGCTAACAGGATGGGCGAATTCGTCACCTCAGACAATCGGCTCGGTGCCTATTTGAAGGGGCGCCGCGTCAGGCTCGATCCCGCTGCCTTCGGCTTTGCGGGGGAGCGGCGGCGCACGCCGGGTCTGCGGCGCGAGGAGGTCGCGAGCCGCGCCAATATCAGCCCGACCTGGTACACCTGGCTGGAGCAGGGGCGTGGCGGGGCGCCGTCTGCCGACGTGCTCGACCGGATCTCTCGCGCGCTGATGCTGACTGATGTCGAGCGCGAGCATCTCTTCCTCATCGGCCTCGGTCGACCGCCCGAGGTGCGTTACCACAGACAAGAGGGCGTGACGCCGAGGTTGCAGGGCGTGCTTGATGCGCTGGACCCGAGCCCGGCGCTGATCCGCAACGCCATCTGGGACGTGATTGCCTGGAACAGGGCGGCGACGGTGCTTCTAACCGATTACGGCGCGCTGCCGCCGGAAGAGCGCAACGTGCTGCGCTTCATCTTCCTCGATCCGCGCGTACGCGCCGCTCAATACGACTGGGAAAGTGTCGCCCGCTTCGTCGTCGCCGCTTTCCGCGTGGATGCGGCCCGCGCGGGTGCCGCGGCCGAGGTCGAGCCCCTCGTCGACGAACTCTGCCGCAAGAGCCCCGAATTCCTGGCGATGTGGCGCGACAACGACGTGCGCAGCCACGGCGAGGGCGCCAAGCATATCCGCCACCCGATCCTCGGCCCGCTCGCCTTCGAATATTCCGCCTTCCAGGTGGACGGGCGGCCGGATCTCAGCATGGTCGTGTACAACCCGGCGACGGCGGAGGATGCGGCGAAGATCAAGGGATTGGTGGGGTGAGGCTAGGGCAATTCCGTGACGCCTTTAGGCGCTGCATCTTCCGTCGTCCCTAGTGGTTTGGTGTGCAACCCATAGAGCGAAGCCTTCATGGCAAAGCTGTGAAAATCTAAAATACTACCTTTGCTGGAAAATTCGTTGACCGTCCCAGTCTCTGCTGCTTTCTTTCCGATAGACCAAGGCGAATGGGTCTTGAAGGAGATATCCATGACAGAGCTTGCAAAACCTGTGACGGTCGACGATGTCAGCAGCGCTTCCGAGAATGACGTGATCTCAGGCAATCTGCTGGAGAATGATCTGGCCGGGGGCTCCGGCAACATGTTTCTCAACTTCTTCGACGGCGAGAGAGTTCTTGCCAAGAGGGACGGGCAGGTCACCGATATCGAGGGTGAATACGGCACGTTCCACGTCAAGGCCGACGGCTCTTACACCTATACGCTGAATGAGGCCGCCAAGGCGGGCTTCGTTGACGGAATGACGCTGACGGAGACGATCGGCTACAAGATCTCCGACGGTGCCGGCAACACGGATGTCGGCCATTTCACGCTCGACATTCACGGGGTCACGAGCCCGCCGGTCGCGGTCGACGACGCCTTTTCCTTCCGCGAAGGAAGCGAGATGGCCGGCAACGTACTCGCCAATGATCACGCGGGAGAGGCGGGCACGCTCTTTCTGCGCTCGGTCGAGGGCACCAGCATTCCTGCCGGTCAGGGGCAGGGGCAGACGACCGACGTGGCGGGTGAATTCGGCACCTTCCATTTCGCGGGCGATGGAAGCTTCACCTACGATCTCAATCCGGCCGTCAAGGCGGGCCTCGACGATGGCGAGCATGTCACGGAGAAACTCCAATATTACAAGGTCTCCGACGGTGCCGGTCACGCGGATGCTGGCGTGATCACCCTGACCGTCGACGGCGCGACGGACGGGAAGTCGTTGAACACCAATCATGTCGAGGTCCAGTCGGATGTGGTGCGCCCCTTCCTGGATCATTACGAACTCCAGGGAGTCGCGGTCGATCCGCTAACGGGCAAGTATTACGTCAGCTCCGGCCATGGTTTCCCGGATGATTCCATGGTGAGCGTTTACGACAACGCCTCGGCATTTGAAGCCGGCAACGCCAGCGGCGCCATCTCCCTCGGCGACTATGACAAGGGCGAATATGACGTCGGCGGAACCTATTTTTCGGTCCGTGGAGGCGAGATCATCGGAAGAACCAACGAGGCGAGAGGCGAGGAGGACCCTTTCCCCGATCAGACCTATCTTGCAAAATGGGATGCCGCCGACGGATCTCTCGATCAGAAGGGTGCTTCGATTCCCGGCCTTATCGGCAAGAATGGCGCGGGTACGTTCGACTGGGGTGGATTCACGGCCGTCAATACGATGCAGGATTCGACCGGCATTTACGTTGTGGGCCGCATCAATGATTCCACCTGGCAGGTCTCGAAGATCGACCCCGAAACGTTGAGCCCGATCGAATCCAAGACCTTCGCGGCGGGCGGGCTCGGATACGGCTTTGCCGTAGACGGCACGTTCTTCTTCGGCGATTCCTCCAGCAGCGAGCATATCGGCACGGCCTTCGACTTCGAAACCGGGGTCAAGACAACGGTTGACGTCAACATCGCCATACCGGGAGACGACTTGATCACCAACGTGGTCTATGACTCAGCGGCGGATAAACTCTACCTCACCAACACCGGGACCGACGAAATCGCCGTGGTGCACAATATCTCGGAGGTTCTGTTCGCCTAGCGCATCGGCCCGAAAATCGGAATCGATTTTCGGAAAGCACAATGCGAGGATTGAAAGTGTTAGAGCGTCCTTTGTGCGTCCGGAAGGACGCACGGCGCTCTAATGGGGCCTTACCGCTCGAATGCCGACGCCGCCCCGCGCGTTCTCTTGACGGCGGGGCGTTTAACCGGCCGGAGCCTTCGTAAACACAAATCAATAGAATTGCAGCCACGCTACTGCAGCGTGCGCGTCTGGATCTGCTCGGCGGCGTGAGGCGCGGATGCGGGCAGAGGGCTGCCTTCGAGGCCGGTCGCTACCACTGAAACGCGGAACTTGCCGTCGAGGCTGCGGTCGGAAATCGCCCCGACGTATGCAGTCTTGCCGTTCCGGACAAGGCCGCTTTCCAGCAAGTACGAGGCGTCTCCGGCTGTCCTGGCAGCAAGAGCGGCGGGGCGTGCGGAACATGGATGGCGGCCGACGCCTTCAGCCGGCCGCGTGGACCGGTTTCGGCCGATGATTTGGAACCTTGATCCCGCAGTACTGTTTAACTGGAAGGCGCGGAAGCGCCGATAACGGGGATGCCGATTGCCGGCCAACCCGGTAATGACGATCGGCCTTTCGGTTCGCCTATGGAGGAATACAACATGCAAACGACCCGATCGAAAGAACTGGCGGACGAATACCTGCGGCTTGGCGGCAAACGGCTGGCCAAGATCGATGACAATATCGTTAAAATCCGCCACTGGGAGGATGACACGCCGGAGGCCGAGGCCTTCTGGCAGGAGCACATCGAGCCGCTGGATGACAAGCGCCGCGTAGAGGTCGAAACGCACCTTCCCACGATCAACGACAGGTGATCGCGAATCAACGATCGGTGATCGCAGCGATTTCCCCGGAGCGCATGACATTGAAGCGCGACAGCGCCGCGCGTCTGAAAAGACGTGGCAGGCTGTCGTGCTCGGATATGTCGCGCCGCTGCGCTTACTGCAGCGTGCGCGTCTGGATCTGCTCGGCGGCGTGAGGCGCGGATGCGGGCAGGGGGCTGCCTTCGAGGCCGGTCGCTACCACCGAAACGCGGAACTTGCCGTCGAGGCTGCGGTCGAAGATCGCCCCGACGACGATATCGGCGTCTTCCTGCACTTCGTCACGAATGCGGCTTGCCGCCTCGTCCACTTCGAACAGCGTCATATCCGAACCGCCGGAGATCGAGATCAGCACGCCCCTGGCGCCCCGCATCGAGATATCGTCGAGAAGCGGATTGGCAATTGCCGCTTCCGCCGCCTTCATCGCGCGGCTCTCACCGGAGGCTTCGCCGGTACCCATCATCGCACGGCCCATGCCTGACATGACCGACTTCACGTCGGCAAAATCGAGGTTGATCAGGCCTTCCTTGACGATCAGATCGGTAATGCAGCCAACGCCCGCATAGAGCACGCGGTCGGCCGTCATAAAGGCATCGGCGAAGGTCGTTTTCGCATCGGCGATGCGGAAGAGGTTCTGATTGGGAATGACGATGACCGTATCGGCCGCCTGGCGAAGCGCCTCGATGCCGATTTCCGCCATCCGCATGCGGCGGTTGCCTTCGAAGGTAAAGGGCTTGGTGACGACGCCGACCGTCAGGATGCCGGCGGCACGCGCAGCGCGGGCGATGACGGGTGCAGCACCCGTGCCGGTGCCGCCGCCCATGCCGGCGGTGACGAAGCACATGTGCGAGCCGGCCAGGTGATCCATGATCTCATCGAGCGACTCTTCGGCAGCCGCATGGCCGACCTCGGGCAGCGAACCGGCGCCGAGACCCTCCGTCACATTCGCGCCAAGCTGGATGCGGCGCGTCGCCTTGGAGGTGGCCAGCACCTGAGCATCGGTGTTTGCGGCGACGAATTCGACACCTGCCAGCTTTTCCGCGATCATATTGTTGATCGCATTGCCACCGCCGCCGCCGACGCCGATGACTGTAATATGCGGCCGTAGTCCAGAAATGCCGCTCTTGGCGTCCGACATCGCGCTCTCCTTTGATGTTTCGTTCATGCCCACCCTCGTTTGCGGACGGCGAATCGTGCCTCACGATACGCGAGCAACAAGGCAGAGGCGAGGCGAAAGACGTCTCGGCGGGAGCGGAGATTATCGGCATCGTTTCGGCCTCGGCCACTCGTTCCGCTCGATGCCTCTTTTGCATGATTAGCCTCCGAATTTCCCGCGTCGACCGTTTCCCTCAATGTTTCAAGGGAATACGCGCTCAGGGGATACTGAAAATTTGAGTCTTGCCGTTCACGGTCCAGGCGTGAGTCTCTGATAGGGTTTCTCCACCAACCAGCTATGAAAAGCGGCGGTATCCCGGTCATGAAGAGTGGAGAGCAGATGCGCAGATATTTCCCGATCTCGCTCCTCGGCCTTGTAGTGACGGGGGCCGTCTTCGTGCTTCAGGCCATACCGTTCATAGGCATCTTTCTGATGTTCGCGCTCGCTATGGCCTGGTCGATCGTGCTCGTTAATGCCAGCATGCTCGGGGTGGCCATCGAGGCGATTGTCGGGCGCGTCTCGCGCCTGTGGCTTCTGCTGCCGCTGATTTTTTACGGAGGATACTGGACCGCTGCGGCGCTCGATCATTTCGCCTTCCGCGACCTCGCCAGCCGCATCGAGGCCGCCAATGCGCAGGTGGTGACCGGATTTGATCCCGCGCGCCAGGCGCTGGTCTTTGCGAAAGGCGGGGCGTGGGATGGGGCGTGGCTGACCCAGAATTTCGCCCTGCCGGCCACTTACTCCGTCAGTCCCAACTTTCCAGAGGGATATCTGTCCAATCGGATGATCGACAGCGCGGTCTGCGCCAAAATCCGGGCGACACGCACGCTGCAGTCGGCCTTCGTGCGGGCGCTGGATTTCCATGACGGTGAAGCACTTGACGACAGGCGCACGGAAAATCGTTTCTGCAATCTATCCATGCCGGAAAAGCCCGAGCTGCCCATCGTCACCGTCAGTCAGGAGGAGACGAAGGATTTCGAGAAAAGCCTGCCGGTGAGACGGACCACGACGACGATCACCATGCCGGACGGTCGACGCTTCCAGGTCCTCGGAGGTACGGCTGCACCGCTCAGCTGGATACCCATGCCGATCATCGGCTGCTTTCTCAACTCCGGAGCGCCGAGCTGGGACTGCAGCGCGGAATTCTCGCGCAACGGGTTCACGTCCATTGTCTCGGGCGACAGCCCATACAAGGGTGATTCCTCGGCGCTCGCCCGGGCTCTCGGCCTCAAGCCCATGACGGTCGAGAACCGGGTGGGAAGCGATAGCGCTGTCGTGCTGGCGAAGATCGCCGCGACAGAGGAGGCGACCCTGGCGCGCCAGATTGCCAATGTCGACGCCATGATCGCCGATCCGGCCGCCAAGGTCACCGAATGGCAGGTCGATGTCCTCGCCAATCGCACCGATGCGCTCACCTCCCGTGCCGACGCGATCATGACCGGCATCGAGCGGGCAGCCGCGATGACGGGGCGCTTGCGTTCTTCGGCGCGCGAGAGCGGCCGTATTCTTGCCCGTCTGGCAGCCGCCCTGCCGCTGGACAGATTCGTGGAACTCGGCCCGCGCCTTCTGTCGGTCTATGCGAGTGCTGACAACGACCACTGGCTTTGGGAGGCTGAGCCGCTGTTGCGCCGGCTCGGCGATCTCGGCCCGGGCGCCTTGCCCTACCTCGTCAATCCGCGCGCATCTCTGCCCTCGGTCAATGGCGCGGGCGTCGAAGGCCTGTGCCGGGTTGGCTCATTGGGGCGTGCGGTCGCCGAACCTCTCCTGCTCGCCCTGTGGGCGAAGCCCAATCTCGGTTACGACAGACTGAGCGACATGTTCGTTGCGATGCGGCGCATGGGAATTTCGCCGCCGCCTCTGGTCGATGACAAGCGCAATCTCTTCCCCAAATTACAGGCCGACTGGGTCGATGTCTCGCCGTCATCGCCGCCTCGGGTCTGTGCAACTCGCGCGGAGCTGGGCGCCCGGCAGCAGGAAAAGAACGGTGGGGTCCGGCGGAATAACCTTTACTGACGAACTCTTCGAGTATTGGCGGCGCGCGTTTTCCTCAGAAAGCGTACGGTTGTGCCAAGAGCGGACGTAAGATCGGATTACACTATTGGGCAATATTGCCTAAGCGGTCCGTGGCTTTCTCTCAACAAGAAACATCGCTTGCATCGATGGAATACCGACCACCATCATTCGAGTGGTTCGATCGGCCGTGCCAAGCATACGGCCTAGAATTGCTTCATAATCTGAGATTTGCTTGCCAACGAAATCGTCAAGTTGTTCGAAAGGCTGGTCGTCTGTGCAGAAGGCAAATGCTTTTTGCCATCCATAGATTTTCTTGCCTATCGAATCCAGCGTACCGGTTCGAGACAGCTTCTGATGGAGCGACTTCTTGGTTCGGAGCGCTTCCTTGATGACCGATTTGGAATCTGAGAGCGATTTCGTAACACCTTCTTTAAGGCGCGTAATGGATGCAGCGCTGGGCACACAACGTTTGGGCTGAATTGTGCAACCAAGAAAATTGATAGCATTGCTGCACTCGCCTCTAGCTGCCTTGTCGCTGCCTTGAACAGGAGTATAGAGGCCGAAGCCAAAAGACGTTAGCGCCGCCTCCGCATGCTTGATCGCTGAATCAAGAAGCGTCTCGGAGCTCGCAACCATAAGTATGTCGTCAATATAGCGTACGGCAGTAACGCCCATATCATTCAACTTGTGGTCCATTTCATACAGCAAGACATTCCCAGCAAATGCGGAGAGAGATGATCCCTGTGCAACGCCGATGCCGCCTTGAGGGAAAAGCTCGGCATATCCCTGTAGCTCGTCCTTGTTTGCCAGATGGATGGCCAATCCTTTCTCAAAAAGGTCAGCCAACGCATCATCTCTGGTTTCGGTCCGTACGAAGTCCACAACTCGCGCGGTTGGTATTTTCGTAAAGAAAGCCTTGATGTCAGATTGATAATAATACTTCGCGCCCGCATCTATTCCTTCGCGGATGAGCTTAATCGCTGGTGACACGCCTCCGTAGGGATAGATGAGACCTCCGACGCCAAACCGAGACTGGTTCACGTCATTTATCTTTCCGAGCCGCTCGTCGCGCTTTGTTTCGTATCGGGTGTCTTGTTCTTTTAAGTCCAAGGCGACACGAGGCTGTAGAACCTGCAAAATTGCCCGTTGGACGACACGGTTCTTGAGGGTTGCGATCGCGATCGGACGCGGGTCTTTTCCCGCGGCTATTCGCTTCCGGGCGTCCTTCAAAACCCCTTTGACTGGATCAAATGTAAAGCGGTTCTCGCGGAGCTGCGTGATGATACGACGCAAGTGTCGTTGATGGGCATGTTCGAACTCTGATGCAGCCCCACGGATTTCATCGTTCTGAGACGATAGTGCACTCCGTTTCACGTGCCGCCATGCCGAAAAGATGTTGTGCTCTGACCTGACATCCTGAATCAGTGTTGCCATCTATTCTCCGCTCGGGTCCCCGTACATACCATCCCGACCGTTGACAGGCACCCATCCACTGCCCACGGCAGATCCGCGACGACAGACACCTAGGCAGCAAGTGCCACCTTGGCGTGGTCCCCTTGGCGCGCGATCCGCATGGACAGGTCCAGCTTCACGTCCGACGCCATGGCAACCATGGACGCTGCGGCAAGTGCGAGGACGCACAAGCCGGTTACCAGACCCAGGCGGGCCGGTTTCGAGGCAAGTTCACACATTTCGTCACCTTCCACCTTAGCAGGTTTTTGGCAATGTCAAGCGCTTCCCGCCCCGGCCACGCCCGCCGCTTAAATTGGCTATCTGCTGCTTGGGGACCATCCGAAGACGGCGTATTCGCAGCTTCAAGACCAACGGTCAGGTTCAGCCCATCCACTGCCCACGGCAGATCCGCGACGACAGACACCTCGGCAGCAAGTGCCACCTTGGCGTGGTCCCCTTGGCGCGCGATCCGCATGGACAGGTCCAGCTTCACGTCCGACGCCATGGCAACCATGGACATGACCGATTTTCTGGTGGTGTCTTCGCCGTTTTTCAAGGCCAAGTAGTAGCTATTCCACAGTATTCTGCGGGACAAACTCTGTTGAGATATAGGAGCTTGGCGTCACATCTGGAGGAGAGACGGTTACGCGTTTCAATATGCCACAATGACGTGGCCTGCCAGATTTTTGCATGGTGGTGTACAATCCGGCGACAGCGGGAGATGCGGCGAAGATCAGGGAACTGGTAGGAAGGGCGCTGGCGGTGCTTAAGGAGCGGGCTTAGTTGAGAGGCTTCTTTCCGGCGAACGAGCTGGCCGGCACCGCCACCGGCAAACACAACACACACCGCAACCCCTTCATCCCATTCGCCTCCAGCGCCAGCGCCAGCGCCCCGCCATACAACCCCGCCAGTTCGCTGACGATACTCAGCCCAAACCCATTGCCCGGCACATGTTCGTCCTCCCGCACACCGGGCAGCAACACGGCATCCAACCGATCCGGCGGTATCCCCGGCCCGTCGTCCTCGATGGTGATGCGTGCGATTGGGCCGTCGCGGCGGGCGCGGACGGTCACACGGGAGGCGGCCCATTTGAAGGCGTTGTCGATTAGGTTGCCGAGCATTTCCTCGACATCGCTTTCGTCGCAGGCGACCCGAAGGCCCTCTGATATATCGGTGTCGAAGGCGATCTTACGCTCGGCGTGGATCTGGCCGATCGCCCGATGCAGATCGGCGACCGATGCCGCCACGTCGGTGCTGGCGACATTGTCCGACGAGGCCATCACCCGGCGGGCGGCGGCGAGGTGATGCTTGATCCTGTTATCGATCCGGGCGGCCAGGCTGCGCAAATCGCCTTTGGGATCGTTTTGCTCGTCGAGCGCCAGCAGCAAGCTCGCCACGGGGGTCTTAAGGCCGTGGGCGAGATTGGCGAACTGCATGCGTGTTGCTGCTAGCCGCTCTTCGTTGGCGGCCAGCAGCGTGTTGGTTTTCAGCGCGAGAGGCGCAAGCTCGACGGTCGCTTCATCGGGCAGGCGGCCGCGTTCTCCCCGGTTGATGGCATCGATATTGGCCGCCATGGATATCAGCGGGCGCAGGCCGAAGCGGATCTGCCAGAGCGTGCCGGCCATCAGCACGAGGCCGAGCAGCAGCATGCAGGGCACCAGCCAGAACAGGGCGCGCAGTGCCGGGCCGACGAGGGCGATCATCGGTGCCGTCGCGGTGATCGTCAGCGTCATTCCGTCGATGCTGCGGATGGCCTGCCGAAGATAGAGCGGTCCTCTTCGTCGATCACCGCCCATGCCTGATGTCGGCATGCCCATCAGCACATGGCGCAGATCCTGCCGGGGTGGCGGCGCGTCTATCGTGCCGTTCATCAGGGAGCGCGAGGTCAGGCGCTGCTGTCCGTCATCGATCTGCCAGTACCAGCCGGATGAGAGGCGATCAAAGGGGGGCGCATCGAGCGGTGCGGAGAGGGCGAGCCTTCCCCCAGCGTCACGCGTCACCGCGCCGGCGAGGGCGCCGATCTGAATGTCCAAACGCTGGTCGACCTGCTCGCGCACCACAGTCTTCAGCGCCAGCCAGAGTACGATGGCGGCGACGACAAGCGCCAGCGTCACGAAGATGCCGGAAAACATCAGCAGCCGGCCCGCGATCGATCTCGGCTTGACGGACGGGGCCTTCATGATGCCGCTGCTGCCGTCAGCATATAGCCGCGGCCGCGCACCGTTTCGATGCTGTTGGCCCCGAGCTTCTTGCGCAAGCGGGCGATGATGACCTCGATGGAATTGGAGTCGACTTCGGCATCGCCGTCATAGACGCGCTCGGTGAGTTCGCGCCGGTCGACGATCATCTCCTTACGCAGCATCAAGCAGGAGAGCACCCGCCATTCCAGCGCCGTCAGCTTCAGCGGCAGGCCGTCGAGCTCGAAGGTGCCGAGCTGGGCATCGAAGACCAGCGCGCCGCAGACAAGGCGCGAGGCGGCGTGACCGGACGCCCGGCGCACCAGGGCGCGCAGACGCAGCACCAGTTCCTCCACCTTGAAAGGTTTGGCAAGGAAATCGTCTGCGCCGGCCTTGAAGCTCGAGACCTTGTCCGGCCAACCGTCGCGCGCCGTCAGCACCAGAACCGGCAGGTTGCGGTCGCCCTCGCGCCATCCCTTCAGCACGCTGACGCCATCGATCTTCGGCAGGCCGAGATCGAGGATTGCGACATCAAAGAGTTCGGTCAGTCCCGCATGGAGAGCGTCCTCGCCGTTGCGCGCGATGTCGACGACGAAGTTTTCTGATCGGAGCACGGCGGCGATCCGGCCGCTCAGGTCTTCGTCATCTTCGACGAGTAGTACGCGCATGGGCAGGGCTTTCATAGGGCATCGCCGGGGACGGACCAAAACTATCGGGCCGAGCTTAACTCAATCTGAACGGAGAGGTTCAGGCAGGCGAGGGGGTGTGGCGGTTAGATTGCGGCCATTACTGAAGCAAGGAGCAGATATATGCCTAATGAAAACCAGGACAACGGACATCCCGAAGGTGCCGCCGCGCCGATGCCGCCAGGACACCGCCGGCGCCGGCTGGCGATCCCTGTCATATCAGCCGCAGTGGCGCTTGTTATCGGTGCTGCTGGTGGTGCCGGCGCCGTGAAGATGATGCGTCCCACGCCCGAAATGGCGCCGATGACGCCGGTGGCGATTTCGACCATGCCGGTATCGAGCCTCGTCACCATCAAGGGCAAGGTCGCCGAGATCTACGGCAACAAGTTCGTGCTGCAGGACGACAGCGGCAAGGCGCTTGTTGAGACCGGTCGGGCCGGCGAGGGTGGCGCACTCGTCACCCAGGATGAGGCCGTCACCGTCCAGGGCCGCTTCGACGACGGCTTTGTGCATGCGAGTTACCTCGTTCGCCAGGACGGACGAACCGAAGCGCTGCGTCCGCCGAAAGGTCCTCCGCACAGACGGTTTGCAGATTTCGATCACAGGCCGTGACGGGCGTGAACCAAAGCCGCGCTGCGGTGTTAACAGACACGCCTCATAACTCCGAAAGGAACGTTTCCATGCAACGACTTCTGCTATCAGGCCTTGCCCTTGCCGCACTGGCCGGCACCGCCTTCGCCCAGCAGCCGCCGGCTCCGCCATCCGCCGCGACTCCGCCCGCAGCGGCTGAACCCGGCTCGCCGCCTCCGCCGCCGTCTCCGTCCGCTCCTGATGACGATGAGCAGATGACGGACCGGCCGGACGCGAGGCCGGGAGATCGCCCGGATTTCCGCTGGCATGGTCGGAGAGGCGATATGGGCTTCCGTGGCTTCCGCGGTCATCGCCCGCCACCGCTACCGCCATCGAAGGCAGCGCATTTCCGGATCGAGGATGGAAACACCCGGATCGATCTGAAATGCGCCGAGGACGAACCGATGAAGGCCTGCGCGGATCTGCTGCTGCAGGTGATGGACCGCCTGCAGGGGCAGGACTGATCATCCGCACTTGAGGCGGATGCCGCACGATAATGCAACCGTCCGCGTTTTCTCGCGGGCGGTTTAAGTTTGACGCGAACGCCGCCCCGCTCTTCGTCATGTCAGGCCTTGTGCCGAGGATCTGCGGCGCCGGATGCAGATGCTCGGGACAAGCCCAAGCATGACGGAAGAGCGGTTGGCGCGTCCTCTCGCAGGTGGTTTTGTGACTTTCTCGGAGGTGATGGCTCGATGTGGCAGACCGCCACCCCCATCTCAACAGCCTGCTATTGCATGACGCTCACGTTCAACACCATCTCCTTGATCTCCCCGTCTCCAACAGGGAACCTGACAACGAACCTGTCACTGCCGATGTAGCCTGGCTTTGATGTATAATAACCAGCAACGCCTCCCACCTTGACCGTCCGGCATTTTGCCAGTTTTCCCTTTGCTTCGTGGGGAAATATCGGTTCATGGACAATCTGGAGACGCCCATGCTTGGGCTGCTCGATGATATGCGTAGGCGGGTAATCGGCGAGGCTGCAATCGCTGTGGATACGCCAGACTTGGCCCGCTCTCGTCCTTTCACCACTGCGTACCGTTAATGATGCGGACTCGCGTCTGAAGCTGTCGGAGGTTGTCGTGCAGCTCGAAAGCGAAATCACCGCCGCTGCCAATATCGAATATGCAAAGATGCTTTTCACTTATAAACCCTCAACTTTTGCTTGAATGAATATTGGATTTTTCTTGAGAGTCAATCAGAGTGCAAAGCTTTGATTTGGCAGTTGTTCTGCTTGTAGACATTGGCGAGGTGCAATCTTGAAAAGACGGGTCGTGGCGTGGGTCTTCTTACTCGCGGGCGGCGCTGGGGTGCTTCCGGCCGGCACCAGTGATGCCGACGGGGTCCCGTTTTCCGCCAGCGGAAATGTTCCGGACTACAGGGCGTCGATGACCGTTCGAGAGGCCTATCATGAGCCGAAGGAATATTGGCGTTCGGTCGTCCATCACGATGGCTGGACCCGGGTCGAGGAGGTCATAAGCAATAGGACACGCATTGCCTATGGAAGCGCCCGCGATAACGTTTTGTTGTGGGCAACAAAGACCGGTGACGAGGACTTTACGGGGATCTTCATCGACAAGACCACGCCGCGGGAAGCGAGGGACACCGGGGACGCGGACAATCAGGCTGGTGAAGCTTGCAAATGGTCGGAGATCACCCGCAAGGCCTCGCAAAGTAGCACGTCCGAACCGCTCTGGCTCAGTTGCCTGTCAGGTGACGGCATTGAAATTGGCACAAGGATATTGCTCAGTAGCAAGGAGCTCAAGGAGCCTATGACCGAAACGCAATTGGTCAAGCTCGAGCGAACACCTGTTGCCGATTCCGAAGTCCTGCCCCCGAAGAGGCTTTTCGACCCCGGGTTCTGGCTGAAGCCGCTCAGGTACTATCCGGACAGACCCGCCGCGCTCGTCGATTTTGAAGCCAGAATGGCGGGGATAGACTCAGACCTCAGAATATTCAGACATTATCCCTGGCAAGCTGAAGAGCGTCGCGGCAAGGACGGATCGGTGCGGTTCAAGGTTTGGAACGACCTCGAAAATCAGGGAATCAATGTCATTTACTCCAAGCGCGAATATAGTCTTCAAGCCTTCCGTTCACCGCTTGATCCCGCACGACCGTTCAATCAATTCGACGCTGAAACAGGCCATGCGGACATGAAACGTAGGGATAATCACCTTGGTGAATCCTGCGCCTGGTTCAACATGACGCCCGACGCGGCAGACGCGATCAGAATGGAATGTTTGACGCCGGATGGCGTGCCCCTGAAAGTGGAACTGCATTTCGGTATGGGGGACGGTGAATTCTACACCGCCGTCGAGGTCAAACGCCGTCCCGTCGACATCAACGAAATGCTCCCGCCGCGCGAATTGATAGAGCCGTCGGCATGGGGATTTACGGTTGACGACTGAAGGCGCCACTCCCTGCATCCATCGGACGCCGGCGCATTGAGGGACAAGGATGTTCGTGCTGTCGCATCGAACTCGGTGTCGTCGGCTCACCGCGTGACGCGGGCTGCCGACGTTGCGGAGTAGCGGTCGCCGTGGATCTCGATGCCTGAGAACACCGCGTCGATCTCAGCCAGTTCTTCCGATGTGAAGGTGATGTCGGCGGCGGCGATATTTTCTTCCAGCCGGTGCAGCTTGGTGGTGCCGGGAATGGGGACGATCCAGGGCTTGCGGGCCATCAGCCAGGCGATGGCGATCTGGGCCGCGGTCACCTTCCTGCGGCCGGCAATCGCCTCGATTGCATCGACCACCGGCTGGTTTGCCTTGCGGTTTTCGGCCGAAAGGCGCGGATTGGTCTTGCGGTGGTCGTTGCCGCCTTCGAAACTGGTGTTCTCATCCATCTTGCCGGTGAGGAAGCCACGGCCGAGCGGGCTATAGGGCACGAAGCCGATTCCGAGTTCTTCGAGGACGGGCAGGATTTCCGCTTCGGGGTTGCGCCACCATAACGAATATTCGCTTTGCAACACGGAGACCGGCTGCACGGCATGGGCGCGGCGGATAGAGCCGGCATCGCCTTCGGATAGGCCGAAATGCAGCACTTTACCGGCGCCGATCAGATCCTTCACCGTGCCTGCCACCTCTTCGATCGGTACTGCAGGGTCGACCCGATGCTGGTAGAAGATATCGATGCGATCGGTGCGAAGCCGCTTGAGGGCTTCTTCTGCGACCACACGGATGCGTTCCGGCCGGCTATCCAGGCCGACTTCCGGCCGGCCATCCTTGAAGCCGAATTTCGTCGCGATCACCACCTCATCACGGATCGGCGCCAGCGCCTCGCCGACAAGATCCTCGTTGGTGAACGGCCCGTAGGCCTCTGCCGTGTCGAAGAAACTCACGCCCCGCTCGTGCGCCGCCCGCAAGAGCGCAATGGCATCGCCGCGCTCCACCGCCGGCCCGCGATGGTAGTTCAGTCCCATGCAGCCGAAACCGATCGCCGATACATCAGGGCCTCTTTGGCCGAGCCTACGTTTGATCATGCGGATGTCCTCCTCAGGTTCGGTCGTAAGCTAAGGGCAAAGGCTGGTATCGATTAGCCGGTGATATCGGCATGGGCTTATGAGTTGGGTTCATAAATGCATCTCCGTTGGATCAGAGACGATCCTCGGAGGACGGCGCTACGCCGGCAGTCCCGCCATCCTGAGAGCCTCGATATAGCGTGCACGATCGTCGGGCCGCCGGAACGGTGGGAGCACGTCGGCGAGGTTGGAAAGCCGGAGCGCGGGATCCATCAGGCACAGGCGAGCGACCGTTTCCTGGGCTTGGCCAATCCGCCCGGCCATGGCCTGGCCCGCCGCCATCACGCGCATGGCGCTCGGGTAGTTCGGCTGGTAGCGTAGCGATTTTCCTGTCCAGGCTGTAGCGTCGTCATAGCGGCCGGCGCAAAAATGCGCGAGCCCGGTGTTGAACTGCCAGGCAAACAGGCGTGGATCCAAAGGGCTCAAGCGCATGGCAAGGGCGGCGTGTTCGACGGCCATATCAGGCTCGCCCAGGCACGCCTTCACCCAGCTGCTGACGCCGAGTGCTGCGGCGAGGTTCGGGTTGAGAAAGACCGCGCGATCGATACAGGCCGCGCTGCCGTCGAGGTCCCCGCCGACATAACCGATGACATATCCACCGTAGGAGAGCGTAACTGCATCGTCCCAGCCGAGTTCGACAGCTCTCCTCGCCAGTCGGGTGGCTTCGGCAGTTTCCTCTGCGGGATTGACCATCCAGCCGTTGCTCTTTCGTGTGGCGTAACACCGCGCCGCCCGGGCATGGGCTATGGCGAATTCCGGGTCGCGCTCGATCGCCTTCATGAACAGCCGCAAGGCTTCGTCGACGACCGATCTGCTGGTGATGGTCCGGTCGAAGGCCGCCAGGCCGCGGAGATAGTAGTCGTAGGCGTCGAGGCTCTCGGTCGGCTTGCGTTTGGCACGCTCGATCTCAGCCTCCTCCACTTTCGGCGTTATGGCGCCGACGATGCTCGAGGCGACCTGATCCTGAAGATCGAAGACATTCGCCAGGGTTCCATCAAAACGATCGGCCCAAAGGTGCGCACCGGTCGAGGTGTCGATGAGCTGGCCTGCGATGCGCAGGCGGTCACCCGTCCGGCGCACGCTTCCTTCGACCACGTAGCGGACGTCCAACTCGCGCCCGACCTGCTTTATGTCGACCGCCTGACCTTTGTAGGTGAAGCTCGAATTCCGCGCGATGACGTAGAGGTGGCGGAATTGAGCAAGCGCGATGGTGATGTCCTCGACGATGCCGTCGGCGAAATATTCCTGCTCCGCGTCGCCGCTCAGATTCTGAAACGGCAATACGGCAACCGATGGCCGATCGTGATGTTTCGCCGGCGCTGAGATGGCCTGCGGCTGCGGTACGAGGTCGGGGCCAGGTGCGCTCCGCTGATATTCGGATCCCTGCCGCGATTGCAGTGAAGCAGCCAAGGAGGAGGTTTCTGCCTCGGGTTCTGCCTGAAGATGCTTCCTCAACAATGCCCGGCAGGCTTCGAACTGGCGCAGGGCGGCGTTTTCGTGACCCCTGAGAGTGTGTATCCGTATCAGTGCCCGATGGGCGCCCTCGATGGTCGGGTCCGCAGCCAATAGCCTTTCGGCGAGCCTTTCGCAGGCCGATTCTTCCCCGGAACCCGGCTCGGAGAATGCGAGGCTCAGTCGCTCCACGAGCTGCAGCGCCTTCCGTTGATATGTGCTCCGGTAGGGTCGAAACCACTCATCCAGCCCGTCCGGAATGGCTTCGCCTGCCAACACCTCGCCGCGATAGAGATCGGCGGCGAAGGCGAGATCGGCCGTCCGGCCCGCCTCGAGTTTACGGTCGAAGATCGAAATGTCGGTCTCTTCAGGACCTGTTATCAGCGCGATGGTCTCTTGATCCCCATCGATGTAGATGGTGGCATCCCCGCCGGCTGGAAACGATCGCCTGATATCGACGAGCGCTTGCCGGAGACTATTGCGAGCTTGATCACTGCCTCGTCCCGGCCAAAAGGCTTCGGAAAGCGCTTCCCTGCGATGACCGCGGTGGCCGGCGAGCACCAGGGCAGCAAAGAGAAGCGACGTTTTGCGCGTGGTGAAGCGGACCTGCCGGTGCTCCCGGGACGTCACTTCGAGGCCACCCAGCAACCTGATGCGCACAGACCGTCTCCCAGATTTCGACCGCCACCGCAGATTAACATCTCGGCAGACAGATTTAACACCGATTTAGCGGCGGCTTGTCGAAGTTTTCCCGCCCGTTCACGCTCAGCCGAACGGCGCGAAAACACCGGCGTGGCAGGCTCCCACTTGCAAATCTGAAAAATGGGAGACGGAAAAATGGCTCACATGGAAACGCATGCCGGCATCAGCGCGCCGAAAGGACAGTTGTTCGAGGCCAAGCCGAACGCCGTAGCAATCATCGTCGCCGCCCTGAGGACGTGGCGGCTGAGCGTCGTAAGACGGAAGGCAATGGCGGACCTGACGCCGGATCAACTGAGGGACATCGGCTATCCCCGGGATAAACTCGGCCATCCCCAGATCAATCGCCCTGTGATCGAGATCAAGGCAGGGCTGATGACGAAGTTGATGTCGATGCGCTAGTCGGAAAATTCCGCTGCGCGGATGCGTCGGCTGCAGGTCGATGGCATAAGGATCCAAAACGCAAGCGCGGATTCGATTTGCAGAAGGCGATCATTGATTCTTCCCAGGATGTAATGCAGGCCGATTTTCAACATGCACAGCCCCGTCAATGATTGGCGGGGCTTTTGCTGTCCGGCGGGCAGGTGGCAGACGAGGTATGGGCGAGCCCGCGCCGTTGGGGCAAGGGCCGCTGATCTGGCATCCATCCTTCGCCAGCAGTCGTCTGTTTTTCCGCCGCGGCGATTTCGCCTATGATGGGATGATGGAACGATAGGGATGCACGGCATGATTGATCATATCACCATCGCAGTGAGTGACCTCGAGAAGAGCAAGCTGTTTTATGAACGTGCTCTCGCCCCCCTCGGCTATCGCCGCACCTTCGGGAAGGAGGGCGTGTTCTGGGCCTTCGATGTCGGCGGCAGTCTGTTCGAGATCCAGCACACCGACGACAAGCCGCCTCTGACGCGTGTGCACGTTGCCTTCCGGGTCCAAAGCAGGGCGGAGGTCGAGGCGTTTTATCGAGCCGCGCTTGAAGCCGGTGCGAGGGACAACGGCGCGCCCGGTCCGCGGCCGGAATATGAAGAGAACTATTATGCCTGCTTCGTTCTCGATCCCGACGGATACAATATCGAAGCGATGCTCAATCAGCCGGCGTCGCAAGGGTGAGGGGCAGGCTCCGCCCAAAGATTGCAATCGAGGGGAGGTGGGTATGTCAAGTTTCAGGAACGCCGTCGTCTCTTTACCCGGCAAGGAGCGCCTGGCGAGGACGCCCTTTGGCGCGAGGATCATCATTCATGCGACGGCCGCCGAGACCGGCGGCGCGTTCGGCATGTGGGAAACCTTCACACCGCCGGGTCATGGCCCGGCTCCCCACACGCATACGCGGGAGACGGAAGTCTTTCGGGTCATCCGGGGGCTCTATCGATTCCAATGCGGCGACGAAGCGTTCGACGCGCCTGTGGGAACCGTCGTCGTTCTGCCGCCACATGTCCCGCACAGCTGGCGAAACATAGGCGACGAACCCGGCCAGATGTTCGGCACGGTGACGCCAGGCGGCTGCGAGCAAATGTTCATCGATATCGAGGCTTGCAGTGCCGATACGCCTGAGAAAATCGCGGTGATCGAAGCGCGACTGGGGATCATCAACGACATTACGCTGGCGCTCGGATTGACAGGCCCGCAACCGCGCTGATCGATCATCTGGGTGTCGATCGAATCCAGTTCGGCCCTTGCCATCGCCCGCCACAACATGTCTCATTGGGGCGGCTCTTGGACTTGGGCGTCGGCCCTCTTGGGTCTCAGCTGACGGTTTCGATGACGGCGGCGAGATCGGCTGATGTGAATGGCTTGGTCAGCACCGGCCGGCCGGCAAAGGCGGGATCGATACCTGCCGGCCCATATCCGGTTGCGAAGGCGAACGGGATACCGCGCTGCTGAAGGACTGCCGCCACCGGGAACGACTTATGGCCGGCGAGATTTACATCGAGAACGACGAAATCGAGATTGCCATCGGCGGCAACCTCCAGCGCCGAGGGCAAACGCGCGGCGGTCGCCACGACCTCGTGACCGAGGTCCATCAGCATGTCCTCGATCATCATGGCGATGGTCATTTCATCTTCAACGACAAGAACACGCTTGGCCATGTCATTCGTTCCGGAGACGGTCTGCCGGAGCGTCGAGACGGAAGGAAAAACCCGTTTCGGCAAACGAGATATCCACATTGCCTCCCGTCTCCGCGGCAAGGCCGCGCTGGATGAGGACCGTGCCGAACCCCTTCCGTTTGGGTTGTTCGACCGGCGGTCCGCCATGTTCGTCCCAGTCTATGCGGTAGCGTTGCGTTCCATCGTCGATGATTTGAAGGGAGCATCTGACGCGGACGGCGCCACCATCACTCGACCATGCGCCGTGGCGCACGGCATTTGTGCCGAGTTCATGAAAGGCCATGGTCAGCGCCAGCGCCGTCTTTGCGGAAACCCGGATATCGTCTCCGGTGAGCTCCCATCGCCCGCCATCCGGCCGATGCGGAACTGTCGCCTGGTCGAGCGTCTGTTTCAGGGAAGCGCTGCTCCACAGTTCTCCCGTCAACAGATCATTGGCACGGCCGAGCGACACCAGCCGCGCCGTGAAACTGTCCAGTGCACGCGGGATGTCGTCGGCATCCCGGAAGGTGCGGTACGCAAAAGCCTGCACCATCGCCAGATTGTTCTTAACGCGATGATTGAGCTCATGAACGACAAGTTCCAGCTGCTGCTGCTTGCGTCGCCGCTCGGTGATATCGGTCGCGGCCCCAAACCATTCGACGATGGCGCCTGCGTCGTTCAGGAGCGGAACAGCCCGTGACAACACCCACCCGGTGCTGCCGTCGGCCCGCCGGACGCGATGCTCGCATTCGAAAACACCCTTGCTTGATATCGCCTCGTCGATCACCGCCTGGATCGCCGGAATGTCCTCGGGAAACAAATAGGCGGCCTGCCAGGCGACAGTCGGATTGGCGGTGTCGGCAAGAACGTTGCGACCGTCGAGCTGCTGCATCTCCTTCCAGTCGGCGCTCATGCGATAGACGATATCGGTCGTGGCCGTGGTGAACGCCCTGAACCGCTCTTCGCTCTCGCGCAGCCGCCGCTGGGCAAGGACGCTTTTCGTCGTTTCGACGACGATCGCGATGACGCCCGCGGGTTTGCCACTTTCGTCGAGGACGGGCGAATAGTCGAGGTTCATCCAGGCCGGAGCCGGGCTGCCGTGGCGCAACAGCGTCAGTTCCTGGTTTTCGTAGGCGAGCGTTTTACCGGACAGCCCAACTTTCATGACATTGTCGTTGAAGTCGGCAATTTCGCTCCAGCCCTCTCGGACCTTCGAACCGAGAAGATCCGGATGGCGGCTGCCTGCGAACACGGAATAGGCGTCGTTATAGATCATCACGCCGTCTTCGCCCCAGAGAAGAACGATCGGCACGGGTGAAAGCAGGAGCATATTGGTGGCCGTCTTCAGACTTTGCGGCCAGAGGTCGAGAGGACCGAGCGGCGTCTTGCTCCAGTCGCGGGTCTGGATCAGTCGGCCAGTTTCCCCGCCACCGACAGGAAAGCGAGCTGTGAGTGGCTGAGGGGATTCGGAATCCAAGGCGCGCTCCCGATTTTGATGGTGCTTCTAATTAGCGCATCCTTTGATTTTTTCCACCCATGAGTGTTGCGACTTCCTCATGCCAACCTTGTCCGAGCCGATCCCACTCTACGCCCGCGCCATCGCCCGCCACGTCGCCGGCGGGGTGGCGAAGGCGCGGGAGAAGGCGCGGTTGAAGGCGGCTTCTGTGGCATAGCCGGCGTCGTAGGCGATAGTTGCGATCGGCTGGCCTGAGGTGGCGAGGGCGACACTTGCGAGGTAGAGCCGCCAGTCCCTGATATAGCGGATGGGCGAGGTCGAGAGCATCGCCTGGAAGCGGTCGGCGAGGGCGCTGCGCGACAGGCCGGAGGCTGAGGCGAGCTCCTCCAGCGACCAGTCGCGTCTGGGATCGTCGTGAATGAGGGAGAGACAGCGCGACAGCGCGGGGTCGGCAAGGGCTGCCAGCCAGCCGACCGAGCGCGGTTCGGCCATCATGATCTGATGGCGCAGGATCTCGATGAAGACGATTTCGGTCAGCCGCGGCAGCATGGAAACTCCGCCGGCGCGCGGCCTATCGACCTCTTCGACCATCTGGCGGATGGTGGCGCGCAGCCAGTCGCCGTCATTGGCCGCCCGCGTCCTGACATGGATCATTTTCGGCAGCGCCTGGCGCAGCGGCGCAAAGCTCAAGCCGTCCCATTGCAGATAGCCGCAGAGCAGCCGCACCCTTTGCGCCGCCTCGCCATAGCGCAGCACGGGAATCTCACGCCAGGGCTTCTGCGGCAGGTCGCGCGTCGGCAGCACCAGCATGCCGTCTCTTCCCGCGCCGAGCTGATGTCCGGTGCCGAAGGGGAAGACCAGCACGTCTCCGGCCTCCAGATCGGTCTCGTCCCCTTCCGTCTTCAGCCAGCAGCTGCCGGCCACGACGATGTGAAAAGGCATCGTGCCCGAAGCCTTGGCCGAGAGGTTTGCTAAGGCCGGCGCGGCATCCGTCTGCCAGTCGCCCGTCGGCATGAAGCAGAACTGCAGCGATCCCGACAGGCGGATCGTCGAAAGCAGCGCCGACAACACGTCGTCGCGCACGACACCCGCAACGCCTGGATTTTCGGACAAGGCTTCACGCATCCCGGCCAAATACGCGCCCCGCGCACCCTCCTATGGTGTTTCCGCTCACTCGTGGTGAGCGTTCATTTCAATTCACTGGGAGAATACTATGCAAACTCAAAGCGACAAACTGGTCGTGCTCATCACCAAGGGCATCGAATCCGAACTGTCCTCCGTCGCCTTCACCATTGCCAATGGCGGCATCACCGCCGGGCTGAAGGTCTCGGTGTTCCTCACCAGCACCGGGATCGATCTGGTGCGCAAGGGTGGCCAGCGCATGACACATGTGCCGCCGCTCGATCCGTTGTCGAGCCTGATCGAGAATTTCCAGCAGCGCGGCGGCACGATCTGGGCCTGCCCGCCCTGCGTGACCTCGCGCGGTTATACGCAGGAGGACATGCTCGACGGCGTCGTCATCGTCGGCGCCAGCGCTATGCATGCCGAGATCAAGGAAGGTGCTGCGACGCTGTCGTTTTGACCGAGAAGCCGGGGCCGAGCGGGAGTTGGGAAGCGTCTCGCCGGCATCATCAGGCTTTGCGGGCCGGCGGGCAAGCGCGAGGGAGCGCCAAGCAGGCTATTCTTGCACTCGGCAATATACTTGTGAGATTGTATCGATATACATGCGATAATGCCTGATGAGGGCAGCGCGGGGGCTTCGATGACATCCGTGAGGGTCAATGAGCTGATATCGGTGACGGGGCAGCCCGGCGCCGCGGACTTCGGCGCTTTCGCGGCAGACGGCTTTGCCGCCGTCATCAATGCCCGGCCGGATGGTGAGGAGCCGGGGCAACCCGGCAATGCAGCGGAGAAGGCTTCAGCCGCCGCCGCCGGGCTCGCCTACAGCTTCGTGCCGGTGAAGGGGGCCGAGATTACCGAGGCCGATATCCGCGCCTTTCAGGCGGCGATGGCTGAGGCGAAGGGGCCGGTCGTCGCCCATTGCAAGAGCGGCACACGGGCGCTGACGCTTTATGCGCTGGGCGAGGCGCTGGACGGGCGGATGAAGTCCGGGGATGTCGAGGCCTTCGGTCAAGGCCTCGGCTTCGATCTTGCCGGCGCGCGGCGCTGGCTGGAGAGACGGGCAGGGCAGGTACCTCATGTGAAGGCCTTCTTCGAGCCCCGCACCTGCAGTGTGCAATATGTCGTTTCCGACCCGGCGACGAAACGCTGCGCCATCATCGACCCGGTGCTCGATTTCGACGAGATGTCGGGGGCGACGGGCACGGCCAATGCCGACGCCATCCTCGCCCATATCGAGAGCGAAAGGCTGACGGTCGAGTGGATCCTCGACACGCATCCGCATGCCGATCACTTCTCCGCCGCGCATTATCTGCATGAGAAGACCGGCGCGCCGACGGCGATCGGCGCCCATGTCACCGACGTGCAGAGGCTCTGGAAGGAGATCTACAATTGGCCGGCGCTCGCAACCGACGGCTCCCAGTGGGACCGGCTGTTTGCCGATGGCGACACGTTCGAGATCGGCACGCTCAAGGCCCGCGTGATGTTTTCACCCGGGCACACCCTCGCCTCGATCACCTATGTGATCGGCGACGCCGCCTTCGTGCACGATACGGTGTTCACGCCGGATTCCGGCACCGCCCGCACGGATTTCCCGGGCGGCAGCGCCAGCGCCCTCTGGCACTCGATCCAGGCGATCCTGTCGCTGCCCGAGGAGACCCGGCTGTTTTCCGGCCACGACTACCAGCCGGGCGGCCGCCACCCGCGCTGGGAAAGCACCGTGGCCGCCCAGAAGCGCGCCAATCCGCATATATCAGGCATCGACGAGGCCGGCTTTGTGGCGCTGCGCCAGGCGCGCGACCGCACGCTGCCGAAGCCGAAGCTGATGCTGCACGCGCTGCAGGTCAATATCCGCGGCGGGCGGCTGCCCGAGCCGGAGGAGAACGGCCGGCGGTATCTGAAGATTCCGCTGGATGCGTTGTGAGGGGTGGCGGCCCTGGCAACCGCCGCATCGTTCAAAGCGTGCTTCCTATAGCAGCCCTGGCGAAGTCATCCCCACCAATAGCAACCGGCACCCATGTTCCCCAACTGCTTCATAGGCAAGGCAGTTTATCGCAAGGAATCGCTTTTCGCCGCAATATCAACCGACCGCCACCGGCAGTTTGCGCACCGAACGGCGGCGCGCAGCCATGCGCGCGATATATTTATCCGCCGGTGGCGCGGCGCCCTCTGAATAATCATTGACGGCGCGCGGGCAGGCGACGTAACTGGGGGAGACGGTTCCCTGAAGATGACTCCAAGGGGATTAATAGGGAACACGGTGAGGACGACCCAGTAGGGACCGAGACCGTGGCTGCCCCCGCAACTGTAAGCGGATTGTCGATCTCGGGGTTGATCGCGGAGCGATCATGCCCTTGGCCTAAAGGCCACGCCACTGCGGATATCGCGGGAAGGCGGATGAAAGACGGATATCCGCAAGCCAGGAGACCTGCCGTCAATCGCGATCCAATCAACCGGGCGGGGATGCCCGGACAAGGAACAGACATGATTGACCTTCTGAACCTTCGCCTGATATCGGCATGCATCCGTCTCGATTGGGCCTCCCGCGGCTAGTCTACGCGTCAGCGTGACTTCAGCGCTGCGTATATGCGCGCGGCGCGGCCGTGCCTGTTTTCCCATCATCGAGGTTTTCATGCGTCAATTTCTCGCCATCATGACATTTGCCTTCGGGCTGGCCGGCCTTGCGGCACCAAGCTTGGCCGCGACCCAATATCCCCTGACCGTCAGCAATTGCGGCCAGCAGGTGACGTTCCAGAAGGCGCCCGCCAGGATCGTTTCGATCGGCCAGGGCATGACTGAAATTCTGTTCTCGCTCGGCCTTGCCGACAAGATCGCCGGAACCGCCGTCTGGGTTGGCCCTGTCCTGCCGCAATATGCCGAGGCCAACAGCAAGATAAAACGCCTCGCCGACAACGATCCGAGCTTCGAATCCGTCGTCGGGCAGGAGCCCGACCTCGTGGCGGCCGAGTTCGAATGGCATGTCGGCGCGCAGGGCTCCGTCGGCAAGCGGGAGCAGTTCAACGATCTCGGGATCAATAGTTATCTCGCGCCGGCCGATTGCGTCGCCAAGGTCAACACCGATGGCGGCGACGGTGTGCGTGGGGAGCTGTTCACGATGGACCTGATCTACCGGGAAATCACCGAACTCTCGGAGATCTTCGACGTGAAGGAGCGCGGCGATGCACTGATTTCCACGCTGAAGAAGCGCGAGGCGGAGGCCGTGGCGTCGATATCGGGCGCGACGGGCAAGAGCCTGCCGGTCGTCTTCTGGTTTTCCAGCAAGGAGGTCAATGGCGACGCCTTCATTGCCGGCAAGAACAGCGCGCCTGCCTATATCCTCAAGACGATCGGCGCGAAGAACGTCGTGACAACCGAAGAGGAATGGCCGCTGGTCGGCTGGGAAACTATCGCCCAGGCGAACCCGGCGGTGATCGTGCTGGCGACCATGGACCGCCGCCGTTATGCGGCCGACGATCCCAAGGTCAAGCTTGACTTTCTCGAGAACGACCCTGTGACCAGGGAACTCGATGCCGTCAGGAACAGGCACTTCGTGATGATGGATGCGCAGTCGATGAACCCGACGATCCGCACGATCGACGGCATCGAGACATTGGCGAAGGGCATCAAGTCCTTCGGCCTGGCACAGTGAAGACAGTATCGCTCAGGCGGCAGGGATGGTGGGCGCTCGCCGCGCTCACCATTGCCGCGCTTCTCCTTCTTGGACTGATGATCAGTCTCGCCGTTTCCAACGGCGAGATTGCCATCCCGCTTGCGACGACGGCTGAGGCGGTTTCGAACCGCCTGTTCGGAACCGATTTCGAGCTCAGCCGCATCCACCAGGGCATCGTCTGGGATTATCGGCTGAGCCGCGCCCTGGTCGCGGCCAGCGCCGGCGCGTCGCTCTCGCTCTGCGGCGCCATCCTGCAGGCGCTGCTGCGCAATCCGCTGGCCGAACCCTATGTGCTCGGCATCTCCGCCGGCGCCTCGACGGGAGCGGTCTGCGTGATGATTCTCGGCTTCGGCTACGGTATTCTCGGCCTGTCGAGCGGGGCCTTCATCGGCGCAGTCATGGCCTTTTTGCTGGTCGGCTTCCTGGCGACGGGTGCGGGGGGAACCGGCGAACGCATCATACTGTGTGGCGTCGCCGGTTCGCAGCTCTTCAACGCGCTCACCTCCTACATCGTGACGACATCGGCGAATGCCGAGCAGGCGCGCGGCATCCTGTTCTGGCTTCTGGGGTCGCTCAGCGGCGTACGCTGGCCGGATGTCTACCTTTCGGTGCCGATCGCGCTTGCCGGCTTCATCGTCTGCATGGCCCATGTGCGGGCGCTCGATGCCTTTGCGTTCGGCACGGACGCCGCCGCCTCGCTCGGCATTGCCGTGCGCCGCGTCCAGATCGTGCTGTTCGCCCTGACGGCGGCGATGACGGCAAGCGTCGTCAGCATGGTGGGCTCGATCGGTTTCGTCGGCCTCGTCATACCCCATGCCGCCCGCTTCCTTGTCGGGCCGGCCCATGGGCGGCTGCTGCCGGCAACGGCGCTCGGCGGCGCCATCTACATGGTCGGCGCCGATATCCTTTCGCGCATCATCATACCGCAGCAGATCCTGCCGATCGGTGTCGTCACCGCGCTCTTCGGCGCGCCGGCCTTCGCCGTCATCCTCTATCGCGTACGAGGGAATGCATGAGCATCAACGTCGACGAGGTGAGCTTTGCCGCCGGCGACACCGTCATTGTCAACGGCGTCAGCCTGACGGTGAAAAGGGGCAAGGTGCTCGGGTTGCTCGGGCCGAACGGTTCCGGAAAGTCGAGCCTTCTCAGATTGATCTGCCGGCTGCGCAAGGTTCGCAGCGGTGTCATCAGGCTCGGCGAGGACGACATTTCCTCGCTGTCGCGCGCAGCCCTTGCGCGTCGCGTCGCCTTCGTCGAGCAGCAGTCGACGACCGATACGCAGTTGACAGTGCGCGATGTGGTGCGGCTTGGCCGCACCCCGCATCGCGGGCTGTTGTCGTCCTGGGGCGCCGAAGACGACGCTGCCGTCGACCAGGCGCTGTCGCGGACGGGCATGCGGGAGAGGGCAGGCCAGCTCTGGCAGACACTGTCGGGCGGCGAGCGCCAGCGCGTCCATATTGCGAGATCGCTGGCGCAGGCGCCGAGCGAACTGCTGCTCGACGAGCCGACCAACCATCTCGATATCCAGCACCAGCTCGACATTCTCTCGCTGATCTCGAAGCTCGGTATCACCTGTATCGTCGCGCTGCACGATCTCAACCTGGCGGCAATGTTCTGCGACAGCCTGGCGGTACTTCAAAAGGGCGAAGTCATCGCCTCGGGCGCGCCGGAGTATGTGCTGACGGAGGAGATGATCGGCCGGGTCTTCGGCGTTCGCGCCCATGTCCAGAAATCGGCCGTGCATGGCCGGCATCATATCCAATACGTCATGGATTGAGGAACGGCGGGGAATTTCGATCTCAAGCAGGTATGACCTCACTGGCCTTCTTCCGGGCCTGGCGCCGTGCGCTCGTCGCAAGGCAGCCGGGACCGGCGCTGTCTTAGGCTTCAGGCGCCGAAAACCGCATTGCCTCCCGCAACAGCTTGATGACCTCTGAGACCGATGGCCCGCTGATGGGCGGCGGCTCTGCGCGTTCGCAGAATTCGCGCCAGACAAACAGCGTCAGTTCCGCGCCATCCGTTGCGGTTTCCCCCGGACCCTCTGCAAAACTCTCGAGCAGGCGATATCGAGCGTCCTTCCAGAACAACTCCTCCACCCAGTCATATATCGGGATCACATGGAAATGGATCGGATAACCGGGCGTGTGCCCGTATCGGCCGATATAGACGCGCTGGGCATTCAATTTCCGTTTCAGGGCGCTCTGAGCCCTTGCGAGCAAGGGGCCGAATTCGGCCAAAGCGTCTTCAGACAAATCCGACAGATCGTTGGTATCGGTCTTGGAACTGAGCATGAGGTAGCCGGGAAGGGCGGAGTTCATGCGGTGGTTCACAAGCCATCCGGCCGTCTCGACAACATGAAAATGCTGAGGAATGTCCAAGCGCTGCCTCTTTCCGCTTTCGCAAATGTCGCCATTCGCTCCAAAGGCCGCAGAATAGGCCGCTTTGCGATGGCTGCAACGGCGATCCGGGAGATCGACCAGAGCCTGCTCTCGGTTTGACGGCGGTTGATATCTCTATGCCGAGGTGCGCAGTGAGTGAAATGCGTTAAGGACGGGTTGAGATAGCAGCCGGCACCGGCTATCTGGTGCCGACCGGCAAGCGCATCCTCCGCGAACGACAAGGCGTATAGCTCCCATGATCCCCGATTTCCTCGTCACCCATTCCGGTGGCTTCCATGCCGACGAACTGCTGTCGAGTGTCATTCTGACCCGGCTTTTCCCGAAGGCGCGTATCATCCGCAGCCGGGCACCGGAATGGATAACGCCGGGCAAGGATCGCATTATCTACGATGTCGGCGGCGCCTATGATCCTGCTGCCGGGATATTCGATCATCACCAGCGCGGCGCGCCGTTGCGCGAAGATGGCCAGCCTTTCAGTTCGTTCGGCCTGATCTGGAAGCATTACGGCCGCGATTATCTCGCAGCCTCCGGCCTTCCCGAAGCACATGTCGAGACGCTGCATGGCTCTTTCGACGCCAGTTTCGTGCTGCCGGTCGATCTGACGGACAATGGCGCGCTCAGCCCCTCCGGGCCGCTGGCCGGGTTGACGCTGCCGGCTCTGCTGGAAACGCTGAAACCGGTCTTCGACGATGCCGACCCCGCTGCCGACGACCGTGCCTTCCACGCGGCCCTTGCCATCGCCCGCAGTTTCGTCGAGGCCAGGATTGCGCAGAGTGCTGCAAAATTGCGGGCCGAGGCGGTCGTGCATCAGGCAATCGAGGCTACCGGGCAGGGGCGTGTTTTGGAATTGCCGAGGGGAATGCCCTTCCGGCCTGCTATCGTGAAAGCAGGCGCCGATCATATGCTGTTCGTCGTCCATCCGCGCGAAAAGGACTGGTGCGTGACCGGCATCCGCCGCGCCGAGGATGGTTTCGAGCTCAGGGCCGATCTGCCGGCGGCCTGGGCCGGGCTCACCAATGGCGCATTGGAGGCGGCGTGCGGCGTAGAGGGCGCGAGCTTCTGCCACAACGGCCGATTCATCGCCGCCGCCAGGACCCGAGAGGCGGCGCTTGCCATGGCCGAACTGGCGGTAGAGGAGGCGCTTTCGATCGGGCAATAGGTCAAATAGCGGCAGCTCAGGCAGCTTATCCGCGCCGGGTTCACCTCGTATCAGATTACGTTCAGATGGCTCCAATTGTAGGGCCGATTGACTTGCTGCCGCGAAGGACTAAGCTTTAGGCCATACAACCACTACCCATACGCGAGAGATTGCTGAGGGTGCAAGTGGCTGGCAACCTTGAGGAGGATGAGGTTTGCCATGGACTATCGTGTTATTCTGCTGATTGCCACATCCGTGATTGCCCTTTCCCCCGCTCGCGCCGGGGCGCAGGAGGGCGATGCGACCGCGGGTGCCGCCGTTTTCAAGAAATGCGCAACCTGTCATGTCGCCGATTCCGATACGAACAAGGTCGGTCCGTCGCTGAACAAGTTGTTCGGCCGACAGGCCGGCACGCATCCCGATTTCGCCTATTCGGCCGGAATGAAGGCGGCTGGCGAAGGCGGTCTCGTCTGGGACGAGACAGTGCTGCGCGACTATCTGCATAATCCGAAAGCGAAGGTGAAGGGCACGAAGATGGCCTTCGTCGGCGTGAAGGACGACCAGGAGATCACCGATCTCATCGCCTATCTCAAGCAATATTCCAAATGATGGGCATACTCCAAAATGACGGGTCGAGACGGCGCGGCAGGTGCCTAAATTGCCGTAATTGCCGATATTTTCTATCTGTGCGATAATAAAGACGGACTTTTTGCGGAATGCGGTTTCACGGGTCAACCTGCTCGAGGAGGAGCGGAAATGGCTGTCGTGCTGATCCTCGTCCTGATTGTCGTCGGCTCCGTGCTGTTCCATGTGCTGAGCCCGTGGTGGTGGACGCCGATCGCGTCCAACTGGACCTATATCGACAGCACCCTCGTCATCACCTTCTGGATCACCGGCATCGTCTTCGTGGCAGTGGTCTTGTTCATGGCCTATTGCGTCTTTCGCTTCCGGCATAAGCCGGGCAACAAGGCGCATTACGAGCCTGAAAACCGCAGGCTGGAGGTGATGCTCGCCTCGGGAACGGCGGTCGGCGTCGCCGCCATGCTGGCGCCCGGCCTCATCGTCTGGAACCAGTTCATCACGGTGCCCGCCGATGCCGCATCGGTGGAGGTCGTCAGCCAGCAGTGGCTGTGGAGCTTCCGCCTGCCGGGGGCGGACGGAAAGCTCGGCCGCGCCGAAACGCGCGACGTTACGCCCGAAAACCCGCTCGGCCTCGACAAGAACGATGCAAGCGGCCTCGATGACATCATCATCGAAGGCGGCGAACTGCATTTGCCGATCGGCAAGCCGGTGCACATGTTGCTGCGCTCGGTCGATGTGCTTCATGATTTCTACGTGCCTGAGTTTCGCGCCAAGATGGACATGATCCCCGGCATGGTCACCTACTTCTGGCTCACGCCGACGCGGACGGGTACCTTCGAGATCCTCTGCGCCGAACTCTGCGGCGTCGGTCATCCGCAAATGCGCGGCACCGTCGTCGTCGACAACGACGTGGACTATCAGACCTGGCTCGGGCAGCAGCAAACATTCACCCAGTTGACGGCGTCATCGGGAGAGCTGCCGTCGGCAAACTGAACCGTGCAGTGGTCGCAGACCGCAGGCCGGTTCGGTGAACCGGCGGGGGAAGGGAAGAGAGATCATGGTCGAGATTCCATCCGGCAGCATCCCATCCGCCGAAGTCGAGGATGTGGAGCTTTATCATCCACACAGCTGGTGGACGAAATATGTGTTCAGCCAGGATGCCAAGATCATCGCCGTGCAATATTCGATCACCGCCATCGCGATCGGCCTAGTGGCGCTGGTACTCTCCTGGCTGATGCGGATTCAGCTCGCCTTCCCCGGCTATTTCACCTTCATCGATGCCGATCACTATTACCAGTTCATCACCATGCACGGGATGATCATGGTGATCTATCTCCTGACTGCGCTCTTCCTCGGCGGCTTCGGCAATTATCTCATTCCGCTGATGGTCGGCGCCCGCGACATGGTTTTCCCTTACGCCAACATGCTGAGCTACTGGATCTACCTCCTCGCGGTGCTGATCCTCGCCGCAGGCTTCTTCGCCCCCGGCGGCCCGACAGGGGCCGGCTGGACGCTTTATCCGCCGCAATCCGTTCTGTCAGGCACACCAGGCGGCAAGGACTGGGGCATCCTGCTGATGCTGACCTCGCTGATCGTCTTCATCATCGGCTTCACGATGGGCGGGCTGAACTATGTGGTAACCGTGCTGCAGGGGCGGGCGCGAGGGATGACGCTGATGCGGATGCCGCTCACCGTCTGGGGCATTTTCACCGCGACGGTGATGGCGCTGCTCGCTTTTCCCGCACTCTTCGTCGCCTGCGTCATGATGCTCTTCGACCGCGTGCTCGGCACCAGCTTCTTCATGCCCGCCATCGTCGAGATGGGCACGCAGCTCCAGCATGGCGGCGGCAGCCCGATCCTGTTCCAGCACCTCTTCTGGTTCTTCGGCCATCCCGAGGTCTATATCGTGGCGCTGCCGGCCTTCGGCATCGTCTCGGACCTGATCAGCACGCATGCGCGCAAGAATATCTTCGGCTACCGCATGATGGTCTGGGCGATCGTCATCATCGGGGCGTTGAGCTTCGTCGTCTGGGCGCACCACATGTATGTCAGCGGCATGCACCCGGCCTTCGGCTTCTTCTTCGCCACGACGACGCTGATCATCGCCATCCCGACGGCGATCAAGGTCTATAACTGGGTACTGACGCTGTGGCGCGGCGATATCCACCTGACGCTGCCGATGCTCTTTGCGCTCGCCTTCATCGTCACCTTCGTCAATGGCGGGCTGACCGGCCTGTTCCTCGGCAATGTCGTCGTCGACGTGCCGCTGTCGGATACGATGTTCGTCGTGGCCCACTTCCACATGGTCATGGGGGTCGCGCCGATCCTCGTCATCTTCGGGGCGATTTATCACTGGTATCCGAAGGTGACGGGGCGCATGCTGAACGATGTGCTCGGCCATATCCACTTCTGGATCACCTTCCTCGGCACCTATGCGATCTTCTTTCCGATGCACTATCTCGGTCTGCTCGGCGTGCCGCGCCGCTATTTCGAGATGGGGGAGACGGCCTTCGTTCCGCCGTCGGCCCACACGCTGAACATCTTCATCACAGTCATGGCGCTGGTCGTGGGCGCCGGGCAGATGGTCTTCCTGTTCAATCTCGCCTGGAGCCTCTTCCGGGGCAGGGAGGCCGGCGGCAATCCATGGCGGGCAACGACGTTGGAATGGCAGACGCCGCAGACGCCGCCGGCGCACGGCAACTGGGGCAAAGACCTGCCTGTGGTCTATCGTTGGGCCTATGATTACAGCGTGCCGGGCGCGGCCGAGGATTTCATTCCGCAGAATGTGCCGGCAACGGCTGGCGTAACCCGGGAGACGCCGGCATGAGCGTCGTGCTGATCTTTCTGGCCGCCATCGCCGCCATCATGATCTGGTGGCTCTCCGGGCAGCGGCTGACCTCGAAGCCCTGGCTGGAGACCGGCTCCGTGCAGATGCCGGTTCATGGCGGCACCGACCGGCCGCCGGTGCCGTCGGTGAAGATCGGTCTCTTCGTCTTTCTCGGCGTCGTCGGCGCGCTCTTCAGCCTTGCCGTCAGCGCCTATTTCATGCGCGCGGCCTCGGCCGACTGGTGGGGGATGCCGGTTCCGCGCCTGCTCTGGGTGAACACCGCGGCGCTGGCCTTGAGCAGTGCGGCGCTGCAATGGGCTAAGCGCGAAGTGCGGCATGGCCGCATGGAAAGCCTGCGGCCTGCGCTCGTTACGGCACTTCTGCTTGCGGTCTTCTTCCTCGCCGGGCAGATCCAGGTATGGCGGGAGTTGGTCGCGGCAGGCTACGTGCTTGATGATAACCCCGCCAACAGCTTCTTCTACATGCTGACCGGGTTGCATGGCCTGCATATTCTTGGTGGGCTGGCGGTGCTGGCGCACACGACGGTCAAGGCCTTCGCAGCCGATATCGCGCCGGAGAGGCTGAGCCTTAGCGTCGATCTCTCGGCTATCTATTCGCATTTCATGCTTGCGGTCTGGCTGCTGCTCTTCGCGCTTTTTGCCGGCTGGGCCAGCGATTTCGTCGATCTCTGCCGGACGTTGATTAGCTAGGGGGTGCAGATGGCACAGACTATCGAGACACATGGCGGGGCTGACCTCAGGCCATCAGGCCTTCGCGGTGTCGCCGCCGATTTCAGCTCGGATCAGCGCGCCTTCAAGACCGCCACCTGGGGCAAGGCGATGATGTGGATCTTTCTCTTGAGCGACACCTTCGTCTTCGGTTGTTTCCTGATCGCCTATATGACCGCCCGAATGTCGACGCCCGTACCATGGCCCAATCCGAGCGAGGTCTTCGCGCTGCATATCGGAGGCCAGGATGTGCCGTTGATCCTGATCGCGATCATGACCTTCGTGCTGATCTCGAGCAGCGGCACCATGGCGATGGCGGTCAATTTCGGCTATCGCCGCGACCGCCGCACGACGGCGGTGCTGATGCTGCTGACAGCACTTCTCGGTGCATGCTTCGTCGGCATGCAGGCCTTCGAATGGACGAAGCTGATCACCGAGGGCGTGCGCCCCTGGGAAAACCCGTGGGGGGCGGCGCAGTTCGGCTCGACCTTCTTCATGATAACAGGCTTTCACGGCACCCATGTCACGATCGGCGTCATCTTCCTCCTCATCGTCGCCCGCAAGGTCTGGCGCGGCGATTTCGACGTGGAACGGCGTGGCTTCTTCACCAGCCGGAAAGGCCGCTACGAGGCCGTCGAGATCATGGGCCTCTACTGGCACTTCGTCGACCTGGTCTGGGTCTTCATCTTTGCATTCTTTTATCTGTGGTGAGGTCGTCATGAGCGAGACAACGGCGCATGCACAAGTCCAAACGGCGCATGCACAGGCACACAGCGGACAGCAGCACCCGATCGGGCTCTATTTCTTCGTCTGGGGCCTGCTCTTCGTGCTCAGCGCGGCGTCCTATATGGTCGATTATCTTGGCGTCCAGAGCTATCTCAGGTGGACGCTGATCCTGGTGTTCATGATGCTGAAAGCCGGATTGATCGTCGCCGTCTTCATGCACATGGCCTGGGAACGGCTGGCGCTGGTCTACGCCATCCTGCTGCCGCCGCTGCTGGTACTGGTTTTCGTGGCGCTGATGGTCTCGGAAGCGGACTATACGATCTTCACCCGGATAGCGTTTTTCGGTGCTACGCCGTAGAGCGGCAATCGGGCAGTCTCCGTTGCCGTTCCGTTCGTATTTGCTTTGCTTTTACATCTTCGTTCAACCTATCGAAGATGAGCGGTTTCCTTTCTTCTCCCAGGACCGCAGCGCACGCCAGAGCACCGTATTGTCTGCATAACCCAGCACACGCGCCACCTCGGACATCGGCGCGGCATGTCGGTCGCCGAGATAATGGGCGGCAAGTGTCTGGCGGTGTTGGCGAACGAGATCGCGAAGCGACACGCCTTCCTCCGACAGCCGACGCTGCAGGCTTCGCGGCGACATCTTCAGTTCGGCGGCGAGGATTGCGACCGTGATCGGTTTGCGGCCAAGATAGATGCCGATCAGGGCCTGGACCTTTTCCTTGACAGCTTCGCCGGCCGCCGGCTCGTTGACCAGATCGCCGATGTGCCGCTCCAGGATTTCGATCAGGCTTTTGTCTTCCGAGCGGTGGACACGATCGGCATCCGCCTTGTTCATGACGATGCGGTTGCCGGATTGGCCGAACAGGATGGGCGCGCCATAGATGCGTTCCAGCACGCCGGCATCGCGTGGGGCGTGATGTTCGAGCTGGATTTCGATCGGTCGCCAGCCTCGGCGGAAGCACGAACGGACGAGCTGACAGGAGGCGGCAATCGTGAATTCGCTGTCCTGCCGGCGCGGCCACATGCTGGGGTCGACGATCCGGTAGCTCCAGACAAAATCGCCATTCTCCTCGAATACGCCGGAACTGGTCGCGCCCTGCAACGCGTTCACATATTTGGACAGCCGTTCGAAAGCGCTGCGAATGTTCGGCGAGAGCGCGAAGAGCATGCCGATGGGGCCGAGATCGGCGGGCCTGAAACCGGTGGCCATGCGGGCTCCGAGTGCCGGTTCGCCTGTTATCGTCGCGGCATCCTCGAACAGCGCGACATAACGCGCCATGGGCAGGACAGCGTAGGGATCTTCCAGTTGCGAGCGCAGAATGCCGTGCGAAGCCAGAAGAAGGTCGGTTTTCCCGGATCTTTTATCGATTTGTTGCACCAGCGGGATCAAGACAGAGGCTCGAATCGAAGCAACTGCGGGCATCCGGCTGATCAAATGCGGTGCAACTGCCATTTTCAGCGTCTCCGGTGACCGTCGTGGCGCGAATTATCGATTCATTGGCATAAACTGCAATTTCGAGGCCAGATCGCTGCGCTTACCCTCTTGGCAACAACAAACAAAGAGGGTTCCTCCATGACACTGGAAGCAAGCATGCCCGCGCCGTCATCGCCGGAGCGTCGTCTGGCCAAGGACTCGGTGGGACTTGCCCATATCGTGTTCTTCGTCGTTGCCGCGGCCGCGCCGCTCACGGCCGTCGTCGGCGCTTCACCGGCCGCCTTTGCCTTTGGCAATGGCGCAGGCGTTCCCGGCGCTTTCGTGCTCGCCGGCCTGCTTTACCTGCTCTTCTCGGTCGGCTTCACCGCCATGAGCCGGCATGTGGGCGGGGCGGGGGCCTTCTACACCTATATCACCCATGGCATCGGTAAGCCGGCCGGGGTGGGTGGCGCCTTCATGGCGCTGGTCACCTATAGCGCGGTTCAGATCGCCATCTATGGGCTGTTCGGCTTCTTCATGGCCAACGCCATAGCGCCGCTTGGGCTCGTCCTGCCGTGGTGGGCCTGGGCCTTCGCGGCACTCGTCGTCGTGCTGGTTTGCGGTCAGCGCAATATCGCCTTCTCAGGCGCGATCCTTGGCGTCTGTATGATCGCCGAAATCGCCATATTGCTGGTTCTCGATCTTGCCATCGTCTTTTCAGGCGGCGGACCGGAAGGCATCACCTTCTCCTCCTTCGCTCCATCGCAGGTCTTTACGCCAGGTCTTGGTGTGGCGCTGGTCTTCGTCATCGGTTCCTTCATCGGCTTCGAAGCGACGGCCATTTTCGGCGAGGAAGCCGAAAATCCGGAGAAGACCATCCCCCGCGCCACCTATGTTGCGGTGCTGCTCATCACCCTGTTCTACGCCTTCTCCACCTGGGCCATCGTGCAATTCTACGGTCCGGGCAATGTGCAGGCCTCCGCTGCTGCCGGCCTCGACAGTTTCTACTTCGCTGCCGCCAATTCCGTGCTCGGCGCATGGTCGAGCCAGGTGATGAACGTGCTGCTGATCACCAGCCTGTTTGCCTGCATCCTGTCCTTCCACAATACGCTCAACCGCTATTTCTTCGCCCTTGGCCGGGAAGGGCTGGCCGTCAAGGTGCTTGGCAAGGTTCACGCCAAGCATGGCTCACCCTATGCCGCAGGCCTGTTGCAAAGTCTGATCGCGGCCGTCGTTCTTGCCCTGTTCGTCATCTTCGGCGCCGATCCCTACACCGTCGTGTTCTCGTGGATGGCGGCGCTTGCAGGGATCGGTATCCTGCTGGTGCAGGTGCTGGTCTCCGTCGCGATCGTCATGTTCTTCCGCAAGACGCCGAACAGCTACAGCGCCTGGACCACCATGATCGCTCCGGCGCTGGCGCTGCTCGGCCTGATGGGTTCGCTGGTGCTGGTCAGTTCCAATCTTTCCCTGCTTTCCGGCAGCGAAAGCCCGATCGTCAAGGCTTTCCCCTATGCGATGGTACTGGTGGGCATTCTCGGTGCGCTTTTTGCGATCCAGGTCAAGAAGGCCAAGCCCGCTCTCTATGCCTCACTCGGAAGGGTCTTCGAATGAGTGCCATTGCCGAACTTGCACCCGTCGATCGCTTTCTGGCTCTCGCGAGCGCGATCCTTACCGGCGCGACTTTGCTGGTTGCCGTTGAGGCCCACGTCTTCTGCTCGGTGTTTTGCATTCACGCAGAGGCAATGACGATCGAGACGCAGATCTGCTCCGGTCGATCCTGATCACCGCACAGCTTGCGACGCGCGATGGTGCGTCGTCTTTCCGGAAGCCAAGAGGCCCAAAATCAACGAGGCCCAAATCAAAGAGGTATGTCCATGGATGCCGTTGTCGCAGTCACCCATCCGCTCGATCCCCTGAGCCTGGCCGAGATCGCTTCTGCCGTTGCCATCCTCAAGGATAAGCAGAAACTCGCAGCCACCTTCCGCTTTCCGATAACCCGGCTGGAGGAGCCGACCAAGACGGATCTTGCCACTTATCGCTTGGGCAACAGTCTGCCGCGTCTCGCCTTCATCCTGGCCATGGATATCAGCAACGGCGAGACCTTCGAGGGCATCGTCGATCTGACCGCCGGCAAAGTGTCCTCCTATACAAGACTGCCTCTTGGCGAGCTGCCTTATGGCCAGCCGCCGGTCATGCTGTGCGAATTCGAAACCGTTGAGGGCACTGTCAAATCCGATCCGCGCTGGATCGCTGCCGTCAAGAAGCGGGGCATCACCGACGAGGATATTCCGCTCATCCAGATCGATCCTTTTTCCTCCGGCTATTTTGGCCGCGAATTCGAGAAGGGAAAGCGCATCGTCCGCGCCGTGTCCTATTGGCGCGAGGATATCCGCGACAACGGCTATGCGCATCCGATCGAGGGTGTGGTGGCGGTGGTCGACCTGATCACCAACCGAGTGGTCGATCTCGTCGACGATGAAAAGATCATTCCGGTTCCACGGAAGAAGCGCAATTATGGCCGCGAAACCTTCCCGGAACTCCGACCCGATCTCAAGCCGCTGCATATCGTTCAGCCGCAAGGGCCGAGCTTTGCTGTCGACGGCTGGAAAGTCGAATGGCAGAACTGGAGTTTCCGTGTCGGTTTCACCCCGCGCGAAGGCCTCGTTCTGCATGAACTCGGCATCAGGGATCAGGGCAGGCTGCGGCCTGTCGTCTTTCGCGCCAGCGTCACCGAAATGGTCGTTCCCTATGCCGATCCGACTGCGAACCATTATTGGAAGAGCGCTTTCGATGCCGGCGAATATGGCCTCGGGCGCCTGGCCAATTGCCTCGAACTCGGCTGCGACTGCCTCGGCCATATTCACTATTTCGACGTGCCGGCGGCCGATGATTTCGGCCAACCTTTCATCATGAAGAACGCTATCTGCATGCATGAGGAGGATTACGGAATCCTCTGGAAGCATTACGAATTTCGCAACGGTATTTTCGAAGTGCGCCGCTCCCGCCGCCTCGTCATCTCCTTCTTCGCAACCGTCGGCAATTATGATTACGGCTTCTACTGGTATCTCTACCAGGACGGCACGATCCAGCTCGAAGCCAAGCTCACCGGCATCATCCAGACGGCGGCAGTCGCGACCGGCGAAACCTATCCGTGGGGCGGCATGGTCGATGACAATCTCGGCGGTCCGACCCACCAGCATTTCTTCAATGCGCGCCTGCATATGGATGTCGATGGCGGTGGTAACACTGTGACCGAGCATGAGTTCGTGCCGCGTCCCTGGGGTGAGGACAATCCCTATGGCAATGTCTTCGATACCAGGACTCGCGTGTTGAAGCGCGAACTCGATTCGCCTGCACTCGCCAATGGCGAGACCGGCCGCTACTGGAAAGTCTCCAACCCCAACATGCAGAACAGCGTCGGCAAAACGCCGGGCTACAAGATCATCGTCATGCCGTCACCGGTCATGCTTGCCCAGCCGGATTCGACCGTTGCCCAGCGCGGCGGCTTCGCCAAGAAACACATCTGGATCACGGCCTTCGATGCCAGGGAGAAATATGCGAGCGGCGATTATCCGAACGTGCATGCCGGCGGCGACGGCCTGCCGGGTTATGTCAAGCAGAACCGCGAAATCGAGAATGCCGATATCGTGCTCTGGCATTCCTTCGGTCATACCCATGTCTGCAAGCCCGAGGATTTTCCGATCATGCCGGTGGAATATGCAGGCTTCACACTGAAACCGAACGGCTTTTTCGCATCCAACATCGCCATGGACCTGCCGCCTGGTGGAAACGAGGAGAGTGTCGACAATCGCCTGCAGCCTTCACCCGATGACAGCGGGAACGATTCCTGCTGCCACACCTAGAGTATGGGACTGGCCTGCGACTGACGTCTTCCCGACGAGGCGATGACCCGGTAGAGTTGCCGAATGTGCGCCCGATCATCCCATCCGGAGGCTTCGTATGGCTGAGGTCTTGTTATTCCACCACGCACAGGGGCTGACCCCGGGTGTGCATGCGTTCGCCGACGCTTTGAGGGCAGCCGGCCACATCGTGCATACGCCTGATCTGTTCGACGGGCGTACCTTCCCCAGCATCGAAGAAGGCCTCGCCTATATCGGTGAAATCGGATTCGACGCTGTCAGGGAGCGTGGCGTCCGCCTCGCCGACGAACTGCCGGTCGAACTCGTCTATGGCGGGTTCTCATTCGGTGTGCTGCCGGCGCAGAAGCTGGCGCAGACGCGGCCTGGGGCCTGTGGGGCGCTCCTCTTCTACTCCTGCCTGCCGATCAGCGGCGAGTGGGCCTTCGGACCATGGCCGGATGGCGTCGCGGTGCAGATCCACGGTATGGACAACGACCCGATTTTCGCAGGCGAGGGCGATATCGACGCCGCCCGCGAGATTGTGGAAAAGGTCGAGAAGGCGGAGCTTTTCCTCTACCCCGGCGATCAGCACTACTTCGCCGACAGTTCGCTTCCATCCTATGACGCGGATGCGACCGCGCTCCTCACCAGCCGAGTGCTCGCGTTCCTGGACTCTTTGGACGACACGTCTGGATGAGGCTGGAGGGCAGGGATGCGGCTGAGCGCAGCAATTCGGCACAGCCATCGTCGCCACTTGCCATCGAAGCAAAATCTGCCTTATAAAAATTCCGTCGAAAGAGTGCTGGTCGGATGGTAGCCCGGCCGTCGCCCATCGGGCGGCAACTCCTCCTTTCAGGGTAACCGCGACACCGCAGCCGGCTTGCCGGTCTCGTAGGTGTGTCCGCCGGGAACTCTGAAACCTTTGTCGGCGCACCTTCATGTCAACATAGAAGGACGTTCGACTTGAAACTGACGGACAACACCATTCTCATCACCGGCGGCGCAAGCGGCATCGGGCTGGCGCTCGCTAAGCAACTTTCCGAACGGAAAAATCGCGTCATCATCTGCGGCAGGAGCAGGGAGGCGCTGGACAGGGCGCAGGCGGCCGTGCCTGCTCTGATAACGCGGGTCTGCGACGTCACCGATCTCGACAATCGTGACAGCCTGTCGGGCTGGCTGGAAAACAACCATCCCGACCTCAACATGCTGATCAACAATGCCGGGGTGCAGTACGTCAGGCATTTCGACGATGATCAGGCCGTGGCCGATCTCGACCAGGAGATAGCCATCAACCTTGCCGCGCCGATCCAACTGATCGGCGAGCTGCTGCCGATGCTGAAGCGGCAACCCAGCGCCGTCATCGTCAACGTCACCTCGGGACTGGCGTTTACGCCGAAGGCCGACATTCCCGTCTATTGTGCGACCAAGGCCGCCCTCCATTCCTTCACGCTGTCGCTTCGCCACCAGTTGAAGGCGACGGGCGTGCGGGTGGTCGAGATGATCCCGCCGATGGTCGACACGAACCTTGGCGGCGGCGTCCGCGCCGGGGGTGCCGAGCGGCAATACATGATGTCGCCGGAGGAATTCGCCACGGACGCACTTGCCCAGTTGGAGAATGACCAGGACGAACTGCTGGTCGGCACCGCCGTCCACACGCGCAAGCATGGCGAAGCGATGTTCGAGCGGTTGAACGGCGGCTAACCTAAGACCGCTTATATTCCAGGGAGCAGATCAATCCGAAACGCCGCGGTCACTGGATGCTCTCGACATATAAGGATAGCAGGACAGTGGCGATGAGGTCCCTCTCGCCACTGAAATATTCTGAGTTTCGAAGCGCGAATGGCAGCCTTTTTAGCTCCAGGCGTGCAGCGGCGGCTTCTCTCCATTGAGGAAATACTTGCCGAGGATCGAGTATTTCCATCGTACCGGATCGTGCAGCGTATGCGTCCGGGCATTGCGCCAATGGCGGTCGAGATTGTGCTCGGCAAGCGTCGAGCGGGTGCCCGCCAGTTCGAACAGCTTGTTGGTCGCCTCGATAGCGATCTCGGTGGAGAGGATCTTGGCCTCGGCCGTGAAGACCTGGGCTTCCGCCACGGTATCGGCATTGGGATTGGCGACCGCCCGGTCGATTGCAAGTCCGGCTTTATCGAGCAGCGCCTGAGCCGCATGCAGCCTGAGCTGGAGTCCTCCGATCGCCTGGATCGTGTAAGGATCATCCCAGGCATGGTCGAGGCCGCTATCGACCCAGGCGCGGGATTTGGTGCGGACGAAATCGATCGTCTCCTTAATCGCTGCCGATGCGATGCCGGTATCGACGGCAACCTGGATGATTTGGAAGATGGCGCCGTCGGCCGTCGGTCTGTCATAGCCCTTGTAACCGGGCACCAGCCACGCCTTGTCGACTTTGACATTGTCGAGGATGACGGTGCCCGACAGCGTGGTTCGCTGGCCAAAGCTCGACCAGTCGTCGATGACAGTCAAACCCGGCGCATCGCGATCGGCGATCGCGTACCAGGCGCGGCCCTCGTCATCGAGCGCCACGATCGGCACCTTATGGGCAAGCAAGGCGCCGGACGAATAGAATTTCTGACCGTTCACCACGACGTGGTCGCCATGGTCGACAAACCTGGTTTCAAAATCGACCGCGCGTTTGGAGCCGAATTCCGAAAAGGCATTACCGAAGCGGGTGCCCTTGAGAATTTCGCCGAACAACAGTTCCTGCTGCGCTTCGTCTGAAACCGTACGGATTGCCGCCACGACGCCGAGATGGTTCTGCGAGATCTGGCCGATTGACGAATCTGCCTCGGAGATGATCTCGACCACCTTTGCGAGCGTGACGTAGGAGACCTCCGGTCCGCCGAACGCCTTGGGCACATTGATCGACCAGAGTCCGCTCTGCGAGAAGGCATCCAATTCTTCCGCCGGCCAGATCCGCTCGCGGTCACGATCTGCGGAACCCTTGACGAACTCCGCGGCGAGCCGGTGAGCGACCGCGATCGCTTCTGCGTCGCCCTTGATGATATGCGCAGGCTTTTCCGGCCGCTTGACGCCGGGTACGGCAACCCTGTCTGTTTTGGCAATGACGTTCATTTTGGTCTCCCTTCTGCGTGATGGATGTGAATGGATCAGGCCGCCGGCCTGCCGTGGGCGAAGGCCGCGCTTTCCCCGAGATAAAAAGCCTTGATGTCGTCACGGCTGCGCAATTCGGCGGCGGAACCCGACAGCACGGCGACGCCGTTTTCGATGACGGTGGCGTGGTCGGCGTACTGAAGCGCCACCGTCGAATTCTGTTCGGCAACCAGGATGGAAAGTCCATCCTCCCGGTTCAGCGCCTTGAGCGAACGGAAGATATCCTTGATCACGAGGGGTGCCAGACCCATCGAGGGCTCGTCGAGAACAAGCAGCCGCGGCCGCGACATCAGCGCGCGACCGATCGCCGTCATCTGCTGCTCGCCGCCTGAAGTAAGTCCAGCCGCTGTACGACGCTTTTCCTTGAGCCGGGGGAAAATGGCATAGATGCGCTCGAGGTCGGCAGCGATCTCGCGCCTGGACGATGAACGCCCGAGGCCGCCGGAGATAAGATTTTCCTCAACCGACAGGCTTTTGAAGCAATGCCGCCCTTCGAGCACCTGCACCAGGCCCGATCGCACCAGATTGGCGGGCTTCTCGCTGAGCACATCGCGGCCTTCGAAACGGATCGTGCCCGACGTCACCTGGCCTCGTTCGGCCGGCAACAGGTTCGAGATAGCCTTCAGTGCCGTCGTCTTGCCCGCGCCATTCGACCCGAGAAGGGCAAGGATTTCTCCGCGCCGTAGCTGAAAGCTCACGCCGTTCAGGGCTTTGATCGTCTTGTTGTAGACGGCGTGCACGGAGTTGATATCAAGAAGGATCGTTTCGTCGGACATGTCGTTCGTTCCAAAGCCAATCAGCGAGAGAGGCCCGGCGCAGGCAAACCGATCTGCCGCACCGGGTTATGGAATGAGGGATGGCGGCTTGCGCCATCCCTCACATCGTCAGTTCGTGGTCACGATGCCTTCGGCATCGGCCGCTGTGCGCAGCTTGATGCCCTTTTCCTTGGCGTAGGCTTCCGAGGATTTTTCGATGATCGGACGCAGCAGCTTCCAGTCCGGCGCGATCCAGTCGGAGACGACGTTCCACTTCTTGCCGTCCCATTGCTGGAAGGTCACATAGCCATCGCCTTCGTGGTTGTCCCAGGAGACGTTGATGGAGTGGAACAGGTCCTTGGCGCCCAGTGCTGCGACCTTGGCCTCATCGAGCTTCAGGTGCTCGAAGCCCCAGCGCACTTCGTCGCCGGTCAGCGTACGCTTGCCGATTTTTTCCTGTGCGGTGCGGATCGCTTCGACATTCAGGATGCCATTGACGATGCCGAGGTTGTGGTAGACCGAGCCGATGCGCTTCTTATCTTCGAGATTACCCTTGCCTTGATCGTAGAGCGTCTTCACGATCTCCTGCAGGACAGGATACTGCTGGCCTGAAGCCTGGGTGGTGATCGCGGTATAGCCGACCGCCGCCTCGCCTGCGGGGATCACGTCTTCTTCCGAATTCGACCAGACATTGCCGACGATCTTGGAGGCGGGGAAGCCGACCTTGGCCGCGGTCTTCAACGCCACCGGGTTCATCACGCCCCAGCCGCGCAGGACGACGTAATCCGGCTTGGCACGACGGATCGTCAACCACTGCGACTGCTGTTCGTTGCCGGGATGCGGCACCTCGATTTGCTGAACCGTGAAGCCATACTTCTCGGCCAACAAGTCATAGATCGGAATGGTTTCCTTGCCATAGGGCGAGCCGTGATAGAGCACGACGATTTTCTTGCCCTTGAGCTTGTCGAGACCACCTTCCCTAGAGGCAAGGTAGTTCACGATACCCGACGTTTCCGAATAGGGGTTGAGAAGCAGCGGGAAGACGTAGGGGAAGACGCGCCCGTCGGTGGAGTCGGTACGGCCATGGTTCACGGTGATCAGCGGCACCTTGTCATTGGTGATGCGGTCGATCATGGCATAGGCGATGCCGACCGAAAGCGGGTTCCAGGCTGCCGCGTTCGGATGGCTTTTCTGGCGCTCGTAGCATTCGACGCCGCGCTCGACCTCATACTGGGTTTCGCATTCGTCCCATATGAGCTTGACGCCGTTCACGCCGCCGTCGCGGGTGTTGATCAGATTCAGGTAGTCGATGAAGCCACCAAAGAAACCGGTGCCGCCGGCGGCATAAGGCCCGACGCGATAGCTCTGCAGGGGGAAATATTGTTCATCGGCATGGGCCGGCGCCAAGCCGACCCCACCGATGATGGCGAGCGCTGCGACCGCCGCCTTGACTGTGGTTTTCAGATTTCTCATTGGACATACTCCCTCTGTTGACCGGCTATGCCGGTGTTCCAATGCGTTCAAAGATGATGATGTGGCAGCTCAGCCGACGGGTTCTGGCGTGCTGGGCCTGAACCGTCCGGTCAGCCGCCTTCCGAGCGCCGCGAGCCCATCGGGTTCGAGGATCAGGAAGACGATGATGAGTGTGCCGATGACGATGCGCTGGCTCATGTCGAGCACGCCTGAATCGAACAGATCGCCGAGGAGGAACGATCCGACCCGCGACAGTACGACAGGAAAGACCACCATCAACGCCGCGCCCAGGAAGGCGCCGCGGATCGTCGCCAGCCCGCCGATGATGATGATGAACAGGATCTGGAACGAACGGTCGAGATTGAAGCCGGCCGGCTCCACTGTGCGCAGATAGGCAAAGGCCCAGAGCGCGCCAGCGATCCCGATGATGAAGGAGGAAAGCGCGAAGACGAGCAGCTTGGTGCGCAGCACCGGCACGCCGATGATCCTGGCCGCCGTCTCATTGTCGCGAATGGCGATGAAGTTGCGTCCGGTCTGGGAGGATGCGATACGCCAGGCGAAGAAAGTCAGCACCGTGACGACGATCAGCGAGAAATAGTAGCGCCCAGTCGAACTGTCGAAATCGATGCCGGCGATAGTGAGTTTCGGCGCGTCGATCACGCCCGACGGATCGTCGTTTGAGAACCAGCCGAACTTGGTCAGTGCCCACTGAACGAAGAACTGTGCTGCAAGCGTGGAAACCGCGAGATAGAAGCCGCGCAGCCGCAGGCTTGGCAGGCCGAAGACGATGCCGACCGCAGCCGTAATACCGCCGGCGAGCGCGATGGAGACGAGAAGCGGCAGGCCTTCGACACGCAGATTGAAATTGAAGGCGGCAAAGGCGCCGACGGCCATGAAGGCAGCACTGCCGAGCGATACCTGCCCGGCATAGCCGGTGAGCAGGTTGAGGCCGACGCCGGCCAGCGACAATGCCAGGAACGGCAGCAGCAGCGCTTCGATGAGATAGCTCGAGCCGATGAAGGGCACGACGGCGAAGGCGATGATGAGGATGGCAAGCGGCGCGATCCAGCCTGGAAGTTTTGCCGAAACGACGGGTTGGGAGGTGATGGCAGCCATGGCTCAGACCCTTTCCACAAGCTTCTGGCCGAACAGGCCGGAGGGGCGGATGAGCAGGAAGACCAGCGCGATCGCATAGGCGAACCAGCCCTCGATGCCGCCGCCAAAATATTCGCCGATATAGACTTCGGCGAGCTTTTCCGAGGCGCCGATCAGCAGGCCGCCGATGATGGCGCCGGCGATAGAATCGAAACCGCCGAGCACCAGCACTGGCAGAGCCTTCAGCACCACGAGCGAGAGTGAGAATTGTACCCCGCTGCGCGCGCCCCAGAGAAGGCCTGCGACCAGTGCGACGAGGCCCGAGGTTGCCCAGACGGTGGCCCAGATGCGCGGCAGGCGAAGTCCGACGGCGAGTGCCGCAAACTGGTCGTCCGCCACCGCGCGGAAGGTCAGGCCGACCCGGGTATAGCGAAAGAAGAGCGTCAGTCCGATGACCATCAAGGCTGCGACGGCCGAGGCGAAGAGATCGAACTGCGAGATGAAGACTCCGTAAAATTCGAAAGGCACATCCTCGATACCAAGCTCCAGGGCATGGACCTGCGTGCCCCAGAGAAGCTGGGCAGCACCCTCGATGATGTAGGAAAGCCCGAGCGTCGCCATGAACAGCGTGATCGGCGGCTTGTTGACGAGCGGTCGGAGCACCGCGCGTTCGATGCCGATGCCCAGCAGCACCATGATGGCGAAGGTAAGGGCAAGCGCCAGATAGAAAGGCACTCCGCGCTCGACCAGCGAGACGAAGGTGAGGGCGGCAAACAGGAGCAGCGCCCCTTGCGCGAAATTCAAGACGCCCGAGGTCTTGTAGATCAGCACGAAACCGATCGCGACGAGCGAGTACATGACGCCGGAGAGCAGTCCGCCAGTCAGCACCTCGAGGAAGAAGAGATAGTCGAAGCTTTCCATTACGCGTCCGCCTCTTCCTGGTCCTCGCGGGTAACGCCAAGATAGGCGTCGATGACGGCTTGGTCGGCGCGCACTTCGGCCGGGGTGCCGTCGGCGATCTTGCGGCCGTAGTCGAGCACGGCGATCCGGTCTGAAAGCCCCATGACCACGCCGATATCGTGTTCGATGAGGATAATCGTCGTGCCGTAACCCTCCCGCGCGGCGCGGACGAAGCCTGCCATTTCCTGCTTTTCGGTGGCGGTCATGCCGGCCATCGGCTCGTCGAGCAGCAGGATCTGCGGATCGGGCACTAGCGCCCGGGCAAGTTCGACGCGCTTCTGCAGGCCATAGGGGAGCGAGCCGGCAAGCCGGTCATGCACATGGCCGAGATGCAGGAAGTCGATGACTTGCCGTGCCCGTTCACGCGCCTCGCGCTCCTCGCGGCGCGCGCGGGGCGAGCCGAGCGCCTGGCCGATGAAGGTCGAGCGGCGCTGGAATGTCAGGCCGGTCATGACGTTTTCGAGAACCGTCAGCCCTTTGAATAGTGCAAGATTCTGGAAGGTGCGGGCGATGCCGAGCCGCGCGGCTTTCTGCGCCGGCACCTGCGCATAGGTCTTGCCATTGAGGCTGACATGGCCGACATCCGGCCGGTATTGCCCTGAAATCACGTTGATCAGCGAACTCTTGCCGGCGCCGTTAGGGCCGATGATCGCGCGGATCTCGCCCGGCTGGACCGCAAGATCGACATTCGAGATCGCCGTGACGCCGCCGAAGGAGAGCGTGATGCCCGCGAGCGCCAATATGGGCGGGTGGCTCAGCGCATTGCTGTCGGCAGTCGCCACGCTACGGCTCGATTGACCGGACACCGGCAGCGGGGAATATTCCCTCACCGTAGAAGTCTCATCGAGTGCCGTGTAATGCGCATTCACCATCGTCTGCTCCGTTATGCGCAGAAATCCGCAGGCCCAGCCTGAAGACGCGCGCCGCCATCCGGCTCCCCTGGAATGGGGAGCCGTTCGCTTTTTCAGTTTGTGAAGGAAGCCGTTATTCGGCGGCTTCCAGCCGCTGGTCTTCGATCGCTTCCAGTTCGCGGACGATCGGCAGGACGTGCTTGCCGAAATATTCCACCTCTTCCTGGAAATGCAGGAAGCCGAGCAGAATGAGGTCCGCGCCCGCCCGCTTGTGACCGATGATGCGTTCGGCCACCTGCTCCGGCGTGCCGATCAGGTTCGAACGGAAACCGTCGTTGTATTGCACCAGATCCTGGAAGGTTGATTTCGCCCAGTTGCCTTCGCGCTCCGGCGAGGAATTCCCGGCATTCTGAACCTCGTGGTGGAAACCCTTGACCGCCTCGGGAATGGCCTTGTCGAGGATCTCCTGGAGGACCTCCTGCGCTTCCTTCTCCGAGGAGCGGACGATGCCGAAAGCATTCATGCCGATCTTCGTGCGCCAGGTCTTGCCGAAAGCCTTTTCCTTGGTGCGGATGTCATCCACCTGGGCCTTCAGACCTTCCGGCGTGTTGCCGTTGGTGAAGTACCAGTCGGACACGCGGGCCGCCATGTCACGAGCCGCGCGCGAGGAACCGCCCTGGAATACCTGCGGAACGCCGCCGATCGGCTTCGGCTTCATCGAATAATCCGTGAAGCGATAGAAATCGCCGCGCAGGTTATAGACGTCTTCCGTCCAGATGCCGCGGATCGCACGGATGAACTCCTCGGAGCGACGATAGCGTTCGTCATGGTCCAGCCAGGGCTCGCCGATGGCGGCGAACTCGCCGCGGAACCAGCCGGAGACGATGTTGACGTCGACGCGGCCGTTGGTGAGGTGGCTGATGGTGGCGATCTGCTTGGCAAGCAGCGCCGGGTTCCACGGTCCGGGCAAGACGGCGGCAATGACGCGAAGCTTCTCGGTGGCTGCAAGAAGTGCGTGGGAAAAGGAGACCGACTCGTGCTGGTTGTCGGCGCCATATCCGGCCGTGAAGCGAATCTGGCTCAGGGCAAACTCAAAACCCGACTGTTCGGCGATCTGGGCGAGCTTGCGGTTGTAGTCGATACCCCAATCGGTGCGTTGTTCGACCGAACTGATAACCAGGCCGCCCGACACGTTCGGCACCCAGTAGGCAAATTTCAAGGGTTCTTTCTTCGATTGTGACATCGGTCTCTCCGTGCTTATTCGTAATTTGTCAGGCGCTTAGCCGCGATTGTTCTTCGGCGCGGGCTAAGGCGAGCATCCTGGCGTGCGGAACGATCAGTTCCAGTTCCCGCACGGCCGCTCTGATCCGTTTCTGGATGTCTGAACTTGCAATGGCGTATGAGTCGAATTCGCTCTCAAGCGCGTAGACCGATGTTGGCAGCGGCAGCGCTTTGAAGAAGCTGAACAGGGGCCGGAGCTGATGGTCGATCATCAGGCCGTGCAACGGCGTTCCGCCCGTTGCGGCGAGGATCACCGGTTTGCCGACCAGCGCCTCATAGTGAACTAGGTCGAACAGGTGCTTGAACGCCCCGCTATATGAAGCGCGATAAACCGGGGAGCCGACGATGAGGACATCCGCGCGCTCAACCGTGCGCACGATCTCCGCGCCTTCCTCACCCAGTTGGTCAGCCCGCAAGGCTCGAAACAGCACCGGTGCAGACACAGCCAGGTCAATGTGCCGTCCAGGGATGCCAAGTTCAGACTCGATGCGCCGAAGGATGGACGCGACCAGCGCCGATGTGCGGGATGGCGCCTTTACATTTCCTGATATTCCGACGATGCGCAGTTCTTGCATGGGGATCCTCCAATGCATAAAACCTATAAATTAACTAGACTATTGGCAACGAGTGGGACATCCGATTTGACCGGCGATCGGAATATCAAATTCCAAAGAACATCCATTTTTAGAAATATTTTCATCTGCCTTCGCAGGCGCTGGCACGCGGAAAGCGGTCGCCGCAACACCCGCCGGGCGAATTCGGGCCTTCGGCCAGCTGTCCTTGCCTCGGTCCCTCACGAATCTCCCGTGGAGATTTTCGCGCGGAAGGAGTTAGTCGGAGAAGGTGCGCCTCAGAGCCTGATGGGCCGGTAATACATGCCGGTCATCAAAAATCCCACGCGAAAACAGGTTCTAAAACATGATGGAGGTCGCGCCTAGTGAGGATCTCGGCAATGATGGCATCTATTCGTCACTCCGATCCCACCAGGCCATGCTGTTCATTCCGCTTCCCTTCGTCGTTGCTCTTCTGCTGCTCGTCCTCTTCGTTACCGTGCTCAAGCGCGACGAGGAGGCGGCGCCGAACCGGCCATTTCTGGCACTGATCCTCCTGAGCGTCTTGCTGTCCATCCTCTCCGGCTTGCGCTGGGGCTACGGAGTGAAGGCGGTGGGTATGATCGCGCCTGTCATCGCGGCGATGGTGCCGCCGCTTGCCTATGCCGGAGTATCCAGGCTGGTGCGGACGAGCCGCCGGTCGCTGCCGCAGCGGATTGCGCTGCATGCCGCGCCGGCCGCCGTCATCCTCTTGTTGATCACCTTCCGGCGGGAGGCGATCGATATCGCGCTGGTGCTTGTTTTCATCGGGTATGCCTTGGCCATCCTGCTTCTGATGCGGCCGGGCGCGGATGCGCTTCGGCTTGCGCCCTTTGAGGGGGCGGTGCCGGCCTATCGGGCGATCATCTTCGCGGCGGTGGCGCTGTGCCTGTCGGCGGCAGTCGATATTTTCGTGTTTCTCGACTTCACTTGGGCACATGGCGAGCATGCGGTGACGCTAATCAGCGTCAGCAATCTCGCCGTCCTCGTCATCCTCGGCATTGCGGCGGCGGCGGCCAGCCGAAGCCGGGCGCCGGCCGAGACGGTGGAGACGGCATCGAAGTCCGAAACGACCGAGGACAAGGAGACCATCGCCACGGTCGATGCGCTGATGGAAGCAAGAAAACTCTATCGCGACGCCAATCTCAATCTCGACCGGCTGGCTCGCAAGGCGGGCATTCCCGCGCGCCAGATCTCGGCGGCGATCAACCGGGCGATGGACAAGAACGTTTCGCAATATGTCAATGATTACAGGATCGGCGATGCCTGCCGGCTGCTTGCCGGCACCGAAAAATCGGTGACCGAGGTGATGTTCGAGGTGGGCTTCCAGACGAAATCCAACTTCAACCGCGAATTCCGCCGGGTTACGGATATGACACCGCTTGCGTGGCGGCAGAAGAAGGGGTGAGGGCGCGGGCCACGCGCAAAAAAATAGCCGATGATGCAGCGAGGCGTTATGCTGCTGGAAACTTACGGATTGTTGGTCGACGTCTTCGATTGAGCGCGGTCGCAAGCGCGCCGCCGATTAGCTTTTAGGTGAAAGAGGGTCCTATGGTCTTGAAGATGTGCGTTGATGATAGCGGTCTTTTTCATGAGCCCGTCTCATGCCTCGGTGGGTGGATCGCTGATGCAGAAACATGGAGGCGTTTTAATGAAGATTGGAAGAAGGAACTGCAAATCGAACCTCGACTTGACTATTTCAAACTTCGCGAGGCGAAGGCGGGACGAGGCCAATTCAGCAGGATCTCCATAGAAGAAAAGGATCAGCGGATTGAGCGCTTCATGCAAATTATTGCTGATCATAGGCTGATCTACGGAACAATACTGATTTCACCTAAAGTCTTTCGAGAGAGGTACGTGCAAGCGGGTCAGCAGCCGCCATCGATCTATCTAGCCTTGCTTTACATGCTAGTTACCGAAACGCTCTCTTATGCGGCCAGCAAAGGAAAAAATGATCCTATCGAATTTGTGTTCGATGAACAGGGCGGTCAAATGCGTCAGATCTTAGAGGCTTGGACCGAATTCCGTTCTTGCTGTCCCCCCGAGGTTTCGAATCGCATTCCGGAATCTCCTGTATTCGTGACGGATCAAGAAGCTCTGCCACTGCAGGCTGCCGATGCTCTCGTTTGGTATCAAAGGAGAAGTGCAATTCGTTCTTTAAACGGTGAGGCCGTCGAAGAATCACCATTTCCTTGGGCCGGAACCGATCAAGACCCTTCCGGTTTCATCTCGACAGCCCTCAGCGTCGACCACGGTGGAGCAACAGCAATCGTATTCGACGACGGGCCGAAAGCGTTCTTTAGACCGTAATAGCAACCCTTAATCGCTTTCAACCAGGCACAAACTACAAAGCAGGGCTTATTCGGCTGCTGTCGGCGCCTCAATCAGAGAGCCATTGCACGTCCTCGATCGCGATCGAGCACCGCCTGAAACATGTTCGAGGTCGCGGTTTTGGCGCCGGCGACCATTCTGTCGGCATGAACACGACATCAGAACATGACCGAAACCTTGCCGCCAAGCTGAGATCGCTTTCGATCGAGTCCGCGGCCTTCAAGACAGAGCCGCCGGAGCGTCAAGCCCGGCGGCGCGTGATGCCGCTTGCTATGCTTGCGCTTGCCACGACGGCATCGCTCGCGGTGGTTCTTCTCTCTCGGCCCGATACGCTGCAGCGCATCGAAACGGTGCTTGCGGGTCTCGCGGTCCAGCACGGGGCGACGACACCAATAGGCGGAACGGAAGCGCCTGCCGAGGGTGCGGCCGTCGAGCGGACGCGGGCTGTTGCTGATGCACTGATGGTTCGAGCGCCAAGCCGGGAAGTCACCGGCTCCGGCTATGTCGTGGCGCCCGATACTGCGACGGTCTTTTCCAAATATGAGGGCCGGATCGTCGCCGTCGAGGTCGAGGCGGGTGACAGGGTCGCGGCGGGGCAGGTGCTGGTGCGGCTCGACGATGCGGGCGCCCGCTTTGCGCTTCGGGGGGCCGAGATCGCCCGGCAGGCGGCGGCACTGGCGCTTGATGCAAAGAATATCGATCTCGCGCAGGCGCGGTCTTCCCTGACGCGCATCGAGCGGCTGGCCGGGCGCGATGCCATGTCGGCGCAGACGCTGGAGGAGGCAAGGACGGCTTTCGACACTGCCGAGAATGCTGCCCTGCAGGCACGGCAGAATGTGGCCAAGGCGGATCTCGATATCGACAGGGCGCGCGAGCAGGTGGAGGCGCTGACCGTCCGGGCGCCGATATCGGGCACCGTCACGCGGCTCGATGCGCATGCCGGCGACACCGTGCTGTCACGCGAAGACAGCGTGCGGGAGAATGAAAGCCTGCTTGTGATTACCGACACGGCAAACATGGTCATCGATGCCGATGTGGCGGAGACCAATATCGCGCAGATGCGGCCAGGCCTATCCGGTGAAGCGGTGCTCGACGGCTTTCCCGATCGGCCCTTTGCGGTCGTAGTGTCGAAGATCGCGCCCATGATTTCGCGGGAGAAGGGAACGGTGACGCTTCGCCTGTCGCTGTCTTCGTCGCCGCCGGGCATGCGCCCCGCAATGGCCGCGCGCATCCGCCTTGTGGTGGATGAGACAACAGCTTCCGGTCCGCAGGCGGGCGGAGCTGCGACCGTTCGGCCACAGGCCGCGGATATCACAGATCATCAGCAAGGAGCAGAGCGATGAACGATACGCAAGAACCCTATATCGCGCTTCGCGGCGTCCAGAAGGCATTCAGGATCGGCGCGGAGACGATCCCGATCTTTTCCGGGCTCGACCTTTCCATTGCGCGCGGCGATTTCGTCGCCGTCATGGGACCATCGGGCTCGGGGAAATCGACGCTGCTCAACATGTTGGGCGGCCTCGACAGCCCTGATGCCGGGGAGATCAGGATCGGCCGCAGTCATCTCGAACAGATGGGTGAGGGCGCCAGAGCCGCATGGCGGGCGCATGGCATGGGCATCGTCTTCCAGTTCTACAATCTGCTGCCGATGCTGAATGCGAGCGAGAATATCGAGCTGCCGCTGCTTTTGAAGCCGCTCGGGCGAAAGGAGCGGCGCGCCCGCGTCGAGACCGTCATGGATCTCGTCGGGCTTGCGGGCCGGCAGCGGCAGTTTCCGTCGAGCATGTCCGGCGGGCAGCAGCAGCGCGTCGGCATTGCGCGCGCCATCGTCGGTGATCCCGACCTTCTGCTCTGCGATGAACCGACCGGCGATCTCGACCGGAAATCGGCCAACGATATCCTGGAGATGCTGGGCTTTCTCAATCGTGAGCTTCAGAAGACGATCATCATGGTCACGCATGATCCCGAGGCCGCGGCCTTTGCCCGGCGCACGTTGCATCTCAACAAGGGCGAATTCGTCGAGCAGCAAGGGAGGAGCCAATGACTTTCTTCCAGATCATGCGGCGCAATGCCTGGCGCAAGCGGCTGAGGGCGACACTGCTGATGTTCTCGGTCGGCGTTGCCTTCCTGATCTACGCCCTGACCGCGAGCTTCCTCGGCGGCAGCCAAGGGGCGGCGGGCGCCAGTGACAACCTGCTCGGCGTCTTCAACAAATCGGGCCGGGGGCTGCCGCTGCCGCTCGCCTATCTCAACCGGATCGCTGCGGATGGTGATGTCGCTGCCGTTGCCTATACCGCGCGGATGCGCGGATTCGTCGAGGTCGAGAAGAATGTGGTGATGACCAGCGCGGTCGATCCGCGCGCGATTGCCGCCGCCAATGGTGATGAGCTTGGACTGACGCCTGATCTGATCGCAGCACTCGAAGAGGGCCGTGACCGGGTGCTCGTCGGCAAAGCGTTGGCGGAGGCTCAGGGTTGGTCTGTCGGCCAGCGCATCGGCGTCACCGGCCAGCTGATGAAGACCGACGGCAGCCGCGACTGGCGCTTCGTGATATCAGGCATCTTCGAGGGTGCTAATGCCAGCACCGACACTTATTTCATGCTGGCCCGCTACGACACGATCAACGAGGCCCGGGCGCGAGACAAGGATACGGTCGACACCTTCGTGGTGCGCCCGCGCGAGGGGGTATCATCCGGCGTGCTGGCGGCGCGGATCGATGCGCTGTTTGCCAATTCGGCGGCACAGACGCGGACGCAATCGGAAAAGCAGTTCCTCGAAGCCTTCCTGCGGCAGTTCGCCGATGTCGGCCTGATCGTCGGCCTCGTCGTCGGCGCGGCCTTCGTGACCATCCTGATGATCACGGTGAACACCATGCTCTTTGCGGTGAGGGAGCGCAGCTTCGAGATCGGCGTCATGAAGGTGCTGGGTTTTTCCCAAGGCTGGATCATGACGCTGATCCTTGGCGAGACGCTGTTCATATTTACCGTCGGCGGCACGGGCGGGCTCCTACTTGCCAAGCTTGCGACGCTGTTGATCGGGCCTGAGTTCGGTCTCGTCTTCAGTCTGTCGGTATTGTCGAAATCCCTCGCCATCATTGCGGGTCTCGGCCTCCTGACCGGGCTGCTGCCCGCCTGGAACGCCATGCGCCTGCCCATCGTCAATGCCTTCAGATCGAGATAGTCCAATGTCATCAGTGCTCAAGCAGACCTTTCTCATGATCAGAGTCAACCTCGGAAGCCTGCCCCGGCGGCTCTGGATCTCGCTGTCGATGGTGCTCTCGGTCGCTCTCGTGGTGGCGGTACTCGCAGGGTTTCTCGCCATGGCGCGGGGATTCGAAGCCGCGCTTGCCGGTGCCGGTTCGCCTGGCATCGCCGTCATTCTCGGCGGCGGCACCAACCAGGAGATCGGCTCTGATGTACCGGCCGAGGCGATCCGCAGCCTTGCCGCGATGACCGGTGATATCGGCGTGGCGCGGGATGGCGTGGGCGGGCTGGCGTTATCGCGCGAGGTCGTCGTTCCCGTCGATGTCGTCAGGCAAGGCGATGGCGCAGGGCAGACGCTGTCGCTCAGAGGCATGGACCCGCTGGGGCCCGGCTTGCGCGATCGTGCGGTGCTTTCGCAGGGGCGGCTGTTTTCCCAGGGCGCCCGCGAAATCGTCGTCGGCGCCCGCATCGCCGACGAATTCTCCGGCTTTGCGGTCGGCGACAGGGTGCGGCTCGGCGCGGTCGAATGGACTGTCGCGGGGCATTTCACCTCCGGCGGCAGCGCCTTCGAATCCGAGATCTGGGCGGATCTGGAGGTGGTGCAATCGGCTTTCGACCGGCAGGGGCAGGTGCAGAGCCTGCGCGTGCGCCTCGACGGGCGGGGCGATCCTGCTCTTCAACTGACGACGCTGCGCGCGCGCCTTTCCGCGCTTCCCGGCGCCCCGCTTACCGCAGTCTCCGAAGCCGATCTCTATGCCGGGCAGGCGGAGCGCACCGAGAGCCTCATCCGCCTGTTCGGCTGGCCGATTGCGCTATTGATGGCGGTCGGCGCCACGGCTGGGGCGCTGAACACGATGATGAGCTCGGTTTCCGACCGCACCGTCGAGATCGCCACGCTGCGCCTCATCGGCTTCGCCCGCCTGCCGGCCTTCGCTGCGACCTGGGTCGAGGCGGTGCTGCTGTCGTCGGTGGGCGCGGTCGTTGGCATCCTCGCCTCCCGGCTCGCCTTCGACGGCTGGCGGGCAAGCACGATGGGCGCCAACAACACCAAGATGGCCTTCCAGCTCGACGTCACCAGCGACGTCGTCCTCACCGCGTGCCTGCTGGGACTCGCGATCGGGGTTGTCGGCGGGGCCTTGCCGGCGCTGGCGGCGACGCGGCTGCCGTTGAGGGCGGCTTTGCAGGCGAGGGGGTGAGGAGCGCATACGCTGCGCGTAAGCGAAGCCACGAATCGCATGCTAAACAGCTCGAGCTAACATAAGGCCCGTGCAGCAAGTCCCCGATTTATTCGCCTCGAAGTCGCTGTTTTCCAGGCCGAAGTTGCAGCTTTCGGCCATCTATGCGGCGCCCAGGCCATTGCCTGTGGAATACGGCCCGTGAACCGGCCAGTTGCCCCATTGACAACATCTTATCGCCTTCTTGCCGTGGACGGTTGCCCCCGCCGCGCTCGATCGGCCGATCCCGGTCGATCTTCGTGGCGACTTAGCGATCCGACGAACAGGGCAACATTGGCGATATGACAATCTACTATGTGAACTCAGCGACTGGCTCCGACCGCAACAACGGAACGGGCCAGAACTCGGCTTTTGCGACTTTGTCCAAAGTGGAATCCTTGAAACTGAAACCGGGCGACAGCGTGCTTCTTGCCAAGGGGAGCGTGTTCAACGAGCAGTTTGATATCAAATATTCCGGCACCGAAAGCGCGCCGATCAAGATCGGCAGTTATGGGACGGGGGCAGCGCCCGTCATCCACAGCGGCGGCGACGGCATTCACAGTCTCTATGCCTCGAACATCGTCATCGAGAACCTCAAAATATCGAATACCGGGACCGCCGGCATTTATGGCGGCAGTGTCACGAACTGGACGGTCCGCAATGTCGAGATCGCCAAGACAGGCATGTCGGAAAATGCCGGCGCCGTCACCTTCCGGAGCAGCACGAACGTCACGGTCGAAGACAGCAAGATAACGGCCGTCAAGGGCGACGGCTTCTGGATCGAAAAGGTCGCCGGCGTCAAGCTTCTCGACAACACCGTGACCAGCGCGAACGGCTCGACCGCCGATGCCGTGCAGGTGAACGACAGCAGCAATATTCTGATCAAGGGCAACCATCTTGATCAGACGAACGCCGATAGCCCCAAGGGCGTGATCGCGCTGGTGCGGGCCACCGATGCCGTGGTCGAGGACAATGTGCTCACCGGCGGCGGCTTCGGCATCAGCGCGCCGGCCGGCAAGAATGTCGCAATTCGCGACAACGACATATCGGGATTTCACGGTTACAGTTGGTCCTTCGGCGTCGGCCTCGGCGATCAGGGCAATGCGCGGGATTATGATATTTCAGGCAACCACATTCACGACGGCGCATGGGGCGTTGCCATCAGCGACGCCAGCGGCACCAGCTATACCCGCACGAATATCAAGGTGCACGACAATGTCTTCGACGACCTCTCGCAGGCGGCGCTGAAGGTCGACAGGCCGGCTTCCGGCTCCTTCACCAACAATACGATCGAGACCGGCACCACGGCCACCGCCATATCGCCGTCCATCGTCGACGCGCACACCTTCACCGTCAGCAACAACCATACGGTCGCCAATGTCGAAACGGTGCTGGCGAGCCCGGTTGCCAAGACTGCCGCAGTCACGGAGGCGTCCGCGGATCCGGCGGTTGCCGCCGTCCATGACAATTTGAAGATCTTCAGCGATACGGGCGAGGCCCATCGCGGCAATCTTCTCGAAAACGACAGCTCTGACAACGACACCTTGGTTCTGCGCCGCTTCGGCGACGAAAGCGTCGGCAAACACGGCCTCACGCTGACCGGCGACTACGGCGTCATCCACGTGGACCGGGAAGGCAACTATGCCTACACGCTCGATGAAACGAAGCTTCCCGACCATGACGGCCATGTGAGCGAGTCCTTCAGCTACGGGATCAACGACGGAAACTCGCACCATACCGACGGCGATACGCTGACCGTCTACATCCATATGGATAACTTGCTGGGCTGAGGGTGCGAGGCTGCAATGACACAAGGAGAAATCCCGGAAAGTTTCCGGGATTTCATAAGCAGCCGTCAGCCCCCGTGCGGGGCGCGGACGCTTTTTTTCAAGCTCAACCGTAAGTTTTTGCCGGCTGTTCGTTGCCACGGGATCGGATTCAGGCAACGACGGAACGGGCACAACCTTCGCCGCAGCTGCAACCCGGTCGTGCATCGGCGGAGGCAGCGCCTTCCAGGATGCGGACCTCGTCCTTGCCCGCGGAACGTCGCGGTGTCTCATAATGAACCGCAGCTGCATTCAAATGCACCGGAAAGCCTGCAAAAGGGTGTTCACTGTCAGCGCCGGTGACCATTGGTCGCGAGCTGCGATACGGTTCATTCACCTTTCGGTCGTTGTTCTGTAGATTATTTTCTTATAAGTTGTAGTCTTTAATATACCGCCACCGCCAGGCGTTTCTCGGGACCAAGGCAGGCCGCCCACAGGGTCTGCCAACCGCCGTGAAGGCAATATCGAAGGCCCTCTTGATGGCCTTTAACCCCGACCGCATCCGATCCACGCGTTGCAGCCGATGCAGACGGCTGCGCGGCAATTCGAGAACAAGGCGATATGGCAATCTATTATGTGAATCCAGCGATAGGCTCCAACGGCAACAATGGAACGAGCGTGGACACGCCGTTTGCATCGTTCTGGGCGGTGGAAAACTTGAAGCTGCAGCCGGGCGACAGCGTGCTGCTCGCCGCCGGAAGCGTGTTCAACGACCAACTCGACCTGAAATATTCCGGCACCGCTAGCGCCCCGATCACCATCGGCAGCTATGGGGTCGGCGACGCGCCGGTTATCCATAGCCCCGGCGACGGCATTCACAGCCTCTATGCGTCGAATATCGTCATCGAGAACCTCAAGATCTCCGAGACAGCAGGCGCGGCCATCTATGGCGGCTATGTTTCGAACTGGACCGTCCGCAATGTCGAGGTGGAAAATACCGGAAGCTCCACCAAGTCCGGCTCCGTCACGTTCAGGACCGGCTCGAACATCACCATCGAAAACAGCACGATCACCGGCGTGAACGGTGACGGCGTCTGGATCGAGAAGGTCAACGGCGTCAATTTTCTCAACAACACCGTCACCAACGCCCACGGCACCGCGGCAGATGCCGTACAGATGAACGACAGCAGCAATATCGTGATCAGCGGCAATTACCTCGACCAGACGGGCGCCGCGACGCCGAAGGGCGTCATTGCGCTCATCCGGCCGGTGAATGCCGTGGTCGAGGATAATACGCTGATTGGTGGCGGCTTCGGGATCAGCGCCCAAGCGGGCACGAATATCGCCATCCACGACAATGATATTTCAGGCTATGGCGGGTACAGCTGGTCCTATGCCATCGGTCTCGGGGACCAGGGCAATACGCGGGACTACGATATCTCAGGCAACTATATCCATGACGGCGTATGGGGCGTGGCGGTCAGCTCTGCCGGCACCACCAGTTACGTTCGCGAAGGTATCGAGATCTACGGCAATGTCTTCGACGACCTGTCGCAGGCGGCGCTGAAGGTCGACAGGCCTGCATCCGGCTCTTTTCATGACAATGTCATCGCCAGCGATGTCACGCCCTACAGCATATCCCCGGCCATCATCGCCGCGAACACCTTTCCGGTCAGCAACAACACGACGCTCGAAGAGGCCCAGCTTGCGATTCTTGATAGTCACGTTGCGGGAGATGCAACGCATGCGGACGCAACCCCGACGATCGTCGCAACCCATGACAGCCTGAAAATCTCGGCCGACGCGGACGCCCATCATGGCAATCTCCTCGAAAATGACAGCTCGGCCAATGGGATCCTGCTGCTTCGCCGCTTTGACGGCGAGTTGGTCAACAAGAACGGTCTGACGCTGACCGGCCAATACGGCACCATCCATGTCGACGATCATGGTGACTATAGCTACACGGTCGACGCGACGAAGCTTGCCGGGCTTAGCGGTGAGGTGAGCGAGACTTTTTACTATAAGATCTCCGACGGGGCCGCGCACCATTTCGACACGGATACGCTGAGCATCTCCATCCATGTGGATGACTTGCTGAGCTGAGAGGAATGTGGGCAGCAAACGGCGCCTTGCCCGGTCCGAGGCGCGGCGATGGAGGAGGAGAGCGCATGTCTCAGCGGTCGCTGAACAGGATCCTGGTGACGTCGATTTCGATTTCCGCGCAGATGATCTCGTATTCGGTGACGATTGCGGGATCGGCGGAGATTTCCCTGCGCATGCGGTCAAGGACGGCGCAGGCCTCGCCATAGGCGCCGCACAATTCATAAAGATGGGGGCGGCTCGCCGCGGCTGCTCTGATGGTTGCCCGCGTCGCGGGCAGCCTCATCATCAGCCTGGCCAGCCCTTGTTCGGCGGCTTGCCGGGGAATGTGTGCTATGCCTTCTTTCCTGACCATGCCATCACCCCTCGCTGCCTTCGTTTGCCTGTCCTGAGGGGTAGTACGCAGGAATGCTGCATCTGGTTTCATGCCGGATGCAGGATTAGTGCGCGCCGCTCCGATTCCTTCACGGAAAAATTGGTTATTGCATCGTGGTATCGGGGCGCAAGAATCCGACAGCCGGTCCTACCAGCGCAGAAGGCGACGACTGAAGAGGGCGCCGATTGCGCCTGTTAACAGGATGCCGAGCGAATACCAGAGGACGACGAAGGGCAGGCCGTTTTCGGTGCAGAACCAGGAATAGACCCAGGCGCCGGATGCGCCTGCTGCAATGCCGGCGACGAAGCCTGTCATCCCAAGCTTGCTTGGTGCGGCGCCGCGTAGCACCCATGTATTGGCGATCAGGATGGGCATGGCAAAGGCAAGGATCAGCAGCGGGCAATGCAGGGCGGAGGAGCCGAGCACCAGCACGGGATAGCTTGATGCCGGCGACAAAGCGAGCTGGATGACCGCCATGGCGGCCAGAGCCAGCACGATTGCAGCGCCAATGCCGAAAAAGCGGCCTTCCGAGCCATCCGGCCGGGAGAGGCGGTAAACGGCGGCGAAGGCGGCGATTGCGAGCAGGGCATTATAGCCGGATTTGATCCAGAAAACCGGCAGCGTCAGCGCCTGCGTCATGTCTGTGCGAAGGCCGACGACAACAAGCATCAGCAGCAGCGAGACTGCCAAAGCAGGCAGGACGGCGAGCACGAAACGGCGTTCCAGCGCATGTCTCGGTACCGGCTTCAGATCTCTGACAAGGATGTCGATCACGTCCTCAGTTTCTCTCACGTCCCACCTCGCAATCTTGCCGCCAGCGCCTTGATGCCTCTGTGAACACCGACCTTGACCGCCGATTCCGACTGTCCGGTGCGGCTTGCCGTATCGGCCACCGACTGCCCTTCGAGCTTGACCTGACGGATCAGTTCCTGCTGGTGCTGCGGCAGGCCGTTCAACAGCCGCTCGACATCCATGCGCGCTGCAATCGCATCCTCCCTGAAGTCGCCTTCGATCTCCTCGTTAAGCTCCATTTCCGACTTGTAGCGACCGCCATGTTTTCGGTGATGGTCGATCAGCTTGTAGCGGGCAATCGAGAAGAACCACGCGGTAAACGGCCGCTCCCTGTCATAGGTCGCCCGGCGCGCATGCAGCGCCAGCAACGTCTCCTGCACGAGATCTTCCGTGTCGGACTTCGCCGCGGTGCCAATACGCCCGCCGTAGTAGCCGACGAGCAGGGGTCGCAACGTGCCGAGCAGACGCCGATAGGCAGCCTCGTCCCCGTCGAGGGACAGAAGCATCAGCATCTTCAGGGCTTGTTCCGAATGGGCGTTCGTCATGTCGTCTGCAATGTCATTCGGGTGGATGACGCTTTGGTTACAGGCGGATTCAAAAATCTCCTGACGGGCCAGCGCTATCACATAAGCGTGAGGCTGTAACTGCCTTCGCAAGAAGATCGAATTCAGCACTGTGAGCCGTCGGCGGGTGCCGCGGACACATCAATCGATCCGAGGAGACCCTCATGACCAAGATCCTTTCCACCCTTGCCGCCTGCACCTTCGTTATCGGCCTGTCGCTTGCCGGCGCCGCCAGCGCTCAAAGCAGCGATGCCATGAAGAAAGACAGCATGAAGACCGACGCGATGTCTAAGGACGCCATGTCGAAGGATACGATGTCGAAGGACGCGATGAAGCAGGACAACATGGCGACCGGCAGCACCAAGGCCGACTGCATGCACAATGCCGGCATGGAGAAGGACTCTATGAAGAAGGACACGATGATGAAGGCCTGCGACGCGATGAAGTAATAGTGGATCGCGGCCGCTGAAACTATTTTGCCCGCGGCCGCGTCTTTTCGAGAAGACCTTTCAAGTCGATCCGGAGGACCTACGATGGCCACGACCGATGCCGGCATGGCGAGCGGAGGAACGCTCTTCTACCGCCATGGCCTGCTGGTGCGCCTGTCGCACTGGGTAAACGTGCTGTGCATGACGGTGCTGCTGTTCAGCGGCCTGCAGATATTCAACGCCCACCCGGCGCTCTATTGGGGCCAGTATGGCGCTGATGACGATCCGTCCTTCATTTCCATGGAAGCGGAGCAGGAAGGCGATGCGTTGAAAGGGGTGACACGCCTGGGCGGATTGACCTTCGACACGACGGGCGTTCTCGGGGTTTCGAATGTCGACGGCGAGGCTTCTGTGCAAGGTTTTCCGAGCTGGCTGACCATGCCGAGCTACCGGGACCTGGCGACGGGCCGGCGCTGGCATTTCTTTTTTGCCTGGCTGTTCGTCATCAACGGCTTCATCTACCTCGCCTATGGCTTTATCAGCCGGCATTTCCGCCGCGATTTGTTGCCGGCGCCCCAGGAGCTGAAGCCTTCGCATCTCGGCCATGAGATCGTCAATCACGCCCGGCTGCGCTTTCCCAAGGGGCCTGAGGCACGCCACTACAACACGCTGCAGAAACTCGCCTATATCGCGGTGATCTTCGTGCTGCTGCCGCTGATGGTTGCAACCGGTCTAACCATGTCGCCGGGCTTCAATGCGGTCGCGCCCTGGCTGCTCGACCTGTTCGGTGGCCGGCAATCGGCGCGGACGCTGCATTTTCTGACTGCTTTCTCGCTTGTCGCCTTCGTCGCGGTGCATGTGGCGATGGTGCTGGTCTCGGGCGTGTTCAACAATCTGCGCTCGATGATCACCGGTTATTACGACATCGGCCAGGGAGGGAAATCATGAGCCGCATCATTACCAGACGCCGCTTCCTGATCGGCGCGACCATGACGGCGTCGGCGCTGGGGCTTGCCGGCTGCGATGCACTCGGCGAAAGCGATCGGACGAAATCGGTGCTCAAGATCGCCGAAGGCCTCAGCATGAAGACCCAGCGCTTCCTGCTTGGCGACGACGCGCTCGCCCGCGAGTTCACGGAAGCCGATATCTCGCCGACCTTTCGCGCCAACGGCACGAGCATGCCCGACAATGCTCGCTATATCGAGTGGATGAACCAGCGGTTTTCAAGCTGGCGGCTCGAGGTCGGCGGGCTGGTCGACAAGCCGATGCAACTGTCGCTGGCGGAGTTGAAAGCCCTGCCGGCCCGTACACAGATCACCCGGCACGACTGCGTCGAGGGTTGGAGCGCCATCGGCAAATGGACCGGCGTGCCGCTCGGCGCGCTGCTACAGGCAGCCGGTCTGAAACCCGAAGCCCGCTACATTGTTCTCCACTGCGCCGACGAATACGAAAAGACGCTCGACGGCAGCGGCTGGTATTACGAAAGCATCGATCTCGTCGACGCGTTTCATCCCCAGACCATCCTCGCCCACACCATGAACGGCCGCGATCTCGAAGTCGCCCACGGCGCGCCGCTCCGGCTCCGGGTCGAGCGCCAGCTCGGCTACAAGCAGGCAAAATACCTGACCGGCATCGAAGCCGTCGCCGATCTCGGCCAGCTTTACGGCGGCAATGGCGGCTTTTGGGAAGATCGCGGTTATGAATGGTATGCGGGTATATAGGTGGCGGTCATAACGCCCGTCCCAGTTCTATCAGATTAAGAGCGAAAGCGTCTGCCTCGCGCCGCCAGTGCTCGAAATGGCAGCCGACGCGCACGACGGCGGCATTGACGTTGCCGCCATCCAGGGGGATCTCGGGTTCCAGCAAGGTCGTCATCCCCTCAAAAGATTCATTTGGACCCTGAGTTCAATATCTGCCGAACAATATCTGCATCACTGCTGGTGCTTTCGAAAAAGAACGGAGCGGAACACGGCGCCCGCAGGACAGACAGGGAAGCCGGATCCGGGTCCGGAAGAATAGTGGCGGTGGCACCTCGAAGTGGCGGTAGCGGTGAGCCTGAACTGCGCAAGGCTATAAGGTAGGAGGTAGGCGGCATAGTCTCGCTGAATGCAGTGTTATCCCAGGTGACGGTGAGGGTATGAGGCGCCGTGCCACGCAGAACTTCCTCGACCGCTATCTCCAAGCGCGCATAGTCAGTCATAAAACTGTTCGCCTTCCCGAGAAGCTCCCGGACTTTGCCACTACTGTGGGCAAGGAATTCCTGATGTCGTTTCCTCGCCTCGGGGTCGAGAACCAACGTGTATTTCGTCACGCGACCAACGACCACGACGTCTGCATATGAAACATCGTGAAGGTCCATGGGGGCAATATCGATACAGGCACTGGTCGGCCCGGCTGCCAGCATGGCTCCGAGATTGAAGAGCGCAACAAACCCAAAGCCTCGCATCCTCATCCTCCATCGCTCAACACGCTGGTCTGAACCGGGGAAGCACAGATATCCCGACTGACGCGAAGATTTTGTATCTTGTCTTAGTGAAGTTGCAATACAGGCCCTCGCGGATGGCAATCTACAGCTCCGGCCATGCATTTCCGGCGTTACCTGCGTTCAGGCAGAGAGGCCGATCGTGATGGTGGCGGAGAGCACGCCGCCATCGAGCTTCTCGAAATCGAATATGTGATCGGCGGCGTCCTCAGGGATGATGCCGTCGTCGTCATTGCGCGTATCGCGGGCCGGGCGTCCAATATAGTCCGGATGCTCGCCATAGATGATGTCGCTCAGCGCATCGTCGAAATAGATCTGGCTGACGAGAAGCTCCTTGCCGTCGACGAGGATTCGGCAATGAACATGGGGTGTGCGGCCCTGGTACCATCCGGGATAGGCCGTCAGGAAGCCTGCCTGCCCCTGTGCACCCGTCAGCTGGCGACCGCGAAAGGCGAGCCCGCTGATCGCCTCGGCATCGCCAAGTGTACACATCTTCGCAGCCTCGCGGCCGGAATAGATGCCGCGGTGATCCGTATGCCAGATTTCGATATCGGCATTCTCGACCGGCCGGCAATCGGCTGCATGGACGATCCGGACGGCCAACCGCAAGGGCAGTCCAGCCTTTCCTTCCGAGACGTCCTGACGGACGGGAATATTGTTGACGTGGCAGGGGCCAAGAGTCTGAGCGACGGTGACGACGCAATTCGGACGGCTGCGGAAGAGCGGGACGGGCAGCTTTTCCAAGGCGACCGATTTGGTGCCGCCGCTCAGGAAATCCGTCCCCTTCCAGTCGAATGTCCTGGCGGCGACCGTGATATGCCGCCGGGGCCAGATCGCTACCGCCGCGACGGACGATGCAACGATCGCCGCACCTCCAAGCACAAGGGTCCGTCTCTTCATATATCGTCCTTTGCCTCAAGACTCAGGGTGTAAGGAGGATGCGCAGGAAATTCCAATTAAATCCCGGCAATGATCGACGGCAAGCGATCATCGACATCAAATGCCTGCCGTGCAGGGCAAACCTTGCCAATGTGGCCTCAACTCCGGTGACGCCAGGGGTCACGTCTATGTCTCGATCGCGTGGTTGACCGGCTCGGGCTATGCCGACAAGCCTTATGGCAGTACCGACTCCAACCAGCTATGGCACAAGGCGGACATTATCGCCGGTCGCCTCTGGGGCGAAGCGGTTTTCCCGGTTCGGCGGCTTTACAGCGCGGTGCGTCTTTTCAGACGCGCGAGGTCGCTGTAACTCTTTGCGTCAGGCATCCGACATCCGTTGCTGAGCAGGGGCAGAGGCAGATGGAACCAACCCACTTATTCGAGCTCGTTATCGTGATGTTTCTCGCGATCATCGCGCTGCACTATGCCGCCCACAGGCTCGGGCTGCCGCCGTCCGTCGCGCTGTTGACCGGTGGCGCCTTGCTGGCCTTTGCGCCGGGACTGCCGGCGATATCAGTCGACCCCGGACTGGTTCTGGTCATCTTCCTGCCGCCGCTGTTGATGGACGGCGCCTGGTCGATCGCGCTCGCGCGGTTGCGGCGTCATGTGATCGGCATCGCTTCACTTGCCGTCGGTGCGGTGCTCTTCACCTGTGCCGTCGTCGCCGTTGTCGCCCATCTCCTCTTTCCCTCACTTCCCTGGGCTGCCTGCGCGGCACTCGGCGCGATCGTCGCGCCGCCGGACGCGGTTTCGGCGCGCGCCGTACTGGAGCGCGTCAGGCTGCCGCGGCGGCTTCAGATTCTGCTCGAAGGCGAGAGCTTGCTCAACGATGCGAGTGGCCTGGTTCTTTTCCGTTTTGCCGTTGCCGCCGCTGCAACCGGAGCCTTCAGCACGGGGGAGGTGATCGGCAATTTCTTCGTGCTGGCGCTCGGCGGCGCCATCGTCGGCATCGTTGTGGGAACGGCGTGGTTCAAACTCGTCCGGCGTCTCGGCGACGAATATCTCATCATTGCAGCCTCGGTGCTGCTCGGCTGGATTGCCTATCTGCTCGGAGAGCAGCTGCATGTTTCCGGCGTCATCGCCACCGTTACGGCGGGGCTGATCATGAGCTGGCACCAGCACACAGTGCTTTCAGCCGCAATGCGCATGCGCGGCACCTCGTTCTGGACGGTGATGATCTTCCTGATGGAAGCTGCGGTGTTCATCTTGATCGGGCTGTCGCTCAGGGATGTCGTCGAACGCGGCGGCGGTTTTACCACTGTGATCGCGACAATGGGACTGCCGATGCTGGCGATCCTCGTCACGCTCGTGATCGCGCGTTTTGCCTGGGTCTTCGCCTCCGATTTCGTTCTCAGGTTCTGTGCTGTCCTGGGGTTCACGCGCGCCCGACCGCTCGGCGCCGGTGGTGCGACGGTTCTGAGCTGGGCGGGCGTGCGCGGGGTGGTCACGCTTGCCCTGGCGCTGAGCCTGCCCGAAGGGTTCGCAGGTCGTGACTTCATCCTCGTCACATCGTTCGCCGTCATTCTCGGAACCGTGCTCATACAGGGCACGACATTGGGGCGAGTGATCGCCTGGGCGCGGCTGGTGGAGCCGGATTCGGAAAGAGCGCGCCTGACGATGAGCCAGGCCGAAGCCGCCATGGCCCAGGCGCAGTTCGGGACCGTCCAGAGCCTGGCATATGACGCCGAGGGGAAACTCATCCATCCGCAATTGCTGGAGCGCTACCAGCGCCGGGCGACGTCGATCGTCGACTATGCCGAGAGAACCGAGCATTACATACCGGTGCTGCATGCGCATTTCGACGTCATTCTCGAAGCGGTTGCAACGGGACGCCGGGAACTCATCCGCCTCCATCGCGCCGGCGAAATCGATGACGAGACGTTGCGCGAGCTGGAACGGGATCTCGATCTGGAGGAATTGAGCGCGATCTCGGCCAAGGCATGATTTCGCGCCTCATGCCGTGACGCTTGCGACGGGAGCCACTCTTGCCTCGCTTCCATCTCTCCTGTCCCAGTCGCGACTCCCCGGCCTTCGGCATCATGTTCTAAATGGCAATCTGCTCACCGAGTTCGACGACGCGGTTTGACGGCAGGTTGAAATAGTCGGAGGGGTCGATCGCCAAGCCCTCCAGCGCCATGAATATGCGCTCCTGCCAAGCGGGCAGCCCGGTGTTCGGCGTTCTGACGAGGTTCCTGCGGCCGAGATAGAAGGAGGTCTTCATGATTTCGAACTTGAAGCCGCCCTCGCGGCAGAGCGCCAGTGCCCGGGTAACGTCGGGGTCGTCCATGAAGCCGAAGGTGATATCGAGACGTACGAAGCGTGGCGAGAGCTGGCTGAGCTTGATGCGCCTGCTGTCGGGGACGTAAGGTTCGTCTTCGGTCCAGACGGTCAGGATAACGTTCTGTTCATGGAGCACGTGGTTGTGCTTGAGATTGTGGAGCAGAACATTCGGCGTGCGATCCGGGACGCTGGTCAGGAAGACGGCCGTTCCTGGAACGGTGACCGGCGAATGGTCCGACTTTCGCTCGATCGACCGGATGAAGGAATCGAGCGGGATCTCGTTGTTGGCCCGCAGTCGCTTCAGATAGGCCTGTCCTCGGGTCCATGTCCACATCAGGATCATGATCGCCAGCGCAAGGGCGACCGGAACCCAGCCGCCATCATGGATCTTCAGCAGGTTGGCCGCCAGGAACATGACTTCGATGAAGAAGAGCGGCAGCAGCAGGAGGGCGGCAACCACGAGGGAGTAGCCCCAGACGGCCCGAAGGAACTGGAAGACCAGCATGGTCGAGATGACCATGGTTCCGGTCACCGAGATGCCATAGGCCGTCGCCAGCGACTCGGAATCGCCGAAGGAAAAGATCAGCATCAAGACGCCGACCAGCAGGAGAAGATTGACGCTCGGCACGTAGATCTGGCCGGTGTTGGTCTCCGATGTGAACTTGATGCGCAGCCTCGGCAGGAAGCCGAGGTGAACCGCCGAGCGGGCCAGTGAAAATGCGCCCGTTATCACCGCTTGGCTGGCGATGATCGTTGCCATCGTTGCCAGCAGAACCACCGGCAGCAAGGCCCAATCGGGATACATCAGAAAGAACGGATTGGTGGCTGCGTGGGGATGGGCGAGAACCAGCGCGCCCTGGCCGAGATAGTTCAAGAGCAATGCCGGAAAGACGAGCACGAACCACGCCATCTGGATCGGGCGGCGCCCGAAATGCCCGAGATCAGCATAGAGCGCCTCGGCGCCCGTCACCGTCAGAAAGACGGCGCCAAGCACAATGAGGCCGACGGTGCCGGCATGGGCGAGGAACGACAGCGCGTTGATCGGATTGAGCGCTTCGAGAATCCTCCAGTCGTCGCCGATATGGATCAGGCCGCCCGCTGCCATGGCCAGAAACCACAAGACCGTGATCGGCCCGAAAAACATCGAGACGGCGGCCGTTCCCCGGGACTGGACGGCAAAGAGAACGATCATGATCGCAGCCGACGCGAGCGGGACGTATTCGGCAAAGGCCGGCGTGACCAGCTTCAGGCCTTCGAGCGCCGACATGACGGACAGGGCCGGCGTGATCATCGCATCGCCGATGAAGAGCGCCGCTCCGATCAGGCCTGCGAAGAAGAGCACCGGCACGTTTCGCCCCATCTTCTTCATCAGCAGGGCGAGAAGCGAAAGCGTGCCGCCTTCACCGTCATTGTCCGCCCTGAGAAGGAAGAGCACATATTTGAAGGTCACGATGACCGTCAGCGTCCAGATCATCAGCGAAATGAGACCGATGACCTCGGCCTCGTGTACGCCATCGGCGGCAAAAGGCCTCAGCGCCTCACGAAGGGCATAGAGCGGGCTGGTACCGATATCGCCATAGACGACGCCGATCGCGCCGACGACCAGTCCGGCAAAGCCCTTCCGGCCGGCACCTTCACCCGTATTGTCTATATGCGTCGACGCCATGGTTCCCCGCTTATGCCCCTTGCCTATGAACACAAACATATGCCGCATTGCAGAACGGCAAGTAAATTGATGCGTGTGCGAATTTTTTGTGAGGGGCGGCGGCGTGAGCGGGAGAGGGGTGGGGCGCACGATCGGCTTGGACTTCGGCGGTCGCCTCTTGCGATTGCGCAGTCGCATGGTAATAAGGATCCATGACCTGCACCCTGAACCTTTCGAGCTTCTATTATACGCTGCTCCCATAGAGAGCGGCGCAAGGTCATATTCCTGACACCCGAGACGCCGCATGGTCGGCGGCACGCGTGTCAACAGAAGGTCTCCGGCCTCATCGGCCCCAATGGAGACCCCCGTGACACGATCCTCTCAGCCCACCGGACCCCGATCCGACTTTCTCCGCACCCTGACCGAGCGCGGTTTCCTGCATCAATGTACCGACTTGGAAGCACTCGACAGCTGGCTTTGTTCGGGAGCCGGCACAGCCTATAACGGCTTCGATCTCACCGCCGACAGCCTGCATGTCGGGCATCTCATTCCGATCATGATGCTCCGCTGGTTCCAGAAGACTGGTAACAAACCCATCGCGTTGCTGGGTGGTGCGACAAGTCGGCTGGGCGATCCGAGTTTGCGCGACACGTCACGCCCCCTTCTCAGCGAAGAGCAGATCATGAAAAACCTGCTCGGCATCCGGCGTGTCTTCGAGCGGTTCCTCGCTTTCGGGGATGGCCCGGCCGATGCGGTGATGGTCAACAATGCCGATTGGTTGGGCAGGCTCAACTACCTCGACTTCCTGCGCGATGTTGGACCGCATTTTTCAGTCAACCGGATGCTGACATCGGAGAGCGTGCGCCAACGGTTGGAGCGGGAGCAATCGCTGTCATTGCTGGAATTCAACTACATGGTCATGCAGGCCTACGACTTTCATGTGCTCGCAGAAAGCCGCGGCTGCCTGCTTCAGCTTGGTGGTTCCGACCAATGGGGCAACATCGTCAGCGGCGTCGAATTTGGGCGGCGGATCGGTGGACGCGCCTTGTTTGGATTGACCGCTCCGCTGCTGACGACATCGTCGGGCGCGAAGATGGGCAAAAGCGTTTCGGGGGCGGTCTGGCTCAACGCCGACCGGTTGTCGCCCTATGAATTCTGGCAATTCTGGAGAAACACCGGAGATGCCGATGTGGGTCGTTTTCTCAGGCTGTTCACCGAGTTGCCGTTAAGTGAAATTGCCCGCCTTGACGTGCTTCGGGATTCCGAGATCAACGAAGCGAAAAAGATACTTGCCGACGAGATCACCAGCCTGTGCCACGGGACGGATGCGGCAGCGCAAGCTTCCGAAACCTCCCGGCGTACCTTCGAAGAAGGTGAGGTGCCGGTCGGCCTCCCGACCGTCAGGTTCCCGGATAGCCTTCGCAGCACCTTTCCGCTCGCTGATGCGATGGTCATTGCCGGGCTCGCCAAGTCGAAAAGCGAAGCACGTCGATTGATCGCCGGCGGCGGTGTGCGGGTGAACGGCGGCAGCGTAAACGACGAGGCAATGCAGCTTGGTCACTCCGATGTCCAGGACGGCGTCATCCGGCTGTCCGTCGGCAAGAAGCGACACGTCCTCCTTCAATCGGCGGTGGCGCCGCCATGCTGACAGGGGCTGTCAGCATGGTGGTCGACAATGCTGAAGCCGCGGGTTTCCGAGCCAGTCGCCATTTCGTCGGAATGTCCGGCTATCCCACGGGGGATAGTTGGACTTCAATCCCGCCAATCGGAGCAGAGCCCCGAGATGAAGCCGCACCATCGTATTTTCTTCATTCAGTTTGCCGTGGCCCTTTCCGTGGGGGCGTTTCTTTCGCGGCTGCCCGACATTCAGCTCAAGTTTAGCCTGAGCGAAGGAGAGCTGGGCCTTTTGCTCGCCATCATGTCCCTCGGGGTTCTCTGCGGGTTGACGTTCTCGGCGAGGCTCATCGAGAGGCTTGGTGCGCGCACAACGGCCTTCGTCACCGTCTTCGGTGTGACGTTGTTTTATGCGCTGATCCCCTGGATGCCTTCAGTTTCCCTGGCGATGCCATTATTCTTTGTTGCCGGCATTTTCGCCGGCGCATTCGAGATCAACGCCAATCTCGAAACCGATCGCCATGAGGCGCTGCTCGGCTACCGCATCATGAGCCGGGCTCACGGCATGTGGAGCCTCGGATTCTGCATCACCGCCCTTGTTGCCGCCGGTATGCGGCAGGCCGCAGTCTCCATCGAACTGCATAGCTTCATCGTCCTCGTGACGGTCTTGATTGCCGGGTCGATCGTTTTCTCCGGGATCGAGAATGCGCCCCGGCGGCATGACGCTCACCCCGGCGATGCTCCGCTCGTCGCTTTTCCCACGATCGGGCTGCTTCCCCTTTGCCTCATAGGCGCTGCTCCGCTTCTCGCCGAGGGCGCGAGCGTCGATTGGTCGGCGATCTATATGCGCGACGTATTTGCGGTCGAACCATTTGTCGGCGGGCTCAGCGTGGCCATTTTCTCCTCGTTCATCGCCATCGGACGGCTCGGCATGGACTCTGTGATTGACCGCTTCAATCCACGCCCCGTCGCAATAACCCTCCTCGGGATCGCGGCCATCGGCCTTGTCTTGGTTGCGACGGCGGCACAGCCTGTCGTCGCCCTCGCGGGCTTTGGCCTGACGGGGATCGGCTGCTCGTCGGTCTATCCGCTTGCCATCTCGGCCGCGGCCCGGCGCACGGACCGACCCGCATCGGTCAGCGTTGCAGCGCTCGGGCAGACGACCTTTCTCGTGTTTTTCGCTGGGCCGCCATTGCTCGGTTTCGTTGCCGAACACTTCGGTATCCGCTTTTCGTACTGGGTGGTCGTCCCTGTGATCGCCGCTGCGCTCCTCGTCACCAAGGCGCTCATCGCTGCTCCTGCCCCGATCACAGGGCAGCCCGAACCGGTACAACCACACGGTTGATACGCCGCGCCGCCGGTCCGTTATCCCAAGGTCGCGCATGTTCGCAATCGGCGGGGGCTGACCACCGATTTTCGCTGTTGAATAGGGCGGGCGCAATGTATTGCCGGTGACGTCTAAGTATTACTGATGGCCGTCTCAAATATAGCTCGTATAGGTGATGGCCCAAGGCCGTGCAGGATCGTCAACTCTTGGTGAATGGTCTTGCCGCTCAAGCACTTGCGGGCGCGGTCCACCTTCTCTGCATACACCTGGCCCGGACGGCCTATGTCAGCCTTTCGAGCCTGCAAAATAAGGGTTCTACGAGTTCTTCGATCGTCGCGTTCGGCCGCAACGAGAGGCTGGTCAGCGCCGATCCGTGCCTCTCTTCGGACAAATTCCCGCCGCCAAAATGCCAGTATTAGTTGTTTCTAATTCACGCCATAATTCGCATCTACGTTGCCGCGCCTGTTTTATTCTTCGCCACATTTTGGAATTTCAGCATAATACAAACAATGGTGGGTAACTATGAAGGTTATTCTCGTCATCGTCCTCACGGCGCTTGCCGTGCCCTGTGAGGCGGATATGCTCGGCACGGCGTCCAAGTACAAAAGCATGCATGAACGCTCCATCTCCTTCCTTAGCATCAATCCGCGCAGGGTATCGTGGTGCGGGGCGTTCCTGGCCTTTGTCGCCAAACGATCTTCAAGGGAGCCGCCGCCCAACCCCAACATGGCGGCGTCCTGGAAGAAGTTCGGCAAGCCGGTCGGCGTCCGCTCCGCCAGGCGTGGGGATGTCGTGGTGATCCGCACCGGCCGGCGCTTTCATGTCAGCCTGTTCGATCACATCGACCAGCGCCGGCAATATGTCTATCTCTTCGGCGGCAACCAATCCAACCGGGTGCAGCTGTCGCGCTATCGCGCCAGTTCGGTCGTTGCCGTGCGACGATAAGCCGGTTCCAAACCTCAATGCCGGCGGGAAAACAGGTCCTATGCCTTGCGTGCCCTGATATGCAGGAAGATCGGCGCGACGCGGGTGTCGGCGACGACGGGTTCGGCCTGCGCCACCACGGCTGAGGCCATCGGCTCGCCAAAGGCCTCGATCGTAAGCCCCGCTTCGACGATCATCGACACCCAGGTCGACAGCGTGCGGTGAAAGCGCGGAACGGAAAACGGCGTCAGCGCCGCCCGTTCCGCTTGCGGTATCGAGGAAAAGATCCAACGGTCGATCCGGCCGTCGCTCTCGTCGAAATAGTCGGCGATCTCTACCGCGACGGGCTCGCCGGCCTCATTGCGGATGTTACGGCGCGTCGGCGGCACGAAGCAGGGATGCAGGATCGAAAACTGCAGGAAGCCGCCGGGCTTCAGAATGCGGTGGATGCCCTTCAGCACCTCGCGCTGATCAGCCATGTCCATCATCGACATGAAGGCGGTGACGAAATCGAAGCTCGCTTCCGGGAAATCGATGCTCTGGCCGTCGCCGAGCACATAGTCGATGCCGAGCGGCGCGTCTGCCTCGCTCTCGCGGGCATAACGAATGAAGGTCGGGGCGATGTCGAGGCCGGTCACGCGGGCGCCGAGCCGGGCGACCGCGCGGGTATTGGAGCCTTCGCCGCAGCCGAGGTCGAGACCTCTCAGGCCGCCGACCGACGGCAGCATCTCCAGAAAGGTCGGCGTGTTCAGCGCATCGCGATACTTGTCGTAGCCCGCCCTGGAATAGATCGTCAACGTCTCGGCATTGCTCTCCCAATGGGCGGCGACATCATTGGCTTTCATGGCTCTTCCTCCTTGCGCGATCGGAACGGGCGGGGAGCTATAAGCGCAGCCTGTGACAATGAGAAGACGAGCTGTCGCGCCTCAATCTGGAAGAGAAGAAGTGTGCCAATAACTGATGCGTCGTAGCATCAGTGCGTCAGGGATTGGATCCTGTCGTAGCGGACCGTGTACTCGTCGGCCGTGCCCTCGTCATAGACCTTCGCCAACGTGGCCTGGAGGTCAGGCGAATAGAGCACGCTCAAGATGTCGACCTGCTCGTCGCCTCTCTTGGTCACTTGCTTGATCCTGAACACCTTGTATTTGCATTCGCCGAGACTGAAGCTCTCCTGTCCGGCGACGGTCAATTCCAGGCTCCAGCGCGTATCCGCCCGCTCGTCCGGGCCAAGCGCTAAGAAAGCAACGTTGGTTCGAGCGCCTTTCTTCAGCGGAACGATGCGGCTCAGATCGGAGAGCGGGTGGATCGCATATTGTTCGTTTTTGCTGAAGCGGGCCAGATCGAAGAGACCTGCAAAGGAAAACACCGTCTGCTGCTGTGAGCCGCCGAAATGATTGACAGTCTTGACGATCTGCCCTTCCGCCTTGTGGAATTCGCTCCGTGCGCCGGTATTTTCCAGCACAAAACCCTTGGCGGCGGTGTCAGCAGACGGACAATCGGCTGCATGAACCGAAACAGGCAGAAGGGCGGCAATGAATAATGAAGCAAGGCGATTCTTAAACATGGTTCTCGTTTCCGATAAGACTGGACCGATCTCGTTTGATCGCCTGGAAATACTGGAACCCGCGGGGCCTGTCATGAGCTTCATTCTTGCGACAGGAACTATTCCACATTTGCGTTAATGGCCGGGGCTTCTCGCGGAAAGTTTCATTTGGGATGCGCGGCCGGCGACAGCACCATTCTGTGCGCGGGCGAACCAGGGGAGCTGATGCATCATTCTCAGCTGACACTCTTGAAGGCGGCGATGATGCTTTCTGCGGCGAGTTGCGCCTGATCTGATGTCGTCTGGAAATTGGTGACGGAGAGACGCAGGATGTCGCGGCCGCGCCATTTGGCGCCGCCTGCGAAGATCATGCCGTCCGCCTTGATCTTTTCGATGGTCTTTCGCGTCAGCGCGTCGCCTTCTTCGGAGGGCAGGTCGGTACCGAAGCGGATGACGAGCTGGTTCAGGGCCACATCGTTCAGAATGGCGATGCCGGGCTCGCGTGCGAGCCGATCGGCGATCAGCTGCGCCGAGGCGCAGCACTGGTCGATGAGGGCGGTTACACCCTCGCGGCCGAGATGTTTCAGCATCGCCCAAGTGGCAAAGCCGCGCGCCCTTCGCGAAAGCTCGGGCACGTAATGGGAAGGATCGCGCTCGCCTTCGCCAGCGAGCGGCAGATAGCTTGCGGCGATCGTCATGGCGCGGCGATGGGCGAGTTCGTCGCGGACGATCGCATAGCCGCAATCATAGGGCGTCTGCAGCCATTTGTGGCCGTCGGTCGCCCAGCTGTCGGCCGCTTCGATGCCGCGGCTGAGGTGGCTGGTTTTCACCGACGTCTGCGCCCAGAGGCCGAAGGCGCCGTCGACATGCACCCAGGCGCCTTTCGCCTTCAACAGCGGGATGATGGCGGCGAAATCGTCGAAGGCGCCAGTATTGATCTGCCCCGCCTGGAGGATGGCGATGAGGGGACCGGAGACGGTATCGAGTGTGCCGGTCAGCGCGACCGGGTCTATCCGGCCTACTGGATCGGTGCGCACGCGCAACACGCGATCGTGCCCGAGGCCGAGAAATTGCAGTGCGGAGAAGACCGTCGTATGGGCGTCGTCGCCGATCAGCACGGTGATCTCAGGCGCGCCGAACAGGCCACTCGCATCGGCATCCCAGCCCGCCCGGCGCAGCACTTCGCCGCGGGCGGCGGCAAGGCAGGTGAAGTTCGCCACTGTCGCCCCGGTGACGAAGCCGACCGAGCTTTCGGCCGGCAGCTTCAGGAGATCGAGGAGCCATCTCGCCGCGATGGTCTCGACTGCGGCTGCGGCCGGGGCGGCGGCATGGTTTCCGGCGTTCTGGCCCCAGGCGCTGGTGAGGAAATCGGCCGCGACGCCGACCGGATGGGAGCCGCCGATGACCCAGCCGAAGAAGCGCGGGCCTGTGGTTGCGTGCAGCCCGGGTTCGGCGTCACTCGCCAACTGCCTGATGACATTGAGCATATCGCAACCGGCTGCCGGCAGCGGTTCGTCGAAGCAGGCAAGCGAGGCTGCGTAATCGTGGGCAGGCACATGGCGGGCGGGCCCTGCCTGCCGGAACCCCGCAGCAAGCCGGGCGGCTTCCTGAAACAGAGACGCAATTGCCGACATAAGCTCCCCCTGCCGCCGCCGATCCTGGCGGGACCGCCCCCGAAGGCAGGCTGCCGGCGCCATGCAATTTAGCCCATATCGCCAGCTCTGTCTTCGCCCAGGAGACCCGGGCTTGGGATCCAGAGTACTTTCTCGTCCTTGCCGAGGCTCAAGATAAATTGAGCATCCAGAGAGGGCTTCCTAAATATCTACAATACTTACTCTATTCCGTTCTGTCCATTTTTGAAATTTCATGGCTATGCTTGAAAATGATTGCCTTCGTCTCAAGTATCGTTCAATAATGCGGAAATATCGTTTGCACCATTGTCAAGTTGGTGCTGCCAACTAGCGAGGGATATGCACTGAAATATTTCCTTCTCTACGCGCTGACATGCACGTTGGTCGGGATAGTTCTTCTCGTCATCATCCATGAAGTTGTATCGTTCAAGATCGACAAGCCAACTGATGAACCAGCGGGCGAACCAACCGAACAATCGGCCGCCGGGCCAACCGGGGAACCGGTGAACGGGCCGACAACCGATCAATCCGCCGTCCAGCCAGCCGATCCGTTGATCGTCCGGTCGACGAGGCAGCCTGTCGACAGGCCAACCGATAAACCAGCGGTCGGCCCAACCGGCGAACCGGCCGCGCCCCCAACCGATCAAACAGTCGTCGACCCACCCCGTGAACCGGCCGTCCGGAAGGGCGGCCGGCTGAGGAGTCCGGCGCAGTGATCGGCGCTTGAGACGATCGCCACAGGCTGAGGCATGAAGCTTTCAACGCCGGTTGCATCGGCTGAGCCCATCTGTATTGACTGTACCTCTCATCTCGAAGGAGGTTCCGATGGATGGAAGCGGCACGGCGATCAGGCATATCAGGGCAGACGAGGTGGAGGCTTTCCGGCGCATCCGTCTGGAAGCGCTTCGCACCGAACCGTCCCTCTTTGCAAGCCGCTACGGAGACTGGGAGGTTCTTTCTCTCGAGGAGTGGCGCAATCGCCTGAACGAGCCGGTTTTCATCGCGTTTCAGGGCGATGAACCCGTCGGCATAACCGGCCTGCTTCGCCAGCGGTCGAGCAAGATGGCCCATCGCGCAACGATCATCATGGTCTATGTCAGAAGGAGCCTGCGCGGAACGGGCCTTGCCAGCAGGCTGCTCAGTGCGGTTGCCGATTACGCGCGCGATATCGGCATCCTGCAGCTGGAACTCTTCGTCAGCGCTGAGAACCCGGCGGCAATACGGTTCTATCAGCGGGAAGGCTTCTCCGAAATCGGCAGGATTCCCGGCGGGGTTCTGGAGGAGGGCAGGGAGATCGACGACGTCATGATGGCGCGCCGTCTGGTCGATTAAGTCTCCCGCGCATATCGGTTTGCTGACCTATTGACCTCAAGCGGGGTTGGGGTTGCAGGGTGCCGGCATGAACCGGAGGTTTGGGGATGGCGAAAATCCTGAGAGACGAAGATCTGGTCGACGGCGCGTTGATGACGGTCGCGATCGATGCGCTCGAGACCGCTTTTCTCGCGAGAGCCGGCAATCGGCTGATCTCTCCGCCCCGGCATCATGTCTCGTTTGCCGATCGCGGCGATCTCGTCTTCACCGTCGGCGGCATCCTCGGCGACAAACCGCTCGCGGGCTTTCGGGTCTATGAAACATTCGAGGGGGTGGAGCATTCGCAGATCGTGGCGGTATGGTCGGCCGACGACGCCAGGCTCAAAGGTATCGTTCTCGGAGAGCGTCTCGGCAATCTCAGGACCGGTGCGATCGGAGGTCTCGCCATCCGTCACCTCAGCGCGCCGGATGCCAGGACCGTGGGGATACTCGGCAGCGGAGCGCAAGCGCGAACCCAGCTTGCCGCAGCCGCCGCGGTTCGCAAACTGGATCGCGCCCGCGTCTATAGCCGCGACGAGGAAAAGCGTACGGCTTTCGCAAGCGAGATGCAGCACGCCTTGGATATTGAGGTGGAGGTTGCCGGCAGCGCCATCGAAGCCGTCGATGATGCCGATATCGTCATCTGCGCGACAACGAGCCAAACGCCTATCGTTCATGCTGGGGATTTGAAGCCCGGTGCGCACGTCAACACCGTCGGCCCGAAAACGCATCGGGGATACGAACTCGGCCTGGATATCGCCGATGCGGCAGCCGTGATCGCGACGGATTCTCCGGAGCAGACGCGCGCCTATGCGTCGCCGTTTTTCCTTGCCGGCTCGGGCAACGACAGTCGCATGGTCGACCTTGCCGATATCATTGCCGGGAAAGCGACGGGGCAGAGATCACCTGAGGATACGACGCTGTTTTGCTCAGTGGGACTGGCCGGAACCGAAGTGGTCGTCGCTTCGGCAATCCTCGATATGCTGTGAGCTTGTTTCCCTTATTCACGCCAGCCCCAGAACATCCCTCATGCCGTATTCGCCGGGTGCGCGTCCCGCGATCCAGCGGGCGGCGGCAAGCGCGCCGCGGGCGAACATGCCGCGATCGAGAGCCGAATGCGAGAGCGTCACGACTTCCTCGGCGGCGGCAAACATCACGCTGTGTTCTCCGACGATCCCGCCGGCGCGCAGCACGGCGAAACCGATCTCGCCGGGCGGCCGCTCGCCGGTGATGCCGTCACGGCCGCGCCGCTCGACGGATGCGAGGGAAACGCCGCGGCCCTCGGCGGCTGCTTCACCAAGCATCAGCGCCGTACCGGAGGGCGCGTCGATCTTCCTGTTGTGATGGGCTTCGAGGATTTCGATATCCCACTCATGCGCAGGAAGGGCGCGGGCGGTTTGGGCGACCAGACCGATCAGCATGTTGACGCCGATGGAGAAATTGCCGGAGCGCAGGATCGGAATCGTGCGGGCGGCCTCGGCGATCCGTTCCAGTTCATCTGGCTCGAAACCTGTCGCCCCGATTACCAAGGCCGGTCCACCGGCCGAAGCACACAAGCCGGCAAGTTCGGCCGCAGCGCTTCCCGTCGTGAAATCCAGGATCACGTCGGCCGCTCCGATCGCGACCGAACGATCGATCAGCCCGGCACCCATAGAGCCCTCACGGCCAATGCCGCCGACGAACGCAAAAGCCGGATCGGCCGCCAGCAGCGGCAGGATGGCACGACCCATGCGGCCGTTCGCGCCGGCGACGGCTATTTTGATTGGTGAGATCACGGTCTTTCCTAACTCAGGAGGGCAGGTGTGGTGCGGAGGGGTTTTGGCGTTTTGCGCGCAAACCAAGCAAAACGATAGCATAAACAATGAGTACGATCGGTGTTTCCGCCAAGATCGGAAGTATGATGAAGCCATCGCCAGCGCCGCCAACTTCGTCTGGCGCCATCGTTGGCGTCGCCAATATAGCGAGCGTCAATGGCGAGAAGAACACCCATAGAAATGCGATCGCGTGCGGCAACCATCGGCGCCGCTTGAGCCTTCGCGCAGCGAAAATTGCTGAAGCAGGTATCAGGACGTTCAAAACGAAAACAAGTGAAAGCGCGATGAACTCCGGCAAGATTGTCGGATAGTGCGGATTATATTCCACCGGGTTGCCTGACGCCTACCAATTGCCGGGGTCGGCGGTGTGATCGATGCTGGCGAATTCATCGGCCTTTTCGCGGTCCAGCTTCACCTCCGTGGTGGCGTTCGTCTCGTCGGTGACCGCGTAGCGATCGGGGACCGGTCCCCTCGACAGTTCCTGATAGAGGAGCAGGGCGGCCTCCTCGGCGGTGTCGGCCTCGATCTCCCGGGTGATGGTGACAGTAAACTTGTGCATGGCTTCGAGCCTTTCGATCGTCGTGCAGACGTATGCGTAGCTCGCCCAGTCTGACACGAGTTTTGTGTCGAAGACAGAAAAAGCGCGTCGTTTAGAATTTGATTCATGCGACGGTCGCAGGTCTTTGTTTTTATGAATGTCGTGGTGCTAAGTATCGGCCGACGCGCTTACCAGACTGAACTCACCGTCGCAAAGACGAAAAAACCCATCTTGGGGAACGGGCAATTCCAGCATTTCCCGCTTCGAAAGGCCGGAATATACGCCACGTACCAATCGGCCAAACAGCCCGTGAGAAATCGCAATTGTCGGTTCATATATGCCTGAGATCCAGTTCTTTGCTCGAGCACAGGCGGCATCGAAGCTCTCCCCGTCTGGAGATCTGAAATACCAATCAAAAGCGTCGGACCTGTCCAGCATTCCTGGAAACTCGTTGTCGATCTCGAACTTGGTCATGCCGTCCCAAGAACCGACGGTCACCTCCATGAGCCGCGATTCCGGACGAGCGGCCAGCGGCAATACCCGTTCGATGCGAGCCGCGGTCTCCTGCGTTCTGCCGAGAGGGCTGACGTGAAGCTGGAACGATCGCTCACTGCCTGCAATTTCCTTCTTCAAAAGCTTCGCCATTTGTTCGGCCTGTTCGATACCGCGCGCTGTAAGTGGTGAATCTTTTTGGCCCTGGAACCGACCCAAGGTGTTCCAAATGGTCTCGCCGTGGCGAAGCAGGTAAATCACTGGTGTTGTCCTAAAAGAATGCCAAAAGGCTGGTTCAGCGGCCAAGTGATGCGACAGATCAATAATGACCGCAACTGCTCCGATGCATATGTGCCACGTCTTCCGCTGTCGGCCGAAGCGGGTGCTTCGACCATTTTAGCAGCGCTCGGCAGTTGCCCGCGGGAAATCGCTGCCGTGGGCTGGAGAAAGACGGCTTGCCTCTTATTTCAGTTGGAAATGCGAAACGAAGAGCGAGAGAGCACACAATGGCAAAGAACACGATCTGCGTATGGTACGACAAGGATGCTGAGGCTGCCGCCCGCTTCTATGCTGCGACTTTTCCCGACAGTACCGTGGACGCCGTTATCCGTGCACCGGGAGATTATCCCGAGGGTAAGCAGGGAGATGTGCTGGTTGTCGAGTTCACCGTTGCGGGGATTCCCTGCATCGGGTTGAACGGCGGTCCCGCGATCAAACACAACGAGGCCTTCTCCTTTCAGATCGCGACCGACGATCAGGAGGAAACCGATCGCTACTGGAACGCCATCGTCGGCAATGGCGGCCAGGAAAGTGGGTGTGGCTGGTGCAAAGACAAATGGGGGGTGTCCTGGCAGATCACGCCGCGCGTCCTCTCCGAAGCGCTCTCGGCAGGTGGTGGCCAGGCAAAGCGTGCTTTTGACGCGATGATGACTATGAGGAAGATCGACATCGCAGCGATCGAGGCGGCGCGGCGCGGCTGAGAAGCCTATCGCGGAACGATCTTTTTTCAGAGCGCTGCGTCTGGTGCGACCCGGCCGGGTAGCGATCTTCGCAATCGGCCGGAGGTCGACACGAAACAGGCTGTCAGAACCAGAGGTCGCGCACGCAGCGCCCTTTGGAAGGAAGGTCTTCAAACGTATCCAGGCCGTCGAAATGATCGATCGGCAGGTCCTGAACGAGATCGGCCGGCGCAAGCCGCATGTTGACGGCCATGCGCCGGCGGCCATCCTTTCGAAGCCGCAGGCCGCGCCAGCTCAAGACACAGGCGCAGGATGGGCAGAATAATATTTCTAGAGACGGCTCGTCCCTGTCGGCGCGGGTGTAGGAGGCGGTCTCTCCAGTGAGAGCGATACGCTCTCCTTCGTAATCATAGGCCCACAACGTGCCGTAGCGCCGGCAGAGCGTACAGTTGCACGCGGTGATCGAGCCGGGATCACCTTCGAGTGTCCAGCTCGCCTTGCCGCAATGACATGAGCCCGTCAGCATGATCGCCGGTTCAATCCTGCTCCCTGTTTACGGACGACATCCTGCCGCAATTACGCGATGACCGCAATTGGCGCTTTCAGGCGCCACGTGCTCCTGAAACGGCTTTCACGACACCTTTTGTATCGGGCGTTTTCTGAAATTTCTAATTGAGATCGCGGCCGGAAGATGATTTTCTGCGACCCAGCGTAGCTGAGTCCACGCCTCCTCCCGATTTTTTGATCCGAGTGGCCCATGTCGATTTCAGATGCGATCTATCGTCCCTTCGAAACCTTGATCCGGCCGCTCGATATCCCCTACCGGCCGCTGCCCACGAAGGGACCTGTGGCGGTTCTTTTGCACTTCATCGCGATGTTTCGAGGCGTCATCATCGCTATGGCGGCGAGCTCGATGGCCATCGAAGCAATCAATCTTACGATCATCTGGGGGCTTTCGGTCATTGTCGACGGAGTGACGACGCAGGGTGTCGAACTCTTCGTCGACAGCAAGTTCGGGCTGCTGGCAGTCCTTGCCTTTCTGCTTTTTCCGGTGATGCCCGTTCTTTTCTATATCACCAATATTCTCAACTCGCACACGATCGGCATCAGCCTGCCCGTTGCAATTCAATGGCAGGGGCACAAGGCCGTCGAGCGGCAGGATCTCGCCTTCTTCCATGATCTTTTCGCCGGTCAGGTCGCATCAAGGCTCGGTCAGGTCGCCAATGCCGTTCAGCAACAGATCGTGATCGCGTTCCAGACGGCCCCCCGCTTTCTGCTTCAGATCATCGGGTCGGTGGTTCTTCTGCTCGCGCTCTCCTGGCAACTTGCGCTGCCGGTCGTCGTCTGGGTTGCCTTCAACGTGCTCTTCACGATCAAGGTCGTTCCGGACTTTACGGAGCGCGCCCGCCGCTCGGCAAAGCAGAACAGCCTCATCTCCGGTGCCCTGACGGACATCTACGGCAACATCCAGATGGTCAAGCAGTTCGCAGCAGAAGATAGCGAGGCGGGTGCGCTGAGAAAGACCATGTCCAAGGGGGTCGACACGCTTCACCACGAACAGCGCATCTACCGGACAACGGAACTCGTCGTCATCAGCCTCAACATGGTGCTCTGGCTCGTCATGCTCAGCATTGGTTTCTGGGGTCTGTTTGACCGATTCCTGACCGTGGGCGATTTCGTTGCAACGGTGTACATCCTCCAGCGCCTTTCGGCCGGGTCCTTGACCTTCCTGCAAATGGGACAGCAGATCTTCCGCGCGCTTGGCACGATCAAGGATGCCATGCCGGTCATGACGACACCACCCACCATCACCGACCGGCCGGATGCGACCGAATTGACGGTCAGCCGTGGGGAGATCTGTTTCGAGCATATCCGTTTCGCCTACACCTCCGGCAAGCCTGTTATCGATGACCTGTCGCTGACGGTTCGTGCCGGCGAAAAGGTGGGGCTCGTCGGCCTCTCCGGGGTCGGCAAGACGACGCTGGTGAGCCTGCTCTTACGCTTCTACGACATCGCCGACGGCGCGACCCTGATCGACGGGCAGGACATCCGCACGGTCACGCAGGCAAGCCTTCGCCGCGCCATCGGCGTCATCGCGCAGGACGTCGCGCTGCTGCATCGTTCGGTCGGCGACAATATCCGTTACGGCCGGCCGGAGGCGACGACGGACGAGATCGAGAGGGTGGCGAAGATGGCCAGCGCCGATGCCTTCATAGCCGATCTTTCCGATGGCGAAGGCCGCAGGGGCTATGATGCCTTCGTCGGCGACCGCGGCATCAAACTTTCCGGCGGCCAGCGCCAGCGCGTGGCCATCGCCCGCGTTCTCCTGAAGAATGCGCCGATCCTGGTGCTCGACGAGGCGACTTCCGCCCTCGACAGCGAATCCGAAGCCGCCATCCAGGAAAGGCTGAACCTCGTCATGGAGGGAAAGACGGTGATCGCCATCGCCCATCGACTGTCGACCATTGCCAGGATGGACCGGATCGTCGTGCTCGATCACGGGCGCATCGTGGAGGAGGGCAGGCCGGATGAACTGGTCGAACGGGACGGCCTGTTTGCCCGCCTATGGAAACGCCAGACCGGCGGCTTCATTCCCGAAGAGATCGACGAACCCTTGGCGGCCTCGCCTGCTGCCTGACCGAGTGGCCGGCCCTCCCGCATGCCGGAATGAGGTCAGCGAGCCCAGAGCAGGCGGCCGCCGATCAGGATGAGGGCGGCGCCCATCACGCGCTCGATGCCGGCCTTGAACCGCAGGAAGCTGGCGGAAACGCGCGGGTTCGAGAAGAAAAAGGCCAGGCCGCAATACCAGAGAGCCGAGAGCAGGAAGCAGGTCAGGGCGATGACGCAATAGAGCCAGACAGGCGCATGTGCCGGGATGACAAGCGCAAAGATGCTTCCGAAGAAAGCCACTGATTTCGGATTGGTCATGCTGACGACGTAAGCACGGCGCATGGCGGAGCGCCATGTGACCTCAGTCGGTCCGGTCGTCTTCAAGGGCTTGGCCGCGCCGCGGATCATCTTCAGGCCCAGCCAGATCAGATACAGCGCGCCGACCACCTGCAACGTCATATGCAGCCAATCGAAATGGGTCAGCAGAAAGCCGAGGCCTGCCATCGCCATGACGGCCCAGGTCAGGGATGCGATCGCAAGTCCGAGACCCGCAAAGAGGCCGGCCGCGCGCGATACCGTCATGCTGGTGTTGGTGACGATGATGAAATTCGGTCCGGGGCTGACGAGGGAGACGACATAGACGCTGATGAGCAATGCGAGTGAATCGATATATTCCATCCGGCCCTTCCAACTTTGAAATTTGGGAGCCTATGCGAAGCAGGCGGTTTTTGAAAGGCGCGTCATCCTAGACATCATGTATCAGGCATCGGACTGCCAGTGAAAGGTCGACTGACAGGATCGTCGGCCTGGTAGAAGCCGGCTTTTCCTTGCGCTACTCGACAAGCCCGAAGATAGGGCCGTAGCCGCCGTGCCAGGACCAGTCGTTGTAGCCCATGTCCGGATTGTAAAGTCCGACCCCTCGTCCGCCATCGAGAAACAAGGCGTCCGGGCATTTCAGATGGTCGCGGAAGAGCCGTGCGAAATCGTGGAAATTCACCCCGTCTTTGCTGATCGCGAAACGAACCGTGCCGCGCTCGCAGGCTCCGACACCGCTGCGGCGGGTTCGGTCCGTCGAGCCGACCATGAAGATCGGGTTCAGCTTGTCGGCGATAACAAGCATCGGGCCGGACTGGGTGGCGAAAAGCACCTTGGGCCGACGCTTCAGAAATTCAGCGGTCGGGAGTATCCCGGCGCCTGCTTCACTCAGAAAGAACACGCCGTTCGGCTTCTTGTAGAAATTCGGCACCTGGCCGGCGGAGCTTTCGGCTGGCGTCGTATTGGCGGAGTTCAATTCCCTGCTGTTCTCGACATAAAGTCCCATCGGCGAAAAATCGGCCCGATACATCCCGGCATTGACGGCGAAAACCAGGGTTCGCCCCTCGGCGCGAACAGCTTCGGCAAGGCTTGAAAAAGCGCGGTATGGCGCGCCATCGTCATTCTTCCAGAACAATCGCAGATCGGCTTTGCCCGGTTCCAGCGTGCAGACGACATATTTTGCTTCTTCGAAGGTTTGCTGCTCGCATGGTTGCGCATACGCCTGATGGAGGGATGTCATCGTTGCCGCCAGCGTCACGACCGCGGCGAGCACGCCATGTTTGAAGTAGGTCATCGGTGCTAACGTCCTCGAGCTGCTTACCATGTGCCTGAAAACGCCGTGCAGGCGAGCAGCACTCCCGTCAGGATATTAGCCAGGAACAAGCGATAATTCACGTCCGGGCGGGCAAGGTCGATCCGCCGGGTCTGCCAGCCAAGATGGACAGCGATCACCAGCATTCCGATCGCATAAGGCGGTGACATTTCCAACAGCCAGCCCCCGAGCGACCACGCGCCGACCGCCAAGGCATAGAACAGGCCGATCAAGATCTTGCCATGCCGGCCGAACAGGATTGCCGTCGATTTCAGGCCGAGACGGGTGTCGTCCTTCAGATCGACATAGGCATAGACGGTATCATAGCCGATCTGCCAGGCGATGGCGCCGGCCCACATGAGCATGGCACCAACCGGGATGTGGCCCGCAGCCTCGGCCCATGCCATCAGCATTCCCCAGTTGAACGCTGCACCCAGGACGGCCTGCGGCCAGTGGGTGAAACGTTTGCAGAGCGGATAGACGAAGACGAGCGGCAGCACACATATCGCAATGAGGCGTGTGTAAGGCGTCAGGAAGAACAGAAGCAAAGCCGCCAGTGCGAGTTCAACGGCCAGGAAAACAAAGGCCGGCAGCGTGGCAATCTCTCCGCTTGCCAAGGGCCGAAAGCGGGTCCGCTCGACATGGCCGTCAAACTTCCGATCGGCGATGTCGTTGATCGTGGAACCGGCGCTTCTCATCAGAAGAGCGCCGAGAGAAAAGACCGCCAATTGCCTGAGGTCGGGGAGGCCGCTCGATGCCTGAATGAGGGCGGCCCAGCATGGGAAAAGCGTCAGCCATATCCCGACCGGGCGATCCAGCCGCGCCAACCGCGTATAGGGCCGCCATGTGGCCGGCAAACGGCGATCCACCCAGTCGTCACGGTGGATATCGCTGAGATCACGGCGTTCCAAAGTCATCATGATGTGATCCAAATTTCCCGTCGCAGTCATGGGGGTACACCGAGGTTTCATCGCCATCGGCGAAGTGCAGAATAGGAGTTTTTGCGGACACGGCAATCACCGTCTGCCGCGATGATTTTTCGCAAGACTGCCCGTAGTTGTTCTTGTTATGTTCGTGTATGCGCGATATGAAACCTGCATGATCCTGCAACAGGGAAGGGAAGGTGATGAGCGTTTATGCAACCCTCGGCGCAATCGATTTCGACAAATCGAACGCCTTTTACGATGCCGCTCTGGCAACGATCGGATGGAGCAAACATAAGGAATTTCCCGGATGGCGAGCCTATTCCGAAGGCGGGAAAGGCGAAGGTTTTATTCTGTGGGTCTGCAAGCCCTTCAATGGGGAGCAGGCAAGCGCCGGAAACGGCTCGATGGTTGGTTTCATGGCCCAGTCCCGCGCCGAAGTAGACGCTTTCTACGAAGCTGCGATGAGCAATTCGGGAACGGATGAGGGCGCACCTGGTCTACGTCCGCATTACGGGCCGAACTGGTATTCCGCTTACATGCGTGACCCGGCTGGGAACAAGGTTGCTGTCGTCTACGACGGCTGAGGTCATCCCGATTTCCGCTCTCCGATGTCTCGGAGAATGTTCATATTTCCCCTAACATGGGGATCGGTACCGCAGGCGTCCGACAGGCAAGAAGCGGCGTTGCGTGTGTTCTTCGAGGCGATCCTACGGATCGCCCCTCAAGGATGAGGGAATTGGAGAATGCCGCCTCGATCCCCTACCAGGCGGTACGGGCGGTGCCGAGCGCGGTCGTATGAGAGGATGAGACGTGGGCGACGTTAGCTTTGAGCGACACGACGCAATTTCCCGGAACGCTTAGCTTGTGCAACATCAAGTGTTTCAGCAATGTCTCCGGGTCGCGCTTTTCGGTCAGCGGAAATGTCACAGTCATGCGAGTTCTCCAACGAATAAACTGAGCATCCACAAAAATTAATGTCTAAATTCTTTTGCGATGCAACAAGAAAATTTTAACGATAAAATTAAAATCGATTAATTTTCGAGCTGCTGTTTTTAGATCGTTTGAAATTGGGTTCCTCGCTTCTTCGTGGTTTTGACTGCTTCGGCCCCGCCGCGGGGAAAGGTGCCGTCAATGTGGGCATTGACCTATCGGCCCATCTGGCTGACGTAAGATCGAGCGGTCATCTGCCGTTGCGGGCTGCCCAGCTCTTGAGCCGCAATCCGTTGAGCCTGATGAAGCCTTCGGCATCATGGTGATCGTAGGCGACGGCGCTCTCCTCGAAGGTGACGAGGTCGGCGGAATAGAGCGAGCAGGGGGAGGTGCGAGAGATGACCGAGGCGCTTCCCTTGTAAAGCCTTATTGCCACTTCGCCGCTGACGAAGGCCTGGCTCCGGTCGATCAAGGCCTGCAGCATCTCCCGCTCGGGCGCGAACCAGAAGCCGTTATAGATCAGCTCGGCATAGCGGGGCATGATCTCATCCTTCAGATGCGCCGCGGCGCGATCGAGTGTGATCGATTCAATGCCGCGATGCGCCGAAAGCAGGATCGTGCCTCCCGGCGTCTCGTATATTCCTCTCGACTTCATGCCGATGAAGCGGTTTTCCACCAGATCGAGCCGTCCGATGCCATGCCGGCCGCCCAGTCCGTTGAGTTCGCTCAGCAATGCGGCCGGTGTCATCGCCGCGCCGTTCAGGGAAACCGGATCCCCTGCTTCGAAACCGATGGTGATGATCTCGGGGACGTCGGGAGCATCGACGGGGTCGACTGTGCGCTGATAGATATAATCGGGCGCGACTTGCGCCGGATCTTCGAGAATCTTGCCTTCGGTCGAGGTGTGCAGCAGATTGGCGTCGGTCGAGAATGGCGCTTCGCCGCGCTTGTCGCTTGGCACCGGGATCTGATGATTCTCGGCATATTCCAGAAGCTGGGTGCGGGAGCGGATGTTCCATTGGCGCCAGGGAGCAATGACCTTAAGCGACGGATCGAGCGCATTGACCGCCAGTTCGAACCGGACCTGGTCATTGCCCTTGCCTGTCGCACCGTGGGCAACGGCATCCGCGCCGACTTCTCGGGCTATGCCGACCAGATGCTTGGCGATCAGTGGCCGGGCGATGGAACTGCCGAGCAGATACTGCCCCTCATAGAGCGTGTTGGCCCGCAGCATCGGAAAGACGAAATCGCGGACGAACTCCTCACGCAGATCGACGATGCGGATGTCCTTGACCCCTGACATCGCAGCCTTGGCTCGCGCCGGCTCGAGCTCCTCGCCCTGGCCGAGATCGGCGGTGAACGTCACGACCTCGCACTCATAGACCTCCTGCAACCATTTGAGGATGATCAAGGTATCCAGCCCGCCCGAATAAGCGAGCACGATTTTCTCTATCTTTTTCACCATCAGTCCATCTCCGATTTAACGAGAAGAACGATAGGCCAGTTCGTACGCAATGAGCTTTCAAAGCTTCTTCAAAATTGCAAAAGTTTGGCATATTCTGCCATTCAGAGAATAGTTGGAGCTATGAAATGCCAGGAACGTTGGACCCGATCGATCGCCATATCCTGCGCGTGCTTCAGCGCGACGGGCGTATTTCGAACGTCGATCTGGCGAGGGAGGTGGGGCTGTCGCCTTCGCCGTGCCTGCGTCGCGTGCGGCTGCTGGAAGAGGCCGGGATCATCGATCGCTACGTCGCCGTGCTGGACCCTGCAAAGGTCGGGGCGGGGCTGACGGTTTTTGCCCGCGTGTGGTTCAAGACCCAGGACGCCGAGGTGACGCTCCGTTTCGGAGAAGCCGTCAGGCGGTTTCCCGAGGTGATGGAATGCTACCTGACCACGGGGGAATGCGACGCCGTGCTTCGGATCGTCACCACCGATCTGCACAGCTACTGGCGTTTCCAGGCCGATCACCTGACGCGCATCCCGAGCGTCCTCAGCGTCAAGACCGACGTGCCGATGGAAACGCTGAAGCGGAGTTACGAACTGCCGTTGCGATAGGCGTCGTGGCTCGATCCTTATCCCGGGGCGTTCCGCTTCCTTGCCAGCCAGATGAGGCCTGTGACCAGGAGCAGGATCATTACGGCATGGGTGACGTAATCGAGCCTGGTTTGCGGGCCGACGCCGACGGCGATGGTGAAGGCGCCGACGAGAGTGCCGAGGAGGGCGAAGGACTGGGCCGAGATCGCAGCCGTGCGGCTCCACGGTCTTTCAAGGCTGAGCGAGATCAGGCCGAGGAGAAGGGCGACCGATATCACCGCTTCGGCAATCATCGCCTGCCGGTGTTCGTGGCCTTCGAGGATGAGCCCGGCATGGGTGAGCGAGGCAACGGCATAAAGACAGGTTTCGACCAGGAAGAGGATCGCGATGGCTGGACGCATGGCATGGCTCCCTGGGGGATATCGCCTGGGGCGGCTGCTGCGGCGATTGCCGGACTTCCTTTTATCATTGCATGGAGGGCAGACGGCGGACACCGCCGTCTGCGACTTTGTTTGCAATTATGCCTTCAGTGCCGCGGCATAATCTGCCGCGTAAGTCTTCAGCGAACGCGGCACCTTGCCCGTCAGCGTCTCGACATCGCCGGTCACGGCGGCGGTCCAGCCCTGGCGAACCGGATAGAAGATCGAAGCGAGGAAGCTCGCATAGTCGGCCGGCACGCCAGCGCCGGTGAGAATGCCGACGAAGGCTTCGTCCGTGATGGCGTTGTAGGCAACGGGCTTGCCGATGACGTCGGAAAGGATGACGGCGGCCTCAGCGTAGGACAGGGCTTCCGGCCCAGTCAGGTTGAACGCCCTGCCGTCGAAGGCTGAGGAGGTGAGGGCGGCCACGGCGCTTGCCGCGATGTCGCGGGCGTCGATGAAGCTCGACTTGCCCTCGGCCGCCGGAAGCGCGATCTGGCCATGGTCGATGCCGGCCTTCCAGAAGGTATGAAAATTGTCGGCGAACCAGTTCGGACGCAGGATGACGTAGGGTGTTCCTGATTTCTCCAGGGCGATCTCGACCTGGCGATAGGGGATGGAGTCGTCGGCGTCGACGCCGAAAACGCTCTGGAACACGACCTTTACCTTGCGGCTGGCCGCCGCTTCGATGATGGGCAGCAGCAGACCCTTGGCATCGACATAGCCGGAAGGCAGAAGCACATGGGCGCGGTCGACGCCCTCGAAGGCCGGGCCATGGGTTTCCGGCTTGCCATGGTCGAAGACGGCGCCCTCGGCGCCCGCGACGGGCTTGCCCGTGCGGGAAGCGGCCTTGACAGCCTCGCCCTTCGCCAGAAGCCCATCCACCACATGCTTGCCGACGGTGCCCGTCGCGCCGAGAACGAGAATCTTGTTGCTCATGTCACTCTCCTTAGTATCTACTGGAAACTATCTTACCATTGGATAGATACAGGTAAATTCGGATTGGAAAAGAGAGCACTTTTTTGTCACCTGGTTTCCTCCGGGAAACCGCTTCGGGAAGGGAAAAGCAGATGACGGCGATGCAACAGGCCTACAACGTCTATGAGGACCGCTGCCCGACGCGGCTGGTGCTGGACCGGCTGGCGGACAAATGGGCGCTGCTCATTCTCGACCGGCTGGAAGGCGGGCCGGTGCGTTTCAACCACATCCGCCGCGATATCAAGGGTATATCGCAGAAGGTTCTGGCCCAGACGCTGCGGAAGCTGGAGCGCAACGGGCTGATCTCTCGCACCATCTTTCCGACCGTGCCGGTGACCGTCGAATATGCGCTGACGCCGCTGGGGCACACCCTGACGGATACCGTTTCCGCTCTTGCCCACTGGGCCGAGAAGAATATGGATGCCATTTTTGCGGCACAACGCGCCTATGACGATACCCACCCCGTTTGATAGCCTGGCTGCCGCATAATTCAAAGGACGCTGGAGATGGAGTCCGCGATGGAAACGGTAAAGCTCGACCGTCGGTTTGGCCGCGAAGCGTTTGGGAATGATCCTGCCAATTATCACCGCGGGCGGCCGCCTTATCCGCAAGCGACATGGACGGCCTTGCGCGAGCGCGCCGGTCTCAAGGCCGGCATCGACATATTGGAGATCGGCGCCGGTTCAGGGTTGGCGACGAGGACGTTGCTCGGCCACCGGCCGCGCAGGCTCGTTGCCGTCGAGCCTGATGGCCGGCTTGCGGACTACCTTCGCGCCTCGATCGACGACGCGCGTCTTGATATCGTGACGGCTCCTTTCGAGACCGCGGATCTCGAGCCTGCCTCCTTCGATCTCGTCGCCGCTGCGACGGCCTTCCATTGGCTTGACCCGATCAATTCGCTGAAAAAAATCCATGATCTGCTCCGGTCGGGCGGAGCCATCGCCCTGTGGTGGAATGTCTTTGGCGATGCCGGCCGGCCGGATGCCTTCCACGACGAAACCCTTCATCTCTTCGCGAATAGCCCGTCCAGCCCGTCGAGCGGCGATGCCGAACGGCTGCCTCACGGGCTGGACGCCGAGGCCCGTGTCGGGGAACTGGCCGCCACCGGCTTCACTGCCGACGCACCGCAATTTCTCCTGTGGACGCTGACGCTTGATCCGCCAGCCGTTCGCAGGCTTTACGCGACTTTTTCCAACGTGACTGCACTGCCGCCGGTGGAGCGTGGCGCGCTGCTCGATGCCCTGGAAGACATCGCCGCATCCAGGTTCGGCGGACACGTCGAACGCAATATGACGACGGCGATCTATACGGCGCGCCGGCATTCTTGACGGGTCGGCGAGAGGATCATTCGACCTGGATGTGAATATGGTCGTTGTGGCGGGCGGCGCGGCCATAGGTGAGACGATGGTGTTGCGCAAGGTGGCCGTCAGCCGGCGACCGGCCGGAAAATCTGCTCTTTGAGTGCGCAGAATTGACATGATCAATTACCTGACTTAAGTCAGATAATATGGCTTTCGATCCTGTCTCTCGTGTCCGTCGCTTCAACCGTGCCGTCACCTCCGAAGTCGGCGCGCTCGATACCTCTTTCCTCGGACGTGGCCGCCCTTTGGGCGCAGCTCGCGTTCTCAATGCGATCGGCAAGGGCCAATCGGACGTTGCGATGATCCGCGATTATCTCGGTCTCGACTCGGGTCTGATGAGCCGACTGCTGCGCAGTCTGGAAGAGGAGGGGCTCATCGAGACGGTCGCGAACTCGGAGGATGCGCGCCGCCGTATTGTCCGGCTGACCGAAAGCGGCCGTTCCGAGTTTCGGGCTTATGAAGCGCTTTCCAACGCGCAGGCTCAATCTTTTCTGGCACGCCATCGCCGCCCGGAAGAGCTCCTGCGCGCCATGGATATCGTCGCTTCCTCGCTCAGGCGTGACCACATCATTCTCGAGGAGCAAGATCCTCGGCACGAGGACGCCAGATATTGTCTGAGTGAATATTATGGCGAACTCGCCCGCCGCTTCGAGAAGGGTTTCGATGTCTCGCTTTCGCGCGATCCCGACGCCAAGGATATGATCCGTCCGCGCGGGGCATTCCTGGTGGCCCTGTCAGATCGTCTGCCGATCGGCTGCGTCGGATTGAAGGGCAGTGATGGCGAGGTGGCGGAGATCAAAAGACTGTGGGTCGCGCCCTCCGCGCGCGGCCTCGGGTTGGCAAAACGCCTGATGACGGCTGCCGAGACCATCGCCCGCGAGTTGTCCGTCAAGATCCTGCGTTTGGATACGAATAGTGCGCTGCCCGAGGCAACACAGCTTTATCGCGGAACCGGCTGGAACGAGATCGACCGTTTCAACGACGACCCGTACCCTGACACGTTCTTTGAAAAACGTCTTTAGCTAAGCAAATTCGATCAAGCTGTGCGCCCGCCTCGCGCTTCGAGACCCGCCGCAGCGTTGCTCCTGCATCTCTCCGGGACGGGTTCGATGGATCGATGATCCTACCGGTGGTCCAACTGCTTCGACAGCTCGGCAAAAAGCCTGTTGCCGTCGGTGTTCATCTGGACGAGATCGACGGCGACAGTGATGGCACGGCGTCCTCGATGCTGTCGATGTCGAGTTTCCTCTCGCAGCACCATTGCCGAACAGTGTCGGTGACGATGGTTATTTCATCGTCGTTGAGTGAGATGAGCGACAGGAGCATCTTCGTACCCTCCACGAAGCGGCTAGAACACCTATGGTCTCTCAAACGGCGTCGCCGATGATCCGATGGCCGAGCGCGTGTATGTTACGCTCATTCCGCAGCAATACCAAAGCTATTTTGGCACCGTCTGGCGGCGCGTCCGGGAACGATTCAGACTGCGGCCGTCAGAGCGGTATCCGCCAGGATTGCTTCGGCTCGTCTATTTGGCCAACACGATATGGGTGGCGTGTTCGGTCGTCACATGCTCGGTGACGCGGAAGCCCAGAGCCGGGAGGTCGATGCCGTTGAACATCGATTCGCCCTTGCCGAGCACGACAGGCGAGATGGCGAAATGCAATTCGTCGATCAGGCCGGCCTGCAGATATTGGCGGACGGTGCTGACGCCGCCGCCGATTTTCACGTCCTTGCCGCCAGCCGCGGCCTTCGCCTTGGCAAGCGCTTCCTCGATGCCGCCGGTGACGAAGTGAAACGTCGTGCCGCCCTCCATGACGATGGGCTCGCGGGGATGATGCGTCAGGATAAAGGTCGGCGCGTGATATGGCGGGTTCGGCCCCCACCAGCCTTTCCAGGCGTCATCCGGCCAATCGCCGCGGATGGGGCCGAACATGTTGCGCCCGAGAATGAAGGCGCCGAAATCGGCCATGCCGCGGGCGGCATAATTTTCA
>Ga0207426_1000148_pt1 | contig 190030 bp, 143 predicted proteins | sample AraplaMF_Cvi_mMS_FD_184265 | JGI IMG/M metagenome (GOLD analysis project Ga0207426, IMG submission 184265) | Arabidopsis root microbial communities from the University of North Carolina, USA - plate scrape MF_Cvi_mMS (SPAdes) (version 2) | ecosystem: Host-associated > Plants > Roots >...
TTTAAGTGGTCAAACATCTGCGTACGGCATTTGGTACACATACCTACCGGTGCATCTCCATCAATAGAGAAGTGACCGTTTACATCATGGATCACCACATCTTTCCCGGCGAGTGCGCCCTCTTTATTTAAAGCATCCAGTCCCCGCATTTCTGCATGGACTTTATTTTTTGACGATAGCGTAACGGACTTGTCACCCGCAGTAACCGTAGCGGTGGCCCCCCGCATTTTGCCGGCGGCCATGAGTCCGAACTGATCTATAAGGGCATTCGGATCTTTTACATATCCGTATAATGTAAAGCCCCCTGTAAGACCAATAGGGTCCTGGCTCAGGTAAATGCCTGCTTCGGGCGAGTAGTAACGGAAACGGTTATAGGCTAACCCCGTTTCATCATCCACATACTGACCCTGATAAAGATAGCTACAAAAAGCTTTATTTCCATGCAGCGTTCTGGTCTTGCCGTAACAGTCCAGCTCCCGTTCCCACACCTTATTACCGGCTGTGTCATAGGCCTGCACCGGTGTGCCGAGGTGGTCGGCAATAATGCTGTAAGCGGCGGTGTTTTCCAGTTTGGCGCAAGGCACAAAAGTACCTTCTTCAAATACCCAGGTAATAAGCTGCTCTACGGGTTCCTCTTGTACCTGGAGGCTGCCTTCCGCGTCGGCGCCTAAGTGTGGGGGATACTCGCCCGTATAGTGCCATTCATGCAGGGGTACGTTTCTGTCCCACAGCCAGCGGGTGACTTTATTTTGCTGCTTGTTCACTTTAGCAATGCGGCGGCCTAACGGATCATAACTGAAAATAATTTCTCTTCCCGCAGGCGTTTCTACGCTTTGTAACAGCCCGTCTGCATTCCAGTGATATGCCCAGCCGGTGCGGCTTCCTTTTGGCGTGATCCCCTGCGCTTTTGTGAAAGCTTGTTTATCGGTGGCGCCGGCGTTGGCATTTCGTCTGAATTCCTTAAACAACAGGTTGCCTTCTCCGTCATAGTGATAAAAGTAGTCGGGGCAGGATACCAGTCGCCCGCCTTTGCTGTAAACCCTGTCTTTACGGGCCGGTGTAGTAAACAGGTTACCCATCTTATCCGGTACCAGATAGATGGTTTCCGCCGCACCGGCCTGTTGTTGCGAATAGGTGGCGCTGGCGAGGTTATCAAATTCATCGTAGGTAAAACTGGTCTCTTTTCCTGAAAGCTCATGCACCATGCGCCGCAACTGCGATTGCCGTCCCCATTCATACCGGGTACTGCTGCTTTCTACATGATGCCTGCCAATAGATTGGCGGGTGATCCGGCCCTGTTTATCGCGCTGCGTTTTTATCAGCAGGTCGCCGGTCAATGCGCGTTGCATTTCCGCGCCTTCGTTGTTGCGCTGCCATTCCGCTTTCCAGGCAGTTATGTCTCCATTGCCGGTTTCCATACTTTCCAGGTAGCCGGCATCATTGTGAGTGAGGTTGATGGCTGCGCCGAGACTGCTGCCAATAAAACTGCAGTCGCCGTTGCCTGAGTAGCTTCGGGTAACGCTGTGCGCACCCTGCGATTCATTAATCACCCGGCCGCAGAAATCACGCTGTATGATGATGGCGCCATCTTCATTAAATGCGCCGGTGATCAGTCCATCTGCATTATAGCGATAGGCGGTAACGCTGCCGTCGTACTGTTCCATCCTGACGGCGTTACCACGGCCATCGTATTCATAGGCAGTCCACCGGTTATTGGGCCGCAGCACTTTTTTTACACGGCCCGCGCCATCCCGCTCGTAGCGCCGGTGTACGCCATCAAAGCCCCATTCGTTGATGATGTTGCCATTGGCATCGGGCTCCAGGCGATACAACTCACCGCCTTCATTGGCAATACTACGCAGTTGCAGTTCTGTATCATAGTTGAAACGCACATTCACCCCATGTTGGGTTCTGCCGGTTAATATGCCCAACGGACCATAGGAAAAACCTACCTGTCGTTGGCCATCACTGGCGTTAACGAGGTTGTCTGATGCATCATAGGTAAAATGATGATGGCTGCCATCGGCTTCTTCCATATCAGTCATGTTACCAACTGCATCATACTTGTAGGCATACCAGTAACCCGTTTCGCTGGTTTCCCTCACCAGCCGCCCGAGGTCGTCAAACTTCCAGTTAAACTGTGTACCTCCCGGTTGTGTGAGCCGGGTAAGATTGTATTGATCATCATAGGCCAACTCAATGACCCGTCCGCTGCTGTGTATAATAGTTGTCAGCAAACCGTCCCGGTAGCGGTATTGCAGGAAATTGTGATTAGGCAGCGTTTTCTTTACCAGCAGGCCGTCGTCGTTATAGCTCCAGCGGATTTGCATGCCACCGGGACTTTTAACCGATTCTGTCTGCAACCATTCGTTGTAAATATATTGGGTGGATTCCCCATTGCCATTTATCTGTTTACTGACTTTCCCGTATTCATCGTAGTCAATTTTTTCGGTGATGCCTTCAGGGTCCACCACTACTACCAGTTCTCCCCGTTCATTGTATTGCTGGAGCGTTACACCGCCCTGGTCATCAATGATTTTGTAAATCAGGTTGCTTTCATCGTAAAAATAGGTAGTCGTATGTCCGAGGCTGTTGGTAGTGGTTGTTTTTCCCTTCTCATACCGGGCATGGTATTCCAGTACGCCGCCATCGCCCCAGGTATGAACACAACGTGCGTTGTCGCCGCTGCCTTCATATTTCCAGTAGAAACTGAGTCCGCTTTGATTGGTTAGTTTTACCAGCAGATGTCCCTTGTAGAAGAACTGTTTATGTGCATCCACTGCATTGGTAGTGCTGCTTAAATTGCCATCATCGTCATAGGTATAGCGTACCAGGTGTACAACGGCTGCAGCATTCCGGGTATCGATGCTTTCGATGCGGCCCTGTTCATCGGTGGTTACCTGTAGTATCCGGTGACTGCTGTCTACGATCTGCCGCAGATAGCCTTTAGCGTTATAATGAAACTGGATATTGAATCCGGCGGTATCCCGGATCTCTGCCAGCATATGGTTACCGTCGCCGGTTGCCCTGCTGCTGAAGCGATAAGTGGTCCTCGTACTATCCTGGAGGTAGTAACCGCTGTTATCGCGTCTCCACCACAATTGTTCTGCCCGGTTATAAAAGCGGTCTTCCGGTTGGAGGGCGGGCATCACTGTTTCGCGGCCATCCGGCAGGCGTATGCTGAAGTAACCGTTCTGAAGATCGTATATGCTCATGTTATAACTGTGATGCCAGTTATAACCCAGCGGACCCGGTACGGCCGCATCGCTATAATATGTACGCTTCCATACCAGCGGAATGGGACCGGGCAGTTCAAAATCTATATTGGAAGAAAACACACGGCCGCTGGCGGCATCTACGGGTTCACCAAAGAATTTGCATTTGAAATTCTGTAACATGTTAGCCAGTTTGGGAAACCGGCTTTCAATTTTATCGATTACTTTTTGCAGTACGGCGCCTGCCGCTTTTGATAATCCTTTTAAACCCAGTTTAAACATCAGCTGAAACAGGTCGATGGTAGGCGGTCCGCCTACCAGTACAGGCTTACCCGCGGAAGTCATGATCAGCAATACGGAGGTGGGGGCCATCAGCGCCATGGCAGTACTCTTTTTATTGAGTCGCGGCGGGGAGGGCAGGCCTACCAGGTTACAGGACAAAGCCGGATGAAACTGCGTAGAAAAAGGCCCTCCATCTGCTAATACGGTAGAGCTGCCCATCCACATTTCGGAGGCCGCTTTGGGCTTTACAATGGGAAAGGGCAGGTGCGCAATAAATGCGGGCAAATGAAAAATGGTGGTACCGGCATTAGCGATCCACTGGTTATGTACTTTTACGGAAGGACTGAGGGCGTGTACCAGCATTTGAGCGGTGGCAGCCAGGGAAAATGGCTGTGGCGGCGGCTCCTTTCCTTCTTCCACCTCTGGCGGAGGTGGAGGTGGTGGCACCACACTGGCAATGGCCGCCATAATAGCGCCCATAATATCGAAGATCATCCCGATATGCGGTACCGGCAACAAGGGAGAAGGGGGAAAAACTGAATCATGAAAATCTATCCCTATACCCAGGTCAAAATATTTCGCAGCCGGCATGCCCGGGAAGGAAGGGAGAATACTGGCCATCCCTTTTTGTATATGATCGAGCGAGTTTTTCTTCTCTGCAAACAGTTCTCCAAAACCTTTGTTTTCTACAGCCATGATTTATCAATAAAGAAGATCAAACAATGTGACTTATATGCAATCATTTCTGATGTTTCTGAAAACAACTCAGGGCCCTGTCATTATTGGTTCGTAGTATTGGTTTTTCAGTCGTTTTTTCTCAGGTTGTTGACAAGCGGGTTGCGTATGTTGTTGAATTGGTTAACAGTATTCCAGATATGATTATGTACACAAATTAATTCGTCGTCCTGAATATAACAAATTAAATTTTATCTTTATCCCGTCCGGTTTTACGTCTTGTGAAAAACTGAATAGCCACTGAGCGAACGGACCTGATTTTTATGACACATGCTGCAACGACGACCCACACCGGAAAGCTGATCGGACTTGACCACCTGCGGGCTTTAGCTATTACCATGGTACTGTTTTACCACTATCGTATGTTCGGACATCCCGGATGGCTCGATGAAACCATTGGGTTCGGGTGGACGGGCGTAGATTTATTTTTTGTGCTGAGTGGGTACCTGATTTCGTCGCAGTTGTTTGCCACCATGGTCCAGGGAAAGAAAATCACTGTCTCCGAATTTTATATCAAAAGAATTTTCAGGATACTGCCGGCTTATTTTGTGGTGCTGGCCATTTATTTCCTGTTTCCGGCTTTTCACGAAAGAGAAGCATTGCCACCACTCTGGAAGTTTTTAACCTTTACACAAAACTTCGGTTTCGACATAAAGCATTTTGGCACTTTTTCGCATGTATGGTCGCTTTGTGTAGAAGAACATTTTTACCTTTTCTTCCCGCTGGTGCTGTTAGGAGTGAATCGTTCCGGGATACAAAAGAAAGGCTGGTTGTTACTGCTGGCATTGTTTGTTTTCGGATTCCTTGTGCGTTTATATTGCTGGTACTGGTTCATAGCGCCCGGGCTTGGTGCAGATGATTTTTGGATTACCTGGTACAAGCATATGTACTATCCAACCTATACGAGGCTGGATGGCCTGCTGGCCGGTGTTTCCATTGCGGCATTGTTTGCATTCAGGCCCGTGATAAAGGAGAAGATCACGCAGCGGGGTAATCTTATGTTGGGTATAGGTATCGTAGTATTGACCGGCGCCTGGTTTTTGGTGGAAGATCAACATAGTTTTTACGCCTCTATCTTTGGTTATCCTTTGATCGCTGTTGGCTACGGTTTGCTGGTAATTGCTGCTATAAGCCCTTCCTGCTTTTTGTACCGGTCTGACAGCCGTATCACGGCCTTGCTGGCCAAATTATCCTTTGCCATGTATTTATCGCATAAGGGCGTGATTCACCTGTTGCAGCCGGTGTTGGAAAAAACAGGACTGAATCCCAAAGGCAATATCATGTTTGCACTTTGTTTCCTCGGGGCCGTAGCTGCGGCTTTTATCCTGAATAAAGCAGTAGAGGCGCCGTTTTTGAAGCTCCGGCAAACGGTGCTGGGGAAAAAGAAGGAGAAAGTAAAGCATCATAGGCCCGCTCCCGCCGGGGTAATAGAAGATCAGTAAACCGCCAGTTGCAACCGGGATAATAATTTTTCCCGGGAGATGATATCCGCTTTACGGGTCCATATTTCATGGCTCAACGGCGTAATGCAATCCAGTTCACGGAATCCCATCCGCTTAATGGTACGACCGGTTTCAATTACATCTGCGATGGCATCTGCCATGTGCAGGGACAATGCTGCTTCATGAGCGCCTTCCATATGAATGATGCGTGCCGGTATATTATTGGCCGTCATATATTGCTGTGTAATAGCGTCAAATTTTGTGCATATCGTTTTTATTTGTGAGGGAGGAATAAGCCGGGGAGCGATCAGCGACAGGCGGCACGACTGCAATGGCAGCTGCAGCAGGCAATCCAGCGCGGCGAAATGATATTCGCGGAACCATACACTGCTGCCGATGGCTACATCTATATGTCCCTGTTCCAGCATCCACGACATATCGCGGCTGCGTACAGTCACCAGCGTTATATTGGCCGTCACATCATGGTATACGGGTACTTCTCCCTTCCGGAAGCTGTGCATGGATGGGCTGTCCGGAATCTTAACGAATGATAAGGATTCCATAAATCCCCGTCCTTTTCCAATGGCGATCGTGAGGGGTCTGGTATGGGTGCCGGGTAGTTCCCGAGGATGCAACTGCATATCTTATAAATTAGTAGCCCAATCGAGCAGTTTCACCAAACATTCTTCCGTGCTGTACTGATCTGTTCTGAGGATGTTTGCGCCAAACTGTTTTCCGATACTTAAATATTGTTCCTGGTAGGCGGTATGATAAGTTGTATTATATTTTTCTTCTGTCCTTTCTCCCAGCCGCTGAAGGGTGGTATCAATATCCGCATAACAAAGTGTGGTAGGCGGAACGGGTAACCAGTCCTTCCAGTAGGAAGAAGGGATCAGGGTAAAGATGGTCATCCAGTGCCGGTCGAACACCAGTATTTCCTGGTGTTTGTTTTCCTGCAGGAGTGCATTGATGGCCGCTTTTCCCAGGTCGGCCACGCGTTGATAATCTTTTTTTTCTGCGGACTCGATCAGGGCGGCGCCCGTTTTTCCTCCGAAGGGACGGAGGTAGGTACCCCCGGTTTCCTGTGCCAGTAAGGTCGCCATCGTGGTTTTACCGGCGCCGTCATGTCCGTCTATAGCCAGTATCAGTGGCCCCTGTGTGTTACTCATACGTCTTTTACCACAGTTTTATTGAAGGGGAAGTAACTGTACATTACCTTCTCTTTCATCCAGTTTTACCTGGTATTTTCCAGGGCCTTTCTGGCCGGCTTTGAGAATAGCGCCTGCTGCGCGGTTCAACTTTATCAGTCCCCTTGCAGACGCTGCTTTGGAAGGGCGTTTATCCGTAGCCGTTGGATAGATCACCACTTTGTCTTTTTCTACGGCAAAGCCTATACGCTTACCCTGACCTTTTTCAAATTTAAGCAGTTTCCGTGCGGTGGGGGGAAGGGTGATCATACCTGCAGGTGAAATAGCCCTGCTGCTCAGGTTTTCTTTGAATGTAGTAGCCATTGTTTTTATTTTTTTAGTGAGACATATTACCGGGATAGGCCACTACCCCGGGTGTATTGAACATAGAGGAATAAGCTTTTTTGTAATTCTCATATAACTTTTCGGGGGCGGCTCCTTTGCGCCAGAGGTCTTTGTCCATGGACTCGGCCTGCTCAGGGTGAGGGCTGTTCCAGCGGATCCGCATACAGTCAGGGCTGATTTCTCCATAAATAATCCGGCCGCTGCGGTCTATAAAAATGCACATATCGATCAGTGTGATCCCTGATTGGCGGAACATGTCTTCCAGCCATAGGAATGTTTCCAGCGCCATTTTTTTGGCGAAGGGTACATCCTCTATCCAGAGGGCGGCATAGTCATCGGAGATAGGTTCGTCTGCCAGCCGCTTATCATTTTCATCAGTAAGCGGATGACGCCAGTCGAAACAAACCACCGGCTTCTCAAAACGTGTCCACGATGTAACCGGTGTTTGATCCGGCAGGGTAGACGGGTATTTGGCGGTATACAGGTACCGGTGTACGGGAGAGCCTATATGATATCTTTTGATCCTGGTTTCTATGTTACAGGTATCTACCAGTCGCTGTACAATAAACAAACCCTGTTCATTTTCTATTTCCGCCAGGAAAGCGCTGGCGGGTGCAAACGGTTTGTTTTTGCCTTCTACCACCATTTTCCGGCATACGGCGGTGGTAAATTTTATGCGGACGGCATCGGTGCCATCTACCAGTCCATAACGATTATGTGTATACGAATATACCGTGGGTTTGAACTTTTCGATCACCACTTTCGGGGTCCAGTATTTGATGATCTTACTTTCGCCTTCCACCAGTAAGGGCAACTGTTCAAAGTTGAAGGGCAGTTTCTGCAGCAGCAGTTCTGCAATAATTTCTTCGGTGGCGTCATCTTCCACCAGGATAGTCTGGTTGTCTGTTACGTGGGTCCTGTTGTCTTCCATTACCAGGTACTTATCGTATGTGGTTTTGGAACCAGGTTCCATCACGGCGATGTCGAAGTCCAGTTGACGCAGCTGCTGTATGGCATAGGCCACCTGCTTTCCTTTGCGGGCGCTGCAATTGTTGATGATTCCTATGGTGATCATATTGGGGTGCTTTATCTTTTATCGTAAAAATTCGGGTACTTCCGGTGATACATATACGAAGGCGTGATAGGTATCATTGAGTACATACAATAGTTTCAGGGTAGCGGCATAAGCATTGGAAATAGCCTGCCAGGGCTGCCCGTTTTCGCAGAGTGCTATCTGTTCTTCCACGGCGTAATCCAGTGTGCTTTTGGTCCATTGATTAATCAGTTCCTTGCTGTTGGGATCCTGCATAGCTGCCCGCATTCCTTTGGCAATGTGCATGGGTATCTTTATAAAATACTGATAGAGGTTGGCTTTACCTTCCAGCCCGGAATGGGTGCCTTCTTTGGCGAGGAACCCGGCCATACCCAACAGTTGCCGCATGCGTACATATCCGAAGCTGAAGTTGCGGTACAGCAGCTCATGCGGCGGCTTTACCGGTATCTCTGCTTCCCCGTAAAGACAAAGCACATGCTGATCGAGATTGTCGCCGGACAGGGACTGGAAGCCATAAAAATCTTCCTCATCATATACGCTGATATTAATATCCACACCATTATAGGAAGGGTTTTTCCCGCTTAATGCCAGGAGCGCGCTACCGGTATCTTTTACATAGAGGATCACATCATAGTCTGCGAAATGCTGACTGGTAACAGAAGAGCCGTAAACAAAAATGGCGAGCAGGTTTTCCCCCAGCAGGTTCCGGAGATAAGGGGTAAATCCGAAACGTTGCTGCTGTGCAGCTGTAAGGCTGCTTTCCTTTACCAGCAGCGGGGTGGTGGTAACGTCTTTGCTCAATGCCGTGAGCAGAAGGCCATACATCTTTTTGATGGCGCTGATCCTGTCAAAGGCAGGGATATCGGTAGCATAGCCATATTGCAGCACAAATTCCTGCAATGATTCCCTGCTGATGATATCTATCTCCAGTGATTCGAGGTAAAAAGATACCTGCCACAAACGATCGAGTTTACTTTGTATAGTGGCTTCTGTAAAGCGGTTTTGTATAATGGCGGCGCTCAGGGTGCATCCCGCCAGGAAAAGCAGCGACTGCAGGTAATACCGGTTAGTGCCCATAGGAGAGCCACTATTGACCGGTAATATGGCGTGATAGGTTTTGAGGGATTGGATAAACCCGGTATAAGCTGTATCCAAAGGATGGTTACGCACCTCTTCCAGGAAGCGCTCAAAGAACAGGGGATGAAAAAGCGACGACAACTCCAGCATCTTTTTGCTGACAGGTCTTGGATTAGGGAGTTGATGTTCGGTGGCGATGCGGAAAAAATCGCGCAGCTCCTGTTCATCCGGTTCTTCATTAAAAAGGACAAAAGTAAAATCGCTTTCTTCTTTTTCCCGCCAGCCTGGAGGCATGGAAACAATACGATAACCTGCATATTTATCCTTAAATATGGAGAAAAGGGAGCTGATATCGGAAAAATCCGCTCTTTTGGGGTCCATCGTTTACGTCCTTATTTTGAGGTTTTCTAAAAATAAATTTTTGTTAAATGGGGTGTATTTTAAAGTTAGGATATTTCCGGCAAAATTCAAATTTAAAGATAAAGGAAACGGGCTGGCTCCAGCTATGGAGGTCCCAACCCGTTTGTGAGTAGTCCTGCTTATGGCGCCTGGTATGGCCCCCCGGGTTCTCCCCAACCCCATTTGGGCATCGGTTCATCCGGGTTCATGGCTACTTCTGTTTCGTTTGAGTTGATGACGGCGATACGGGTGCCCCATTCTATATAAGCTACAAAAGCGGAACGGAACTCAGGATCTGCGGGTAAATCCAGTTCATCTGCCGTGGCGATCAGCAGCTCCACCCATCTTTTCCTATGAGCTTCTGTCAGGTGTTTCCCCAGGTGTTTCATGATCATGGCAGCATGTGAGCCTTCGCCGTTGCTGTATAATTTAGGACCGCCAAATACTTCGGCGATGAAATGGGCAACATGTCGTTGGTGGTCGGGCGACATATGTTTAAACACTGGACCAATCAGCTCGTCCTGCAAAACCTTGTCGTAGAATTTGATCATCAGTTTTTCAAATACCGGCATGCCGCCGGCCCATTCATATAGTGTTGGAATACTTTTGTTGGTCATCTTTTTTGAATAAAGCTAAAAAGGTTAAACGTTGAAATCAAGGGCCTACCAAAAAGTAAGGTAGCCGCATTTAAGTTATGCTTTTTCGGGTATCCAATAAAATTGAAGTGTATCTTTAAACGAGTTCCTGGCGAACCCCGGAGAGCAGATCAACAAAATATTTGAGTAGGCAGCCGATTTCATCCCGCTGTCAGCGGGAGATGATGCCGTTCCGCAAATGATTTTTATCCAGGTAGTTCACCAGCGCTTCGGGATGATCGCTTTGTATGCCCTGTACGCCTTTGCGCAGCGCCGCTTCCCATTCGGCCGGACCTTCGGTGGGTGTTTGCGCATCGAGCCATATTGCTACATGAAGTTTGTGTGCCATCGCGATCATAGCGGTATCAGTAACGTTATCCAATATGGAAAGATGTATTTTATCCAGCAGCATCTGTAATTGCTCCGGCGTTTTTACTTCGTCAGGTACGCTGCTCATCAAAGGTATGGCCGGTGCTGTTTGCTGCCAGGGTGTATACTGTGTTTCTTTATTCAGGTATACCACTACCTGTTTTTCCATACCCGCTGCTTTTAACTGCTGCACCGTCAACATTACATCGGCATCTTTAAAATCGAGGTAGATATTCAACTTGCCCCTGGCGGCTTTCAAGGCTTCTTCAAACGTTGGTACCTGGTATGTTTTTCCATCTTTACCCCTGATCACCAATTTTTTAATTTCTTCCAACGTAAGATCTGATACTTTGCCTTTACCATTGGTGGTACGCTCTACAGTGGCGTCGTGCATGAGTACCAATTTCCCGTCCGCGGAGGTACGCAGGTCCAGTTCCGCATAGTCTGCGCCTGCCTGTATGGTAGCTTCTATTGCAGCTACGGTGTTTTCCGGCACATTTACATGGTTGCCGCGATGGGCAATGACGACGAATTTATTTTTGGTGACGGGCAGCTGCGCAACGTGTTGCTGCGCGGCTGCGGTGTTGATAGAAATAAAAGCTCCGGCAAAAATGACTAATCGTTTCATGCGTCCCGGTTAAATAATCTTTTTGGTATCGGTTACAAATACGCGGGTACTCACCGTATAGGTGCCGCTGGCTACCACTGCCATCTGCTGGTACAGTTCATCTTTGGCGCCGTTCCAGTTGGGAAGACCTTTTTTCAATGCGTTGTCGGGCGTAACGGTTTGCCGGGCAAATGCAGGCATCAGCAAAAACAGGCTTACAAATAACAGTGCCATTGTTTTAAATAGTTGCTTCATATGCGGATCAATTAATTTATAGGGTTGAGTGTTGTAAAAATAATACTTACCAGGGGTTATACGAAAATCGTGTTGTTGTAACGGTATACTGATACCGTTTTGCAGTTTCAGGTCGATGCCGTCCGGAGTTTGGTAAAAAACAAAGAATTGTCCTTTGGTTTTCAGGTAATTCTTGATGAGGGGCCAGTTCTTAGCGGGATTTTTCCGGAAGAAGTTAACGTTAAAAGCCAGCACCTGGTCGATAGCATGGAGCGTATAGCCGGTTTTTAAAATATGCTGATGGTTTGAAAAGGGATTAGTATTTTACAGAGAGGCTTATAAAAAGTAACGTATGCGCATCAACGTTTTCAGGGTGCTCATTTCCCTGGTCATTCTCGTTTTTTTTGCTCCTTTTGCTTCCCGGTCGCAGGATCTGCCTGTCCTGGACTCTTTGTATTCGAACATTTTAGGGGAGGAACGGAAGATCAACCTGGTATTCCCAGTGAATTATAATCCGCAGGCGGATACCCGTTACGAAGTTATCTACTGCCTGGATGATGTGCCCCGTTACCTGCGCGTACAGGGAGCCTTTCTGCAAAACGAAGGGTTTATACCTAAGAACACAATCCTGGTGGGTATCACGAATGTGGAGAAAGATGGGGTGAATATGCGGGACAGAGACTTCACACCTACTGCTACTTATCCCGGATCCGGTGGCGCCGACCGGTTCCGGCTGTTTCTCCGCGATGAGTTGATGCCATTTATGAAAAGCAGGTATAAGGTGAAAGATAGTGGGCATACGTTATTCGGAGGTTCGCTGGGAGGCTTGTTTGTATTTTACGCATTTTTAACGGAGCCGGATCTTTTTACTTCCTATATCGCTATTGAACCCAGTTTGTGGTGGGATGATTTTTACCTGAACAAGGTGGCGGTTAAAAAATTGGATTCGCTGCACAATTTGCATAACACGCTTTTTATGGGCGGCCGTGATGGCAGCCCGGTGCAATACATGGGTATGGGCGAAATGAATAAAATACTCAGTGCCAAAGCTCCGGCCGGTGTTGACTGGAAGTTTGTAAACTATGCGAATGAAAGCCATTACTCTACCAATTTCAAAGGTTTCTGGGATGGACTTAAATTTTCTTATAGTGGTTTTTATGCGTCTGATGGCGGGTATATTACTTCCAGGCAAATTGTGATCAAGCCATTGAATGGCATCGTATTAAAGGATCGACCTTTTAAATTATACTGCTATAACCTGATGGCAGATACTTATATCCATTATACTACAGATGGCGCCATACCCACGTTACAGTCGCCTAAACTGGGCGGGGAGGAAACGATGTTAAGCATAGACCGGGATACGAAGGTGATGCTGCAATCGTTCGGTAAGCGGGAGGCATATAACAAAACGACCAATGCTGGTTTTAAAATAGGCACTGCGTTACCTGCTATTGTCCAACCGGCTGGAATAGCAAGTGGTGGCCTGCATTACCGCTATTATGAAGGAGTTTGGGATAGTATGCCGGAGCTACGTAAACTAAAGCCATTACAATCCGGTATAGCAGGGAAAGATTTTGACCTTAATAAATTTTCTGCACAGCATGCATATGTGATTGTAAAGGAAGGATACATCGCCATAGATGAGCCGGGCTACTATATTTTTGAAATGGGGCCGGGTAACGATTATTCAAAAGTATATGTAGGTGACCGGCAGGTGTTGGGTATGCACTTTAAAACCGGAGAGGGAGAAAGTTTTATGTTGCCTATGGAGAAAGGGTTTTACCCGATACGGATACTGTATTTCCGTCCGGAGAAAGGAGGGCAATTGCAGGATATCTATCTTAAAACAGTTACGAAAGATGATTATATCATACCTGCCGGTATGTTGTATCATCGCTAATAAAACATTGCCGCGATTATATCTGCGGATTACCATCATAAGTCATTCAGGAATGTGCCGGTACTTCAATAGGACGTTGCATATACAGTCGTCTGAACAGCAGGCCACCGATGCAGATGGTGATGATTCCCTGTAGCAGCACGGTATTAGGAGTACCAATGAGCTGCGACATAGCGCCTACCAGCAGGCCACCCAGTGGCTGCATCCCAAAAAATGCCATGGCATAGAAGCTGATTACCCTTCCCCGCATGGATGGGTGTACTGTTGTTTGTATCAGTGTATTGCTGATAGTGATCTGCGACATCATTCCGAATCCCGCCATCGTAGCAAATACCAGCGCAATGGGATAGTAAGTGGAATGGGAAAACAGGACTAATCCTGTACCGAAGATCAGCGTATTGATGGCCAGGATTTTTCTTAGGTTTTTTCCCGGCTTCAGTGAGGCGAGAAAAATAGCGCCGCAAAAGGCGCCCAGTCCGATAACGCTGTCTATCACGCCAAAGGTAGATGCATTGCCTTTAAAAATATCTTTGGCGTATACCGGCATGAGGGTAGTATAGGGTAGCACCAGCAGGCTGATGGAAGCCAATGTAAGCAGGACCAGGGAAATGGCCGGCGTTTCCCGTATATACATAAATCCCTCTCTCAGCTCATCGGTTATATTGGTAGTGCGTACTTTTGGCTGGTATGCGGGTAATTTCATTTGAAGCAGGGAGCCTATTACCGCAATAAAGCTGATGGCGTTCAAGCCGAAGCAGATGTCTTCCCCGAATTTTTCCAATGCCAGTCCGGCAATACCCGGCCCAATGAGCCGCGATAAATTTACCATAGAAGAATTCAATGCCAGTGCATTGGGCAGGTCGGCCTTGTCGTCCACCATTTCATATACGAGGGATTGCCGGGCCGGTACATCGAAGGCATTGATGACACCAAGAAAGGCGCTGAGTGCAATGATTTCCCATACCGAATAATGTTTAAAGTAGATGAGTATGGTCAGCAGCACTGCTTGTATCATAGAAGCTACTTGTGTGGCCAGCAATAATTTATACCGGTTGTACCGGTCTGATGCCACGCCGCCCAGGAAGGAAAACACAAAGGAGGGGAACATGCTGGCAAAGAGCGTTAGCCCCAGCATAAATTTAGAATGGGTTTGTGAGTAGATCACCCAGCTAACGGCTGTTTTCTGCATCCAGGTACCTATAAGGGAAATGGATTGGCCTGTAAAGTATAGCCGGTAATTACGGCTTTTAAATGCGTTGAATGTGGTGATGTTCATGATGCTCCGGTGCTTTATTCAAAATCTACCAGCTTGGCCAGTGGTACCAGTGCTGCCTGCAGGATAGCCTGCTCTTCTTTGGTGCATACACTGCCAATAGCCTTGCTTAACCATTCGTCGCGTTCCCGTCTTACTTTTTCAATCCGTTCCCTGCCGGTGGTGGATAAAGAGATGTTAATCTTCCGTTTATCGCTATCGGAGGGAGTCCTGGTGATTAAGCCCAGGGTGGAAAGGTGCTGGAGTAATTGTCCCATGGACTGGGGCGTCATTTTTTCCATTACCGCCAGTTCGGCGGATAACAAGTGCGGGTGCTGATCTAGCAAAACCAGTACGGAGCGCTCACTTTGCGATAGTTGTTCGTTGGCCGGTGAGAGCTTCCGCAGCTTTCTTATCAGTCTGGCGATAAGCGGACGGAGCTGGGCGGCCAGCAGATCCTGTTTTTTTGCAGACATGGTTAGTAAGGTAAAATTATAAGTTTACCTTACAAAGGTATGATTTTTTCCCGGATTTTTTTTAGGTTTTTTCAACCGCGACCCGGTTGATTTTATGATAATACAGGTACGACACCACCAGGCTGGCCAGGAACGTTAAATGTCCTATTTCCAGCAATACACTGTCGCCACTGGAGAGATGCGCTACTGTTGCGGAAATAAGCGTAATGGTAAAACCGGCATAAGCGAAATCTTTGACCTTTGCCGGCACAAAGGGCAGGAGCAGCGCCAATGATCCCAGCAGTTTGGCGGTGGTTAGTTCTATCCTGAACCAGCTGGGTAACCCGAGATGGGCGAAGGCATCTTTCATTTCGGGGTTGAAGGCGAAGTTAAAAGCGCTCCACAACATTACGCCTGTCAGAATGCCCGTAGCCACCCAATAGATGGTTTTATCTTTTTTCATGGTTAGTTGAATTTAAAAACGCTTAACAGGATAATAATGAAGATGCATATCATTTGTACCAGGTGAAACCGGTTCAGGTTAACCTTTATCTTTTCAGGAATGACGGCGTCGGCGGTAAGTGCTTTTTTTAGCTGTACCCGCTGCCGTTGTCCTACCAGCAAAGTGTTGGCAATGACGAGCAATACCAGGCCGAACTTGATCCTGAACCAGATCTGCTCTCCGAAAACACCATGGGTCATCGCCATAATGCCTATGCCCGACAGGATGATCACGCCAATGCCTATACGCATAAACACCGCGAATGGAGACATGGCCTGCATCACTGCCGGTGCTTTGGCGGTGTCCAGCGCATATTGCTTCCAAAACTGCCGGGTGCCGATAAAGTCGGCGATAGTGCCGCCGGCAAACAGCAGAAAGCCGATCAAATGAGTAACTACCAGGCTTTGAAAAATAGTTTGTGTTGACATTTGCTACGTTTTTATTATAACGAATTTGTAATACTTTATGTAAATGTATAACGAAAATAAAGTAAAAACAAAATTTCCGAAGTATTTTTGATAATATTGCTTCGGAAATAATACAACTGTTACATGAATAAAGCCGTGGAGCTGATTACAGCCTGGGGAGCTTTCGATGAAAAGCACCCTGAAAGTAGTATTGAAGAGTTTTGCCGGTACCACCTGGCTCATTCACAGGAAAAAGCAGAGATACCCAAAGGCCGTTTCCTGCCTGTTACAAACGACGGACTGTTAATGCGGGTAGTAGGCCGCATCTTTAAGCTGCATACCATTTACACCGTAGCAGCCCTGGAAGGCACCGGTATCAATAACATCGACGAGTATGCTTTGCTTAACACTGTTGCGCAGCTGGGAGAACCCCGTAAAACAGAAGTCATTTATTCGGCATTGCAGGAGCTGTCTACCGGCACCGATAAGCTGAACCGGCTGAAGAAATTAGGTTACCTGGCAGAATATGATGATAAGGAGGACAAGCGCTCCAAGCGGTTACGGGTAACGGCCAAAGGAGAAAAAGTACTGGTGCTTTGCCGCAAACGGATCAGTCAACTGGCGCAGGTAATGTTTCATGACCTGAGTGAAGATGATAAACAACTGTGTTTCCAGTTGCTGAAAGGAGTGGAGGCGAAATTCACCGGCATCTGGCAATCACATAAGGGGAAGGAATTTGAAGAAATTTACAGGGAGATAGTATCAGGCGAAGCGCCATGAAAATAATGGCGTTATGGCAGGTGTCCTACCATAACGAAGGGCGTACCCGTTTGGATATGCCCTTGTTATAGTTATGTTTTTTGACTGGTGCTATTTGGCTACGTCCATACAATAGGTAACGCAATGCCATACACTTTTAAATTCTTTTCCTTCATGCTGGCCGCTAACGGCTTCTGTAAAAGTGCCTTCCAACATATAACGGCCGGGCCATGCGGGCGAAAAGGTGATGTCGCCCTGTTCGCCGGCTTTGAATTTCTTGGCCCATCCTTCGGGTGACTGAACCGTTACTTCGCCTGCTGCGGGAGCTGCTTTTTTGTAGCTCAGCTGCAGTTTCTCCGGCTGATGCAGTTTGGCTGCTTTCTGATGATTGGCCAGCAACGCAAAATCCGTATAATCTTTCACGTTATTAATACCCTGCAGGGAGCCATTTACTTTCACGAGTCCCAAAGCATAGTAATGTATTTTATTGTCGCCGTAAACAGTTGCTACAGTATGATCAATCGATAACAAGTGCGTACCTGCCGCTGCCGGTGTAAAGGTAGCCGTGAAGTGATTGCCGTTGGGCACGCAGGTCAGCTTTTCCTTTTTCCCGTCTGGTGTTACCAGGTACAGGGTGAAATCTTTCATATTGCTGAACCAATGTTGTATGGAGTCCCGCTGATTATCGGCATATTCGCCCAGGAACACATTTACTTCTTGTGGTTGCCCGATTTTTCCGGTGGTAATGGTTTCTATCCAGATGGCGTGGGCAAACAGTGCCTGGATGCTACAGCATAAAATAACAGAAAACAGGAATTTTTTCATTCGTATCTGATTTATAAAAATGATGAGAAGCTGTAAAACTAATTTGTCTGAGACTGGAGGGCGGTGCCAAAAAGGAAAATTATTTACGCAATCGGGAAAAACAAATGTGGCAGTAGCAGGAACAGGCCGGTGGCGGTTACGACGCCCGGATTTTGGCATTGTTGTTATGCCTGCGATGGCATCTGCCGAAAAAATATTATTCCAGGTTACCCAAATATTGGAGTAACCGCTGAAGGTCCTGGTTCAGGGAGCGGATGGTGGACTGCAGTTCATTTACCATGGCAGCTCTTTTGTGGAGATCATCGGCTTTGTGGATACCACCGGCGCCAAAAAGGAGTTTTTCAGTGGCGGCATTCACGGGGCCGCCGAGATCAAATTTTTCCCAGCGCTTTTTAATGTTGATGGCGAGGGAATGCTGTCCGCTGTTGCTGAAATGTTTCTGGTTCAGCATATACCAGGTGAAAGGCGGGTATACGGCGGAAGTATCTGATAGCAGCCAGATATCCCGCAACACATTCCGGTCGTAGGTGAGATTTATTTTTTTACGGGCGGCGTTGATAGTGAGCGCACCCAGTCCTGCTGATATCAGTCCGCCGCTGATGGCCGCCGCATTTTGGGCGCCATCATTTTTAATCGCCACTGTAGCGATGGTGGTAATAGCGCCCACAATAATAGATGCTACGGTGAGCCTGGTATTTCTTTTACTGTTGAAGTTATCCAGGTACCTGGCCAGCTGATCAGCCTTTTCACCTTCGCAGTCCAGTTCCGCCGCAATACCGTCAATTTCCAGGGAGGCCAGCATGATCCGGTGCTGGATCTGCGAGCGGATGATGGCTTTATTCGTAGTGCCGTTAACGGTAGTATCTGCGGCTATAGCATTAAGACGGTATATCAGCTCAAGGGTACCGGTGGCGTTGGCGGTTAATACTTCATGTAAGGGCATACCAGGATTAGCCTTCAGCAGGGAATCGGTATTGCGGGCCGGGATAAACGGATGATGGGGATAGGCGGCTGCAGGCGCGCAGTAGTTGCTGCCGAGATTCAACTTGCTGCCACTGATCACCCGCCCCGTGCTACAGGCGGTGAATAATAAAAGTGGCAAACAAAGGCCATAGATTGTTTTTATCAACATTATTTACCCGGATTACATCTCCGGTAATACTACAAAAAAAAACGAGAATGGTTTTTAAGAAAGCGCTACCTCACCATTATTTGATCAATTTTTCCATCTGCCAGGTGGATGGTCTGATCGGATTTCCGGGCAATGTCTTCGTCGTGCGTTACCATCAGGATGGTTTGTCCTTTTTCGGCCGACAGCTTCCTGAACAGTTCAAACACCACGGCAGAATTATAGCTGTCGAGGTTACCGGTGGGTTCATCTCCCATAATGATCAGGGGTTCATTGATCAGTGCCCGTGCAATGGCCACCCGCTGCTGCTGACCACCGGAAAGGAGGGAAGCCCGTTTAAGCGCCTGCTCTTCCACACCCAGCAGCCGCAACAGATCCATGGCACGGTGTTCAATTTCTGCCACCTGGTACCTGCGTAGTTTGAGCGCAGGTAACATCACATTTCTCAGCACGGTGAATTCCGGCAGGAGGTAATGAAACTGGAAAACAAAACCAATATGATGATTCCTGAAATTGGCCAGCCAGGAATTATTCCTGCCCTGCATTTCCTCCTGGCTGATACGGATGCTGCCCTCAAACTGTGTATCCATGGTAGATAGCAGGTACAGGAGGGTGGACTTCCCGCTACCGGACTTCCCCGTAATAGCGATAAATTTACTCTTTTCCACCTCAAAGCTGATATCGTTTAATACCTGCATTTTGGTTGGTTGGAAAAAGTATTTGTTGACATTTTTTATGGTGATCAGGTTCATGGCTTATCCTCTTAAAATGGTGATAGGGTCTACATGCGACGCCTTACGCGATGGCAGGTAACCGGCGAGCGTAGTAGTAATGATACCGAAGGTAAAACCCATAACATAATACATGACGTTAAAGCTCACCGGCAGGTGATCCAGTGTGATCATTACGTCGCTTTTATAAGGTATTTTAGAGATCCCCCAGGAACAAAGAAAACCAAACAAAAGTCCCAGCAAGGCCCCGGTGATACCGATGATCAATGCCTGTACCAGGAAGATCCAGCGGATATCGCTATCAGAAAACCCCATCGCTTTCAGGATAGCGATATCTTTCATTTTTTCATAGATCATCATGGTGAGGATGTTAAAGATTCCGAATCCTGCCACCAGCAAAATGGTGATGGCTACGCCGTATACGATCAGGCTGCGGAGCACATCGCCCTGCAGAATAGCGGCGTTGTCCTGTTTCCAGTCGGACCCCTGGAAGCCGTATTGCTGTTGCAGCTTCTGGGAAAGGGCCGGGGCCAGTTCCATATCATGCAGCTTTATTTTGATGTCGGTGATATAAGCTGCCGGTACGCCCAGGAAACGTTGTACAGTATTCAGATTGGCATAGCTTTGTTGCTTGTCGATGTCGGTCATGCCGGTTTTAAAAGTGCCTGCAACGGTTACAAAAAAGTTATTCCCGTTTTCGGTAGTGAGGGCAAGCCGGTCGCCGGTTTTTACGTTGAGTCTTTTAGCAAGGCCCACACCCATTACCACACTGTTGGGCAGGGTTGATAATTCTTTGAAGCTGCCATCCGTTAGTTTGGACTGGAGATTAAACAAAGCATTTTCTGCATCAAATTCGATACCGTTGATCATGCCGTTGATGGTGCTGGAGCCCAGGCGGTAAAACACCTGTGCATTGATGGAGCCGGAGATGGCCGCCACTTGCGGGTTCTGTGCGAGGGTTTGTACCACATGTTTCCCATCTTTCAGTCCCGGAAGCACATCTTTTGGCTTTACATGATCTACTATGTTCACTGTACCTGGCATCAATTTATCCATGATGGTGCCGGGGGCTGTTTGCACTTCGTTGTACAGGCGGAGGTGTGGCGACTGGTCAAACGCGATTGCCCGGATGTATTCATTGGAACCGGTGATGAAACTCACCATAAACACGAATACCATGATGCCGAATGTGACGCCTGCCGTTGCCACAATGGTTTGCTTCAGCCGGCTGCGCATATGCGTGAGTGCAATAGTGGCGGCCAGTTGTATGTCGGTTAATATTTTCATGTTACTCTTTTTTAGCGATGATGTCGCCGGCTTTTAGCCCTGCGGTTACTTCTACCCAATCATCGTTTTTTGAACGGGTGCTGACGCCTTTCTTTTCTAACGCATTGCCTTGCTGCAGGTAAACGCTGTCGCCCTTTAACAGGTAAGCGGAGGGGATCATTAACGCGCTGGCGTTTTCGCGGATAACAATATTGGCTTCTACGGAGGACTGTGGATAGAAAGTCATGCTGTCCTGTACGGCCGCCTCTACCTGGAAGCTGCGGCTTTCTTTTTGCAGTACCGGGGTGATTTTATTGATAGTAGCCATGAATTGTTTCCCGTTGTATACATCTGTTTCAAAGTATACTTTCTGGTTTATTTTAATTTTGCTGATATCCCGTTCATCTACCAGTAATTCCAGTTTGAATTTTCCCGGTAATCCTACGAGCATCACGGGGTTGTTCAGCTCAGCCAGTTCTCCTGCTTTATGGTAGATCTTAAAAACGCTGCCGTTTACCGGGCTTTTTAATACTTTTCCTTCCCTGATCTGAGTGCTGGTGGCGAGCTGCTGGCGGCTTTGCAGGAGTATACCGGCGAGTTCATTTTTACGGGCGAGGTATTGTTGTTGCAATGACTGGTAGTTCGCCAGGCTGTTAGCAGCGTCGAGCCGTTTTTGTTCCGCATCTTTTTCCGGTACCGCTTTGTCATTTGCCAGATCGGTGTAGCGGGCGGCGTTGATCACATGCTGTTCGTAGGTTTGTTTGGCCTGCTCAATTTTTGCTGTTAGTTCATTCAATGTAGCGGAGCCTTCAGCCGCGTTTTTGCTGGCAAGAGCTACCTGGCTGTGGAGGATATCCAGTTGTGTAAGCTGACCAGGTGTACCAAGTACGGCCAATACTTCATCTTTAACGATGGTATCTCCTTCTTTCACGTTCATTTGTAAAACCAGGTCGGTACTGTTTGATTTAAGGAAATAGTATGCCTGTGGCATAATTTCGCCGGAGGCATATACTGCCTCATTGAGCGGGCGTTGCTGCACGGTGTAGGTGGCGGTCTTTTTTTTACAAGCTGTTGCCAGTGCCGCTATCCCGGCTATTATTAAAAGCTTTTTCATGCAGGGTTATTTGTTTTGCAGATAATTTATTTCTGTGTAGTGTTTATAAAAATCCATGCGTGCCTCATTCAGTTGTTGCTGTGCATCATACAGGTCTTTTTGTACTTCTTTCAGTTGTATCATATCGATAATACCTTTGTTGATTTTCAATGTGCTGAGCTGTTCGTTTTCTGTAGCGAGCCGGATATTTTCCTGTTGCAGCGCCATATTTTTGGCAGCCTGGCTGAGTAATATTTTCTCTTGCTGATATTTTTTCTCCTGCTCGTTGCTATAGTTTTCCAGCTGTTGCCGGGCCGCTTCCCATTGTGCTTTGCGGCTGCGGGGATGATAGATCATGCTGCTGAGTGATAATGGCATGCTGAGTTGCACACCCGCAAAGCCAACGGTGAACCAGGGGGAGCGGGTAATGAAATTACTTTTGTTGCCAAAGCCCAGTTGTTCCCAGGTGCCTTTGATGTGCAGGTCAGGATACCTGGCGGCGAGCGCGGATTGATAGTCTTGCCGGGCCAGCTGCACTTTCCATTGCTCCGATTCATATCCCGGTAGTTGCTGATCATTGAATGCCGCGATGGCCAATGGGGGTAGTTCTGCTGCGGGTGCGAGCGGGAGCGGCGTATCGAGTGGATAGCCCATCCAGAATTTCAGGTCCAGGTAGCTTTGCTGCAGTGTGGCATTGGCTTTAAGGCATTCCTGTTCCCGGTTTTTTAGCAGAACGGCAGATTGGTTAAAGGCGATTTTATCGGTGAATCCTTTTGTGAGCTGCAGGGTAATGAGTTCGTGTATGTGACGGTAGTTTTCATACAGCTGTGCAGTAATGGCGGCATAGGTTTGCAGTTGTTGTGCCAAATACCAGGCGATACGTACATTTTTAAGCAATGTTTTCTGCAGGGAGCGGTATTCACTTTGTGCCGCCTGTTGCTGTAGCCTGGCCAGTTTCACGCGTTGCCAGGTTTGCACATCCAGCAGGGGTAGGTCGGCGTCGGCGCCGTAGCTACCCATCCAGGGAGTGCCCATTCTAACCGGTACAAAGGTGCCGGCAGGTTGGTTTACCAGTTCGCCGGGGAATACCTGTACGGGAATTTTCCAGTAGTTGTTGATATCTCCTTTGATGTTGATTTCGGGGAGAAGTTTTGCGGCAGCGGCTTTGCGGTCTTGTGCGGCTGCCTGTGCCGACAGGTTTCCGGCCAGCAGGTTGTGGTTATGAATGGTGGCATATTCCAGGCATTGCTCGAGCGTCCATGGTGATGAAGTGCTGTCGGCATTTTTTCCGGGCATGGTTTGCCCCGCGGCTATCCGGACATGGATAGCCAGCAACAGTAATAGGATTCCTGTTTTCATTTGAAGTGATTGAATTTCTTTTAGTTCTGAATTAAAAGAACCAATGTGGTCAAAAAAAAAGCATCAGCTTTTTTTCTTTTTCAGTTCCACGGTTCTTTTCCATCTTTCCAGGATCAATGGAATTTCGAACAGCATCATTTTATATAGATCTGATACCTCTTCCAGCTCTTCGTTAAACTCGTCGTTGGTCTTCCTGATCTTTCTTATATCGTCCAGTATGGTAGAAAATTGTTTTATTCTTTGGGAGAGATAGTCTTCGCTGAACATGTTTTTAATCTTCGCGGAAAAGTAGCGTTTCCTTTGTCCGCCAATGGTTCTGGACTCTATCATTTTCACGGACTCCAGCATTTTCAGTGCATTGGAGACGGCGCTTTTGCTTACTTTGAAGTAATCGACCATTTGTTCAAACGTCGCCTGGTGCTGTTCGCTCAGCATCAGGTAAATAAGTACCCTGGCTGCAACGGGGGTAAGGCCCATTGCTTCCATCGTAGCGCTGTGTTCTTCTATCTTCGCCCTGTATTTTTCCAAGATCATTGTTGATGTCCGGGTGTAAAGGTATAAAACATATTTGGTTTTCTTTCAGGAGAACCAAAAAATTTTCGTCCCATTGTCGCCGTCAGGCGGTATGATAGCGCCGTGGTGTTGGTTTACGGGGAAAAGAAGCGGGCATGCGTTTGCTTTCTCCCGGTGAAAAGTTATATTTATCTTCTTAACACTTAAAAAAACAATATGAGCAATACTGCCAACGAAAGAGCTAAAATGCCTGCAGGCACCAGCAGTGTGTTAGACAGCAGAAGCCTGGATAATAGTTATGCCACGCTGTTGCCTGTGCTGCGCAAGGGCATGCGTGTGTTGGATGTAGGCTGCGGTACCGGCGCTATATCTGCCGGAATAGCCGTGGCAGTGGGTCCGGAAGGTTGCGTAGTAGGCATCGACAGCAGTCCGCATCTCATTGCCAAAGGAAGCAACGATCATGCGGACATTCCGAATTTAGCGTTGCTGGAAGCCGACCTGTTTGCGTATGTGCCTGACGAAAAATTTGATTTGATCGTATCCGCCCGTGTGTTGCAATGGTTAAGCAATCCGGCTGCCGCATTGACGGCATTCAAATCTTTGTTGAAACCTGGTGGCATGATCTCTATCCTCGATTATAATCATACCCGGCTGGAATGGACACCTGCACCACCTGAGAGTATGCAGCAGTTTTATAAAGCTTTCCTCGACTGGCGCAGTGATGCCGGTATGGATAATAATATGGCCGATCACCTGCCAGGTATTTTTGAACAACTCGGATTCCGGGATATCGTTACCCTGCCTGCCGATGAAGTGTATATAAAGGGAACAGCTTCTTTTGTAGAGAAAGCCGGCATCTGGTCAAAGGTAGCGGAACTGAGAGGGCCGCAAATGGTGGATAGCGGCTTTGTTACCGAAGCGCTGCGGTTGAAGGCGATAGAAGAGTATAATGAATGGGTGGAACGGGATGCGGAGAAAATGGTGATGAAGTTGAAAGACGTGAGGGCTATGGTTTAGTTTCATTAATCCACACTTCCGCCACTATAGCGTGCAGCGTAAACCCAATCCAGAATGCCGTGCCGAAAAACACATGCGGCGATAGTCCCGAAAAAGCAAAGAACATAGCAATAATAGGTCGTACAGTGCTAACCGCCAGTCCTATAGCAAACGCCCGTATCATCCATTCCCGGTGCGCGGCGATGTTCCGTTGCATGATATACCACCATGCTTTACTAAGACAAATAAGAAAGAAGCAGCTGAACAGGATGCTGGCAGCAGCTTCATTCACACCTCCGATGGGTAGCATGATAAATGGCATGCATAACGCCGACACCCCTACGATATAGCCACAGGCAATATAGATCCTCCCGCTGATGCGGTGGAAGAGGGGATAACGGGAACGGATACCCGGCATAAATTGCCATGGCCCCAGTAACATAAACAACATGCCTGGCAGTATATGCATGAACGTTAGCACCGGGTGCCGGGCAAAGCCGCTATCGAAGGGTACTGCCCCGGATGGGTTAAACGACGGAATCAGGCCGGCCATGGCCAGGCTTCTCCTGATCACCATGCCGATGCCGATGGCGGTGAGAAAGAAGGCGGCAATGCGCAGGAATTTTGCTATTTTTTGATGCGTCATAACTTGTGGAGGATGGTATAACCTAAAAATAGTACTCTGGTGGAAGGGAGTAGCGCAAAGGCTGCCGGCAGGGAAGATGTAGCGACGCAAAGGGGAGATTCAGCGATATGAGTCCAGTGCGGCTGATTGTCCGATTTTGAACAGCATTGAACCGGAACCGGACAGTATTTCTTTGGCCAGGTGTTGTTAGTCAACTACTTATAAACGGGTAAACGGTTTGTAATGGATAGCATCTATTAGTCTAAAATAATTTTACTATGCTGCGGAATTACTTTCTTACTGCCTGGCGTAATCTGGAACATAATAAGGCAAGCGCTTTCATAAATATCATAGGATTGGCGATGAGTATCACCTGTGGCCTGCTGATTTTTATATTCGTCAGCTATCACTGCAGCTTTGATGGATTTCATCATCATAAAGACAGGATATACCGTGTTTTTACGGAGTTTAATGACGAGTTGGTGCTTAATTCTACCGGTGCGCCAAGTCCGCTGGGGAAGGCATTTCGTACAGATTTTACCTATGCGGAAAAGACGGCCAGAATTGTTAGCTACGACGACGCTATTATGTCCCTGCCGCAGGAAAAAGGCATTCCGAAGTTTAAAGAAGAGCCAGGCATTGCATTTACGGAGTCATCCTTCTTTGATATTTTTAATTTCCCCCTGGTATTGGGCAGTACAAAAAATATACTCGCAGCGCCCAATGAAGCTGTGGTTACCGAAAGGATTGCCGGTAAATACTTTGGCAGTACTCAAAATGCCATTGGAAAAACCATCCGCTTCGATAATAAAATGAATTTTACCGTTACCGGTGTTTTAAAAGATCTGCCGGCCAATAGCGATACTAAAACGGAAATATTTGTTTCTTACAACAACCTGAGACAACAGAATTCGTTCACCGGCAGTGACAGCAGCTGGGGTGGAGTATATGGCGGCAGCAAATGTTATTTGTTACTGAGGCCCACCGCTACCCTGGCCCAGGTAAATCAGGCGTTGGACCTTACTGTTAAAAAATACTATAAAGGCAAAGACCTGGACGTGTGGAAATTTAAGGTAGTGCCGCTGGACCAGGTTCATTTCAATGATATTTTCGAAGGATCTATTGACCGAAAATATCTCTGGGCCCTGATCAGCATCGGGGTTTTCCTGATCATTACGGCCTGCCTGAATTTTATCAACCTGGCAACGGCGCAGGCGTTGCATCGGTCTAAAGAAATTGGTATCAGAAAGGTGATGGGGAGTTTAGGAGGACAGTTGTTCTGGCAGTTTATGGCGGAAACCGCGGTGGTTACTTTTATAGCAGCTATTGTGGCCTGCGGTCTTACGCTGGTTGCGGTACCCTATCTCAATCAACTGCTGGATATAAGGATGGGGCAGCAGCTTTTTGGAAGTCCTCAGCTGTTACTGTTTTTGTTGTTGCTCTCCCTGGCAATCATATTTTTAGCCGGCTCTTATCCGTCCCTGATAATGGCGCGGTTCCAACCAGCGGTATCGCTGAAAGGCAAACTTACTGAAAGGCATATTGGTGGATTCTCGCTACGTCGTGTGCTGGTGGTAACACAATTTGCCATTTCACAAATGCTGATCATCGGCGTTATTGTCATTGCGGGACAACTGCGGTATTCCACCACTTCTGACCTTGGCTTTAATAAAGAAACCATTGTGATGTTGCCGGTTCCGGTGCAGGACAGAACAAAAATGAGTACGCTGGAGCAGGGGCTCAAGGCCATCCCGGGTATAGAAAACTTGTCCTTTTGCCTGCATGCGCCAGCCAATTTGGGTGGCAATGTTACAGGTCTGCGTTACGATAACCGTGCGGAAAAGGAACGCTGGAGCGTTAACGCCCTGGATGTGGACATAGCATACCTGTCCACTTTTGGATTAAAGCTACTGGCCGGTCGTAACTTTTTTCCGTCTGATACAGCGAGGGAATTTCTGGTGAATGAAACCTTTCTTAAAAAAATGAACATCAGCAACCCGCAGGATGTAATTGGCAAGCACCTTTCACTGGGAGATGGAAACAGGAAAGGACCTATTGTTGGTGTGGTAAAAGATTTTTACACTAATTCCTTTCATACTGAAATCGCACCTATTTGCCTTATGCCGAATTATTACAATTATATTAATTGTGCGGTAAAAATAAAAAGCGGTACGCTAAGACAAACGATGGCTGCAGCAGCGAAGAAATGGAACGAGGTGTTCCCCGAGTTTGTATATAGTTATGAGTTCATGGACGACCGCATCGCGAAATTCTATGAACAGGATACTGTTATATTGAGGCTGGTGGAGGTATTTTCTCTTATAGCCGTTTTCATAGGTTGCCTGGGACTGTATGGCCTGGTATCGTTTATGGCAGTACGCAGAACCAAAGAGATCGGTATCCGCAAATTGCTGGGAGCTGGTTTGCAGCAGATCCTGTGGCTATTCGGAAAAGAATTCAGCCTGTTGCTGATCGTCGCTTTCGTAGTAGCAGCACCGGTTGCCTGGTTTGTTATGAGCAGGTACCTGGAAGATTATAAGTATCGCATTCAAATGGGGCCGGGTGTTTTTGTGCTGGCAATACTATCTACTTTTATTGTTGCTATGCTAACGGTAGGTTATCGCGCTATCAGATCTGCTTCCGCGAATCCGGTCAAGAGTTTGCGCAGCCAATAAACGATCAATTGCCTACGCCTGTTACTTGATGATGGTTTTATGACCGGTCACCCGCTGTATCAAAAACGAACATATTAACAAATAAACGTTCCTTAAATTATTGACAGGCATAGCATTTTTTCATGGCATAGTTTTAAACAATCAACATAACAGATATTTACCGTCATGATAAGAAACTACTTCCGGATTGCCTGGCGCAACCTGATTCGTAACAAATCATTTTCCGCTATTAATATACTGGGACTGGCCCTGGGCCTGGCCTGCAGTCTTGTGATGATACTCTGGATACAGGACGAACGTGGTATGGATCGTTTTCATGCCGATAGCGACCGCCTGTACCAGGTATATATCCGGCAAACTTCCAACGGAAAGGTAGACGGCGGTTATCTCACCCAGGGGCCACTGCCCGAGGAGTTGAAAAGAACAGTACCGGAAATAGCCTATGCCAGTGGTTTACAATATTATCCACCTGTAGCTTTCCAGGCAAACGATAAAGTAGTAAAAATGAACGGCGGCTATGCCGGCGCTGATTTCTTCCGTATGTTTAGCTACCCGGTGTTGCAGGGAACAAAAGAGGCGGCGCTGAGCAAACCGGGTGTTATCGCCATTTCACGGCATATGGCCGAGCTGTTTTTTGGCAGCCCGGAAAAGGCCATCGGACAGGTAATCCGGTATGAAGATACCACAAGTCTTGCCGTGAGTGCGGTGTTTGATGTACCCGTCAACTCTTCCCAGCAATTCGATTTTCTCCGCACCTGGGATGATTTTAGGACTACAAACCCCTGGACAAAAACATGGGGTAGTTTTAGTCCCGCTACGTATATCCGGCTCCGTGACCATGCCGATGCGCAGAAGGTCGCCGCCAAAATAAAAGATTTCGTTTATAACTACCAACCCCGCAATCAGAGCACATCTATGGAGCTAGGCCTGCAGCCTTACGCCGAAAAGTACCTGCATAGCGTATTTGAAAATGGCGTACCTGCCGGCGGAAGAATTTCCTATGTGCGGCTGTTTACGTTGTTGGCCATTTTTATCCTGCTGATTGCCTGTATTAACTTCATGAACCTTGCCACGGCACGCGCCGTAAAAAGGGCAAAGGAAGTAGGCGTAAGAAAAGTGGTAGGCGCCATGAGAGGGGTGCTGATCATACAGTTTATAGGAGAAGCCATCCTGCTGGCCTTTATTGCCATCATCATAGCATTGCTGATAGTAGTGTTGCTGCTACCTGCCTTTAACCAGCTTAGCGGCAAACAATTGTCTATCCCCTTTGTCTACCCTGCTTTCTGGGCTACTTTGGCAGGCTTGCTACTGTTCACCGGTTTTGTAGCAGGTAGTTACCCGGCGCTGTTTTTATCTTCCCTAAATCCTATCCGTGTGCTGAAAGGCAGTTTGAAATTCAGCAACAGCGCACTGTACTTCCGCAAAGGACTGGTAGTATTTCAGTTTACGTTGTCTATTGTTCTGATAGTGGGCATGGTGGTGATTTACCGGCAAATGGACTACATACAAACAAAGAACCTGGGCTACGACAGGCAAAGCCTGTTATATATTCCGCTGGAAGGAACGTTGCTCACCAAATATCCTGTATTCAGGGAGCAGGCGGCTAACCTGCCTGGTGTAACCGGTATTTCAAAGATGAAGGAAACACCAACGGTTATTGAGCATCATAAAAGTGACCTGGACTGGACAGGCAAAGACCCAGGCGACGCTGCTTCTTTTGCCGATGCCGCAGTAGGATACGATTTTGTAAAAACAATGCACCTGCAACTGCTGGAAGGCCGCGATTTTTCGAAGGACTTTGGCAATGATTCCGGCAGCTTCCTGTTGAATGAAGCAGCTGTAAAGAGAATTGGTTATACAGATCCCATAGGGCAACCATTCCGGCTCAATAACCTCCAGGGAAAGATCATTGGCGTGCTGAAAGATTTCCATTTCAATTCTATGCACGAGGCCATAGAGCCACTGGTGATCCGTTTGGATGAAAATCCCAAATGGGGTAATATCCTGGTGCGCACAGAACCGGGTAAAACAAAGGTGGCGCTTGCAGGACTGGAAAAGATCTGCAAAAGCATGAATCCGAACTTTCCTTTTACCTACCAGTTTTCGGATTTGGAATATACCAGGTTGTACAAGAGTGAACAGATGGTTAGCAGGTTATGTAATTATTTTGCCGGTCTGGCGATTTTTATTTCCTGTCTTGGTTTGTTTGGTTTGGCCATGTTTACCGCTGCACAGCGCACCAAAGAAATCGGCGTAAGAAAAGTACTCGGGGCTTCCGAATCCAGCATCTTCATATTGCTTTCCACCAACTTCCTGCAACCGGTAGCCATTGGTATGCTGATAGCTTTCCCGCTGGCCTGGGCAGCGATGAATCAATGGCTGAAAGCTTTTGCTTATAAAATAGACCTGGAATGGGGGATCTTTGCTTTCGCCGGCCTGACAACTATTTTCATTGCCTTACTCACTGTTAGTTTCCAGAGTATAAAGGCGGCACTTATGAACCCGGTAACAAGTTTGAAATCGGAGTAAAATCCGCCTGCTTTTGGGGTGCTAATTCCCCATATGCTGATGAAATAGCCGTTGCAGCCTATGGCACGTGGATTGCCGCGGATATGTAAAATCAATGGTTATGAAAGTATCTGGCCTCATTCTCATTATTGCAGGTATTATAATGATTCTTATCCCGGGTTTTTTCGTGCAAACCGAAAAGAAAGTCGTGGATATTGGTCCCGTTGAAATTAATAAAAAAGAAAACAGGTGGATTGGCTGGCCTACTTATGCAGGTGGTATTGTAGTAGTGGTAGGTGTGGTATTGCTGGTATCAGGAAAGAAACGGGAATAACACGTAGGTGTCCCCTGCCTTTCTATTTTTTGTACCTTGGCCGGTAAAAAAGAGATGGCCACCTCTATCCTTGATCAATCCAAAGATCCGGTACTGAAAAGCTTTATAGCCGGAAAGTCTGATGTAACGCTGGAGCTGTTGCGGCATTTTATAGCGCAGTATGCGCAGCTGGATAGTATCTACCTGTATCCCACCAAATCCATGGTAGGTATTGGCATCGCTGATCGCCGTGTTGCCTGGATAACACAGCTGGGAAAGAACTTTGTACATATTATTTTCCCGTTTGACAAAACCTACCCCGACAATCTCTGTTTTCAAAAAATAGCACAGGTACCCAACACACAGCAGTTTAACCATCATTTTCGTATGTACCTGCCGGAAGATGTGAATGAAGAAGTGTTGCAGTTTATGCGCTTGTCGCTGCAGGCGTAAGTATTATGCCGATTTTAATGACTTCACGGGGTTGGCCAATGCGGCTGTTGTCGGCCTTTTTACAGAAATTTTCGTAGCTGTATTTGTACCGGGCATAGTTAGTTAGCTGGCGGTAGGATGGTGGTATTTGCCTGAAATCGGGATATAGTTGCCTCTTAACTAAATAAGGAATGTTATATTTATAAGGTTAGCGCATTTCTCTTTTAAAAAACTGTACTATGAACAATCACCTCCGGCCAGCTTCCAGAAATATGATTGAGTCTATCCTGGTGCTCTTGCTGTTGCTGGCATTGTTGTTGGCGCTTTACCAGGTGCTGCACTTGTTTTTTGGTATACTTACGTTTGCCCTGATTTTTTCGGTATCGTTTCATCCGTTGTTTGAGCGGATGGTCCGTTGGTTTGGCGGCCGCAGAAAACTTACTGCCACCTTGTATGCTATTGCGTTGGTGGCCATTATTGCCTTGCCGGTCACCTATATCATTGCTGAAATGAGTTCGCATGTGAGGGATTCCATTCACTGGATCCGTGATGTAAAGGAAAACGGGCTGCCGCCGTTGCCCACGTGGGTGGTCAATTTGCCTTATATAGGAGCAGAAATCAACACCTTCTGGCTGCACCTGCAGGAAAGTCCGAAGGAAACTTTGACCACGCACGAACAGCCGGTAAGAATGGTATTGAATCATGTGGTTAGCAGCGGCGCGGGTATTTTGGGTACGGCGGTGCAACTGATCATTGGTATTATTGTTTCCGCCTTCTTCCTGGTGAGTGGTGAAAAAGCGGTACGGCCTATCAGGGCTGCCATTCAGCACCTGTTGGGCAGAAAAGATGGAGCGGACCTGCTGACTGCCACTACGATGGCAGTGAAAGGAGTGTCTATTGGCGTAATGGGTACCGCGTTTGCCACCGCAATTGTAGCGTGGATAGGACTCAAAATTGCCGGTATCCCTTTTGCGCTGGGATTGGCTGCCCTCATATTTTTCCTGGTGGTGATACAGATCGGCCCGCTCGTAGTATGGGTACCGGCTACCATCTGGATGGCTACCCAGGGACATCCCGGTATGACCGTTTTCCTCATCATTTATGGCATAGGCATCCTCATTGGTGAAGCTATTCTGAAACCGGTACTGATCGCCCGAAGCGGTAAGCTGCCCTTCCTGGTGCTGTTTATCGGGGTAATAGGCGGCGTGGCGGCCTGGGGTTTTACCGGTATGTTTAAAGGAGCTATTATCATAGCCGTGTTCTATACTATTTTCAATTCCTGGCTGGAACGTAAAGACGGTGCACATGCTGCGGAATAGATAGTAACTTTACAGTAATTATCGAAATCAATTATGAAAGCTGCCACTATCAGCGAAATAAAAAAGGAACTGACTACACTGTCGCCGGCGGAACTATCGGCCTTATGTTTACGTTTAGCCAAATACAAAAATGATAATAAAGAACTGCTTACCTACCTGTTGTTTGAAGCGTATAACGAGCAGGGATATATAGAAGCCGTAAAAGAGCAGATAGACAATGGTTTCAGCGAAATGGCGGGTGATAAACTATACCATGCCAAAAAGAGACTGAGAAAAATACTGCGGATAACGAATAAGCATATACGCTATACAGGGTCTAAGCAGGCGGAGGCAGAGCTCCTGATTTATTTCTGTACAAAAATGAAACAGGCAGGTTTATTATCTTCCTATAGTATTCAATTAACCAACCTTTACGAGCAGCAGCTGAAAAAAATTAACAAAGTAGTGGCGGGGCTGCATGAAGATCTGCAGTATGACTATGAGAGGCAACTACAGCTTTTAGCAGTTAGCCTTTAGTGAATGCAGCGAATCAGCTATTAGCTATTAGTGAATGCAGCGGAGGTTGTTCTATCTGTTTTTCCCCATTGCCATAGCTGTTGAAATACGGGTCGCAGTGATTCCCCGCGTTCGGTAAGGCCGTATTCTACTTTCAGCATGGCTTCTACATATGATTTGCGGTGTATCATTCCGCGCAGCTCCAGTTCCTTAAGTTCTGCCGTGAGCATCCTTTCTGTAATGATGGGGATGGCTTTTTTTATTTCGCTGTAGCGTGATATGCCGGAAAACAGCTGATGCAGGATCATAGGCTTCCAGCGGCCTTCGATCAGCGACAGCGTATATGAAATAGGACAGGCGGCGATGATCTTTTGCCTGTTTTCGTAGTTGGTAGATTGTGTTTTTCTCATAGGGCACTTTTTGCGTTCTTTCTTCACCCGAACATTTTTGTTCGTTATTGTAAATGTAAAGATACCCGCGGACATTTGCATTCATATCCGGTATGGATATACGACAAAAAAGATTTTATGAAAAGCTATCATGTAAACTTAGGAGCAGGACTACAAGGATTAACGATCAACGAACATGATATTCCCGTTCCGGGGCCTTCTGAAGTATTGATCCGGGTAAAGGCGAGTTCGCTGAATTACCGGGAGCTGATGATCCTCAAAGGGTTTTATCCTTTGCCGGTGCGACCGGATGTGATCCCGTTGTGCGATGGTGCGGGGGAAGTGGTGGGTGTTGGCGATGCAGTAACCCGTGTAAAGGTGGGCGACCGTGTGATGGGGCAGGTATTCCCGGATTGGGTGGATGGTCCGTTTGCCAGGGAATACGCTGCACAGCTGGGTGGCTCACTGAATGGCATGCTCACAGAATATGCTGTATTACCCGAGAATGGGGTGTTACAGATCCCTGCACATTTATCGTACGAAGAAGCTGCGGCATTACCCTGTGCCGCGTTAACCGCCTGGAATGCGCTGAGCGGCGGCCGGGGACTGGTAGCCGGTGAAACCGTGCTCACACTGGGTTCCGGCAGCGTATCACTGTTTGCACTGCAACTGGCGAAGGCGGCAGGCGCCCGGGTGATTGCTACTACTTCCGGCGAGGAAAAAGCGGCGCAGCTGAAAGCGTTGGGAGCCGATGAAGTGGTTAATTATATAGCGCAACCCGACTGGCATCTGGCGGTTCGTGAGCTGACCAGTGGGCAGGGAGTGGATCATGTGGTGGAAGTAGGTGGCGCCGGAACCGCGGAGAAATCTATCCGCTCGGCGGCTATAGCAGGAGAGGTAGCGGTGATTGGCAGTGTAGCCGGCGAGCCCTCCCCGTTTAACATCAACCTGATCATGTACGGTATGGTACATGTGCGGCCTATAGCTATCGGCAGCAAAGCGCAGTTTACGGCTATGAATAGGATAATTGCGGTGAATAAAATAAAACCGGTGATCGACCGGGTGTTTCATTTCAATGATGCCGCCGCAGCGTTTAGTTATTATATGGAAGGAAAGTATTTCGGGAAAGTGGTGCTGAGCCACGAATAAGCGTATCACGTTTCTTTATTGTGAGGTCCTGGATGCAACCGGATTTGTTCTGTTCGGCAGAAAATGATACTTTGTAAGGAGTCGAAATAAAATATTTGCATGAAAGTTTTATTTGAAACTCCCCGGTTGCAGCTGCGCACCTTTGCATCGTCGGACGACACCTTTATCCTGGAGTTGCTGAACACACCGTCGTGGCTGCAGTATATCGGCGATCGCCAGATAAAGACCTTGGCTGACGCACAACGGTATATCCTGAATAACCTGCTGCGGTTATATGCAGAGCAGGGTTATGGCGCCTGGGTGGTGGTGCTGAAGGAAACGGGAAAACCTATAGGGATCTGTGGATTATTTAAAAGAAAGTACCTGGAGCAGCCCGACCTGGGCTTTGCTTTTTTGCCGGAAGCCGAAGGTCAGGGGTATGCGTATGAAGCGGCTACAGGTACGCTGGCATATACAAAACAGCAACTCGAATTACCGCGGTTGTTTGCAATCACTCAGCCGGATAATCACCGGTCGGTTCGTTTGCTGGAACGTTCGGGCTTTACCCTGCAGGGTACTATACAGCCACCCGGGGAGCTGACGGAGCTGATGCTCTTTAATATTGAATTAGGACTTTGAAAAGTGTTTACTGCGTTTATACAGCGCGAGTATTTTGTTGCTCACCAGGTATACCAGTGAGCCGACACACAACACCACAAGTCCTGTCCGGAGCCAGGTGGCAACAGTTACGGACAACCCGATTCCTGTACCAATTGCCACATAGGCAGCCAGACAAACGGGACACTTCGGCAACAGCGCAAGGGTGATGCCCGGAAGCAGCCAGCGTACTGTTTTAACGATACGTTGCCGGAAGGTCAGCGGACCTGTGGATTGCGCAGCGGTTGTTTTGCTGGTGTCGCTGCCCGTTGCTTCACCGCAGGAACAATATCTTTTCATGACGGACCCGTTTTCAGGATGCTTCTTCGCCGGAGCCGCAACAGGAGCCCGGTGTATTGTCTTTGTGATATTTGCCGGTATTGTCTACATGTCCTTTCTCATCGTATTTATCGTGATGCCGTACCCAGGAAGTTAAATCGCCGTTTTCTCCTCTTTCATTGCGGCCAAGTGGGGCAATGTCCAGGTAGTTATAGGCGGTCAGCTGTAATTCGCCGCCACGGCCGTAGGTTGAATAGGTATGGTAGATGTTGCCATCCGCATCTTTATAAAATGCACTCATACCCTGCAAGTCTTCCAGGTGGGTAGGTAAACCTTCCACGATGCCATAGTTATAAAACACCTTTCCCTTTTCCAGCTCTTCTTTCCTGAAGGATACATGGTAATCGTAGTTGAAGTCGCTGCCGGCAGATGATACCCACTTGAAATGCCAGCCCATTCGTTTTTTGTAGGCTTCCAGCACCGGCAATGGCGCCCTGGCTACCACCACTATTGATACGTCGTGATGCTCCAGGTGTGGGAGCACACCATCGATCGAATCGGCAGCAAAAGAGCAGCCAACACAACCTTCTTTTTCATGGGGGCCAAACATAAAGTGTTGTATGATGAGCTGGCTTCTGCCATCAAAGAGATCGGCCAGGCTCACCCTGCCATCAGGCCCCTCGAAGTAATAGTCTTTCTCTACTTTTTCCCAGGGTAACTCCATGCGCTCGCGGGTTAATTCATCACGCAGACGGGTATACTGTTTTTCTTTTTCCAGGAACTTTGTCCTTGCCGCCAGCCATTCTTCCGGCGATACTACCCGGGGTTCCGGATTGGTTTCAATTGTTTTATGTTTAAAACCAGTCGTTACGTTTGTACTCATGATTTTTACATTTTAGGTCTTACAAATCTCAGGAGTAAAAACCGGAATTCTGCTGTGTGAACACGCCTAATTTAGGGGGCATTTGTGCCAGCGGAATCCGTTATTTTTGGGTTGAAACATACACAAATTGCCATGAAGACAATTTCCCTGCTGATTTACGAAGACGCTATTTTATCTTCTATATCCGGTGTTATGGATATGTTGCTGGGCGTGAACCGTTATATGGCCGAAATGGGGCGCGAACCGGCCTTTAAACTGGAACTGATCAGTGAGAAGGTAAAGAATATACAGCTGCACCTGCCCGCGCAATTTATTTGTTATAGAACCATCGAAGAGGTGAAGCATACCGACCTGATCCTGGTGCCTGCATTTGAAGGAACTGCAGACATGGTGCTGCAAAAAAATAGGGTGTTGACCGACTGGCTGGGCATCATGTATGGCCGGGGAGCAGAAATAGCGAGCCTATGTTTTGGAAGTTATTTCCTGGCAGAGGCGGGCTTGTTATCCGGCAAATCGTGCACCTCGCACTGGATGGCGCAGGATGATATGCGCAGCCGTTACCCGGACATCACTGTTTTACCCGATAAGGTAATGACCGACCAGGAAGGAATATACACCAGTGGCGGCGCTTTTATTTCGCTGAACCTGGTGTTGTACCTGATAGAAAAATTCTGTGGCAGAGAGGTGAGTATCTGGATCAGCAAAATGTTTTCCATTGATATGGACCGGGTAAATCAATCGCATTTCGCCGTGTTCCAGGGGCAGCGCCGTCATGAAGATGAGGAGATACTAAGGGCGCAGGCGTTTATTGAACAGCATTATGATCAGCAGATTTCTATAGAGCAGATTGCAGAACAAGCTAATATGAGTAAGCGCAATTTTATCAGGCGTTTTAAAATTGCTACCAAAAATACACCGCTGGAATACCTGCAGCGGGTAAAAATAGAATCTGCCAAAAAAGAGCTGGAGAAAAACGCGCTGAACATCAGCACGCTGATGTATAATGCCGGTTACAATGACCTGAAAACTTTCCGGCAGGTATTCAAACGGTTTACTGGTTTAACCCCGCAGGACTACCGCAGGAAGTATTGCAGGTCTGTTGCGGAGCTGAATAATTAATGTGGTTATTCCGCGCTTAAACTTTTTACAGGGTTGGTTAGCGCTGTTTTGGCCGATTGGTAGCTGACCGTTAGCAGGGTGATGATGATAGTACCCGCACCCGCTGCTACAAACAGCCATACTGAAACAGTGGTATGGTAAGGATAATTTTTCAGCCAGTTTTGCATAAAGAAATACGCAAGGGGAGATGCCAGTAGCAGGGAGATCACAACGAGTTTTACAAAATCTTTCGACAGCAACAACAATACACTGGCAATAGAAGCACCTAATACTTTGCGAATACCGATTTCCTTGGTACGCTGTTCCGCCATAAAAGCTGCCAGTCCCAGCACGCCCAGGCAGGAGATGAAAATAGCCAGCACAGCAAATACCGTGGCCAATCTTGCGATGTGTTCTTCATCAGAAAATTTTTGTGCATAGGCTTCATCCGTAAATTTATAGTCGAAGGGACCTCCGGGATTAAACCGTTTAAATACCGGCGCTATTTTTTCGAGCGCTTCCCGCATAGGCATGGTGGGATTGACACGCACCGTCAAAGCATTCATCATACCATACTGCAAACTGAATATTATGGGTTGAATAGGTGCATAAGGCGATTCCATAATCATATCCTGTACTACGCCGGTAATAATGCGCGGTTGCCCGTTGATATAAATTGTTTCACCAACCGGATGATGGAGGCCAGTGAGTTTTACCGCCGTTTCATTCAAAATCAGTGTGCCGGTGTCGGTGGCGTAGTTCCTGGAATAATCGCGGCCTTCTTTTATTTTCCAGCCGATGGTATGGCCATAGTCGTGCGTAACGCCTACCAGGCCTATCGGTGTTTTGGCGCCGGCTGTTTTTCCGTTCCAGCTTACTTCGGTATTGTACCCGGGGCTTTCGGTAGATGGAAGATCTGATTTGGCCATATCGGCTACTGCGCCGGTTTCCAGCAAGGCATTCCGCAAGGCATCGTAGGGGGCGCCATACATTTCGCCGGTGCTCATGGTTACATTAAGCAGGCCGCTGCGGTCATAACCTGCCGGCCGGTTTTTGGCGTATTGTATTTGCTGGTAAACGATGAGGGTACCAATGATTAATGCGATGGATACGCTGAACTGTAGTACCATCAGTGCATTGCGCGGCAGCAACGAAAAACGTCCGGCAGTGAAACCTCCTTTCAATACTTTCACGGGGCGGAAGGAGGAAAGATAGAAAGCAGGGTAGCTGCCGGCGAGCAACCCGGTGAGCATAGCGAAGCCTGTTAGTGCGATCCAGAGCAGGGGCTGTGAAAAAGGTATGCTGAGTTGTTTTTCAGTAAGCCGGTTAAATGAAGGCAAGAGTATCCAGACTATGATGATGCAAAGCGCAAAAGCAAGTGCAGACAGCAACAGGGATTCCGTAAGAAATTGCCGGATCAGTTGGGAGCGGGTAGACCCGATGGCTTTGCGTATACCCACTTCCCTGGCGCGTTTGGCGCTGCGGGCGGTGGCCAGGTTCATAAAGTTAATACAGGCCAGCAGCAACACGAGGCCGCCGATAATGCCAAACAGCCACACTAAACGGATACGTCCACCGGATACGGCTCCGTTTTTGAATTCGCTGTGCAGGTGCCATTTGTTCATGGGATGCAACAGCAATGTTTCGGTGCCGCCTTTGATATGTTTTTGAGCGAGGTTCCTGATACTGGCGTTCACTTTTTCTATGTCTACCTGGTCGTTGAGCGTTACATATAATTTCCAGAAGCGGTTATCCCATCGGGTTTGCGCTTCCCTGAGCCAGGGCAGGGTGCTGAGGGCTTTGTCCCATGCGAGGAATAGCTGAGTGCCATGAAAAGTAGTGTTTTGCGGAAGGTCTTCAAAAACACCACCTACCAGTAAGTCGGTGCGGTTATCGAGCCGGAAGCCTTTTCCCGTGGGATCTGCGTCACCAAAGAGGGCGCGGGCCAACGAGCGGGTAATCAATGCGGCCGATGGATCTTTCAATGCATCTCTCTTGCCGCTGATCATTTTCAAGGTGAGCATCTCCGGGAGATCGGGTTGTACCCATACGCCGGATTGTGATAATTTTTTTTCACCTACCGCCACCGAATGGGTGAAGTGAGGGAACAGGATGGCTACCTGTTTGAAGTAGTTGGGATAGTTGTTGCGTAGCTCATCTGCCAAAGGAATAGCAATGGCAGCACTGGTGCTGCTTTCCCCGTTGATGATTTGCACATCCATTACCTGCGCAATCCGGTCGTGCTGTTTATGCCAATGGTCAAAAGACAGTTCATCCCATATCCATAGCGCAATAAACAAGGTAACGGCCATGCCCATCGCCAGGCCGATGACGTTGATGATGGTATATCCCTTATTTTTTAACAGGCTACGGAACGTGATTTTGAGCAACTGCATCTTTATGACATTTTAAATGGATCCGGGAAAATTGTACCGGATAAAATATGCCTTAATAATAAATATAGTTACGAATTTTTAATATGTATAATGTGTCCGCTTTTGATACAGCGATTGATCATTCCTGTACGCCGTCAGTGCAGCATTGAAACGTTACAAATAGCGCTGTAATTTTTCTGATGCCCGGCTCCGCCGACTTTTACTTATTTTTATTCCCTGAAATCAGCAGATCCATATGAATAAAATGATGTATAGCCTGTTGTTGCTACTGGGTATTAACACCGTGGTAACCGCACAGGAATTGTATATGCCCCGGAATATTAAGCAGGCATATGTAAACCAGACGAGAGATAAGAGCGGCGCGCCGGGGAAGCGTTACTGGCAGAATAAGGGTGTGTATGATATCCGGCTGACTGTAAGTCCGCCGAACCGCACTGTGACCGGCTCTGAAACGGTCACCTACATCAACAACAGCCCCAATGTATTAAAGGGAATGATGCTTCGTCTTATTTGCAACCTGCATAAATACCAGGCGCCGCGCTCCGGTTATGTAAGCAAGGATTTCCTCACGGATGGCGTGATGATAGATAAGCTGACCATCAACGGCACACCGGTAAAATTTGATAACAACGTAGGCACTACCGCCTGGGTAGCCTTTCCCGCAGCGTTGCCTTCAAAAGATAGCATTCGCCTGGAAATAGACTGGCACTATGATCTGTCCATACTAAGCGGCAGGGAAGGTATGATCGACAGTACCACTGCATTTATGGCTTACGCATATCCGAGGGTATCTGTATATGATGACTATAATGGGTGGGATGGTTTGGAACATACCGACCGTGTAGAATTTTACAGCGATTTTAATGATTATAATGTAGCCGTGACCGTGCCCAAAAATTTCGTGGTATGGGGAACCGGCACTTTGCTGAATGCGGCAGAGGTATTGCGTCCGGCCATCGCCGACCGGCTGAAAGCATCGTTTACTTCAGATGTGCCGGCACATATTGCCGGTTTGCAGGAAATGCAACAGCACCAGGTAACACAGCAACAGGCGCAAAACACCTGGAAATTTGCTGCTGCCAATATTGCCGATGTTACCTTTGCTACGAGCGATCATTACGTATGGGATGCTGCCAGCGTGGTGGTCGACAGCAGCACGATGCGCCGCAGTAGTATACAGGCAGCGTATAACGATACCTCTACTGATTTCCATCATTCCGTTGCATTTTCACATAATGCGCTGAACTGGTTTTCTCATCAATGGCCGGGCGTGCCTTACCCGTTTTCGTCGATGACCGCCGTACAGGGCTTCGCCGATATGGAATACCCTATGATGGTGAACGATGGCACCGTTGGTGATGACCTCAGTTTTGCCCAGCTGGTACAGGACCATGAAATCGCACATACCTACTTCCCTTTTTATATGGGCATTAACGAAAGCAGGTATTCGTTTATGGATGAAGGTTGGGCCACCACTTTTGAATACCTGATTGGTATTGCGGAGAAAGGAAAGGAAACTGCGGATAACTTCTACCGGAAATTCAGGGTAAATAAATATATCCACGACGCGTCTACAGAAGAAGATCAGCCGATTGTGTCTATGTCTAACCAGGTAAGCGGAATGGGCTACAGCAGCAATTCCTACGGCAAAGCATCTTTGTCGTATCTCGCATTGAAGGATTTGCTGGGTGATCAGCTGTTTAAAAAATGCCTGCATGCCTATATGGACAACTGGCATGGAAAGCACCCCATTCCATGGGATTATTTCCATTCCTTTAATACCGCGGCAGGGCAAAATTTAAACTGGTTCTGGAATAACTGGTACTTCAGCAACAACTACATAGATCTTACACTTGCCAGCGTGAAACTTGCTGCAGGTAAAGCTGCGCTTCGTATAGTCAATACCGGTGGCTTTGCGGTTCCTTTTGATGTTATCATTACTTATAAAGATGGCAGCACGAAAAATGTGCATCAAACGCCGGCTGTGTGGAAAGCGAATGCAAAAGTGGTATCGTTGAGTATACCGTATACAAAGGCGGTGAAGGAAATTTCGCTGTATGGTAATTTATTTATGGATGCGAATGAGAAGGACAATGTGTGGAAGCAGTAATATTTAATTTGTAAATGGCAGTAGCCTCCGGGTCGTTAGTATCTTAAAATGGATATGTGGTTTTGCAAACGCGCAAGGAGGCCCAAAGGACAATAAAGGGGCAATAAACGGGCAATAAAGGGGCAATAAACCGGCAATAAAGGGGCGATATAGGGGCAATAAACGGGCAATATAGGGGCAATGAGCATTTATGCGTGCTGTAAATATTTGATAATCAATATTCTATTTTATTTGTAATGTATGGGGCTACTGCCCCATATATTACCGCTTCAACCATCCCGTAATACTCATCCTGGGCTTATTCGTCAGCAATACTTCATGCTCCAGTTCACAGCTTTTGAAAAAAACAGTCTTGCCGCTTTCGGGATCTATCTGTTGTGCGTCACCACCTTTATGGTAAACGGCCAGTTGTCCGCCATCAGCGGGAATCCAGTCATTGTTCAGGTAGATGATCATCGAATATTGCCGGCTATCGTTATTGCGGAACTGATCCAGGTGCTTTTTGTAAAAGCTGCCAACTTCATATAAAGTATAGTGGAATTCATAGCCGGTGATGCCGGTATAGCAGGAGCGGTTCAGGTACAATATGAAGGCATCCATTACATCGAAGAAAGCGTTTTCATGGATGTTGTTATGTGCTCTATCCAGCCAGTAGATCACATCACCGCGAACGGATTTGTTGTGCGCCACCAGCTGCAGATTACCCGTGCCTGCCGGGAGCATATTTTCCCCGGAATAGAGCTGTAGCAGGTTTTCTTTCAAGTCGCCCGCCAGCTGCAGGCTTAGAAAATTTGCTGAAATACCGACTTTGTTTTCAATGAAACTGTTGATCAGGGTGTCGAATGACTGTTGCAAAAAGAGAAGATTATAGGGACAGAATTATCCGTATTCCGGTGAAGGTAACTGGAAATCAGCTAGCAATAGCTAAAATCCTCGCAAAACGGGGTAATATCTGCTTGATATAATTTTTCCAATCCGCTAACTTCGCCGCGGAAGTGTATGAATCTTCCCTGCCACATGATTGAAGAACTGTATACAGCGCTGCAGGAACAAGAAAAATAATTTTCCGCTTTATTTAAGTTATTTAACAATAAGTACCCGTATAAACCTGGAAATCGCACAACTATTTTCCCGGTAGCACACCGGGGATGTTTCTTCCATTGTTGTCTTTATTTTAATTATTGAGATATGAATACTATCAAAACGTTTTTTTCAGCTGTATGCTTGCTGGGAATGTCTTTTTACGCTGCCGCACAATCGCCCCGCTGGGCGCTGGCCCCGGATGGCGGCATCCGCTGGACGGTGCAGGGTAATAGTCCGCATACCGACCATATTGAAATGAGCGGCAAGCAGCTTTCCGGCATTATTACCTATGGGGTGAATGCGGAGCGGGAGTTGTTGCTGAAAAAGCAGCTCGTGTTCCCGATGCTGCGCACCATTCCCAATAACACGCATGCCAGTCTGAAAACAGATTTTGACGGTACGGAGCTGCCGGCGATAACGGCGGATGGCGTTGCGCTGAAAGCTGCGCCGGCAGACTTTTACCTGAAAGGGTTTCTTAGTATACATTCACGCACCAACACATCAATAACGGTAACGGATATATTATTTCCATCGGTCGATAAGGCAGGTTTTATACAAACGAGGGAGCTGGTCAACAACGGTTCGCGCGCCTGTCGTGTGCAGATCGACAGTTTGGTGGTGGAGCGGCGTACAGCCGCCGACAAGGGTGTGTATGGCGAATATGTGATCCGTTCGGAAGTAACCGGCTATGGCAGCTTTGAGCTGGCGCCGGGGCAAAAACATACGCTGGCTATTGTTTATACGGCGCGTAAAACCAGTACGCCGGCCTACTATTTTTCGCCGGCATATGAGCTTACCCGAAGGGTGGCTTTTGTAAAAGAGCTGATGCAGGACCTCGTATTGGAAACCCCTAATGATACGATCAACCGGGGTTTTGCTTTTGCCAAGGTACGGGCTACTGAAAGTATTTACGACACCAAAACAGGCCTGATGCATGGTCCGGGTGGCGGGGCGTATTACGCTGCCATCTGGGCCAACGATCAGGCGGAGTATGTAAATCCGTTTTTTCCTTTCCTCGGGAATGCCACCGGTAATGAATCAGCTATCAACAGTTTCCGCTTGTTTGCCGGCTACATGAATGCTGCATACAAGCCTATTCCCAGCTCTATTATTGCTGAGGGAGATGGATACTGGAACGGCGCCGGCGATCGCGGCGATCAGGCCATGATTGCCTATGGAGCGGCACGTTTTGCGCTGGCCTTCGGCGATACTGCTACAGCACGACAGCTGTATCCGCTGATCAATTGGTGCCTGCAATACCTGGAATTACATAAACGTCCCGATGGTATTATTACCTCCGACGCCGATGAACTTGAAGGGCGGTTCCCCGCGGGAAAGGCTAACCTTTCTACCAATGCTTTAGCATACGGTGCTTACCAGAGTGCTGCTTACCTGGCAACAGCGCTGGGAGATAAAGATACCGCTGCGTTGTATAATCGTCGGGCCAAACAAATGGGCGCCGATATAGAACGTTTTTTCGGGCATACGGTACAGGGCTTTGACACCTATCGTTATTACGAGGAGAATACGGTATTGCGTTCCTGGATCTGTTTGCCGTTGGTAATGGGTATCAATGAACGCCGGGATGCTACCATGAAAGCATTATTATCTCCTTACCTGTGGACACAGAACGGTATTCTTACTGCTGCGGGGGATCATACATTCTGGGATCGCTCTACCTTGTATGCGTTCCGCGGGTTGTTTTTTGCCGGTGCTACCGACACTACTTTAAAATACCTGGCTTATTATACGAGGCAGCGTTTGCTGGGAGAGCATGTACCTTACCCGGTGGAAGCGTGGCCCGAAGGAGGGGAGCGGCATTTGTCTGCAGAAAGCGGGTTGTATTGCCGCGTTATTACGGAAGGACTTTTTGGGATAGTGCCTACAGGGCTGCGTAGTTTTGATATGTGTCCGCGATTACCAGCCGCCTGGAACCAGATGGCGTTGCGGCATATCCGGGCATTTGGCGCCGACATGGATATTGCTGTGAAGCGAGTGGGAAAGCAATTGAAGGTAACGGTAACGGATAAGGGAAAAGTGGTGGCAGCGCAGAACTGGGATGGTAAGGAAACGATCAGTGTGCAGCTATAGACGCTACAAGCTATCTAAGCTAGGTTTTGTCTTGCCCAGGATTAGACTGATTTTGATGATTTACAAGATTTTTTTTTGTGATTATGTTTTGATTTAAAAAAGATTAAGGGAGATAGAAGCATATCCACTTCTGTCTCCCTTAATCTTTTAAAATCAAAAACGAAAAAATCCTGTAAATCATCAAAATCAGTCTAATCCTGGGCAAGACAAAACCTTGCTTGGATAGCTTGTAGCTTCCCAACTACTGTCCTTTCCCAAAATCAGGTGCGTTCTTATCGTACCATATTCTTTGTGAGCTCAGCGTGGGCAGGTCCTGCGCATTGGGTGTAAAGCCTTGCTGCGTCATGGCCGCGCTCCAGTTGGCGCGGTTTACTTCTCCCGGATCCAACAGCCAAAAACGGCGGGGGATTAGCTCGTTAAAAGTTTCCCTGGCGTAATATGTAGAAGTATTTTTTGGGTAGCCTGTGCGTCTGCAAAAAACAAATGCTTCATTGGGCTGCCGGTAAAAACTCAGGTATTCCTGTATATAGATGCGTTCCAGGTTGTTGGTGCCATTAAATTTTACATTGACATTCTTCAGGTAATTACCAATTTCGGTGCTGCCGTCGCCGCTGTAACCAGTGGTGGAGGCGGCTGCGATAGCGATGGCATTATTGGTTTGAATGGAAGAGGTGATGCCTTTATTATACCATTCTTCGGCAGTACCTTTGGTATCTACGCCACCTGCATATCCTTTCTGTATAAATTCAGCCATATAAAAACAGGTTTCCGCGTAGGTGACCGAAACATCCAGGAAATTGGCGGTGGCGCCATTGAGTTTCGGTGAAAAGAACTTGCGGTTGATGGCTGATATCAGGTTGTATTTGGTGATGGGACCAATATTAAAAGGATTGCTGATGTAAGCTGCCACGGTTGGATTGGTGGTCCAGTCGGCGGGGCCTCCCTGGAACATGATCAGCGGATCTGCCGGGTTGATAAACGCCGGCAATGTGACGCCGTATTTGGTCAGACTGTCCTTGTAACCTCCTACCAGGTCATTTTTTTCATAGTATATCGGCAGGCGGGGATCATTACTTTTTTTAAGGAATGTTATAACAGAGGTGGTGGCATAACGACGACTGCGGTAGTCTATGTCGCCACTGCCACCAAAAGGTGAATAGGTGCCATTCAAATATTTCACCTGGGAATCATCACCACTGATGGGGCCTGTAGGATCTTTCAGCACCTGCTGGAAGATGGTTCTGCATTTGGCATTATCTGCATTTTCCAGCCGGGCGGCTATCCTCAGTTTCAGGGTATTGGCAAGTTTGGTCCATTTTACCCAGTCGCTCTGGTAAAAGATATCTGACTTTCCGTATCCTACCTGCTCGGGTTGTGAGTTATCTGTCAGCGCTTTGATGGCATTATCCAGTTGAGAGAGCCAGTTGTCCATGAGCGCGGGTTGTTCATCAAACACCGGGCTGTACATGGTTTGATAACGTCCTTCAATGGCCTGTGAATAAGGAATGGAGCCATTCATGTCTGTTACCTTGATACCATGCAGCACCTGTAAAATATAGGTCACTGCTTTGATTCGTTGGTACTGATCCTTGTTGGTCATTTCATCTGCCTGTTTTCTTATTTCAAATAAATTGGGCAGAATTTGCAGGTAATAGTTATTGTACCTGGTGTTTACGTTCCCGGTAATTTCATAGGGGCTGGAGGTCACTGATTGCGTAAAGCGCATCAGTTGTTCCATGCTTTCCCATACCCACTCGGTTCCCTGGTAGGTAATGATTTTATCCTGGGAGTAGGTGAGGAGGAATTTAACATCCGGTTTGGTGACGAGACTGGGGTCGGTGTTGATGTCGCCAAAATTCTTTGAGCAGGAACTAACGCCCAGCAATGCTACCAGGAGGCTGTATTGTATATATCGTTTTACGCTGTTTTTCATAATTGTTGTTTTTTAGTAAGTACAATTTTACCTAGAAGCCCACCTTTATGGTACCTGCGATAGAACGAATCATCGGCAGAAATCCTTCTTCACCGGAAAATGCGGTGTTGTTGGAGTTGTTGGAGGCCGGGTTGTAGTTATAAGGCAAAGAATTGTACAGGTATAAAAGATCGCGTCCTACAATTGCCACACTGAGATTATTGAGCATCAGTTTCTTACAGAGCTGCGGTGAAAACTGGTAAGACAGGGATACCTGCCGCAGCGAGATCCACGAGTTTTTCTTGATCCAGTAATCGGCCACGCCGGTAGAAGAGGAGCCGTAACGATAGTAAAACTGTGGTGCATGGCTGGGTTCAACATACCCTTTCTCGTAAGCCTGCTGGTAGGTCATACCACCTACATTCACCTGTGTGCCATTGGCCTGTGTGATCATTTGTCCTTTGGAGAATACGCCATCGGGGATAACACCATCATCGTAGGTTTGCTGATCGTAGGCGCTTGTCCAGGTAATGCCGCCGTGGTCGGCATCTCTTCCTGCCAGTGTATTGGGGAATACGCCGGTGTGGGTGCCGTAGCGGTAGGTAAGCAGTACAAAGTCGCCGCCGAATTTACCATCAAGTAATACATTCAGTGAAAAGTTTTTATAGCGGAAGGTATTGCCCCATCCTGCGCGGAACTTGGCATTGATATCTCCTACATCTTGCAGGGTATTGCTGCGTGTAGGGAAGCCTGTGCGGGCATCGGATCGCCATGTCAGTTCTGGTTTGCCATTGTTGGGATCATTAATAGGTTTACCGGTGGCATCTGTTGCCTGGTAGGCTTTGGAGTGAATGAGGGTACGCAGGGTGCCGTAGGATTTACCTACTACTGCCCAGGTACTGATTTCCCCGATATTGGCTCCCAGGTCATATTCTGTTCTGCCCTGTGCCAGGTCCACGATCATATTTTTATTGCGGGAATAGTTCAGGTTGGTGCTCCATTCAAAGTTTTTGGTTTTGATGGGGGTACCGTCAATCATTACTTCAATACCGCGGTTCTGGATATTACCGGCATTGATGATGATGCCCTGGAGTCCGGATTCCGGCGGGGTGGCGATGTCGAGGATCTGTCTTTTTGTGTTATCCTGGTAAAGGGATACGTCGAAGCCTATCCTGTTTTCAAGGAAGCGCATTTCTGCTCCCACTTCTTTAGCGATTTTCCTTTCTGATTGCAGGTTGGGCTGGAGGGCTATGATTTTTCCGGTTATCGGGTCCTTATAACCGCTATAGGTAGAAATAGGCAGATCTACGCCATTGGATTGGGTATAGCCATTAAATGCGAACCCGGGGTTGATGGTAAATGGATCGGTATCGTTACCTAACCAGGCGATGTTGCCTCTTAACTTACCATAGGAGATCCATGCCGGCAGTTTGAATGTTTCGGAAAACAGCCAGGAAAGGCTGACGGATGGATAGGTATAAAAGAAGTTACCGCTGCCGTTGCTATATGCCAGTGCGGAGGACCAGTCGCCACGGAACGTACCCTGGAGGAACAGTTGGTTTTTCCAGGCCAGGTCGGCGCTGGCATAGAGGGAGTTCATCGCTTTTTTCGATCTCAGGCCACCTTGTGCTTTGGGTTTGTTAACGGAATTGGAGAGGAAGTAGTTGCCGGGATAGCTCAATCCGCCATCGGTTTCGCTATAGTTGTAGGTGGTTTGCAGTCGTTGTGTTTCACCACCAATATATCCGCTGAGGTCCAGGTCTTTGGTGAGCGATTTGTTGATCATGGCCATCCATTTCAGGAAGTAGCTTTCCTTGCTGGTATGTCCGATGCCGTATAGTCCACCGACAAAACCGGGGCTCTGGCCTAATTCTTTATTTTCGATGCGGGTATACAGGTTGTTAACGCTTGCTTCCAGGATCAGTTTTATCCAGGGATTGATAGTAGCGGTGAGGGCTACGCGGCCGCGGATGGTTTGTTCATTCTGGAGGTAGGTGTTTTCGAATAAGTTGAACCAGAAGCGTGATTCGGGTGCTTTATTAGGTTCGTTTGGATCCGAAAGATTGGGGGTACCGCCAAATATGCTGGTGTATTTATCTTTCTGCATCCAGTATTTGGTGTCGTAGTTACGGGGCAGCAGCCAGGTAAACAATTTACCAAAGTTATAGGAAGCAAAAGCGTCGAGCCCACCGAGGCGTGGCGGGTTGGTGCCGGAGAAGTCGGTGTAGTTGGCGCCTACGTCGGCACTTAGCCATTTATTAATAACATGTGTAACGCGTGCGTCTATACTGTTTTTAAGCAGGCTGTTTTTGGCGACAACACCATCGCTTTGATCGCGGGTATAAGATACCCGGAAAGTGGAGCGTTCGTTCCCACCGTCGAGCGCCACGTTGGTGGAGGAGCCGTGACCGGTTTGAAAGGCATCCAGGAAGTTATGGGGCTGGGCTACATATTTGGTGGGTGTGCCATCGTAGTTGGTCACATCCTGCCCGGTGAAGCGCGGGCCCCAGTTTTCCAGCTCGCGGCCTATTTGCCGGTCGATATAAGGTTTACCGGTATTCGGATCCACCGGGAATATTTTGGTTCTCCACCTGTTGGTGGGGCCATAGTTCGGATCGCGGGCGTCTGTAAAGAAGTCGCCAACGGTTCCGCCGCCAAATTCGTTCTGGAAGTCGGGGCCGGAATAGGGTTTGAATATATTGAACGTTTGACTAACGTTGATGCCTAAACCTTTTCTTTCGCGTCCTTTTTTGGTGGTGATGAGGATAACGCCGTTGATGGAGCGGGAGCCATAGAGGGCCGCGGCGGCAGATCCTTTCAATACGGTAACGGATTCAAAATCTTCCATGTTGAGATTTTTCAGGTCGTTACCAAAGTCGCGTCCTGTACCGCCAAACGTATTGTTTTCAACGATCACCCCGTCGATGACGAAGATGGGTTGGTTGTTGTTACGCAGGGTGGAGTTACCGCGGATCACTATTTTGGAGTTTCCGAAGAGACCGCCCGCGCCCTGGTCTATTTGTACCCCGGCTACTTTTCCCTGGAGGGCATTTACGGGGTTTACTTCATTGGTAACTGCCAGGTCGGCACCTTTTATTTCAGTGGCGGAGTATCCCAGGCTCTTTTTTGCTTTGGTAATACCCAGCGCTGTTACCACTACTTCACCGAGTTGTTTATTGTCTTCTGTAACAGTCACGTTAATGACGGTTTGGTTATTGACCGGAACTTCCTGCCGGAGGAAACCAATCGCATTAAAGATGAGGACACCGTTCCCGGGTACGTTGATGGTATAAATGCCCAGTGCATCTGTGATGGCACCTTTTTGGGTGCCTTTCAGCAGTATGGATACGCCGGGAATAGGTTCCTTGTTAGGAGAGGTGACTTTACCGGAGACTTTAATGTTTTGAGCGAATACTGTGCTGCAGCAAACGAGGAGCAGGTACAGAGAAATGACCGTGTGTTTGCAGGAATGTAGCAATTTCCACATACTTGGTTGTTTAGAGGTTGATAAATAATTAGCGCCATAGCTGAATGAATGCGTGCGATTGGCTTGTATGTTCTTTACGGTTGATTTGCTTCGACAATCTATCTACGATTACAGGTAAATCTTCACGTGTCGGAAAGGGATAATCCTGTTTTGTTTACTTTATTAAAACACCTGTGTTATCCAAATGTTTAGCGAAAAAGGGTGTTTCTCAATTAAATCTGCTTTTAAGCATGATATTTTTCTCAAAAAAATAAGTTCCCGGATATCCTTTATCCGTTAAATTTGGGCCATGAATTTAATCGGTAATATCCTGTGGCTCATCTTTGGGGGCCTTGTCACATTTCTGCAGTATATGGTCAGCGGTTTGTTGCTATGTATTACTATTATTGGTATTCCTTTCGGGCTGCAGTGTTTCAAGATAGGTTTCTTTACATTGTTGCCTTTCGGCAGACACGTAAGAGAAGTACCCGGACAAACCGGGTGTTTGTCGACCATTTTTAACATCATCTGGATATTCCTGGGTGGCATCTGGATAGCTTTAACGCATCTTGGATTTGGCCTGCTCCTGGCTATCACCATTATCGGGATTCCTTTTGCACGTCAGCATTTTAAGCTGATGAGCCTTAGTTTTACCCCGTTTGGCAAGGAAATTTACTAAGGCTGTGTGTGCCGCCGTTGGCACGACTATTGGATTTCTGTTTCCAGACTAAAAACCTGGTATATGAAAAAGATATTATTTGCAGCAGCAGCCGTTGGTACGGCAGCCTCCCTGGTTTTATTATATCTGAAGAAACGCCGTCAGGGAGAAAACCTACTGGACAATGCTAAGGATACCATCCGGGAATCGGCGAATACGATGCGGGATTATATGCACAAGGCCAAAACCGAAGCGAATGGTTTATATAGCAATGCCATGGGTTAAATGATATTGAAATGTAGAAATTATAGCGCGCCTGGAATCCGGGCGCGTTTTTTTTGAAAAGAAACCGGTTGCATTCCTCAGAAAACCGTATGTTTACGGCATCATCATTATCTCCACATATCAATACCGGATTACCAAAAATCCGTCTTTCCTGAAAGGGAACAGGGTTTTCCTACACTGATTTTTTCATACCAGTAATTTAATTTTTCCCGGCGCAACGCGCTATGGGCAACCTTTTGCCCTTCAAACACGTACTACATGATGCCAACAAATAGTAGGGCCAGTGTACTGGCCGCATTGAAACAACTCATCGGGGAGCGTAATCCTGATGTAATAGACACCTATGTGCATGACAGCTATATCCAGCACAGCCCCCAGGTTAAAGATGGAAAAGCAGGCTTACAGGAAGCGCTGCAGCAGCTGAAGCAAATGCCGGCGCCGCCGGCAAGCGCCACCTCTCCCGTGGTGCGCAGTATCGAAGACGGCGATTTTGTAATGATACATATGGATGTTGCGTTTATGGGTAAAAGAATGGCTATTGTGGATCTTTATCGCCTCGAAGGGGGGAAGCTGGCTGAACACTGGGATGCTATCCAGGAGCAGCCGGAAGGTGTTAGTATAACGCAGGGCACGGCAGCTATAGAAGACCTGGAACAGACCGGGGAAAATAAGCAACTGTTGGCTACATTTTTCCGTTGGCCGGATGCTGCCATGCTGGCGCCGGATTTTGTGAGCCATGACCCGTTATATGCCGGCCTGGCTTTTTTTAAAGGGCAGCTGACTGTTCACCGTATTTTGGGAGAAGGCAATTTTGTGATGGTGCAGTGCTCCGGTGAGCGAAACGGTGTAAACATGGTGGTGTACGACATCTTCCGGATAAAAAATCACCTGCCGGCAGAACATTGGCGGGTAGCGCAGGCCATTCCGTTGGTGATGCCACATGAGAATGGCATGATATAACATTTACCAGCCAGGCTGTTTTTTTTGAACAGCCTGGTTAATAAAATTTTTCGTTTTTCTCCAGCATCTCAATAAAGGTAGCAATACGCTTCACCCTTGTTTCCGGTTTTTTAGCACTCTGCAGCCGGAAGTAAATGGCGAATAAATTTTGCTTGTTGAGCGTATCAAAGAAAGCCTTTGCTTTTTTATTTTTTTTCAGCGCCGCCATAAAATCGTCCGGTATAGCAGCTTCGCTGGAGCCGGCGTAAGCATTTTCCCAGCGGCCATCCGCTTTGGCGGCTTCCACCTGTTGTATACCTGCAGGTTTCATTTTCCCGGCGGCAGTAAGGCGTTCAATATGTTTGGTATTCCTCGCCGACCAGATGCTTTTTGCGCGGCGGGGCGTAAATTTCTGTATAAAGGATACCTCATCGAGAGACTTGGACATGCCATCTATCCAGCCATAGCAGAGGGCTTCATCTAATGCCTGGGCATAGTTGATAGAAGGGGTGCCGGTACTTTTTTTGTACATGCGGAGCCATACGCCGTCAGGTTGTGTGTGGTTGACATGCAGCCACTGTTCCCATTGCTGCTGGGTTTGAAAGGTGAGGGTGGCGAGTTCTTTTGGCGCTTCCTTAGGTGTCGCTGTTTTTGGTGCGGCTTTTTTCGCCGTCTTTGGTGTTTTTTCAGGTGTTTTCCCGGGTGTTTCTTTTGGTGTTTTCATAGTGGTGAAGATACGCGAATGATTAGCGTGTATACATGGGCGTTAGAAAAATTTTTTCAAAAAATTTGGAAGTATGAATTTAATTCCTACTTTTGCACTCCCATTAAATGAAACGATTCCCTAGCTCAGTTGGTAGAGCAATACACTTTTAATGTATGGGTCTTGGGTTCGAGTCCCAAGGGGATCACTGGAGAAACTTGAAACCTGCGCGCCGCGCGGGTTTTTTGTTTTGGGGTCTATTTGTTAGTCTATCAAAGTGCGATTGCGCTGTTTCGGTTTACTTAGTTTTATTCGGGTTGACTTGTCTATACTAAAATACAATATTTAGTTTTAGAAATTTGCGTTAATCTCGGTTTTAGTTTTTTATTGTAGTTGTTGGAACTAGGACCATAGAAAGTATATAATCGTTAGGAGATGCAAATAGTTTGCATCGCCTAGCGATAAGGTGAGCTGCCTTCCTCAGATGGAAGGATGGTATTATAGTCATTGTGGTATATTACTTAGGTCTATTTATATTGATTTATTTGCTATATTTGGTACTGGTTTTTATTATCCTGCTTGAAGAATGAAAATACTGATTGATACTAATATATATTTTGATTTTTATCGCTCTACTAATGAGGGGCTAAATTTATTGACTGAAATTCTGGAGAAAAGTGAGCATATTATTCTTACCGACCAGATAATTCAGGAATTTGAGCGCGGAAGAGAAAAGGTAATCAGAGACGTTCAAAAAAATTTCGATAAGGAGTCTCAACTCGAAAACTTTTCTTCTTCATTTTTGCAGGACTATCCAGGGTTTAAAGAGTTAATCGGTATTCAGAATGAGTACAAAACTAAGCGAAATGAAATTACAGGATACATTCGTGAGATCTTAGTAGACCCTTCAAAGGACAAAGTTGCTACAGCCTTTAAACAACTGACTGATGAAGCGGTTAAGAATGATAGATTGCTGTATACAACTGATGAAATAATAGCCAAGGCTCAAAAAAGGAAACTAATTGGTAATCCTCCAAGTAGTGACAAATATTCAATAGGAGATGAGATCAATTGGGAAATTATCTTAAGCAATTTAAAAGAAGATATCATTCTTGTTGGAAGAGATAATACATACAACGATAACTTCAGTTTTCTACGTAAGGATTTTCATAGAGGAACCGGTCGATTGATTTATAGTAAGACCACCAAAATTACAGATGCTTTCCAACAGATCGGGGTCCATCTGTCAAAAGCGCTTGTAGACGCGGAAGAAGAGTTAATAAAGACGATTAAAGATTCAGGTTTTGCTGAATATTGGAAAAGGAAGGATAAATCGGAAGGCGAATAGCATTAGTTTTCGCAATTTATCTTGGAATTTTGAAAAATAAACATCATCCGTATAGGATTATCACATGGGGAAATTTGTAATTAAGAGAAGCCAGAATAATCAATATTATTTCAATTTAAAAGCGGATAATGGCATGATTATTCTTTCTAGTGAAATGTATAGCAATAGAGCTGCTTGCGATAATGGCATTGCATCTGTTAAGACAAATGCCGTAAATGATTCACGATATGATAAGCTAGCCTCACTTAGAGGGTCGTTTTATTTCAATCTCAAAGCAGGCAATGGACAAGTTATTGGAACTAGTGAGATGTATACAACTGAAAGTGCACGGGATAATGGAATTAATTCTGTTAAAGCCAATGCTCCAAATGCGCCTGTTGAATCTGAGGCATAACGATTTGCTACGAGTTGACTCAGTATGTTGTCCTAAGAAGATTGATCACAATGAAAATTTTAAACCTGCGCGCTGCGCGGGTTTTTGTTTTATTTATTACTTTTAGAAGTGTTGATTACTTATAATGTGCTTCCTTTTTCCAGATATTTATATGTTCATATGTACCAAGTCTGTTGCAGGATACGGCGTAAAGGAGCCAACTTCTCTGCCATATTGTACCTTGCTGCAGTGTACCTGTTTCTAACATTGCCCTTCCCTATATATATCGTGGCATTATTCAGGGCAAAACTTCCTGAAGTAGTATATATACCTATATTATTGCTATATTGTTTAGGCGTTTATATTATAACGACAAGAAGTCTGACAAAAAAACAATTTAAGGAAGCATTAGTGCTGTTCAATAAAGAAAGCAGGGCGCAAAGAATTATAGGTAATATTATTGCGGTTTTACTGGTCCTCCTCTCTCCAATACTATTTATGTGTATTTTATGGGTATTGGCTCATTTTAGAGATTAACTCGTCTGAAAGTTGTCTAAATCAGCAAATTAGTATAACAAAAGCAGCTGTCTCAATGTTTTTTGCAAACGTTGGAGGCAGCCCTTTCCTCTAATGTTTCCCTGAGCTGGATTCGAACCAGCATGCCTTTGCGGGCGCTGTAACACTGTGCGTCTACTGATTTCGCCATCTGAGGGAAGCTTTCAATATCATGTCAGGGTGCAAGTATAAGGTTATAAGAAGCTGGGAGAAGAAATATAAACCGGTTTCCTGATGATTTTATGTTTGAAATGGCCAAAGAAGAGTTTGAGCATTGAAGGACGCAATTTGCGTCCTCTAAAGAGGAGTAGGGATTTCGCTACGGAGAGCAAAATGTAACTATACCTTCCTGTATTTTGAGTAACTTATTTTACCCCCGGTCTATACTTCAGTGGGTATGTTTGCATTATCATCGCATTTACAAAACTCTTATCGTCTCCAGGATAAACAAAAAGATCCTCAACAGTATACTCAAAAAATGCTGCGTTGTTTTCCATGGAATTATAAGCAACAAATGGAATTATAAGCGAATGTTCTTCTTTTATCTTTTTACCAAAAATCGCCTGCCAGTTAACTCCTTTATAAATATTAGGATTCGTGAGATAAGGCGCCATTTCTTTAGGAAAAAACTTCGAAACTTCGATTTTGATTATTGAGTCCGACGCCGATAAGTTGATGCGGAGAGAAAAAACGGCCGATATCTTTTTATCAGCCAATGCCACCGGCCATCTTACGTTTCTATCTAATATCCGGGTCAAGTCTTCCTTAACTTTCTTCCCGTCATTGTCTTGCGCATACAAGACATGCGAGGTGTAAAGGGAAAATAGGCTAAATAAAATCGTCGAAAAAATGATACGCATAATAGTGTTGTTTATTTCTTTAAAATAATTTACCTAACTACCAATATGCTTTAAAATTAAAAAAGCGAGGTCGAAAACTTCAATTTTATGATTTACACAGTTTATGAGATAGGGCCCGCTAGTCGCGGGCTTTATTGTTTAGGTCTATTTTTTTTGTTGATCAAAGTGCGGATTCGCAGTTCTTGCCTGCTTACCAGGTTTTATTTGGATCAATTTACCTGCATATTGCGAATACGCTGTCAGCGGTTCGTTGTTTCAGTTCTACCAGGGTATTTCTCCTGTTTCAGGATTATTTTCCTCACTAAAAAATTTCCCTGTTGGGCCATCATTGCCAATCAGCGCATATTTTACTATCCGTTTTCCGGCATCTTTAACGGTTCCTGGCCCACGATGTCCATTGAAATCTGTTTTTGTGTATCCCGGGCAAACGGCATTTATTTTGAAGTTCGTATTTTTTAATTCGTATGCCAAAACAACCGTGTACATATTCAAGGCTGATTTTGAAGAAAGATATACTGCGCCTTTGTAGTCATAGTATTTATAGGTTGGGTCGCTGTGCAGGGTAATTGAACCCTGACTTGAGCTTACATTTACAATGCGGGGTGCCGGCGATTTTTTCAATAGATCAATAAATGCCTGTGTAACTCGCACCACGCCGTAAACATTTGTATCATAAGCTGCTTTAAACTGGTCAATAGTGGAGTCAAGCGCTGTTTGTGGGTAACCACCATAAATGCCTGCATTACTAATAAGTATGTCCAGCACTTTTGTTTTTTTACCTATTTCTTTACGGGCTTTGAGTACTGATTCGTCGTCTGTAATGTCAAGCTGAATAACTTCTACATTGTTTAATCCCTTCGCTTTTAATTTATCAACGGCTTCAACACCATTTTCTAAATTACGACTGCCGAGGTAAACATAAATTCCTTTTTGAGCAAGTTGCCGGGCAACTTCAAAGCCAATGCTTTTATTAGCTCCTGTTACTAATGCAAATTTCATTTCTTGTATGAATTTTATGAAGCAAAAGTAGAGGGCTAAAAAATAGCGGAAATGGACAAATCATTTTATTTCCCCGACAAATCTTGCCTGGGCAAAAAATCACTTGCGCTTTTTCCTGTACTTTTTTTGAAGAGCCTTGAAAAATAATCAGGGTCATTGAAGCCCAATTCATAGGCCAATTCTTTGATAGAAGTATTAGAATAACGCAATCTTCTTTGGGCTTCCGCTATTAAACGGTTAGTAAAATAATCTTTGGGCGATGTTCCGGTATATTCTTTTACAATCCGATATAAACTGGTTGTAGATAAAGCTAATTTATCAGCAATTGCGTTGATGGAAGGTTGCTCTGTAAGGGACGTTTCCACAACTAATTTGAACTCGATAAACTTTGAGAGGTTAGTATTTAAGATATTGGCGGGTTCTTTGTTTTTGAAATAAGCGCTGTTTAACTCTGATAGCAATAAGCTTAAATAAGCTAATATTATTTCAGTGTCGGTATCATGTTTATCTAAGTGAAGTAGCTGATTTAGAATTCCAAAAACCTTTATTACTCTTTCTTTTGCAGCACTGTCAAGAACTATGGTTGGTGCGTTTAATGGGTTGACCAGGAAGGGGAATTGTTGCGGCAACAATGCCAATGTGTTTTCATCAAATAGCAGCTTGAAATATTTAAGATTGTCTGTTTTAGCCGGTGGCGTAAAAATTTGATTGGGCATTGCAAAAAGCAAGTGCCCATCAGTAAGTGTAAAGTCCTGTAAGTCCAAATTATATGTAATTGAACCGCTTTCAATTAACACAATAAAATAAGAAGACAACCTGCGAGGTTGCAGCAACTTTTTTTGAATGTCACCTGAAAGATAAGGATTGTCGTCTGAGCGAATCTTTATTCCCAGCCCATCATTTTGCGAATCTTCATATTTTCCTTTTTGTTCATGCATACTCATTGCTCAAAAGTTTGTGGGGTATCCCCATACCCTCATTTCACCGGAAATACTTTTGTATTGGCTATACCATCTCAGCTAATTTACGTAAATCGAATATAAAAAAGTTAGGGTTTTGTACCAGCGGGATCACAGGAATTTATAAAACCCGCCATTAGGGCGGGTTTAGCTGCCAGGTGTTGCTGCAGACCAATAACTCTTTATTCAATGATCTCTCACTGCAATTCTTCCCGATAGGAGATCTTATCCACGATCAACCATTTCCCGTCTAACTTTATCAGGTTAAACCGATCAATGAATCGAAAGGTGGCAAAAGTCAATTGCACGTGGGCAGACCCGGTATCCCCATCCCAGGTATATGAGAGGAGTTCGGGTTGGCATTCCTGTAATGTGGCCTGGGCAACCAGGTCCAGGTATTGCGGCAATGTCCACTGAACCAACTTTCCCGCTATGATGGTCCGGATGTATGCATCGGAGTGAAACGCCCCCCGTAGCCTTTCGATGTCTTTTACCGGACGCCCTTGAAGATAATCGTTAAGCGTCAGCAGGATCGATTGCTTTTCGTTTTCTACACCGGGTTTGTTTGCTGGAGTTTTCATGATTGTTGCCGAAAATTTATTTGTTTTTTAAAATTTCCCAGAGGCATATCTCGGTGCTAAGTGATGTCAACCAAAAGGATCGGGATGATCATTGACATTGCCTTTGAACGTACCAGTGATATACCATGTATAGTTTTGATGACACAAAGGTATGGGCGCACGTTGTTATACTGGTTGGCCTTATCAAACTAATAATTGTGAAAATCAAAGAATTGGGCGGCTGGTTTCGGCGAAACGAGTTTGAGCTTTATACTAATCCTGGTATAATGGCTAATTGCGAACTTGTCTTATTTTTGTTGTACTCCACAAAGCGAACTAACATATGAAAATTGCGATAGTAGGCGCTCACCGGGTCGGGAAAACAACATTGGCAGAAGAACTGGTGGAACGCCTCCTGGGGTATACACTTGAAGCGGAGCCATATTTTCAGCTGGAAGCGTCGGGGTATAAATTTTCAGAAATCCCTTTTGCTAAGCGATTTCTATGTTCTGTGACAAGGCATACCTACCTCGCATTAGATCTGAGCGTATCTTTTGCCTTATCAAAACGTGCCAGACAACTATCCAGTGGTTGTCCCTGGTTATAAATGCAATCGCAGAAAGCTTCGCAAGCCGCAGGGTTTTTGCTGGAAGCGCATTGACTGCTGCATTCAGCTTTAGAGTTACCCGGCCCTATCTCGTACAAATAGGAAGTGCCGACGATGATAAAAGCCAATGCTGCGAAGGAACCTCCAAAAAATATGATCCGAAGGCGCATGCCCAAAGGTTTTTTTAACGCAGGATAATTTGTTTTGGGCTGCTTAAATGGCAAAATATACTTTAAGCGGTCATAATTCCAAATTAATAAAAACAAGTTGGCCAATAGCATCATTGTATTGAGCCGGGTACCCGCAAAGCGTGTAGCATAAGTCAGCACACAAATATTGAGGATCACGGGAAAATACATCACGGCCCCAAGAAGAGAGGTTCTCGGTATCAGCAATAGTATAGCTATAATGATTTGAGCAATTCCAATAAAAGTATAGTAATATCCTGTTAGATATAAAGCATCGAAGTAATGTCCTAAAGGGTTATTAGACGGCAGGCCGGCCGCGAAACGTTCCCCCATGATTTTAACGAAGCCTGCTGGAATAAAGCTTAGTGCCAAAGCGATACGACAAAAGACGGCAAATCCCTTCAGCCATTTGTCAGACTTTGCTTCATAGTATATTTCTTCAATGCTATTCATGTCGATATATTTATGATGTATCCCGATTTACGCTAAACTTTCGCTGTACCACTATCGGAATGTGATGATCTTGCTATCATTCATGCTTTTTACGAGTGATTATTTTACTGAGGAGATAATGAAGAACGAACGCGATGGCAGTCCAGTAGAAAGCAAACGCAAGAACCAAAACGGGGGGCGCCGGATCGGGATCCTGGGCCAAAAATGACAAAGGCCCTATCAAAACAAATTTGACAGGATATAAAATTGCTGCTAAGCTGCTTTTCCAGGCTATTGGTGATCCGGCTCCGGGAAACCATTCGCCGTTTCCGGGGAAGAGCCTGACTTCAGGTCCCAAAACTGAATTAGAGATAAATTGAAAGGCAAATGCTGAAACAAGAAAGACAATGCTGAATTTTGTTCTTGAAATCTTCATTGCTTAGTTATTTTCACTAAATAAAAAGTACTTTGAGGTACAAAGTTGCGTTATTCACTTTATAATTCAAAGTATTTAAAGAGAAATTTTTGTATATCTTGAACCAGTGCTCCGGTTAACCTGGTTTTTAGCATTTTAAGGCTGGATACATTGAATCATGGGGGAAATACTAATAAAATTATAGACTCCTGTAATTAAATGTCACATTTGTAAGTCATGTGGTGTCTTTATGATTAAATAAAAAAATTAAGGAGGACATTCATTATGGCATTACGCATTTCAAAAGTAGAGCTCCCCGTTGAGCTGAGAGAAAACATGATTAAGCAGTTCGGCGCTGTTCCTGAACCTCTTGAAGTAATATGGCACAATCCGAAAGTGGCTACCATCAACCTTGAGCTGGGGCAGAAGGTGGGTGAGTGGAATGCATGTGATGGGCATCTCAAGTCGTTTGCGCACATGGCTGTTGCGGCACTGGTCGGCTGCAGCTGGTGCCTGGATATAAGCTACTTCCAGGCACAGCACCAGGGTTTAGACCTGGTTAAGGCCAGCCAGGTGCCACGCTGGAGAGAGTCAGATGTGTTTACGCCACAGGAGAGGGACGTTATGGCGTACGCGGAGGCCATGAGTAACACGCCGACAACGGTGACCGATGAGTTGTCTGCACGCCTGCTGGAGCAGCTTGGTCCGGCAGCATTGGTGGAGCTGACAGCATTTATCGGCTTTGCTAATTTGGGGACCCGGGTAAACACGGCGCATGGCATCACCTCCCAGGGGTACTCCAATGCCTGCGAAATTCCGTTAACTAAACGTACCGGCACATCCGGCGCAATATTGAAATGATGAACGAGGATCCCTTTATTTCCCACCGGAACCTGCTATTCACAGTTGCTTACGAGATGCTCGGTTCGGCGGCTGATGCAGAAGATGTATTGCAGGAGGCCTGGCTCCGGTGGGTCAACATTGATCAATCGCAGGTGCTTAACCCGCGTGCATACCTTATCCGTATAGTCACGCGGCAGGTGCTGAACTGGAAGCGAACCTTGTCGCGCCGCCGTGAGGACTACGTTGGCGAGTGGTTGCCGGAACCGTTGCTGATCACTCCTGGTGTGGCTGACGACCTTGAATTGTCGGAGAATATTTCGATCGCGATGCTGATCGTGCTGGAAACACTGGGACCTACTGAACGTGCGGTATTCGTGCTCCGCGAGGTTTTCAATATGCCGTATGACGAGATCTCTGAAATAATCGGAAAGCCCGCGGCCACGGTGCGGCAGATCGCACGAAGAGCACGTGAGCATGTTACCGCCAGGCGTCAACGGGAGCTGGTAAGCCGGTCGGAGCAGCAAGCTGTGGTAGAGCGTTTCCTGGCCGCCTTACGAACAGGACAACTACAGCAACTGATGGAGGTGCTGGCGCCAAACGTTACGCTGATTGCCGATGGTGGCGGATTAGTGGCTGCTGCGCGGGCACCGGTTCACGGAGGTGAGCTGGTGGCGAATTTGCTTGCCCACCAGAACCGCGTTCTTACAGTAAATGCCTTGTGGCTCAATGGCGAGCTGGGTGTCCGTATTGAAAGTAATGGCGCGATGGCTGCAGTGAGCTTCGTGGTGGAAAACGAACGGATCGTGCGGATTTACGCGATCGCAAACCCTCAAAAACTGGCAAGGCTGGATAAACCAGCCGAACTCGCCAGGTAAGCCCGTGTTCAGGGATGCCGGCAGGCTGTTGATGATTTGTTGAACAAAACCGGAGAGGTCATCATGAAAAATGTGACCTCTCCGGTATATAGTAGCAGCATTTATTTAACCATCAGCGTATGCTTCTCTTTGCTATTGGTGGTAATAATTTCAACAAAATACATACCTGGAGTTAAACCGGAAACGTTTACCTGTTCTCTCGTGGAACTGCCCGTAAATTTCTGTTGCCGTTTTAAATAGCCTTGCTGGTCGTATAAATTGATCTGAGTAATTGGAGGCTGGGTTTGTGATTTTCCTGAAGCCTTCAACGAAGCATTAGGCTCAACAGTGGCAATGCTGGTGGCCGGATTGGGAGAAACGGAAAAATTCAAAGCCCCGCAAGCATTTATATTCACAAAAAGCATGGCGGGTGCAAGTCCGTCGGGATTTGTAGTACAGTTGTTCGGCACTTTCAATCGGACGGTCGTTGATACTGAGCCGGTGATCACTGTAAGAACCCGGGTACCCTGGCCGGATACAATTGACCAGCCATTGGCCAGCGCAGTTGCCGGAATAATCCAGTTATAGCTGGTGGCATTTGGAAGGCTATTCGTACTATAGGTTGTTACTGTATTGGCGCACAGGGAGGTTTGACCTGATATAGGATAGTCTGCCGGTGAGTAATTGCCAACAATGATAGCTTTGGCTGCACTGGTTGTTCTGCCACAGCTATTTTGTATACCGGCAGTTAACGTCACGTGGCCACTTGTGCTCATGTTCGTGGTTACGCTATTCCCGTTAGGCGTAAGACTTACAACGCCGGCAGGGTTCGCACTCCAGGTAACTGCAGCTGTGGCGGACAATTCAGGTACAGTATAGGTAGCGGAACTACAGAAACCGGAAGGACCGGAAACAGTAAGAGAAACCGGCAGGCAGGCGTAGTATTTAAGTACGGAAGAATTGTAGGGCGTATAATTTTTATTGTGCTTCATCAATGGCCAGGCTCCCCATTTTGATATAAATACATCCGCCTGTGAAGTCGTGACTGCAGAGTGATCGTCGCTGGCATACGATACCTTCGCCGGATAAGTGCTGCTGTTGGTCACTTCATTATAGCTTCCGTCGGTCCAATAAGTATCGTCTCCCGGCGTATCTATCCATACACGCGATCCTCCTTCGGTGATATGCCATGCATATCCATGGCAATTATAAGTGGCCGAAGCGTCGTCCATTCTCTGCGCATTTGGATACTGGGAAGCTGCCTGCGAATTCACGGATGCTATCTGTGCAGGGGACATCTCCGGAATAATGTATGCAAGAACCGCCGTTCCCTTAGGTGTATATATGGTGGTGGGTGTTTGGCTAAAGACTTTATTTAAAGACAAAATGGTTAAGAGAAAAAGAATATTTTTCATACAGCAAAGGGTTTTATTTGTGATGGTGGAAACGAAAAAGAATACTGGCAGTTACTAATGCTATTTCAAAGTAGATTGGTACTTCTCCACAATTTTATTGACTGTTTCCATTTTATGTAACCGGCCAGTCTTTAAAAAATTGTCGATAAGTTCGTCATCACTAAACACACCAGGCCTGTTTTTCTTCATCACATTCCCTAATAAAAATGAGGTGGATACTTTATTTATTTCGCCAAAAACTTCCTTGTATCTGCTCATACTTTGCAGCTTCGAATATGCCAGGGTTTCCAGTTCCTTTTGGTTGCGTGCATTACTATTTTGCAGTACAGTTTCTTTAGATAATATGTGCTCCAACAATATTATCCGGAAAGTAAACAATCCTTTCTCTTCCTGTTTTTTATTACCCGATACAACAGCATCCGTTGTCATTCCGGCATATTCATCCTGCAGCGATCGGGCATTATCCTTACGCTTTAAAAGCTCCTGAAAACCATTAAAGCGTGAAATGATTGTATCAATGCCCGACGAAAAATTGTTGTAGGCCATAAATTCCAGCAATAGCGGATAATTCAAACAGGTTTTTACTAAGGCAGGAGTAGTACTTTGTTCCAGATAATTTTGAGGAAGCTGGCATACCGCCAACATCTCATCGTGCGTCTTTAAATTTTTCCATTGCGCTGTTCCGGGCTTTACCGGGAAATCATAGGGCTCATTTGCTTGAGCAAAAACTATTGTAACCATAAAAGTACTGATCACAAATAAGTAAAGCTTCTTCATAGGGTATTTGTTTGAAGGGTTAAAGATGTATGGTAATTTACGGGAAATTATTCACATATGAAATTAATTTCATTCGTTAGGGGCGCGTATAAATATCATTCATTACAGCCGGGAGTTGGCACCGGAGTTTAAGCAGTAAGCGAGGCTTGTTTGCTACACAGCATACAGCCTCGCTTACCAGGTACTTTTCGCCGGGCTATCCATGCACCCGGCGTTTATTTTTTATTTCCAGCGTGGATTCTGCACCATCGCAGGATTGGCATTCAATTCAGCCTGTGGAATAGGAAAATAGTCGTGTTTCAGGGGTACGAAAAACTGACGGCCTACTTTATCGCTGCTGGTGAATTCCTGCTGGAGCAGCCCCCATCTTTTAAGGTCATAGAAACGCTGACCTTCACGGGCAAATTCAAGCATGCGCTGGTGCCTTATTTCAGTCATCATCGCGTCTTTGGGAAGGCCGGTGGCGAGTGCGCCGAGTTTAGCTCTTGTTCTCACTGCCTGCAGCCAGGGATATGCTTCCGTGGTTTTACTTTGCATTACCAGGGCTTCCGCGAGCAACAATTCAATATCTGCATACCTTAACGCTCTTTCGTTATTGCTGGATGCATAATTGGCAGCACCGCTGCTTCCCGACAGCTCGTTGGCCTGCAGGTAGTTCTGGTATTTTTTGAACATCGACTTATAGCCAAACTGCAACGTAAATGCACTGAACGGTTTCCGGTAGAAAAGTGCACCGGGATAGTCCCAGATCAGCGTTGCATACATACGTGGATCCAGTTCCCTGCTGACTGTTTTTTCTACCTGGAATTCGTTGAAGAGCTTATCAGTAGGACTTACCTCAAACCAGCCAGCCACTTCCGATGGTGCAAACTCCTGCGCGGTGGTTACTCCCAGGGCTTCATTGGCGTTTTCGCCCGACCATGGGTTTGTGCCGCCTACGTCGGCGAGTTGTATTTCAAATACAGACTCGCTGTTATTCTTTTTGGCAGCTGTAAAGTTATCACCGTAGTCTGTAGTGAGACTATAGTTGAAAGGTGCGGTGGTAAGCTGTTTGAGCGTTGATTCCGCGTTGACCCAATTCTTCATATATACATACGATTTTCCCAGGAAACCCAGTGCTGACCCTTTGGTAGCCCGGCCTGTTTCTGATGGGTCGCGCGTAGCCGGAAGATCTGCGGCCGCCTCTGTGAAGTCTTTTACAATTTGTGCCCAAACATCGGCTTCAGGAGATTTCGCAATGAAGTAGTCCTCCTTTTTGGCAGGAACACTGGTGCGTATCGGCACATCTCCAAAGTTGGATACCAGGATGAAATAATTCAGTCCACGGATAAATTTCGCTTCGGCGATATAAGCCTTCTTTTTCTGATCTGTGAGCCCGGCTTTATCAATGTTTTCCATGATCTGGTTAGCCCGGAAAATAGCCCGGTAAGATATATTAAACACATTGGTAGCTGCTGAGTTATCCGGTGTATTGGTGAAGGTGGATAACTGGTAGAGATAACTCACATCATTGCGGATAAAGAAATCATCACCGCGGCCATTGGACAATTCTACGCCACGTACTCCCCAATACCCGCCGTCTACATTCTTGAATAGCCCGTAGGTAGCAGCCATGGCGCTTTTAACATCATCTTCATTTTTCCAGAAAGTCTCCGTCGTAATCTGGTTCGGATTGGTAAGTTGCAGCGTATCGGAGGAACAACCGGCAAACGCCAGTGAAGCTGCAACCGAAATCAATATTTTTTTCATACGTTTCATCGTTTTTAAAAATTACAGTGACAGTTGTAAACCGATAGAAAGCACCCGCGCGAGGGGATAGGCCACATGGCCGAAATCAACGCCGCGGTCGAGGATGCTGCCAGCCCTGCCGATATCGGGGTTAGACCCGCTGTATTTTGTGATGGTAAACAGGTTGTCGGCGCTCACATAAGCCCGCAAACTGGTAATTCTCATACGTTGTATCAGGCTTTCAGGAACAGTATACCCGAGCTGCAATGTTTTTAAACGGAAGTAAGAACCATTTTCGAGGAAGCGGGACGATGTCTGATCATTGAAATTCGGATCGTTGATCACCGCTCTTGGAATATCTGTATGCGTATTCTGTGGCGTCCAGGCATTGAGCGTAGCGCGACTGTAGTTGAATTCAAGGTTCATTCCTTCCAGGTCCTGCCGCAGGCCATTATAGATCTTATTCCCGTGCGTTCCCTGCATGAAGATGTTGAGATCGAAATTGTAAGCCTTGAGATTAACGCCTACACCATATTCAAAATCCGGGAAAGGGCTGCCGCAGTTAACACGGTCAGAATTACTGATGATGCCATCTCCATTGGCATCCTGGAATTTAATGTCGCCTGGCGCGGCATTTGGCTGAATTAACTTACCATCTTTATCTTTATAGGCATCTATTTCGGCCTGTGACTGGAAGATACCCAATGACTTAATCAGGTAGAAGCTGGCAATTTCGCCACCGGCCTGCGTTAGGGTAGTGGAGGCGCCATGGTGGGTTGGTTGTCCACCGAAGATTTGCTGGGAGCCGGTGCCCAGTTCTATGACTTTATTTTTAACAGCAGAAAAAGTACCTGTTACGCTATAGGTAAGCACCCCTACGGTATTAGCATGGTTTAATCCCAGCTCAAAACCCTTATTCTGGATGGTGCCGGCATTTATTACCGGGTTGGTAGATGAGCCGGTGGAACCGGGTATGGGAACATTCAACAATACATCGGTGGTGTTTTTCCGGAAGTAGTCTGCCGTTACATTTAATTTACCATTCAGGAAACTGATGTCAGTTCCGATGTTCATGGTCTCCGTATTTTCCCATTTGATATTGGGAGATGCAAAAGCGGTTTGAATAGCGCCAAACCACTTTTGTTGATCCGCTCCGTTTACATAGTTGATATTGGAGGAGATAGCTGCGCTGTATTGATAGTCGCCAATTTCCTGGTTGCCGAGTATACCGTAGCTACCCCGCAGTTTTAATGCGGATATAATATTTGGAGATACGGACCAGAACTTCTCATTGGAGATATTCCAGCCTGCTGCAATGGAAGGGAAGTTGCCGTATCTGTTACCTGCTCCGAACCGGGAGGAGCCATCACGGCGGAAACTGGCGGTGAGCAGGTATCGGTTGTCATAAGAATAGATGACGCGACCCAGTACTGACAGCAGGGTGCTTACGGTGCTGTTACCAGCTACGTTGGCGGTACCTGAGGCGGCATCCAGTTCTTTTAAGCCGTCGGGCAAACTTGTTTTGCTGGCCAGCCAGTAGTTATATTGTGTTTTCTGATAAGAATAACCAGCCAGGGCCTGTATGCTGTGTTTGCCGAAATCCTTGGTGAAATTGAGCGTGTTTTCAGCTAATACTAGCTGGTTACGGTCTTTCGCCTGACTTAAATCATTTGTGGGATGCGAAAAGAGTGATCCTACATTGTATCGCCGGGCATAGTCATCCGTGTTGCCGAAGGAGCTGGTATAGCCCAGGTTGAATTTATATTTTAATGAGGGAAGTATAGATACTTCTGCAAAAGCATTGGCAAGAATAGAGGTAACCTCATAGCTGATATCTTCCAGGTGCAGCTGTGCAACGGGATTGGCTACATTCACCACCGGACCGGTAGCGCCGGCGTATCCTCCAAGTGCAGTGCTGTCGTAAATCCCGAATACGGGGATCATTTTAGTGGCGGAGCCTACAGCATTTCCTCCCTGTCCGCCCCAGCCACCGGGCATGCGGATCCATTTTTCACGGGAAAGCAATACTGTTTCACCAACTTTCAGAATGCCTTTGGTAGTTTCTGATTTTACGCGTGCACCGTACCGGCTATAACCTGTTACATCTACAATACCATCCTGTTTGTTATAGTTACCCGAAACACTGAACCGGGATGTTTCACTGCCGCCACTCATGGTGAGCTGGTACTGCTGGATCATGGCTGTTCTGTATATAGCGTCCTGCCAGTTGGTGCCGGCGCCGAGTTGAGATGGGTTACCGGCAATAGCCAGCCTGGGCAGGTTGGCGGCATCATGCGCTGCATTGCTGACGGTGGCCCATTCTGATGCATTTAATACTTTCCACGGATGGTCTATTTTCTGCCTGCCGAAGTTGGTACTAAACTGAATGACCGCCTTTCCGGGTTTACCGGTTTTAGTGGTTACCAATACCACGCCATTGGCTGCACGCGATCCATAGATAGCTGCTGCAGAAGCATCTTTCAATACATCCATGGATTCGATATCGCCGGGTGCAATGTTGTTGATACCTGCCACGGGTACGCCATCAACGAGGTAAAGCGGTGTTGCGTTGCCTAACGTGCCCACGCCCCGTATCAGGATACGGGTGCCTGCTCCCGGATCTCCTCCGGCCGATTCTACGGTTACTCCGGGCAGTTTACCCTGGAGGGCTCTGCCCACATTGCTGACACCTTCTGTCTTGAGATCGGCGGCTTTCAGCGATGCAATGGCACCTGTAAGATCCTTTTTCTTAACGGTACCATAACCGATTACAACCACCTCATTGAGGCCGGCAGTGCTGCGTTTGAGCCGGATGTTAAGTGTGCTTCCGGCGCCAACTGTAATTTCCGTGGACTCAAATTCCATGGACGATACCAGCAATTTATCACCGTTTTTTACCATGAGAGAAAACTGCCCTTTGTCGTCCGTAACCGTGCCCCGTGTGGTACCCTTTACCTGGATAGATGCCATGATCACGGGTTGGTTAGTCGCATCGTCGGTCACTTTTCCGGTGACTTTTTGCTGTGCATTGGCTGCAAAGCTGAATAAGATAAGAAAAACAAGGAACGCCTGCCTGTACCAGGCCGGTGGTGAGATGCTCACCCAAGTGGAATTTTTCATACGTGAAATTTTAAAATGTCAGACTTTAGTTGATGGATCTATTAAGTGTCTAATGTACATTTTAAAATTAACAGTCAGATGGAGAATTAAATTTTTTAGATGGACTATATTATGATTTTTACGGAAGAAGACCGGTGGATCAGGCCGGAACTGACGGCAAATCGTAACTGCGCAACTGGCCATCACCGGTCGTCAGCAACAGTTTGTTATGAACTATCATTACATTGATAATACTGCTGCTGTAATCAAAGATATAATCCGGGTTGGTAGTAGGATTACCATCCAGGTCATACGCTGTAAATTCAATGCCCTCCGGCATTACTTCTGCTTTACAACGCAGGTCTTTCCTGTCCAGCAATAACAATCTTCCAAACTGCGAAACTACCAGGACGTTATCATCATCTACAAAAAATACGCTGTAATTGATATTATCCGGTTCAGCGGCAGGGAAATCTTTACTGCCGTCGAAAATAGCTGCCTGGTCCTGCTCCGCTATCTTTGCAATTTCAGGGAAGGAATAGATCTCCAGCGGTCCATCATAATGAGGCGCCATAGCAAACTCTTTTCCGGATGGGGCAAAGTTGCCCATGATCACATCGTCACATTGGGTAAGTTCAGTCAGGGAGATAACACCGTTGTTCAGCTGTAACTGCATCAGGCTGGATGCCTCCTGGCCTGCAGAGGCTTCCAGCAGGATAATATTATCGTTTGGTGTAGCATGAAAAGTATAGGCGTGTTGCTGGCTTTCCAGCAGCGGGTAAGAAGCAATAACTTCAAAAGTAGCAGCATCCATTACCTGCAGCTCATCTGTTTCATTTTCATCACCGGGTAATACATACCAGATCGTTTTATTATCCCTGGCGAAAAAACAGGCAGCACCCAGGAACCAGCCCCAGGAGCCATGTTCCACTGTATGCAATATCCTGGTTCCTTCTGCATCGAGAATACGCATATCGACCATGCCCGCAATAGCCATCAGGCGGCCATCAGAGGAGGCCGACAGCTTACTGCTTACATAGTTCGCATTCTGGCCCTGCATAATTTTTTCCCAAACAATTTCAAGGTTGGCATTGAGCTTTGTAATCAGTGGCTGACTTGCAAAGTTCATCAGGATCTCTCCATCCGGTAATGGTATTACGTTTACCGGGTTCGCCGTGAATGTAAGTTTGTTCCTTAATGGCAGGTTTATATGCGGAAATTGACTCATGTCTTTTGTTTAAATTGCCGCAAAGGTAAGACACAAAAGTAATTTAGCACAGGTCAATAGACATCTGTTATCCTGTTTTTTCCCTTAAATTCAAATTCATCACCTACTTTTTTCTGCATGAGCTGCCGGGCCAGCGGCGATGCAGGGGAAAGAAAAATAACGGTTTCTCCATTGATCACCTGTTTACCGAGACCTGCGCCGATAAAAAAATTTGTGGTGGTGGACTGTACAAATGCTCCCGCGGCGGGTACATGGTATTTGGACTGTACGTTAATAGCACGAAGGGCCTGGAGGTCCTGCTGGTGAGCGAGCAGCTGCCTGGCTTGCATATCTTTTTCCATATGGCTCATGGCTCTTGCCGTCTCATATTTATCGCCGACAGAACTTTTACTTTCCTGGTTTGCCGCAGCCTGGGCCTCATTCATTGCCTGCTGTGCGGTGGTAATACGTTGCATGAAGATTTGTTCGCAATGTTGCTTCAACAGGAGCTTGTAAGCGATCCTTTCTTCCATAAATAATACTTATTGGTATTAAAATCTCAAATATAGGAAATGAGCAGCTTGACGCAGAAAGGTGCATGAATTTTTTTGTATCTTTTGTGTATCAATCTGGCATCATATATTATGGGCGATCCGAATACAAATAGCATCAAAAGAATAAAAGACTTCTTCGAAAGGAATGAGTACTATATTGCTGTGGTAATAATGATCATTGTCTTTGCTATCTTTTTTATTTCATTCTTTTTTGTAGATGGAGGAGGCGACTATACCGGTCCCTGATTGGAGTTGCTCATCAGAGCAGTTGAGTCAGGTCAATAAAGTCCACCCACAATAATCCTATTCGTTCTTCAGCACTGCTACGGGATTACTCCTCGCTGCCTTCCATGTTTGCGATCCGATCATAATGAATGCGATCAGTAATACGCCCAGCAAGCCGGCGAACAGCTCGGTGACATGTACAGGTGTATGATAAGGGAAATTAGGGAGCACAACGGTTTGGAAGAAGACGTAAGTTGCCGGCAGGGCAATGAGCGCTGATACTGACAGGAGAAACAGGAAACCTTTGCTAAGTAAGTATATCAGGTTGCCGATGTTGGCGCCCATCACCTTTCGGATACCAATCTCTTTTAGTCTTGTTTCAGTAGTGAATACCACCATTCCGAATAATCCCATTGATGCAATAGAAATGGCCAAAATCGACAGGAAGCCAATGATCTTGATCATCGTAGAAAATTCGCTGTACGCATCTTCAATTTCTTCATTATAGAATTCTGCGGAAAACGGATGAACACGATCTACCTTTTTCCATGTGGACTCAATCCGCGCTATAGTGGCGGGCATGTCGGTGCTTCGTATTTTGGCGCTGATGATAGCCCTGTCGCCAGGTGTCCAGAACGTGAATGCTACAGGACCTATGAGGTTATCTACCTTACCATAGTGAAAGTCCTGCATTACGCCAACGATGGTCAATTTGCGTCCGTTCAGTGTGATCTGTTCCCCGATTGCTTTCCCGGGGTTGTTGGGGCTAATGCTGAATCGTTTTAAAACCTGCTGGTTAACGATCACCTCGCCAACAGCGTCGGCGGTGGCGGGTCGGGCAATAAAATTTCCGCCGGCAACAAGTTTATAGTCGTGCAATGGCAAATAGTTTTCGTCGACGTGGTTGGTCATGACCAGCACAGAATCCCGCGAATCTTTGTATTTCATATTACCACCCCAGGCATTCCCTACGCCGGTGGTAATCAACGACCGGGAAAGCGCTGTTATTTCCGGCATCTCACTGAGCTCCTTGAGCATTACGTCGGGTTTATTATCCTGCATGTCGATGTTCAGGATATTTGTCGTGTTAAATCCCAGGTCGAATGCCAGTATGTTTTTATACTGCACGTAGCCGACGGCGGTGGTGGTAATAAAGATCAGTGTAACCGTATATTGCACCACTACCAATGCCCGCCTGAGGGTGAGTTGTTTGAACACCCTCATCGATGAAATATTTCCGAAAGCATTGATGGGGCTGATCTTTGAAAAGAATATAGCAGGTATGAAGCCGGCAATAATACCTACGGCAACCGAAAATAGGATGAAGGTTGCTACCATGGATGGCGTAAGACTGAGCCTCACCGTGCGTTGCATCTCCGGAGCCATATTGATCAGCAGTGGGCGCAATACAAGAAACAGGAGGAATGAAAGGAGCAGGGATGCCAGGGAGATCATCACTGCTTCGGCCAGGAACTGTTGCCGTACCTGGCTGTTTCCGGCGCCGATAGCTTTGCGAAGACCTATTTCCTTAACGCGGCGCATCGCCCGCGCTATTGAAAGATTTGTATAGTTGAAACAGGCAGACAATATCACAATAAATGCCAGTGCGCCGAGTATCCAAAGCAGTACCGGGGACATGTGCGGTCCCGTGAAACCGGGTCCACCCTCGGATTGACGAAGGCTTTCCCCCACCACGATGTTGTATAAAGGAAGCAGTTCGAGTTCGATCTTAGCATTTTCTTCAGCGAGATTTTCTTCCCTGGAGAGTGCATTGAGCTGCGACCTGATGGCAGCCATGTCCGCATTTTTTGAAGGCATAATATACACGCAGTTGGACCACATGTTTGTCCATGCAGCAAAATTTTTATCGCCTTTATTGATTTGTTCAGCGGTAGACAACGATACCAGCGCTTCGAAACTGATGTGCGAAAAGAAGGGCACGTCTTTCATGATACCGGTTACCTGGTAAACGAGCGTATCTACCTTGAGTGCTTTGCCAAGTGCCGCCTGGTTGCCGAACAGCTTCTTTGCGGCTGTTTCTGTGAGAACAATGGAATAAGGATCTCTCAGCGCCGTTTCGGGGTTGCCTTCTACCATCGGAAAAGTAAAGATCCTGAACAGCGATGGTTCCGCCCAGTAGCCTTTGATGGGGAGCGTATTGTCGCCCACTTTCGCATCGCCGGAAAAGTTGTTACGCATCGTGGTCACAGCTTCAATACCAGCTACTTTCTCGCGGATCAGCTTTCCGGTTTTTACAGATGTGGACGCAAACTTACCGTTTTCTTCGCCCTGAGAGGTAAATATATTAGTGATACGATAAATTCGCTCGCCGTTTTTGTGGAACCTGTCGTACGAACGCAGGTCAAGTACAAATGCGATCAGCAGTAGTCCAACAGACATGCTGATGGCAAGGCCCAGGATATTGATGAAGGAGAAGAGCTTGTTGCGCATGATGTTGCGCCCTGATGTTTTGACATAGCTTCCGATCATGATGCGGTTCATAAAAAGGTTGACAAATATTGATCTTCGTACCGTATAACTCCTGAAGAATTTGAAAGCGTCAATGATGTAGATCAGTTTTGCACGGCGTGGACCGAGAGATTGTACATTGCGCTCAAAGCATTCGTGGAGGTCCCCGGTAAGGTCCTCTACGAGCGCAGGTTTACAATACCATTCTACAAATTGTTGCGCCCAGGAAGGCGGATGGTGTTGCCGTTGTTCTTTCATGCTATGTGTTTTTCCAGACAAGCGACGGTATCCTTGCCCACAGCTGATCGCGCATAGCCTTGGCATTGACCAGTGCAGCCTTTCCCTGCATCGTAAGTTCATAGAACCTTTTGCGTTTGCCGCCACGGGCCTGCGTTGCTTCGCCCAGCTCACTTTTCACAAGTCCCTTTTCTTCGAGACGGTTTAGCACGGCGTGCACCACGCCAAGTTTTACTGAACGGCCGGTATGGTTCGAGAGCTCGTCGCATATCGCTACGCTATATGCTTCGTTTATCAATGCTGCAACGGTGAGCAGCACCAGTTCTTCGAATTCTCCGAGGTTTGTACCTTTCATTTTTATATTAATTACGTAAATGTATGTAAAAAGAATTTATTTTACATACAAAATGTGAATAATTAGCAGTTTTAGTTTTTCTCAGTAGATGGTACATGATAATTTAATACCCCGCTACGTTTATACTTAGTATTTAGCCGGCCTTTTCGCGTAAGTTTGAAAGGTGGTAGTATGCTTGATTTTTTCAACAATATAAAGGATGATAAAAGATGATATAATAACCTTCGGCAACTATCGCTGGCGGGTGCTTTCTTTGGGGCAGCTTCTTCCAGCAATTCTTTACCTGCTACACGATGTACTGCCAAAAAATTTTTCAGTTTCAGGTATTTTGCCACAGGGTCTTCTTTTGCAAACTCATCTTTTTTACGCTATTTGTTATATTTGGATATAAAATAGCAAGACGATTTTATCCGGCCATTCAACACTAACGCCATCAGATGTACGAAGCGCTTATAAAAAATCTGCAAAGGCATATTGACCCTACCAGGGAGGAAACTGAAATTTTTTTATCCCTTGCCGTGGCTAAAACGGTTAAAAGAAAAGAATCTTTATTGAAAGAAGGCGATGCTGCCAGGCACCAGTTCTTTGTGCTCAACGGTTGTTTGCGGACCTATACTATTGACTCTGCCGGTAAGGAGCATGTGCTGATGTTTGCGCCAGAAGATTGGTGGTGCAGTGGTGATTTGTACAGTTTTTTGTCCGGACAAAAGAGTGTCAATAACCTGGAGGCGCTGGAACCGACGACCCTCTTGCAGATCAGCAAAGAGAACCTGGAAGTTTTGTATCAGCGTGCACCGAAATTCGAACGGTTTTTCAGAATTTTATTTCAAAATGCTTTTGTCTTTCATCAACACAGAATCGGTGCAAACCTTTCACAGCCTGCAGAAGGGAGGTATGCGCTATTCACAAAAAATTACCCTGATCTTGAAAACAGGGTTCCTCAGAAATATATCGCTTCCTATATAGGTGTTACCCCGGAATTTTTTAGCCAGATGAAAGCGAATATCGCCCGGAGGAAATCTTAATGTACATTATTTTTGGGTGGAGAATATGATTGTTCCTTTGTTGTATTAAATTATTAACAACATGGAACACAAAGCAAGCGTATCACCTGTTTTCAGCGAAAAGCCTTTTGCAGAAAAGAAATTTATTGAGATAAAAGGCCGCCGTATGGCTTATATTGATGAGGGAGCGGGCGATCCTATTGTATTTCAACATGGCAATCCTGCTTCATCCTATCTCTGGCGCAATATAATGCCTTATTGCCGTGGCCTCGGGCGCCTGATCGCCTGCGATCTGATAGGCATGGGCGATTCTGACAAGCTCCCCGGTTCCGGACCTGAACGGTATTCTTATTCAGAGCAGCGCAGTTTTCTTTTCGGACTTTGGGAAGAATTGAAACTGGACAGAAATGTGATTTTAGTGCTGCACGACTGGGGTTCTGTGTTGGGGTTTGATTGGGCCAATCAGCACCGCTCCCGCGTTCAGGGGATCGTTCATATGGAAGCATTGGCCATTCCTTTTAAGTGGGAGGAGTTTGAACCTAAAGTACGCGATTTATTCAGGGCATTGCGCTCTCCTGCCGGCGAAGAGCTGGTGTTGAAGCATAATGTGTTTGTTGAGAAAGTGTTGCCCGGAGGGATTTTCAGGGAACTCAGCGATGCGGAAATGGCAGAGTACCGTCGGCCCTATCTTAACGAAGGAGAGGATCGCCGCCCAACCTTATCATTCCCGCGTCAGATCGCTTTGGACGGAACTCCAAAAGAAGTCGCTGAAGTAGTGACTGCTTATGGAGACTGGCTTACGCAGAGTCCCGTTCCCAAGCTTTGGATTCATGGTAATCCCGGCGCTGTGGAGAATGACAGTGTCCGGAAATTTTGTAGCACATGGCCCAATCAAACAGAAATAACAGTTAAAGGAAAACATTTTTTACAGGAAGACAGTCCCATAGAAATTGGCGAAGCCATTGCCGCGTTTGTAAAAAAGATACGCTAATGGAGAAGGGGTTTAAAGCTATCACTATCCCGCATGAATTATCTGAGGCCTTGCTTCTCGTAATTGGTGTAAGCGGAATCTGCAAATACTTCACTTTCAGGCGGTAATTCTATTGGTAATTTCTTTAATACTCAGGCATCATGTTCACTGCCGGGAACGAACCCAAACTCAACTGGAATACCATCTTTGGTTATTAATAGTTGAATCTCACTTCGCTGTCACTTATTTGCATGCGAACATCTACATAATGATTACCCGTTTTCAACAAATCATCTATAAAACAAAATATTCCTATAATTTTATCCTTAGTGAGCATCCCGAAGAATTTATTTAGTTGTGATAAACCAAATTTATTCTTTGATGCTCACTTCTTCTATTTTTTCTTTAACTCTGAACTTGAGTTAATTATTATCGTTAGGTTGGTAGTATTTACTTAATTTTGCGTCCAAAATACAGCGCATTTGACAACACAGGAATTCATTGCCGCAGCATTTCTCGAAGACGTGGGCAGCGGCGATTACTCTACACTGGCATCCATACCAGCCGGTGCGAGAGGTAAGGCGGTACTTAAAATAAAGGAAGAAGGCATACTAGCAGGCATACAGCTGGCACAGGATATTTTCTATCATCTGGAAGAAGATGCAAAATTCACCCTCTATAAAAAAGATGGCGATACTGTAAATAATGGCGAAACCGCGTTTACCGTTGAAGCCAGCGTGCATACCATATTAAAAGCAGAAAGACTGGTGCTTAACTGCATGCAGCGCATGAGCGGCATCGCAACGCTTACCAATAGGTATGCCGATAAAATAAAAGGCTACAAAACCAAAATACTCGATACCCGCAAAACCACGCCGCTGTTCCGCGAATATGAAAAGCAGGCAGTGCGCATTGGCGGCGGTTACAACCTTCGCATGGGCTTGTACGATATGATCATGCTGAAGGACAACCATATCGATTTTTGTGGTGGCATAGAGCAGGCCATACAGAAAACCAACGAGTACCTTGCGGACAATAACAGCGACCTGAAAATAGAGATCGAGACCCGTAACCTCGATGATGTGCGCCGTGTGCTTGCAGTGGGCAATGTACACCGCATCATGCTCGATAACTACTCGCCGGAACTAGTGGAAGAAGCAATTAAGCTGATTGGCGGTAAGTACGAAACCGAGGCGTCGGGCGGTATCAATCTCGATAACATTATTTCATATGCCCGTACTGGTGTCGATTACGTCTCATTGGGCGCTATCACAAACCGTGCTGTGAGCATGGACCTTAGTTTAAAAGCACATCAAATATAGCGCAGATACGATCGCTGTTGTTATTATAGAAAATGTTACAACGCATTTCCTGGAATTTTATAAACTTAATTTCTTTATATTTATCACACATAATCAGTTAGCATAATAGTGGGTGATAAACCCTCACCACTATCCATACAGATGCTGTAGCAAATAGGAGAATATACGGTACCCCGGGAGCGCCCTGACTTTTGAACCATATTTTGAAATTGAAATTTCCACCACGCCGGTAAAATATCGGGGATCGTTGTTATGAAAAAACAAGTACTTTTTATTCAGGGCGGAGGCAGCGATGGCTATGAGGCAGATGCAAAGCTGGCCGCCTCACTGCAGCAGGCATTGGGAAATGGCTACGAGGTCATCTATCCGGAAATGCAAACCGATGATACTGCACCGGATTTTGGCTGGCTCCGGCAAATCGGCGAAGAAATTGGCAAACTCAGGGACAATGTTATTTTAGTCGCACACTCCCTGGGCGCATCCCTGCTGCTGAAATATCTCTCTGAAAATAACATGTCAAAAAAGATAACCGGGATTTTCCTGGTAGCCACACCATTCTGGAGTGGTAAACAGGAATGGATACAGGGATTGAAACTGGAACCGGGGTTTGCGGGAAAGCTTCCGGAAAACAGCCGGTTTTTCTTTTACCAATGCCGTGATGATGATGAGGTACCATTCGATCATCTGGGCATATACCGGGAGAAGCTCCCGGGCGCAAGCTTTCGCGAAATAGAAAGTGGTGGGCATCAACTAAATAACGATCTTCAGTTAGTAGCAAAGGATATCAAAAACCTATAAATTCATCGGGCTAGCTATGAAAATAAAAGCTTATGCAATTAAAGAGAAAGGGGGAAAACCGGAGCCATTTTACTATGAAAGAAGTGTGGGCGACAACGAGGTAAGTGTGAAAATCATTTACTGTTCTATGGCAAGAGGGGATGTTCAATTCATCAGCAATGATTGGGGCGATACAAAATTTCCTCTTGTTCCGGGACATGAAATTGTGGGGATCGTGGAAGAAACCGGCGCCCTTGTAACTGCGTTGAAAGCGGGCGACCGCGTGGGAATCGGTTATCAGCAGGAGGCTTGCTTTGAATGCGGGTTTTGTAAAGCGGGTAACGAACAGTTTTGCGAGCAGCAAAAGGTAATTTGTGTGGATTGCTATGGTGGCCTGGCGGATCATATTATTGTGGATAACAGGTTTGCCTTCAAACTGCCGCCGGCACTTTATTCGGCAAATGCGGTGCCTTTGTTGTCATCCGGGGTTACGGTGTATTCTGCTATTGAGCGGGCACAGTTGCCCGCCAATGCGGTTGTTGGTGTGCTGGGCGCCGGTGGCCTCGGTCAACTGGCGATCCGGTTTCTACATAAAATGGGTCATGAGGTATATGCCTTTTCTCATTCCCTGGAGAAAAAGGAAATGATTAACCAGCTGGGCGCTGAGTTTGTACTGAGCTCAAATGCCGATAACATTACAGCGATCAACAAAAAATTTGATTTTATACTGTCCACCTTAAATGTACCGTATGACCCGGATATTTTCCTGAAGCTCCTTAAACCACAGGGAAAGCTTTGCCTGGTGGCTTCCCCATTGAACAAAACACCCATTAGCCTTGGCCTGCTATATGATTATGTGCAACGAACTATTTATGGAAATTATGTAGGTAGCCGTAAGAACATGACAGATATGCTTAACTTCGCGGCAACACATCATATTGGGAGCGAGGTAGAAGTGATGCCGTTCTCTGAAATGAATGAAGCGATAGAAAAGGTAAAAGCAGGAGAAGTCAACATCCGTTTAATATTGGAAAACCACGCATGAAATGAATTCACAGGAAAAAGTATTACACTGCTACAACCAGGTCGCTAACGACTACGCAATTGAGCGCTGGGACGAACTTACCAGGAAACAGGTGGACCGGCTGTTATTGAAAGAATTTGCGGCTGTCAATAAAGACAAGGGACTTTGTGCCGACTTTGGCTGTGGCCCCGGACAAACAACAAAATATTTATATGACAATGGCTTAAAAGATATTGTTGGCGTTGATCTGTCGCCGGAGATGGTGAATGTGGCCAAAAGACTTTCTCCCCAAATCAACTTTGAAACCGGCGATTTGTTAAATATCGCCTATCCGTCAGAACACCTTGGAAGTGTGCTGGCATTCTATGCCATCGTGCATTTTACGCTTGACCAGGTAGGGAAGTGTTTTGCAGAAATAAACAGGGTCTTGAAAAAAAATGGAGAGTTTTTATTTTCTTTCCACGTAGGAGAGGAGATTGTTCATTTTGATAAAGCGCATGACAAAGAAATAGATGTTGATCTGTTCTTCTTCAAGACCGACGACATCATAGCATTATTGCAGCAAACAGGTTTTAGTATTATTGATGCAATAGAACGACGGCCGCATGAAAATATGGAATTCGCCACCAGGCGCGCCTATATATGGGCAGTAAAGAAATAGCAGGCCAGGATAGCAAAATTGAAAAAGCTCAGTTGGTAACGTCAATGAGTAAACGAAAGTGTTGCTGATGAATTTTTGCATCAGCAACATTAACCTTCATATTTATGAAACTCAGTTACTATTAAATAATACCCATCCGGATCCCGGAGGGAAAATTCCTTTTTTAATGAGTTGGTATTTAAATGAATATCTTCTTCAATAACACTACCTGTTTTTTCAACCCTGGCACGCACAGCTTCCATGTCATTTGTGCTGAAGTAGAGTATTAACCCATTTCCAGGGGTTATGCCGGGATCAGTCATGGTAGGATGATCATGTTCTCCCCATTTATGCAGGCAGAGTATAATTTCTTCATCTTCCGATACTAAAACAGCGAAGTTATCCCCGCCGTGTGTTCTTCTAAAATCAAATACCTGCTCATACCATGTTGAGCTGGCATTAATATCTTTTACAGCGATGATCGGGTCAAGTCTTGTCATTGTCTGTTGCGTTTTGTGCTCCCCAATTTATGGATATTTCAGGGTTTTAAATATTAATTGCTATTATGAGCGTTTCCGTCTATACCGGTTCCCCGGTTTGGTGTTGTATACGATCAGGAATAATATTGTTTTGTTGAAATAGTAAACCAGCATTGCTTCCTCCGTTATTAATGATTATTTAATATGCACGTAATTTTCATCATTTAATTTTGTTGCAGTCGAATCAGGTACTGTAATGATCCAGGAAATTAAAAATTTATCAGATAAACATCTATTGAAACAATGTGCTCAAGGGGATGACATCGCCTTTAACGAGTTGTTTCGCCGTTATTTTAATAAACTGTATCAATATACGCTCGGGTTCACAAAAGATAGCCTGGTGGCGGAAGAACTGGTAATGGATGTAATGCTGAACCTATGGATGAGAAAAGGAAACATTGTGATAACCGATACCCTGAACCCCTATCTCTTCCGCGCTATGAAAAATACCCTCATCAACTATTGGCGGAAAAACACCATCCCTACCACCTCGCTGAAAATCTCCGAAGAAATTGATTTTGCAGATTCCATTTCGGCAGATCATACACTGTTAACCGGTGAACTTGATAATTTGTATAGCCGGCACCTGGACGCACTTAGCCCGCAGCGTAAAAAGGTTTTCGAGTTGAGTCGTCATGAAAACCTTACCTATCCTGAAATTGCCAGCCAGTTAAATCTCTCCGTTAAAACGGTAGAACACCATATGAGTGCCTCACTGACTTTCCTGCGGAAGAAACTGAAGCCGCTGTCAGATTCAGCGATCATCCTCCTCATCCTGCTATCTTAATTTACAGCTTAAACAAAATTTTTTTCGGACACATTAGGGGTACCACCTTTTTTTGGTGTTTTAAAGAGTATAAGCACAAAAATGGAAACTCCTGTTGATAAAATACTCATCAAAAAATTCATCAATAATAATTGTACGCCGGAAGAAATAATCCGCATCAGCAGGTTCCTGGAGCAGCCAGGAGCCGATCAGATTTTTGAAGAAATCCTGAACGAACAATGGGAGACCGGTAAGCCTGAGGCCCCGGCAGATGAAGCGCAGATGCAGTATTGGCAAAGTAAATTTCAACAGAAGGTGGCGGACATCAGTCAGCCGCCGCAACGAAAATTTACATTGCTGAAATATGCGGCTGTATCGACCGGCCTCCTTATCCTGGCCGGACTGGGTGGGTATCTTATGCGTAAGGCTGATAAGCCGGCTCTTGTAGCTATGCTTACCAGCAGCACCGCCACCGGAAAATTGTTGAAGATCCAGCTGCCCGATAGCACCATCGTATATTTAAATGCCTCCAGCAGCCTGCAGTACCCCGAAGCATTTACCGGGGATACCAGGACAGTAAGTCTCCGGGGAGAAGCTTTTTTCGAAGTAAAACAGGATGAACAACATCCTTTTTTTGTTAGCACAGATAAACTGCATGTACAGGTATTGGGAACATCCTTTAACATCCGCTCATACCAGGATGATGCTGATATGGCAGTAACAGTGGCTACCGGTAAGGTAGGAGTAACCATCCCCGGATCGCCAAACACACCGGCCACTATCTTATTACCTGATCATGAGCTCACCTATACGAGGCACTCGGGCACCCTGGAGGTGAACACCGTAAACGCCGCTGACACCAAAGCCTGGGGAGAAGGCGCTTTTATATTCAACTATGAAACACTGGAAAATATTACCAAACGTCTTTCAAGATGGTACGGTGTGACGTTTGTATGCACCAATGAAACATTGCTTAAAAAGCGTTTCAGGCTCAAGCTAAGGAACGACCACCTCAAAGATGTAATGGCCGCCCTCAGTAATGCCGGCGCCGGATTCCAATATCAGTTTAAAGACAAACAAGTTATAATCAAATAAATCAGCACCTGGAGTACGGGTATATCATCAGCTAATAAGCGCAATCAGTAAAGAAAGAGATGGTTTGAAAAGAAAAGAAGCGAAGGGTTCGAGGCCTTCGCTTCCGGGTAGCTTTTTCAGATCTATTGTCAATTCGTGTAACAAATCTTTTAAAAGCCATGTACAATTCTACGAAAAAAAAGAATGTAATTAAACACCTATGTGCAATGACCAGGTTTGCCTTTAATGTACTAGTCATTATTTTAACGCTGGCGGGTGCAGGTTTCGCTGAAACCGTGAAATCCCAGAACATGAGCCATGTCAGCGTGTCCGTTACCTTTAAAGACGCTGCATTGGAGCAGGTGCTGGACGCGCTGGAACATCAGTCAGGCTTTACTTTTACCTATTCCATGGAAATCGGGAAAATAGGACATGTGAGTATCAACGCCAACAAGGCGAAGCTCTCCGACGCCCTTCAAACACTGGCAGCCGGCCACCGCCTGGTTTTTAAGCAGGTGGGTAACCTGGTATCGGTTAGTCTGCAGCCAAAGCCGGGACGGATCATCGGGAGAATAGCAGATGAAAAGAATGAACCGCTGCCGGGCGCCACTATCAGGGTACTGCAAACAGGCCAGGTGGTGCCCGGTGGCGCCGATGGCTCTTATCAGCTGGTACTTCCCGCCGGCACCTACACTGTTGAAGTCAGTTATGTTTCTTTCCGGTTAAAACGTATTACGGAGGTGGTGGTTACAGAGAACCGGGCTACCAGGCTCGACGTGGTAATGACGCCATCCACCAGCACATTGAGCCAGGTGGTGATCACCTCAAAATATAAGACAGAAAGTACGGCGGCATTGTATGCGCGCCAGAAAAATGATGCAGGCATTTCCAACGGTATCAGCCGCGAACAAATCGCTGCCCTGCCGGATAAAAATATCGGGGAAACACTGAAGCGCATTTCAGGGCTCTCAACCAACGATAACCGGCGCGTAGTAGTGCGTGGCATCGCCGAGCGATATAACCTGGCTATGATGGACGGCGCTGTACTGCCCAGCACAGATGTACAGGTGCGCGACTTCGAATTTGATATTGTACCCAGTAACCTGATCGACAACGTAGTGGTTTCCAAAACAGCTACACCGGATATGAGCTTTGGCTTTGGCGGCGGACTCGTACAAATTAACACCCTGGCCATTCCGGATAATAAATTTACTACTTTAAGTTTTGGCAGTAAGTATATAGATGGAAGTACCGGTAGAGATTTCTTTGGATACGGTCGCGGGAAGAACGACTACCTGGGCTTTGATGATGGCAGCAGGGATCATTTCCCCAAAGACCTGGTAATTTTTACAGGTCAGAATTATAACCCCACTAATCCCAATGCTGCCCCGGCAGCGGGAATTACACCGATTACACCGGCAATGATTGCGGAGCAGAATAAAAAAATTGGCGGACTGGATCGCATGGGGATGCGGACGTATAAAGCGATGCCCGGCCAAAACTACCAGTTCAGCCTGGGGCGTAATTATCATCTTAAAAACAGCCGTATCGGTTTTGTAGCTTCATTGAGTTACCGTAATGAACAATCTATTGATGATATTCCGCACTTCGAGCGTGGCAACTGGGAGAAATTAGGAAGCGCCAGTTATGATGCGGAAACCGGGAAGGAACTGGATCCGACTTATGCCAATCAATATAATTTTAATACCAGCTGGGGCGCCTTGTTCAATGCAGGATGGGCATCGAAGAATCATAAAATAACGGTACGGAATTTTTATTCCCGGATGTTTAGTAACCAGTTCTCGCGTATCGTAGGTTTTGGTAATGATATCGGGTATGGAAAAGATTTACCCGCTATCCGGGAATATGACCGGCCTAAGTTTATAGACCTGTTGCAGAACCGTATCAACGGGGAACATACTTTTGGCGCTTTCCGGTTTGACTGGAACCTATCCCGCAATAAACTCAATAACCTGGAGAAAGATGCGGTGGAAGCATGGCTCGCCCCTGCAAATACCCTGAATGGCCAGGTTTATAATGTTGTGCCGAATGGGATTACGAATCCGGGAACCGGCACCTTTAACCGGGGGCAATACCAGTATGAAGAAACCAATCGTATTGCAGAAGGCGCATTGAGCTATCACTTCCGGGCAGCCGGGCAAAAGCAAATCATAAAAGCAGGATATCAGTACATGGAGCGCCATGGTTACTACGACTGGACCATATTGCCCATTGGTACCCTGCAGCCCATAGGCAGCGTATATGCTTACGTGCCTGTACAGGAATGGGGGCAGTTCCTGGGCTTCAATGATCCCATGAAAGATCTCTTATACTTTCCCGCCACTTTTTCTCAGAATGGATATGAAGGAAAGAATGTTAACCAGGCCGTTTTTGGTATGATGGACAATCGCTTCAACAGCTGGTTACGTTTGGTATGGGGCATACGCGCGGAATATTATAAGTATGAAAGATTAAAAAACGGCGCCAATGATCTTATCGTCAGTCAGCTGATTGAGCAGGGATCAAAGAACAGGTTTGTGGATCCGGAATCAGGGAAGATAGTTACTCCTTTTGCTGATCCTACGTCAGAAGAAAAAACCTGGCGTTATTTGCCCTCTGCCAGCTTAACCATAACACCACTCAGGGATTTCAATATCCGGGCTGCTTACTCCCAATCCGTGGTAAGGCCGGCATTGATAGAGAACTCGCGCATGATCCGCTACGATCCGGCCATTGGGGCTTATCGCCGTAATGAAGGTGTTTTGTCTACCACCATCGATCACTACGATTTCAGGATGGAGTGGTATCCAAAGCCGGGTGAAGTGATTTCAGTGGGCGTTTTCCGCAAATATTTTGACAAGCCGGTAGAACTCTACCGCACCCAGCCTGATGCCAGCATGCGGGTATACGTAACGACCCAGAATTCAGAATGGGCAAAGGTGCACGGCCTGGAAGTTGATATGCGTAAAAGTCTTGGATTTATACAACCCGGATGGAAATTGCTGGATGATATGTTTGTAAGCGGTAACCTGACCCTGCAACGTTCAGAAGTGCAAGCCAGTTCATTTTTCGGACTCGGAATGACCCAGGATAAATATGGCAACAGCTATGAATATCGCAGCAAGATAGCCCAGCAGGAAAAAAGACCATTGTACGGACAGGTACCGGTAGTCTACAATGCAGGCCTGCAATACATCGGCAACCGCTTAGGTGCAAATGTTGCTTACAACCATATGGGGTATAAAACTTTTTCCACTGGTATGACGCCTGATATCGTTGAGTACGAACGTCCCCGCAATCAAATGGACATCCAGTTAAGCTATCGCTTTTTGAAGCACAAAAATTTAGATGTAAAAATCAATATCGCCAACCTGTTGAATAATCCTTACCGGTTTTATATCAACAGCAACGATACCTACAAATTGCTGGACAAATGGAAGGGTAAATCACTCTCAGCGATCCCTGAAACCGAGTGGAGCCAGATATACGAATGGAAGTATGGCTTCTCACAAAAATATGAAAACGGTTATTATGAAACGTCGGAAGACGGCAAAACCCAAAAGCGGATTGGTGACAAAGACACTTTTATCCGTAAAATAGGTACTTCGTTTAGCCTGTCTGCATCCTATTCTTTCTAAATCAAAAAAAACTACAGCCATGAAAATATTATTTGTCATTTGCACCCTGGCAACAAGCCTGCTGTTGCTTGCTTCCTGCAGCAAAGGAAAGGATGATTTCTTTTATAAAGATGCCGTACTCCCTGTTACCATAAGAGGTTATAACGCCAGCAATGAGGCGCTGGAAGTAAAACTCGATACATTCAGATTCGAGTATTCACCCAACGCCATTTTCGATCAAACGATGGGCTACTCCTTTACCGGTCAGGAAGACAGTATACAATTGCGTATCACAGAAAAAGGTAACGGGAAACTGGTCATGGAAAGAATGTTGAAGAGAGGTGCGGGACCTGTCAGCATCCGTTTTTTATACATGAACGGAAAACCGGGAAACATGCCTGAATTACCTGTGGCAGAAGCCGGAAAAATTAAGATAAAATACATGTTCCGGCCAATTCTGACTAACTACAGTGAGCCGGTGGATATTGCGCTGGTAAAATATTATCTCACCCCAAGGGTGTTTGAGGAAATCGTCCGTCTTAAAAATGTAAAGCCGTATGAGATGAGCGAACCTGTGTCACTTTCTACTTTTTCCACTGTTGGCCAGCAATATAATGGGCAAAATACGCCGGTTCTTTTCAGGGCCTATATCTACAAAGCCGGTACCAATGAGTTTTATACTAACGGAACAGCATATTCCTGGCATGCTACCCAGTCAACGGCCCCCTTACCACCCACTACCAGCACCGCTGCCAGGGTGTATATTTTTAGCGAGAGCGAGTTAAATAATAGTATCAGGTTTACTAAAAACCTGGAATTGTAAACATAACAGAAAATGATGTCAATAATGAATGATCAAAAATTACCGGGACTGTTGCTGTGTTTATTCCTGGCATGCATCGCATGTAACAAGGATGAAATCATAGCAGAGAAAGCTGTACATGTAGTCATCAACGGATATAACGGGAGTGACGATAAGCTTCAGGTGAATATAGATACTACCAGGTATGAGGAAACCTCGTCAAATGCAAAATCTTTGCTACAGCCAGCCTCGTTGGTGGGTTTTAATGCCGTGTATACTTACCGGCCCGGATCAGGTGAGCAGGTATTAACCATTAAGAATCCCTTAAATGACAGTATCGTGTATAGCAGCCCTTTACCGGGTTCCGGCACAAAAATGCTGATTAATTTTCTTTACATCGACGGGAAGATCCAGGAACTGCATCTGCCGGAAGCAAATGCATCTACCAACAAACTTGGATTTTATGTACGATACCAGGACAGTGAATCACCTTTTGATATTTTCTTATACCGGAGGGATGCGGCCACGGGTATGGAGTATCGTTACTACCTGGCAAAAAATGTACGCCCCGGGAACTGGATCTATATCGACTATCTGCCGGTGGAGAACTTCGTCAACAAAAATGATGTAAATAATTCCACCGTTTATTTTACCAAAGCAGGTACAGTTGATCAATGGGCTTTCCTGGATGATGAAACGCAGAGTAAATTATCTGCACAGGGCTTGGGTTTTCCAAAGGAAGATGAAAAAGGATTGGTGCAGCCCTATTTTATTATTCCCAGGGGCTGGGAGCTGGGATGTTCCCGTTTGTTTTTTTACCCGGATAAGAGATGGTAAGACAATGAATCGTAATACAGGCGGGCATTTGCTAAAATTCTGGTATGAATTGCTTAAATGCTACCACAAAATATCTGGAAGCCGTAGTACCTTCCGGGTATTTTGAACAATGAATGGTCCTGAATTTTAGCCCTTCTTCAAACAAACGGCTGAGATGGGGGCCATTTAATTCCTGTATAATGTTATGAAGACAAAGTTGTTTTTTTTTCTGTGCTGTATTTTTTTAGCAGCTGCTGTACAAGCGCAGCCTGTACCCCTGAAGTGGGAACCTGTTGCGCCAGGTATCTGGAAAGCCACCATTGGACAACCCGATAAAATAGATTTACTCGGAACGGCAGGAGGCAGCCCCCGGAAAGAGGCATTGCAAAAATTGGGAGAACGGACATTTCCCCTGCAACCGGCAGGTTGCAATGCGGAAATAAAAGATGGTAAGGTTTACCTGCGTTTTCCCCTGCAGGAAGAAGAGCAGTTGTTTGGCCTGGGCCTGCAATTTAAAACAGTGAACCGCAGGGGCCAGGTGCTGGATCTGCACATGGACCACTACGGAGGCAACGATAATGGCCGTTCGCATGCCCCTGTTCCTTTTTATGTTTCGAGCAAGGGGTATGGTGTGCTGGTAAACAGCGCCCGTTATATCACGGTGTATGCAGGAACCGGCGTACGGGTAAACAGCGAGCATCCTCCGAAGGTATACGACCGGAATACAGATCATGACTGGAGTGCACAACCTTATTCTGACGTAGTGGAAATGCTGGTGCCAACAACCGGTACAGAGGTGTATGTGTTTGCCGGTAATAGCCCGATGGAAGCCGTGCAACGTTATAACCTGTTTAACGGTGGCGGTGCGCTTCCTCCCAAATGGGGCCTTGGCTTTACACACCGTATGCCTACGCTGTCTACCGCCGACCAGGTGAAGGCAGAAGCCGGTGCATTTAAGGAGCATGGCTTTCCACTGGATTTTATCGGGCTGGAGCCGGGTTGGCAAACCAAAGCCTATCCTTGCAGCTTTGAGTGGGACAAAACAAGATTCCCGGATCCGGCTGGTTTTGTTAAGGAAATGCAGGGGAAAGGTATCCGTCTCAACCTGTGGCTGAATCCTTATTTATCACCGTCTTCATCACTGTACGAAGCAGCAAAACCGTTATCAGGTTCGCACACGGTATGGAATGGACTGGTACCGGATCTGACCATGCAGCCGGCACGGGAATTATATAAACAACTCTTCAAAAAGCAACATATCGATATTGGCGTTTCGGGGTATAAGATTGATGAAGTGGATGGGTTTGATGATTGGTTATGGCCGGATGTAGCCAGTTTCCCTTCGGGAACAAGTGCTGAGCAGATGCGCCAGTTGTATGGCGTAATGATGCAGCGGGCTACAACAGAATGGTTCAAAGAAAAGGGCGTACGCACTTATGGATTGGTACGTGCTTCCAATGCAGGAGCGTCTTCCTTTCCGTATGTTATCTACAACGACTACTACAACCATCGCGATTTTATTACTGCTATGTGTAACAGTAGCTTTATCGGTGTGCTCTGGACGCCTGAAGTAAGGGCCTCCAAAACAGCAGAAGAATGGTTGCGGCGTATGCAGTCGGCCTGCTTTTCACCTATGGCTATGCTGAATGCCTGGGCTGATGGCACCAAACCATGGAGTTTCCCGGAAGTGGAAAAACAGGTGAAAGATGTGGCATTGCTGAGAATGCAATTGTTCCCTTATCTCTATACCACTTTCTCCCAATACTACCTGGAAGGCAAGCCGCCCGTTAGAGCGATGAACCTGGTACCCGGGTTTTCTTTTCAGCAACAGGCAGAAAAAACAGCATTAGATGGAACAAGCAACCCTTATCAGCTGGCGCTGCGTGCCGATGTAAAAGATCAGTTTATGCTGGGAGACGATCTGCTGGTAGCGCCGATGTTTGCTGGCGAAACAGAAAGAAAAGTTATTTTGCCCCGTGGTAAATGGTATGATTTCTACACGGGCGAATATGTTGGAAGCGGAGATGTGATTATTGCTAAACCTGGCCTGGATAAAATACCGCTATATGTAAAAGATGGTGGCATTATTCCGATGATACCACCGGTATTGCACACACCTGCACCTGGCGAACAGCTGGCGCTGGAACTCCGCCATTATGGTGAAGCGGAAAGTTCTTCACTGGTATATGATGACGATGGAGAGTCCTATGGCTATCAACAGGGGAAATATATGCAGTACCGGGTTGCTGCAAAGAAGGATAAGCACGGCAAGTGGCAGGGACAGGTGATGACAGACAATAAACAGGGATTAAAACCGGCGTATAAAGATATTAAATGGAGATTTATGACGCAGCCTCAAAAATAGCTACGTGCTTTTCGCGGAGGTATAAGTCTTTTGTCTGTTAGACTATAAAAGCAGGAAGAGGGGGAGTTATCTCCCTCTTTTTTTGTCGCAGCTTGTGTGAGTTTAGAGATGAAAAAAAGCCGCAGATAGATATCTGCGGCGGTAAAAGACATGAATCCAGGTTACCTGAGAGTCATGATATAATCCCGATATGCCAATTGTAGGTTAATGTGTCAACTATCAAGCATTTTGTAATGCTCCTTGCAAAGCTAGCAGGAATAACATAAGTGTAGGGTGTACAATTGTTTCCATTTAGCGGTAAAAATGCGTACACCCGGGAGCTGCTGCACCCGGAATTTGTAAAAGAGAAAAAAATACCCCTTAATAGAGATACCATTGCCCCGTTTGTTTTCCAGGGTTTTTCTATTTTTATACCAGAGAAGATTTACAGTAAATATCGCAGTGATATATATAACATGAGCAATTAATAAGCAAACCTGTCCTTTGACACAAACCGGGAATCGAGTGGCTATGGCGTTGTCTGAACATTTAGGCAAACGTTAGCAGCCCAATAAGTACTCGCTGTAAAGTCCCCGTAGATCTTTTATCTGTGGGAGTTGGTTTTTTTATACATCCGAAGTGGATGTTTTCTTTATGCGCTTGATGAGGATACAACCACATTTATACCAAAACAGGAAATCACTGCATGGGGAAAAGAAAATTATTAATCGTGGAGAACCGCGATGACGCTGCTCCCGATGTTACAGCCTGGATGGAGCCCCAATACCAGGTACTGAAGGCATACAGTTGTATGGAAGCAAGCAACATTGCTGTAAAAGAAGAGCCGGACCTGATCATTGGTAATGCTGCTATCTCTGACGCCGGTGCAATTAGCTTTTGCCGGAAGATAAAAACGGATGAAAGAATCTGGCATATCCCGGTGATCATATTGATCAGTGATGTGTGTGAAGAACGACAGCTTGAAATACTGAAGAGCGGAGCGGATCTATGCCTCGCAGCCAGTAGTTATAACGGAGATCTGCTGTTGTCATATATCCACAATTTGTTGTCGTTGAAAGAAGCGCTGCGCAGGCGTTACAGCAAACGGATTTTTGCATCCCCTCCCGACAGGTCGGTAATCGTAACAGATAACTCTTTTATACGAACGTTGATACAGGTAATCGGGCAGAAGATGCAGGATCCTGATTTTAGTGTGGAGGTGCTGGCAGCAGAGATGAAGCTAAGCAAATCGCAGTTGTACCGCAAGTTCTATGAAGGCACAAAATTGTCAGTGGGGGAGTTTATCCGTGGTTTGCGTTTGCAGAAGGCTGCGGTATTATTGATGTACTCGGGGAAGAATGTGTCGGAAGTTGCCTCCGAGGTTGGGTTCCGCGAGCGGAAGCACTTCAGCAAAGAGTTTAAACGTCTTTTTGGTAAATCTCCTGTTGAATTTGCCTCCGATGGGAACCCTGGTGGTATCACCATTTCCTGACGGGCATTATACAATATGTATGTTAGCACTTCATATATCTCTATAGGAGATCTCAAAATTCACCGGTGTATGTGCATTATTCTTCATGCAGGCTACATATTCCGATGGCGATTTGCCAAAGCGCTTTTTAAACTCCTTACTGAAATATTTTCGTTCGCTGAAGCCTACTTCCCACGCGATGGTAGTAATACTGCTTTTTTCCTGCGACAATAACATGGCGGCTTTTTTCAGGCGCATGGATTTAATCAGTTGTCCCGGGGAGATGGTAGTGGAGGCATTGAATTTCTTATAGAAGGCGGCTTTGCTCATGCCCATGTCGCGGGCCAGGCCGGTGATATTGAAGTTCACTTTTCCCAGTTTGGTTTCAGCGACCCGTATTACCTCGTCAATAAAATTTTGCCCTACGGTGCCTACTTCAATTGCCAGCGGCTCCAGGAATATTTTGCGGCTGTAGGAGCGACGCAGCATCTCTCCCAGTCGCAGGAGATTTGAAATATAGTTACGCAGCACCAGTATATTAAAGGGTTTCGTGAGGTAAATATCAGCGCCGCTTTCCAATCCTTTTACCTGTTGTTCCAGCGTGTTGCCGGCAGTAACCATAATCACCGGGATGTGATTTGTACGTTCATCTGTTTTTAACAGGCGGCAAAGTTCCAGGCCGCTCATTTGGGGCATCATGACGTCGGTAATGATCAGGTCCGGTTGCTCGCGAAGGGTCATTTCCCATCCCATTGCTCCTGTTGGACATTCCAGCACCTGGTAACAGGTTTCAAGCTGCTTTCTGATGAGTGTTCTTACCTCATCACAATCTTCAATAATCAGAATTTTATTATCTCTCATGTAGGTAGGTTTAGTGATCAACAGGTCTGTCATACATCCAAGCCCGCTAGATTTTGGCATACTCGTTTTTATTGCTCTTTTATTTCATGTATGTATGTATAGACATATTAATTTAATTGATTTTTCCACATTTTCACAGGGAAGACATCCCGACGTTAAAGAGAATTTTTTTCCCGGTCGCTCAAGGGGTACAAGACAAAACAAATGCCAAGGCAGCGATGTAAGTTTGAGCTATTGATCCGTGTACCCGGGAAAAAGCTCCGGTAGATGAGCTGCAGAGGATGACCGCATAAGTCTTTGGAAAACGTTGTAAATGTTTACTGTGGCTGGAATGGGTGTGGGAGACCGGCTGATGACCATCCGCTTACCCGGATCATATCAGGGCTGCTGTGGGAATTGTTTGAAGAAATATTGGTATGTTTGAGGGCAAATAAAGCATCAGTATTGGTCAATTTAGTGGAGATGTTGCAGGTCCCTCCCTCAGCGGGCATTGACGGCTTAAAAACTTCTGCTCCCCAAATTGATGACTTCGATAGCAGGTTCTTTTCCCTCACATCTCCGGAGCCTCGCAATATAGATGTTTATACGGCAGGCATTGGAGGAATTGTTAGCCCGGGTCTCCGAAAATGCCATAAAAACGAGGCAATTCTGGTCCTTCGGGCAGCAAAACGTTCAATATTTTTGAAGCATCTTGGTTACAACTGAAATATACAGATGAATGAGACATTTTAGCGTAATGACGGGTCGCGACGTGGAGCCGATTGACATCAGCATTTTAATGACCTACATAGGCAGTGGAAATGATCTTGATCCGTTGATCCTGGAAGTATTGGAACTGATGCTAAGGGATACGGTTCTGGCGTGGGATCAGTTGATCGCAGCAGATCCGGTACATGATCAGCGGATGATACATAGCGTATGTCATCGCATGCTGGGAATTGCAAGATATGCCGGTTTGTTAAGCCTGGAACAAGCCGCTGTTTCAATAGGCCGCCAGGATGAGTACCAGCTTGGGTTTCCGAAATTCCTTATTGAGCTGGGGCACGCCATTACGGCCATTCAGTTAACGATCACACACCTGCGTAACCCATAAAGGGTGGTGGCCCGGATAAATTTATAAAACACAAAGAGGGCTTTTGACCCCCTTTGTATATTTGATTAGTTGTTTAACTGCAGCGATGCCGGCCCGAATTCTTCAAAATGAATAGCCGCTGTATCCACACCATTTTCTACCAGGAAACCATAATGTTTGGAAATGAAAGGCGCCGGTCCGCAGATGTAATAATCCGCACCGGGTTGTAATACTTCGGTTTTAATTTCGGAAAGATCCACCCAGCCGGTATATTGTGCAGTCGCTTCCGGCTGATCATAGAAAATATGATGGTTAAGATGAGAATGAGAGCCGGCCAGTTCCTGCAAACGGTCTTTAAAGGCATGTACTGCCTCGTTGCGACATCCATGTACCCACGTGATAGGCGTGACCACCTGTTTGCTGAGAAGGGTTTCCAGCATGGCCATTAAAGGCGTTTGTCCTACACCGCCACTGATGAATACCTTTGGACGGGCGTTGTCTTTATTCAGGATAAAATTGCCTGCCGGCGCTGATAATTCCACTACATCTCCCTCCCCGGTATGATCATGGAGCCGGTTAGAGATCATGCCATTGGGGTGATTGGCGCCTGTTTCCCTTTTTACTGAAATGCGGTAATACATACCATTGGGCGCACAGGAAATGCTATACTGACGTGGTTGCAGGAGGTTCAGTTCCGGGAGGAACAGGCGCAGACTGATATATTGACCTGGTACAAAATCTGCTACCGCACCACCATCAGCAGGGTAGAGGTAGAAGGAAGTGATTTCTGCCGATTCTTTTACTTTCTGTTTTACAATGAAGGGTTTCCATCCGGTCCATCCCGCATTTTTGCTTATCTGGCTGGCATAAAGATTTTGCTCATGACCGCTCATAATGGTAGCCAGCTGTTGATAGGCAGCGGCCCAGGCATCCAGGAGCGCCGGTGTGGCAGCATCTCCCAATACTTCTGCGATGGAGCCCAGCAGGTGTTTCCCTACAATCGCATAATGTTCCGGCCGGATATCCAGGCTGGTGTGTTTGTGCCCTATGCTGTCTATTACCGGCATCAGCACCCCCGGATTTTCGATATGCTCTGCATAGGCCAGTACCGCCATGGCCAATGCCATCTGTTGCTTCCCATTTTGTTGGTTGCCCATGTTGAATACATGTTTCAATTCCGGGTTATGCGTAAACATACGCTGATAGAAATGGGTGGTCAACAATACGCCATGCTCCCTGAGCACTGGCACCGTAGCTGTTACCAGCTGTTTTTGTTCCGTTGTCATCTTATATCTCTTTAAATAATAGAGGACTTTTTTATCCTTTATTTTTGTAAAAAAAACTATTTGTTAAGGGTGAACTTTCCTTTAATCAGGCCCATGTTGAATTTTCCGATAGTGGTATGATTCAGCATATGTGTGATCTGGTTCCTGACTTTCTTAAATTCTTCATGCAGCGGACACGGATTGCTTTCGGAGCAATAGGTAAGTCCTAATCCGCATCCGGTGAAGATGTCGTCCCCATCAACAGCCGTTACGATATCTGCCAATGGCCGGTTCAGGGACGCAGCATCAAAGTAAAAGCCGCCATTGGGCCCTTTAACGGATTGGATCAGCCCTTCCCGGCTGAGTTTCTGCAAAATTTTGGCAAGAAAGGGTTCGGGAGAATTAATATGTTCGGCAATCTCTTTAATACCTACCCTGTATCCTTCATGCGACCGCTGTGCGACGTAGAACACTGCGCGCATGGCATATTCACAAGTTTTGGAAAAGATAGCCATTTATCTGCCTGTAGATTTAATTACGGCACAAATATAAGTCGCAATAATAAAAGATAAAAATATCTTTTATTATTTCCGGAGATGAGATAATGGGTAATTGCACTTCCGCATCACGCTTATAACAATGCTATTTAGTTGCCCAGGTGCTTATCGATGAGCACTTTTAAGCTGCTATCGCCGGGTGCAGGGGCGTTTGCCGTAATCATTTCTCCGTTGGCGTCTATCAACATCGTTCTGGGGATGGTTTCCACCTGGTGGGTAGCAATAAATGCGGATTTATTAACATGAAGCAGCACGTAGTTGTTATCTGCAAACCCTTCGGTATACGAAGCCTGCTTCCATTTTTCAACTTCCCTGTCGAATGATATTTTAATAAATTTAATTTTTCTTCCCTTGTACTGTGTCTCCAGTGCTTTGAGATGAGGGAATTCTTCCCTGCAAGGAACACACCAGCTGGCCCAAAAGTCCAGTAGAATAATATTCCCTTTTTCCTGGCTGATAACATCTTCGATAGTGGTTCTTTTTTCCGTCCCAATAGTCAGCATATCATTTTGGCCAGTGGTTGGCCCGATAGCCTCAATGGCGGCTTTTTCTTTTAACTTCTGTCTTACCTCTGATTTGTAGTTTCGGTTTTTGCAGGTTTTGAAATAGCTATTAAGATAATCCGATGGCACTTCAATTCTTTTAGAAAGTGCATTATACATCAGGTCCGATAGAAGATAATCTCTCGCGGCAGCGGTGAAATAGTCATTTATTGAGTTGTAATGGAGAATGAATTCCTGGGTGTTTCTTAGATCCCTTTTGATGTTATATGCTTTTTCAATAAAATCCAGCAGCTTACCAGCATAACTCCTGAAGTAGTAGAATGAGCCATTTTTTGATGATAAATTCTCCATACCCTTAATGAAGTTTTTGCATGTTGCCAGCAATGAGTCCTTTCCTTCAGTTGGGTTTAACAAATCCTGGTAAAACCAGGCGGCTATTTTAAAAGAGTCAGCCTGAATTTCATATTGCTTATGGCGCTGGAAATCTTTCGACAATGAATAATTTGCAGATAGTGAATCCAATAACTTTCTTTCTTGTTGTATTGAAATATTGACCGATTGCTTTATTTGTTCTTCGATATTGTTTTTGGGCTGAGATCGCAAGGTGTCGACATTGCCAAGGCTTTTGAATGCCATTCTGCCAATGGGAGCATATAAACTATCTAAAAGCTTTGCACAGTATAGATCAGTATTTCTTTTTTTATTGGTAACGCGGTAAATATAAGAGCCAAATTCATTTTGGCTGATGGTCAAAGTATCGCCGGGATAAACGATCCGGGAACTAAGGATTAGGCCGGAAGAGCGAAGAAAAACAGGCGATTGGACCCTGATCGTAGTGTACCGGCCATCTTTTAACGACAGTGGTTTTTCTTTTAGTCCATCTTTGCTTTGATACCCAAAAGTAATGACGTCAGCAACTTCCCTGTCAGAATCATTTGACGTGTACAATGACGCGTCACCCGTGAAAGTAATAGTTTTTTTTGAACATGCCGAAAAGCTAAGGATGCTTATCAATAGCAACCGTATAGGTAAGCAGTGTTTCCCCATATGAATATTTGGTTTAAAAATTTAACGGTTAAGGGGCACAAAATGAAAGTGCCCCTTGTTGCTGATTTGTTTTAGCAGGGTCCAGCTGATCCCGGAACCACCACTATAATAACTTTTATCGATGTTATTTTGATCCGCCGCCATAAACAAATCGGGTTGCTTTTCTTAAAGCAACCCGGTCTAAAAAACAAGATAAATTCTTTTGCAGATTATCACCCGCATCACTGATTAATCGCTTCTACAAAACCAGCCGCCGTTTGTTCATCAAACGCCGAATTGTTGCTGTCGAGGAATTTCTTTGCAGCAGCGGCAGCCATAGGGTCATTGCCTACAGCAGCGAGAAAACTTTTTCTTTTTAAGCTTACTTTGGTAGGCACCCCATTTTTAAGGAGGTAGTAAGTATATTCTTTTTTGTATTCGTCGTAGTTATGCCCTGTTTGCGTTACGCCTTTATCCACAAAATTGGCGCGCTCAAATTTAACTTTTGCCGCTTTCACCAATGTATACTTTCCTGCTGCCAGTCGCTGCATGAACTCGGGGCGACCATCCATATTTACGTTTAAAAAATGCGATACCACATCATTTTTCACCAGGTGAAATGCCTGTACATCGCGGTTTTCGGGGGAATAGGCTTTGCCATCTCCGGCACGAATGATGAGCGTATTTTTTTCAAGATCGAGGTTGGCATCGTATACTACGGAGCGTTTCACCGGTTTGTTGTCCATGGAGTCGATCCACAGGCGCCCCCAGTCGTCGTACAGGTAAGGACTGCCCACCGTATTTTCCATTGGCCGGAAGCTGGTGGCAATAAAATAGCTGTTGATACCATGGAAGTTATCCAGGATATTGGCGATATGCGTAGTTTGTGCAAGGCCCAGGGAGTCTTGTGCAGACAGGGAAACAGCGCCTGTAAACAGCGCTAAAAGGGTAAGGGTTATTTTTCTCATAAGCTAAAAATTGCTATACTAATATAAGAAAAATAACCCTGAAACCCTGGTCAGCGCATTACAAGATATGTTGAAGCATTCAAAGGAGCTCTATGTATCCGTCTGTTCCATTTACGCGGATACGTTGACCGTCTTTGATCAACCGGGTGGCGTTTTCTACGCCTACTACAGCCGGTAAACCATATTCGCGGGCTATTACGGCTCCGTGGGTCATGAGTCCGCCCACCTCGGTGATAAGGCCTTTTATCGATACAAACAGGGGCGTCCAGCTGGGGTCAGTAAAAGTGGTCACCAATATGTCCCCATCTTCCAGGTTGGCATTTTCCATATCCAGGATCACGCGTGCCCGTCCTTCCATACTGCCGGCAGAAACCGGCAGACCAATGATCGCCGTTGCCGGCATATTTTCCCTTTTGTACCTGCCGGTAATAATTTCACCATCAGAGGTGATCACACGCGGAGGAGTGAGTTTTTCAAATGATTTGAACTCCTCTTTTCGTTTACTTATCAGCTCGTGGTTGGGTTGATGGGTACGGGCCATTTCGCGCAATTCTTCAAAAGTAAGATAGTAGCTATCTTCTTTATCGTTAATAACGTTGGCCTGTACGAGTTGTTCCACTTCATTCAGCAAGGCCTGCTTGTAAACGAAGAAACGGTTAACGATACCGTATTTGGGATATTCGCGGTAACCGGCGAAATTTCGGATCAGGTCAATCATTGCTTTTGTTTCCTGTGCTTTTTGTTCACCATCCGGTAATTGCTTTAATCGCTCCAGCAATGTTTGTTCTTTTTTCAGCGCCTCCTGCAGCCCCTGTTCAAATTTCCGTTTGCCTTCTCCGGGTGCAAAGTTTTTAATATTACTCAGTATGATCGGGATAAGTATCGCAGGATTTTCACGCCAGCGGGTTTTCGTAATATCGATCTCGCCGGCGCATCGCATACCGTATTTGTTGAGATAATCGTCTATAACATCCCGGACTTCCCTGCCGCCGTCAAACCTCGCAAGATCCTCCGGGAAGCTGTCCGTTTTTGCCTGTTGCAGGTAGTCTGTAATGGCTGCATGCGGACGAATGGCATCGGCAACATCTAGCAGCGCCAAACCCATCTCCGACGTAACGTTGTTGGATACAGACTGAGAAAGTATATCTGATACATTTTTTTCACCTAACCATTCATCCATCTTTTCGTTGAGCCACGTGGCAGCATTCATTGCCGCTATGATCACCCGCATATGTGGCGCATCAAATATTACTTTCTTTGATTGCGCTATGTCTTCCACAATAAAATCAAACAGGTCTGCTCCTGATTTCGTTTGAATGTTTTGCTTCAGCGCTGCTACAGATGCTTCATTGTCTTTAATCAGGTCAGCAACAATTGCCGGATCGTTGCCCGCCGGCGCTAGTATATCTGCAGCCGACATCCCCTTACTGCTTTTAACAAACACCGTACTTTTTTCATCATCAGGTAACGGTTTTATAAAATCTCCCCGCTCCACAATGGTTTGCAGCGCGTCTTTTATAAGCGGATCATGTTGCTCCATCGCTTCCAGTAAATTTTTTCTGTCAATAGGTTTAGCCAAACCATCAGTGATGTCAACAAACAATCTTCCGGCAGCTTTAAACATGGGCCTGCCGGCTCTTAACTGCCATAGCGATAATCCCAGCGGCTTCATCGGGTCAGTCATCATTTGCTGATGTCCAACAGAAATATATACATGATTCTCCTGGTCATTCCCTTCCGGAACCGGGTATAAGGTGGTAACAGGCCGGCTCTGAACGATATAAAATATATCATCCGCCAAACACCATTCTATGTCCTGTGGACTGCCGAAATGGGCTTCGATCTGTTTGCCAATACGCGCAAGCTGTAACATCTGCTCATCTGTCAATGCCTGACTGGCTTGCTGCTCCGGATCAATCGCTGCTTCTCTTGTACCACCGTCTTTTAAAGCATAAATAGCCAGCTTCTTGGCAGATATCCTTTTGTCAATAACCCGGTTATTACTTACTTTATAGTTGTCGGCACTCACAAGGCCCGATACCATGGCTTCACCAAGACCGAAACCTGCATCAATAGATACTACTTTCCTGTTACCGTTTACAGGATCGGCGGTAAACATAATACCTGCTACCTGTGGAAATACCATCTGCTGAACCACTACCGACAACAGCACTTTCCGGTGGTCGAAGCCATTTTGAATGCGGTAAACTACCGCTCTTTCGGTAAACAGTGATGCCCAGCATTTGCTGATGTGCCGGAGTATGGCTGCTTCCCCGGTAACATTTAAATAAGTATCCTGCTGTCCGGCAAAAGAAGCATTGGGCAGGTCTTCCGCAGTAGCACTGGATCGCACCGCATAAGCATTTTGTTCACCAATGCGGGAAAGGAAACTGTTGATCTCTTCCTGCATGTCCGGTGGAATGGTAATCCCTTCTATAGCACTGCGAATTTCAGCGCTGAGTGCAATGATTTTATCCCGGTCCTGCACCTTCAATAGCGATAACTGGTCTAATAATCCATTCACCATCGGTGATCCGGCTAAGATCTTTTTGAATGCTGCTGTGGAAATGCAAAAGCCATCCGGTACATGGATGCCTTGAATCCTGCTAAGTTCTCCCAGGTTGGCGCCTTTACCGCCAACAACCTCGGTGCTGGTTTTGTCGATATCCTGAAAACGAAATACAAATGATGACTTGCTGATCATAGAAATTATTTGTTGTTAAGTTTATCCGTTGTTTCATTCATTATTTCCACTGCTTTTAGAAAGAAGGTTTCAATCACCTTGATTTCCTTGCCGGAAAATGAAGCAATGAGTGCATCTGTTTTTTGCCTGAATTCCTTATAGAGTGGTGTGAAAAGCGCCATTATCACATCGGTGTTAGGTACAATGATCACCTTTCTGCGGTCGTCTTTCGCAAATTGCCTTTTCACCAGGTTTTTCTTTTCAAATCGGTCTATTAAGCCAGTTACTGCACCGGTAGTCAAACCTGTTAAATTTGAAAGCTCGCCGGCCGTCATCTGGCCTTTCTCTATCAGAAAGCCTAAATATTTATGATCAGTTCCGGAAAGACCCGCCTTTCGCGCCACGGCTTCATGCATCTGAAGTGACGTGTATGAATGCAGCTGATGCAGTTTCCTCATTTGTTTGGCGACTTCATTTTCCATTTTATATCTTATTTGGTAAATATCTTAGTAACAAAGATAAATAATTTAAAGGGATATCCAAACTAAATCGGCAAAGCTTTACGTATATCTCCCGTATGCCATGCTGATGAGGGGAGACGGATAAATATTTTCTATCTTTACCAGCCGCTGTAAGAATATTCCCGAATGCTTTTGTATCGAAGATGAGCCTTATTTGGATTAACCTGCTTTTATTAAACTTTGTGCCAGCTGCGCCCGTTGTTTCAATGGACACTACGGCGCATTACGCTGTCAGACATTTTACGGATGAAGATGGTTTGCCGCAAAACAGCGTCAAAGGCATTGTACCCGATAAGAACGGGTTTCTATGGCTGGCCACGGAAAACGGGCTAACAAGGTTTGACGGCAATTACTTTCTCAATTTTAACAGCGATAACGTACCCGGTTTGAAAAGCAGCAGGATGTCCAGGATATATCCCAGCGATTCCGCCATAGCGGTAGAAACCGATATAAAACAGATATTAACGATAACGGAGAGCACCGTAAAGCATATTGGAACGGAGATGTTAGGATATAAGTACCAGCAATACACGGAAACCATGAACGATTATTATCCCATCAGGGGATGGCCCGATGATTATGCGGTACACTTTGCTAAGGAACGTCCCATCGTACTGCCGCGGAATACCGATAGTTATTTTGAGGTGGATCATGATACTATCTCCGCCGTAAAGCAGGGGAGAGTGGAGTATCGCATCATACAGCCACAGCTCAACCTGTTACAGTTGTTTGTTTGCAGTAACCAGCTTTTCTATCTGAAAAAAGACGGGCAAATAATAAGGTGGGAGAAAGAGCGGCCTGTGAACATTGCGCTTACGGGAGACCTGTTGTCTGATGTCGCCTTTCGTAACGGTAAGATGGAAGTGTTCTGGAACCTGGCAGCGCAACAGGTTTTTATTTATACCAATAGTAACTGTTATCAGTTACAGCCGGAAGGGGAAAAAGGTATACGCAGTTCGATAGTGATGAGGGACTTTGATCTTCACCAGCACTATATTACTTCGGTTTACTATGACCGGCTTAACGACAGGATTTTTCTCGGAAGCTCTACAAAAGGGCTTTATATCTGCACCCGGCAACAATTTTCGGTACGCAAAACGGATAATTCAGAAGCGGAAGTATTTTATGCACAGGCGCCCTTTGCGGGAAATGCGGTGATAACAACTTCCGGGCTCACCTTTAGCCAGAACGGAAAATACAGCTGGCGGCCATTGTCGTTCAACAAGGAAAACACGCTGGAGAAATATGCACTCACCCGCGATAGCCAGGGAAGATACTGGGGAAGGAACGGAATGATGCTGATCTGCATATCACCGGATTTCAGCCAGGTATTGCAAAAAATTGAATTGCCCTATCTTATCAGTCCGGTTTACACCGACCGGAACGGAATTTTATGGGTAGGTGGAAGGTATCCAGGTTTATATTATATGAACACCACCGTTCCGGATCAGGCATTACAATTTCTTAAAGCTGCCGTTGAGGATGTCACTTATATAAAAGAGGAAAAACAGGGGATTTTATGGATAGGTACAGGTAACGGACTATACCGGGTTCATTTGCCATCAGGCCGTACAGATACTATCAGGGGCCTTAAAGGAGGATTTGTCAGAAGTATTTATATTCCCAAAGAGGGCGAAGTCTGGATCACCACTTATAACAAAGGCGTTTTTCTTTACCGGAATGAAAAACTGGTAGCCCTGCCACAGGACCGGCAACACTACATGGCTACCACCCATTGTATTACAGAAGATGATGAGGGATATTTTTGGCTGACCACCAACAAAGGGCTATTCAGTATCAGGAGGCAGGATGCCCTTGATTTTGCGGATGGAAAACAGCGCGACTTATTTTATTATTATTTCGGAAAGGACCAGGGCTTTAATACCAACGAGTTCAATGGAGGCTGTGAGCCCTGCGCATTTCAATATGATAATGGTGATATCTCCCTGCCATCACTCGACGGTTTGGTGCAGTTTGATCCATCTTCCATCCGCATGGAACTACCGGATAAAGGAATATATATTGATTGGGTGGAACATAACCTGAAATTGACAGCACCCGGTGAGCGCTTCGATTTACCGAACAATTTTCGAACATTCCGGGTACATGTAAGCTCCCCTTATTTTGGTGATTCGAGGAACCTGCAGTTTTATTATTCACTGGAAAAAACAGATGAGGAAGAGGAACAACAAATATGGCTGCCCGTGAGCAGCGACAGGACAATTACCTTTTCTTCTTTACCGTCAGGGGAGTATCGCATCCATATCCGGAAGCTGAAAGGATTTGGGAGAGATCAATATATTGAAAAAGTAATCACCATTCATATACAGCAGGCTTTTTACGAAAAAGGCTGGTTCAGATTGGCGGTATTCGTCGCTGTGATTTGCCTGGTGGTAGTGTTCTACAAGATACGCGTCAGACACATCCGGCAAAAGAACCGGCAATTGGAATTAAGCGTAATGAACCGCACCCGGGAGCTGGAAGAAACCATGAGCATACTCCGGGAATCAGACAAACAACTGCGCAAACAAAGTTTTGTGCATGAACGTTTGCTCGCTGCTATTACCCATGATATTAAAACGCCGCTGAGATTTTTACTGAGGGTTAATAAGGATGAACCAACAACCGGTGTGCTGCAGGAGAAAGAAATCAAAACGGTTACGTACGATAGTCTTTACCGCATGCATCACCTGGTGGACAACCTGATACACTATATGCGGACCTCCTTCCTGAGAGGTGAATTTTCCGAAGACACCGTGGATATTTACCATTTAGTGGAAGAAAAGATGGAGATTTTTGGACCGGTATCCGGCTCAAAGGGAATACAGATCATTAATAATATTAAGCCGGAAACAACGGTGATGGTAAATAAGCTGTTACTGGCTGTTGTATTGCATAACCTGTTGGATAATGCCGTAAAATATACCGCTCATGGTACAGTGGAGTTAAGTGCTGAAAGAGATGATCGCATTTTGACCATACATCTGCTGGATAGCGGTTCCGGTATGCCGAAGGCAGTAAGAGACTGGATCAGTCAAACGGGGCATGAAGGCGCCGTGCATTTCGGCGGCGCCGGAATAGGGCTGATCCTTGTAAAGGAATTGCTGACGCTCATCAATGGCCGCTTGCTTGTTAACCCGGGTCTTAACGGAGGCACCAGGATTTCCCTGCTGCTTCACCTTAATGGGGGGGAGCTACCTGGTGCATTTGCGCCTTTTCCATTAAAGCGATAACATTTGTTACACCTACCTTTTCAAAAATACGTGTCTTGTAAGTACTCACGGTTGTCAGCTGCAAATGAAGTATTTCCGCAATTTTTATCAAAGGATGGCCTTTTGAAAGCAGGTTCATTACTTCAATTTCCCGGGGAGAAAGAACCGCGAAAGGGTTACTGTGCTGTTCCTGTTGCCTCGTAAATTTACCGATCAACTGTTCCCTCACCGCCTTACTGATATATTTTTCGCCCATCAATACACCATTGATGGCCGTTTTAAATTCCTCATCCGGCGAATTCTTTTCAATATAACCATCTGCGCCCGCCTTGAGGTAGTTGAGAGCATACAGTATTTCGTCGTATGCCGAAAACACCAGTATCCTGATACCTGGTTGTCGTAGTTTTACGGCATAAATCATTTGCATATTATTTCCGCCAGGCATGTTGATGTCCAGAATCAGCAGGTCGAAGGTTTGGGCTTCAATAAGAGAAATGGCTTCATCAAACGTTTTAGCCTCGGTAACATTCATTGGTCCAGGTAACGAACAGATAATTTGCTTCATACCTAGTCTTACTATGGCGTGATCATCTGCTATTAGTACATGCTTCATTTCTATTCCAAGTTAGGGATCGGGCTGACATAGTTATTTATCGATGCTAAAGTAACATTTTTTTCTTCGTATATATATGACAAAGTTTGTAGTTTTTTATAAGCCAGTCCTGGTATTCATCTCCCATCAGATAAATATATGGGTATAAGAAAATAGTACAATTCCTGTGAAGTGGCGCCTGGTAAGGTGTTACATGTAGTGTAAATACTACACGCACATTCAATAAACATTGATAAGGCCGCAAGAATAGTTTATCTACTTTCGCTGAGTAGATTTGTTCCATTGAGTCATGTGAGCACTTCTGAGGTTTTTCAGAACAAACAACGATACCCGTATCTTTTTTTGTAATCTTAATATTTTCCTATGAATAGCTTTACCCAATTGCCGCAACATTTAGGCTTTGCAAGTTTACGCCGGAACCAATTTCTTATAATGTGAAGCTTGTGACCTGACCTGTGCCTGACCGATACTGGCTGAGGAGTGTTGTCCATCGATTTTAACAAGCAACCATATCCTGTATACGAGCACGCAAAGGTTCTTCAAGAATCTTTCTTTCCGTTCTGCTATATAAAATGGCGGGCCGGACCCCTCATTACCCAAAGTTTATTGCAATATGTCCCTCTTACATGTTACGAAACCCGGTTCGGGAATTTTCAACAAAGGCTGCAAAAGATTGTTGCTGGCCCTGTTTGGCATGATGATGACGGTTGCCGCGAATGCAAACAGCTTCCCGGTTACCAACACCAATGATGCAGGACCCGGATCATTAAGACAGGCCATCCTGGATGCAAACGCAGCGGGCGCAGGACCACACGATATCGTGTTCAATGTGCACGGACAGATTACGCTGGCCGCTTCCATGCCCACTATTACGGCAAAGAAGCTGACCATCGACGGGCAGAACGTGATCACGCTATATGCTACAGGTACCAACTCCGTTATTAATCCTTTTGTGATTAATGCGGACAGTGTAACTATCCGGAATTTCACGATACAAAATAACGGGGACATTAATGTAGACATTTTACCGAACAGGACGGGTATCACGATTGAGAATATACGTTCTTTCAGTACCGTGGGCAACTTCCTGAATTCATTTATGAGGGTACAGGGTGCCTCCACCGGTTTAACGGTAAGAAATATTTATTCCACCGATGTAGAACCTGCCAATACCGCAGCACCGTATATCGGGCGGGCTTTTTATTTTACAAATGGTATGCAGACCAACCTGGTGATGGATAATATCCAGCTCAGCACAGCGGGTAATGTGCGTGGTAGTGAAGGTGTCGTGTTCAGGGATGCAGGCGTAAACGGGTTAACACTTACGAATAGTAATATCAGCGGCTTCCAGAATGCCATTATATTGGATAATACTGCGGGAACCGTGGAAACCGCCAATAACGTACTGTTCAGAAATGTGACGATAGATAGTTTGTGGAGTGGCGTATCGCTGGGAATTTATTGCGATTATCCTGCCACCAATTTCGATATCAACAGAACCACGGTAAGCCTGGATGTAATAGGTGCCGACGACGACGGAGACTATGCGATCCGCTTCGACAACACCACCAGCAATATTACCCTGGATACCATTAACATAAATGAAGGCGATATTCATGACGTTTGGTTCAACGGGGCTGCCAACAATATTACGATCAACAATGCCGTAATTGGGAATAGTATGCCCGGACTCCACGGCGGCAATGCTTTTATCAGGTTTGAAAGCACGATAAACGGTTTTAATATCAGTAATTCAGTATTGAATGGAGATAAACTCTCCAACACGGATGATGCTGATGTAGGTATTATGTTTATGGCAGATGCCACAGCAGTAGCTGTCAACAATGTTACGTTCGATGGATTTGACTCTGATGGTATTTATGTGCCTGCCGCAGCCACCAATTTCCAGGTAACGGGCTCAAAGTTCACGAATAATTTTGATGGCATTGAATTTTATAATAATGCTGCAAGAAATAATGTAGATATCGTTAATTCCTCTTTTTATAATCAAAGCCGGTCGGGTATAGTGGTAAATGGCGCCAATGCCGTAACGGATGTAGACCTGGCCGGAGATACTTTGGCAAACAATACCAACCATGCCGTCTGGTTTTATGGCGGCGCGGGGGTAACAGACGCACAGGTGAGTGGTTGTGTGATTCATGACAATGGTGGCGCGGGTGTTAATAATGATGCACCCAACAAAGTCGTCATCACCAACAACTCCATATATAATAATACCGGTTTTGGCATCGCCAATCCGGCTGGTAACTGTACCTACACAGCTGCCGCGGGAAAAACACCTGTGTTGGTTTCATCTACCGCACAGGGGGGCGGGCAGTATCAATTGCAGCTCACCATACCGAATATAACAGCCGGCGCGCAATACACAATAGATATTTATGCCAATGATCCCGCTACGAAAAAAACGAGCGGGCAATATTATGTTACCACTCTAACCGGACTATCTGCCGGCACTTCCACGCAAACGATCACTTATAATACAGGACCCGGCGCCACCGGCCTCGGTTCCTGGACAGCCACGCTTCGTATACCCGCCAATAATTGCGGTACATCGGAATTTGGCAACAGCATACCAATGACTTTCCAGGGGCCTGCCTGCGTAAACAACGGTGTAGTGGCATGGTACCGGGCAGATCAGGCGGTGAATGGCGTAAACTGGGGGGATATTTCCGGGAATGCCAATCACATGATCGTGACGGGTGATCCGGACAATACCACCGGCATGATAAACTTCAACCCGGCCATTTATTATGATGGTAATGATGCGCACATTGTACCCGCTTCGGCTGGTGTAACGGGCGCCTATTCCATTATGGGGATGGGCCAGCTCGAAGGTTCACAAACAGGCCGTGTATTTGCGAGTTCCACCGGCAATAAATTAATGGGCTGGCATGCCGGGCAGGAAAACCGGCTGTATGTAGAAGGATGGCTGAACACCGGTAATGCCGTCACGGCAAAAGGTAAGCTCTATTCTTTTGAAAGAGCCGCCACCGGCGCCTATGAATTTAAAGGCAATGGCGTTCTGCTGAAAAATGGCGCTGCCTCCGATGCCAGCGTATGGACGTTGGACGTGGGCGGTGCAACTTACGGAGAATTTTCAAAGGTGTTAATCCCCGAAGTATTCATCTACAACCGCGATCTGACCCCGGTGGAAATACAGCGCATTGAATCTTACATGGCGTTGAAATACGGTATTACGCTGAATGCAGGCGCATCGGATTATGTTACCAGCGACGGCGCGATACAAATATGGACCGCCGCCTCCAATACAGGTTATGGCCTGCGCATCACCGGCATTGGCCGCGATGATTGCAGCATGCTCAATCAGAAACAGTCACTAAGCCAGGATACCGGTATTGTGACCATTGCATTAGGAAATGCATTGGCTGTTTCCAATGCTGCCAATACCAACACGTTTACCCAGGACAAATCATTCCTGGTATTCAGCGATAACAACGGCAATACCAATTACTTCACCGCAGTAACCAGCACAAACGCAACACAGCGTATGGGCAGGGTTTGGCGGGTACAAAAAACTGCCTCCTGGAACAATAGCCAGCAGGTAACCCTACAACTCAACGGTGGCACGGAAAGTAACTATTTGCTGATCAGTACAGATGCCGCTTTCGGCACGGTTACCCGCGAGCTCAAACTGAGCAGTACCGGAACGGTTACCCTTTCCAGCACCGACCTGGCCAATGGCGCTTTCTTTACCTTCGGAAAACAGCAGCGATTCCCCGGTGGCGTAGCCACCGATCTGCAGGCCTGGGTGAAGGGAGACGCAGGTGCAACGGTTGTTGACGGGAACATTCTCAGCTGGCAGGATCAGGCAATGCAGCGGGAATGGCCACTGGCGATTGCCAATGCACCATTGAACTGGCAGAAGAACGGGATTAACTATAACCCTGCTGTCAATTTCCTGGCGAATAATTATTTCAGTGTGCCTAGGTTTACCGAAAGCTATACCGCGGGAGAAATATTCTCCGTGCAGCTCTCTAACCTGGCCGCCACTTCTACCACGCCGAGCTTCCCGTTTGAATTTGGCGGCGATCCGTCCACGCTTACACAAACGTTTTATGTTTATAACGGTTCCCACTATACGCACTTCGGTACCACCACACGGCCCGGTTATGCGTTGACCGGTATTAATATACAACAACCCCATTTATTAAATAACTGGAGTGCTCCCGGCACTTGGGCCGTAAACTTCGATGGTAAAAACATCGGTAGCAGCACTACCTTCCCGGTTAATTTCAACAGGGGGGCAGGACTGAACAGCGCCATCGGTGCAGGGCATAACTCTATTTTTAACGGCCGCATTTCGGAAGTGATCTTATACAACCGGCAGTTAAGCGCCACCGAACGTACACAGGTGAATAGTTACCTGGCACTGAAATATGCGCTTACCTTAAAAACGGCAGCGGGTGCTCTTACCGACTATATCGGCAGCGATGGCACTACGAAAATGTGGACCGCCTCCAAAAATACCGGCTACGGTGAACGTATCACCGGTCTTGGCAGGGATGATAACGGTACCTTGCTCCAGAAGCAAAGCCGGTCGCAACTGGACGACGCCAATGTAAGTATCGGCGTAGGTACCAGTCTCGCATCATCCAACATAGAAAATGCCGGCACTATCGCCAACAATTTATCTTTCTTTACTTTCAGCGATAACGGCCAACCCGCTACGTATAGCCAGGGCGTTACCGGGCTGGGTAATAATATTACTGTTCGCATGGCGCGTATCTATAAAACAGATCGTACCAACTGGGCAAAGAGCGCTATCAGGTTATCGTTGACAGGGGGAAACAATACAAACTACCTGTTGGTGAGTAACGATGAAACCTTCGGCGCAGGAGACAAAGCTTATGCACTGGATGCGAACGGCGAGTTAACGATCGACAGCGATCTGCTGCCTGACGGCGCTTATTTCACTTTCGCCAATACACAGGCAGCTCCGGCCGGTGTAGCCGCCGGCCTGGAAGTATGGGCCAGGGCAGATAGCGGGGTAGTAGGTGGCAATAGTATAACGCAATGGAAAGAACTGAGCCCGTCCGGTCGTACATGGGCACCAACCATTGCGGGTGGTCTTCCCTGGAAGGAAGCCTCCTTCAATTTTAATCCGGGGATCAGTTTTGGCGGTGGTTATTTTGTCGCGTCTGAGCTGGCAAACACCTTCACCGCAGGTGAAATATTCTCTGTACAACTGGCCAATGACAATGCGGCTGCTGCAAGATATCCTTTTGAATTTGGAGGCACTTATGCCAGCGGTCAATCTGTGTACGTGTGGAGTGATAATAATCAATATACATATTTCGGTTCCGGCACTGCACGCAGGAACTTTGCTTACCCGGCCGGTGTAGATGTACGCAATGCGCATATGCTGAATATCTGGAGCGCTACCAACGACTGGGCTGCGGGTATGGACGGTAAGGTGTTGCTGACAGCCAATACCAACGCAGTGAATTTCCTATCTCCCGCAAACGCTAAAGATTATATAGGCGCCGGCCATAATGCAGTTTTCAATGGTGATATCCCCGAAGTGATTTTATACTCCCGTAAGCTGAGTACCCTGGAACGCCAGCAGGTGCAATCCTATATGGCGTTGCGGTATGGCCTGACGTTGGGAATAGGCACGCCGGTGGATTATCTTGCCAGCAACGGTACTACTACAATGTGGAAAGCAGCTGTTGGCAGCGGCTACGCCAGGCATATTACTGGTATAGGCCGTGACGACAGGGGCATGTTGTATCAGAAACAGTCTATCAGTGCCGATACCGGCATTGTTACCATCGCAGCCGGTACAGCGGTTACTGCTTCCAACAAAACCAATGCAACAGCTATCACCAACGATCTTTCCTTCTTCAGCTTTGGCGATGATGCCGCCGCTACCACTTTCCTGACACCGGTTGCCGGTATCAGTAATGTGAACAGCCGCATGGCGCGTATTTTCAAAGCACAGAAAAATAACTGGGCTGACCAGGATGTTACTTTCAAATTGTCCGGCGGCAACGCACGCACTTATCTGCTGGTGAGTACCGACAATACTTTTGGCGCAGGAGATGCTGCTTATGTAATGAACGCTGACGGCGCGGTTACTGTTAACAGCAACCTGTTGCCCGATGGCGCCTACTTTACCTTCGCCAGGATGATCACCGGGCCGAATGGTGTAAACAATGGTGTTTCTTTCTGGCTGCGTGCAGATGATGGTATATCCGGTGGCAACCAGTGGAACGACTATAGCAACTTCGGTAATAACGCCATACAGAGCGTAGTAGGCAGTCAACCTATTACGGATGCAAAAGCCCTCAACTTTAATTATGGCCTCGTGTTCGATGGTACAAACGACTTCCTGGATATAACCACTACACGCATTAATCCGGCAACTTCCACCGTTTTTGCAGTTGGCAGCAGTACTGACTATTTTAATGCAGGAGACCTTATCAGCAGCGGAGATGTGGGCTCGGCTCATGGAATGGAATTCCGGATCGTTTCCGGAAGACTACAGTACCTGGAAAATGCTGCAGCAGTAGTTGCCATAACCGGTACTAACGCTTTCGAGACCGGTAAACCTTATATTTTCAGTGGTAGCCAGTCAAACAATACACCCAACGGGATACGTGTGTTTGAAAACTACACACTCGACAACCAGGGAACTATTAATTTAACGCCACTCACCGCCAATTTTATTTCTATCGGCTCCCGTACCATAGCTGCCCGTGGGCTTTACTGGATAGGCAAGATGGGAGAAGTGATCGCCTATAACCGCGTATTATCAGATGTAGAACGCCAGTCGGTAGAATCCTACCTCGGTATTAAATACGGTATTACGATCAACAAGGGTACCACTGATTACCTGGCCACCGACGGATCTAAATACTGGACAGCGGATGCTATATATAAATCCCGCATTACCGGTATAGGAAGAGATAACGCTACAGCGCTGAACACCAAACAATCGCTCAGTGTAGACACCGGTTTTGTGACCCTTTCCCTGGGTAACAACATCGCTATTACCAACGAACAGAATAGCAACACCATTACCAACGATAAATCTTTCTTTGTTTTTGGAGACAACGGCCAGTCTGCTGCTTCTTACGGAAATATTGTAAGCGGTACAAACGCTACACGCCGCCTGGCCCGCGTTTGGAAGGTAGACAAAACCAACTGGGCAGATCAGTCTATCACCCTGAAAGCCGATGCACCTGGCACGAAAGTATACCTGCTGATCAGCACAGATCCTACCTTTGCTACCATCAGCCAGGAACTGCCGCTAAATGCAGATAAAACAATTACGCTCAACTCCGGCCTGTTGTCCGACGGGATCTATTTCACCTTCGGCGCCGCAGTAAAATACCCGGGCGGTGTAAACAGTGGCAAGCTGGTATGGTTGCGCGCGGATTTGGGTACTTCTGCCAATGCAGACAATACGCCGATCAGCAGCTGGAACGACTATAGCCCTAATGGGAATAATTTGTCACAGGCAACGCCGGCGAATCAGCCGTTGTATTTCAACAATGCTACGAGCAACATGAACTTCAACCCGGTGGTGAAGTTTAATGGGGCTCCTCATTCAATGACAGGTAGCTCGTTCCTGAAGACAGGCAGCTATACCGCTGCTAACGCATTCTTTGCAGCCAGTCAGACGACTCCTTTTAACACCGTTATTTTTACGGAACAAGCCGGCACAGGTACGCAGTTTACACTGCATGCTACCTGGGGCGATAATGTTGTTTACTGGGATGCTCCTTATATCAGTAACCGTCTTACTTACAACGCGGGAGATATCAGTAACCAGGTTATTCTCTGGACTGCCACCGACGATATTAGCCTTGCTGCCAACAAGCAGGCCATTTACAGGAATGGCTTAAACGTGGCCAATGGTAATAATACCAGTACCTTCAGCGGTAACAACAGCATCTTCCAGTTGGGCGCTAATGCCGGCTCTTACTTTGGCCGTATGGGCGACCTGATCGTTTATGCGAATGCACTTACGCCAAATGAGCAGCAGCGTGTAAACACCTACATGGCCATCAAGTATGGCATTTCATTAAATAATGGCGCCAGCAATTACCTCGCTACCGATGGCAGCACCATCTGGGATGCGGCGACAAACAGTGCTTATAAAAACTATATCACAGGTATTGGCCGCGATGATGCAGAAGATCTTAACCAGAAACAATCACGTAATACAGCAGATGGCATACAGCTGGCTATTGGCTTAAACAGTCTGTCTGAAACAAACTCGGCAAATACCAATGCATTTACAGGCGACAAATCTTACCTGGTATGGAGTGATAATGCCGGCAGTAGTCTCTTTAAAACTCCGCTCACAGGTCATCCCGTGGCAAACTACCGCATGGCGAGAGTATGGAGGGCACAGGAAACCGGCGCTATCGGCACCGTACAGGTGGCCGTGCCTTACAACGCGCTGCCCAATGCTGCGCAAACTTATCTCATCATCAGTAATGATGCTACTTTCGACGGAACAGACCAGTTTATCCCTGTAACCGCCATAATGCTCAACGGTGTGAAGCAATATGCAGCGAATGTGAATTTAACCAATGGTCAATACTTCACCTACGGTGCGTCTATCAAAACACCCGGTGGCGTGGTAGGAACGTCGCTCTGGCTGCGCGCTGATGCGGGTACTTCCAGCACTACAGATAACACTGCTATCAACGGCTGGACCGATTACGCATCAGAGCTGAACAACGCTACACAAACAACCGTACCGGCCAGTCAGCCTTTCTACCTGAACAACACTACAAATAATGCAAACTTTAACCCGGTAGTAAAATTTGATGGTGCAGATTACCTGAACCTCGACATCACCAAGCTGCCGCTAGGTACCAGCGCCAGAACATTCTTTGGTACCGGTAGCTTATCTACCCTCACTGGTAATGGATATATGCTTGGATATGGCGCTGCAGGCACCAGCACCGCAGTTGGTATTGCAACGATTGGTGGAAACGGTACCGCTGATTTTGTGGGATATGCTAATGACGTGACAAGTGCTGCCGGTAACTGGCAAGTGGGCATGTTTAATGAAATGGTGGGCGTATGGGCAGGTAATGGTGGTAATGCCACCTTGTACAGTAAAATGAAAGTGCTGGGCGGCCCAGTGGCAAAGGCATGGAATACCGGTACCGGCGGCGCCCAGATAGGTAGCGCTCCGTGGGATATCAACCAGTCCTGGAAAGGTACATTGGGAGATATTATCGTATATCCAACAGCGTTATCCCCCACTGAACAGCAACGGGTATCCACTTACCTGGCTATCAAGTACGGCTATACGATAGACCAAACTATTGCTACCGACTACCTGGCTACGGATGGCGCCACCAAAGTATGGGATGCCACCGCTAACGCCACTTATAAAAATAACATCACCGGTATCAGCCGCGATGATGTGGAAGGACTTGTGCAGAAGCAGAGCAGGAGCATCAATGCAGGCTTCCAGCCCATAGTGGGCCTGGGCGGTATTGCTGCAGACAACCTTTCCAATACCAATACATTTACAACAGATAAATCATACCTGGTTTGGGGAGATGATGGCGCCAGCACCGCATTCAGCACCGCCGTTACCGGCAATCCTGCTGTTACCACGCGTATGGCGAGGATATGGAAAGTGCAGGAAACGGGTACCGTTGGTACCGTTGCTATCTCCATCCCGAAAAATCAGTTACCGATAGTCGCTACCAAACCTTACCTGGTAATAAGCAGCGATGCTACTTTTGACGGAACCGATCAGTTCATCCAATTGTCTGAAGCTGACGTGAATGGCGTACCAAGCTATTCAACTACACTTGATCTTACGAATGGTCAATACTTTTCATTCGCCAGCTTTGTAACTTCACCGGGCGGCGTGCCGGGTGAAAAGCTCTGGGTAAAAGCAGATGCAGATGTAGTGGTGAATGGAAGCGACCAGGTGGAACAATGGCTGAACCAAAGCGGCGCTATGGTGACCGAACTGCGCGCTGCATCTCCTACTCATACAGATCCGATCACTGCTTCGGCAGATATCGTTCGTGTTCCTAATGGTATTAACTTTAACCCGGCGATTGATTTCACCGGTGCAGTGGGTAAATCCCTTAAAGGAAGTGATGCTATCAACTGGAATACAACAGCCAACCTTTCTATCTTCTCTGTAAATAAACCTGAAGGTGCTGTTCCAAACACCCTGGCCGGTATTTTCACCACTAACGGAAGTTGGGTAGCAACGGGCCTTACAGGCAGGGGCCTGGTTCCAACGAGCAGCGGTAATTATGGACTTGATGGCGCCGGATGTATAGCGGCACAATCTACCCCTCCTTATGCAGGGCCAATCATTGCCAGGGGCGTTTATGTAAACGCCGCCAACACACTGAATGGAAGCGTATGGCTGAATGGTAAACAAGGCCCGCTTGGTACAAGCTGTGCTCCTGGCGCCGACGGTGCTTTCTTTGAAGTGGGAGGGCGTACCGGTGATGTTAGTTCATTCGACAACCGCATCTTCAATGGTAAGATCCCTGAAGTGATCGTATATAAATCTGCGCTCACACCTACACAGGCACAGCAGGTAGAATCATATCTTGGTGTTAAATACGGTGTAACACTCGACCAGACTGCTCCACAGAACTACCTGGCAACAAATGGTTCCGTGATCTGGAATGCTACCACAAATAACACTTATAAAAACAACATCTTCGGTATAGGCCGTGATGATGCTGAAGGGCTTGTACAGAAACAGTCCCGCAGCGTTCATACCGGCTCCATTCTTACAGCCGGCCTTCGTTCCGTTGCTGCTACCAACGCAGATAATACCAATACTTTTGGTGCAGACAGAAGTTATCTCCTGCTGGGTAGTAACAGTAATGCGCTTACAGTAACTGGTACGGATTTGCCGGTTGGCAGCTGTATCGGTCAACGCCTCACCCAGGAATGGAAAACCCAGTTCACCAATTACGACATCAGCACCCAGCCACTCAGTTTGCAGTTTGACCTGAACGGTATCACCGTGGCAGGTACTGCAGCCAAGGATTTCACTATCATGATCGACCAGGATGGCGATGGTAACTTCGCTACCGGCACGGTTACTGAAATTCCTGCTACCACCTTTAACGGCGGCATCGTGAGCTTTGAAAATGTGAGCGCGATAACAGATGGTGTGGTGTTCACGCTTATTACCAGTCACCCTGAACGTACCGCTAACCTGGTGCCGGATGCTACAGTGAGAACGGTAACAGCTACGTGTATTAACAATAACACACTTTATTTCATTGATCCTTCAGATCCCAACAAATACATCGCCTCCATTGCCCTCAATGGCAACACAATGGATGTAACTAAATTATCTGCTCTTGTTGACGTGAACAGGGATATGAACGCAGCACTGGGCAAGAACAGTGGCACCGACTATGGTACACAGTTAATGCGCAGACTGGTACAGATTACCTACACGGGTGCAAACCTCACCCAGAATGGTGGTGTTACGCTCCGCCTCTTCTGGAACCCCGCAGAAAGAACTGCTGCGGAGAACATGCTATCCGGTACCCGTGGCGTAACAGGCGCACAACGGTGGACATGGTTCAAACATACCGGTGATATTACCACCACCCTGGCCGATCTGGCGCCGCAGGGACTGGCTAATATTACAGAGATCACCCCATCTGCCACCGGACAGGAGGATGGTGTGGAATATGTTGAATTCAGCAGTATTCAGAACTTCTCCACTTTCGGTGGTTTAACTGCTGCCAAAGAAGTGCTGGCCATCACTAAAGTACAGGACGGCACAGAAGGTACACAGAACGGGTCGTTTAATATCAGCCTGCCTGCGTCTGTAATGGCTGCAGAAGATATTACCGTGAACTATACTGTAACCGGTACCGCTGCTAACGGCGCCGACTATACGGCATTGAACGGCACTGTTACCTTCCCCGCAGGAAGTAATAGTATAGCCTTGCCCGTAGTGGTTACTGATGATAACATCCTTGAAATAACAGAAGGAGTGACGGTTACCCTGAACGCCGCTACCGGCGCCGCCAGCGGCAGCGCTTATAATATCAGCAGCACACAGCCAACAGCCTCCCTGGATATTAACGATAATGACAGTAATAACCCTGCTAAAACAACAATAGGGGTTACCTGGAGCAGCGATGCCAAAGAACCTGTCACCAACGGCGCTTTCAATATCAGTTTGCCGGCTGGTGTAACTTCATCTGAAGACATCATCGTGAACTATTCCATTGGCGGTACTGCCATACCAGGTGCAGATTACGGTGTGCTGAGCGGATCAGTAGTGATTCCCGCAGGTCAGGGCGGTGTGATGTTGCCGGTAGTAGTGAACGACGATCAGCTATTGGAAAAACCAGAAACAGTTGTTGTAACCGTAACAGGCGGCAGTTCCACAAACTTTACGCTGACGCCCCGCGCCGGTGCTACCAACGCTACCGTAAATATTATTGATGATGAAAATATACCGGCCAATCTCGTACTGAGCGTGGCCAAAACAGCGGATGCAGCTGAACCGGCTACTAATGGCGGGTTTAGTGTCAGCTTGCCAGTAGGCGTTTTGCCTTCTGAAGACATTACTGTCAGCTATAACATTGGTGGTACAGCCACAGGTGGGTCTGATTATACCGCCCTTACGGGCACGGTTACCATACCTGCCGGTCAGAACAGTGTAGCCCTGCCCGTTAGCGTAAGCAATGACCAGGTCATTGAAAATACGGAAACCGTGCTTGTAACGCTCACCGGCGGTACCAGCACCAGCTTTACTTATACCGCCAGTACAACCAATGGCAATGCTTCTGTTGCTATAACAGATGATGATAATATCGCCACTAACCGCATACTAAGCATCGTTAAAAAAACGGACGCCGCAGAGGCATCTACCAACGGCGAGTTTACTATCAGCCTGCCTGCTGGTATCACCGCATCAGAAGATATTACCATAGCCTATATACCTACCGGTACTGCCACCAGCGGAGCAGATTACGCTGCCCTGGGAACTTCTGTTGTGCTTCCGGCAGGACAGAATAGTGTGTCCTTACCACTCACCGTTGCCGATGATAAGATCATAGAGAACACGGAGACTGTGATAGCAACGGTGACTGGCGGTACCAGCACCAGCTTTACCTTCACAGCCAGCAGCACCGATGGCAGCGCAACAGCCAACATCGGAGATGATGACAATACCGCTGCTAACCGCGTTTTAGGTGTACGCAGTGCCAGCAACGCTTCCGAACCAGCCACCAACGGGGCGTTTAAAATTGGCCTGCCCGCAGGTATTACTTCTTCAGAACCTGTTACCATCGCTTATACGATCAGTGGAACCGCTACTAACGGTACCGACTATACTACGCTTACAGGCACCGTCGTATTACCCGCCGGCCAGGACAGCATAGCAGTGCCCGTAACTGTTATCGATGATCAGCTGATGGAGAATGTCGAAACAGTTACAATGACGCTCACCAGTGGCGCCAGCACCAGCTTTGCTTTCATTGTCAGCACTACCAGTGGTAATGCAACTGTGAATATTAACGATGATGATAACACGCCGGCCAATCGCGTGTTGAGTATTACCAAAACTACCGATGGATCAGAACCTGCTACCAACGCCGCGTTCAAGATCAGTCTGCCTGGAGGTATTTTGCCTTCAGAAGACATTACGGTAAACTATACCATTGCAGGTACTGCCACCGGTGGAACTGACTACGCCGCGTTAACCGGTACAGCAACCATCCCGGCAGGACAGAATAGCATTGCACTTCCTGTAGTTGTTACAAATGACCAGGTAATTGAAAATACCGAGACAATCGTATTAACACTTACCGGTGGTACCTCTGCCAGCTTTAGTTATACCGCCAGCACTACAAATGGTAATGCTGCTGCAAATATTACTGATGATGATAACACTGTTTCCAACCGCATACTCAGCGTAAGCAATACTGCAAATGGGGCAGAACCGGCAACCAATGGCGCCTTCAGCATCAATTTGCCTACCGGTGTAACCGCCGCAGAAAATATTACAGTGAATTACACGATAGCCGGTACAGCTACAGCTGGTACTGATTATACAGCGCTTACCGGTACGGTAGTAATACCAGCAGGTAACAATGGTATAGCCGTGCCCGTTACAGTAACAAATGACCTGATAATTGAGAAAACGGAAACCGTAATATTGAATGTTACGTCCGGATCCAGTACCAGCTTCAGTTTTGCGCCATCCGCCACTGCGGCATCCGCTACAGTAAATATTGCAGACGACGACGATACGCCAGCCAACCGTACCGTAATCGTGGAATTGGCAAGGGATGGAGCCGAAGGTGGTTCTACCATCAGGTTTAATTTCCGTCTCCCGACAGGAATCAGCTGTTCAGAAGCAGTAACCATTAATTATACCATAGGGGGTACCGCAACTAAGGGTGCTGATTATAACGGCCTCAATCCGGCGCACTTCAGCGGTGTTGCAACAATTGCACCTGGTAGTGGAACCGCCACGGTGGCCAATATTGTAGACGACCAGATCATAGAAGGTACGGAAACAGTGGTGATAGACATCGCCAACGCTTCTTCCACCAGCTTTATCTTTACTCCTGATCCGGTATTGGGTACCGCTACAGGCAACATTATTGATAATGATGATACGCCTGCCAATCGTGTACTCAGCATCACCAAAGCCGGCGATGCCGCGGAACCGGCAACAAACAATGTTTTCAATATTAACCTGCCTGCGGGGGTAACCATCGCCCAGCCGGTTACCGTGAATTATACCGTGAGTGGTACGGCTACCGGCGGTACGGATTACGCGAGCCTTAGCGGCACCGCTACCATCCCTGCCGGTGCACCTGGTGTTACGCTGCCTGTAAATGTGATCAATGACGCGTTCATTGAGAATACGGAAACTGTAGTGGTAACTATTACCGGTGGCACTGCCGGCAGCCTCACTTTCACGCCAAGCCCAACTAACGGCCAGGAAACAATGAATATCGCAGATGACGATAACACGGCAGCTAACCGTATCCTCAGTATTGTGAAACTGGCAGATCTCGAAGAGCCTTCCGTTAACGGGTCCTTCAGGATAAGCCTGCCTGCAGGCGTGAGATCATCAGAACCTATGACAATCAATTATGCCATTACTGGTACCGGTACTAACGGCGCCGACTATACTACGTTAAGTGGCAATGTAGTCCTCGCCGCCGGTCAGAACAGCGTACTCATTGGAGGAATGGTGACAGATGATCAAACGATAGAGGGAACAGAAACGCTGATTGCCACCATTACAAGCGGCACAAGTACCAGCTTTGCCTTTACCGCCAGCTCTACCAATGGCAGTGCTACGGCTGATATCCTGGATGATGATAACGTTGCTGCGAACCAGGTATTGAGTGTGGTGAAAGACAGCGATGCCGCGGAACCAGCCACCAGTGGCGCCTTCACGATCAGCCTGCCTTCCGGTTATATCTCAGCGTTACCAATTACGGTAAACTATACAATTGCAGGTACTGCGGGCAGTGGCGTTGACTATACTGCGCTGACAGGCACTGTAACCCTGCCAGCCGGACAAAACAGCGTGTCTGTACCTGTAAATGTGATCAACGACCAGATCGTTGAAAACACTGAAACGGTGATTATGACGCTCACGGGCGGCGCCAGCACTGGATTTACCTATACTGTCAGCACCACCAACAGTAATGCTACTGTAAATATTACGGACGATGAAAATTCCGCGGCTAGCCGTGTACTGAGTGTTACCAACACCGGTAACGCAGCAGAACCGGGTACCAATGGTGAGTTTACCATTAGTTTGCCTACCGGCATTCTGCCATCGGAAGACATTAACGTCACCTATACTATTGGCGGTACAGCCACAGGTGGCACTGATTACACCGCGCTGACAGGCACGGCTGTGATCCTTGCCGGCCAGAATAGTGTAACCGTTCCCGTAGCTGTTACCAACGATCAGATCATAGAAGGCACCGAAACCGTAATCCTCACTTTAAGTGGTGGCTCAAGCAGCGGCTTTGCCTATACCGCCAGCACTACCAACGGAAATGCCACTGTGAACATCGCCGACGATGACAACACCGCTGCCAACCAGGTGCTCGCTGTTACCAAAACAGCCGATGCCGCGGAACCGGCCACCAATGGTAGCTTCAGCATTCACCTGCCGGCCGGTATCACCGCCGCCAGGGATATCCAGGTAACTTATAATGTGGCTGGTGGTACTGCTACCCCTGGCTCAGACTACCAGGCTATTACCGGCACCATCACCATACCGGCGGGTCAAAACGGTGTATCCGTTCCCGTTACTGTGATAGATAATACCGTGATAGAGCCGGATGAAACCGTGATCATGAATATCACCGGAGGTAATGATACACAATTCACTTATACGGTGGCAGGTGGCGGAGGTTCCGCTACCGTGACCATCACGGACAACGATCACGCTGCCAACAGCAACGTTGTGCTGCTTACCAAAGTATCTGACGCCATAGAAGGCAGTACGCATGGTCAGTACAGGATTGCCCTGCCGCCGGGTGTTACCAGCTCCGAAGATGTAGTGGTTAGCTTTACCCTGGGAGGAACAGCCCTCAATATCACTGACTATAATTTATTGGGCCTGTCAACCGGCAAAATTGTTATACCGGCCGGCGCCAATGAAGTGTTCATAGATGTAGATGCCGGTAACGACGGCGCCATCGAGGGCCCGGAAACAGTGGTGCTGACCCTCACCAGTGCTGCTTCCAGCAGTTATCCGTTCACCATAGACCCTTCCGGTAACGGAGCAGTTGTAAATATCATAGATGCCAATGCGGCCAGCAGCACGCCGTTACAGGTAGTCTCCGGCGCCAACGCCGCAGAACCAGCCACTAATGGTTCCTTCACCGTGAAACTGGCAGGGGTGGCTACCTCCGCATGGCCTGTTACTGTAGGCTACCGCGTATCCGGTACCGCCGTATCCGGTTTGGACTATGAGGCACTGGGAACTGTTGTGATCCCGGCTAATACCAATGCCATATCGGTACCGCTCAAAGTACTGGATGATAAAATCATTGAGCCTACCGAAACAATCATATTTACTATCCTGTCGGGTAGCGCAACAGATGGCGGCGGTAACGCATTTATCTTCCCGCCGGATCCTGCTAACGATGATGTTACGGTGAACATTGCAGATAACGATGCCATTGCAGCCAACCAGGTATTGAAAGTGGTGAAGACTACCGACGCCGCAGAACCATCCACGCATGGCGCTTATACGGTAAGTCTGCCTGCAGGTTATACCTCCGCAGCCAATATCACGCTGTCGTATAACATGAGCGGCACGGCCATACGTAATACCGATTACTCGATCTTTACGATTACGCTCCCGGCTAATACCAATAGCGTTACCTTACCGCTGTTTGTTACAGATGACAAGATCATCGAGAATACGGAAACGGCTATACTAAATCTTACCGGCGGCACAGACGGTAACTCATTCACCTATACACCAGATCCTGCCGGCAATAATGCGTCAATGGATATTGCGGACGATGATAATACAGCTGCCAACCGCGTGCTGTTGGTAAAGAAAACAGCCGATGGCGCTGAACCGGGTACTCCTGGTGAATTTACCATTAGCCTGCCTGGTACTTATACCGCAGCAGAAGATATAGACGTGACTTATACAATTGGTGGTACCGCCACTGCCGGTGCAGGAAATGACTATACCACCATGACCGGTACCGTGAAGATACTTGCCGGTCAGAACGGCGTTACCGTACCGGTAACCGTAGCCGACGACCAGGTCATAGAAGGTACAGAAACTGTGGTAATGACACTGACCGGTGGCACCAGCACCAGCTTTACCTTTACGCCTGCAAGTGGCAACAGCACAGCTACCGTTGATATCACAGATAACGACAATACAGCCGCCAACCAGGTAGTCAGCATCGCGAAGAAAACAGATGCTGCAGAACCCGCTACCGACGGTGCGTTCACTGTCAGCCTGCCGGCTGGCGTAACCTCCTCCAGGCCGGTAACTGTTAACTATACTATTGCGGGTACTGCTATCAACGGAACCGATTACGCAACACTCTCCGGAACGGTGGTAATACCCGCCGGTCAGAACAGTGTAGACGTGGCCGTTACTGTGAAAGACGAAAAAATTATAGAACCTACAGAGACCGTGATCCTCACCCTTACAGGTGGCGCTTCTCCGGACTTTACCTTCACCGCCAGTACCACCAGTGGTAGTGCCGGCGTAAACATCACAGACGATGATGGCGTTCCTGCTAACCTGGTACTTAGCGTAGCTAAAACAGCAGATGCTGCTGAACCGGGTACGAACGGCTCGTTCCGTATCAGCCTGCCTACAGGTTATACGGCATCAGAGCCTATCACGGTGAATTACAATGTTGCAGGTACTGCCACTGCCGGTACAGGGCTTGACTACGCAGCCCTCACAGGTACCGTGATCATACCAGCCGGTCAGAATGGAGTATCCGTACCTGTGAATGTAGAAGACGACCAGATCATTGAGAATACAGAAACGGTGATCATGAACCTCACCAATGGTACTTCTACCAGCTTCACCTTTGCACCACTTTCCACCGCATCATCCGCTACGGTAAATATTGCGGATGATGACAACATACCAGGCAACCTGGTGCTGAGCGTGATCAGGACTACTGATGCAGCGGAACCGTCTACCAACGGTGAGTTCACTATCAGCCTGCCCACAGGTGTTACTGTTGCAGAAAATGTAACCGTAAATTATACCATCTCAGGTACTGCCCTGAATGGTACTGATTATACAAACCTCGGTGGCACCGTAGTGATCCCGGCCAACCAGAATAAGGTGGTGGTGCCACTGATCGTAAAGGATGACCAGATCATTGAAGGCACAGAAACCGCGATCATGACACTGAATAGCGGCGCCAGCACCAACTTCAACTTCACCGCCAGCGCTACCAGTGGTAATGCTTCGATGGATATTGAAGACAATGACAATACACCAACTGGCCTTGTGCTGAGTATCGCTAAAAACACAGATGGAGCCGAACCATCCACTAACGCATCATTCACGATCAGTTTGCCAGCGGGATACACGGCATCTCAGGATATTAATATCAACTATACGGTAGCCGGTACCGCCACCAGTGGCGATGACTATACAGCGCTTACCGGCTCCATCGTGCTTACTGCGGGCCAGAACAGCGTAACGCTGCCGGTAGCAGTAAAAGATGACAAGACTATAGAAAATACAGAAACGGTGATCGTTACGTTAACAGGCGGTAACAGTACCAGCTTCAACCTGGTACCCAGCAGCACCGACGGCAACGCTACCGCAAATATTACAGATGATGAGGCCACTAACCCGGCCAACCTGGTACTGAGTATCGCTCAAAATACAGATGGAGCTGAACCGGCTACCAATGGCTCTTACAGTGTGAGTCTGCCTACAGGTATCACTGCAGTAGAAGACATTACGGTGAACTATACCGTAACCGGTACTGCCACCGCCAATGCTGACTACACCGCCTTAAGCGGTACGGTAGTGATCCCGGCCGGTCAGAATAGTGTATCCTTACCTGTTATAGTGTCTGACGATAAGATCATTGAGAATACGGAAACAGTGATCACAACCCTCGCAGGTGGAGCGTCTGCCAGCTTTACCTTTACAGGTACCGGTAATGCTACCGTGAATATCACCGACAATGATAACGTTGCCGCTAATCGTATGCTGAGCGTTGCCAAAACAGGCGATGCGGCAGAACCGGCCACCAATGGCTCCTTTAATATCAGTTTGCCTGCAGGATATACAGCGGCAGAAGATATCACCGTTACCTACACAACTGCAGGAACAGCCATCAGCGGCACCGACTATACTCCGCTTACCGGCACAGTGGTGATCCCCGCAGGACAGAATAGTGCGGCCGTTTCAGTACCTGTACTGGATGATCAGCTGATTGAAAACACTGAAACGGTGATCATGACTATCACCGGCGGTACGTCTACCAGCTTTACTTTCACTGCCAGCGTTACCAATGGTAATGCTACTGTAGATATAACAGACAATGATAACAATGCAGCCAACCGCGTGCTGAGCGTAGTGAAAACAACTGACGCTGCAGAACCAGGCACAGATGGCGTGTTTACCATTAGTTTGCCGGCAGGTATCGCCGCAGCGGAAGATATCACCGTGAATTATACTACCAGTGGTAGTGCCGCCAGCGCAACAGATTATACAGCACTGGGTGGCTCGGTAACAATCCCCGCAGGTCAGAACAGCGTAACGGTAACGGTACCGGTGATCAACGACCAGGTAATTGAAACTACCGAAACCGTGATCCTTACGCTTACAAACGGAACAAGCACCAACTTTAACTTCACTGCCAGCACTACCAGCGGTAATGCTACCGTGAATATTGCAGATGATGATAACATTCCGGCTAACCTGGTTATCAACGTAACTAACCCGGTAAACGGCGCAGAACCTGCTACCAATGGCAACTTTACAGTTGGTTTGCCTGCCGGGTATACCGCATCGGAAGACATCACCGTTCACTACACCATAGGCGGAACCGCAACAAGTGGTACTGATTACACCGCCCTGGGAGGAACCGTGGTTATACCTGCCGGCCAGAATAACGTGCCGGTAGCGGTAAGCGTGATCGACGACAAGATTATAGAAAGCACAGAAACAGTAATATTAACGGCCACGGGGGCTACATCCACCAGCTTTACGCTCGTGGCAAGCAGTACCAGTGGAAATGCCACCGTGAACATCGCAGATGATGACAACACAGCGGCTAACCGGGTACTGAGTGTAAACAATGCAGGCGATGGCGCAGAACCGGCCACAAATGGCAGCTTTACGATTAGTTTGCCTGGCGGGGTAACCTCGGCCGAAGATATTACCGTGAATTATACCATTGCCGGTACCGCTGTAAGCGGAACCGACTATACAGCCCTCAGTGGTACAGTAATGATCCCGGCCGGACAGAATAGTGTAGCCGTACCAGTGAGCGTGATCAACGACCAGATCATTGAAGGCACCGAAACGGTGATCCTTACATTGACAGGCGGTGCTTCCACCAGTTTCAACTTCACGGCCAGTACCACCAACGGTAATGCTACTGTAAATATTAGCGATGATGATGACATAGCAGCCAACCGCGTGCTGCTGGTTAGCAGAACAGCCGATGGCGCAGAACCAGCTACCAATGGTAATTTCAATGTAAGTTTGCCTGCAGGAATCACCGCCGCTGAAAATATCACGGTGAATTATACCATCGCCGGAACCGCAACAAATGGTACCGATTACACCAGCCTCACCGGTTCAGTGGTAATACCTGCCGGTCAAAACAGCGTAGCCGTACCGGTAACCGTAACAGACGACCAGATCATTGAAGGCACAGAAACGGTGATCATGACGCTGACCGGTGGCACATCTGCCAGCTTTGTATTCACCGCCAGTGGTACCAGCGGCAACGCTACCGTAAATATTGCAGATGACGATAACTCGGCCGCCAACCGCGTGCTGCTGGTTAGCAGAACAGCCGACGGCGCAGAACCGGCTACTAACGGTAACTTCAACATTAGTTTGCCAACCGGTGTTACTTCAGCTGAAGACATCACGGTTAATTATACCATAGCAGGAACGGCTACTGCGGGTGCAGACTATACCGCTCTCACCGGCACCGTAGTGATCCCTGCGGGTCAAAATAGTATAGCCGTACCAGTTACTGTTACCGACGACCAGGTGATTGAAAATACAGAAACCGTGCTGTTAACGCTGACAGGCGGAACCTCTGCCAGCTTTACTTTCACTGCAGACGCCACCAACGGTAATGCTGCCGTGAATATTACCGACAATGATAACATTCCGGCTAACCGGGTGCTCAGCGTAGCAAAAGCTGCTGACGCATCAGAGCCGTCTACAAGCGGAACATTTACCGTTAGTTTACCTGCCGGTATTACCGTATCAGAAAACGTAACCGTAAACTATACCATCGCCGGCACTGCCACAGCAGGTGTTGATTACACGGCGCTCAGCACATCGGTACTGATACCCGCTGGTCAGAACAGCGTTACTATCCAGGTGCCGGTAATTGATGACAAACTGATAGAGAATACAGAAACGGTAGTGATGACACTGACCGGTGGTACTTCGGCGAACTTTGCTTTCACCGGCAATGGCAACGCTACTGTGAACATACAGGACGATGACGACATCGCGGCTAATCGTATACTCACTGTAGCCGCTACTAAAAATGCTGCAGAACCAGGCACAAATGGAGAATTCACCATTAGTCTGCCTGCAGGTATTACCGCATCCGAGGCTGTCACAGTAACCTACACCATTGGTGGCACCGCTACCAGCGGATCAGATTATACCGCCCTGAGTGGCACCGTGATCATCCCTGCCGGTCAAAATAATGTAACTATCCCTGTACCTGTGATCAATGATCAGATCCTGGAAAATATAGAAACGGTTAGTATGACCATCACAGGCGGTACTTCCACCAGCTTCACCTTTACCGGCGGCGGTACTGCTGCTGTGAATATCACAGATGATGAGAATACAGCAGCTAACCGCACACTCAGCATTGTGAAAACAGCAGACGGCGCAGAACCGTCCACGAACGGCAGCTTCACTATCAGTCTTCCGGCTGGCATTGTTACATCAGAAGCTATCCAGGTAAACTATACCGTAGCAGGTACAGCTGCCAGTGGAGCTGACTATACGGCCATCACCGGAAGCATCACCATCCCTGCGGGCCAGAACAGTGTGAATGTACCGGTAACCGTAATGGATGATCAGTTGATAGAGAATACAGAAACGGTGATCATGAGCCTGAGCGGTGGTACCTCCACCAGCTTTACTTTCACCGGCACGGGTAATGCTACTGTGAATATCAGCGATAATGAGAACGTAGCGGTTAACCGGGTACTGACCGTAACCAAAGTGACAGATGCTTCAGAACCGGCTACCAACGGCGGATTTAAGATCAGCCTGCCAGCGGGTATCGCTTCTTCTGAAAGTATTACGGTCAACTATACCATCAGCGGTACAGCCACCAGCGGCACAGATTACGCTGCGATCACAGGAATCATTACCATCCCTGCCGGTCAGAATAGTGTAACCGTACCAGTTACAGTGATGGACGATCAGCTGATCGAGAACACCGAAACCGTGATCATGACGCTGAATGGCGGACTGTCTGCCAGCTTTGCTTTCACAGGTACTGGTAATGCCATTGTAAATATTACGGACGACGAGAATACCGCGCTTAACCGTACACTGACTGTTACCAAAACAGCAGATGCATCAGAACCGGCTACCAACGGAGGATTTAAAATAAGCCTGCCGGCGGGCATCGCTTCTTCTGAAGATATCACGGTTAATTATACCATCAGTGGTACCGCTGCCAGTGGTACGGATTATAACGCCATCACCGGCACCATCACTATTCCTGCAGGTCAGAACAGCGTGAATATACCGGTAACGGTGATAGACGACAAGCTGATCGAGAATACAGAAACGGTGATCATGACATTGAATGGTGGTACATCTGCCAGCTTCAACTTCACCGGCACGGGTAACGCTACTGTAAACATCACAGATGATGAGGGCGATCCGGCAAACAGGGTGTTAACGGTGGTTAAAACTGCAGATGCTGCAGAACCAGGTACCAACGGTCAGTTTACGATCAGTTTGCCGGCGGGTGTTGTATCTTCTGAAGATATCACGGTGAACTACACCATCGGTGGCACCGCTGCTGCGGGTACCGATTATACTGCCATCACAGGCGCGATCACCATCCCTGCCGGTCAGAACAGTGTGAATGTGCAGGTAGCCGTAATGGACGACCAGTTGATTGAACATAGTGAAACGGTGATCATGACACTGGCGGGCGGCGCATCTACCAGCTTCACTTTCACGGGTACTAACAATGCTACTGTGAATATTGCGGACGATGAAGATACGCCTGCCAACCGGGTACTGAATGTTGTGAAAACAACAGACGCAGCAGAGCCAGGAACTAACGGCGCCTTCAAAATCAGCCTGCCATCCGGTATCGCTTCTTCGGAAGATATTACCGTAAACTATACAATTGGTGGTACCGCTACCAGCAGCGCCGATTACACCGCCATCACCGGAACGATCACCATCCCTGCGGGACAAAACAGTATAACCGTTCCCGTAACGGTAACAGACGATAAGGTGATTGAAGTAACAGAAACCGTGATCATGACATTGAATGGTGGTACTTCCAGCGGCTTCAATTTCACCGGCAACGGTAATGCTACTGTAAATATCACCGATGATGAAAGTATTACACCGGCGAGCATGGCGCTGACCATCACCAAAGATACGGATGGTGCAGAACCAGCTACCAACGGCAACTTTAAGGTGAGCCTGCCAACAGGTATCACATCATCTGAAGATATCACCGTGAACTATACCATAACAGGTACAGCTACGGCGGGTGCCGACTATACTGCTCTCAGCGGTACCGTGGTAATCCCTGCCGGCCAGAATAGTGTATCCGTTCCCGTAGTTGTAACGGACGATAAGGTGATAGAAGTTACGGAAACGGTAATAGCTACACTGAACGGCGGTACTTCTGCGAACTTCAGCTTCACCGGTAATGGTAACGCTACTGTAAATATTACCGATGATGAAACGATCACACCAGCCAGCATGGTGCTGACGGTGACCAAAGACACCGATGGCGCAGAACCGGCTACCAACGGCGGATTTAAATTCAGCCTGCCTGCCGGTATTACTTCATCTGAACCAATCACGGTGAACTATACCATAGCAGGTACAGCCACCGCAAATGCAGACTACACGGCCCTCACCGGTACCGTTACTATTCCGGCAGGACAAAACAGTATCACTATACCAGTAACAGTAATGGATGATAAGGTGATAGAAGGTACAGAAACGGTGCTCCTCACATTGACTGGTGCCAGCTCTGCTAACTTCACTTTCACCGCTACCAGCAATGCTACCGTGAACATCACGGATGATGAAAGCAACCTGGTACTGAACGTTAGCAAAAATGCCGATGGTGCAGAACCGGCCACTAATGGCAGCTTCGCTATCAGTTTGCCAACCGGGGTTACCGCTGCGGCAGACATCACCGCTAAATATACCATAACAGGTACGGCCATCGCGGGTACAGACTATACTGCTCTCACCGGCACCGTAGTGATCCCGGCAGGTCAGAATAGTGTAACCGTTCCCGTAGTGGTGACAGATGATCAGCTGATCGAAGGAAACGAAACCGTGGTTATCACGGGAACCGGTGGTACAGCTGCAGGCCTTGTGTTTACGCCAGGTGCCAGCAATACGGTTACCGTGAACATTGCAGATGATGATGACAAAAACCTGGATCTGATTGTCAACGCCACCCAGCCAAATGCGGCAGAACCATCTACCGCAGGAGCCTTCACGATCAGTTTGGCCAGCGGTAAAATACCAGAAACAGACATCACCGTTACCTACACTATAGCAGGTACCGCCACCGCAGGCGACGACTATACCGCCCTCACCGGCACCGTAGTGATCCCTGCAGGAAAGAACAGTGTAGTTGTACCGGTGAATGTGGCAGATGACGATCTGATAGAACCGGCTGAAACAGTGATGCTCACCCTTACAGGCGGAACCTCAGCCAACATGAATTATACAGTAGGTACCAGCAACAAGGCCACGGTGAATATTGCAGACGACGATAATACCAACCTGAACCTGGTGGTGGCCGCCAGCAAACCGGATGCTACTGAACCTGGTGTCAACGGCGCCTTCACGATTAGCCTGGCCAGCGGCAAACGTACAGCAGAACCTATCACCATACAATACATGATAGGTGGTACTGCCACGCCGGATGCTGATTACAGAGCTATTACCGGCACCATCACCATCCCGGCCGGCGCCAGCAGTGTAACCGTTCCCGTGAGTGTGCTGGACGACAACGAAGTGGAAGTTCCGGAAACAGTGCTGTTCATGCTTACCGGTGGAAAGTCTGCCAGCTACACCTTTACAACAGGCGCTGCTAAAGATGCTACCGTAACTATCACAGACACAGACAAACTGGCCGGTGACCTGATCGTTACTAAAGAGATCGTTGCACCGGCAACAGGTCCTTACCGCATGGGACAAAGCCTTACTTACCGTATTACGGTGAAGAATGCAGGTAACATACCGGTAACCAGCGTAAAAGCTGAAGACCATCTCCCGGTACAACTGGATGTGCCCACGCATACTTCTGCAGAAAAAGGAGAAGTAGTAGTTACGCCGGCTACCAAACTGGTAGAGTGGAATATCGGTGACCTCGCAGTTGGCGCCACCGTGCAGATGACGCTGACGGCACGTGTGATAGAAGGTGGACAGCTGGTCAATGAAGCTACTGCCTACAGTACAAACATGCCGGATGCCGACAGCTCCAATAACGTGGCGGTATCTACGGTAGGGGTAGAAGGATCAGACCTGTCGTTCCCGAATGTGATCACACCGAACGGCGATGGTAAGAACGAAAGGTTCATTATCGGCGGACTGGAAAAATACCCGGGATCTGCGATATACATCTTCAACCGCTGGGGCGGACAGGTGTATCAGTCGAAGGATTACCGCAACGACTGGGATGGCTCCAATCTGAACGAAAGCACCTACTACTATATACTGGAAGTAAGGAAACCTGACGGAATCAAAAAGTATAAAGGCTGGATAACAATTCTGCGGTAAAAGACAATAATTATATCTGCTACAAAAAAAGTGTAAAAGATGCAAACAGTACTCAGAGCGGGAATAATGGTGATGTTGCTGGTAATAGGGATGCGCGGAGTGGCGCAACAGAACATACAGTTCAGCCAGTATGTGTTCAACGGGTTAAGCATTAATCCTGCCTATGCAGGATATAAGGAGGACCTGTATTTGAACACAGTTTACCGCCATCAGTGGGCCGGATTTCCCGGTGCGCCCCGTACAGGCGGCGTGTCGATCGATGGGGTCACGGCAGCGAGTGAAAACAAGGTAGGCTTGGGATTGCAAATGCTGTATGATAAACTGGGGCCGCAGGATGCCTTGTCGCTCTATGGCTCCTATTCCTACCGGATTCCACTGGATGATGAAGGTACGCGCAGGCTTTGTTTCGGTTTAGGCGGTGGCGTTACCCAATACTCCATCGATGGTACGGCGTTGCAATACACCGATAACGACGACGCCGCTATACCACTGGGCAAAAAGAGTGTGTGGGTACCGGATGCCCGTTTCGGCGTATACTATTACACCAATCGCTTTTACGCGGGTGCTTCTGTTATGGATCTGTTTTCTCTTTATACCGATGCTTCGCGTTACAACTGGAAAGGAAACAATTATGCTACCATTCGCAAAACACAGCACCTGTACATTACTACGGGTGCTATGTTTTCGCTGAATGAAAATTTGCAGCTGAAGCCTTCTATCCTTATCAAGGAGGATTTTAAAGGGCCTACTAACGTAGATATTAACGCTTTCCTGCTGATTGGCGAAAAGCTGTGGGTCGGGGCTTCCTACCGCACCGGTGTGGGCTTGTGGAACAAGACGGCTTTGCAGAAAGATCTGAGCGAGCTGGATGCCGCCAGCATCATGGTGGAATTTTATGCTACAGAAAAGTTACGTATAGGGTATTCTTACGATCTTAGCATCAACAAAATGGCAGGGTACCAGGGAGGATCACATGAAATATCACTGGGCTTTTTATTCCCTTCCAAAAAGTTTATTGTACAGAGCCCCAGGTATTTTTAAACACTTAGTTACTACCGTATGATACGTTGTTCTATAGCTACCGTTGTGTTAACGTTTTTGATAAGCGCCGGCCTGTATGGCCAGGAACAGAAAAGTCTGTCGCAGTTGGCTGGTGAAGCTTATGCGAGACAGGAGTTTGCAGAAGCAGCAGCCATCTATAACCGGATCGGCCGTTTAAAGGGAGATAAGATGCAGCTGGATCAGCTGATGAAAATGGCGCACAGTTACCAGGAAGTGGGTTATTACAGGGAGGCTGCACAGGTGTATCGCCAGATTATCAGTCGCCCGGATCATCCTGCCGTGGTTTATCTGGCTTATGGTGATGCGCTTCGGCAACAGGAACTGTATATTGAAGCCAAAGGCCAGTACGCATTGTTTACCACGACCAACGCTGATAGCCTTAAATTAAAAGACATTGCATTGCGCGGCTGTGACAGCGCCATGGTATGGAGCAAACAGGGAGCCCCGGTACAATTAAAACCCGTTAAAGAGCTGAACACTTATGGTTCCGACCTGGTAAGCGGGGTAGTACAGAAAGGTTTGCTGCTGATGTCAAACGGGTATCGCGCCATGGCGCTGAATGGTGGCTCGCAATCAAACCCACCAATCGATAAACGTACCGAGCAGCCTTATTACAAAGCATACATTTACCAGCAGTATGCTATCGGTAACGCTACCATGTATCTGGAAGAGCTGACACCGGCGCTGTTGGGTAAATATGATTATCATATTGGTCCTGTATGTCTTAATAAAACAGAAGATACGCTGTATGCCACTATCAATATACAGGGAAAGAAGATGCCCGTTACAGGCAAAGGTGCTGTGAATGGTATACGGCGGTTGGAGATCTATCAATCTATAAAAAAAGATGGCAAATGGCAGCCACTGGTATTGTTACCCGGCATCAACGTCACAGGATATTCTTCCGGTCATGCCGTGCTGAGTACAGCTGGCGATATATTGTATTTTGTATCTGACCGCCCTGGCGGACAGGGACAAACAGATCTGTGGTATTCGGAGAAACAGGCAGACGGCTCCTGGGGTGCGCCGGTCAACTGTGGTAGCCAGGTAAATACCATCGCTTCAGAAACCTTTCCCACGGTTAACGAAGAGGGTATTCTTTATTTCTCCAGTAAAGGATATGTGGGAATGGGTGGTTATGATATTTACCGGGTAAAAGGAGGGAAGTCCAGTTGGGAAACGCCGGAGAACATGAAGCTGCCGTTTAACTCCGGCGCCGATGATATAGGGCTAATACTAAAACGCAATGGCTACGAGGGTTATCTGGCCTCTAACAAACCGGGAGGCATGGGCAGGGATGATATTTATTATTTCTCTGATCCGGATTACTTTACCCGGGTTAACGGTAACGGGAACACGCCGCCGGAAGCAAACCATAATGTGCCATCTGTAACCGGCCAGCAACCTGCGCCGGCGAAGCAGCCACACACGGCTGAAGACGAAGCTGATAAAAAGCAGCTGGAAGAATGGAAGTTCTTATACGATTATAACAGTGCATCGTTGCTCACAGAATCCCGCGGGATCCTTGACCAGGTGGCGTCGATATTGAAACGTCATCCTGATTGGAAGATTGTGGTGGCTTCGTTTGCTGATAACCGCGGCTCCGATCAGTATAATACTGACCTGTCGGCCTTACGTTGTTATGCGGTAATAGATTACCTCGCTAACAAGGGTGTAGATCCTAAACGTCTTTACTATAGCAATAAAGGGGAAAGCAACCCTGTAAACGGGTGTAAGGATGGTGTACCATGCAGTGAAGCGGATTACAAACAGAACAGGCGTTCTGAACTGCGGGTAAAATGGTAAGCCGGTTGAGGTCTTACAGCCGTTATTAATTAGGTCGGTTTTTTTTTACATAGAGGGATCAATAACAATCAGGGCCTGTGATTTATCACGGGCTTTTGATTGTTATTGATCCGTAGTTTATTTTAGAAAATGAAATTGGTGCTGAGGAAGTCTGAGCTGCGTTCATTCACAATATCTTCCAGCAGTTTTTTGTTGGTATCATTCATTTTGGTGGCTACCAGCGAGCGGATGGAGAAGGAGCGTAACGCATCATGCACAGAGAGCGTACCTTCTGCGCTGTCCTTCCGGCCGGTGAACGGGAATACATCGGGTCCACGCTGGCACTGGCTGTTGATATTCACCCTGCTCACCTGGTTTACCAATGGATCTATCAGAGAAGCCACTTCATCAGGATTGTTGCTGAAGATGCTTACCTGCTGACCATGTGGGGACTCGATCAGGTAGTCGATAGTTTCTTCTATTTCATCATAGGGCACTACCGGGATCACTGGTCCGAATTGTTCTTCCCGGTACAGTTTCATTTTATCATTTACCGGGAATACTACTGCCGGGAATACAAATGATTCGTTGGTAACGCCGCCGTTTTCATTCACTACTGTTGCACCGTGGGCAATAGCATCGTCCAGTACCTCGCGGATATAGGCAGGTTTGCCAGGTTCCGCTACCGGCGTAAGTTGTACGCCCTTTTCCCATGGCATACCGAATTTCATTTTGCCGATGGCTGCGCTGAGTTGCGCATTAAATTCATGTACAATAGAACGGTGTACAAATAATATTTTGATGGCGGTACAACGTTGACCATTATACGATAATGCGCCCAGGATACATTCATTTACGGCAGATGGTATATCGGCATGCTGCGTGATAATAGCGGTGTTTTTGGCATCCAGACTAAGTACGGCCCGTAAACGGTTTAGTTTTGGATGATGTTTACGCAGATCATTGGCCACTTTACTGGAGCCAATAAAGGCCAGTACATTGATTTTACCGGTAGCCATAATACCAGGTATCACGGCTGCGCCCCGGCCATACACCGTATTCACCACACCTTTCGGGAATGATTCCATGAAAGCGCGCAACAGGGGATAATGTACCAGGGTACCATGTTTTGGCGGTTTGAAGAGAATCGTATTGCCCATCAGCAACGCGGGAATCAGGGTGGTAAAGGTTTCATTCAGCGGGTAGTTGAACGGGCCCATACAAAGTACTATCCCCAGTGGTGAACGGCGGATCTGTGCAATGGTACCTTCCTTGATTTCAAAGCGTGAAGAACTGCGGTCTATTTCCTTGAGCGCATCGATGGTGGCGTTTATATATTCTATGGTGCGGTCAAATTCCTTGACGGAGTCGGCATAGGATTTCCCGATTTCCCACATAATCAGTTTTACGATCAGGGCCCGTTGCTCTGTCATTTTGCGGGCGAATACCGTAAGACAGTTGATACGCCCATCCAGTCGCATGGTAGGCCATTCGCCGCGGCCATTATCGTACGCGGTAAGAGCGGCGTTCAGCGCTTCAAACGCTTCTTTGTCTGTAGTGAGCGGGTAAGTGCCTATCAGTTTACGTTTCAGGCCGTCCTCCGTTGGGATGTTAACAGGGGAATATACTTCACTCACCGGTCCGTCCCATTGTTTCATCTCCCCGTTTACCAGGTACTCGCGCTGATGAATTTCTGAAATACGGAATTCCTCCGGTATCTCCTTTTCTTCAACAAAGATTTTCTTTAGCTCATCTTGAAAACTCATGTGTTAAAATTTTATGTGTACAAATTACACAAAACGAGTTGAATATTCTGTATAGAATATTTCGATGGGGGTGTCGGGAAAATCTATTGGGTAGATTCCCGATGCTGGAACGACGGTGAAAATGGGGAAGGGGTATTGCTAACTTTTTTATTTTCAATGATTAACCTTAGTTTTGCCCGATGGTTTTTACCGGAAGGAATTTTAAAAAACATCTTGCGCATGCCCTTGATAAAAGTTTTGATCACTGTTAAAAGTTACCCCACTACGTCTTCCCATTATGATGAACAGGTGAGTATTGCCGGTTTTACGAAGGATGGTATTTTTATCAGGATATACCCCATTCCATTTACAAAGAAAACTTACGAAGAACAATATCAGCTCTATGATTGGGTGGAGATGGACCTGGTGCGGAGTACCACGGATTTTAGGTTAGATACTTTCAGACCCGTAACAGTGGATGCACCGGTAAAAAAAATAGGTCATCTTGGCACAGAAGATCACTGGAGTGAGCGGAAGGCCATTGTGCTGAAGAATGTATACCGGAATTTGTCTACCATACTGATGGAGGCAAAACATGAAGCGTTTTACACCTCGCTGGCGGTGTTTAAACCTACACGGATACTGGGTTTCCTGGTAGAAGAAACAGAACGTGAATGGAACAGCGGGCAACTGGAGAAACTGGTGGCAGAGAAAAACCGCGGCCAGGTATTTGAGCAGCCGGAAGATCCTTTTGCGGTGATGAATAAGCTGCCGTACAAATTCTCTTTTCGTTTTACAGACGATAAAAATGAGGAGATAACGCTGCCGGTGGAAGACTGGCAACTGGCATCCCTCTACTGGAAAAGCCTGAAAAAGTACAGTGGTCCTGATAAAGAGCAGAAAGCGATTAACGAAGTAAGAAAGAGATACCTGCAGGAATATGCCCGGAATACAGATTTATATTTCTTCCTGGGTACCACGCAAAACGTACATGCTGCATCGAAGCAGCCCTTCACCATTGTTGGGTTATTTCATCCTACTATGCCGCCGGCGGTGATACAAGGTAGTTTATTTTAGCGCTGATGTGAAACTGCCCCTGCGAATGGAACAGATTGGCAGGGGCAGTGTACATATCCCGGAGGGATAGGGATTACAGACCATCATTCTTTTTTCCGGGTGGAGTCTTTGTCGGCCGAGATTTTGTAATCATCCGGAGAAATACCTTTTACCCCTTTGGGCTTTTTTGTGTGCGGCAGCACACTCACAGAATCAACTACCGGAAGAGGTTTCCCAAGCCGGGGCTCCCGTTTACCTAGTGGCAGTATACGTTCCGTGGTAGAATCTACCGTATGCACACTGTCGGCTGCCGGTTCCGTTAATGATGTGGAGTCTTTCTTTTCCGGTATTGGCATAACCGGTATCATCTTCTTTTCGGGGTGTTCTATTAATACGGGGCTATCGGTAACCGGTGCGGTTATTACTGGTACGGGCGCCTGCTGCTGTGGTTTGATATTTTTTTGTGGACGACTGCTATACCACCAAAGTGCGGTCATGGCTATGGTGATGGCCGCAAAACCGTACCAGCCTTTTCCTTTCGGTGTAGGCATAGGTTTTTTATCCGGCACATCCATGGCCGCATCCAGCTGCGTTTCAATACTGGCCCAGATACTGTCTGCCATATCCGGCACAGGAATCTGCTCCAGCTTTGCTGCTATTAAATGGTCATATGGTGTGTTTGTATCCACTAAGTTTTGATTGCTGCCAGTTTTTGTTGAAGAATTTTTCTCGCTTCACTCAGGTGCCATTTGCTGGTACCTTCACTGATACTTAATTGTCCTGCAATTTCTTTGTGCGTATAGCCGTCAATGGCATACAAAACAAACACTGCATGGGTAGCTGGCGGCAACTGCCGTACCAGCGCGAGTATAGCCGCCGCATCGGTTTTTTCAATGATGTCGTTGTTAATAAAAGGCTCTTCCACCGTGTCCAGCTGCAGACTGGTAAAACGGCTGCGTTGTTTTATATGGTCTAATGATTCATTGATAACGATTTTTTTCAGCCAGCCATGAAAATTTCCCTTGGTGGCATCAAACGATTGTATGCTCCGGAACATTTTTACAAATGCATGTCCCAGGATATCAGCCGCTTCATGTTCATCAATGGCATAGCGCAGGGCAATGGTCATGGCAAAGCCATAAAGCAGCCGGTATAGCTGCTCCTGTGCCTTCCTGTTGCCGTTGCGGCACTCCATGATGATATTGCTTAAATGCTGTTCCAGCTGTTTATCTTATCCGGGTGGCCCGATTGGTTACCATTTTGCGTCATTTACTTTTCTGGCGAATATAGCACTGGTAATAGCGCTGATATTTAATTTCTCGCTGGCATCCAGTTCATTATAGAACCAGATATTGCGGTCTATCATATCTACAATAGCCACCACGCCGCCGCTGGTACTTAGTTCATAACCCGACAACAATTTAAACGGCAACTTCCCGGTTTTGCCATTGGAAAGGGCGGTGTTTTTTATACTTAATGCCTTTATAAAAATGGTATCAGTACCATTGGTGGCCAGCCCATTGTCTTCCGGCCTGATGTAAGTAAACGGGTTTTTGTCGTTCTCTGCTTTCCGGTCGTAAATATTAGTCATCAGCAGTTCCCAGTTTTTACTCTCCCGGGTGGTATCTACGCTGATGAGGGCCGAAAACACGTACTTATATTGTTGCAGTTGCTCAAAGCCGCTGAAAGGGCTTTCTTTACCGATGATTTCGTATTCGAGCTTTTTGGTCACTTCCTTTTCGTCTCCATACACTTCCACACTTTGACGTCCGTCTGATAAGGCATAGCGGAATTTCGCCTTTTCTTTGGTTACAGATGCTGTTTTCTGGATACCTACCTTATTCCACAGGAGGTTTTCCAGGAAGAAACCACGACCGCCCCAGCCGGGATAACTCAAATGGATACCCCTTTTTATTTTGGAGGTAGTAAACTGTCCGAAGCTCATTTTGTTTCCCCTGGCGCCGCTTACATGCTGCATGGTGGCCTGTTGCCTGAAGGTGTCGGGTATGGCCAGTTTAATTGAAGTACAACCGGTTAAACAGGCGATGGCCGCCATTACAATAACACTTTTTTTCATCTCATTCTTTTAACATCCGGGATAATCCCTTCAATAGTACCTCCTTTTTTTTATAAAGGTTGGGGAGATTGGAAAAAATATTTTTTTTCAATATCTCCCAACCATCGGAGGAGATATGGGGGTACTATCATCAAACAAAATATATGAAAACAATTACTATGAAATGGGCTTTAATGGGCGTCGCGGCGGCTACCATCTTCTTCTCCTGCAAAAAAGAAAAAAGTGAGCCGTCAGGGTGCAGTATCAGCATGACAGGGCTGGCAGGCTCTTATAAACTAACGGCTTTGGAGTATAAGGTCAGTGCAACCGCAAACCCGGTCGACTACCTGGCAACCATGGATGCCTGTGAGAAAGATGATATCATCACCTTAAAAAGCGATGGCACCTATCAGTACAACGACCAGGGAACCGTTTGTACCCCTGTAAAAAACGATCAGGGTACCTGGCAGGTGAAAGGAAATACCTTGACCAGCGATGGCACTTTAAATGGTACAGTGGCGAGCTACGATTGCAAAACAATGGTGTACTATGTGGAAAATTCAATTGTGGCGGGAGACAGGCTTACATTTACCATGGTAAAGCAATAGTTTGGCGAATGCCGCCAGGCGCTGACTTCCAGGCGCCGGACGCTGATAAAAATAAAGAAATAGCGCCGCATCACGCACCAGGATTTTTTGAAGATAACCTGCAAAGGCCGTACGGATGCTGCCCGACAAGAAAACATATTTTCCCCAAAAGTAATGGATAGAAATTCTTCGTTACTTTTGGGGGAACTATTTTATGATGGTTTGATTTGTGTATGTCCCAGTTCCTGCCGCAATTGTTTTATTTCGCTCTGCAGATCGTGTACGCGGCTTAACAGGTGGGTAATGGCTTCCAGCCCCTCCATATTGATGTCCATGTCGTAATGCAGGTGCATATATTTTTCGAGATCGGCCAGCTGATCATAGTCGATAAAGTACTCCTGCTCTATGAGCGTTAGTTTTATAAGGCCATAATCGTTCAACGACTGTACAAAGGTAGCTTCAATGCTATAATATGTGCAACACTGTGCTACTGATATATTTCTTGAAGTATCCATAACTACCTTTTTTGGCGCTCTTCAGCAAGTTCTTTAAATAATTGTTTTTCCTTTTCTGTGAGATGCTTCGGAATTTGTACCTGGTAGGTGATATAAAGATCTCCAAATGATCCTTCCTGTTTATACACCGGAAATCCTTTCCCTTTTAAACGCACTTTGGTGCCTGCCTGTGTTTCCGGGGCTACTTTGAGTTTTACTTTCCCACCAAGGGTATCGATGGTTTCTTCTCCTCCGAGTATAGCCGTAAAAAGATCCAATGAGACATCGGTGTAGAGATCGTCGCCCTTGCGCACAAAGGCGGTATCGTTATGAATGGTGAAGGTAATATAGAGATCTCCGTTAGGGCCGCCGTTGGCGCCGGGTGATCCAAAGCCGGCAAGCTTTATCTCCTGCCCGTCCTGGATGCCGGCAGGAACGGTGATCCGTATATTTTTTCCGTTAACGGTAAAGGTTTGCTTATGGGTTTGGTAGGCGTCCGACAAATTCAACTGCATGGATGCGCGGTAATCCTGTCCTTTAAAGCGGGGCTGTCGGCCGCCACCAGCGCCACCACCACGATTTCCGAACATCGACGTAAAGAAATCAGAAAAGTCGCCTTCATCGCCATTAAACGAATGGTATTCTCCGCCGCCGGTTCCAAAAGGATTACCTCCGCGGCTGCCTCCGGCTGCCTGTTGCTGCCGGCGTGCCTCTTCAAACTGATCGGCGTGTTTCCAGTCGGCGCCATACTGGTCATATTTTTTCCTGTTTTCAGGATCACTCAACACTTCATTCGCTTCGTTGATCTGCTGAAAAACCTTGCCGGCCTGAGGGTCGTTAGGATTCAGATCCGGGTGATGTTTGCGGGCCAGTTTCCGGTAGGCCTTTTTGATATCGTCGGCCGTGGCATCTTTTGGAACGCCCAGTATCTTGTAATAATCGATATAGTCCATGCTTCAAAAAATTTACATGATTCAATTATCAGTCAGCCGGTTCAGGAAGATGAATCCGCTGTGTACTGATCCAGTATATTCATAGAAGGGGCAAAGAAGAGTGTGCCGGTATGCGCCGTGCTGTAGTCCAGTATCCGGTCGTAGTTGCCTGCGGGAACACCAATAAACATCCGTTCCAGCATCTTAAAGGTAGTACTAAACGTATTGGCATAGGCAATAAAATAAGTGCCTGTTTCTTTTTTTGAGGGATTGCCAAAAACCATGTTGTCTCTTACTATTTTCAACTCAACACCATCTTCCGGATCCAGACCTGCCAGGGCGCTGTGAGAGTTACCAGGTTTTATATCATCCGGCATTTCAATGTCGCTCATTTTATAACGGCCGATTACTTTCTCCTGTTCTTCTGTGGGCAGCTTTGACCAGCCACTCATATTGTGCAGGTACTTTTGTACAAAAAGATAACTGCCACCTTTATAAACGGGGTCTTCATCACCTACTACCGCAAATAACGTTCTTTCATTACCCACGGGGTTTTCTGTGCCATCTACAAAACCAAGAATAGAACGTCCGTCCCAATACCGGAAACCATGTACTTCTTCCAGGCAGTCGGCCACGGGTATCAATACCTCCGATATAGCGCTGATCATATCAAAGCAAATGGCGGCATCGGTTCCCCGCAGATGGAAATGGAGGTCGCCCGGAGTGGCCACGGCGGTATGTTTTGCGCCCACTACCGGTTCAAAATTCCTTAGTTCTTTGGGAAGAGGGTGGGGCAGCGACAGCTTCAGCCAGGCTTCATAGCCCACCGCCATCACGCAACTCGCACGTCCCGGGCCTACTCTTATGGTAAAGGATTTATTAAGATTGGATACCAGGCCACACAGTCTTTCGAAAACAGTTTTGATGTCCATACCCTCCCGGAATTTCCATACGGTAAATATGGTATTGTTGTTCGGGTAATCCGTGACATGCTGAGATTCATATTGTATTGGTTTACTCATAAGAAGTTGCCTGTTGAGTTGTTGGTTTAAATAATGGATGCCGGAAATTAATCATTTTTGGCTATTCTTCTGCCTAATACGCGGGAACAAAATCACGCACCTTACACCTGGCAGTCATGACTTCAGTGATCAGCATCCGGTGGCCTGTCTACCTATCTTTTTTCCTGTAAAAATGCTAAATTGGTAGTCTGTAAAAATTGCCCTATGAATAAAGAAGTACAGGCCTATAACGACGCTATGTCAGCAGCAGACAAAGCTATTGGCCAGAAGCTGGCCCGGGAAATAAACAAGCATCTCGCGGAAGCGGAGAATAAAATCTGGCACCGGCACCCGGTCTGGTTTTTGAACGGCAACCCGATTGTGGGTTATAGCAAAATGAAAGACTGTGTGCGCCTGCTATTCTGGAGCGGGCAGTCGTTCGATGAAGAAGGTCTGCAACCGGAAGGTACTTTTAAGGCAGCAGAAGCCCGCTACACAGATGTGAAACAGGTAGATGCCGACCAGTTAAAACGCTGGCTGGAAAAATCCGTAAAAATTCAGTGGGACTACAAGAACATTGTAAAGCGCAAAGGCGTGCTGGAACGCCTGTCTTGAGCAAATGTTTGCTATACTTTTATCCGCTGTAATAACTTCCTGCTCTCTTTGTTTACAAATGTAATCGGCACAAATTTGTCGGTAGGCGCCCCAATATAATATACCATCCACTCCGGATCGTGATGGGCCAGCATTTCACTGATGCAGTCCGCCCGATGCCCCATGGGATTGGAACAATCGTCCCAGTAAAACAACTCTACCCGGTAATGCAGCTGTTGCTTCTGGTTGTTAATCGTTACTTCAACTTCTATTTCCTGCTTACCCGGCAGCGGAGGAATAGGAATGACGATATGACTCATAGTATTGCAGTTATATCAACACTGCCGCAAGAAGATTGCCATAGCGCCGCGGTAAACAAACTACATCACTTATATATGATTATTTTCTATACCTGTTCACGGGTGGGCGGCAACTGTCCGGAAATGGACAGTTGCAAAAGGGGGGATGCAAAAACAGCCACCCGGTTGCCCGGATGACTGTTCTATTTGCGTTGCCTTAACAGATTATTATTTGCTGCCGTCTTCTTTTTTGCGCGGTCCCTGGCTTTTTTTATAGGCTTTCAGTTCGTCTTTGTCGATAAAAGTATCTTTGTTGGTGTCGATGGCATCAAAGTTATCTTTCAGCTTAGCAAGTCTTTGATTGTCTTTGCTGGCCACGTCTACTTCTGTTTTGCTGAGCTTTCCGTCTCCATCTGTATCGATTTTTTTGAAGAACCCTTCGCGGTCCTGATGGGGTTGCTGTTGCTGCGGCTGTTGCGCATAAGTTTTTACGGAAGCGAGGGTTGCCACTAACAAACCTGCTGCAAGAAAGTGCTTCGTCATAATTTTGGGTTTTAAGTGTTATGATGATTAAATGTGCATAGAAATACTGAATGGATCAGTCGCCACCGCAAAAGGGTGTGGAAAGAAATTAGTTCAGCATATCATAGTCGGAGGTTGGATGCTCAACTCTTTTAAAAGTTTAATGGCAGCGGCGTTTCTTAACGCTATTTAACAGTGGTTGACAGTGATTAACACTATCCCGGGCAATTTGTTTATGAAATCAGGGCCAATCTTAAAGCGAAACAGCTTTTGGATGAACGTTTTATTGGCCTTTCTGCTACTATTCCGAAATAAGTACAGTTAATATCTGATTATAAATGGCTAATTTTTGCAAATACAGGTCTTCGATTTGTCTATACATTTAAACCCTTGATATACTATACAACCAAAACGATTGCGTATCTAACGTTTCTACTAAAAAGATTTTTTGTCAGTTGTCCGGCTATACGATGAAGTGTCCATTATTAAGAAAGTGGCAGAGGGTGATGAAGCAGCCTTCCGGGTACTCTTTGACCAGTACTGGGATACGGTTTATGGAGTAGCCCTGGCGCTTACCAAATCAGATGGTATGGCTGAAGAAATGGCCCAGGATGTTTTCGTGAAGCTGTGGTTGAAACGGGAAAAGCTGGCTGGTGTTGAAAATTTTAAAGGATACCTGTTTACCATTGCGCGTAACCATATTTATAATGTGTTCAGGGAAAAAATAAAGACAGCTGCATTTACTAACCATTTGCTGGACTATGCCGAAGATATCATTGCTTCCACCGATGCTCCTGATAAGCGCTTGCTCTACCATGAGCTGGAAAAGCAGGTGGCCGGCGCCGTTAACCATCTCTCCCAACAACAACGTACTATTTATTCGTTAAGCCGTCATCATGGCATGAGCCAGGAAGAAATTGCGGCCACCCTCCATATCTCCCGGCATACCGTGAAAAGCCATATGAATAAGGCCTTGCACGTTATCCGCGACTATCTCCGTCACTACAGCATATTGGAAATAGTACTCATGTGCGTCTTTGCGCAGGCTATTTTTTTTACCAGCTGAAATTTTTTTTTATTTCCACTAATACCTCCGCTTTTTCCTGGTGTCTTTATAGTAATGTTCACCTTTTTGTTTTAAAATGGATAGTCAACATCTGAGAGAACTGTTGCAACAGCACCTTAATAGCGACTTGCCTGTAAAGGACTTGCAGGCATTAATTGATCACCTGCGTGAGAACGGGGATTCGAAAGAGCTGTTGTCGGTAATTGAAGAAGCATTGGAAAGCGGGAAGTTTACCGGGCAGGCAGATAAGGTCCGGAAAGACCGGATTTTACAGGACGTCCTCCGGAAGGCGGGTAAAGAAGAAAAAATATCGGCTGAAGCGAAAAACAGCCAGCCGCTCATAAAAAGACGCATGGGTATGTGGAAAGCCGCTGCCGCCATCATCGTTTTATTAGCGGGAGCATCTGCCTATTTGATCAGGAAGCAGGCCGCTCACCGGGAAAACATGATCAACCTGGCGGCCAAAACAGATGTGATGCCGGGCAGCAATAAGGCCATTCTCACACTTACAGATGGTAGTAGTATTGAATTGGACACTGCGGTCAGGGGAACCCTCACCCGGCAAGGCGCAGCATTTGTAACGAAGCTAAATAACGGTCAGCTCGCGTACCAGGTAAGTAATCATACCGGGGCAGATGCCGTATACAATACGGTAACCACCCCGCGCGGAGGCCAATACCAGATCGTACTTCCGGACGGTACCAGGGCGTGGCTGAATGCCGCTTCTTCCCTGCATTTTCCTACCAGCTTTAACGGTAAGGAACGTGTGGTGGAAGTAACCGGGGAAGTTTATTTTGAAGTAGCCGCGAGAGAGAACCAACCTTTTAAAGTGGTAACCCAGGGAATGGAAGTAAAAGTACTCGGTACACATTTTAATGTAAATGCTTATGCTGATGAAGCAGCCAACAGCACTATTTTGCTGGAAGGAAAAGTAATGGTGTCCCACCAGGGAAAAAATGTATTGATGAGTCCTGGCCAGCAGGCGCTGGTAAAAAAGGATATTAAAATAGTGCCACATGCTGATATAGAAACGCTGATGGCCTGGAAAGAGGGTAAATTTTCCTATAACAACATGGAGCTGGAAACGATCATGCGGCAAATAGCCCGCTGGTACGATGTAGACATCATATTTGAAGATAAAATTACTGATTCCTATAGTATGGAAATATCCAGGAATATTCCGCTGTCGAAATTATTGCAATTCATGGAACTCAGCGGTGGCGTTCATTTTGTGATCAATGATAGAAAAATTATCGTAAGAAAGTAGACCAACATTCAGATCAACCAAGAAATTGATGCAACAAAAAACCGGGTAGTGTTTGCGGCACTCCCCGGCGAATTGTTGGATCGATACAACTATACAATCATTTCGGGACTGACAATTGTTTACATCCAAACCTTAACAAAAGTATGCAAAATGTTCTTTGTAATTCCACTTTTTTGAATGGCTGCTATGTCGCACAGCAACGACCTCAAAAGGGATTGTGGGCCAAAACCAGATTGACAATGAAGCTGACCACGTTTCTGATCCTGGCATTTATGATACAGGCGGGCGCCGCTACGAATGCACAGACGATCACACTTTCGCTGAAAAATGTCCCCCTTAGAACCGTGTTTAAAGAAATCAGCCGGCAGGGAGGATATAATTTTGTTTACAACAACAGCCTGCTGGAACATACGGGCAATGTTGATCTCGAAGTAAACCATGCCAACGTGGAAGAGGTGTTGAAGCAATGCTTTAAACACACCGCTATCACTTATGAAATTATCGACAAAACAATTGTTGTCAGGAAGCTTGTAGTGACAGGCAATTCCGCGGGAACCGAACGTCAGCCTATTGTGGCTGCGGCGGTAAGGGGAAGGGTAACCGGTGAAGATGGCGCGCCACTCGTTGGTGTAACTGTACAGGTAAAGGGAACTTCCACCGGCGTTGTTACCAAAGAAAATGGCGAATTCGAGATCAACGTACCGGATGCATCTTCCGGTATCCTCGTGTTTTCCTTTATCGGTATGGAAAGGCAGGAAGTGTCCATCAGAAAAAGTGTATTCGTTACCGTTGTATTGAAAAGATTGGTAAGCCAGCAACAGGAAGTGGTTGTAGTAGGCTATGGTACCCAAAAGAAAACAACACTGGTTGGGTCAGTAGCCACTATGAAGGGAGAAGAAATTGCAAGGGTACCTACCGCCAACGTAAGCAATGCTTTTGCGGGGCATATTCCCGGGGTTATCGCCAATAACCGTTCCGGTCGCCCGGGCGACGACTATTCCTCCGTATACGTCAGGGGATTCAATTCCTTTAGCGGAGGTGTAGATCCCTTGATTATCGTAGATGGAATTCCTGACCGGAATATCGACAGGATCAATCCCAATGATATTGAAAGTATCACCGTCCTGAAAGATGCGTCAGCTGCCATTTATGGCGTACGTTCTGCCAACGGCGCTATCCTTATTACCACCAAGCGGGGAAAATCAGGCAAGCCGGTTATTTCTTATGAAGGCGCTTATGATATCCAGCAACTGACCAGGATGGAACATCGCGTTAACTCCTGGCAGTATATGACTTATTACAACGAGCTGAATGGTTACCAGGGTAATACACTGCCCTATACACAGGCAGATATAGATAAATACAAAGCCGGAAATGATCCCAATTATACCAGCACCGACTGGCAGAAAGCCGTGTTCCGCAAAAACGCACCGCAAACCAATCACAGTATTTCTGTAAGAGGTGGCGGCGATGCCGTGAAGTTCTTTATTTCCGGTCAATACCTGTCGCAGCAAAGCAACTGGAGCAACAGTGATGAAAATTTCAAGAACTATAATTTACGATCCAATATCGATGCTTCGGTATCCAAAAATTTAAAACTCACTTTCGATATCGCTGCCAGGAAGGAAGAAAGGAAATACCCCGCTATTTCCGCAGGCAGCATATTGCATGAAACGGTGAGCATGTATCCTTTTATTCCTGTAGAATGGACTAACGGACTGCCTTCTGCCGGTATTTCAAACGGACGTAACCCATACCTGATGATGTCGTCTGCACCTGGCTATGATAACGTAACAGACCTCTTCGTTCAGCCTAAAATAGGATTTGACTGGCAGCTGCCTGCGATCCTGAAAGGTTTGTCGCTGAGCGGTTACGCGGCATTCGATTATCACCAGAGAAGCGAAAAGAATTTTACCCGCCCCTGGGATGCATATACCTTTAGCCTGTCTACCAATACCTACAATAACCAGAAAACCAGCACCGCCATTCTTAGCCTGGCGCAGGATGAAAGAACGTATAACGAGAATACTTATTTCTATAAAGTGGCTTTCGACAGAACCTTCGGCAAGCATAGCATCAACGCTTTTGCGGGGTATGAGCAAACTGTTTCCAACTATCGGATGACTTATGCTTACCGGAAAAACCTGGTAAGCGATCAGCTGGACCAACTTTTTACCGGTAGTGCAGTAGACCAGGTGGCTACCGGCAGTGCCAGCCAGGATGGCCGCGAAAGCTACCTGGGCAGAGTATCCTATAGTTATGCCGATAAATACCTGGCCGAGGTAGTTGGGCGTTACAACGGGTCGTTTAATTTCCCGGGAAATAAACGCTGGGGCATGTTCCCTTCTGTATCTCTCGGTTGGCGCATTTCAGAAGAACCGTTTTTTAAGGAGAACGTAAAATTTGTGGATAACCTGAAATTGCGCGCTTCCTGGGGTGTAATGGGTAGCGATGCGGTGTCTAAATATATGTACCTGGCAAGATATTCATTGGTGAGCAATATGGCTTCCAGCTACTCTTCCTATCCTAAAGAATATTATACTTACTTCGGCCCTAATTATTCTGAAGCAACCGCGCTTTACCTGGCCTCAATTCCTAATACCAATATTACCTGGGAAAAACAGGATACCAGGAACCTGGGCGTGGATGCTGTATTCTTCAATAACCAGTTAAGCGTAACAGCCGATTATTTTCACAACCTGCGTAAAGATATCCTCGCTCCCCGGAATGCTTCTGTACCATTATATACAGGGTTAACCCTGCCGGCAGAAAATATCGGCAGAACGTTGAACAGGGGCTTCGATTTTATCGTGAACTACAATGGCAAAGCCAGGGCTGTTAAGTATAACGTAGGATTTAACTTTACTTATGCAAAAAGCAAAGTGCTGTTCCGCGATGAAGCACCCAATATTCCGGACTATCAAAAATCAACCGGGCTGCCTATTGATTCCTGGGTAGTATTCCAAACTAAAGGGATTTATCATTCACAGGAGGAAGTGGATAAGTCGCCACACATGGCGGGAGCTAAGCCAGGGGATCTCTGGTTGATAGATAAAAATAATGATGGGCTTATTACTTATGATGACCAGGTGAGAATTCCTGAATCAGCCTATCCGAAAATCGTTTTCGGTGTTACCATGGGAGCGGAATATAAAGGATTGGCAATCGACCTGGTATGGGCGGGCCAAACAGAAGCAAAGCAAATGATCCTGCCCCAGATGCAAGGCTCTGTAGTAGCGCCTCCGCAATGGCTGTACGATGGCCGTTGGACGCCAGAGAATACCAATGCTATTTATCCAAGAGCATTTAACTCCAGAGATCCACGGAATTCTGTATATGCCGATTTCTGGCTGGCAGATGCATCTTTTATCCGCTTGAAATCAGCCCAGCTTTCTTATATCGTCCCTAAAAATTTATATGGTCGCATTGGTATTGAAAATATCCGGGTGTTTGTGAGTGGATTCAATCTCTTCTCCATCGACAAAATGAAGAAGTTTAACCGTGACCCGGAAACGAACAACATTACCGGTGTCAATTATCCACAGACCAGGATTTACCGTGCAGGCATCAGCATAGGCCTGTAATCCATTTTATCATATTTATGGACATTTAAAATTAATTATTGTGAAAAGAATATACCGGAAAATAGGAACGGCATTGATGGCTACCTGCTTTTTAATGGCTTGCCAGAAGAATGTGCTGGATAAAGTACCCCTGGATTCATTTTCTGACCAGTCGGTTTGGAAAGACCTGAAATTAGCCGAAGCATTTGCTGATTTTCAATATACGGTGTTGCCCAACCCCGGTCATTACTGGGATAACCTCACCAATCGCACCTGGGCACTCTCTTCGGCAACAGATGAAGCATTTAATAAGTTTGACGACTACAATGCTTCTATTATGAACTCCGGTTCTTTAACTCCCGATAACCTCGGTAACTTCGACATCTGGAGCGATACCTATAAAAGAATACAGGATTGTAATCTCTTCCTGTCTAAAATTGATGCGGTACCGGGTGATGAGGCCGTACGGGCCAGGCTGAAGGCAGAAATTGTGTACCTGCGCGCTTATGCCTATTTTAAACTGATCAGCGACTACGGTGGCGTACCACTGATAAAGAAGCCGTTTGACCTGAACAGTAATTTTGAAGCTTCCCGCAGCACCTTCGATGAATGCGTAGCCTTTATTGCCGCGGAATGTGATGCCGCCGCTGCTGTATTGCCGGTGAGTTACAGCTCAGGCGCCGCAGAGCTGGGACGCGCTACCAAAGCTGCTGCGCTGGCGCTCAAATCTAAAGCCCTCCTGTATGCTGCAAGCCCGCTGTGGAATCCATCCAACGACAAACAGAAATGGCAACTGGCGTCCGATGCTGCCAAGTCGGTGATTGACCTGCCCGGGTACCAACTATACACCGGCGGCTATGAAAATATCTTCACTACCTGGAATTCAGAAATACTTATGGCCCGCCAGGGTAATAAGCAATACCAGTGGAATGCGTTTCAGGGCGTAGAAATGTTCCTTGCTCCCTGCGGCTTCCATGGCTGGTCATCTTTCGCGCCCAGCCAGAACCTGGTGGATGCTTTTGGTACCGCCGACGGAAAAGATATTACAGATGCTACATCAGGTTATAACCCGCAACAACCTTATGCCAGCAGGGACCCCCGCTTTTACAGCGATATTATTTTTGATGGAAAACCTTATGGTAAGCCGGATTTCTTTAAAGACCGCTACGCCGCAGGACACAGCAATATTGCTGAAATGTATGAAGGCGGCCTCGACTCCCAGCAGGGATGGGACACCTGGAATGCCAGCATGACAAGATATAGTTTTAGAAAATACCAGGACACTACTTTTAATTTCAACGTAGAAACACAAACCAACAAATTCTGGATTATCTCCAGGCTGGCAGAAATCTATTTAAACTATGCAGAGGCAGAGTTTAACCTTGGACATGAAGCCGTATCCCGGCAGTATCTCGACCTGCTCAGACATCGCGCCGGTATTGTGAACAACCTGCCGGGCAGCTTAACCGGCGCCGCATTGTTGGCGAAAATACAGAACGAACGCCGCGTGGAACTATGCCTGGAAGGCCATCGCTATTACGATGTACGTCGCTGGAAGATCGCTGGTGTAACAGAAAATACACCGCTGGGTGGCGTAAAGATTGTAAAGAATTCCGACGGATCTAAAACATACACCTATATTAAAGTACAAGACAGGGTGTTTAAACCGCAGCATTATCTTTTGCCTATTCCAAGGGAAGAGATCAGGAGAACCAATTTGCCACAAAACCCCGGGTATAATTAATAATCCCTCAAAAATGAAAACACACTGGCTGTTAATATTACTGCTGGCGGTGGCGGGTGCATGCAAAAAAAGCAGCACCCCCGCCGGTGGTGATAAACCCGATAGCAAAATCCAGGTGACGGTATCAGCGCCGGAAGCCGGCTATATATACCTGGATGGCGCATATACTGGCCTTATGGCCCCCGGTAATATTGCTGTAACCGCCGGCAAACACATAGTAGGCGTGGCGTTGCAAAACTCTTTTCAATATCTCCGTAAAGAGGTGAATATAACGGCAACGGTTACACTTAATTTTACCGTCGCCGATAAGCCGGCCCCCAAGGTATGGAAAGCACTTTGGATAGGCATAAATGAAGCCGCCGGTACTTCTCCCACCGGTGATTGCAGTACCCATTTTTCAAAAGCAGAGCTGGACCAGGGATACGATTTCTTCCGGTGGAGCCTGCAGCAACATTTCGAAAAATACGCTTACGGTACCATGCATTGGGAGGTAGCCCGGAAAGATATCACAACGCCGGTGATGCTTACGCGGGGCGCCAACAACTGGTATACCATTGATCCTGCCACTATTGCGGATATGATGCCTGACATTCAACCCGGCACTTACGATTGCGTGTTTGTATTCTGGCGCGAAAGCGAAAATGGGTGCAGCTTTAAAAGCAGCTATTTCGGACTGGCATGGACCAATCCCCTGAAGGAAAGTATGAAGACAGGCTATGTTACGGTAAAATTTGATGCAGGAACAAGCCTTAGTGACCGGATTGGTTATTACAAAAATAATGATCCCGGTGTATGGGTACATGAATGGCTGCATACTGTTGGAGAAAATTTCTACCAGGATAAAGGTCTTTCATTACCCCGTAAGGCTGGCGACGGCCTCGTAGTACACGCGGCAGAAATGTATCATTATATATTTCCGTGGATGAATTGGTACCTTGATTTTATGTCTGCCAGGGTGATCAACGTAAACGATGGTCCAAGGTACCTGGGAATAGGCCCGGAAGCCTTCCTGGGCTGTTCTGTAAGGGAGAAGGCAACAAATAATTGTAATGACTGAATATTTTAAATCGTTATGAAAAGATGGATATGTTGGATACTGCTGGTGCTGTTAGCCAATAATGCTTCGGCACAAAAATTTGAAGGCTTGGCGCCCACGCCGCCCATGGGCTGGAATAGCTGGAATACCTTCCAGACAGCTATCAATGAAAAGATGATTATGGAGATAGCGGATGCCCTGGTATCCTCCGGTATGAAAGAGGCAGGATACAGTTACCTGGTACTGGATGATGGCTGGATGGCCATGGAAAGAGACAGCCTGGGCAACCTTGTTCCCGACCCTGTAAAATTTCCGCACGGCCTCAAAGCAGTTGTAGATTACGTACATGCGAAAGGACTAAAATTCGGCTTGTATAATTGCGCCGGAACGCTTACCTGTGCCAAATATCCCGGCACCCGCGGTTATGAATACCAGGACGCCCGAAATTATGCTGCATGGAATATCGATTACCTGAAGTTTGACTGGTGTAATACAAATGGTATCAATGCTAAAGAAGCTTATACTACCATGAGTAAGGCATTGCATAAAGCGGGACATCCAATGATCTTCAGTTTGTGCGAATGGGGTGTGAATAAACCATGGCAATGGGGGGAACCGGTAGGTCAGCTATGGCGTACCACGGAAGATATCTACCAGGTATTCGACTCCGTACACAATCAGGGCACCTGGGACGCCTTAAGCGTAATGCGCATTGCCGACTTACAGGATACCCTGCGTAAATACGCCGGCCCTGATCACTGGAACGATCCCGATATGCTGGAAGTAGGCAACGGCATGACCTATGAGGAAGACAAAACCCACTTCTCCCTATGGGCCATGATGGCAGCTCCGTTGATGGCGGGTAACGATATCCGGAAAATGACCCGGCAAACCCAAGAGATCCTCACCAATAAAAGTATCATCGCCATTGACCAGGATCCACTGGGCATCCAGGGATTTAAATATGCTGATAAAGACAGTTTGCAGGTATGGTTTAAACCATTGAAGGAAGGTGATTGGGCCGTTTGCTTTGTGAACCGTAGCAGTCATGATGTGCCGGTTAACTTCAACTGGAAACAAATACCGGTGGTCGATCCGGTTTTCCATTATGCAGTGGAGAATAACATCGATTATAAGCTGTACAATGTTTGGACGGGCAAGAATGAAGGCACAACCAGCAAGCGCCTCAACACCCTTTTGAAATCGCATGATGTGTTGATGTTCAGGCTAAAGAAATAAAAGGAAACCATGAAGATACGCTTACTGCTGTTGCTGCTGGGTTGTTATGCCTGCACACAGGCCCAGGGGCCGGCCGTTTTTACGTCGTCAGACAGCGCTATGCAACGGACTTATGAATGGGCCGGAAGTATGGTGCGGCACTACCAGGGGAATCCGGCCGACCCGGTAGGCCCCTGGTATGAAGCTGCATTGCCTTCCCGCATGGCCTTCTGCATGCGCGACGTAGCGCACCAAACGATAGGGGCCGAGATATACGGACTGGACAAAGAAAACAGGAATATGATCAGCGCTTTTGCACGCCATATTTCCAACGAGAGAGATTGGTGCTCCTATTGGGAAATCAACAAATACGGGAAACCCGCTCCGGAAGATTACCGGAACGATACCGCTTTTTGGTATAACCTTAATGCCAATTTCGATGTAGTATCTGCCTGTTGGAGATTGTATCAGTGGACAGGTGATACCTCCTATATCACCGATCCGGTATTGACAGATTTTTTTGAAAAAACAACCGGGGAATATATCCGCCGCTGGGTACTGCAACCCGACTCGCTGCTGACCAGGCCCACGCATCCCAATGCCCCGTCGCCTTTTAATGCCGGGGACCCTTTCCATGTAAACCGTGGCTTGCCATCCTATGTGGAAAATGTGGCCGACCTGAAAATGGGTGTTGATTTAATCGCCACTATTTACCGGGGATTATTGTCATATGCTGCCATGTTAAAAGCCAGGGGAAACATGGCAAAATCGGTACAACTGGAGCATACAGCGGCACAATACCAGCAGTTAATAGATGCTGTTTGGTGGAATGAGCGGTCGGCATGTTACTACACCTGGTACAATGGGAATGGTAAGTTTGGCGCCGGAGAAGGGGCGCTTTTCCTGTTGTGGTTTGATGCCCTGAAAGACAGCACCAGAAGGCGTGAAACAATCGCCCGGCTGACCGCCGGCACCTGGAATGTGGAAACCACTTCCTATTTGCCGGTGATATTGTTTAAGCAGGGTTATTGGGATAAAGCCAGCAGCTATATACTACAACTCACAGATCCTGCTACTCCGAGGCGGGAATATCCCGAAGTATCTTTTGCGGTACTGGAAGCAATTGTAAGAGGATTGATGGGAGTAGAACCGGATGCTGCAAAAAAAAGCATCACTACTTTATACCGAGGTAAAAGCGGAAGCCGCGGCACATTGAATAATTTGCAGGTACTCCATACAACCATCGCTGTCAGTCACACGCCATTACAAACAGTGCTTCGTCATACCGGTAAAAGTACTTTTCAGTGGAAAGCCGCATTCGCCGGAAACTATAATACAATAAGGATTAATAATATTGCCATGCCTGCCAGGCACGAGGTGGATAACAATGGAAATATGATTTCTTATGTGGCAGTAATGGTAAAAGGAAGTAAAACACTTGATGCAAAAGCAGGTAAATAAGCAATGTTCCGAAACCCTATAAAAAAGGGGCTGTCTCCTGGTTTTTACAAACATCAGAGATAGCCCCTTTTGATACCTGGTAATCGGCTATAATCAGAACTTTATCAACAGCTTTTCGGAAATAAGCTTGCCGTCTTTATAGTATTCAAAATGCCAGTCACCGTTCTTTTTCATCACGATGCCATGGGCGGTCCCGTTGTCAGCAATAAAGTATTCCGCTGCTGACGTTTTAAACAGCGTTAAAACTATTTTTGGAGAGGTATCGATCAACTGGTACCCGTTGGCCGTTGCCTGGGCATATAAGGTACCGGCAGCTTCTTTTATTGTTGCTGTTACAGGAGCAGACACCGGCGCCGCGGCAGGGGCAGCGGCAGGTACAGCTGGAGCAACGGCAGCAGGAGCAGCAGCAGCAGCAACAGCAACAGCAACAGCAGCTGGCTTAGATGCTTCCGCAGTGGTGCCGTCGTAGCTATACGGCACATCATTCAGCGAGGTGAAAGCATCTCTCAATGCAAGATTATAGGAAGTCGCAAATTCCTTCTCCCTGCTTTTCCCTTCTTTACCCTTAAAGATGATATTACCTTTGCAGTCCTTTAGTATCAGGGTAAGATTGGTAACGAACAATCCTTTTTTCTGTACTACCTCTGTATTCAATGCATTGCACCTGTTGTCGGCAAGTTCCCTGGGTATTTCGGAATTATCAAAATAAACGGTAAATCCCTTTTCTTCCAGCAAGGATTTGGCCAGTGTGTTTAAGCCATATTGGTTTATTTCTTTGGAAAAACTGAATCTTTCCGGCACTACTACGTACTTAAAGTTGTTGATGGTTTGCTGGGCATACCCGGAAAATGATGCCAGTACAAGAAATAGAAATGCGTATCCTTTCATATTAATATTTTATCTGTCTGATAATGACGAATATATACAAAATAATTGTCAAAATCAGCACAAACCGTTGATAGTTTTAATTCACTATCACCGGGACTTTACCGCTATCTTACTCAGCAGCTTCGGGCTATTCATGGCGGTGTAGTCATACTGGTAAATGCCATCCCGGGCGCTGACCAGCAGCCGGTGCTGGTTTTCATTGGGGATCACATCATAGGTATCCAGGCCCTCCAGGAATTTGGTAGTAATAATATTGTGCACATCTGCCGCATCCATAAAGCGAAGGCCGTAAGTGCCTTCACAGATAAACAGTTTTCCGTGGTCAACACCCAGGCCAAAGGGGTTCTTCATTTCCACTGTATTGATCTTTACGGGGTTGTCTACATTGCTGATGTCAAACACCTGCAGCTGGTTAATGTTTCCGGCGCAAGCGGAGCCGCTTCTAACGGTCACAAAGGCTTTGTTGCCTTCCACCACTACCGGGTCGCAGGCCCTGAAATGGGTCACTGCCGAGCGTTTACCCGGTGTAGCAGGGTTGGTAAGATCATAAATAAACATCGCGTTTCTGCTGCCAATGAAAAGGTACTCGCCATAGGGGAAAATGGTTTCAATATTGAGACCGATGGTTTGCGTGCTTTTGAAGGCCGGACTGGCAGCATTGCTAAGATCAAATGCGCGGAGCTCGGAGTAATTTACTGTGTACAGGTAGTCTTTGGCAATGGTGAAACGGGCCATGGAACCGCTCTTTCCCGTACCGGCGTTTTGACTGTTATAGGCAGCGCTGAGCATATCATTCTCGAACATGATGCCGCCTCTGTTGTCAAAGGTGCAATCGCAAACATAGGTGGTATCCCGTAGGGTATAGCCAATGGCAATACTATCAGCATCAGTGTTCCACCCGAGCCTCATTCCGTTCGCATCCACGGGTAGGTTAATAACACCGGGAAACCTTTTTACAAATGAAACTTTCCGGGGATCTGTGATGTCGAACACGTTCAGATCACCATAGCTGTCAGTGTAAAGGATATTTCCCTTTATCGCCATATCCTGGGTGCCCATTACATTCAGGAAGGCCACCGGCTTTGGCGATGTGGGGTTACTGTTGTCAATGATGTGAATACCAACATACGGCTCATTCACATAAATGTACTGGTCTTTGGTATAGATCTTACCCGACCGGCCTATTTCCTTTGGCGCGGTTGATTTGATGGAAGCCCAATAATCTTTGGTCGCCATCCTGATAGGAGTGTATATTTTGGTCGTAACAACGGTATCAGCGCAATTTTTCCTGGTACATCCGCTTAGCGCGAATACAAGAACAGCCATCACCGTAAGTTTGCAGATAGTAGAGATATGCATGGGGCGGGTTTTTCCGTTAAACGGGCGCCCTGCAAAGAATGTTACATGCTGCTATAGCCGATCATGTTAAGTTGGTTAAATTAAATACATGACTATATTTATAATGCGTCTTTTTCAACTACTTAGCATGGTATTTATTTCTCCCCATAGATCAGGAGTGCGCTGCCTTCTATCACTACGCTTCCGGGAGGGTATCTTTTATTCACCGCGTCAAACACCTCCTTTTTAATCTTTTCCTTTACCGGTTCATCGGCTTTGCTGAGTGCATTCACAACAGGTGCGGCAATTTCATTCATCATATCCCAGTAAACATCCACGGTTACGCAATTCATTTTTCCGGTTACCTCTTCCTGCAAAACATTGAGGAACCCGGCCCGGGTAAAGAGGTCTGTCATGACCTGGTCTTTGGCACAACGGAACATGCCCGGTGCTCCTGGCGGTGGCGCCGGCAAATCCATGTTATGGGTGATAACATCCATGCTGGCCGTTATCCAGAAATTTTTCCCGGGGATACTCCATACCGAGGTGGCTATTTTTCCACCGGGTTTGAGTACCCGGAACATTTCTTTTGCTGCCATCTGCATGTCAGGAAAAAACATAAAACCAAAGCGGCAACTGATGGCATCAAAACTGTCATCTGCAAAAGGCAGTTCACATACATCACAGGTAACTGTTTCGATGTTTTTAATACCACGGTCTACAGCGTTTTCCCTTGCTATTTTGAGCATGTCTTCTGCAAGGTCCGTCAGCACTACTTTTCCATTACTCAACGTCGCGGCAATGCTCAATCCCGGCTCTCCCGTGCCGGAGGCCACATCCAGCACTATTGCATCATTTCTCAAACGAAGCAGCCGGATAATTTCATCACCCATCGGTTTTAAAAAGTCCATGGTCAGTTCATCCCATTTTTTCCATCCGGGTGAAAATTTATTCCATGTTGTTCTTTGCTGATCGCGAATTTGTTCAAGTCCTTGTTCCATAAAACAGGCGTTTAAATGTTAGCATACTGGGAGAAAATTCGCATTTGGCGAAATGCTGTTGGTGCTGGTCAACAGTCGATACATGCTGACGATCAAGTTCACTTTCCTGGTAACGGGACTGTTGAATACTGGGGCTGTTGGTGAATGTTCCAGTCAAAAGTAAGCTATTCCCGCATGATGTCTGCAGGAAAAATTTTGTTATCCGTTTTTCCCGGTTTAATGACCGGTTACACGCGATATACCACCGGAAATATTTGCCGGTAAAGGGAGGAGGAATACGAAAGCTATTTTTGACCTATGCACACCCAGGCGCTTAATTCAAACGCAAAGGCGCCTGCACCGAATTGTTGAATAAGCCGTTGCTCCAGTTCCTGCGCCACCTGGTCATAGGAGGAAGGGAATTTTTCTTTTACCTCCCTGCCCAGCGGATGTTGCAGGAAGTAGCAGGTAACGATATGGTGTGCAGATGCCGCATCTCCTTTGATCTTTACCTGTTTTACTTCATGATGCGCAAACCCGCCCTGCTCCAGGAAGTCATGCAATTGAGCCGGTTCGTGTAATGCAAACGGGGTATGGAACCGGGTGGTATCTTCTTCTTTAAACAGCGGTATGATCATTTCATTTATGATCAGCTGGAACAAAGGCATGTTGGCAGCCTTATCCCAGGTGGTAAATACAAAGCGACCACCCGGGGTAAGCACGCGGAATGCTTCCCGGATACCGGCCTGCTTATCCGGTAAAAACATAATGCCGAATTGATTCACTACCAGGTCAAACGATCCATCTGAAAAGGGCAGCTGCTGTGCATCGGCCAGCTGAAACGTAATAGAAGGATCCTGTAATTGTTGCCGGGCTAGCGCCAGCATGTCCGGGTTAATATCTGTTGCGATCAGCGCTTTCGCTGCCGGGAAATTTTCCCGCAGATGCTTGGTAACCCTGCCGGCGCCACAGGCTATTTCCAGGATAGCTGCTGCCGGCGCAGCCGCAATATGCCGGAGCAATTCTTTCGCCGAAGGCTCAAATACAAGAGGGCCAAGGTATTCCTCATAGTTGGATGCATCATTGCCGGTGATCTTATAAACTTCTTTAGCCATTATTTTTATTTTTGGGAGATGTGGGTTGATACTGAAATTACATTTGTTTTCGGAAAAACAATTCATATAATGTACCGGAAGTGACGGGGCAAAGTTAAGCCCCGCCACGGCGGGACTTTTACACGGCTTAAATGATTTTTACTTGGCTGCTATCGGCGCTTTTTTAAATCTCCCCCAAATAATAAAACCTGCAACAACAGCCGCAACGATATTGGCGCCGATCACAGCTGCTTCTCCTCTTGATACATGAAAAATGATGGCGCAAATCATTAACGCCAGTGCGCCAATAGCCGCTATAGGCGTAAGCTGTGGCTTAATGCGGAGCAGTGCCGGTAGCACCAGCCCTATAGCGCCCAGGAGGTCGGTTATTCCGAGCAGCTTTACCACCCCTGCTGGTACCTGCCCTACCCACGGCATTATGGGCGCCATTTTTTCAACAGGCTGAAACTTCATGATGGCGCCTGTTAAGAAAAATGCCGCTAATATTATTTGCGCGATCCACAAACTGATGTTCATTCCTTTCAAAGCTGCTTGCTGGTTTGTCATATTATGTCAGTTGTTTTATTGATGACACAAACCTATGTATATTTGCTATCCGATCGATAGCGCTTCCAGTTTGGATAGTGCTATCCAAAGTGATAGTATCGTGGAAATAAAAACCTAAAGAAAGTATATGTTAACAAAAGGCGGATGCCCGAAAAATGCGTTATCTATCAAAGACGCGCTGGAAGCCCTGGAAGGCAGGTGGAAGCTGATCATTTTGTTTGCGTTGTCGTCCGGCCCGAAACGCTTCAGGCAAATATCCAAAGAAGTACCAGGGATTACAGATAAAACTTTGTCGAAAGAATTGAAAAGCCTGGAAGCAAATAAACTTGTAAAAAGAGAGGTGTATGATACCTTTCCGCCAACAGTAGAGTATACGATTACGCCGCATGGTATGTCGCTGGAAAAAGTGTTTGAAGCGTTGCACTACTGGGGGCTCGCACACCGCAAAGCAGTCATTGGAAAATAGTTGTATCCCGGGAAATAATAAAGGGCAGCTGTTTACTGCCCTTGCATTTATACCTCTTCTATAAACGAAATATAATCCCCGGCGCTTTCATTAATCCTTGCAGGGGTGGCGTGGTGCTCTACACTATAAAAAGCAAAAAAGGATTTGTAATCCGCCCTTACATAATCGAAGGTGATTTCAAAAGGCGCAGTCAGTTGCGCCAGTGTATATTTGTACCTGCCGGATGCTGTGTAGTCGTGCTCGTTAATACCAACACTGATGCCCAGCGCTATTTTTTTGCCAGCCAGCTGATACCCGCTTTGGGAGCCATAAGCCCAGCCATGGGTTAATACTTCATCCAGCCACTTTTTAAATAACGGGGGGCAGTTAAACCAATAAAATGGAAACTGGAAGATGATTTTGTCATGGTCAGCTATTAATTGTTGTTCGTACGCCACATCAATTTTTTCATCGGGATAGACGCTATGCAGGTCATGTATGACGTATCTGTCTGGATGTTTTTTTAATTCGTTTATCCACCGTTTGTTGATCACCGAAGTCTCAAGATCAGGGTGAATGATCACCACAAGCGTTTTCTTCATAAAAATTATTGTTATAATTGTAAACAGGCTTACAGGAAATAGCGTTGGCTATTCCAATAAAAGTCCTGACTTTTGCTGGTGCAAAGGTGGCATTCATTGCCCTGCGGAACAATATGGGAGGAACTAATCACATAGTGATAAATTAATCACCAACCAGGCAGCCGATTTTTTGAAAAAGTAAAAGGTGTGTAAGACATGTACCAGAGAAAAATTCCGATTGATTATAATTGCGGTCTCAATGTGGCGATGGAAGTAGTAGGTTCCAAATGGAAATTTTGCCTGCTGGATGAAATTTCAAAAGGTATAACACGCCCCCGTGACCTGGTAACCGCGATAAACGGCATTACCAGGCGGGTATTGCAGAAAGACCTGAGAGAACTGGAGATGCATGGTGTGATAGGAAAAACGATCTACACAGAGGTACCTTTAAGAGTGGAGTACTTTCTCACAGAAGCGGGCAAAACATTGTTGCCGCTGGTAAGCGCCATGGATAAATGGGGACTGGATTTTGCGCCTCGCCTGAAAGCTGTCATGGAAAAGCCGGTGATTGCTGGTTGATATTATTCACAACAATCTGCTATACCTCAAAAGCAGCAATATCCACATAATATTTACGCGGATTATTCCGGTCCATGTACACATCTATTTTTTTGCTCCGGTCAATAAGCGGGGTCGGATCTGACCAGATAAACCCGCTTTTAAAAGCATGCATTTCTCCCGTGAGCGGGTCTTTCCATGCACAGCGGATAAAGAACGGGCGGCGGTTATTGACACGAACAAAGTTATTGATATTCACCGCAACAAATTGGGCAGGAACCAGCTGTCCTGATTGTTTCAGGCGTTCGTTGCGTGCATACTTTAATTTTCTTACTATATAATAGCCTGCCCCAATAAGGCCGAATACCAGTCCAAGGCCACCGGTGATAAAGGCGCCCAGGTATTCCAGCCAGCCGGCTATTTTCGCGTCCCCGGGATTTTTTGGGTCATAGTATACCTGTACGGTTTCCCCGATGTTGTATCCCGGGGGATTGGAAGAATAAGAGGGGATATACCGGTGTTTCACACCATTACCATCTTCGTAAGTAACAACGGGCGTATAAGTAGGGGAGCTGCTGTTGGAAGAGCGGCTACGCTCCAGCATGTCCACTACTGTACCGCTGGTTTTTACAGCGGCTGCATCAAATTTTTTAATTCGGTAGCAAATCACCAGGGAAATGATCAGTAAAAGAAGACCAATTCCCAGAAAAATATTGAAAACAAGAGATACTGAACTGCGTTTCATCAGGGCGACAGCATTGGGTTAGCACGCAATATAACAATTTTATCATGGTGCTATCTATATCGCAAATTCCGGTAGCAGAACAATTTACCCGGCCATCATTGCAGGATGAGCTATTCCTCTTTCTCCTCCGGTTCTTCTGTTTCTTCCAGCTTATTATCGCTACCACGACGCAGTTTCACCACCGGGTTGCTTTGAGTGCCGGTAACGTTGAAGGGTATACCAAAAATGCCAAAGGGTGGCAGACCCAGGCGGCCTTTCAGGTTCAGCTTACCGTCCAGGCTCACCTCACCTTCAAAGCGGGGGCGGAAGCCTGCTACCCGCATCTTGGTGCGGTTAATGGTGAGGATGTTATTGTTGATGCTGCTTTTAATGTCTACTTTGGATAGGTCAGGATCTTTCATATCGCCTTTCCCCGTGCTGCTGCTCACTGCGTTAAACAGCTTAAACCCTTTCAGTTTTATTTTCCTGATGGATAATACACCTCCGCCTTTCAGGGAAGGATACACAGGATTCATGTTGCCATCCAGCTTGCCGTTCAGGCTATAATCAAGACCAACAATACCGCTGGCATAGGCAGCGGAAGTGGCCATGTCATGGAAGATTTTGATTTCGTTATAAGCCCTTTTGATATCAAATTCTTTTGCGCTGATGTGATAGTCAAATGCTGCTTTCTGCGGATGCAAACTAACATAGGTGGCATCCATTTCTACTGGTGCGCCGATGATGGTAAAACCGGTTTGATTTAGTTTGAGCTTGCTGCTGTCCACTACCAGTTGCCCGTGAAAGCTGTTGATATCGATGCCTTTGAACCGGATCTTATCTGCCGCAGCGTTGAGTGTAAGCGAAAGGTTACCGGGAATGATCACTACGCCTGAAGTGGTGGCAGGGGCGGTTTTGGGCGCATCAACAGGCGTAGCGCCGTTTACCATCAGCTCATCTGCCAGTATATAACTGCTTTTCAGATCAAAGTTGCCGCGAAGTGGCTGGTTTTTTTGTGTGGCATAGCCAATCACATTACTCAGGTAGCCATTCAGGGTAACAGCGGATTTTCCATAGCTGCCGTTAAACTGGTCAAACCACATCTTGTCCTGGTCAAAGCGGAAAACGCCGTTGTTTACCAGGAAGGGCAGCGGGAACAGGTCGGAGGTTAATGCGATATTCTTTAACGTTAAGGTACCTTTGTTATTCAGTTTCCCATAGCGCCCTGCCATAGCGTCGCTCTGAGAGCCGCGGAGCGACAAATCAGTTTTTATAAAGCCTTTGAGGTCGTAGCCTTTTATCGCGAATACTTTGTAGATGCGGCCAAGATCTATGACCCCGTTGGAAGCGATCGCGTACTGGAGATTATCAAAGTTATTCAGGTCGGCCTTCAGCACAAAAGGCTGTCCCTCAAATTCGAAGGATACCGGTTTGAGGTCTACTTTCAGCGAACGCATGGTGCCGGAAGTATTGGTAACGGCAGCGTCTATATTAATTTTCTCAATAGGCTGAGGATAGTATTTCGTTTGTACGGCGCCGTTATTCATGGTCAGTTTGGCGGTGGTGACCGGGAACAGCCGTTTTGCAGGCAGATAGGTACCTTTGGAAGCAATGTTGACGGCGAGGTCGCCGGTCATATCCAGGCTATCGACCGGGTACACCTTTTTAATATCGCTCATGTGGAGCACTGATTCGAGCCTGGCGTCTATCAAAGGTTGTTGCGCATTGGAGAGACGCAGGTACCCCTTGATATAGTTGCTCAGCATATTGGCGTTGATATCTTCTATGTTGAAATAAGTGTGCGTGTAATTACCGTCGGGGCAGGAGGCCTGTGCATTAAAGCTGATATTATTGACAGCTTCCGGCAGGGATACAAATTTAAAATACCCGTTTCGCAGGGTGGCTTTAAAATCAAAAACCGGTATGCTGCTGATCACCGTGTCGGCGCGTTTTTGCAACCCATTATATACTACGCTTCTGGCATATTTGCCGTCTGCCTGCAGATGCGCCTGCAGCCTGCCTTTCAGGTCCATCGATTTTAATCCCACCGCCCTGTTCCAGTTCCCGAGGTCGATATCGGTATTCATTTTTATATGAATGTCCGGCGTTTTTAATCCTTTTACACGGATCACGGAGCTGAAATAATCTTTGTCGATGTTGAAGAAGATAGAATCTACGTTAACATAAAGACTATCGGTATTCAGCTGTGCCAGCGTAGACTGGAAGTTGAGGAACAGGTTTTTTATCGGCGCGGGTGATTTATCGTTAGCGATGGTACCATTTCTTACTTTCATGTTAAAAGTAAGATCGGGCATGGTATTACTTTCTGCGATATACTGTCCGATCAGCGACGCATTTACGTCGGCGGTGCCGGTGATATTTACATGCTCCGCCCATTTCGCGTATTCCGGCGGCAATGCACCAAAAATAGCATGCAGCTCTGATTCCATAGAGCTAAGCCGGAAGTCCATCTTATAGCCATTCTTCAGGAAACCGAATACGCCGTTGAAGCGTACAGGCAGTTCATTTATCTTTAAATCATTCTTTTCAAAAACCAGGTCCAGTGAATTGGTATTGATCTTTGTGATCAGTTCTCCATTCAATTTCTTTGATAAAATATACTGGGTACCGCTATAGCTGAGGTCAAATAAACCGATATTAATTTTTGAATACAGGTCAAACTGCGCTTTGCTGAGATCTCCTTTTCCCAGGTAGTTTACATCTTTTGCCTGGAGGTACATGGGGAGGGACTGGTCGTTGTAAATAATATTGCAATGCTCCAGTTGAATGCGCGCTATCTTCATGTTGGCGCTGCCGCTGTCGGGTTGGCTGTTAGCCGCTGCCGGACTGGATTTATATACGTTATAGTTAGGATGCCCCGCCGTATCTACCAGTACATGAATATTTCCTTTGGTAAGATATATTTCATCGATGTTGATGGAGTTGGCGAAAACGCTGGACAGGTTAATCCCCAACGCCACTTCGTTCGCGGAAATAAGTGTGTCGGCCGCAAATGGCGCTGCCCCTTTCAGACTAAAGTCATACAGGGTTAGTGTAAGCGAAGGGAAATGGTTGAAAAACGAGAGCCTGGCCTTGGAGAAGTTGAGATCCCCGGTGATGCTGTTGTTGGTCCATGTTTTTATTTTGTTGGAGATCGTTGTGGGAAAAAGAACGGGCAACAAAAAAAGCAGGGCAATGATCCCGGCCAGTGATATGGAAAAAATTTTCAATGCCTTGATGGCAATCTTTTTAATGTTTGCGTTACGCATGGAAGACTAGGCGCGTTTGAATGTTATTCTCTATATGAATAGGTTACACAAACCTATTTATTAGGGGAAAATAATATGTATGAAAATGAATAATGACCCAGCCGCGAAGATAGCTATATTTTATGATCAGGCTGCTTTCAGCTGCTGATATAACGTTCTGTTATCATGCTGAAAATAGATAAACGCCGGTTTCGCAAATACCCTCTATAAAAGCCCTAATCTCATTATCTTTGCGCCCTTCTTTCCTGGTAGCAGCGGCATTTGTATTTTGGTTATCAGTATTAAAAACAAATAGTAAACAACGATTATAACTGGTTCAAAACCAGTGTTTTGAATTTTTTATTGCCTGGGCAGGAATCCTCTTTCCGCAGGGGATTTTTTTAATATGACGGAATCTGATTTGTATAGCCAGACCGATGAGCAAACGGTATGCTGGCCTTTTGATGATGCTGCAGGAGCGGAGGCCCTGGCAGAAGGATTAACGTTTTCCATCAATGATACGCTGCATCCGCTTTGTTTGCTGGCAGCAGAACAACTGCAACAGCACCTGCAACAGCAACGGGATTGGGAACATAATTTTGGTTTGGCCGCTCATACAGGCGGCGCCGTTATAGGCAAAATGTTTGGTGTACTGGTGGTGCGCACAAAACAGGGAACGCTGGGCTACCTGGCGGCATTTTCGGGCAAGCTGGCAGGAGGAAACCACCATGCAAAGTTTGTTCCGCCGGTTTTTGATGGGTTGGTGGAAGGCGGTTTTGTGAATGCCGGCATGACGAAGCTCACGCAGATCAATGCGGCCATCAGCCACCTGGAATCGACCGCGGAAGATACAAGCCCGGAGCAAATCCGTCTCCTTAAAGAACTCCGGAAAACCCATTCCATCTCCCTGCAAAACAAAATTTTTGAACAGTACCATTTCCTGAATAAAGCCGGCGAATCGAAAAGCCTGGTAGCCATTTTTGAAGAAGCCACCTACAGAAAACCACCTGCCGGCGCGGGAGAATGCGCTGCCCCTAAGCTGTTGCAATATGCTTTCCGCCATGAGATGGAGCCGCTGGCGCTGGCGGAATTCTGGTGGGGACTGTCGCCCAAATCGGCCTATTGGGAACATGGCCGTTTTTACGCCCCCTGCCGGGAAAAGTGCGCGCCCATCCTCGGGCATATGCTCTCCTAACGGGGAGGGCAACACGCCGCTGCATTTACTAAAAGCTAACAGCTAATGGTATTACCTCGCTCTAAATAAGCGGGAGAAATGGTTATTAGAACTAGAATCAAATATCTATCTTTAAGTCTTTCTTCAATAAATTTGAACTTGAACATGAATAGAAAATGTATTGTCGCAGGTCTGATATGCTTTATGGGCCTGGGCTTGGCGAATTCTTCCAATGTAATGGGGCAGGTGTCAGCTATTAAAACCGAAACCGTGACCGGTGGTTCCCTCGTTGGCCGCTGGGACATCAAGGTAGATGAAAATGGTTCAGAAAAGCCATCCTGGCTGGAAGTAGAGCTCTCCGGTTTCAAAACCCTGGTGGGCCATTTCGTAAGCACCGGCGGCAGCGCCCGTCCAATATCGAAAGTGAATTTTGATAATGGCAAGTTCAGTTTTGCAATCCCGCCACAATGGGAAAAGGAAGACCGTGACCTGACGCTCGAAGGAACCGTTACTGCCACCGGTATCAGCGGTACCATTCATACCAGCGATGGCAAATCCTATTCATTTACCGGCGTAAAAGCGCCCGATCTTAAAAGAACCAGTGCACCTGTATGGGGCAAAGCCATTAAGTTGTTCAATGGAAAAGACCTGAGCGGCTGGAAAGCCATGGGCCAGAACCAATGGATCGTTAAAGATGGTATCCTCAGCAGTCCGCATTCGGGCGCCAATCTCATCTCTGAGCAGTCATTTTCAGATTTTAAATTGCATGTGGAATTCAGGTACCAGAAAGGCAGCAATAGCGGCGTTTACCTGAGAGGCCGTTATGAAACCCAGATCATCGATAACCCGGTAACCGATCATCCTAACAGTCACCTGTTTGGTGGGGTATACGGTTTCCTGGTACCCAACCAAATGGCAGTGAAAGGCCCCGGCGAATGGCAAACATTCGATATCACCCTTATAGGCCGCATCGTAACGATCGTAGCAAATGGTAAAACCATCATCTGCAGCCAGGAAATTCCAGGCATCACCGGTGGTGCTTTAAACAGCAACGAAGGTGAGCCCGGACCTATTTACTTCCAGGGCGACCATGGACCTATTGAGTTCAGGAACATCGTGATCACACCGGCAAAGAATTAAGGCGTAAAGCAATTGAAGCGGGGTTTGTCTTGTCCAGGATTAGACTGATTTTGATGATTTTGATGATTTTTTCTTGTGATTATATTTGATTTTAAAAGATTAATAAAGATATCAGCTAAGATCTACTTATATCTTTATTAATCTTTTAAAATCAAATATAGAAAATCATCAAAATCATCAAAATCATCAAAATCAGTCTAATCCTGGACAAGACAAACCCCGCTTCAATTGCTTTATGCTTTCAGCTTTCTGCAAAAAAAAATCGTATGACCCATCACCCGATCCCCTTTGAAAAAGGGACTTACGTAGGCACTAAAGTAAAAGAGCGCGCCTTTGACGCCGTGGTTACGAGTGAAACTGTTTTCACGGCCCATATGTCGTCGGAATGGCATTATCATCTGCATCCGCATTTTTCGCATATACTAACTGGCGGCAGCAAAGAAATCAGGAAAGGTGGGGCCAACCGGCAGTTTGCCGGTACCGGGCTTTATTATCATCCCGGTATTCCACATCAGAATGTGGACTACCAGGAAGGTACCCGCATTTTTAATATAGAGCTGAGAGAAGATTTTTTCAAATTACATGGAGTTCCGGAACCACCAGCCGATCTGATGTTCGGACAAAACGACCAGCTGAATACCGGCGGCCTCCTGCGGATCATGAAAGAACATTATCTGAATGACAGCGATTCCGGGATCGCCGTTGCGCAGCTCTGTACGGAACTGTTGCAGCCCGGTGATGACAACTTCCGCTGTTTCCCGGAATGGGTCGCAAAAATAAAAGCGATCCTGTACGACAGCTGGAACAGCCCGCTGTCACTGCCGCTGCTGGCAACAGAACTGGGGCTTCACCCGGTGACTATCTCCAAATACTTTTCAAAATATTTTGGCTGTTCAGCAGGAGAATATCTCAGGAAGATAAAAGTTGAAAAAGCTATTTCACTAATAAGAACAGATCAGCATTCCCTCACCGCCATTGCCTACGAATGCGGATTTACCGATCAGGCGCACTTTACCAAAACCTTTCAGCGCCTTACCGGCCTGCTTCCCCGCCAATACCGGAAAATATAGCATCGCGCTAATCCCGTACAATTTTTGGTTTTTTCCCGCGCTTAGTTTTGTGCTATCTAATTGATAAGATAGTATGATCACATTCCCGCTTGTAAAGAAGATGTTATGGTCACTGGCCTTGCTGTTGATAGTGCTGAACGTAAAAGCGCAGGAACCTGGTTCCATCCGGGAGTTATTTGACCGGTATTATGCAGAACGGATGCAGCTGTTTCCACTGGAAGCCACTGCGGCCGGTTATCACCAGTACGATCATTTGTTGCCGGTGGAAGGCAGCGCGCCATATATAGCGGCTACCACCAGGTTTTACCGGCAGTTTTTGGGAGAATTGAAAAAATATGACCGGTCCGCCTTAACGGAAGCCGACAGGATCTCTTACGATATCCTCGCGTACACCCTGAACGAGGCCCTGGAAGCGGTTCCCCTGCACCTGGAATATATCCCGATGAACCAGTTTGTATCTACTCCGCTGGAGCTGGCCTCCTTAGGCTCCGGCAACGGTGATCAGCCCTTCCGCACCATAAAGGATTATGAAAACTGGGCCGAAAGAATGAGGGCTTTCACTGAATGGACAGATACCTGTATCGCCAATTTTAATAAAGGTATTCATGCCGGTATTGTCCTTCCACGGGTACTGGTGCAAAAAATGATTCCGCAGATGGAAGCGCTTGCCGAAATGGATACGGCAAAGTGTATCTTCTATAAACCTGTTGCACAATTCCCGGCTTCCTTCAGTGCAACGGAACGCGCAGCACTGACGAAGCAATACCAGCAGGTAATTGCAGGTAACATGTGCCCTGCCTACCGCAAACTGGCCGATTACCTTAAAACCGTGTACCTGCCGGCAGCGCAGCAACAGGCTGGACTGAGCGCCCTGCCTGGTGGAAAAAAGATTTACGAATATTATGTACGTTCCTTTACCACTTCTCCCGGATTAACTCCGGACAAAATTTATAAAACCGGCCTGGAGGAAGTAGCGCGGATAAAAGGAGAGATGAAAAAAGTGCAGCAGCAGGAGGGATTTAAAGGTACCTTGCCGGCGTTCTTTGCCTATCTGAAAACCAATCCCAGGCTCATGCCTTTTAAGACGCCGGAAGAGGTGTTACAGGCGTACCGGGATATTTATAACCGGGTGCAGCCTCACCTGAAGGAGTTGTTCGGCCACTTCCCTCAAACGCCCATGGATATACGCAGGGTGGAAGCTTACCGGGAGGCCGCTTCCGCAGGGCCATTTTACATTAAGGGTAACCACAAGGAAAACAGATCTGCTATCCTGTATGTACCGGTACCTGATGCCACTAAAATCAACGTCACCTTTTATGGTATGGAGGCAACGTTTATCCACGAAGCTATTCCGGGACATCATTTCCAGATCTCTTTCCAGCAGGAAAACACGGATATCCCTGCCTTCCGCAGGCAGCCCACATTCAGCGCCTTCTTTGAAGGCTGGGCATTGTATGCGGAATCACTGGGTCCACAGCTGGGATGTTATAAAGATCCTTATCAGAAAATGGGCGCGCTCAATAATGAAATCCACCGGGCTATCAGGCTGGTACTGGATGTAGCGGTGCATACCGGGAAAATGACGCGGGAAGAAGCTATTGCCTATATGATGGCTAATGAAGCAGTGAGCGAAAGTATTGCTGCTGCAGAAGTAGAACGCTATATGGCTATGCCCGGACAAGCACTGTCTTACAAGACCGGTGAAATAAAACTAAAGGAACTGCGCGATAAAGCCGTCCGTACGCTGGGTAGCAGATTCAGTTTGGTAAAATTTCATGATGCATTACTGGCCCATGGAGATATGCCGCTGCAGGTGCTTGAAACCTATATCAACGACTGGATGAACAGGTAGATGAAAATAAAAAAGGGCGGCCATAAGACCGCCCCTTCCACTAATTATTTAATAACTCATTCGTAGCCGTTTTTCAGCACCAGCACTGCACCAGGTTTGGCGGTCAATTCCAGGAAACCGTCCCCCTCATTTTTGATCACGAAGCCTTTATTACTCGCAGCAAAGAAGGTTTTGAACGGCAGCTTTAACCGGGTACGCCCGCCTTTTTCTGCTACAATTTTTACTTCTGCTACTTGTCCGCCATCCCGGTGGGCGCTGAGCAGGAACGCGCCTTCGGCGCGCAGGTTTTCAAAAGACGCGTCTTTCCAGTTGCCCGGTACCGCCGGCATAATTTCTATAAAGCCTGCATAACTCTGCAGCAGCATTTCCTGTAGTCCTGCTGCGAAAGCGAAGTTGCCTTCCAGCGTGAAGGGACGGTACTGGAATTTCGATAACCCTGATTTGGTTTGGTCGCCATTCAGGTGGAAACTGTTGATAGAGCAGAAAGCCCTGGCAAAGATCCGCAGATCGCCGGCGGCCCCGTCGCCGTCTTTCGCCCTGGCTTTAAGGTTGGCCATCCATGAATACGAATAACCGCACCAGTAATCAGGTCCCAGGCTGTCCGTGAGGTGTATGGAGTTGCGGATAATGGATTGTGCCCTTTCTCCATCTTCCCACTTTATTAAACCCAGCGGATGAATGGCCATCATATGCGAAAAGTGCCGGTGCGACTGGTTATAAGCCATTGTTGGCGCAAACATCAGTTCGTTGTTGGCGGTGAGTGCAAAGTCATCAAACTCACCGGATATCTTTTTCCAGTGTGCGGCTTCAGCGCTTAGTCCCAGTTCGGTGGCCAGTTCTGCGGCCTTGCTAAACGTGAATTTCATCAACGCCAGGTCGTAATTGGTATTTTGCAGGAACCAGGCTTCCAGGCTGTTGTCGTTGATCTCCGGACTGGAGCTGATTTTCAGTTGGCGGTGCCCTGCCGCATTTTTGATGGTAATATTTTCCAGGAATACCGCCGTGCTTTTAAACCAGGGATAAACTTTGGTTTTTAGCAGCTGACGATCCTGGCTGTAGCGCCATTGCAGGTAATAATGCTGCGCAAGCCAGGATGATACCGTGGGGGATAACGAATATTGAATCCAGCCACCCATCTCGGTTCCGTCCAGCGTAGTTACACCGGGGACGGCAAGTCCTTCTGTACCGAAATACATTTTCGTATAGCGTTGATAGTTAGCCTTGTTTTTTTCGAGGTGGTTCAGATAGCCCATCGCTTCTTCGAGGTGGTTGGCACTATAGGCTGGCCAGTAGCTAAGCTGGGTATTCAGGTCGTGGTGATAGTCGCCTTTCCATGGCGCAATACGGCCATTGTCCGCAGTCCAAACCGCCTGCAACGAAATAGGCGGTGCATCTTTCCGTGCAGCAGCGCCAAATTTATATTGCTCCAGGTACCATTGTTTCTCGATCAGCGTATCCGGCACATGCAACGCTGATTTGCTCCAGAATTTCTGCCACCAGCTGCGGTGTTCCTGTAACGATTTATTGAAGTTTCCGCTGATGGCGCGTGCGGTTACTTTTGTTGCCAGCTCATTAACTGCGCTGCCGGGGTATTGGGAAGATATACTCCATACGCCTTCTATGGTGGTGGCGTTTATTTTTTTCCAGCGTACATTGATATCATATGTAAATCCATTCCATCCCTGCTGATGATAATTGATGCTGTTGCCATTTTGCTGAATGACGCCTTGCTGATATCCAAGTCTTGACAGATCGTCGCCACCCACCGGGTCCCCCGCATTTTTTACGGTCCCCTGGTATTTGGGCGCCAGCAGCTGTGGTACCAGGTCGGCATTCACCTGTTCAAATCTGAACCAGCCTGTTGGCTGCGCGGCATCCACAAAGGTTTTTAGGGTAGCGCCATTGGCCCATTTCACTTCGCAGAGGGCATTTGAGAGGGTGAGATGCACAGACTGTACCGCGCCCCAGTTTTTTGTATCAAATTCCAGCGCACCCCCCGGTATCTTGGAGGGTGCGGCTTCTTTATCATAAGGTGCATCCAGGTATTGCTGCACCGGGGCATAATCTTTTTTGGCCACCTGGCCAATCACCCACTGGTAACTGAATTCTTTGCGATGCAAGCCCTTCATAGGACGCATATCCCACAGGTCGGCCCTGTCGAGCGAAAACCGAAGATGATCATCTTTTTGCCAGATCAGCGCACCCAGCAAACCATTGCCCAGCGGAATGGCTTCATCCCAGCGGGATGCCAGTTTATCAAATTGCAGATCATGTGGAGACGATTGACCAAAGGAAGTCATCGTAACGAAAGACAGCGCCAGGGCCGCAATAATTTTGTTCATCTGTTCTGTTTGTTAAAGCAACCAGTATAGTATTGAACAGCCAATTTACCCGAAAAAGTTAATATTTTCCGGAAAAGTAATGGTATTGCCCTAACCTGCCTTGTACGGGTTAATCCAGCACAAACCGGTATCCAATGCCCTTAATGGTTAGTATCTGGAGGTTTTCATCTTCCTTTAAATGTATACGCAGGCGGGTGATATATACATCGAGGTTCCGGCTGTTAAAAAAAGAATCGTGCCCCCACAACAGGTCGAGGATACTTTTTCTGCCAATTATGCCATCGCGTTTTTCATACAGCAGTTTTAGCAATTCGCTTTCCCGGTACGACAATTTTGTTTCTTCCTTACCGTGAGCAAGTATCTGTCTTTTTACATCGAACAGGAATTTGCCGATCCTGATATGATCGGGCGCCGGAACAGTCGCGGTGGGAGAGTACCGCAATACATTATCGATGCGTACAATCAGTTCCTCCATACTGAATGGCTTCCGGATATAATCATTGCCACCCAGCGTAAATCCTTTTACAAGATCAGTAGTCTGTGTTTTGGCGGTGAGAAACAGGATAGGTACTTCCGGGTTGATGTTGCGTATTTCGGCGGCTATCTCAAATCCATCCTTGTTGGGTAACATCACATCCAGTACGCATACCGCAGGATCTATGGCTTTGAATACGGATAATACATTGGCGCCATCACTTTCCAGCACTACTTCAAAGCCCCGTCGCTGCAGGCTTTCCTTAACGATCTTTCCTAACGATAATTCATCTTCAACGTATAAAATCTTAATCTTCATGTCACAGGATTTTTGACCTTACGATACGGTCTTTATCGTAATAAATAACGGCAGCTTCCGCGAAAGGGATTTTAACGGAAAAAGTGCTGCCTTTATTCAATTCACTTTCCACTTCTATAAAGCCCATATGACGTTGAACAATATGCGATACATAACTTAGCCCCAATCCATAGCCTTTTATATTGTGGCGGTTCCCATTAGGTATCCGGAAAAATTTTTCGAAGATCTTGTTTTTGTATTCTTTCGCAATACCCATACCGTTGTCGACTACACGAATTTCCAGGTATTGTTTATGATCAATAATGTGGATGAGGATATTCGGATCCTTAACGCTGTACTTTAACGCATTGTCGAGCAAATTATATAATACGCTGGTGAGATGCAGCTTATCTGCCATCACAATAAAATTGTTGCCCGTGGTTTGAAGGGCGGTGGTGGCGCGCTGTTTCTCGAACTGCAGCTTCATGGAAGTCATGACACTTCTGGCCAATGCCCTGATATCAAACTGTTCCTTGTTAAGACCAATCTCCCTGTTTTCAAACATGGACAATTTTAATACCTTATCCACCAGTAAACTGAGTCGCTGCATTTCATGCGCGGAAATATCGAGGTATTCGTTGGTGGTTTCACGATCGTCGAGCACATCAAAACTTCTCAACGCTTCAATTGCTACATTTACTGTAGCAATGGGTGTTTTCAGCTCATGGGTCATATTGCTGATAAAGTCGTTTTTGAGCTGAGCCAGCTTCTGTTGTTGCTTCAGGTTGCGGTATAGCAACAGGAAGGAAAAAATGGTGACGCCGAGTAAGAGCACGGATATCAGTATCGGCTGACTGATACGTCGTAACAGGTACCAGCTGTTGTTTTCAAAATTAAGCTGGTAGCTGATGGGTTTTGTAAAACCAACCGTTACAATATTGTTCTCCAGGTCGTCCGGCAAAGGACCAAAGAAGCGGGGGATGGTATCGGTAGGTACGGTGGTGACGGTAAAGCCGGCATCTATTTTTTCCCGTTGTAATGCTTTGGCGTAACGGTCTACCACTTCATTTATGGTGATGGAATCGCGGAGGGAGTCCACACCAGAGAGAAAGTCAAATACCCTTAATGAGGGTGCGTTCCGGGGCCGCGCATACTGAACATTAAAGGTATCATTTACCAGCCCTGCTTCTGCTTTTATTGCTACCGTCCGGACGGAAGCTTTCCCGGCTACGATCATGGTCGGTTCTGCCGGCATGAATTCTGGCATGGTGGAGTCCCTGAAGCGTTCCTGCAACACACTGGAAATGCCCATCACGCCTTGTCTGTCTGTTACCCGGATGCTGAAGGTGGAATCCAGTTTCAGTTTGGCTGCCTGCAGCCGGAAAATAGTTTCCCGGAAGAGGATGTTGGTGCGGGAAGTAAACAGCTTTTGTTCCTCCCGGTAATTCTTGCTTAGCCAGTATGCCTGGAAAGCAGTAATGAGCAGGATCGATAATCCAATCAGGAAAGCGGTAACCGGTATGGAAAGTTTATAACGCATGTGTTGTATGTAATGGCAATACTAACGCAAATCTATCAAATCCCCGTTCCCGGCCGGAGAACATTAACCTAAATTAACATTAAGTCAAGATACGTTAACCTGTGTTCCCGCAGGAAGAGAATAGCTTTATTTTCTTAAAATGTATACCCAATGAAAAAAATTATTTGTACGCTTCCCGCCTTGCTGTTGCTGCTTTCGGCATATGGGCAGCAAAAACAGGGAAAGGTGGTATATGAGCGCACCACACAAATGGAAATGCATATACAAGGTTTTGCTGATGACGTGCCACAGTCGTTGCCCCGTTCGTACAAGGACAAGCTCGAAGTATTGTTTGGCAACGACCAGTCGCTTCGCCGCACGGTGGAAGATGATATGCCGGAGGAATTCACGCAGCGCGAAGGTGGTATGGAGTTTCACATGGTGGTTGCCGGCGCCGGCGATGTCACTTATAGTAATCTTGCAACAGGACAGGTGGTTGAACAAAAAGAGTTTGCCGCAAAAAATTACATCGTTACCGACAGCATTCAACACCTGAACTGGAAGCTGACCGGGGCTACCTCCACTATCCTGAATTATCCCTGCCAGCAGGCGGTCACGCAGCGCATCGGTAAAAGGGCCAATACTACCATGGAAAACGGCAAGCTGGAAACAAAGGAAGTCCCCGATACCGCCAACATTGTTGTTTGGTTTACGCCCGCTATCCCGGTACCGGCCGGACCGGAGTACCAGGGGCAGCTGCCCGGGCTGATCCTGGGTATTGATATCAACGATGGCCGCGTAGTGTATAGAGCCACAGCGCTAAGCGAGAAAACAGACCTGGCGGTGCTCAAAGCGCCTTCAAAAGGAAAGAAGGTAACGATGGCGGAATTCGAAAAAGAGCGGGATAAAATGATGAGTGGGATGCAACGCGCAAATGGCACCAGGTTGATGGGAACAACACGTATTTCGCAGTAGTTGAAAAGCAGAAAGCTATTGAAGCGAATGATTTTAGGGAGGTGAATTTTCCGTATTATCATTCGCTTCAATAGCTTCCTGCATTAAGCCTTCCGCTTCTCCATCAGGGCAGTTTCATATTTATCATACGTGCTCTGCTGCCTGCAGCAAGCCCGGTTTTATTCAGACTATAAGTAAAGCTCAGCAGGAAGAAGCGCTGTAAATTAGTAGTCCGGCTGTCTTCAATATAATTTTGATTAGTGCTGCGGCTTATGCCTACATTTTCATTAAACAAATCCGATACACTGAGTTTTAACTCGCCCCTGTTAAAATTAAGAAACTGTTTACTCAGCGATGCATTGCAAAGCGGGATGCTGTTGTTATAACCATTGGCCCGTTTGCTGTTGATGATATACACCAGGCTGCCGGAAAAATAGAAACTGGCAGGCAGTTGCCAGTTGATACTGCCTTCATATTGCTGCGAGAAATAGTTGGTGCTTAAGGCAGACTTCAGCGAGTAATCCGTTTTGTAATAATTGATTCCTGCACTGAGCGACAAATCCAGTTTTTCGGAAGGGTTCAGGTCTGCACGTACGGTGGGACCGAAGGTAAACGTACGGATCGTATTGGCGGCAGTATTAATAAACTGCTGCGTTTTACCATAGCCCATGTTGCTGCTGAAATTAATGGTGCCGGACCAAAGATGCAGCGGGAGGCTCCAGTTAACGCTGCCGGTCATATTAAACGCGCCGTTGATGTTTACTGGCCGGGTATGTTTGATCCCCAGACTGTCTACCACATCATTGTTCACAATTTTATGCTGTGTTTCCTGCAAGTTGAAAAAGGCAAAGAGGTTTTTGTTCCTGAAGGGATCTACCGAAATAAAACTCAACTGTACAGCATGAGTGAACTCCTGTTTCAGGTAAGGGTTGCCCTCCTGTATATTGAGCGGATCGCTGATATCGGGTACAGGCTGCAGCTGCGACATGCTGGGCTGATTGGTGACCGTAGCATAATTGATACTAAGATTACGATAGCGGGTAAAGTCATATTTGAACCGCATGGAAGGGAGCAGGTTGTAAAATGTTTTACTGATCACAGAGTCTTTGGTGCCTGCAATAATTTTCCCTTCCAGGGCGGCCTGTTGCCAGTTAAGACCGGCGGCAATACTGAATTTCTTTTGTTTGGTACGTAAACGGAACCCGGCGTTGGTATACCCGTAGGTGTTTTCAAAATTGTTGCTCAACCGGGAATTCAGCTGATCGAATTTCCCATTTTGCCGGTTATAGTCGTAGGTAACCCTGTCGGAAGTATTGTTGCTGTTGCTCTTGCTCATGCTCAACTCCAGCAGGGACCGTTTTAATAACGGTACCGTATATACGGCACGGGCGTTGTAACTTTTCAGATTACCGGATATTGTATTCCGCTGATGTATAGAATCGTATTCTGGTTGTGATCCGTTACGAAGATAGAAGTGATTAGCCGACAGCAGGCTGCCATTGCTTTCGGTATTATTAAAACTGGTTTGTAAGCCCAGGGAGAAAGTATTGCCGGGCCGCCGGAATTTTTTCCGGTATAATATATCTGCACTTAGGTTGCTGCCTTTGCCGGAAGACTGGTTAACACTGGCTCCTTCATTGGCCAGGTCCTGTGCCCCGGTGAGTGTTTTATAATTAGTAGCGCTGTTGCTGTTGTTTTCCTGGTAACCAATGGAGCTGGTAATTTTCAGCGACTGGGATGAATCCAGTTGTATGTCGGCGTTGATATTTGCCCGGTGGGTATTATTCAGGTTGTTGCTTTTGGCCTGTTGCTCATAACTGTAAGTGGAGTCGGGTAAAAAATACTGCCGCTGTAAATTACTTTCCTGGTGCGGGTTATAGTGATTATAAAAATAGCTGCTGCGAAAATCTGTTTTTTTACCAATGATATTATTATAGTTGATGCCGCCGCCCCAGATGTCTTTAAAACCATCGCCGCCACTACCTCCTCCCATCGCGCTCATCGGATCATCGGCACTAACGGCGAAGCTCGCATTTCCACTTTGCCGCATGCGATTGAGTTCACCGCTGAAGTTCATCATGTCCATGAAAGAAAAGCCTTCTGCATTAGTGTTGTTGGCCATCCCGATAACAGAAAGCTGCCGGGCGCCTTTGAAGGAGTTGAGGTTAAAGCGGCCTTCATAGCGATCGCTGGTACCTGCGCCTGCAGTGGCTTTACCAAACATGCCTTTCTTTTTTTCCTGTTTCAGTTTAAGGTTGATCGTTTTTTCGCTGTTGCCATCGTCGAAGCCGGTCAGCTGTGCGGCATCGCTGAGGCGATCGTATACCTGCACTTTATCAACGGCATCGGCTGGAAGGTTTTTGGTGGCGATCTTCGGGTCGGTACCAAAAAACTCTTTCCCGTCTACCAGTACCCGTTTTACGGTTTGCCCCTGGGCCTTTACCGTACCATCTTTATTAACCTGTATACCGGGCATCTTTTTGAGTAGCTGCTCCACACTGGCGTTCGGGATGGTTTTAAAGGAACCGGCGTTGTATTGAATGGTATCGCCGATAAGGGTCACCGGGGGCGATTCTCCGCTTACTACCACCTCATCGAGGGTTCTGCTCAGATCGTGCATGATAATGGCAGGAAGCTGCACATCCGGGCTGCCGGCGGGGATGGTCACCTGCCGCCGGTTGTTGTGATAGCTTACATGGGTAAATAAGAGCCGGTAGTCGCCCGGTGGCACTCCGCTGAGTTCAAAATCCCCTTTGTTATTGGTCATCGTAAACGTTACAAGCGACGAATCTTTCGCTTTCAGCAGCGTTACGGTGGCAGATATGACGGGATGGCGTGCAACGGTATCGAGCAGGGAGCCTTTAATGGAACCGTTTTTTTGCGCGTAGGCGGCAACGGAAAGCCAGCAGGCAATGAGGAGTAGGTAGCATTTCTTCATAGTACACTTTTACAGGTACGAATGTAATTTTGCTGCACGCCAAAGCAGGTTAACAAGGGTTGCTTTAATGTTAAGGAAGGTTAATGAATTGGGTACAAAAAAATACCGTAGGCTATTGCAGCTGGAATGCACGTACGGATGTAGTAGCAAAAAAGCGAATAACCTACAGTATTAGGAAAAAACGGGGGTTAGTATTCAGTTTATGTATAACAGTTATGGGATGATCATTATTTGTTTATCAGGCCCAGGTGATGGGTCGATGATAGTTCCTCCCTGGAATTTTCTGTTGCGATCTTTTTCGGAGTTATTTTTTCCGATACAAAATCTTCATCATGTGCTACACGTCCTTTTCCTTCGGGAATAAATACCCCGGCGCCATTACTGTTGTCAATGTTAATAATACCGATCTTAAAGTTCCGGAGATTGTCCCCGTCTTTTGTAGCCGTAATGATGAGCGCCATGATAGCGGATTTGCTGCCGTTGACTGATTTTATTTTTCCATATACGGTAAAGTCATTGCCAGAGCCGGAAATGGCTGTTACGATACTGGTATCTGATAGGCTCACAAAATGCTCGCCGATTAACTTTATACTGAAGTCCTTATTGTTTTGGCCGGAAAAATGTACGATACCCGGGTGAAAAAGGGTACCGGGGCTGTCAGTGTCAACATTGCTGGTGTCCAGTATACATGGACGTACGCTGTAAGTGCCTTCCACATTGGGAGGCGTTACGCCGCCGTTAATATTCAATTTCAACCTCTGTAAGGTGTCAAGATACTTTTGCGGAATAATGTCTTCCACTTTTTTGTGTAGGATATCTTCGTCGCTGGGGCCTTTGTCTCCGTCTTTTTTGCTGCAGGAGAACAGGAGGGTTGAAACGGCAATGGAAAGAAGTAGTGTGTATTTCATATTTAATGTTGATGATTTTCGAATTATCAGGAGTGCTAATGTTTCACAAAATTATTAAAACGTTAACTTGGGAAAATACCCGGAAACAGGTATTTTCACCTTTTAGGAGCAGAACAGGTGCTGATAGTGAGCCGGTAAAACCGTATTTTTACGCAACATGAATGTTTAAACCCAGGCAATATGGCCCTACCATTTGTTGAAATCATTGAATCTGTGCCCCCGGATCCGGACCTGCTGATGTGGAAGTTTCCTGATACAGATAAAGAAATAAAAAATGGCGCAGCATTAACCGTAAGGGAAAGCCAATCAGTGCTTTTCCTTAATGAAGGCCGTTTGGCAGATATATTTACTGCCGGCCGGTATACGCTTCATACCGAAAATATACCGGTGCTTAGCCGTCTTAAAGGTTGGAAATATGGCTTTCAGAGCCCTTTTAAAGCAGACGTTTATTTTTTTAATACGCATCAGTTTGTTAATCTGAAATGGGGAACACCCGCACCGGTGCTGATGCGGGACAGCAGTTTCGGGCAGGTACGTATACGGGCCTTTGGCTCTTATAATATCCGGGTCGTGGATGTGGCAAAGTTTTTCAGAGAGTATGCCGGCACGTTCCCACAGCTGGGCATCCGGGAACTGGAATGGCAGCTGAGGGATTTTATTGCGCCGAAATTTGCGGAAGCACTGGCCAAAGCCAGTATATCTGTGGTAGATGTAGCCAGTAACCTTTCTGCCCTGAATGAAAAGATAGGGCCTTTGATCCAGCCCTACTTCGACGACTTTGGCCTGGAAGTAACCCGTTTTACCATTACCAATGCCACCTTGCCCGAAGAAGTACTGAAGCATTATGACAAGGTAACCGGTATGAACATGGTAACTGATATGAATAAATTTACCCAGTTCAGTTTGGCAAATGCGATCGACAAAGAAAATTCCGCCGCCGGAAATGCAGCCCAGCAGGCCGTAGCCATGGGAGTGATGCTGCAACAGCTGAAACCCCTGATACAGGTTGTGGAACCCGGGCCGCCGGTAGAGGATATCAGCGTGAGACTGCAGAAACTAAAACACCTTTTTGAGGCAGGATTGATTAATGCGGGAGAATACACTGCAAAGAAAGATGCATTGCTGAAATTATTGTAACGGGTTTTTAATTTGTATATATGAGTGAAGACGAAAAGAAACGGACATTAACCTATGTTGAAAAGCTGAAACAAAAAGCCTTACAGCAAAAGAACTATGGCGGGGAAATAAAGAAGGAAGACGCCAGCATAGATGCCCGCGATTGCCCCAATTGCAGCGCCGGCAGGGCATACCGCCATGGACTTACTTCCTGCGCCTATTGTGGTTTTGTATTTATGGATATAAAACTCACAGATGGTATTTACATCAAAAAAGAAAATAACTCGTAATCTATAATCGCATCCATGTTTGGTTTTGAAAAAAAATATGATAACCCCGAGCTGATAGCAGCCATGAATGAAACCCGGGAAAGATGGTTTACCTTTTTGCAAAAGCTGGAAGAAAGGATGAGGGAGATGTGTACCGCTGCAGTACCCGAACTGAAAAACGTGTTTAACCAGGACCCTGACCCGTATAAACGTGCCCACGGACATATGTTAATGGGATTACTGGGACAGCTGTCGCAGATGCGCACCAAAGCAAACCAGGTAAGGGAAGAAAAAATTAATGGTCTTCTTTTTTCCGGTGAAGCTATAGTCCCGGCTATTACTACAAAGGCGGGCAGCGGGTATCATAGCCTCCTGCACAGTTTCCGGATGGACTGTCTTAACAGGCACCAGGTTTTCGAAGAAAAACTCCATGCAGCCACCGAACAGCTGCAACAGGCAGCAGGGGAGCAGGACCTGGAAGCGGCGTACCAGGAACAATTGCTGGCATTTGAAAAGATAAAAGACAGCTTTAACTGCCGCCAGTGCGGAGGTAATATCGGCATCCCGAAAATGTTTTTTATTGCCACCTATGTCAGTTGCCCGTTTTGTCATACGCAGAATACCTTTATGCCCTCCACAGAAGTGCAGATGGTATTGCACAATGCACGCAGCCTGGCGGAACAACGTACCGCTCACCTGCTTCGCGATTTTAAGGAAACCCATCCAAAAGATCCCGGTCTGTACCGGAAATATCTCCGGGCCATGTTCGATGAATGGAATAAAATAGTGCCTGATATGGCAACCGAAAACGAAAAATTTTATGAACGCATGTTGAAAGACATGGAGATTGGTCATTACTAAAAAACAAACATATGTCAGAGAATCCATTATTAGCGCCCATCCACGGTATCAGTCTGGAAGATTACAGCGCCGCCTGCGCAAAATTGGGAAGCGGGTTGAGCGAACAGGATATAGCCATCGCCCTTGGCGTAGAATTGCCCGTATGGCAGGAAGTAAACCTGCTCTGGCCTGAACGTATGAAGCAGGACGAAACCTTTCATATTGTCACCCTCTTTGGTCAATACTTTGGTCAGGCTGATCAGCATCCGAAATTCAACGGCCTGAAACCAAACGTATCTGCGGAAGGAGGTGATAATACCGCGAAGATAAAAACCGATAAAGCGTTTTACGACGAACTGGAAGTAGCCAGACAGGTAGCATATGACTATGGTGTTGACGGTGCACAGTGGATCGTGGATACGTACGGCATTTCCCTGGGAGATTTCCAGATTGCGGCCTCTAACTGGAACGCGGAACTGCACCGCGAAATAGCCGCTGATTTTGAAGGCTATAATCAGAAACAGGCTGCTTACAGGGCGAAGTATGAAAAATTATTTTCAGAAGCGCAGGGTGGTAACGTAGCAGACGATATTGAATTCTGAAATTAAATTTTCCTACTTTTAGCGCCGGGGCATCTCACATGCAGGCGAATTCAATCAACGATAGGGAACTTTTCAAGCTAATTTCGGAAGGCGACGAACTCGCCTTCCGACAATTTTTCCATCGATATGTACCGGAGTTGCGCCCGCTGGTATCACATCTCACCAAAACCGCTGCTGTTACAGAAGATATTATCCAGGAGTCGTTTCTGCGGTTATGGATGAGCCGCGATAAACTGGCAGAAATAGAAAATCCCCGCTCCTGGCTGCTGCGCATCATTTTTCACCAGTCGTTTTCCTATCTGCGTAAGCAGGTGGTACATCACAAAGCCATGGATGTGATCAGCGCCCGCTATACCGCCGGTGAACCGGTGAGCACTACAGAGGAGTTGTTGAGCTACAGCGCTATGGTAAAACAAATAGGCGTGGCCGTATCCCTGCTGCCACCACAGGCGAAACGTATTTACCTGTTAAGCCGGGAAAGCGGACTGAAGATACCGGAAATTGCTGCGGAACTTTCCATCTCTCCCAATACCGTTAAAAACTCGCTCGTCAGATCCCTGCAGTCTATCCGGAAACACCTGGAACTATCCGGTCACCTGTTTCCCGCCCTGGTGGTATGGTTGTTTGGCCGGTAAATTTTTTTTTCATTCCATAGGTCCTGATTAACCAGTTGTGCGTCTGTTGATATAAGGCGCCGTATGATATGGTTGCTTTGGAACACCAATACCACGTTTAATGAAACAGCCACGTTATCTGTTTACACTTTCAAAAAAGCGAATAAATTGTCCATACAAGACCGTTTAGCATACCTCCTGCAGCAGGCTGTAAGCCATACTGCTACTGATGCAGAGCTCCGGGAGCTATCTGACCTGATCCAGGCCGACGATACCGGTAATACCGCGCGTGAGGCCGCCATGCTGCTGCAGAAAGATCTTCCTGCAGCCGTTAGCGACTACGATGAAGCCTATTGGGATATGATGGCAGACAATATACTGGCAGCCGACCGGGCTGCAGAAACAACTACCGGAAAAGTAATTCCTATACCGTTATGGCGTCGTTACGGATGGAGAGTGGCAGCTGTTGTAACCGGCCTGTTGCTCTTATCCGGTGGCGCTTACCTGTTGCTGCGGCCCCCCACATCGCCACAAATGGCTGTCACTACAGCGGCGCCCGCAGCAGATGTAGCACCTGGTGGTAACAAGGCCGTGCTGATACTGGCCGACGGAACACAGGTACCGTTGGATAGCACCGTGAACGGTGTACTCGCCGAGCAGGGCAATACTAAAGTTTCCAAGCCCGGCGCAGGACAGCTTACCTATACACCCACCACGCATGCAGCATCTTCCGCAATAGCATATAATACCCTGCGCACGCCCCGTGGCGGCCAGTTCCAGGTAACATTGCCGGATGGCACCAAAGTATGGCTGAATGCTGCCAGCACGCTGAAATATCCTACTGCATTCAATGGACCCGACCGGCGAGTGGAGTTAAACGGCGAAGCCTATTTTGAAGTAGCCGCTAACGTTAGTCACCCGTTCCGGGTACAGGTCCCCGCGCGCAACGACAGTATGGAAGTAGTGGTGCTGGGTACCCATTTCAATATTATGGCGTATGAAGATGAGCAACAGGCCAATACTACTTTACTGGAAGGCGCGGTGCGTGTAAGCAGCCATGGCAGCAGCGTACAGCTGCGCCCGGGTCAGGGCGCCAGTCTCCATAAAAATAATCAGACACTCGCGCTTCAGCAAAATGTGAATACAGAAGAAGCGGTGGCCTGGAAAAATGGCTTTATACAACTGGAAGGCAACGACATCGCATCTGCTATGCGGCTCATCGCCCGCTGGTACGATGTGGAAGTAATATACAAAGCACCTGTCACCGCTCACTTCCGGGGAATCATACCGCGGAATGTACCTGTCTCACAGGTATTAAAAATGATGGAATTAACCGGCGAAGTACATTTTGAGATCAAAGGAAAACAACTGATCGTATCACCTTGAATTTGCACGTTATAAAAAACTGATCATATGAGTCCTTAATGTTTATTCCACTACCAGTATTACAAGGGCCAAAAAAAGCCGGGAGCGTTCGCTGCGCCCCGGCATAAGCTCAGGCCTGTTATTACAATCGCTTACGGCAATTATCATTATCAACCTAAACCATACAAATGTATGCAATTGACGCTTTTTTCCCAAGGCGGACGACACCGCTTTGCTTGGAGCAAAAAAATTCCACGATTATCAGCCAAAATATTACTCACCATGAAATTAACGGTGCTGTTAATGACCATCGTCCTTTTGGAAGTACACGCGGCAGGGTATTCACAAACCGTTACCCTTTCGCAACGTAATATCTCCCTGGATAAGGCATTTAAAGAAATCAGGAAACAAACCGGCTACACGTTCCTGTATACAGAAGAGCAACTGTTGCATGCTTCCACCATCAGCCTGCAACTGAAAAATGCTTCTCTGCAGGAAGCGCTGGACGCGTGTTTCATGGATCAGCCACTCAGCTATACCATCACGGATAAAGTGATCGTGATTAAACGGAAAGTAACAGCACCTTCACCTGCCGGTACACCACCCGACCAGGAAATAACAGGCCGCGTCACCAACGCTAAAGGAGAACCACTACCCGGCGCCACCGTGCAGGTGAAAGGTACCAACAGGGGTGTTATCACCAATGAAAATGGCGAATACAAAATCAGCGTGCCCGGTGAAAATGTGATACTCATTGTTTCATCTATCGGTTATAATAAAACGGAGATCCCGGTAGCCGGAAAAAGAGAGCTGCCGGTGACCCTCCAATCCAGCGCATCCAACATGAATGAAATGGTGGTAGTGGGTTATGGAGAACAGAAAAGAGGCGCCCTTACCAACGCTATTACAACGGTTTCCGCTGCACAGTTTAAAGACCAGCCGGTAAATCGCCTTGACCAGGTATTACAGGGCAGAACAGCGGGTGTGCAGGTGACCAATGCCGCCGGATCGCCGGGAGGTAGTGTAAGGATCCGCATCCGTGGCGCTAATTCCATTAACGGCGACAATGGCCCTTTGTATGTGGTAGACGGCTTTATAGGCGCAGAATTTTTTGCGATCAACCCCGACGATATTGAATCCATACAAGTATTGAAAGATGCATCGGCCACCGCAATTTTCGGCAGTCGCGGATCAAACGGCGTGATCATCATCACCACAAAAAAAGGAGGTAAAGGTGGTCTGAAAGTAAATCTCACCAGCCGCTTTTCATCCGCTACCGTTATCAAAAAAATGGACCTGCTGAATGCGGGCGATTTTGCAGAAACAGCCAACGCACATGCCACCGCGGTAGGGACTACAAAACCTTTTACAGATGCACAGGTGGCTGATTATCGGGCCAAAGGCGGTACCGACTGGCAGGATGAAATTTTCAGAACAGCACCCAGCCAGGAATATTTACTGAGCTTATCCGGCGGCAATGATAAATCCAGCTATTTTATTTCCGGCAACTACCTCGACCAGGATGGCGTGATCAACAATTCCTTCTATAAACGTTATACGGTACGCTCTAATATCAATGCGGGTCTTTCCAACAGGATAACTGCTTTCCTGAATATTACCGGCTCCTATAGTACGGCGCAGAATGTGGATATACCGCCAGATGGCGCCAGTAGCCCGCTGGCACAGGCTATTACCTGGTCGCCCACGGTGCCGGTACGCAAAGCGGATGGTAAGTATACACCCAATGATCCCGTCGGTTCCATCTTCTACAACCCGCTGGCGTTAACAACCGACCGCCTGGCGGTAACCGACCGTATGCTGGCCAACCTGGTTGGTGGCTTCCGTTTTGAACTGTTACCGGGTTTCACTTTTAACCTGCAATACGGCGCCAACTACCTGGGTTATGAGAACAAAAGTTTTGCGGGTAAAGTCACCAACTCCGGTAGCGCTACCAGCAGTCTCCGCTCCAACAAGGAAATCAGGTTGCAGAATACCAACACATTGAATTATCATAAATTATTTAATAACGTACATAGCCTGGATGTTACCGCTGTGGCGGAATACCAGCAATCTGCCTATAACTATGTATCTGCCGGCGCTACCAATCTTACCTATGAGGATTTCCAGTGGAATAACCTTTCCCAGGGTACGCCGGGTAGTCCGGGTTCGGGCTATTCAAAATGGGGGCTGTTCTCTCTTGTAGGCCGCGTTAACTACGGGTACAACGATAAATACCTCGTGTCTGTAGCGATGCGCCGGGATGGATCTTCCAAATTCCTGGGCAGCAACAAATACGGCTATTTCCCTTCGGTGTCTGCAGGATGGCTGATCTCCAATGAAACGTTTATGCAAAACATACCGTTGGTCAGCACCTTGAAACTGCGTGGCAGCTGGGGCTTAACAGGTAACCAGGGCGTGAACCCATATGTTACCTTTTCGTCTTATTCCAACAGGGTTGCTTCTTTCACCAATTCTACCTTCCTCACCGGAATTGTGTTGGGTAATATTGGCAACCCCGATCTTAAATGGGAAACCACCGGGCAAAAAAATGCAGGACTGGATATCGGTTTCCTGAACAACCGGATCAACGTAACGGCCGACTACTTCATCAAAAATACCCGCGACCTGCTGCTCACGGAAACGGTGCCCCTGTATCTTGGCGGCAACAGCATCACGCGCAATGTAGGCACCGTGCAGAACAAAGGCTGGGAGCTGTCTGTAGATGCCGACGTGTTAAATAAAAGTGCGGTGAAGTGGAACACCTGGCTGAATGTATCTTTTATCAAAAACAACGTGGTATATATCGGTGACGACAAGAAAGTAATATTTGATCCCAACACCCGCAAAATAGGGGGTGGTATGTCGCCGCAATCGGAATTTGTGGTAATGCCCGGCCAGCCGTTAGGCGCCATCTGGGGCCTCACTTACCTGGGCACCTGGAAACCGGGCGACGCAAAGGCCGCTGATTATAAAGCCAAAGCCGGCGATTCCCGTTACCTGGACGTTAATAACGACGGGCAGATTGATGCCAACGACTACGGCGTAATCGGTACCGGTATCCCTAAAACATCTGTTGGCTGGAACAATACTGTGAGCTATAAATCTTTTACCCTCAACCTGCTTTTCCAGGGCATGTTCGGATTTGATAAACTGAATTACAACAATGCGGCCGCTATGTATTATGGTGGCGATGCGCGGGAGGCAACCCTCGCCGCCATCAAAGACAGGTATATCCCGGGCGTGAATGAAACATCGGATATACCGGCGTTCAGCACTACCAACCGGAACTTTACGCAAAGCACCCGTTTCCTGGAAAAAGTAGATTTCCTGCGGCTCAAAAACGTGAGCTTATCGTATGATATTCCGAAGTCAAAATTGAAGAATGCACCGGGCATCAAGGTTTTTGTGAGCGCCACCAACCTGCTCACATTTACCGGTTACAGCGGTATAGATCCTGAAGCCAATTCGGCCGACGGCGATATACGGCAGGGCATTGATTTTGGCTCCTATCCCAATGTTAAAACAATTACAGGAGGCGTTACCCTGAACTTTTAAAAACTAACGTACATGAATAAACGATTTCACATGAAAAAGATATACCTTATCGCGGGCTTTTTACTGGCGGCGGGTTGCAGCAAAGAGTTAACCGAAGATCCGAGAGGATTGGTAGGCGGCGTAGCAGCGCTGAGCAGCCAGGCAGGACTTGAATCCGCGCTCACCGGCGCCTATGGTAGTTTAATGGTGCCATGGACCAGTGGTTTTACCAGCGTATCACAGATTGCCATGACCATGGGCGGCGATGACCTCACCACCCATCCTGGTTCCAATAAGGAAGAATTCCGCGAGTTCGACCGTTTTAATGTTACTTCACTGAACAGCCGGATGACGCCCATTTGGCTGGGTTGTTATAAAACGATACAGTCGACCACCAATATCATCAACAATTATTCGCAGGTACAGGACGGCACAGAAGCCACCGTTCACACCATTGTAGGAGAGGCCAGTTTCCTGCGTGCACTCAGCTATTACTGGCTGACGCGCCTCTGGGGAGAAGTACCCATAGTACCAACGGAAAAATATACGCCGGACCTGCTGAAGCTGACCAAGAGCAAACCTGCCGATATTTATAAGCTGATAGAAGAAGACCTGGCAAGGGCAGAAGAATGGATACCCAACAAAAAACGTGATCCGGGAAGACCTAACAAAGGCTCCGTAAAAGCGTTGCTGGCAGATGTATATCTTACAGAAGCAGGCTGGCCGCTGAAAAATCAGTCGAAATACGCGCTGGCAGCAGCAAAGGCCAAAGAGGTGATTGATAATAAAGCAGCCTATGGCTTCGACCTGTACCAGGATGGTTATTTAAAGATCTTTGCCGGCGGAACGGTAGAAGATGTATTCACGCTTTTCACCCGCGGACAATGGTCTACCTATAATTCTTTTTACGGCCTTTCCACCATGCCGGAAAATGAAGGTGGTTGGAGCGATTTTTTCCCGGAGCTGAAATTCTTTAACAATTTCCCGGCAGGCACGCGGAAAGATGCTACCTTCTCCACTTCCTTTGTAGTAAACGGTGTTACCATCCCCTGGCAGGAAACCACCACTAAACATCCTTATTATAAAAAGTTTACTATCCAGCAGGCGGGCGACAAAGCCGTGTATATGTCCAATAACCCGGTAATCATGATCCGTTATGCCCATGTGTTACTGATTTATGCAGAAGCGCAGGCCAGGGCTGCAGGCACTCCTAACGCTGACGCCTACACGGCCTTAAATGCGGTGCGTGCAAGAGCGGGCCTACCGGAGCTGGCAACAGGGTTGTCCGGCGCCGACTTTGCAGCCGCCATTGTAAATGAGAGAGCCTGGGAATTTGCGGGCGAATGGAACCGCTGGTTCGACCTTGTACGGTTAGAACAGGTGGCTGCCGCCAATGCCGGTAAGGACCCCGGCGATCTGCAACCCGCTGCTCCAATAACCCCGGCGCAGTACTGGATGCCTATACCAGGTGTGGATGCGTTGGTAAACCCTAATCTGTAACGCGGATTTTGTCTTGCCCAGGATTTTGTCTTACCCAGGATTAAACTGATTTTGATGATTTTACTGATTTTTTATTTCTGATTTTTTTGATTTAAAATGATTTTGGGAGATATAAGCGAATCTTTATCCGCTCATATCTCCCA